>Ga0209361_1000063_pt1 | contig 132997 bp, 89 predicted proteins | sample SaaInlV_200m_DNA_3_FD_184657 | JGI IMG/M metagenome (GOLD analysis project Ga0209361, IMG submission 184657) | Marine microbial communities from expanding oxygen minimum zones in the Saanich Inlet - SI037_S4LV_200m_DNA (SPAdes) (version 2) | ecosystem: Environmental > Aquatic > Marine >... | reverse complement strand
GGTACAGGATCACGGTCTTCCGACAAAAGCCCTTCTAAAAAAGTGCTATCCCAACAAGAGACTTTGATCTTGTTGAGCGTCTCATGTCTAAATTCTTCACTGCGGTGTTCGAAGTCAAGCTCTTCTTTGGGTTTGAGATCGAGATCGCCTGCTGTTAGAGTAATTTCTTTGTGAACTTTTTCTTGGTCGGAACGCGACAACCCATCCATTCTTGTTGTGAAGCTGTCAATAAGGTTTTCCCAGCTGTCAGGATTCACGGCTTCAGGAAGATCTTTGCGTGACACCGTGGAAACAGACATCTCGCGGAATTTTTCCAACTGGAACTTGACACTCTGTCCTTCGACGTCCTGCGCTTTGGGTTCAAAAGAACTTGTTTCTGTTCTATTTTCAACGTGTTTTTGAAAGACGACATAAGGATTTCTGGTTTCAGTAAGATTTTCCAGCGATATTTGATACGTAATTGCTTCCTGTAAGACAGGGTGTTCATCGTGCAGCTCGAATACATCTTTGTTGATGATCAAAAAACGAACTATCCCTTTAATGTTGTCAGTATTTCCACCCTGTTCGGATAAGAGTGGTAATTGCGCAGCTAGTTCTTTTGGGAGGTCTTTTTTAAAATCATAGTCTGGCGATAAAGCTATATTTTCAAGCGTTTCTAGTCGAAGCCAACAAAGATACCTTATTCCCGTTGCACCTATAAAATCATCATGGCGTTTGAGTATCGTCGTGATAACGGCTATAGCTTTTATCCAGTCTTTTCCATTGGATTTAATAAATGCTTTTATAATGAGTGCTCTATCAGAATAACTTGAAATACCTTTGAGTGTTGTCACGGCAGCAGGTATTACTTCTGCCCAGTTTTCTTCTGGTGTTTCATTAAGAGCGCTTAGAATTTTAGTTTTCGAATAATTATCTGCAATTTCTTTTAATATAGGCATGGCGGCTGCTATCACTTTCGCCCTTTTTTCTGCGGGGATTGCAATAATCGTTGTCACAATAGCATGTTCGTAACGTTCATCAGTATATACGTAATGTCTGCTAGTTAGATGACTTCCATGGATTTTGAGTATCGATTTGGTAGCAGCTATCACATCCTTCCAGTTTTCTTCTGGTTTTTCATAAACAGCGCTTAGAATTTTAGCTTTCCAATAATCATCTGTAATTTCTTTTAATATAGGCATGGCGGTTTTTATAACTTCCGCCCTTTTTTCTGCGGGGATTGCAATAATCGTTGTCACAATAGCATGTTCGTAACAAGCACGAGTGGCACACCTGTTAATCATATGATTTCTATGGATTTTGAGTATCGATTTGGTAGCAGCTATCACATCCTTCCAGTTTTCTTCTGGTTTTTCATAAACAGCGCTTAGAATTTTAGCTTTCCAATAATCATCTGTAATTTCTTTTAATATAGGCATGGCGGTTTTTATAACTTCCGCCCTTTTTTCTGCGGGGATTGCAATAATCGTTGTCACAATAGCATGTTCGTAACAAGCACGAGTGGCACACCTGTTAATCATATGATTTCTATGGATTTTGAGTATCGATTTGGTAGCAGCTATCGCATCCTTCCAGTTTTCTTCTAGTTTTTCATAAACAGCGCTTAGAATTTTAGCTTTCCAATTATTATCTCTAATTTCTTTTAATATAGGCATGGCGGTTTTTATAACTTCCGCCCTTTTTTCTGCGGGGATTCTATAAATTGTTTCCATAAGCGTACATCCAGACGAGAAAAAAGCATAATATCCATGGATTTTGAGTATCTGTATGGTAGCAGCTATCACGTCCTTCAAGCTTTCTTCTGGGATTACAGTAAGTACACTTAGAAAAGGACCTGTCAAAGAAGGGATTCGAATTTCTTTTGATTTTAATAAAGGCATGGCGTCTTTTATAAATTTCGCCCTTTTTTCTGCGGGGAATATGGTGATTATCTTAAGCTTTCTCATAACAGAGTTTTTAATATAATAATCTGTAATTTCTTTTAATATAGGCATGATATCAGCTAACGATTCCGCTATATTTTCTACGGGGAGTACAAGAAGCATTTCCAGAATTGCTATTATTTGATAGTCATTTTTAACGTCTTTGAGTATCGGCATTGCATCAGATATCACCTGCTTCCTGTTTTCTGCGGGGATTGCAAGAATCGCTTCCAGCATCGCTATTATTTGACCGGAACCTTTAACGTGTTTTAGCATAGGCGCGGCGCTAACCATCAACCAATTCTTATCTTCATCGGAAAGGTGATCAAGAACACGAAGAATTTTAGATGTTTCCCGAGCATTAGGTATATGCGGCACATTAGCAAGAAATACATCAGGCGTTTTAAAAATGTTATGAAAGATTGCTTTAGCAGAAACTTCAACAGCACTTTGACCTGCCGTTAGATTTCCCATAATGTCTCTTTGAATTTCCTCTCTTTCCTCTTCGTCGGGCATGGTATTTAGTATTGCGGAAACAGCCGGCGATAGTGTCGAGTCATATATCCAACTCGGCCACCTTCTGCCAGAGTAGCTAGGTTCTGTGAGAGGTTGTGTTTCATCAATACTGCCTATGTCGAAAAAACCATCTGTTCTAATCATTAAAAATTACCTCTGTTTTTTAACCAAGGATTGATCACGCTCTTTTTCATAAAACAACCCCTTTCCATTGTGAAAAGGTGCTAACATATTGTAATTGTAAGGGTTGTTATGATATAACGCAACAAGAAGAAAGATAATGCTAACTGGCGACACAGGAGGAAAACAGGAGTCCAGAGCAAACTTCGTTTCCTTTGGCGGGAGAGGTTTGGAGAGGGCAGGGTCCCTCGCCAAAATGAAAATGGACTTATTGGTAATAAGATGGTGCTATAGGTCCTATATTCTTGTAAAAAGGTGCTATTTGAGTTATCATGTATAACAGACTGTAATGATAGGAGTTATTATGACACAACAAGAAAAAAAGAGAATGCTTACCGGCGACAGACCGACAGGGAGGTTGCATTTAGGGCATTATGTCGGGTCGATAAAAAATCGTGTCGCCCTTCAAGATAAATACGATTGTTATTTTATTATCGCAGACCTCCATATGCTTACCACTAAGCCGCAGAAAGAAGACATCATGGCGATACGCGACAACGCCAAAGAGATGGTCCTCGATTACCTCGCCTGTGGCATCGACCCCGAGAAGTCAACGATATACCTGCAGTCGGCATGCCCAGCGATATATGAGATGAACCTTATGTTCGAGATGCTGGTGAGCCTCAATAAACTCACAGGGCTCCCCAGCCTTAAAGAGATGGCCCGCAATGCCCATATCCCATGCGAAAGCATGTCGTTAGGGCTCATAGGGTATCCCGTCCTTCAGGCCGCAGATATCATGATGCCAAAAGCACATATCGTCCCCGTAGGAAAAGACAACGAAGCGCATATCGAGCTAGCTCGAGCCATAGCACGAAAATTCAACCAACATTACGGCGAAGTTTTCCCGCTGCCAGAGCCTCTTATTGGCGACGTCCCGACATTGATAGGTACCGACGGTAAAGGTAAAATGAGTAAGTCTGTTGGAAATTGCATATTCTTGTCCGACAGTGCAGAAGTCGTCGCCAAGAAAGTCAAAGGCATGTATACCGATCCAAAACGCGTAAGCGCCGACGTCCCAGGAACAGTAGAAGGCAACCCCGTCTTCATATACCACGATATCTTCAATACCGATACCGCCGAAGTCGAAGACCTAAAAGAACGTTACCGCAAAGGCACCGTCGGTGATGTAGAAGTAAAAGAAAAACTTACCAAAGCACTAAACACCTTCTTAGATCCAATAAGAGAGCGCCGTAAAAAATACGCCGAAGACAAAGGCCTCGTAGAGGAAATCCTATACAAAGGGACGATGGCGATGAACGAAGTTGCAAAAGAGACCCTAAAAGAAATGCGTAGCGCTATGGGCCTACACGGCGGATGGAATAAAATATCTCGCATAGCACGAAAACGTATGGGCGAATAAAAACATTTTGGAATGATTCAAGGTTGGGTAATAGATGATAGAACTTGCTAAGGTTGAGACCTCTAAGAAATTCGAGAGTCGTAACGGAAATAGAATTTTTCACCACAGAGGCACAGAGGACACAGAGAAAGAAAGCAATCTGGCTGGGGGATTCTCCCCCAGACCCCCAAAGCCCCAAAAGAAAATTCTCGGGGTTCTAGGGGTGAAACCCCTAGCCCGCCTACTGTTCTCTCTGTGTCCTCCGTGGCTCTGTGGTAGAAAGTCCTATTCCGAAATTCTTCTATCCGCTATTTATAACCTCTATGGTAGAATTAACTATTACTCCAAAATGGCATGTTTTGAACTGAGCCTAAAATCAATTTGAGGAAAATCAATGTTAGACGCAAAATTCATTAAAGAAAATACCGAAGACGTTAAGGCTATGCTAAAAAAGCGTGGCGTCGATGTCGACGTCGACAGCTTCGTTACCATCAACGATAGCCGCATAACCCTTATCACTAAAATCGAAGCCCTCCGCGCCGAAAGGAATGCTATCAGTAAGAAGCATTCTCCCGAGAACGTCGCCCGCAGCAAAGAGATAAAACAAGAACTAAAAGACCTCGATACCGAATATAAAGACGTTGAGGCTAAAGCTCTAGAACTGCAGATGGCGATACCTAACATGCTTCACCCTGACGTGCCAGAAGGACACCTCGACGAAGACAATGTCGAACTTAAACGCGTCGGTGATGTTCCAGAGTTCTCCTTCCCTGTAAAAGATCACGAAACTCTAGGTAAAGAGCTCGGGATGTTCGACATCGCTAAAGCCTCAGAAGTCTGTGGTGCAGGATTCTACTATCTCACCGGCGATGCCGTCCTTCTGGAGTTCGCCTTAGTGAAATATGCCCTCGACGCCCTTATGGCCGAAGGCTTCATACCAATGATAACGCCGGAACTCGTACGTAAACAGTATGCGTCGAGCACTGGATACTTGCCGAAACGCGAAGAGCCCGATATCTATAAAATCGAAAACGAAGACTTATACCTCATCGCCACAGCAGAGATCCCACTAGCGGCATACCATGCCAAAGAGACACTACAAGAAAACGACCTCCCCAAAAAATATGCTGGGTTCTCGTCGTGCTTCAGAAAAGAAGCTGGTGCCCACGGAAAACATAAGAAAGGAATCTTCCGCGTACACCAGTTCGATAAGATTGAGATGTTCGCCTTCGTAAAACCCGAAGAAAGCATGGATATGTTCCATAGCGTCATCGCCATCTCAGAGAAGCTCTTCCAAGGCCTAGGAATCCCTTACCGCGTAGTATCGATAAGTAGCGGAGATATGAACGGTCCAGGGCATATAAAGTATGACATAGAATACTGGTCGCCCGTCGACAAAGAATATCGCGAGATAACAAGCGGAACAAACACCACCGACTACCAGGCACGACGCCTCAGCGCGCGATATAAAAACGCCGAAGGCAAGACTGAATTCGTCCATACTGTCAACAACACAGGCTTCGCAATAGGAAGGACGCTTATAGCGATAATGGAGAACTTCCAAAACGAAGACGGCACAATAACGATACCTGAAGTCCTACGGCAGTATGTCGGCAAAGATGTGATAACACCACTATGATACGAAAAAAACACCATAGCATAAAACCTTCGTCGGCACGACAGGCGGCATTCGTAGCAATACTAGCATCGTGGAACGAAGAAGCTTTCGTCAGCGATACTCTAAAGCGCTGGAAAGAAGACGCCAAACCAGCATATAAAGATTTCCGGCTGGCACAAGAGATAGCAGCAGGGACGACGCGTATGCGTTTGGCCCTCGACGCTATAGCACGCACCCTTTCTAAGAAGATATCGCTAAAACGTCCGGGGAAAGCCCTCCTATATATGGCGATATACCAACACCATTATATGGATCGCATACCTCTATACGCCATCGCCGACGAGACAATAGCTATAGCAAAAAAGATATGCTATAAAAACGATGTCGCTTTCATAAACGCTATGATGCGTAAGCTCGAGACCTCGAAAAAAACACTGCCGGAAGGCGATTCCGCCGAAGCGATTAGCGTACGATATTCATACCCGCAATACTTCGTAGAGAAGCTCATCACAAGCTATGGCATAGAAAAAGCAAAAGATATCCTTACAGCAGGAAATACCACGCCAACGACGATGGTACGCCTTCGTGGTGATGCACCAGCCATAAAAGCTATGACGCTTATCACTGAAAAGCCATGCCGTATGGCACGTATTGACGATGGCTCTATAATCACTGGCATCAGCGCCTCAAAAAAATACTATATCCAAAACAGCACACCAGCAACATTGATGACAGAAGCCTGTAGCGCCATCAAGCCACCGACAACAATACTAGACCTATGCGCAGCACCAGGAGGGAAGGCTTTGCTGGCACACGATATCTTCCCAGAAGCAAAACTCTTCCTCAACGATGTCTCCGAAACAAAAATCGCGTTGATAAAAGAAAACCTAAAGAAATATAACGTCGATGCTACAACGACAATGTCTTCAGGAGAAACACTGACGACAGAAGAACGCTTCGACTTAATCATCATCGACGCGCCATGTACCAACAGCGGAACGCTGGCACGAAGAGCCGAAGCACGGTGGAGGATAACGGAAAAAAATGTTGCAGAATTAACAGCGTTACAAATGAAACTTATAGAGAATGCAAAGAAACTCCTTGCTCCGCACGGAACGATAGCATATATGACCTGCAGCATCCTCAAAGATGAGAATGAAAATATCATAGAAAAAGCACGCAAAAAAAACGGCCTCAAAAAGCAGGGCTATATCAAAACAATACTTCCTTCCAACGACGGCGCTGATGGTGGGTTCGTCACAAACTTCTCGCTATAGAACATCTACAAATTACTAATAATTATAGATTTAGAGCTGCTATAAAATAAATAGCTACGTTAAAGTATAGAACAAAAAAAATCTTTTAAGGGAATTGAAAATGCAAGCACTAAGTCTTTTTGATGATCATAGAATTCTTTCGGACAAGGATAATTTATTTTTGACGTTTGATCCTAACGCACATATAATCTTCTTGGAAGGTGAAGAAATTATAATTCAATCGCGAATAAGCAGGTTGGTGGGGGCGTTGTTTAAAAATCAGTCACAACATTTAGAAGGATATAATGCTATCAAACCTGTCGCATTAAAAATCATAAATGATATTAATTCATATATTAAAGTCGATGAAAGACACCAACCTGATAATTTAAAAATAATTAAAGAGTTCGAATTGCTTAAGCTAATAGCAACCGATATGAGCGAAGAACTTTTAGAAGTAGCTGGCAAAGCGAGAGCGCTGGGGTATATATATATTAATGAATTTCAGAGAAGTTTAACGCTATGTGAAGGGGCGAGTGTAGATCAGAGTTTCTATAGCCACCAAGCCCTTCTCTTGAAAAGATCTCGTGAATTATTTAAAAAGTCTTATGAAAAAGGCGATAATTACGCTGGTCTCATTCTTGCTTATGCGTATGGTAAAAAATGTATTAAAGAAGACCCTGATTATAAAGAATCTGCAAGGCTGTATGAGGTCGCCGCCGCAGAAGATTTTCCAGAAGCAATGAATAACCTTGGAAGGTTATATAAAAGAGGTCATATTGGTCGTATTGAAATAAAAGGGCAAGAGTCTGTTCCAAACTATGCAAAAGCTGCCGAATGGTATGAAAAAGCAGCCGCAAAAGGTCTCCCAAAAGCAATGAATAACCTTGGGATTTTATATGAACAAGGTCATATTGGTCGTATTAAAATAAAAGAGCAAAAGTCTGTTTCAAACTATGCAAAAGCTGCCAACTGGTATAGAAAAGCCGGCGAAGCAGGTTACTCCATAGCAATGTACAACCTTGGACTTTTATATAATAAAGGTCGTATTGGTCGTATCGAAATAAAAGGGCAAGAGTCTGTTCCAGATTATGCAGAAGCTGCCAGGCTGTATGAGGTCGCCGCCGCAGAAGATTTTCCAGAAGCAATGAATAACCTTGGGTGTTTATATAAAAAAGGTCATATTGGTCTTATTGAAAGAGAAGGGCAAGATCCTGTTCCAGACTATGCAGAAGCTGCCAGGTTGTTTAGAGCCGCTGCCGCAAAAGGTATCCCAGAAGCAATGAATAACCTTGGGTGTTTATATAAAAAAGGTCATATTGGTCTTATTGAAATAGAAGGTCAAGATCCTGTTCCAAATTATGCAGAAGCTGCCAAGTTGTTTAGAGCCGCTGCCGCAAAAGGTATCCCAGAAGCAATGAATAGCCTTGGGATTTTATATGAACAAGGTCATATTGGTCGTATTAAAATAAAAGAGCAAAAGTCTGTTTCAAACTATGCAGAAGCTGCCACGTTGTTTAGAGCCGCAGCCGCAAAAGGTCTCCCAGAAGCAATGGATAACCTTGGGATTTTATATGAACAAGGTCATATTGGTTGTATTGAAAGAGAAGGGCAAGATCCTGTTCCAAATTATGCAGAAGCTGCCGAATGGTATGAAAAAGCTGCCGCAAAAGGTCTCCCAGAAGCAATGAATAACCTTGGGATTTTATATGAACAAGGTCATATTGGTCGTATTAAAATAAAAGAGCAAAAGTCTGTTTCAAACTATGCAGAAGCTGCCAGCTGGTATAGAAAAGCAATCAAGAGAGGTGATTTTAGAGATAGTTATGCTTTACTCAACCTTGAGAGGTTATCTAGAGCAGGTTGTATCTAAGCATAAGCGACTAAATCTTATTTTGAAGACCTCCATACTATTTCGCAAGAATAAAACGATACTGTCTTCCGCTGACGGAGCCGACGGCGGATTCGTAGCAACACTGAAAAAATAGGTCGCAACCATGGGTTAAAAGAAGCCCAGTAAATATATCTACTGGGCCCTGTTTCCGAATTCTGAGCTCTGACGAAGTCAGTTACATAGCAATGTCGTCTTCTTCGCTGTAAGAACGCTGCTCTTCGATGATCTCAGCAGCAGCAACCTTCACCGTCTCAAGACCCTCAGGGAAGCCGACAAGCTTAAGTTGCGTGTCGATGTAACTCAACTCCGTAAGAAGCTGGTCGTTTACTGATTCTAAATGCGCTATTCTTGTTAAAAGATCTTTGTTGAGTAACATAATTACCTCCTGATGACATTGTTTTTGTTTCTTGGAAGTAATATATGCAAGTGCCATGCCAAAAAAAAGTTTCGGGACTAAAACTTGTGTTTTTAACAATAATATTGCATTATCGATGGTTTAAATTTCTAATACGCTAGGAGATAACGTATGTTATGCGATGTAAGCACTGAATATAAAGAAAAGACTCTTGAAGACTTTGGGATAACACCTCTAAAGGAGACGTATTCTTCTATGGGGGAATTTGCGACTGAGATGTTTAAACGTGAAGACGTTACAGCTAATATGATTTTTCGTGCTATGTTTGGAATGAGCGATAACTTATATGGTTTTCTTAAGGATGGATCGATTCACGTAGAAGTTAGTTACTGTGGTTGTAGCCCAAGCGCTCTTGAAGAGGTTCTTAGGGAAGTTGATAAAGGTAACCGTTTTGTAGTACGCCTTCCTGAAGGGAACAAAGGAATACCTTCACCTTAAGCAAAAGTGTGATATACGGTCACAACAATAAAAAAAGCAGATCATAATGATCTGCTTTTTTATCGATACAAAGATCAAAAAAGCTTAGAAGTTTATCAGCTGCTCTTCATAATATAGCTTGCTGACGAGTTTGTTTTGGTAGTACCAATCTGTTGAGACGGTGTCGGCGATATAGTGGTATGTAGGACCATGTCGCAGACCCTTGTCCCATGTTATTGCCTCTACGACGTTGCCATCTTGATAGCGATGCTCTACACCGTGTTTTGTATTGCTGATGTATGGCGTCTTAGAAAAGATGCCACCGTTGTTGAATAGCGTCGTTATCCCTTCTTGTTTGCCATTGACCCACTGTTCTAGAGTGTTTGGTGACCCGCCGATGTTGAAAGTTTTCTTTTCGCCATTAGGACGTCCGTCGACGAAAGGTGTTATTGCCTGCGGCTCGCTGTTGGGGTAGTATTCCGTTTTTACCATCATAACGCCGTTCTCGATGATGTCGCGAGAAACGAGAAGATGGTGTACATCATAGTTGGTGCGTATGCCATTGCCATTATCAACATTAGAGACGCGCTCGTTGTCGTTAGAGAAATATTCTCCAGAAAGAAGGGCGCTTTCTTGGTATATCTCGATATGTTGTGGCGTCCCTGCCATGTACCACGTCGTTATCTTGACAGTGTCATCGCTAAAGAACTCGTATTTCTTCGAAGGCATGCCAGAAGAAAGATGTTCTACCTTCTCGATAAGGTCTCCACGGACGTATGTAAGAGTCTTTGAAATTGTTTTGCTATAAGGGAACGAGTATGTCACAGCCCCATGAAGGATGCCCTTACGGTAGTCCTTGGTGACGACAACGCCACTTTTCATCGTGGAGATGACCTGCCCATTGCTTCCGCGGGAGGCCCAATCGTTTTTAGAGACGGATAAACCATATTGATGGACATATGTCTCTTTGACGATTTCTTTTGTAGATTTCGTTCCACTGCAACTTACAACGGTAAGAGATACAGCAATAATTGAAAGTATAGAAAGAAATTTTTTCATATCAAAATTCTCATAGTTTTATTGTTATTACATACTGACAACTCTAATAAAACGAGCTTTGAACGTCAACAATAATCAACATTAATTATATAATACTATTTTTTTTAAGGACGTCAACAGCGTTGTCGATAATCCTTGTATGGTCTCTATCGACATTCTTCGCGGCGATGGTTTTCTTTTTGTCGCGGTATAAGAAGCTGAAAGTCACGTTCTTTAGCCCTTTTCCTATGGTTTCACTACGATATACCGCTATAACACCAACGTTTTCGAGGAGCTTCGAAGGCGTAGAGCGTATCGCTGCGATGACGTCTGCAACAGAAGCTTCTTCTTTGAGGGTCACCGTCCAGTCGCGTTCCGACCCAGGAAACTGTGGAATTTCACGGAACTTTTTCAGAGCAACACGTTTAGAGAAGAGATTGTGAAGGTTTATCTCCGAAAACATAATACGCTGTGGGATGCCGAATGCTTTCTGTATCGTAGGATGCACTTCACCAACGATACCGAGCTCAACATCTCCGATGGTGATGATAGCCTGGCGTCCAGGGTGGAAGTTCGCGAAATTCGAAGCGACAAAAGATACTTCTTCAATACCAGCATTGGCGATGACATTCTCGACGACACCTTTTATGTCGTAGAAATCAGCATCGTCATTGGACGAAGCGCCCCAGTGTTCAGGAGAGGTTTTCCCCGTCATTACAATGGCAGCGATAGAATGCTCGCGGTAGCCCTTTTCTTCTTTGAGGTGTATCCTTCCGATTTCAAAGCCTGTAACGTCTTTAGTGCCGTGGTCGACGTTATGGCTTATAAGCTGTAACATCCCAGGCATCATAGAAGCACGCAATACCGACTGCTCCACTGAGGTAGGATTGAGGATTTTGACAAGGGATTCTGCAGCGACGCCATTGCCTTCGGAAAGGGAGGCAAGCTCAGGGCTTATCAGGTCGCAGGAAATAAATTCCTGAAGGCCTTCGCCGAGAAGACGTTCCCTGACGATATTTTCGAAGGAGAAGATAGGAGCATCGGGGAGCTTCGAAGACATATATGACAGCGAAGACGTCGTGATGTTGTTGTAGCCGTATATCCTAGCAACCTCTTCGACAAGGTCGATCTCCGCGGTGATGTCATTGCGATACGTCGGAACGGCGACGTCGAAGGTGTCGACACCATCCCACGTAGTGGAAAACTGTAGGCTGTCGAAGATCGTCTGTATCTCGCTGACAGCAAGCTTTGTGCCAAGAAGTTTGTTTATCCTCGAAACCCTACAAGGTATCACGGCCTCGACGAAAGGGGACTCCTTGGCGTCGATGATGCCAGGGACAACGTCGCCACCGGCGACCTCGACGATGAGGGCAGTAACCCTCTCGAGAGCGACAGGGACATTGTTGGGGTCGATGCCACGTTCGAAGCGTTTCGAAGATTCCGTAGCGATACCTAGAAGGCGACTCGTCTTCCGTACCGTCTTGGGACAGAAATATGCCGACTCAATAAGGAGGTCGACGGTGTCGGCAGAAACAGCGGAATTCTCGCCGCCCATAACGCCGGCGATGGCAACAGGGTCTTTGCCGTCACATATCATAAGAGCGCCTTCATGGAGGATGCATTCTTCACCATCTAGGGTGACGAATTTATCTCCTTCGTTAGCAGTCTTTACGATGATAGCACCACCGGAGAGGTTGTGGTAGTCGAAGGCGTGAAGAGGATGGCCATATTCCATGAGAACATAGTTCGTAGCATCGACGATGTTGTTGATGCTCTTGAAGCCGCAGTGGACGAGTTTGTTCTGCAGCCACAACGGTGAAGGTCCGACCTTGACGCCTTTGATTACACGGCAGCAATAACGTGGACACAGGCCTGCGTCTTCGACGATGACGGAAGCATCATCGACGATAGCGCCTTCGGAAGCCTCTACGAAGGAATATTCAGGGTGTTTGATGGATTTCCCTGTCAATGCCGCAACCTCACGGGCGACGCCTATGATGCTAAGACAGTGACCGAGGTTCGGCGTCAGCGATATATCGAAGATAGTATCTCCGAGCTCTTCGCCGAGATTCTCTCCTACAGAAAACTCTTTAGGAAGCTCCATGATGCCTTCGGCGCTGTCGGCAAGAGAAAGCTCTTCTTCGGAACATAACATCCCCATAGACTCTACGCCGCGGATCTTAGATTTCTTGATCTTGAACGCCTTGTTGTCAGGGCCGGCAAGGACAGCGCCAATAGCAGCAAAAGCAACACGTAGGCCTTTTCGGCAATTTGACGCCCCACAGACGACACTATATTCTTCACTGCCGTCGAAGACGCGCGCGATACAAAGATTGTCGGCATCGGGATGCGACGTGGTGTCAAGGACCTCAGCAACGACGACACCAGAAAAACCGGGAAGATACTCTTCGATGGCGTCGACTTCAAGGCCTGCCATAGTAAGGATATCTGCGATGTCTTCAGGAGTTTTGTCGATCTCTACATATTTTTTAAGCCACGATAATGGTACTTTCATAGCACTTCCTCAAATTATCTGAATTTATCACATAGTATATACCATACATCACATATTGTATAAAGACATAAATCTAATTGGATACTGAACATTATAAACAATGCTTTTTATAGCGGATAGGGTTGGCGTTTAGCGTATAGGAACATACTACCACGGAGCCACGGAGGTCACGGAGAACAAAAGTTTAAAAGAAAAAATATTGTCGGGGGATACCCCCGAACCCCCAATTTCTAAACGGTGAACTGTAAACGGTAATTGGTGAACTAAAGTGTTACCTATGTTGGTGAACTGGACCCGTGCACTCCGTGGCTCCTTGGTAGAAAAATCCTACTCCGAACCCTGAACTATGCGGCGTAGCCGCATTTCACTGGTCACTGAAATCATCTGCTGTACGAAAAAGAGGATATTGTGTACGGTTGTGTAAAAACAAAGGGGATAGGTAATGGCTTTATTAAAGAAGTGGCGCGCAGCATTTTCACGGCAGAATGCTCTTACAAAAAAATTATTGTGCTGTATCATTCTCAGCGCCGCCTTCAACATCATCTTTGGCGCTATGGTAATATCGTCGAGTATAGACAATGGTACGCTGTACGAAACCGTATCTCTTTCTAATATCCGACATGCTCTTTTCGCCGATGAGAAGAATAATGTTGAAGTCCTCGAAGCCTTCAAAGTCCTTCCGTACGAGCAGCTTATAAAAAAACTTCGCGATGACACCCTCGTCGACTACGGATATACAAAAAGGGACCTCGCCCTTGGATGTTTAGTGAAATACCATGATATCGATATAGAGAGAGCCCTCGGCGGCAACCCTAAACAGCACAGAACAGTGACGCTATTAAACGAAGAAGGTATTAAAGAGGCAGTAGTGCTGTTCCCAGGACTTAGGGATATGCACTTTAGAAAGACCCTTGGTTTCTTGCGAGCAGAACGCTGGCCACAGACGACTAAAGGTCTTTTCTTCGCCATGAAAAAAGCATCTACAGGGATGAAAAGCGAGAACATGGAAGCCTTCTCTCGTAGAGAAGAATTCATGGCAATAGAAAAGATGTTCTCAAAAGCAGAAGTCCGCGTTTCAAAAGAAAGAGTCCTCAATATTATCGCTACAGGAACGTGGGAGATGATAAAAGATTTCGGCGAAGAACAACGCAATAACCCCGACCTTTCCGACAATAGAAGAAGACTCTTCCTCCTCGATTATATAGAATGCGAATCTGTCGATGCTGCAGAAGTTCTCCTTGCTACCGACGCTGAATTCGTCGTAGAAAAGATCGACGATGAGCACGCTATGATGATGCTCGATATCCTTAAAAATAAAGATGGATTGGCATGGGCCTTAGTCAATGCGCTGAACGATAGCCCAAGAAGCGACGGAGTTAAAAATAAAGCACAACGACGCCTTAGAATATGGAACGGCGAAGATATCGCCGACGTCGATGATGTCACAGAAGAAAATGCTATAGAAGAAGCTATAGAAGAAAAAACAGAAGATGCCATAGAAGAAGCTACAGCAGAAGAAGACGCCGCAAAAGAAATCGTGAAAGAAGTCGCTATAGCAGAGGAAATTTTGGTAGAAGAAAAATATGATGTCGTAATAGAAGAAGAACAGCAAGGGCAAGAATATGAAGAGACGTTCTATACTGTAGAGTCCGGCGATAGCTTGTGGAAGATAGCACGGAAGTTCGAAACTGACGTCACTACAATAAAAAAACTTAACGGCCTCGACGATGATGTCATAATGCCAGGAATGAAACTTATCACAGGGAAATAATGATGGAAGACGAAAATAAAGATAAAAAACCTTCTGAAGGCGATGACAAAGAAGGGCTAAAAAAATATGTGAAGAAGCATTCCGAAAACTACGACCTGAAACTTTCTGATGATGACCTCGAAGATATTGTGGAAGATGTGTGGAATTCCTTTCGCAAAAAGATCTTGTTTAAAGATGGCGAAAAAAATAACAACATAAAATCTTCGAGATAATATTGAGCATTTAGCATTGAACAATAGAAAGTTATTTTTTCTCTGACATTGGTCACTGGTCACTGATAACTGGTCACTGATTCACGGTACAGGATCATGGCCTCCAGGATGCCACGGGCCACATTTCACGATACGCTTTATTGTTAGCCACGACCCACGGAATACTCCGTGTTTCTTTATCGCCTCCTGAGAGTATTCTGAGCACGATGGGTAGAACCTGCAGTTTTCCCCAAGAAAAGGACGCAACGTCAGCTGGTATAGTTTTACTAAAGCTATAAAGATATATTTCATGGATTATACCAATCCCGTGTTGAAAAGGCATGAATTAGCTTCAAGATTTTTGTGTAGAACTCTGCGCGGAGATCGCGGCAAACATTTGTGTGTTAGCAAGATCGAGCGCAATGCTCTGCGCAAAAAGATGGAGATGAATTTATGCATTTTCAATACGGGATTGGTATTATTCATTCAAAATTTTGAAGTCGCGGATGAGTAGCTGTATGCTCGACTTATTATGGAACGTGTTGATCTGAGGGGTGAAGGCAATGCGCAGGAGAAGGCCTTTCTTTCTGAGACTCTCCGCACGGTCCGCCATGCCGAAAGCAATACCCTCGAGAGTGCGGTCGTCTTGCGACAAATAAAACTTAAGATGCTTCTTGGAGATGACCTTAGGAAACCATACCTGTTTGGCGTCGCAATATAGGATAGGCTGAGGATTTCCGTTGCCATAAGGAGAAAGAAGTGATAGAGAGTCCATAAAGTCGAAAGTTAGATCTTTGAAGGTTATAGGAGCATCGATGTGGAGCTTCGAAGTGACATCGTGGTCTTTTAAAACCTTATTAGCAGCGACGAGGAAATTCTTTTTGAACTTCGCAATGTTCTCCTCTTTGATGGTGATGCCAGCAGCATAGTTGTGGCCACCGAAGCTAAGAAGTAGGTCTGACGACTCCTTCAGAGCGTCAAGAAGAGGGAACTCTTGTATAGAACGTATTGATCCCTTGCCGATGCCGTTCTTCACCGTTATCATCACAGTAGGACGATTGTATTGTTTCGTTATCCTAGTCGTAGAGATGGCGATAACACCGGGATGCCAGTTTTTAGAATAAAGGACTATAGCTTTGTCATCGAAAATCTTAGGGTCCCCGAGGAGCATGGCCTCTGCCTCTTCCTGGACGAGACGCTCGATCTTCTGACGCTCGGTGTTGAGAACGTCGAAGTCTAACGCCATATTGTGTGCTTCGGCGTCTGGAGTGTTCTCGCGCATAAGGAGAAGCTCCACGCCCTTGCGAGGGTCGGCGATCCTGCCGAGACTGTTAAGACGCGGTGTTACTTTAGAAGCGATGTCGTTAGAAGAGGTTTCTGTGATGTTAAGGCCACACACCTCGAAAAGTTTAGTAAGGCCTACGCGTATGCCTTTGTTTATCTGCTTGATACCATATCTTACAAGGATCCTATTCTCGCCGATGAGCGCTCCCATATCTGATATCGTACCAAGAGCAACGAGGTCGAGGTATTGCTTGAGGTCGACACGACGCTTGCCGATAGCGCCAGCAGCGACAAGGCTGTTTGTTACGCCATGGGCGAGCTTGAAGGCAACGCCGACGCCAGTAAGCTCTTTGTTAGGGTATTTACTGTTGAGAAGCTTGGGGTTCAACGTCGCAACACAGTTGGGGATCTTGTTGGTGGGCTCGTGGTGGTCGGTGATGATGACGTCGATGTTGTGCTCGGCGATAGTGTCGATGCTGGCAGCGGCAGTGATGCCACAGTCGACGGTTATCATAAGAGAACATTCTGTTCTAAGAGCATAGCCTAGAGCATTGACGATCATCTCTTGACGGATGGCGTCGCTGTCAGGGACAAAGAAAAATACATTGGCGCCGAGGTATGATAAAAACTCCGTCAATAAAGCCGTTCCCGTCATCCCATCGACGTCGTTGTCGCCATAGATTAAAATATTTTCTTTTTCGACGATAGCCTTACATACACGCTTGACGGCTTTACCCATGTCAGCGAAAATTGTAGGATCGTGGAGGTCGGGGAGCTTGGAATATAGGTAGCCGTGAATGTCCTCAAGAGAGGAGAACTTCCGAGAGGTGAGAACCTGCGCTATCACAGGGTGTAAGCGAAACTCCTTGGTGATAGCTTCTGTCCACTCAGAATTTATAGTAGGATATATCCATAAATTTTCAAATTCGCGGGGTGACATGTTTTTCCTTATGTTTCCCCCATCATAACGAATCAATGATCAATTATCAATAACCAATTATCATCGATAACTGATAACTGATAACTGGTCACTGATAACTGGTCATTGATCATTATTTCTCGCGGTTGTGGAAATATAACATTATCGGCGAAGCAACGAACAACGACGACAGCGTTCCGAAGACAACACCGATAGCCATGACGAGCGCGAAGTCGAAGATCCCGCTGCCACCGAAGACTACGAGAGCAACGAGGACAAGCAACGTCGTCAGTGAAGTCATCAAGGTACGGCTCAACGTCACGTTCAACGCATGGTTGATAAGTTCCGGGAACGTCAGCTTCTTGAAGATCCTGATGTCTTCACGGATCCTGTCGAAGATGATGATGGTGTCGTTTAGGGAATACCCTATTATCGTCATTATTGCGCCGATGATGATGAGGTCGATCTGTATCGCAACACCCATTTTATATAGTATCGCGACGATACCAAGAGTGATAAAGACGTCATGGATAAGACATACTATAGCACTAACAGCATATTTGAACTCGAATCTAAGGGTTATATATATCAAGATGCATATTAATGCGAAGCCAAGGCCCATAAAGGCGTTGTTCATCATGGTATCGGAAAGCTGTCCGCTCATGGAATTCCAGTGCTGATCGAGGTCAGACATAGTATCGACATCGAGGACAAGGCCTCCTTCTTCGAGAGCATTGACTACCCATGCTATCCTTGGGTTTCTCTCGTAGTTGTAAGAGAAAGTCCCATCGGTGTTTTCTTCCGACATGCCATGGAAAGGATTGCCTTGCAGCTCCATATTCATCCCGAGCTGTATACGCAGATGCGTGGGCTTGTTGAGCTCACGAACCTGGAACTCTCCAACAGAAAGACCGCTGTCGATTAGGGCTTTCGTAGCAGTAGCACGATATCCGCCTTCGATGCTCTCTTCAGCACTTACGTTGAGGGCATAGCCCCCAGTGAAGTCCATTCCCATGATAGAATGTCGTTGCGACACCAAAAGACTTCCGCCTATTACGATGACAGCAAGGAGGGCGATGACAACCGTGCGAGAAAGTTTTATGAAGTCGATCTTCGTCGCCGTGATAAGATGACGCATATTGAGAATCTTTTCTTTGCTCTTCTCAAGCCATCCCGTAAAGAAATATCGCGTAACAAACAACGCTGTGAACATAGAAGATGCAATACCGATTATCAGCGTTATAGCAAAACCCTTGATAGGACCAGAATCGAATTGTATCAAGATCAATGCCGCGATTATCGTGGTGATGTTGGAGTCAACGATGGCGCTGAAAGCTTTCTCATAGCCTTTCTGTACAGCAGAAGCAAGCTTCCCCGATACCGAGAACTCCTCGCGGATGCGTTCGAAGACAAGAACATTGGCGTCGACAGCCATACCGATAGTAAGGATGATGCCGGCGATGCCAGGAAGGGTAAGGGCGGCGTCGAGGTTCTGCAAAACTCCCCACATGATAAGGAGGTTGAACAAGACAGCACAAGACGCTACGATGCCGAAGAAGCTATATACTCCTACCATCGCTGCGATGACAAGAGCAAGGCCTATAGCGGCAGCATAGATACCCTTCGAGCGTTCCTGCTTTCCGAGGTCTGCGCTGATGTTCTCCTCACGAAGAATCTTAGGGGTGAACGATAGCGAACCAGCACGAAGATCTGACGCCAGCCGGTTTATGTCGCGCTGCGTGAAGCTTCCCGATATCATACCGCCGTTTCTCAATGCCGCTTTCAACGTAGGATCACTGACGACCTGACCGTTCAAGATGACGGACATACGCCAGCCAGAGCCTTGAGAAAAGGATTCTTTCGGAGTGCCAGATATCTTGTCTTTAGAGAACTGCGATGTCCAAGAGTAAAAATCTTCGCGAGGGCTGCTCTTAACACCATCGCCCGATGTGTAAGAACTCTTGACGCCGAACGATAAGACATTACCATCAGAAGGGTCGTAGCTAGTACGGACGTCTTCGAGGAGGCTTCCTTCTAAAGCATAGTTGTTGAAGACAACAAGAAGAGGGTGTGACTGCCCACGCCATTCTTTGTAGGTGTCGCCGCGGTATATCGCCACCATCGACAACGTATCGTCGAAGGCATTGGCGCGGGAGGTGTCCTTCGGAGAAGGTAGGCGTAAGCCATTGTCATAAAGGATGCGGGCATTCTCAGTAAGCTGCTGAAGGCTTCCCTCGTCGGCATTGTCGCCGCCAAGCTGCCGCCATGCTATCTCGTTGATGTTCTCGATGTCGGTTTTGTCGGTAACAACGGCTTCGTTCCAGACGTCTTGGAGGAAATGCTCGGTAGCTTTCCCCAGAGCAGGGCTTCTTTGGGAGAATTTCTCGTTGACGATATGGAAGTACATCGCCGAAGACTTTACAAGCTCCGACGCCGAAAGCCCTTGCGAGCCAGGGAAGTCCATGACGATCTTAGAATCTTCGGTATGGATGTTCACCTCAGCGACGCCCATCTTGTTGACGCGAGACGTTAGCTCGTTGACAGCAAGAGATAGATCTTCTTCACCATCGACGGTTTTGTTGTTCTGGTCGCGAAGCTCAATAACAACGGTCTTGCCACCAGAAAGGTCTAAACCCCACTTAAGGATCTTACGGTCGTCGCCACGGAAATATTTCTTTGCGCTCAGCCTGAAATTGTCTGCTAAAATACTCTTGGTAAGAGGTGGTACCTCGTATTTCGCCATAGGAGTGGTGCTTATACGCGCCGCATGAAAGTCGTCGCGCCACTTAAGAAGGTCTTCGTGGGCACTGTTGTCGATGGCATTCAATGTGATAAGGCGCTGCTCGTAGTCTGAGAACTCCAAAACAGCATGCTTTCTGCTGCCATATACACGGAAATCTTCGCGCGTAGCACTCAAAAAGTTGTCATAGTAGTTGCTGCTCTCAAAAATATGATCGTGGAGATACTCTCGCGACGAGGACAAAACTTTTCCAGGATAGTCGGTGATGAAACCAGCACCACGGAGAAGGCTCTGCAGAGAAGCAAGGTCTTCCATAAGGACGCCAGACTCTTTGCTTTCAGAGTAAGATTGATGTTGCTCGATGATGGTTTCTAGACCTTTAGCAACGACATACAATGAGCTGTCTTTGAATAAAGGGAAAGCATCTTCGTCATAGGCGACAGGAGCGATGACAACAAGACCAAGCTGCTGATCTTCAGGAGAGAGAGTGCGGTACGTCTCATAGTCCCATACAGGAAAAACATCACTCTTAAGGTCTTGGTGCTGCGGAGACCACGACGACATAATAAGGTCTTTGGTGCGTAAGGCTTTGTTGACAGCAAGAGCCTCGAGGTCTAGAGCAAGGAACCCGGTGCTGCCGGTAATAGCGTTGAGAGACATAGAAAAATAGTCGTATAATGGCGATATCGCCTCGTCAGTGACGCGAGAGACAGCGGCAACTTCGTTGATGAGAAGTTTATTGACCTTGTCCTTACGGTATTCGTCTTCTTCTGTGACAGCTTCCTTGTCGAGAATAGAAAAAAGATCGTCATGAGGATATAAAAGAATACTGTCGTTATCCCAGTCGACGACGATTTTCTCGATGAAAGGGTTGTTGTCGCCAAGGGCGAAAGGATATCTCTTGCTCTTTAGAGCGCTTCCCTCGTCGCCGAGAAGTAATGACGATAATATCTGCTCTTTGGTTAAAGGATCTTTTCCGTCTTTGAAGACAGAAGAATACTTCTTGAGAATCTCTTCTGCGGCAACAATATTGCTGTGCTGCCCTTTTAAAATTTTAATGCCCTGCTCGTCATATAAGGCATAACCACCTTCGACGACATCGTTGCCTTTCTCCTGCTCCTTGATCTTGTCGACGAGGAGGTCCTTTGCTTCTGTGACACGAGAGGTGAAGCGACGTATCGTCTCAGAAGGATTCTTACTACCACCTTGAGAGAAAGAAGAATAATACCTCTTCGTTATAGAACTGCTGACGCCGAAGGTATCAGCGAAATCTACGATATAAGTGGAAAGGGCGACAATAGTGTCGAGGCTTTCGTTTACGTCAGAAGCATCTACAACACCAGCAACGGCCTCGGCGACAGCACTGTCACCACCAAGATTGATGCCTAGGTGCGAAGCACGGTCGTAAACAATTTCACGGTATAAAGGAGAAACGAAACCATCGGCAGTAGACTTCTCAGAAAATGTGAAATAATCCTTGACGTCTCCGCTAGAAAAATGGACGCCAATGCGACGCTTTACAACGACATAAGACAGTTTGCCATCGTCATGGAGATTGCTAGGAAGGGGCTGCAGCTGTGCAGGGATGAAAGGAATAAGCTCTCCAGCACGAGCAAGGTAAGTACGGAACCTCTCGGCATCGTTACCGTCGACAAAAGATACCGTGATGGTGTCGGGGTTTTTGACGTCGAGGTCCAAAGCCTTGGGCTTGACGCTAATATGTTTACAATATGCCTTGAGCCACGAAATCGAATCTTTCTCAAGACTGTTGACTCGCTTGGCAATGTCGCGGGCGACAACAAGAGCCTTGCCTTCGTTCAACGGCTTCTTCAAAGGCTTGGAATAATAGAAGACTGTTGGGAAAATATTGTAAATTGTTAGGGCGATGACCACTATGATAAGGTAAAACTGCCAGCGTTTGTGTTTCTCCATCTCAGAAAATCCTTCGTTGTATATTGTTATAAGTTAAAAAATATGAAACGACAGAATACCAAACACCAAACCATTATGTCTAGTGATAAAACTCATGATTGATACCTAATTTCGTCTGCCACGGCATTTTACCCATGATTGCCACCTAATCTCGCCTACCACGGCATTTTAGTGATTTGGATGTTGATTTACATGTCGAAGCGCAGCTCTTTAGAGCTGGGCGAGACATGTAAATCAACAGATGGATTGCTAAAATATTGTGGTTGGCGACTATGCTATAGGGAAGAACAAATTTACCATATAAGCTAAATTAAACCACTCTGCACTGAAAGTGCAGAGAATTAGAGGCGACTGAAAGTCGCCTTTTATTCAACAGTAAACATTTCATCATCCGAGGAGTGATTCTCTATATATTCTTTAATCGTTTTGTCTGTCACCTCTCCAGCACTAAAAGCTGCATATCCTATACCCCAAAAATGCTTACCCCAATATCTTTTGCATAGGCCAGGAAATTCCTGTTGTATCTTTCTAGAAGACCTGCCTTTCAACGTCATAACTTCGGCTGTAGACATTTTACACTGACTATCATCTTTGATATTTAAAGACTTAGAAGCCTCATCGCAAATGCAAAATATAACAATGGCTTGATCTAACATATGTATTACTCCTGGTTTTTTGAAGGAATTGTTATATCCCATTTGGCCAATCATCTATACATGAAGACGCTCTTTCACGTCTTTTTCCTTGGCCATGTCTTAAGACATGCCCTCGTCAAAATACATAAAAGAGCCCTCCATCTATAGCGCTAAGCCAAAGATTAGGTCGCAATCATGGGTTTTAGTGGTTTGCGATTATGCTAGAGATAAAAAAAAGCCGGGTAAAAAACCCGGCTTTAGCACACAAAAATATTTTTGTGCGATGACTTTACTTTATAGTAGTGTTAGTCTCTTGTAGTTTGTTGAATTTCTTCCCTAGTATATTAGCTACGAAAATCCAAAAACCAACGACGCCGAGAGAAATCAGCGTGCCGAATAATAACAAACCAGAAAGGTTGTTGGCAAAAGATGCCGTTACACCAGAACCCGTTCCTTTGGACATCCTTCCGCCAAAAGACTCTATCCAGCCTTTAGCCTTGAATTTTATGTCCTTAGTTGTAGGAATGTACATGACTTCTTTGGTAGGGTTGTTTAACGCATAACTTAAGCCTTTTACCGCTATCATAGAACCAAAAAGAGCCCACATCAATTGGATGTGTGTGGCGCCAACATAATTAATTCCCAATAATCCAAGAAGTACTACTCCAATAGCTATAGGGTAAGAGATTAAACAGACCCTAAGACCTAACTTCCTCATAAAGAAGCTTGTGCCGAGAAGGGCAAAAGTCAACGTTAAAGTGTTTATGCTCATACCGTATTTTCCAGTAAATGCAGCGAAAAGGTCGCGAGTAGGGAAAACGTCTTTTGCAATCATATTCATCTGGAACTCTAAAATCGTGGCGATTATCTCATAAATTGTCGATACAACGAATATTCCTATTACATAAGGCTTCGTCACAATAAGACGGATGCCTTCAAAAAAGCCCGTTTTCTCTTTGGGGCCTTTAGATTTGTCTTCAGCAACTTCTTCAGCAGGGAAATGCTTCATATAAAGTTTTATGAAAAAAGGAACAATAAGGACAAGAACACCACCGAAAGCAACAAGTATCGGAGAACCGACCTTAGGAGCGAATTTGGTGACGATAGCAGGTCCTGCAATAGTACCAAACTGTATGCAAGTGACAATCATAGCATATCCTTTCTTAGCAGACTCCGCCTTGGTAACGCTAGCAACAAATGCCCAGAAAAGGATCATCAGCAGGGAAGAACTTTCAAAGACAAAATATGTAAGCCAGCCAATAAAGTTTCCAGGGATCCATTGGACAAGAGGGTAAAGAGGAGAAGATGTGCTTAAAGCAAACATCTCCGGATGCGATGTAGCAAAGCCTAAGAAAAAGAATAAAGCAGAATATGTAGAACATATGATGTAAAACAATGTATGCTTGTGGAAGATGTCAACTAATTTACTGTATATCAAAATGACAACCGCCACAACAGCGATCGAGGCCATCTTGGCGTATGGCTGAAATTTCATGCCAACAAGGTCATCGAATATAGGGTTTTTCATCACACGCAGCATCCAATAGTTTCCTAGGATAATAGTAATGGCGCATGATAAGAGAGCGAATTTTTTTAATTCTTTTTTTGTTAAGTCTCCCCAAAGTGCTCGCAAAAAGCCTGGTAACATAATATATAAACTCCTGATTTTTTAAGGTTAATAAATTTTTATAATTAATTATAATCTGTCATATAGAGATAAAATAGAATATACCATACTTCATTATATGCCAAGAAGAAAATTCAAGTCTTCTCTCTTGGAAAAACTTATAGCGATTCTTTTATGGCGTCTTCGTCTTCATCATTATAAGGGTCGACATGGACAAGAACGTTGTGGGCGTGAGGAAAAAGCTCGCGAATTCTATGCTCTACACCGTTCGCTATGTCATGAGCCTGCTCGACGGTGGTTTCGGAAGCGACGACAATATGCATCTCTACAACCATATTATTACCAACATTCCTAGCGAAGACTCTATGCGAAGAAATTACAAGATCATGTCCATCAGCAATGCCTTTTAACTTCGCAATAGTCTTATCATCAACGGACGTCTCAATGAGCTCTTTACCAGTCTTTATCAGTATAATAACACCAACGATAGCTATTATCACCGCAACAACACAGGCAGCAATAGGGTCAAAAATCGGGAAACCATAACGAGCGCCAGTGACACCAAAAAGTACGGCAAGAGAAGAAATAGCATCGCTTCTATGATGCCAAGCATTGGCATATAACGCCTGTGACCGTACTTTTCGGCTCATCACGATGTTATAATGATACAACAACTCTTTGACGATCAAAGATATGGCGGCGACGGGGATGGCGATGCCGCTGATGGCATGCGACGAATTTGTGGCAATGCGTGATATACCATCGCGGGCGATATAGAAACCTACAACAATAAGTGACATGCCAAGGATGCTTGACAAAAACGTCTCTATCTTTCCATGACCATATGGATGGTCAGCATCATGAGGTTTGCGCGATATTATAAAAGCAACAAAAACAAGGACGTCGCTTAAAGTATCGGAAAGAGAATGAAAGCCATCGGCGATAAGAGCGCTGCTCATCGTCAAAAAACCAAAGAAAAGCTTCGCTACAGAGAGTAAGACATTAATAATAAAGGTCACAAGGCAGACAATTCTGCCTTGACGACCTTCAGAATGTGATGATGGCTCTCGTGAGATCATTTTTTAGTGGTGAAAAGTTTTGCAATGTCGGAATTTTCAAGATATGGATACTCGCCAGGAGCGTTAGCGCCGCCTTTATCGCTGACAGCATCAACATAATAACCCCATAAGTCTTGGCTTACTTTCTCTTTGCGTATCGAAGCAATAAGCTCGCGCTTCAAAGTCTTAAGAGTCTTCTTAGGCATAAACTTTTTAACCAGGTCGCGGTCGCCAGTAGAACTCGCAATAGCAAGAAGACGGTCGAAATCTCCTTTGGAGAACGAAACTTCATTGAAATGCTTCCGTGAGCCACGAGGAGCACGACGCTTCGGAGCGACAGCTTTAGGCTTGTCAACGTCGATGATGAACTTTGTTAGCATGCTAAGCAACTGCTCAGGAGACTCTCCCTTCATTTTACGCATAGTAAAATGATGGATGTATCCGCCGCTGTTAGAAGGAAGATATTTGCATAAATCATTTTCTTTGTTGCCGCGAACTTTTGATATAGCAGCTGAGATGACATTCTCAAGCTCTTTAGTGTTAGTAGATAATGCTTTTGTCTTTTCTTTTTTCTCTACTGCTATCATGATTTTTTTCCTCTTTGAATAAAAATGTTGAAATGAAAAAGCCTTTCTCAAAAGCCTTTCAAGGCATGTTACTAACAATGCCATAATTAATAATGCGAGATTATGAAATAATAGAGAAATTTTTTCAAGGTTAATTTTATAATCTTCAACAAATTCTCATTGTTGACATTTTTTGGCTATAACGATATCCTCGTCATAAAAAAAAGAGCGGTATTATGACAAAAAAAATAACATTATTAGGAAGCACAGGATCGATAGGGACAAGTACGCTCGATGTAGTACGACATTTTAGTGACAGCTTCTCAATAACGGCATTGGCAGCACATTCTAATATCGATCTCCTTGAAAAACAAATAGATGAGTTCTCTCCAAAACTCGTCGCCGTCGCCGATAAAACCCGCGCTGCAGAGCTTAAAAAACGACGCCCCGATATAACAGTAGTAGCAGGACCAGAAGGATTAGAAGAGGTTGCGTCGCATGAAGAAGTCGACATCGTAGTTTCCGCCATCGTCGGCGCAGCAGGACTGCAGCCAACAGTAGCAGCAATAAACGCCGGAAAAGATATCGCCCTAGCAAATAAAGAAGTGCTCGTCGCTGCCGGAGAATTCGTTACGACGCTTGCCAAAGAAAAAGGAGTAAAACTTCTTCCTGTCGACAGCGAACACTGCGCGATATTCCAATGCCTTCAAGGCGAAGACACTAAAAGCGTTAGGCGTTTAATAATAACAGCTTCAGGAGGTCCCTTCCGTAAATATTCCACAGAAGACCTGGAAAATGTCACAATAGAAGACGCCCTCAACCATCCAACATGGAGCATGGGAGCAAAGATAACAGTAGACTCTTCGACGCTGATGAATAAAGGCTTAGAAGTCATTGAAGCACATTGGCTCTTCGGTGTCGATGCCGAAAATATCGACGTCGTCGTACATCCGCAAAGCATAATACATAGTATGGTAGAATTCGACGATATGTCGGTGATGGCACAGATGGGGATGCCGACGATGGTATTGCCAATACAATACGCATTGACATACCCCAATAGAACGAAAGGGTTTTTGGCGCCTTTCGACTTCACAAAAAACCATACCATAGAAATGTTCCCACCAGATACCAAGAAATTCCCATGTCTGGCACTCGCATACGAAGCCCTAAAAACAGGGGGCACAATGTCATGCTATATGAATGCTGCCAATGAGATCCTCGTAAATCGTTTCCTCAACAAAGAAATACGATGGTGCGACATCCCACGGAAACTCGAAAAACTTATGGAACAACACGACGCCATATCAAATGCAACGTTAGAAACTATTATCGCCGTCGATGAAAATGCTCGTAAAGAGGCAGCATCGGCATAATTAATTGATATTACGCACCAATCTTGCTTTAGTGGCGCGTAACGTCAGTAACTAAAAAGGAAAGAAGATCATTATGATGAGTGTACTATATATTATATTGGCGATGCTTGGATTAGGGGCAGTGGTTTTTGTCCACGAACTTGGGCACTACATAATGGCACGAAGAGTGGGGATGACGGTAGAAGTCTTCAGTATAGGCTTCGGAAAGGCGATAATCTCTTGGAAGCACAAAGGCGTCAAATGGAAGCTGGGCTGGATACCGTTCGGTGGGTATGTAAAAATAAAGGGTACAGAAAAAGAGGGCGATATAGAGCCTTCGGAGATCCCAGACGGATTTTTCGGAAAAAAACCTATAGATAGAATAAAAGTTGCTCTCGCTGGGCCTATGATGAATATCGTCGCGGCACTGCTCGTCTTTATGATGATATGGGCATTAGGAGGGCGTGACAAGACTTTCTCGGAATACACCTCGAAGATAGGATGGATAGACACACAGTCGGAACTGTATGCCCACGGCATACGCCCCGGCGATGAGATAGTGTCATACAATGGATATAACTACAAAAGCAGCAAAGATCATATATACGCCGCTATGGTAGCTAAAAACGGCGTCACCGTAGAAGGTAATATCGTCGACGACATGACAAAGGCAAAAAAACCGTTCTCATATACCGTAGAGACATATCAACATCCAGGCGCCCTCGATAAAGGAATCCTTACTGCAGGAGTCCTCGGGGCTGCACAGCATATGATCTTCGACGGAAAAATCTTCGGAGGAGAAGATCCCTTCCCAAAAGGGTCTCCCATGAAAGATAGCGGGATACAACACGGTGACAGGATATTATGGGTCGATGGTGAGACGGTATATTCCCAGCAGCACATGTCACACGTTATCAACGACGAAAAAGCCCTCCTCACTGTAGAACGCGAAAATACAATAGTATTGGTAAGGGTCCCCAAGAAAAACATCGCAAAATATAAACTGTCAAAAAGCCAGGAAAACGATATCAGCGACTGGCATAACGCCGGAGATAACGAAGGAAAAGCTGCCGACAGCATCTTCATTCCATACGAAATAACATCAAAAGGTATCGTCAAAGAATCCCTAAACGTTATTGACGGCAAAGAAGGCGATAATACACTAGAACGCGGAGATGTCATCGTCGCCGTAGACGGCAAACCAGTACAGCGAGCATACGAGATCTTCGAAGCACTGCAGAAGAAACAAGTGTATATCATCGTAGAACGTAACGCCGAAGCGCAGAAAAAAGTTTCGTGGAAAGATGCCGACAACATCTTCGACAAAGATATCGATACCAAAGATCTTCTAGCCATAATAAACAGTATCGGAACGGAAAAAAATATCACCTCTTCAGGAAACCTTCACCTCCTTACTCCCGTTGTGCCAAAGCATCACAATGAGATGTATACGCAAGAAGAGCGCGTATTAATAGAAGAAATGATAGCAAAACAAAAGCATGAGATAGAAAAAATCGCAGACACCGAAATGCGTGAACGCGCCTTTAAAGAGCTAGAAAATCAGGCTCAGCAAAAAATCCTCGGCATCGCAGTGCTACGCGATAAATCCGTAAACTATAACCCTACACCATTCGTTCTTTTAGCCAATATAGGACAAGAGATATACCGTACTGTCCACGCGCTAGTCGCAGGATATATCAGCCCAAAATGGTTCGCTGGGCCTCTCGGCATCGTACGGGTAATACACTACGGATGGACGCTAGGGATAAAAGAAGCGCTGTTCTGGCTAGCATTTATAAGCTGTAACCTCGCCATGGTAAACCTTATACCGCTGCCAGCACTAGACGGTGGACATGTCGTCATGTCGCTAGTAGAAATGATAACAAAGAAGCCGCTGAAAGCAAAAACAATGGAACGCCTGATATTTCCTTTTATGATGCTTCTCATGGCACTGCTAGTATACTTAACATACCAAGATATCTACAGATTCATAAAAAGGTTTTTCTGATATGAGATCATCACCAGTAGAACACTCTCCTATGGCATCAAATTCGTGGAATGGTGATGTCAGTAGATACGCTGAAAGGCTAATGGAAAGTCCGTCGGAGATGATGAGAAATCATTATTTGCGCGCTGTTCATGTTATACCGCGTGCTGTGATGGGACACGCCATGCCATATGCTTCTCTTCTTGTTAGAACAGCGGAAACAGTAGCTCGGCTAGGATCTAATGTAGTAGGGCTGGTGCTGACTCCGCGTAGCGATGACCGAACCACTGAAGAAGATTTCGTAGATGAAATTCTTTATGGCGCAGGAGCAATTGTTAAAACAGCGATGTTTACGCCAATTGTTATACCCATGATTGTGACCTATCCTTTGCCATAGGGTTTTTGCGGTGGTACAGATACGAAGATGAAAGACGAGCGAATGTTAAAACATTCGCGAGGATAGAAGCAAAGTAGATGTGCTGCTGCAAAAAGAAATATGGTGAAGCCAAATAGTAGCAAATTGGTAAATAAAAATAACAAGAAATAGCAAGGGCTTAAGAATTTCTTGTCTGAGCTTTTTAAAAAAAGGATCAGTTTCCTATAGCATCCATAGTGTCAGGCAGTCTGGCTCATTTTACTCCTCGCGAATAGTTAAAACTATTAGCTTGTCGTGCACTGAGCCATCTTACCTAACTCTATGGCGCTAAAGAAAAGATAGGTCGCAATCATGGGTTATAGGAGCGTCAGCGATTTCTTTGGTAAAAACTATCGCCAGAAATATACGAATAATACCAATGACATGAAATAAATCTGCAAATTGACTCCAAGATTTTTGTGCAGAACATTGTGCGGAGATCGCAGCAAACATTTGTGTGTTAGTAAGATCGAGCGCGATAGTCTACGCAATTGGTCCAATAATAACCGCGGCGGGCGTTCGGGGCTATGCATACTAAGGGGCCACTCTGCGGACCGTAACTAGAAAGTTTAGCAGGATCATAAATTTCAGTAGCGTCATCACTATATTTAATAGCGTCATAATAAGCACGACCACTAGCACTAATAATTATTAGGGCAGGAATAGACCATCTAAATATCAGGGCAGTAAGAGCAACAAAAATCAAATTAATAGCTAAAATTGAGGAGCCTTCTCGTATTTTATTTTCAAACGTTTTTTTATCAGCATTATTAAGAAGTAAGCCTAGAGTGTTAAAGGCCAGACGTGCGATTATTTCAATACTATTAATAAGAGTAAGGCATATGCTTAGGGGGAGTGTAATAATATCGGTTGCAATATCAATGATAGATAGCGGTATCGCAACAACAGTTCTTAACCACGGATTTTTAATCTCTTTACACGGCTTTATTATATGTTTTTGAGATCCCAAGGATATGGGATTGGTATTTTGGAAATCAAATCTTGGCTTTGCAGAAACGGGTAACATATTAAGAACTCCTTGATTGAAAATTAATTATACCCAAAATTATAATAGATCACGTAATTTATTGCAAGACTTTTAAAATTAAACGTTTACATGTCTTATAAAACAAAATGCCACAGCAGGAAAAACCCGCTGTGGCATTAGAAGCTTAACGTCCGTACGCCTTATGTTTTCTATTTATCTTCTTTTTTGTCGTCGTCATCGAGGATCTCGACTTCGGCGTCTTCGATGTCATCATCACCTTGCTTAGGGGCTTCCGAAGGCTGAGGACCCGCTCCTGGAGCGCCTTCTGGTGCTGCGCCTTGAGCTTGTGCCATCGTCTCTCCGATCTTCTGCATCGTGGTGTTGAGCTCTTCCGTCGCTTGCTTCATCTTAGCAGTATCGTTGCTTTCGATGGCTTTCTTGACGTCGTCGATCTTACCCTGTATCTCGCTGACAATCTCCGCAGGGAGCTTCTCTTTGTATTCGTTTAGAGCTTTCTCTGCACGGAAACATAGCGAATCGGCTTCGTTGCGCGTCTGCACTTCTTCAGCACGTTTTTTGTCTTCCTCAGAATGCATCTCTGCATCTTTTACCATGTTCTGTATCTCGTCTTCAGAAAGACCAGACGTTGCCTCGATCTTTATGCTCTGCTCTTTGCCAGACTGCTTGTCTTTTGCAGAAACATGGAGGATGCCGTCGGCGTCGATGTCGAAAGCTACCTCTATCTGTGGCATGCCACGTGGCGCTGGAGGGATGTCGGTGAGATCAAAACGACCAATCTCTTTGTTGTTGTTGGCCATCTTGCGCTCGCCCTGAAGGACGACGATGGTGACAGCAGGCTGGTTGTCGGCAGCTGTAGAGAATACCTGTTTCTTCTGCGTAGGTATCGTAGTATTTCTCTCGACGAGAGGAGTAAGAACTCCGCCCATCGTCTCGATGCCAAGAGTTAGAGGTATGACATCAAGCAATAGCACGTCTTTGACGTCGCCAACAAGAACTCCGCCTTGTATAGCGGCGCCGATAGCGACGACTTCGTCAGGATTTACACCCTTATGAGGCTCTTTTCCGAAGATCGTCGTAACAAGCTCCTGGACAACAGGCATGCGCGACATACCGCCGACGAGGATAACTTCGTCGACCTGGCTTTTGTCGAGACCTGCATCGCGTAGCGCTTTAAGGCAAGGCTCACGAGTTCTGTCGACGAGACCGGACGTGAGGTTTTCTAGCTTGGCGCGTGTCAATGTGAGAGATAGGTGCTTAGGACCCGTTGCGTCCATGGTGATGAACGGCTGGTTGATCTCCGTTGACTGTGTTCCCGAAAGCTCAACTTTTGCCTTCTCGGCAGCGTCACGAAGGCGTTGTAACGCCATCTTGTCGTTGTGAAGGTCGATGTTATGCTCTTTATTGAACTCTTCAACCATCCACTGTATGATGACATTGTCAAAGTCGTCGCCGCCAAGGTGCATGTCACCGTTGGTAGAAAGAACTTCGAAGACGCCATCGCCGATCTCCATTATCGAGATATCAAAAGTTCCACCGCCAAGGTCGAAGACGGCAATCTTCTTCTCGACTTTCTTGTCGAGGCCATATGCTAAAGCTGCAGCAGTAGGCTCTGGGATGATGCGCTTGACATTAAGTCCTGCGATACGTCCTGCGTCTTTCGTCGACTGTCGTTGAGAGTCGTTGAAATATGCTGGGACGGTGATGATGGCATCGGTGATCTCCTCGCCAAGGTATGCTTCGGCGGTCTCTTTCATCTTCTTCAGGGTGTATGCGCTTATTTCTTCAGGGGTAAAAGTTTTGCCGTCAACTTCCATGCCAGCATCGCCGTTGTCACGCTTGACAACTTTAAAAGGTACAGTCTTTATCTCAGACTCCACTTCGTCGTATTTCCTTCCAATGAAACGCTTCACAGAAGATAATGTCTTCTCAGGGTTCGTTACAGCCTGACGCTTGGCAGGGATGCCAGCAATGCGCTCGTCGCCTTTGAATGCTACTACTGATGGCGTCGTCCTAGAGCCTTCTGCAGATACTATTACCTTTGCTTGTCCGCCTTCCATGATAGCGATGCAAGAGTTCGTCGTCCCTAGGTCGATGCCTATGATTTTATTGCTCTTTTTCTTAGTCATAATTATATTCTCCTTAAATAAAAATTAATGTTTGTTGTATGTAAATTATTCTTTTTCTTCGTCAGTATTTTTGTCAGCAGCATCGTCAGCAGCATCGCCTTCGTCATCTTCGACGATAGGAGTCTTTGCTACCTTGACGTGCGCAGGGCGTATCACCCTGTCACCCATCTTATACCCCGGAGAAAGCTCTTCTAATATTGTGCTGTCGGGGCTGTCGTGGGTTTCGACGGTCTCGAGAGCCTCATGAAGATGAGGGTCGAAAGTCTCACCAGCAGTAGTATGGTATATCATGATTCCATGGCCATGAAGGACCTCTTTAAACTTCTCCAAAATCATAGAAAAACCAACCGCCCAGTTTTTGACATCGTCAGACATGCCATCGGCAAACTGTAAGGCTTTCTCAAACTGGTCTAGAGGAGGTAAAAACTCTATGATGATATCTTGTATGGTGAACTTCGTATGGTCGTATTTCTCTTTGATAAGACGCTTACGAACATTCTCGGACTCGGCAAGAGTAAGGAGATATTTTTTATTCGCCTCTTTAAGCTCTTCTCTAAGAGCAGAAAGCTCCTCGGCAGCTATCGCCGCCATAACAGGGACTTCTGGTCCCGCCTGCTTTTCTACGGTTTCAGGAGCAGACTTTTCTCCTTTGCATTTGGCACACTTTTCTTTTGTCTTCTTTTTCGGTTTTGTCATAGTTATTGTGGTCCCTTTTTATTAATGTGAATGATCTTCTAAAAGTATGTTCGATTTGTTGTCTAGGAGGTTGCGCTCCTCGCTCTTAAGATATAAAGAACCCTTCTGCGGCTGCCTGAAGGATATCTTGAAAGTATAAAGACTCTTCGTCAGCGCCGTACTTATTGTGTCGGAAAATGTCCGCAACATAGGAAAAAGATCTTTGTATGGCACGCGCATAGGGCCGAGAAGCCCGACGACGCCAACAGGGGAGTTGTTGATATAATACGGTATGCTCATAACAGTGCAGGCAACGTCGGGGTGTAACACCGTAGCAAGGTCGTTGCCAACCCAATACCTAAGATCATTGCTGTGTAGGCACTCCTTGACAAGGAAACGTAGCGCTGTAGGGTTTTCGAACAAAGCAAGACCGTCAACAAGAGCAGAAGCATCATGGAACTCCGGAAATGATAGAAGATTCGAAAGACCAGCATGATGAATGTCTTCATGGGTGAAATTCGAGTACCCTATCATATAACGTACCATCACCTCATTGTAAAAACTTCGGGCAAGAGCAAGCTCTTCAGGGGTTATCTCTTCAGGGATATCGACATGCTGAGAAAGACGATGACGGAAAAATGTCTCTATCCTCTTCAGCGAAAAAGAACTCAGTTTCTTCTCAGTATGAAGAGTATGAGTCTGTATAAGGCCGAAATCCGTGACGATAACACATAAACAGCGACTGTCGTCGATGGCGACAAGCTTCAAATCATGGATGCAATCATGGTCGAAGCGTGGCGATGACATGAAAACAGCACAACCAGTAAGGTCGCCTAAAACATCGGCAGCCTTGTGGAGATATGATAATACCTCAGACGTCTCGTCAAAACGTAAAGACTTAAGACGACGACGAGCTTCCTTGTTCTTAACAGAATCGCTGCTACGATGAGCATTAGTATCAGCATATAAACGAAAAGCAGCGTCAGTGGGAATGCGACCACCAGAAGAATGTTGCTGAAGAAGATACCCGGAATCCTCAAGGTGTGCGAAATAATTGCGGATGGTAGCAGAGCTTAAGTCTTTAAAGCCCTTCTCCATCAAAGTGTTGGAGCCAATGGGCTGTCCAGATTTGATGTATAAATCAACAAGACCTAACAATACACGACGCTCACGCTCGCCCTTCGCACTCTTCTTCTCATTTTGTAACGGCTTCATCATAGAAAACCCCCAATAATTTCAATTTTAACCACAATATTACACCACCATAACAAAAACGTCAACAGTTTTTAGCAGTCGACGACCGAGATTGCTATGTTAATGCGGTGTGTAGGTGATTTCTATCCGCTATTTTTTATGTTTTACAGAATGTCATAGCATAAAGAGTACAAGGTCCGTCATCGAGGATAGTTTTGCCACATTGTTTTAGTGTAGTGCCTGTTGTTATGACGTCATCGACGAGGAGTACGGTGAGGTTATTGAGAACGTTCTTTTTTTTCAGGGTGATAATTCCTGGTGGCATTGTTTTTCTTTGTCGTAGTGATTGTCCTGTTTGCGGGTATTCTCCTGAGGGTTTATTCAGGATGTCGAGGACGGGGCGTTCGATGGTATGTCCTATTGTTTCGGCGAGGAGTTTTGCCTGGTTGTATCCTCGTTGGATAAGGCGCATCCGCGGCATTGGTACTGGCACGATGATATCGGGCAGCGGCCAATCTAGTGTTATAAGCTGTGCTGTCATATATGCTCCTGCGCCTTTGGCTAGGAAGGGCTGTCTGTGGTATTTCATTTTTTTTATGAGCGTTGCCGGTGGGCCTTCGTATTCGAAAGCCGAGGCGCATCCTTTGAAGATGGGCTTTTCTTTTGTGCACTGCGAACATTTCCGTCTTCTGGTGTTGTAGTGTGCCGAGAAGCATCGCGGGCAGCGTTCGTGGTGTGGTGTTAGTGTCATAAGCTCTCCGCATGTCGTGCAGAAGAGAGCATCGCGTTGTAATAGGGGGCTTTCACAGTGTAGACATGTTGGTGGTGATATGAAGTCGACGATAGAATCGAGAAGTGGTGTGATGAAACGCATATTCTACTCTTTAGTCTTCTTCGGATTCTGAGATCGTTTGTTTTTGGAAGGTGTATGAAGGATGTATCAGAGAGCCTTTTATGGTGATGGTAAACAGCTCGGCGAGTTTGAAGAGGATGTTATATTGTTTCATCTTAATCTTGGCATATAAGTTCCCGCTGAAGTCGACGTACGAAGTGTCATCGTCGCCAGTAGACAGTAAGAATCGTGACGCTTTACCTTCACTATATACGTCATCGAGTTTAGTGAAGACAACTTTACTATCTTCGATGGTATAGTATATCGACCCTGACGACGGTGTCATCAGCGAGGTGTCGAGGCCTATACGCGATATAATGTCGCTGGGGATGGAAAGGAGAGACTTCGAAGAAGAAGATTTTTTGCTGTTGGAGAAGGTGGCGCGTCCGTCGCCAGAGAATGACTTGGTATCGCCGACGATTCCGTTGACGTCGTCGAAAGTCAACGATGATATTATGAAATTCTTATTGCCGCTAGGTCTTCCGAGTTCTGAAGAATATAGCAGCGAAGGTTTGAAGTCGGTGACAAGGAGCGAGGGCATCGAAAAAGAATATTTTCCTGTTTTCACATCGTTGTCGAACGATATCGAAGGTATAGTGATAGTGCCGGCGAGGTCTTCACCGCGCAGGTCTTTGATGGTGAGATTTCCTGGAGAATATTCACACTGTGATGAGAAGCGGTCGAAGATATATCCCATAGCGGCGAAGTTCTTCCCACAGAGCGAGCCACTGAAAGAGAGCGGAACGTTGCTTTTTTTGTCGATGTTCCAGGTGCCGACGAGTTCATATCCGTCGCGGATGCCGAAGGCCTCGATATGGCGCTGAAAGTTGCGAGGTAGAAGCCATTGCGCTTCATTGGTGTTTAAGTGTACCTTACTCTTTATCGCTAAAATGTCGGTAGAGGAGCTTTCAGCAGGGACAGCATATATCCTGACCCCAGAAAATGTTCCTTCAGCTTTGTCGAGAGTATATTCTCCATTGTCGTCACGTTTCCATGAGACCGTAAGAGGTAATATGCCTTTGTTTTGTAGCGTCCTTGGGTCGCCGTCGCTGAAGATTATGACGCCATTGTCTGGAGCGTCGGAGGCGACATTGCCAGAAACCCAGAACGTATGGTCGCGGTGACGATATTGTGTCGTCATAGAAAATTTTTCGTCGTAGTATTCTAGGAAGAAATTCCTGAGGGCATGGTTTTTGCCGAAAAGGTGGTATGTGTCGTGCTTAAGGCATACATTCCACGAAGATCGCGATGGCGTAGCGATAAAGCCGATGCTTCCTTCGACGGAGCCTTTGTCTTTTATAGTAGTAAGGATGGCAGGAAGTGGGTCATCGTCGCCGAGAGAGCATGCATGGGCGATGAAACTCGATAACGGAGAGAGCTGCTCAGCGGGGATGGTAAAACTGAGGTCTTCGAGAGATACCATGTGGCTGTCGATACTATAGCTCAGCTCTTTTAAGGCGAGGGCGATGCCGTCGAAAGGCGACGGCGCCGAAGGCATGGCGGCGAAGGTGATATCGTCGAAGGAGATGTCAAGGTTCGACGTTATATGCCATAGCTTCTCGTTAGGGATTACGTGAAGCTGTACTCCACCAGAAGCATGGAGGGTGCCATGGGGATCGAGATGATGTAAAGGCTCGGCAAGGGCGTCGAGAATAGGGCCGTCGATGTCGGCGTCGAAATTGTTGATGTGTGCTTTGAAGATGTTGGCGGCGACGTTATATTCTCCAGTGAGGTTTATAGACAACGCGTCGCCGTTGGTGATGGTGAAGAAGTCGATATTCCACGTGTCGATAGAAGGGTGTATCGAGGCCGACATCGAGAAGTCGTCGAAAGAAAGCTCTTTGATGAGCCAAGATCCATGTTTTTTTCTGCCGGAAAGCGAGATTGTTTTGATCTGGTCGTCATTGAGGATGACAGGGCCGCCTTCGACGCCGAAGAAATAGCTTCCGTCGTTTTCATCGTGGTAAAAGCTTCCATCCAGAATACCTGCAGAATATCCGTCTTTGTATAGCTCCAAGATGTCGTTGTGGAGGGGAACAATTCCTGCCCTGGAAAGACGCTGGAGGTCGACGACAAGCGATGTCAATGTACACGAAGGCGTAGAATTGAAAGCCTTGATGCCATAGCTCGGCGATGTCTTCATGATGGCGATGTGAGGGATGATGCCGCCGATGTGACAAAGGTCGTCGTCTAAAGACCATGTGATGTCCTCATCATCATCGCGTGATGCCTTCCCCGCGAAACGCGAGAACTCGTCGTCGCCGCTATATAGGGCGGCATCGAAGGTGAAAAAATTGCCATGCCCTGCCGAGACGGTGACTTCAGGGCTGTAAAGGCGGTACTTGTCGATGCCGACGGTGTCGTTGCCAGCGAAGATCGTTCCTTCTGTTTCATGGAAAGACAAAGTCTTAGTAGCATGATGATATGCAAACGTCGACGATAGGCCTTCTAGGGCGATGTTGCGTTTCTCGCCATCAAGGACTCCAGAACTCAGCGCGCCGTAGACATTGGCGTCGAGGGATACGTCGTCAGGAGAAGACTTTATTATAAGAGAACTCTCAAGGTCTGTAGAGGATATAGTGCCGGACAGTGGGATGTCTATAGTAGCAACATCGGTGAAGTGTGAACAGAAACGCTTGAAATCGTTGAGCTGACATAAGACGTCGGAGATGAATATATCGGTGGTGAAGGAGCCTTTGCTAGCAAAATCTATGAAGATCCTCCCCGATAGCGCAACGCCATTACTGACGGCGTCGAGACGCTCCATGGCGATGGTATTGCTGTCGAAGTGTACGACGGTGTCGATGTCGTCGAAGACAAGGCCCGAATGCCTTTCGCGATAAAGGCCCTTGTCGACAGGAAGGTATCCGAAATGAGTACCGTCTTTAAGAGAAAAATGGTGGGTGGCTTTTGGCGCCGCCGCCGCTCCTATAGCATCGACAGCGACACTAAAGTGTCTGTTTTCGATGACAACGTCGTTGGCACTATATTGTAAAGTGATAACATCGCGGACGAGGGTTCCTTCGACGTCAGCAGTGCCACTAAGAGACATCCCTTTTCCTCCGAAGATAAAAGGGGCGACATATTTCTCGAGGAGGATGCCGTCGCTATGGAACCACCCTCGTTGTAGAGAGCCGCTACTGCTGTCGAAGCCAATAGATATCATATCAGTAGTGTCATCATTAGTAACAGTAACAATACCGTCACCAAAAATACCAACATCGCTATGCGACAAAGTAGCCTCTAAAGTTATGGCGTCGTCAGCAAAACATTTGCCGAAAGTCTCTCTCATCGGCGAAGGAAAAAGATCGGCGACGTCGGAACCAGAACAAGACGCCACACACGATGCTATCGCTTCCGAAGAGGAAAAATCGAAGGTGATGTCTCCAGTGATGCCGGCGAAAGTTCCCGACAACGAAGAATCGTCAACGATGCCATCGGCGATAGAAAATGAAGATGTTATGTCTTCGAAGGAAAAACGCTCCTCGCGATATGTCATGGCTAACGACGTCTCGGAAAGATCGACAGCAGCATTTACCGTGGAAATAGGATCTGTAGAGGAAACGTCGGCAGTGAGGCTCCCCGACATTGTGCCGATATATGCCTTGGAATGTCGGTATGAAGAAGATATGACGGCGCTGTTTAAGGAAAAAGAGTCGATAGAAATGTCAGTAGGGACGTTGTCGACGAAAGAAAGAGAAAGCGAGGCATCGAAGGTGCCATGCTCCAAGGCGATGATGTCGTCGTCGAAAAGCGGAGTATTAAGAAAATGCTGGACGATAGCGAACTCATAAGGACCGACGTTCTCCAAAGAAAGAGAGAGAGTATGCTCTTTATCAGCATCTGCAATACCGCGGCAACGAACAGCACAGGGAGGATCCCCAGCAGGGGATACTATTATGTCGGCAGCAAGGAAAGGAGAGAAATTCCGCGACGAAGAAAGATGGCCATGTAGGACGAAAGGTGCCGAAGTCTCCATCTCGACAAGAGAGCCTTCGCTATAAAAATGAAAAGCACCTCCCGAAGCAAACGTCACCGAACCTTTAAGGTCGGCGATAGACCATGGAATGTTGCGGTATGACGAAGGTGAAAAGTTTATGCCTTCAGGACACGACAGCGTACACGATGTCGTCGACAGCAAAGAGCCAATAAAACTATTTTCTTCATAAAAATTATTTTTGCGGGGTCTTCTGTCTCCAGAGAATGTCGCCGACACCTTGGTAGCAGTGCCGACAAGGTCGTAAGAAGTCTCTGTACCGGAAAGATCAGAGACGATAAGCTCGCCTTCGAGATATGGACATAGACGGCGAGGGATGACAATAGATATACTTCCGTCGATGACACCATCATCGGCAGAAAAAGCAATGTCGTCATCATAGAGAAAAGCTGCGATATCAGAAAGATGAGAACACGATGCCCGCGATACCGTTGCTGTAGCTTTAATGTCGCTGTCACAACGCTCGGCGACGACGACGATACCATCATCACCATCATCATCAACGCCGTCGAAAGATAACGACAAGCGTGCATAAGGGTCGGGAAACGAAGCCTCGGAGCAGCTGAATGATACAGGCGCCGGCGCTACAGAACCATCAACGTCCTGGAAAATAACACTGCCACCAGTAGCAGAAAACGAAGACACTACCACCGAAGAAAGAAAAGAAACGCCAGAAAAAGAAGAGAGTGAATCATTGTCGAAGGGGAAAGGAGGTATAGGTCCTTCGCCTTTTATGACGGATATCGTAGGGCGATGTATCGCTACCATGGTTGATAAACGGAACTTCATGACCTCCAAAGAACAGTGGATCTCTAGGGCATCGGCAGCGCAAGAATACCCGCCTTCATCATAAGGGGCAGCATCATAAAACGTTACGCCAGAGAAATATAAGGCGCCATCGTCACAATATTGCAGCGACTCATAACGCATGGGAGCGCCGAAAACCTTGACGCAATGACTCTGAAGACGCCACTCGATAAGCGATGTGAAAATCTCGCCACGAAAGAAAAACCCTCCGCCAACAATACCCACAAAGAAGATGATAAGAAAGATATATGCCTTTTTCATAGCTGCATGTTATACATAATACGCTATTCTAGTCCAGCATAGCACGAATTTATAACAAATTCTTAGAATAGAAGGACAATTGCGAGGTGATATTGCGATTATGGAAGAAGACATTGATAAAGAGTTTTTAATAAGAATATATCTGTATGTCGCAGAATATTTATTGCGATTGCCCCGCGATGATGAGATTGCTTTAGGACTTAAAAGGTTACATGAAAACGGCGGCAAAGCATCAGCACTAAATTTCATGCGATATTCCGACGAAGTTTCACAGCTCGACAGGCGTGGCCATAATGAGCGATATCATTCCTTAATAATATCTCCGAAACTCGAGGAAATTTTAGGACCTATATACGTACGATATCTTAACAACCGGTTAAAAGAACGCTATGACACAAAAAAATATGAGAGCATTAAAGATATAGCATTATATCGGTGGCTTGTTGAAAGCTTTATTGAAAACAATAGACCGATACATATGGAGATGCTATGTCGGCTAGCACACAAATTATACGAAGAGGCTTTCACAAAAGAAGAGGTGCAAAAAACCATTGCCGATGATTTTAGGTATTACAACTTCTTTATATTATATCTTCACTGTAGGAATGTTAACATTAATGATGTTAATGAATATTTTCACCACATACAGTCAGGAGATCTGGATATTGTTGATATATGTTATCACTATATACAGCGTTGTGAATATTTATCGGTATTGACACCAAAAGGAAGGGTTAATGAAATTGCATACTATATAAATAAATATAAAGACGATAAAGAAATCCAACAATTTGTTGCACAATACATACAAAAAAATCAAAAAGGAATACGTTATATATGTTATCCAGGATCGTCAGGATATGCTCAAAGCGCAAAACAGTATATCCTTGCTCTTGTCAAAGCGGGCGTTCCTGTTATGGTGGAATTCGAAAAGGCATTTTTTGAACAAAAGGACTCTAAAGTTTCTTTTGAAGATAAAGTACTATTTTACCTTGCTTCACAGAACATTGAATATGATTGCGTTGTTGAGCATATTTTGATGACAACAATGATGTACTATTTCAATGAGCGAGAAAGAACAAAAAATAAAAGCATAGAAATGTGTGCACTTACAATGTGGGAATATGAACATGTCCCCAAGTATCAAATCGAAATACTTAATACTTTTGATCATGTGATATTTCCCTCTAAATGGAATGTCGAAATTTTTAAGAAAAACAAGCTTAATGTCGGAGCAACAGAAATATATCAGGTTATCGATAACAGCGCCAAAATAAAAAAATATGATTGCCCTGATAAAAATATCGATGAAAAAAAACTGTATTTTGATGATATCCCATCAGATCACTACGTTTTCTTAATGGTAGGAATGTGGAACCCAAGAAAAGGGATGCATGAAACGATAGAAGCTTTTTTGAAAGCGCATAATAGCTCATCGCGATGCACGTTATATGTGAAGACAGCGCCTTTTGAAGCGTCAGAAGATGATATTACGATCTTACGAGAGGCGAATAAATTAATAAACGAATATAAGGATGTCCCTAATATAATAATAAATACAGATCTTTTAAACGACCGAGAGATGGATTATCTCTATGATAATAGTCATTGCTATGTGCAGCTTACTAAGGGGGAAGGTATTGGGCTGGGAGTCTGTGAGATGGCAAGACGAGGAAAGCCGGTTATCGTCACCGATTATAGCGCTCATAAAGAATATCTACATCATGCATATTATGTCCCTTGTGCTATAGCTCCAATTACAGCAGATAAACGTTATACGCCAGAGGTATGGGACTGCTTTTTGAAAGAACAACATAAAAAGTGCTTGTGGGCAATACCAGACATCGAAAAAGCTACAGAAATAATACGTTATGTTTATGAGCATCAGAAAGAGGTCGCTGAAATGAGCAAAGACAATGCTGACTACATACAAAAAAAATGTTCATACGAAAAGATAGGTAGTGATTTCCTAAAACTTTTTGAAATGTTAAAGCCAGAACAAGAGAATGTCATCTCTTTGGTGCCATAGATGTGGTTGATATTCTCATCTTCCTGAAAGAAAATTAGGATGTTAAAAATAATAAAACATTTCTAGCTTAGGAAGCCTGGAAAGGCGTGGTGTAATAGAAAATTTCTGGGAGGATCGATGATGAAAGCGTTGGCGTTAATCGAAGGTGCTGAAAAAATGATAAAAACTGAACCGGAGCAGGCTAAAGAGCTTATTTTTTCATATCTCGACGTTGAAGATACTCCTGATCAGCTTTCGGCAAAGATTGTAGAGCACCTCTTTCGAAATGAAATAGAAGAGGCTTTGCATCTCGCCAAGGTCCATCACGACGAACATCAAAGACTGCGAAGATTTTCCGGTATATGTAATTTTAATGATAATTGCAAAGAAAGCCCTTTGGTAAGCGCTATAATGTGTACGTATAACAGAGCACGCTACATTACACAGTCTATTCAAAGCTTAATAACACAGTCGGCGCCATTCCATGAAATAATTATCGTCGACGATGGCTCCTCAGATAATACAGCTTCTTTAGTAGCAGATCTTCAGAAAGACAATTCAAGCTTGCTATACACAAGGAAACATAATAGAGGCGTCTCCGCTGCACGTAATCATGGCATAAAAAAAGCCAAGGGTGAATTTATTGTGTTCCTTGATAGCGACGATATTCTTTTAGCAGATGCATTATTTTCATTGCTGAAAGGGCATTATAGGGAACCTGATTATGATATGTACTATGGTAATTCATATATTGTAGATATAAACTTAAAACCTATTAAGGAAAATGTTTTACCAGACTATACTCAATGCAGCGGAGACCTTTTTTTCTTGGAGAATATTATTGGCAATGTTCTGTTGCTGTGTGGCGCCTTAATAAGAAAAAGTATTTATGAGAAAGAAGGATATTATGACGAAGAGATGAAGACAGCTGAGGACAGAGAGTGGTTTTTACGAGTGTCGAAAGCATTAAGAATAAAATATGTTGATAGATTTTTTATGAGGTATCGCCGTGGGCATGAAAGTTTAAATTGTCCGAGACCAATGGAAAAACAACAACGTCAACATCAATGTTACTATTGGAATAAGCTGATCGACAAACATATTCTTTCTGTGCAGTATAAAGAGTTATTTCCTTTTTTTGATTGGACAAATGAAGAGTTGGCGACAGGGTCTTCTTTGTTGATTATGGCATATCTTTATTCTAGGATTCACAGTGTCAGGAAATGCCAGCAATATATTGAGAAAAGTTTGGCGGTGCAAAGCCTTGAATCTTCATTAAGTTATATAATTTCTAATTATATTCATGATCGACAAGCTCCTGCTGATGTGCTTATGAAACGTATTTTTGACCATGTGGCAGGATGGTTAAGAAATAATGATTTTAGTGTTGTAGAATTGGGCGCGGGGATTTCTATTGATAATTTTAGTCCTGATGGTGTTGAAGAAGAAGTGTCGCAACAGAAATCTATTTCTTTTGTGATATTTTGTGAAGGCGACAGTGTCGAAGACATAAGAAATATCATAAGAAGTGTGTGCCTCCAGAAAATTCCGCAGCACGAATATATAATATGTGGGGGAAGCTTGTCACAACAAGAGTATATTAGGGAGCATGTTTTTGAAGATGTCTCTGTTTCTTTTATTCCATCAAGTAGCGATAAAAAAGCCGATCTTCAGATGGCACATATGTTTGCACGATATAGCTATGTCCTATTGCTGAATGATATATGTATATTGCATGAAAGCTGGTATCAAGAGGTTAACTCTATAGACCAGAAAATAATTTGCTCTCGAGTGCTTCTTCCCGATGGAAGTTTATATAAAGACCCGCTCTTAAAAGCAGTTAGAAATATCAATATAGAGTGCAAGGAAGATTTCCCCGAAGAGAACTATTTCCCAAGCATTGGGACTTTGGTGAGTGCTGATATCTTAGAGAAGATTCCATTGAAGCTCGCCCCAACATATGAGCTGTCACTAGCAATGTTAGCAGAACAATGCAATAGAATAGGGCACGCTCCTTTTATGATAAATAATGCATTGATATTTTATAACGATGCCTCGCGAACTCAGGTGGGGTATCAGCAATTCATTAGGACGGAAGAAGCAAGTTATCTCTGGCTTCTGGATAAAGATAAAAACTGGACTATTGATCAGCTGCAAGAAGAGTTTTATGAGCGCATGGAACAAGGACAGCATGCTGAAGGGTTGGATTGTTTGCGTTATGCTTTTACGCTTTTTCCTAATGATCGTGTTATTGGGAGCCTCTGGAAGCAAACGATGGATGCTATTATAGACCGCAATGAAGAAAGCGCCTTCTATCCGAAAGGACATCCTGATTATCGTAGCCTTATGCTTGCAATTTCAGAGTGTTTTTCTCCACCTGATTTTTCCATATGTTAATAGTATGTTTTGTAAAAGGTTCATGTTTTATGATATGATATAGTTTACGATAATCAAAAAAAACGAGGAAAAGACGATGGAATGCCGTAAAAAAATAAAGACGACAGCAACGATCATCATCATTATATGCGTAGTATCTGCAATGCTATGGGTTTTCGGCAGAGGAACAACCAACGCCATCGCTATAGAAGAAAGCCCGGCAATGCTATATCCTACATGGAATGAACTTCAGGATGTCGTTGCGGATATGTGCCGCGATATCGATGGTGACGAATATGATGTCATCATGGGGATAAGCGTCGGAGGTCTCGCTCCTACTGTGTTTTTCTCCGAAGAGCTTCACAATAAAAATGTTACGGCGATATCAGCGAAATCGTACGACGGCAAAAAACAGGGCTCCTTAATAATAAGGAACGCCCCAGAGAAAGAATCCCTCGAAGGCAAACGCATCCTCCTAATCGACGATGTCGTCGACACAGCGATAACAATAAACAGCGTTAAAAAACTACTAATAGAAGAATATGATGTCGCTACTATCGACGTCGCAACATTATACGTCAACTACGACCATTGCAAAGAATATCCACGATATTGGGGAATAGAAACCACCGACTGGATCGTCTTTCCTTGGGAAAAAGAAGACTGATAACTGGTCACTGGTCACTGGTCACTGGTCACTGAAAAAATCCATCCTTTGTCTTCTGGAGAGCTGTTGATAAGCGACGGCGATGTAGAAAGCTCTTCATTGACGGCAATGACAGTTCCGGCGATGGGGGAGTATATCTCGCTGGCGGCTTTCGTTGACTCTACGATGACGGCATAATCACCGACATCAAGGCGTCTGCCGACTTCCGGAAGCTCGACATATACGATATTTCCGAGCTCTTTGGCGGCAGCAGCAGTGATGCCTACGGTCCCGACGCCGTCTTTGACGTCAACCCATTCGTGGTTGTCGTAATATTTCTTCAAGCCTTATTATCTCCATGTCCTTCAACACAAAACAAGGATTTTTCACCACAGAGCCTTTTCATTGATCATTGATCATTGAATTATCGTCGTCTGTTTTCTCCGCCTTCAACGAAATAGCTCCTTTGTCAGAAATATCATCTAATAAGGTGTCCATCATATACCGCTGGGCGTCGTATGCTAAAGGCTTACGTCCCATTTCGACCTTATCGGCAAGAGATACCGTGGCGGCGCTTTTGTCTAGGACAGTGAAAAACGATACCATCCCACTCGCGGGAGTAGCGACTTTCGACCATGATCCTTGAGGCATGGCGAAAATGTCTCCGATGATGAAACTCTTTGTCATCGCTTCGCTTCTCGTTACAGCGAGCTCGTTTTTCTCGAGGCACCACTGGAAGTGTAACGGCGCGCTGGCGACAAGCTTCCCGGCGATGGTATCACGGACAGATTCGGCGGTGACATGACTTTCGGCATCGTCGGCGCCAGTGACGAGTTTGCCTTTGACCATATTTACATGACGATATAGCCTGTGCTGTACGGCAAAGTCGGCAGTGGCTTTGTCAGAAACTTTAGAGCCGTCGGCGATATAGTCCTTATGGACCATGGCGATGATGCCTTTGAAATACCTCTCGGCAACATCATGGCGTACTTCGTCGAAAGACTTCCAAGAACCTTCGCTGTCTTTGTATTTCGAGACGCTATTGCGTATGTCATTATAGTAGCTTTTCAACTTCTTGGTGACGATAGCGTCGAGGGTGCCGTCACGCGAAGCCTCAGAGAAGAAGACGACCTCTTTATCAGAAAGACGGTCGAAAACAGTTATATTAGAAACAACATTGCCGTCGGCAGAGAAATTCTTTAGAGCATCGAGAACCTCTTGCTTCTCGGCAGTGATCTCTTCGTCGCCAATAGGAGCGGCATTGAGAAGATCGACGAACTTCTTACGGCTCTCTGGAGAGAATTCTTCGCCGCCAGAACGTATCGTCATAATCTTAACTTCAGGCTCTTTGGCGCCGAGAGCTTCTTCGAGCCACTCTGGATGGGCGTCGACGATGATACCCCTAGTGAAAGTGTCGATCGCCGCCCTTGTATCATCATCGAGAACGCTAAGCGCTTGAAAACGGTCGCTGCGTGTTTCTGCAGACTTGGTGCCAAGGACAGGGAACTCCACCTTAATAACATCCCAGTTTTCATCAGAAAGCTGCCAGTCGAGAGTCTCCTTGACGCCGACACGAACCTGGAGAGCGCGCTTGTCGACGCTTGCTATACAGACGCGATACCTTCGCTGGACAAGCTCAGGGTATTTTCTCTCGACGACATCAGGAGATAAGAACTTCGTCGGCATAGAAAGTGATGGCGTATACTTCGTCGTTGGAGATGCCACAGCATGCAAATATACCTCAAGCTTCTGTAGATCGGTGAAGTCGCGTAGCTGTAAAGCCACAGGAAGAGAATATATCTCGATGTCGGTTGCTTCGCTGGCATATTCATAGAAAGCCTTATAAGGAAGGGCATCGACAAGGACAGAATCACCACTCTCATTAATAAGCCTTCTGAAAAGCATGACACTACGCCATACATTGCGAGCGATGTCGACGTTGAAACCCATAGACTCCAGCTGCTCTTTGAAATATTCTTCGTTAGAGGTAGACGACGATACCCACTTACGCTCTTTTAAAGCAGAAAGACTAGCGTTACTGTTCTTGATGAGGTCGGCGAGGACTTCTGCATCAGAGACGACATAACCGCGCTCTTCAGCGACGATAGAGGCGTTGATGATAACCTGCCCGACAAGGTCCAAAAACGTCTGGCCAAACCAGTCTTTGGTAGTATGGTATCCGAAAAGAGAAAGATCTTGGTGCTGAAGAGAAGTATCACCGACGACGCCCTCATAGCTCTGCTCCTGGTAGCGGATCATTTGCATAAGGTTCGCAGGAGAAAAACGACGCTCCGCAAGAAAAAGAGCAATCCTATGGTCTATGGCAGAAGCACTGAGTGCATCACCACAGCGCATAAGGCCGTTGTAGTTCTCGGCAATGTCTGTAGCGAAATACGACCATATGTTGCCGGCATTGAGGAACGATGCTGAAGGATGCGTGTAAGGAACAAATTTCCGCTCGTGACTTAGCCGCGAAGATAGGTCGTCGTGAAGATCAGAAGAATAACGACTCATTATCATGGAAGCAAGACCCGTAGACATGAAGTCCTTGGTAATGACACCATCATTAAGAGCATTGATGCCCCACACCTTCTGGAAAAAGAACTGATCGTTGATGTCAGTAGAAAGAAAATGTGTCAAAGCATTGAGCTTAGACTTCGTGATATTACTGCCATCAACAGCAGTGAATGCCGTTGGCGAAGATGCCGAATCGCGACTCATAGAACTGTATGTCCCAAAAAATGAAAACGATATGACTATGACTATAGTGATGAAAAAAAAGAAGATTCGCTGATGTTTTCTAAAAAATCCTAACATATAAACTCTCTCGTGACATGGTTATAAAGAACATAAACTTTAACCCTTCAAAGGAAATTCTACAAGACTTTTTATATATGCCCAAAAATATCACAGCCCCAAACCTTTGCTGCGCCTTTTGTTCACCAATATTAACTCAAAATCAAAAATTGACTTGACAAATGAGTCGTTACATAGCTATACTTAATATAGGGCACGAAAAGAGCTCGAACGTTAACTAACAAATAAAGGAAAGAGGAACATTTCTATGACGAAGAGTATTTCAAAACCAAAATCAAAACCAAAATCTAAATCTGTTGGTAAAAAGACCATGAAGACACTATGCAGAAAAGCAAAGAGTTTTTGGAAAAAAATGAAAGTAAAGAAAACTTTTACGAAGCTTTTTAAGAAGAAGAGCAAGAAAAAGAGTAAAAGATAAGCCGGATGCAAATCTCGAGGTGCTGTATAGCACATCGAGGTGTTGTATTATTTATTATTAAGGAGAATACTATGTTAGAAGGAGTAAAAAACCAATATCAAGTTATAACTAACGGTGCGGTTTCTAATGCAAAATATTTTCAGTCTAGTCTTGAAAATATTGCGGGGTTGTTTTCTAAAAATGTAAAAAATAACCCTGACAATACGATTGAAGGTAATGCCAATCAAGAAGATGTTGTTAATCAGGTTTCTCGAGAGAATATAAAACATCCTGAGGGCCAGGTGAACTATGGAAAAGCGTTTGTCGAAGCTGCTCTTGTGACGCTTATGGCGCTTTTTGCCAGCCCAGTTCACGCATGTCGACGTTTGCAGTATGTTATTTGTAAAAATGCGATAGCATTTAAAGCTGGTAACAATTTTGCTACATATAGTGATATTAGAGAGAAAGATGATTTTATAGCGACATGTTTGCAAGATGAACAATGCGAGGAAGTTTTTAAATCACACCGTATAACGTCGCAAAAAGAACAAGCAAGCATGCTGGGAGATATTTACGATAGAATCATAGATAGATCTGTTGGCGATACTAGAGATGCTGACGACGATATAGAGGAATTATAGTTGTCGTTCAACAACCTCTGTCAACCTTTGTCGTATATGCTTCCGAGCTTTTTCTAGTGGCGCCGCCATAACGTATGTTGCTTTTTGCATATTTTCTGCGGCGTCATCTCCTATGAGGTCTATAAGTATATCGTTGTCAGGCATAGCGATCGATATCGTCCCTTGATGGAGAAAGCCATGTTTCGTCGTGCGCTGTGCTGCCCCCGCGACCTTTTTCCCGTTGCTGTCGATGACATCATATTGTGTCGGCGCCGCCATGCAGAATGTCGGTGGCGGTGATGGCGCATCGCATGCTAAAGAAATTTTGTCGTCGACTAAAGGTTTCAGTACCTCTATAACGATGTTATTGACGAAACGATAGTTTTCTAGCGTATTTTCTGAGAAGAACTCCGAAGACCTTGGCACCAGTACCGAGAAAGCCATGTCGTGGGTGTGCAGTATTATCCCACCGCCGGTAGACCTTTGCGCGCCTGAAAGACCATGACGCTTTGCAGCATCGAGGTCTAGTAAATCCTTAGGCTTACAGAAATACCCGTAGGTATATGATGGCGTCGCCCATTCATATAGGTGCAGCACAGACTTGTCGCGCTCGCCAAGAGCATCAAGAAGCTCTTTGTCATACCGCATATTCTCCTCGGCAGATCCACTCCCCGTATCAATAATCTCCCACATAGTTTTATCTCCTAAAATACATACTGTTATTATGACATCTTTATTGTGCTCTGTCGAGAAAAACTAACGGTTTATTATCCCGCAGAGGAGAGGATTTTTGCGGATTAGCAAAAATCGCCGATGGCGGGAATCGCTTGCGCAGAGCGTCAGTCAGAAGCACTAAAAAAGTCATCATGACTTTTTAAGTTCTTGCAAGAAAGCGCAGGTATTTTTGGCGTAAGCCGAAAATGAGCCCTCCTTAGAGGGCTAAGCGCTTTTTTAGCTGGCGCATTTCAGATAACGTAGCGATGAGAGAGAAGAAATAGGCTGTGCGATAGTTATTGGGGAGTCAAGAGGAGAACTTCTCCTCTTGCGGGAGGGGATTTTAAGGTGAGGGCAGGGTCCCTCCCCTTAAATGAGGTTGACAATGGAGGATGTTTTACGTTACAACGTTGTCGATTTTTTAGTATTTATTTGGAGTGTTGTTATGACGGTAGATCTTGGGGCTTTTGATGAGCAGACGCGGAAGAATGTGATGTCTTGGCTTGACGGCGATTATGATGAAGAGACTAAGGAGGAGATCAGGAGCCTTCTTGACGACGACCCGCAGGCGGTAACGGACGCATTTTACACGTCGCTGACGTTCGGCACTGGGGGTTTAAGGGGCATTATGGGTGTCGGTAGTAATAGGATGAACGTATACACTGTACGTGCTGCTACGCAGGGGCTGGCGAACTATATTAAGGAGCAGTTTCCTGGGGAAGACGGACTTTCTGTTATTATCGGCTATGATTCTCGTAATAATTCCGATATCTTTTCTATGGAGGCTGCGCGTGTTCTCGCTGGCAATGGTATCAAGGTATATCGTTTTAGTGCATTACGCCCTACGCCTTTGGTGTCGTTCGGATGCAGACACAAAGGCTGTAATGCCGCTATTGTCATCACGGCGTCGCACAACCCCAAAGAATATAACGGCTACAAGGTATATTGGAGCGATGGCGGACAGATAATCGCCCCTCATGATAAGGGTATCATCGAAGAGGTCAACAAGGTCACGGACCTGTCGATGGTAAAGTATGCCGATGATGGCGCCCTTGTCGAAGACGTCGACACCGACATCGATGACGCCTATGTTTCTGCTGTCGAAGACCTTGTGATATACCCCGAAGACAATAAAAGCCATGGAAAAGACCTTAAAGTCGTATATTCTTCGCTTCACGGTACCGGCGTGACGCTTGTCCCTCGACTTCTTGAGGAATGGGGCTTTACTGGCATGATCCCTGTCGAAGAGCAGAATGTCCCAGACGGCAACTTCCCTACGGTAGAATCTCCAAACCCTGAAGAACAGTCGGCGCTGAAGCTTGGGATAAAAAAGATGATCGATAATGATGCCGACGTCTTAATTGCCACCGACCCTGATGCTGACAGAGTAGGTGTTGTCGTTATGCACGGTGGTGAGCCACGTTTTATCGACGGCAACCAGCTGGGGTGTCTGTTTATGTATCACGTCTGTGAGGGTCTGACGTCCCACGACGCCCTTCCTGAAGACGCTGCTTTTATCAAGTCGATAGTGACGACGGAGCTTTTCCGTACCATCGCCGAGGCGTATGGGAGACCTTGTTTCGATGTGTTGTGTGGCTTCAAATATTATGCAGGGAAGATCCACGAATGGGAGCAACAAAATGACGGATATCGGTATATCTTCGGCGGCGAAGACTCTTACGGATACCTCCTCGGAACACACGTCCGCGACAAAGACGCTATAATTGCCTCCGCGATGGTTTGTGAAGCCGTTCTACACGCAAAACTTCAGGGTAAGACGCTCATAGACGTCCTTCACGACCTTTATAAGATGTTCGGCATACACCGCGAAAAGCTAGAATCTTTGAAATTCCCACCGACGAAAGAAGGTATGGCGCAGATGAAGAAGGTCATGGCCACGATGCGCAAAGCAACGCCTACGCATTTCGGCGATGTCGCTGTCACCGCCTTAGAAGACTATAAAACGCTGACGAAGACAGAACTCGCCACAGGAAAAACTGAGAAGATAGATCTTCCACAGTCTGACGTCTTGCGTTTCTGGCTCGCCGACGGAAGTAGAATCGTCGTACGTCCTTCGGGGACGGAGCCTAAAGTAAAGCTATATTGCAGCGTCGTCATGAAAGATTTCGACGATCTCGAAGAGGGCGTAGCCGCTTGCGATATGCGCTGCCAAAAGCTTATTGATACAGTAAAAAATTTGATATAAATAAATAAAGCTCGGAGTAGGAATAGACTACCACGGAGCCACGGAGAACACAGAGAGGAAATAGGGCGGGCCAGGGGTTTCGCCCCTAGAACCCCGAGGACTTTAAAAAGTTCACTGTTCAAAAACAGGGGTCTGGGGGAGATTTCCCCAGCAATTTTCTTTTTCCTGTTTTCCCTCTCTGTGTCCTCCGTGGCTCTATGGTAAAAAAAATCGGAATTCGGAGAAGGAGAATTCACATGTCGATATTTATCGTGATGTTCGGCGGAGTATGTACCGCCATGGCGAACCTTTGTATGCGTCGTAGCATCGACGCCGGAGGCTCTAGCCGAGGGTTCCTCATGCTGCAGCTGCCGCTTAGCGCCGTAGTTGCCGTCTTGTTGAACCCCGTACGCATGGACAACTATACATGGAATGGTACAGTTGCAGTCCTTGGGCTGATAGGGGGCGTTATAATAGGAGCTGTGCTGTGGGCACTGGGGAAATCTCTACAGCGTGGACCTTCAGGGCTGACGTTCGCTGTCTTTAATTCTGCATCGGTAGTCCCTGCTATCGTGATGTTTGTCGTCTTCGGAGCCGCATTCGGACACGGATACCACTGGTGGAACGCCATAGGCTCGGCGCTTGTCATCGTAGGGCTTTTCTGTGCGGTGAAACATTCGCGGAAACATGGCGTCCAGATCTCGTGGATGGCGTTCGTCGCCACGCTTTTCTGCCTAAACGTTCTTTTTATGTCGTTCCTCAGCTGGCAAGCTCTTATGTTAAAAGGTGGCATTCCATATAGCGCGCTTATCCCTTTTCACCTAAACCCCAACGAAGCCGAATGGTTTATGCCGATGATCTTCGTCGCAGCATCGATAATCCACGCCATTATATATTGGAAAAAGACGTCGAAATGGCCGAAACCAGCAGAATGGGTGTATGCCTTCTTGGCAGGAGGATTGCTTGGCATAGGGACGTATTGCCTTATCGAAAGCGTACAAAACGCAGGAACCCTAGAACATGCTATGATATTCCCCGCCTATAGCGTTACAATCATCGCCGTATGTAACATATGGGGTAAACTCCTCTATAAGGAGAAAATTCACTGGATAGCTATAGGACTGGCTATCGTCGGTATCGTCATCGGCGTTATTAAACCCATGATTGCGACCTGATCTCGCCAACCACAATATTTTAGCAACTCATCTGTTGATCTACATGCCTTGCCCAGCTCTAAAGAGTTGCGCTTCGGCATGTAAATCAACATCTAAATTACTAAAATGCCGCGGTAGACGAGATTAGATCACAATCATGGGTTAACTGGTATGAGATTCTGGGGTAGAAGTTTTCGACTGTCTAGTCGTTGACGGTTGTTCTAACTGCCATTCATGCAATAAATATGGTAAATCAATACCCAAAAACATTCCGCATTTCTTACTCGGTTTCGGAAGGCGCAGGGTGTGTTTTTTTTCTGAGGCTTTGTGAATAATAATGGGTGGCGTACTGTCCTTTCCGGATAAACCAATGAAAATACGCCTTACTGAGAGTGATATATTTTCAATGCTATCGGATAGCCTCGTTCTTGACGCTAGCCTCGAGAAAAAGTTGATTAGCACGATCTTTACTATAGTGAAAGACAATGCCCTGCAAGGCACCTGTATACCGATATTTTTTAGGACACTAGCTACGAAAGAAGTGCAGTTTTTATGCAGCACTTGAAATCGTGCTCCTTTGTTATATGCTTTAATAAAATCAAGGGTCTTTTTGGCCTGACATTCGCTTAAAGGGATATTTGTCACGGTTTTCTTCTCGTAGAGACGATATGCATGAGAATCAGGAGCATTAAGATATCCTTGAACACTCCGCAAAGGAAGGAATGGCTCAGGACCTCTTCTTTGGAATCCGATCCCTAAAACAGCTCCTTTTGTAAGGCCTAATTCTTTGCTGTCTTTATTACATATTATTTTTAAATAAGGGTGCTTCACTCTGAAAATCTTACCTAAAACACTTTCCCAGATAGTTTTTTCTTTTGTACATGACGAAACGACCTGGAGAATGAAGTCAACAGGAGTATTTTGTGAGGTGGCGGTGCTATACTTGCTAGCTTTTGTCTCTAATGTTTCACACTCCGATGTCGATAACTGTGCTATAGGAACGAAGATGTCTTTAAAAGGATGATGTTTGACTAGGCCGGCTCCTGTGGCGAGGTAAGAATAGACATCTTTAGATGTCCTTTCTATGATAAATTTACGGTAGTATTCGTGAGAATATTTCCAGGTGAAACGTTTTTGAAATACTTCCCATGAAATATCTATGCCTTCGACTTTTATTTTCGGGAATTTTACAGAATAATCGATGGTATCTCCGGAGAACCTCATCTGGCTGCGCAAAGAAGATTCGGATAAGAACGTCGAAAGATCTTGATGACAGTAGCAAGAAGGGCCGGGCGAGTTCTTCACTGCAGGAAAAGACGTCATGGGCATTATTATCCTATTCTGAATGCAAGCATTTTATGCTGGTAAGCCGAAATATATTGTCTAATAGTTAAATGTACCTTATCAAGAGAGATCTTTTTAGCAATTTCTTGGTTGGGTAGAGGCTTGTCTTTTATTTTTTTCGTGCGACCTGTGGTGCTATTGGTAACTTTCCTTATACCAAGCCCTGTGACGCGTATCTTATAGTCGCTTTCAATAACCTTTATGGTGTCGCGTGCGAATTCAGACGATGTAGCTATTATATTCAGCTCATGGTCTGACATGCTCTGTAAACTCTTGTATCCTATATTGCCACTGCTGACAATGACGGCGTCATCGACAACGATAACTTTTTTATGATATGTTGTTTTGCGTGGCGTGTCATCGTGTTTATTGCCGTATTCATATACCGTAATATTTTCGCGATTTCCGGGCTTGACTAATTTATAAAGCGACATATAGTTGTATCGGTTACGTTCTCCGAAAACCTTGTGGGCAGTAGGGCTATATTTTTCGTTGCCATTGGTGACAAGCACTATCTTCACACCACGATCGGCTGCTCTGGCAAGAGCTTGTAGCAAGGACTTAGGAGGATGGAAATACATATGACCAATATGAATTTTTTCTTTGGCATTATCAAGCAGATTAATTATTCTCTGAAGGAATGGGTTCTCTTTATGCTCTGGCCCTGTGGCATAACATTCTATTGAAGCAGTAGAAGGCTTTACGTCGAGGGTCGTATCATATGGTTCTTTGCCTTTCATAAAAGTAACAGCTTCAGATTTAGCCTCCTCGAATTCAGGGATTTCTGTTTGATATGATGACCATGTTTCAGGAGACTTTTTTTCGATAAGATTATGTATTAACGTTTTTTTATGAGAACGTGTATCGGAGCTTGTTGAATAATGTTGGAGTCTTTCCCATCTAAAAGCGAGTTTCATAAGCTGGTCATAAATGGCTTTACCGGCAAAGGGTAGCGAGCTATCTTCTTCTGAAAGCTCACTCTTGCCGACAAAATCCATGTCACGGAAACCACGAGGTAAAAAGCTATTCACAATACGGCTAAAACATGAAGCAGTTAACGTATTTTGACGCTGAGGAGCGGAAGCGGCTTCCTTTGGCGTAGGCTTTTGTATGTGTCCTCTGTCGCCGATTCCTTTGGCGTAAGCATATTTATCTTCGATTCCGCTGCCACCCATTATAAAATATTTGCCATAGTCGATAACAAGGGCTTTTGTATGGTTGGTAACTTTTTTTACCCATGGATTAAAAAACCACCTTACAGGGGTCTCTACTAAAGAAAAATTATCGGGGTATGCATTTTGTAAAAAGTCAATTTTTTCGTGGTTTTTTTTTGTGATAAAGTGATCCGAAGATAAGATTACCACCTTTAAGTCAGGCTTTAGTTCTAATTGTTGTTTTATAATGTCAAGAATTTCATCGAAACTTTCTCCTCCACAATAGTTTCCTGAAAGAGTGATATTATGCTGCGCATTTTCGATAAGCCTTTTCTTCCATTCGAAAGACTGCTTTGTATGAAATGTAGGGAATAGCTGACATTTAGAATTATAGCTTTTAGAAAATGCCTTTGGTCTAATTCCTATAGGGTCTGCTGATAAAATACCAATAGTGCTATATATCGCCCTACGTTTTATAACAGAAGTCACAGCAGTAGAAGCTAATAGCGTCAAAGATGTTGCTAAAGCCGACATTATCCATATACCAGATATAGGAACTATAACAGGGGTTAATGTTAAGGCAGCAGTGGAAATCGTCGACCCTAGCAAAAGAGAAAGAGCAATTTTATGAACCGTTTTAGAGAGCTTTATGTGATTCTTTGTGCCCTCGCAACAATGTTCTCCAAAAGCCGGAGAATGTATATTAAAAGTATTTCGTGTAGTAGGAACAATATTTTCTGTCATAATTATATTATATAAATGGTTGATTGTAAGTTTATTATAAAGCTTTTCTTGAAAAAGTGCAAGTAGTTTTTTTATAAAGATCACACTCAAAGCATTTTTCAATAAAATATAATGCCTATTCCACCTTAAAAATGCATCCCAATCTTTTTGTGCAGAACATTGTGCTCAACCTTGATAACACATAAATAAAGCGAGAGTGGTGCGTAACGACAGTAAAATAAGATAAAGATAGAGTTAAGGAAGCGTAAGCTATTCTTTAAAGAGTGATGGTCGAGGTGGATTCACACCCCATAGAACGTGATAAGCTGCGTTGCCTTTTTCTGGCTCTTGCCCCTTAGTATCTCATAGATTTGCAGGCCTTTTGCCGTCATACCCTCTTGAAAATACAAAATCCCCAGTTTATAGAGGATTTCGGGGTCTTCGGGCATAAGTTTCAAAATAATCTCATACTGTTCTATCTCTTTCTCGGGCATCCTAAGGTCGTGGTAGCTGTATGCCAGCTGCGAATGCACCCAAGGATCATTGGGGGCATAGTCATTAAGTATAGTAAACTCTTCGATGGCTTTCTGTGCCGTAGACTCGAATTTCTCCTTCATAGACGCCGACATGCGTTGCGGTGGGATCCATTTGTCTTCGTCGTAGCCTTCGACGGTGCGCGGGTTGATATATAGTCCCGAAAGCATGACGTATGCATTGGCGAGGGCAGCATGAAGCTCGAGGTTCGTTGGCTCGGTCTTTATCACACTGATATGTTCTTCGATGGCGAAGGACAGCATAAGCTCTCTCATAGAGAGGACGTCGTGCCAATGCCACCAGCAGCTGAACATCTCCATAGTATCTGCTGCGACGTCTAGCCATTTCGGTGGGATATAATAGTTGTATTGTCGCATGTTTAGACTCTCGGCGAGCTTCACGGCAGCATGGGCCAGAGCAATATGATGTTCGGGAAGGCCTTCCTGGTATTTTATAAAATCCTTACAGGCGTCGAGGTATTTTTCGCGGAGATCGAGTAGCTGCTCGGGCTTCTTTGTGGAGATATATAGCTTCATAATAAAATATGCGAAGACGGTAAGGAAAAGTACGGCGAGGCTTACGGCAAGCATCGAAGACCTGCTTAGCGTCGTCATAAATCCTAAGAAAAAGATGCCCTCCATGGCAATGAGGACGATGAACGCCATCGAAATCAACGCGTAAGTCTTAACAATATGGCCGAAGCGATGCTGCGCCGTATCACAAAGAGTACGCACCTGGTCGGTATACGCCTTCTTGTTGAAATGTAGCGTCTCTTCGTCTTCGTGGACATGGTCCCAATATGTTAATGTCATCAAATACTCCTATTTCATTTATCAGTTATCATTGAGTATTGGTCATTTTTTCAGTTATCATTGATCATTGATCATTGATAATTGATAATTGTCTTTATCATATTGATAGTCAGCTCTCTTAGCAACAAATATTTTTACAATTGAAATTTTTGTCTGAAAGGGGTATCATCGCTTGAAAGCATGAACGCAAACAGGGGAGACGCATTATTATGAAAGAGGCTATATCAGTTGCTGTCAACGACAGCGCACGCGCCGTTGAACAGCTCAATACCGAAGAATCACTTACTTTTATCGCAAAGACGGCGGAAATGATCGCCGAAGCATTCAACAAAGGAAATAAAGTTATCGTCGCCGGCAATGGCGGAAGCTTATGCGATGCGATGCATTTCGCCGAAGAGCTTACTGGAAGATTCCGAGGGGATCGCATGGCGCTTCCAGCTATAGCCCTTGCCGATTCGTCACATATAACATGTGTAGCTAATGACTTTGGCTTCGACAGCATCTTCTCTCGCGGCGTCGAAGCATATGGTAAGCCAGGCGATATCTTCGTAGGACTTTCGACGAGCGGAAACTCTCCTAATATCATCAAAGCTTTCGATGCAGCGAAAGAACGCGAACTCATCACGGTATCGTTCCTAGGAAAAGACGGCGGAAAGCTTAAAGGCTTCGCCGATGCAGAGCTTATGATCTCAGGATTCAAGACTTCCGACCGCGTGCAAGAGGCGCATATGACCGCAATTCATATCATCATAGAGATGGTCGAAAAGATACTCTTCGGATAAAACCACTATGAAAAAGAAAAGCGGCGGAATAGTTTGGGCCGACATCGTCGGGAAAAAGCGCTATGGCATCATAGGAGCTATAGCACGCATGCTTTTGTTTCCACTAGGGAAACTATACGCCACCGTAGCAATACTACGTAATATCATGTATGACAAAGGCGTCTTCGCCGTAAAAAGCGCAGACATCACCGTCGTCAGCGTAGGAAATATCGTCGTCGGCGGTACAGGGAAAACCCCGGTGACACTACTCCTCGCTAAGGCGCTTAAAGATCATAACATCGCAATAGTATCACGTGGATATAAATCTCCTGCAGAGAAGGCTTCAGCGCCACAGGTGCTGAGCTACGGCGATGGACCGCAATATTCTGCTAGGCAGTGTGGCGATGAGGCATACCTCCTCGCAAAAAACGCCGACAATGCCATCGTCGTCGTAGGGAAAGACCGACATCGTGCCGCAAAAATGGCAGCGAAAGCCGGCGCCGACGTCGTAATCCTCGATGACGGCATGCAATACCGCCGCCTCGCCCGTGATGTCGAGGTCGTCGTTATGGATGGTAATGACCTCTTCGGGAAGGGACACTGCATACCACGAGGATTCCTAAGAGAGCCGCTGTGGGGACTAGAACGTGCCGACGTCATCGTCGTAAATAACATCGTCGACGAGAGGCATTACAACGACGCCTATAAAGCACTGCACCGTTATACCGTAGCACCTATTATAGGCGTAACGCCACGACACGCTGGAGTATATGCCCTCGATGGCGAAAGGATAGAAGATATAAAAGGTAAGAAAGTAGGGATTTTCTGCGGTATCGCTAAACCAGAGTATTTCCGACGACAAGTAGAGCTTCAGGGCGCTGATGTCGTAGACGAACTCTTCGTTACCGATCACGTAGCCATTGACATAAAGGCGATAATACGCTTTGCTGAAGAGTGTAAAAATAAAGGCTGTGACCTTGTGCTATGTACCGAGAAAGACAGCGTTAAGATGCCGAAAAGCATACCTTCGCCGCTGCAAATAGCGCTGATGCGTATAGAGCTCGACGTCGTCGCAGGAAAAGAAGAATGGCAGCATAGCATAGAAAATATTGCAAAAAAAATCGTAGCACGGCAGCAATGTCGTGAGACAACGAAAGAGAGCTAAAAAGTATGAAACTATGGGTTAAAATCGTTATCGGCATGTTCGTCGGTGTCGTCGCTGGAGCTTTCCTGGGACCACATGGCGAAATATTCAAGCCCGTAGGGACGATGTTTCTGAACCTGATAAATATGCTCGTGATGCTTCTAGTTTTCGCCTCGATGACTGTAGGGATAACGTCAATCCACGACCCCAAAAAGCTGGGAAGGATAGGATTCAAAACACTAGGGCTGTATTTCTTGACGACGACGATAGCGATAATCATAGGGCTTATCTTCGTAAAAACAATGCGCCCAGGTGCCGATATAGGACTAAAAAGCATAAGCACTACGACGCTAGGGGAACTTCCAAGCATCACCGCCATGATACTGAATATGGTGCCAAGCAACCCAATACGCGCCCTCGCTGAAGGACAGGTGCTGCAGGTTATCGTCTTCGCAATATTCCTCGGCATAGCAATAAACGCCGCAGGAAGTAGAGCACGGCCGTTGCTTAAAGTCCTCGAAGCCCTCGCTGAAGTTATGTATAAACTCACAGACATCGTAATGAAATTCGCGCCATATGGAGTGTGCGCTACGATGGCATGGGTGGCAGGGGCCTTTGGACTCGAAATTTTATTGCCTCTAGGGAAATTCCTCACCTGCAACTTCATAGCGTGTGTGTTCCATATATTATTAGTATATTGCGGGATGCTCTTCATAGCAAAACTTAACCCGCTACATTTTTTCAAAGGCATGGGAGATGCTATAGCCTTCGCATTCTCGACGAGTAGCAGCACCGCCTCACTGCCAATAACAATGCATTGCGTACAGGAAAACCTTGGCGTCTCGAAGAAACTCTCGAACTTTATACTGCCACTAGGCGCTACCGTTAATATGAACGGAGCAGCAATAGCACAGGCAGTGTCGGCACTGTTCATAGCACAGGCCTACGGAATAGAACTATCTATGGCATCACAGCTCTCGATAATAGTGACAGCAACACTGTCAGCAGTAGGCGCCGCAGGGATACCAGGGACGGGATTCATCATGCTGTCGGTAGTGCTTACTGCAGCAGGGCTTCCTCTCGAAGGCCTGGCACTAATCGCCGGCGTCGATAGACTGAGAGAGATGGTGTCGACAGTAGTAAACGTCCTCGGTGACGCCGTCGTCGCCGTCGTCGTAGCAAAAAATGAGGGAGAACTCGACGAAGATCAATACCGCCACACAGAACGCGTCGCATTAGAAGAAAGCGACTTATAATATAGGAAACAACGATGCTCAAAGAACTTTTCAAAAAACAACAGCAATATATCAACGCTTTTTTTGACAAACTCGACCACAAAAAAGCTCACGAAATCTTCGATGCATTCCTCGCATGCAAAGGGACGATATTCTTCGCAGGAGTAGGGAAAAGCGGATTCATCGCAAATAAAATCGCTACGACAATGACGTCGACAGGGACAAAAGCATTATGCCTGTCACCAACAGATGCTCTACATGGTGATATCGGTATAGTCAAAGAGGAAGACGTCTTTGTCCTCATCAGCAAAAGCGGCGAGACCGAAGAGCTTCTAAACCTCGTGCCATATATCCGCAACAAAGGCGCCTATGTTATTGCCTTCGTTTCACGGGAGAACAGCCGCCTCGAAAAAGCATGCGACAAAAGCATATACCTCCCCCTAGAAAAAGAGCTATGCCCCTTCGATCTCGTCCCCGCAACGTCAGCAGCAATACAGCTAATCTTCGGCGATGTCCTCGCCGTAGCACTAATGCACGCCAAAAACTTCAGCCTAGACGAATACGCAAGAAATCACCCTCTAGGAAGGATAGGGAAGCGTATTACGATGAGAGTACGCGATCTTATGCTTCACGGCGATAAAATACCAATATGCTCGCCAGAAGATAAGCTCTTCGACGTCCTCGTAGAACTCTCTAACAAACAATGCGGATGCGTTGTCGTTACCAAAGAAGAAAAAATTTGCGGTATCTTCACCGACGGAGACCTTAGACGTTCACTACAAGAAAAAGGTGGAGACGTCCTAAACGTCCCCATGAAAGATCTTATGATGGAAAACCCCCGAAGCATAGAAGCCGGCAAACTCGCCGCAGAAGCCATGCACGTTATGGAAGACGACCAAAAACACCCCATAATGGTCCTGCCCGTCACCGAGGGAGACAAACTCGTCGGAGTCATCAAAATGCACGACATCGTACAGTCAGGACTGTAATCATTGAGCATTGAACATTGATCATTGATCATTGCTTAAAACTCCCAGCTTGTAAAATAGAAAAATTTCTTGTATATCTTGTTTTTTATTAATATCGGTAACTTCATATGTTCAGCAAGATATCATTATTCTTTGTCGTAATAGCACTGTTGTGCTGTTTCACAGGGAGCGCCTTCGCAGAAGAATCCACAGATCTCAGCAATGACAAGTACGTCGAAGCCGTCGCTACGATGAAAGACTACAGCGAAACGCTAGGATGGCACGGATGGCTTACCATTCTTGTCCTCGTCGCTACCATCGCCGTGCTCGTCAGCGAGAAGCTACCGCCTGATATCGTCATGCTTATGGGGTCGGGAGTGCTGCTCTTCGGAGGGATATTGACCCCGACAGAGTTCCTCACAGGTTTCTCCAAAGATGTGATCTTCACCCTCGCTATGCTGTTTATCATAGCAAGAGCCCTAGATACCCATGGTGTCATCAGCTACCTCGCTAATAAGATGTTTACGAAATCAAAAAGTTATGCAAAGCAACTATTCTCTCTTATGGCACCGCTAAGTGTAGGGTCGGCATTCCTAAATAATACCCCCATAGTACTTATGCTGACGCCCGTCGTGAGGAAATGGGCCCTCGACAAAAAAAAATACCCCTCGCAGTTCCTTATACCTTTGTCGTATGCAGCGATATTGGGAGGATCGTGTACTCTGATAGGAACGTCTAGTAACCTCGTCGTCGATGGACTCCTCCGCGCCGAAAACCCCGCGGCAGGATTCGGATTCTTCGAGCTCGCAAAGATCGGTATACCTTGTGTAATCGTAGGAATTATATATATGATGACCTTTGGCAGGAGGCTCCTACCAAAACGCCGCGACCCTACAAAAAATATCGCACAAGAGGTGAAAAACTTCACTGGAGAGTTCAGCGTTACGAAAACATGCCCATTGATAGCAATGACGATAGCAGCGGCAAGCCCACAATATTTCTCTGGAGAGCTCCTCATCGAGATAGAACGTGATGGTGATATCATAGCATCTCCGGGCGCCGATGAAGTAATCCATGATGGAGATAGGCTCGTCTTCGCCGGAGAGATTTGCGACATCGCAAAACTCCACAGCATAGAAGGCCTGAACTCTCTTGTAGATCCACACTTCACCCTAGATATATCGTCGTCACATTTCTCCGAAGTCGTTATCTCAAACACCTCGTCGTGGATAGGAAAAACGCTACGAAAGGTACGGTTCAGAACATATTATGGTGGGTCAGTCTTAGCAATATATCGCGAAGGAAAAAGGGTCGTAGGTACCGTTAGAGGGACGAAACTTCGCGCCGGAGATGTCCTCATTATGCTCTCAAATAAACCATGGCCACAGGATTTCGACTATAACAACGACTTTTTCTACATAAGACATACAGAGAAATTGCCGCTCAGAGTATCACGACGGGCATGGTGGGTGTTCGGAGTCCTCGTCGCCATGATAATGGCAGCGACGTCAGGCGTTCCTATGTTCTTCGCAAGTATATGCGCCGTGGTAGCACTTACAGCGACAAAAAGTATCGCCATCCATGAGATACGTAAAAGCATAAAGTGGAGCGTACTAATACTTATAGGGTCGGCATTCGCCTTCGGAACAGCACTAGCGAAGACAGGAGTAGCATACCATATCGCAAAAGGTATATTACCAATAGTACACGGAAATCAATATGCCCTCATCGCCGCAATCTTCTTCATCACAATGTTTATCACAGAGCTTATCACAAACAACGCCGCAGCATTGCTATTGTTCCCCATAGCGATACAACTGGCACGGCAGGCAGGGTTCGACAGCATAGAAGCAATGAAGGCCGTAGGAGTCACCGTAGCGCTGGCATCGTCGTATTCGTTCTGCACGCCAATAGGATACCAGACAAATACAATAATATATGGCCCAGGAGGATATAAATTCTTCGACTACACAAAAGCAGGGATAACACTAAGCATCGCCGTCTACATCCTAGCCGTAACACTAATACCACAACTGTGGCCACTACATTGATCAATTATCAATGACCAGTTATCAGTGATTTTACTATTCGCTATTAATTACGCTGTTTTGCCTTCAATGTCACGTCCTAGCCTCTTCGTCGATGATAAAAATGACGGTATTATCGCTATCATAAGAATGCCTACGATATACGGCGCACTAGCCGATAATGTGCCGAAAACCATAAGAAATCCCTGGGATAACAGAGCACCGCCAGACTTCCCAAAACGTGACCCTATGCCGTCAATGGCAGACTTACCATGGCGACGCTCTTCAGAAGTAAGAGATACAAAAGCTATCTCCTTAGTAGCATCAAAAAGAGTGTATTTCGACGCGCGCATCAAGACATTCTGCAACGACCCCATAAAGACAACCAACACTAAAGGCGCAGTAATACCTATAGCAAAAGAATCGCGTAAAAGAAGCAACGGAAGGAAAATAACGCTAGTCCATAGTAAAATCCTAGGCGTTATCATCGCAACAAACGTCCAGCCAAGACGACGGAAAATGCCGCTCATAGATAACGAGAGCGCGACAGAAACAATGCCTATCCACATCGTCACCTGGTTGATATATGCATTGTAGTCGCGAGGCTCTGGATGTAGAACCCTGATCTGATTCTTCCAAAGAACCTCGAGGAGGTTGTTTGTAACATTATAACATAACACCAACATAGTGATATATAGCAGGGCCCTAGACTTCATGATACACGCAAAGTTTTTCTTCAAAGACATCTTTACCTTGTGCGATGGCGTTAAACCCTTGCAGGTATAAGGCGAGACAGTATAAAGACGACGAAATAACGCCACAATAATAACGCCACAAACAATAGACATAAAGATGAGGATTATCAACGATTGCTCCCAAAGATCGCCGCCAATAATAAGGCTCTTGATGTTGTGAGAGACGTAATACGAGATAGGGCCAGAGAAAATACCAGAACAATTTCCGCTCAACAAAATAAGAGGGTAAAACCTCGGAGCCTCGCCAATAGCCGTGCTGTCGTTGATGAAACGCCAGAAAAATAACGATAACACCATAACACCCCACATCTCGGAGACGATATAAAATAACGAAAACGACCAATACCGTATCATCATAATAAAACCACCAAAACCACGAGGAAGAATGCCCTCTAAAAAAGAAGCAAAACTATGTAGATGTAAAGCATCACGATTGGGATATAAAACGAAAATAAAAAGAAGAAGAAATGATACAAAACAAGAAATAATAATAGCACCAACAGACTCATAACGATAACGATTGAAAAGCTTGTTGAAAGAAAAGGTGCAAATCACAGCAGCAGGTAATACCGCCCATACCTTCAAAAAGGGGATGACCTCAGCACCAGAAAACTCAGCAGTAATAATTAGTGTGTCTTTGATGTCACGGAGAATGTGATAGGCAAAAGCCGCAAAAAAGTATATCCCAAGCATAGGAAGAAGCTTGCGATACTCCCCGCGCTCTATAGGCCATAAAATCTTGCGTAATCGTGAGAAAAATCCAGGACTAGAATCGTCGGTCATGAAGCACTCCTTCTATATTGTATTGTAACTACAAAAAAAAAAGAGCCCCGAACTACACGGAACCGTTTTGTTGCTTTTTAAACCCGTGATTGTGACCTATCTTTTCTTTAGCGCCATAGAGTTAGGTAAGATGGCTTAGTGCACGACAAGCGGATAGTTGTAACTATTCGCGAGGAGTAAAATGAGCCAGATTGCCTGACACTATGGATGCTATAGGAAATAGGTCTTTTTTCTTTTTTAAAAGCTCAGCTACTTAAAAACAAGCATCTTAAGCCTCGCCATTCCTTATTGTTTTTATTTACTTTTATTATCCTTATCTTGCTTCACCATATCTCTTTTTGCATCAGCACATCTACTTTGCTTCTATCCTCGCGAATGTTTTAACATTCGCTCGTCTTTCATCTTCGTATCTGTACCACTGCAAAAATTCTATGGTAAAGGATAGGCCGCAATCAAGGGTTAAAGGCTATAGAATACTATAAAATATATTTCTTTGCAACCTTTATCAGTCTGAAGCTTAAAGTTTTTTGATGTTGTCGACCTGGCGACGTAACCCCTCATCAATAACAGAACGCGATACGCAAGGAGCAGAGTCATTGATGCCCTCACAACTCTTGGACTCCTCACACCACGACTCCCTAGAAGTAAGAATCCTCGGCCACCACGGATATGTCGAACACTGCACAGGACGTGCCTCATAGATAGTACACTTGCCGCCCTCAAGAAAAACACAGTCATAGGTCTTGGGGTCCTCGAGAAGAGAGCACCTGCCATTGACAATGCGAATATAACGCTTAATGCACTCTTCAGCAGAAATGTCAAAGAAAAGTGCTATCGATGCTATCTCCTCAGGAGTAACCCATACATAACCGGGACAGCCAGAGCAACAATCACCACAACCTGTACACTCGAAATTCAAACCTTCCTTATACCAAGGGCCTTGAGGCATAATCACTCCTTAAAAAAATCGTTAAATGATGAAGGATCTTTCAATGACACACCATCACCAAAAAGATCAGTAGCAACATCATCAATATTAGCACTATCCGAAGGCCCAGCACCACACAAAACAAAATATTCGCAAAAATTGCTGCCCTCCCTGTCAATAACAGGATCAGTATCGGGAATTACACAGTCGTTCGGAAGGCCGATACGGTAATGATTACAGTTAATGCATACGTGCTGCCAACTGCCACAACCATCACATTGCAACCGAAAACCTACCTTGCCATCAGGAATTTCACCAAAATCAATACCACATTTCCAACACAACATATATCAATACCACCTTAATAGTATCACTATAACAACCAGAGATAAAAGAAGCTAGAAAATTCACGACAGAAAACTTTTTTGCAAAAAAAGAAAAAAGGTGTTGTGGTAATTGTAGCAATTGGTGTATCGTTTACACTTTCTTGATAACGATTAAAGCGTAAAGAGAAAAGAACACCGAAAGCCACTGAGCTTCGGAGCGGATATTTTGACAGCGAGAAAGAGATGATATACAAACCTGTGTCAAAAGACACAACGTAGCACACACCTTTAAACAGTGAGTGCTACTTTAGAGCTTGTGCGACTTCGAGGACTTCGGTCTTCGGAGCCGCGTTATAAATATATATAAGATAAGAGATTATTTTTTCACTGAGAATTTGATCTTGGTTCAGATTGAACGCTGACGGCGTGGATGAGGCATGCAAGTCGAACGGAATACCTTCATGAAGCGGGCTTGCTCGTGGATTGGTGGTATTGAGTGGCGAAAGGGTTAGTAATACATGGGCAATCTGCCTCTAACTTGGGAATAACGGCTGGAAACGGACGCTAATACCCGATGTGGTGAGCAGTAGGCATCTACTGCATATTAAAGCGGGGGACCTTCGGGCCTCGCGGTTGGAGAGGAGCCCATGCGATATCAGCTTGTTGGTGAGGTAATGGCTCACCAAGGCTAAGACGTCTAGGCGGATTGAGAGGTTGACCGCCAACACTGGGACTGAGACACTGCCCAGACTCCTACGGGAGGCTGCAGTCGAGAATCATTCGCAATGGGCGAAAGCCTGACGATGCGACGCCGTGTGAACGAAGAAGGCCTTTGGGTTGTAAAGTTCTTTCGTTTGGGAATAAGCAATGCGGATCAATACTCCGCAAAGCTGAAGGTACCAGAAAAAGAAGCACCGGCTAACTCCGTGCCAGCAGCTGCGGTAATACGGAGGGTGCAAGCGTTAATCGGATTTATTGGGCGTAAAGGGGGCGTAGGCGGGAACGCAAGTCTGTTGTGAAATCCCAGGGCTCAACCCTGGAACTGCATCAGAAACTGTGTTTCTTGAGGATAGACGGAGAAAACAGAATTTCACATGTAGCGGTGAAATGCGTAGATATGTGAAGGAATACCGGTGGCGAAGGCGGTTTTCTAGTTTATTCCTGACGCTGAGGCCCGAAGGCTAGGGGAGCAAACAGGATTAGATACCCTGGTAGTCCTAGCAGTAAACGATGTATACTTGGTGTAGCTGGCTTCAATCCCAGCTTTGCCGTAGCTAACGCGATAAGTATACCGCCTGGGGAGTACGCTCGCAAGGGTGAAACTCAAAAGAATTGACGGGGACCCGCACAAGCAGTGGAGCATGTGGTTTAATTCGATGCAACGCGAAGAACCTTACCCAGACTTGACATGTAGTGGACGGTACCAGAAATGGTACTTCTCGTATGAGCCGCTACACAGGTGCTGCATGGCTGTCGTCAGCTCGTGCCGTGAGGTGTTGGGTTAAGTCCCGCAACGAGCGCAACCCTTATCGTTAGTTGCCAACACGTAATGGTGGGAACTCTAACGAGACTGCCTAGGTTAACTAGGAGGAAGGTGAGGATGAGGTCAAGTCAGCATGGCCCTTATGTCTGGGGCTACACACGTGCTACAATGGTCGGTACAAAAGGCAGCGAAGCCGCGAGGTGGAGCAAATCCCCAAAGCCGATCTTAGTTCGGATTGCAGTCTGCAACTCGACTGCATGAAGTTGGAATTGCTAGTAATGACGTGTCAGCAATAACGTCGTGAATACGTTCCCGGGTCTTGTACACACCGCCCGTCACATCATGGAAGTTGGTCTTTCCCGAAGTCGCTGACTCAACCGCAAGGAGAGAGGCGCCGAAGGTGAGGCTGATGACTAGGATGAAGTCGTAACAAGGTAGCCCTATCGGAAGGTGGGGCTGGATCACCTCCTTTTTAAGGACAAGATGATACTTTTAAGAGTATCTATCTAGATTGAACGGGCTCACGTCTTGAAAACACAATAAGTATATCGTCTCTTTTACGCTGCCAAAATATTTGGCGCATAGTCATGTCTTAGAACATGACAATGATATCTTGAAAGAGCTTATAGATAAGTAAAGTAATAAACGGCACAATCTTCATGATTGTGCTACTTACAATTTTATTAGATGAATTGAAGACATATGTCTTCGATTCACTGGCAATAAACGGCGCTTGAGAAAGCAAAATGAGTTCTGGAAACAGAACTCAACAAAAAATATCGTAATGCTCATCTTAACTACAAAAATTATTTAATTTTTTTGGTTAAGTTATTAAGAGCTTTTGGTGGATGCCTTGGCATCGAAAGGCGAAGAAGGACGCGTTTACCTGCGAAAAGCTTCGGCGAGCTGGAAAATAGCTACGACCCGAAGGAATCCGAATGGGGCAACCCGGCGGGAGTAATAACCCGTCATCCGTATCTGAATACATAGGATACGGAAGCTATACCTGCTGAATTGAGACATCTTAGTAAGCAGAGGAAGAGAAATCAACCGAGATTCCCGTAGTAGCGGCGAGCGAACTGGGAAGAGCCCAAACCGTGGTCTTTGGCCGCGGGGTTGTAGGACCGACCAAAGGAACATGGATCTTTAGCCGAACAACTCTGGAAAGAGTGACAATATAGGGTGATAGTCCCGTAGGCGAAAAAGTGAAATGGCAGGGTCGGCACCTGAGTAGGTCTGGACACGTGAAACCCGGACTGAATCTAGGGGGACCACCCTCTAAGGCTAAATACTCTTCGATGACCGATAGTGAACTAGTACTGTGAAGGAAAGGTGAAAAGAACCCCTGTTAGGGGAGTGAAATAGAATCTGAAACCAAGAGCTTACAAGCGGTCAGAGGCCTATGATCTTCTTCGGAAGATAATGGCTGATGGCGTGCCTTTTGTATGATGAGCCAGCGAGTTACGTTATATGGCAAGGTTAAGGGACGACGTTCCGGAGCCGAAGCGAAAGCAAGTGTGAATAGCGCGATAAGTCATATGATGTAGACACGAAACCGAGTGATCTATCCATGGCCAGGTTGAAGCACGGGTAAAACCTTGTGGAGGACCGAACCAGTACATGTTGAAAAATGTTTGGATGAGCTGTGGATAGGGGTGAAAGGCCAATCAAACTCGGAAATATCTTGTTCTCTCCGAAATAACTTTAGGGTTAGCCTCGAAGGTTTAATCCTGGGGGTAGAGCACTGGATCCACGCGGGGGCCTACCGGCCTACCAAAGGGAACCAAACTCCGAATACCAGGATGTTATACTTCGGGAGATAGACAGTGGGGGATAAGCTTCATTGTCGAGAGGGGAACAGCCCAGACCATCGATTAAGGTCCCAAATTCTATGCTAAGTGAGTAAGGAAGTGAAGTTTCAAAGACAGTTGGGATGTTGGCTTAGAGGCAGCCATCATTTAAAGAGTGCGTAACAGCTCACCAATCGAGAGACTTTGCGCCGATAATATACGGGACTAAGCATAGAACCGAAATCATGGATGCAGAATATTAAGTTATTCTGCGTGGTAGGAGAGCGTAGTATGCACGTTGAAGCTATACCGTGAGGAGTAGTGGAGAGCATACTAGTGATTATGCGTGGCATGAGTAACGATAAAGGAGGTGAGAATCCTCCTCGCCGAAAACCTAAGGTTTCCAGGGTAAAGCTCGTCTTCCCTGGGTTAGCCGGCTCCTAAGTCGAGGCCGAATAGGCGTAGACGATGGGAAACAGGTTAAATATTCCTGTGCCATCTAAGACTATAGTGATGGGATGACGAAGTACGTTAAATACGCGGACGATAGGAAGTGTCCGTAGGTCCATGAGGCTGGTCGATAGGTAAATCCGTCGACGTAAGGCCAGGTGGATCTCAAGGGGAGCCTCACGGTGAACCGATGGTATAGCGCAATGCTTCCAAGAAATAATCTCTAACTGTCGATGATGACCGTACCGTAAACCGACACAGGTAGGTGGGAAGAATATTCTCAGGCGCGCGGGAGAACTCTTGTTAAGGAACTCGGCAAATTGTTCCTGTAACTTAGGGAGAAGGGAAGCCATCTAGTGTGATTGCTCTAGCAGCATGAGCGTTAGGTGGCCGCAGAGAAATGGCCCAGGCGACTGTTTATCAAAAACACAGCACTATGCAAAGTCGATAAGACGCAGTATATGGTGTGATGCCTGCCCAATGCCAAAAGGTCAAAAGGAGATGTTAGCACCCTCGGGTGCGAAGCTTCGAATTTAAGCCCTGGTGAATGGCGGCCGTAACTATAACGGTCCTAAGGTAGCGAAATTCCTTGTCGGGTAAGTTCCGACCTGCACGAATGGCATAACGATCTGGGCGCTGTCTCAACAAGAGACCCGGTGAAATTGTAGTAGCGGTGAAGATGCCGTTTACCTGCAGCGGGACGGAAAGACCCCGTGAACCTTTACTGTACTCTGATATTGGCTTTTGAACTGTCATATGTAGGATAACCGGGAGATAATGAAGTGGCGTCGTCAGGCGTTGTGGAATCACCCTTGAAATACCGGTTTTGTCAGTTCGGAAATCTAACGATACCCCGTGAATCCGGGGGTCGGACATTGTCAGACGGGCAGTTTTACTGGGGCGGTATCCTCCTAAAAAGTAACGGAGGAGTTCAAAGCTTACCTCATCGTGGTTGGCAATCACGAGTAGAGCGCAAAGGTATAAGGTAAGTTGACTGCGAGACCAACAAGTCGAGCAGAGACGAAAGTCGGACTTAGTGATCCGGCGGTGGAAAGTGGAATCGCCGTCGCTCAACGGATAAAAGGTACTCCGGGGATAACAGGCTTATCGCCACCAAGAGTTCATATCGACGTGGCGGTTTGGCACCTCGATGTCGGCTCATCGCATCCTGGGGCTGAAGAAGGTCCCAAGGGTTTGGCTGTTCGCCAATTAAAGCGGTACGCGAGCTGGGTTCAAAACGTCGTGAGACAGTTTGGTCCCTATCTGCTGCAGGCGTAGGATACTTGAAAGGAGCTGCTTCTAGTACGAGAGGACCGAAGTGGACAAACCAATGGTGTATCGGTTGTTCTGCCAAGGGCATTGCCGAGTAGCTATGTTTGGAAAGGATAAGCGTTGAAAGCATCTAAACGCCAAGCCTCCCTTAAGATAAGGTATCCCATGAGACCCCATGAAGATTACATGGTAGATAGGCTGGAGGTGTAAGCACAGCAATGTGTTCAGCTGACCAGTACTAATCGGTCGATTGACTTAATCTTTATTTTGTTATAAGAAATGACATAACGTCATCTCTTGTATATGTTAAGAGAAAGCATACGATATGCTTTTCTCAAGAGCCGTTTATTATCAGTGAATGGTAAAACGTTTGTTACTGAAAGGTGGTATTAAATATACTGCCGCTTATCTATAAGCACTTTCTTCTTTTGCTTGGTGACGATAGAGAAAGAGGTACACCCGATCCCATCCCGAACTCGGAAGTTAAGTCTTTCATCGCCGATGGTACTGCGCACAAGAGCGTGGGAGAGTAGGTCGTCGCTAAGCTTTTTTTTTGCGCGGATTCAATATGAGTCCGCGCCTTTTTTTTGCCGTTTTTTTGCGTGGATTCAATACGAGTCCACGCTTTTTTTTTGTGTGTGTTAAAATTTGTTGTATATAACAACTGATTGCCCTTTAATGAAGACAACAAACGTAAATTCATGGAGGTAATGTGAGATATGGAGAATGTACAACTTAAGACGATAGAACAAGAAGCAAAAGCAGAAGTACAGGATTTTCTCGATAAGTTCGTAGACGTTATCGACGAAGAGAACTCTTTAGAGGCCGATAAAAAGAGTGCCTTTCTCGATAAAGCAATTGCCAACTTTGACACGTATCGCGACCGTATAGCCTCAGCGATGGAAATCCTGAAAGAAGACCCAATAACAGAAACATTGCTATCACGGCATAAAATCCACGAAGATATCTTCACAAAAATAACCGACAATGGACAGCAGCAATATGATATAGGCTTTAATGATGACGAGATGATGGCATTCTACGAATGCGCATCGAGACATTATGATGAGAAAAATTTCTCTAAAGCCGCAGATGTCTTTTTATTGCTAACAACTCTTCATAATACAATCCAAGGATTTTGGTACGCCCTTGGTCTCAGCGAAGAAGCGTTAGAAGAATATCCCTCGGCAGTAATGGCATATATGATGGCAATAGAATATGACGAAGACCTTTCACCACTGATATGTTGTGCGCGCTGTATGGCGAAAATGGGTAACACCCACGAAGCTATGACGGTGCTAACGCTCGCAATAGAAGAAGCACAAGAGCGTGGCAACGCAACAGCGTTCATCAAAGAAGCAACAACATTTAAAAATTCTCTTTAGGAGGCAAAAAATGAGCGGACAAATACCCAGTGATAATGTTTATCGACAAGATGGTACACCGTCAAATTCTGTGAGCGGCTCCGGTTCTGTATATTCACAACCGTTACAACAGGTTCCGGTGTTGAATGTCATCAGAAAGCAGCTCTCTGCCGAACACGTGCAACGACATGAGCATCATCAACAAGCACAAGAAGAAAGAAAGGCAAGCATTATTAAAAAAGCACGATGGACGCAGATCGCAGCACCCATCACAGGTACTATCGCTTCTTCTGTAGCAGGAATCACGGCACTGGCCGTCGGCGTGGGCTTGGTGACAGCATCGATATTGACACCAGTAGGTTGGACGGTATTAGGCGCTGTGGGGCTGGGAGCTTTGCCTGTAGGTGGTCTTACAGGACTGATAGCAGCACGCATCAACTATGTCCAAGCAGGCAAGCCTAAAGAAAGGAAAGAAGAGATACTCGAGCCTACAAAGAAAGGGTGGAAGATTTCTCTGAAAATAGTGGTGGCAGCAGTAATTGCCGCCGCCTTGGTGATAACGGCAGGAGAAATAAAACGAGAAGTACAAGAGAGAAAAAAAGTACCTAGGCTAAGAAAATCGCCCCCTCCACGGCGGAATACAGGAGGAGGATATTCTAGCGGACTCATCGATGGATATCTTCTCTTTGGTGGTGGCGGCAGTACTAGAAGATACGATAGGCCACAACAGCAAAACACTTATTATAATATAGTAGTAGAAGGAAATTATCCAAGCCCTTCAGCGCCAAATATAGAAGAAGAAGAAGGAAGTTCTCCAGAACCGTTAGCGCTACCGCCAGAAGCCCCCGGAGAACAACAAATAGATTTAAGAAAGTGTGATTTCATAGCAGAAAAAGGCCAATGGGAAGATGCGAAACAGGGGCTTTTAGGAACTATCAATATAGAATCTCAGCCGAAAAGACGTCTCGAAAAACAAGAAGGCATTTATGCCACGGCAAAAGAATATAAGAGACAAGGAAAGTTTAAAGAGGCGGCAAAAATATTAGAATCTCTAGTGCAGAATAATCCACGGGAAGCAGGAGAATATAAAGCAGAGCTAGCAGCACTTTATTTAAAAATGAAGAAATATGATGTAGCAGCACCGCTATTTAAAGAGGCTATAGAAGCCATGGGAGATCGTCATGACGACCATGCTATCATCGGCTTGGCGCGCTGCCTATACAAAACAAAAGGAAAAGAAACAGCAGCACGACGGATTTTGGAATATGGATATTCACGAGCTGCTGTAGAACAATATCATAAGAATGCAGGAAAAATAATACCTGCAGGCGGCATACAAATCCCTGACGAAATAGTGGCTGCATATAAAGCAGCATGGGACGAGCTAAAGATGGAAGAATACTTTGCTACACAGGGCTCGGAATAGAATCGGATTTTTTCTTTCTCTCCGGCGCCTTCGTTACCGACCACAGAGGTAAAACACACAACGATCCTGCTACGCTAGCAACAGTAATTATTATGAAATAATAGTTCCATCCGAAGTCCCTGATAATATGTCCAAGAGGACCTCCCGTCATGGCACTGCCGACATAGGCAATGACACCCATAAAACCCGCAGCAGTAGCAGCAGATTTTTTATGCGACAATTCCGTCGCAGCGACAGAAAGAAGCATCTGCGGGCCGTAGATGAAAAACCCTAATAGACCCATCGCCGCCGTTGTCAGTATCGCCATGCTTGCATAACTAGAAACATACCAGAAAAATAACACCGCAGGGACGATTGCTATCATAAAGATCGCATTGACAGGGCCGCGACGACCTTTGAAGACGACATCAGATAACCACCCCGCCAGCATACCACCGAAGAAACCTCCGAATTCAAACCCAAAGAAACAGAACGCCGCAAGCCAATGGCTGTATCCTTGTGAGTTGACGAGGAAAAGATACGACCATGATATCACCGCCCACCTGACGATATATACCATGAAATACGACACCGCTAACAGCCATATATACCTATTAGTAAGAACATACTGGAATAAGATCTCTTTAGTAGAAAGCTCCCTTTCAACACCACGTATCGGAGGAGCAGAAGTGTCGTTACGCCATTTCTCAACAGGAGGCAACCCCAAAGATTGTGGCGTGTCACGAAGGCGATTTATGATGAACAAAGAAACAACGATGGCGATAATCCCGGGGACATACATCGAAAGTCTCCAACCACTACGGCTTATAAGGAAAACCGCTAAGAATGGTATAAGAGCAGCACCTATGTTATGAGCAGTATTCCATACGCCCCACCAACGTCCACGCTCATTGGGAGAATACCAGTGGGTTATAAGACGATGACACGGAGCAGAACCCCACCCCTGAAACCAGCCGTTGATGCCCCAGAATACCATGAAGAGAACCAAAGATGTTGATAACCCAAATAAAATGTTTATCACACCGGTAATCATAAGACCTATAGCCATAAGATATCGGGGATTCGACCTGTCAGCAAGAATGCCACTAAAAAATCTGCTCATACCATAGCTTATCTGTCCGATAGTGAGAATCCAACCCAAACCAACCTCGTCGAAACCAAGAGGCTTTAACTCAGGCATAGCAAAAGTAAAAGTCATGCGAGTGAAGTAAAAGACGGCATAACCAAAGAACATCGTATATAAAATGCGGATACGCCAATAACGGAATGTTTTGTTAAGAACATCTTCGTCGGCAATCTCGGTTTTATGGGGGGCAGGCTTCAGTAATTTAAGAAAATAGTTCATGCTTCATCCTCGATGATATTATTGATGCATGAAGATTATATTATACTAAATTAATCAATATTGTCAATCTTTTCCGAACTCAAACTATCCGCTATACGCTCTTCCTATACGCTATTAAATAATGTCTTCGTTACGGCATACTATAGGAAGGACGTCGACGATGCTAGGAGCCCAGTCGAGACCCCATTCGTAGACGATACGCGACCCTATGCGGCATGCTATTATCGCCTTTTTATGTGCGTCGGGGATCTCATCAAGAAGCTGCTTCTGGAATTTCTTCTGCAGTGTCTTCGGGCAGTAGTTAAGGAAGCACTTCACAAAGGGGTCCTTAGGGTCTTTAGAGAGAGGGATCTTCTCGAGATAGTCAAGGATCTGGTATGTGTACATGTTGATATTCGCCGAGATCTTATCAGAGATATCGGTAAGGAACATGTCACTCTTTTTGTAGATGTCGAGCATAAGAAGCGCCTCGTCACAAGCGACGCCTTTGAGGATCTCGAGGATCTCGGCGACGAGAGCTTTTTTATTTTTCATGAAAAGCTCTTCTCCTAAAGCAAGACCACAAAGTACCTCGAACGAAGAACATATCACACCACCTTTGTTGGCAGAACTGTCTTTTATTATTATAGTGCCAAGCTTCTCAAGCTCACGGCGTGCCTCAGGAGTGAGATATAAGTTCGCACCCTCGATGATAGCCCTAGCAGTAGGCTTGCCGTCTTTGTCGAGGAAAGCTTTGTAGTTCGTAGCATCTAATGTCCTTGGCCTCCCACCCGCAGGGATGAAGACGTCAGCATAAATAGAATGTACATTGTTACGGTAAAGACTGTTCATGGCACTGCCAGAAAGCCAGTCTTCGACGACATTACCGCCTTTCTTCTTCCAGCATAGCGTCTGCTTGACGAAAGACGACTCGTCACGGGTAGTGTTTTTGTCGAGAAGAAAGCCTCCATCAGAAAGCTTCTCGGGAGGATAGCAGTTTATAGGCTTGCCCTCTTTGAAAAGGCCGACAAGGACCTCTAGGTCAAGGCCTCCCTCGTCTTTTATCGTACCAGAACCGTCGGTTAGGGCGATGAGCTTAGCAGTGTCACGGTAATATTTGTATAGATTGTATATCTGGTTGCCGGCAACGTCGCCGTCAGGGCCTCCAGAGATCTTTACCGTGAAAGTCTCAACCTCAGGGTCGATGTCCATATATTTCAAGACTTCGTGCATATACGTGTTGACGCCAAGAGATGTTACACCATATTCCTTATGGTTGATGCCAACGCTAGGCTTGCTGCTGATAAAAGAACCGCCAGGCTTGTATTCCACAGCCTTGCTAGTCGCAGCTATCCACTCTATGACGTTGTTGTGCATGTTCTCGTCAGGACCTAAGTATATATATTCTGGTCTCTTCCAGTAGTCGATGATATTGTCGGCGCGAAGAGCTTCATTGTCGTCACAGTTTATTATAGAAAGAAAACTTTCGATAAAAGAACGCTGCGCATGGTATAAATATTCGAGCTTCTGCTTGCTGTGGAACGCCGATAAAGACTTCTCGACCTCTTCGTTAGAAATATGAGCAGCACGGAGCTCTCCCTTGAGGATCTTCTCCTCGAGGTCTAGCTGCTTGAAAGGTTTCAAGAAAATTATACCTTTAGAACCTCCCTCAGGGATGTCTTTGTTTTTCTTGTGCTGAGTATAGGCAAGGTTGTAGCACTCTGTGAAAATATTGTCGCGCTCGACAAGCATCTGCTCTTGTCTCTGCGGTAAAACAGTCCTAAGACCTCCACGAGAAAGATCCTTGAAACGTATCTGGAAGCCAAAGAAATGCATGCCCTTGACGAAGAAAATACCATAAGGAAGCTCAGGGAACTTCGACGCCCTGTCGAAAGGGATGTCGTCGAGATAATGAGGGTCGACACGGAAACTTATCGCCGATTTGTTGCTGAGATAGAAGTTTGTCTTAAGAGTGTTGCTGATGAAACTCATCGCCATCTTAAGGACATTCTTACGTCGTACGTCGTTGATGGCCTGCCCAGAATCGAGGTCTTCGATAAGAGAAAGAACCTCTTCCCTTTTTTTGACGAATGCTGTGGCATTGACAGTAGCGGGGTCGAACTTCAACGCGAAACACTCAAGGAGTAGAGTGGTAAGCTCAGTATGGCGGCATAAGGCTTCTTCGACATTGGCATAGGTATATAGATTTGCATCGACATGGACAAGAGCCTGGTGGACGAAGGTATGCATAATACGTAGAGCATTGCCCATATTACCAGAAATTAGCCCAGAAGCGACGAAGACGCTGTCAATACTATCGTCGTCAGGGAAAAATTTCGCAGTAACAAACTCACGAAGGAAGTCGGTGATGTCCGCAACATCCCACGCAGCTTTGTTGTCGCGGCCATGAAGAGCGATACCCATGACGAGGATGGTGTCGTCACCATTAGAAGAGACGTATGTGGCATTGGTACGCTGTATGACAAGATTGTGCCTGTTGATAATATGAGCAAGACGATATAAGAAGTTGTACTTCGGCGTGTTTTTCCAGGCGAACATTATCTGCATAGAAGGGAGGTCTTTCTCTTTCCAGTCTTCATTGTACCGTACCTCACATTGACACATGTCGCTGGTCTTCGCACGGAAAAACATGTCGAGAGCAAGGACCAGACGCGAAGGCCTCAGAGATTTAAGGAAACGGGAGTTTATACCTTTGATGAGAGCGTCTAACTCGGCATCATCGACAGAAGGGTTGCGCTCCTTGACGCGCCGCTTAAGCTCTTCTTTGAGCTCTAAAGGATACTGTTCGCGTCCCTCAGAACGAGCTTCAGTGAAATGTAAGATGCCAATGCGAAGGTGTTTATCGACGCCGGCGATGTCAAGGGGGTTCAAAGAGACAAACGTCCTGTAGTTCTTTATGCCATACTGACGATAGTCTTTTAAAATCTTGAGGTCTGAGTCAGGATCGTCACAGCATATCACTATAGCAGCATGAGGGAGGTTTATCTCGGAGAAATAGTTCTGTAAATTAAAGCCCATAAGACTATGGGCGATAAGCATAATGTTTTCTTTATCGACGTTCTTAAAGAACGACGCTGGCATGTTCTTCTCAAGCCATAGATAATACTCCTGGAACTTCTCGCTCTCTTCAACAATAGCCTCCATAAGAGTTTCGTATGAAGAAGATATCTGATCGCGGTCGCTGATATCATCAATAGACTCCTTGTTCTGTAGCTCCTCAAGAGGGACGTCGTTGATATAGTCTTCTTCAATATTATTTGGCATAGCATTTTTTGTTGGCTTCATAGATATATCCTTACAATATTCATAATAAATTATTTTGACATTACCACATCTGTGATGAAAGTGCAACCTGATTGACCCAGAATCTTTTCTTTAGCGCCATAGCGTTGGGTAAGAGGGCTTAGTGCGTGACATCAGTTAATAGGCTGCAATCAGAAATAAGATATTGCAGAACAAAAATCGATATGATATACTAACATTTTTACAAATAAAGAAAAAACGATGTCAAAAAGCGCAGCGACAGCATATTATGAGATGTTACAGGTGAAGGCACCACAGCCTTTAGCGCTTCTTGCCGCCAATGATTTCGACCTTGGCAATATTGTCATTATACGATTAAAAAAGGTCGCCGGGGTGGTATGATAAGCTGATAAAAAGCGAAAAAGTAAAACCCCGGCCTCCGAAAGGAGTGACCGGGGTTTTTTTATTATCTATAGCAAAAAGTAGGGATACGAGGGAAGAACGATGAAGAGAAACAGCATAGCGATAGCGATGATAATGATAATAGCATTGGTTGTAAGCGCAGTACTTTTTTATAAAGACAGCAAAGGCAATTCGCAGCAAAAGATTATCGGAATAATACAGACGACAACAACAAATTCTCTTGATAAAGCCCGCGAAGGTTTCATCGAAGAGATTCATCGGCAGGTCGGCGACACCATAACATTCGTTATAGAGAACGCCGAAGGCTCCGAAGAAGAAACGCGTGCTATAGCAGAACGTTTCCACGAAGACAAAACCCTCGACGCCATATATGCCATAGCGACGCCAGCATTGCAGAGCATAGCATGTATAGAGAAAAAGCGCCCTGTCTTCGTCGCAGCAATATCAAAGCCCGAAGACCTTGGCATCCTCTACGACGGCAGTAACGTTTGTGGGATGAGCGATAAAACCGATATCGTAAAACATATCGCCATGGTCCGTGAGCTTATCCCCGGAGTGCATAATGTTGCATTGATGTACAACCCAAAAGAGACAAACTCCTGTATCATGGTAGACGAGATGCGCCAGGAACTCGAAAGAAAAGGATTAAATGTCTTCGAAGTCGAAGTCTCCAATAAAGGAGACATCACGATGAAGGTCGAAGAGGTGTCGTCATACGTCGACGCTATACTCATCCCCGCAGATAACCTTCTCACCTCTATAATGCATACGTTCGCTGCTAAAGCACTGGAATATGGCGTGCCAGTAATAGCCTGCGATATGGGTACGATAGAAGATGGCGCCTTGGCAGCAACGAGTGTCGACTATAAAGAACTAGGCGCAAAGACAGCACAAGTCGCCCTAGAAGTCCTAATGGTAGGAAGAAATCCCGACGAGATGTCGGTGGAAATGCCCGAAAGAGCGGGATTTTTCGTTAATGCAGCACATGTTACGGAGATGGGCATCGCCACCACCGAAGAGATTGAGAAGAGCGGGATGATAGTGAAATAACATTGATTTTTCGAGATTCTTAGGGCATACTACACAAGAAAAGAAAAATAATTAGGTACAAAAAAATACTATGTTTGAAGATGTTTCAAAAGAGCCCTTTGCTGCACGCGAAGAGAAGACGCAGAAATTCTGGGAAGATAACAAGATATTCGAGGAGTCGATAGCACAGCGCGACGAGAAGAACACCTTCTCATTCTACGACGGACCTCCCTTCGCCACAGGGCTTCCACACTACGGACACCTCCTCGCAGGGACAATAAAAGACGTCGTCCCACGATATAAGACGATGAAGGGATATCACGTGCCACGAAGGTTCGGATGGGACTGCCACGGACTGCCCGTAGAGAATGAGATAGAGAAAGCCTACGACCTTGCTGGCGCCGACGCTATAGAAGACTTCGGCATCGCCAAGTTCAACGAGGAATGCCGCAGCATCGTCCTTCGCTATACCAAAGAATGGCAGAACACCGTAGAACGCATGGGACGATGGGTAGACTTCAACCACACATACCATACCATGGATATAACCTTCATGGAGACACTATGGTGGGTGTTCAAAAACCTGTACGACCAAGGCCTTGTATACGAAGGCTTTAAGGTTATGCCGTTCTCGGCGAAACTAGGGACGCCACTGTCGAACTTCGAAGCAGGGGAGAACTACAAAGAAGTCGATGACCCTTCACTGACAATAACACTGCCTCTCGTCGACGACCCCAAAACATCACTGCTGGCATGGACGACGACGCCATGGACGCTTATAAGCAACCTCGCCGCTACCGTCAGCGCTGAAATCGAATATGTAAAAGTCCACGACAAAGACAAAGACGCATACTACATCCTCGCGAAAGAGCGCCTCAGCGCATACTATAAAAACGAAGAAGACTATACCATAATAGAAACCTTCTACGGCGAAGACCTCAAAGGAAAAAAATATATCCCGCTATTCGATTACTTCAAAGAAAGAGGCGAAGAAGGCGCCTTCCGTGTTATCACCGATGACTTCGTAAGTACAGAAGACGGCACCGGCATCGTCCATACCGCACCAGCTTTCGGTGAGGTAGACTTCTACGCATGCATGCGCGAAGATATCGCTCTGGTATGCCCCGTCGACAACAACGGAAAGTTCACAGACAAAATCCCAGAATACACCGGGATGTTTGTAAAAGATGCCGACAAAGATATAATAAAACGTCTGAAAGCAGAAAATCGCGTCGTCACACACAAAACAATACGACACCGTTACCCATTCTGTTGGAGATCAGATACGCCACTGGTATATCGTGCTATGAGATCGTGGTATATCGGCGTAGAAAAGATAAAAGATAAGCTCCTCACAGCAAACGAACAGACACACTGGACGCCAGGACACCTTAAAAAGGGACGCTTCGGCAAATGGCTCGAAGGTGCAAGAGACTGGGCAGTGAGCCGTAATAGATATTGGGGAACGCCGATACCAATATGGCGTAGCGATGACGAAGAAGATATCATTGTCATAGGAAGCATAGAAGAGCTAGAGAAACTGTCAGGGCAGAAGATAACAGATCTGCACAGACACTACATCGACGATATAACTTTCACGAAAGACGGCAAAGAATATAGCCGCATATCAGAAGTCTTCGACTGTTGGTTCGAATCGGGAGCAATGCCATACGCACAAAATCACTACCCCTTCGAAAATAAAGAACTCGTAGAGAAAACGTTCCCCGCAGACTTCATCGCCGAAGGCCTAGACCAAACACGCGGATGGTTCTATACGCTAACAGTCCTGTCAGCAGCACTATTCGATAAGCCCGCCTTCAAAAACGTTATCGTCAACGGCATCCTCCTCGCTGAAGATGGCAATAAGATGTCAAAACGACTGAAAAACTACCCGGAGCCAAGCATCGTCATCAATAAATATGGCGCCGACGCAATACGACTGTATATGCTCCATAGCCCCGCCGTCCGTGGCGACGACCTGCGCTTCTCAGAACAAGGCGTAGAACTCGTCATGAGACAGGTGATGATACCACTGTGGAATGCATACAGCTTCTTCGTGACATACGCCAAAATATATTCATGGGACCCAGAAAAAGACTACAAAAAGCCAAACACAGAGATCGATAGATGGATACTGTCGTCGCTGCATAAGCTCGTAAAAGACGTCGAAGATGGGATGGGAGATTACGACCTAAACAACGCAGTAGAACCGCTGGTAGGCTTCGTCGATAAGATAACAAACTGGTACATACGTCGCAGCAGAAGACGCTTCTGGGAAGAAAAACGAACACCAGACCGTGACGAAGCATTCTCTACGCTATACACCGTCCTCCTTGAGCTGACGAAAGTCGCAGCGCCTTTCATCCCATTCATAACAGAAGATATCTTCAGAAATCTTCGCACCGACGCTATGCCAACATCAGTACACCTATGCGACTACCCAGAACAACATAACGACAGCCGCGATACAAAACTCGAAAAAGAGATGGAACTCGTCCTGCAGACAGTGAAACTCGGCCATAGCCTAAGGAAACAACATAAACTTAAAGTTCGACAGCCGCTCGCTGCAGTAAACGTCGTCTCTAACGACGTCGAAGTCTTGGCATTCCTAAAACACCAGAAACACCTCATCGCCGATGAGCTAAACGTAAAAGACGTGATATTCAGCAGCGAAGAAGAGAAGTTCGTTAACCTCATAGTAAAACCGAACTTCGCCGTATTGGGACGTAAGCTAGGGAAACTTATGAAACAAGCACAGAAAGAGATAGCATCCCTCAACAAAGAACAATGCCAGACTATCCTCGACGGCGGAAACGTAACAATAAACCTCGACGGAGAAGAATATACCCTCACCGCCGAAGAAGTCTCTGTAGAACGTAACGTTCGCGAAGGGATGGTAGCGGCAAACGCCGGAGATATCACCATCGTACTAGAGACAGAACTCGATGAAGCTCTCATCGTCGAAGGTATAGCACGAGAAGTCGTTAATAAGATCAACACAATGAGAAGAGACGCGAAACTTCACGTCAGCGATAGGATACAAATAACAATACATACGACAGATACCGTAAAAAAGGCCTTCGATGTACATAAAGAGTATATCACAAACGAAGTCCTCGCAACACACGTCGACTTCAAAGAATGTACCGGAACACCATGGGATATCAACGGCGAAAATACTACTATCGCCATAAATAGCGTATAGTTATAGCGTTTGGCGTGTAGGATAGAGATGACCCTGACCTTTTTTATTTACTAGCAACAAATTTCTTGAAGAGGCTATATATAAGAGTAATAACAAATGTAGGCATATAACCCATGATCTACGTAATAGTCGTTATCGCAATAGCATTGTCATTGGCAGCTTTCGCAATACGGAAAAAGCGCGTCTCCGTAGAAGGATCGATAATGCCGCAGTTCGAGCGCGTACAGAAAGGCAACGTCCCTATAGGGAAACTCACCAGAACACAGCTCGACGAAATCAATAGGATGATAATCCATAAAGATGAGAAGCTCCGTGTCATCACCTATAATATGCTCTTCAATATATGCGAAGATACCCTCGATAAAGCACACCATTGGAAAAAACGCTACCACCGCGTAGCAAAAATTGTCGACGTCATAAACCCCGACATCATCGGAAGCCAAGAGATCTTCCAAGGACAGGCCGATGACCTGATGGCCCTTATCGGCGATACCTACGCCTTCTACGGCAGAGACTCCCACGATGGCCTCAACGAAGGTATGGTAAATGGTGTCTTCTACAAAAAAAGCCGCTACGACCTCCTCGAAGGTAAGGTCATCTTCATCTCAAAGACCCCAGACATCCCAAGCAGAGACCCTTACGACCAGATGCAGTTCCTCACGGTATGTAAGTTCCGCGATATTAAGACAAAAAAAATCCTCGTAATAATAAACACTCACCTCGCCTTCTATAGCACAGACTCCAGAGAATACTCCGCACACTTCATCTCAGACTTCATAGAAAGTTTCCCACACGAAGAACCAATAATACTTACTGGAGACTTCAACTCCTTCCCATTCAGACCCGATATCGAAAGCCTTCCTTTCTACGATGGCGACCTCATCGATAGGATAATAACACGTAAGACAATGAAAGACGCGATGAAAGTCGCGAAATTCGGACACGTAGGGCCGATATCAACGTTCACCAGCGAAGAAAAAGATAAGACAGTGATACCTTTCCGCGGAATAGGGACTCCAGGCGTTATCCTCGACCATATATACATCAACAACAAAGTCGAAGTCATCGCACACGCAGTAGAGCCAGCAAAAGTCGGCGGACACTTCCCCTCAGACCATATGCCCGTCATCGCAGATGTCTATATACCATGATAGATTTTAGTTACTTAGGCAAAATCATCCATATCCATATCTCGCAATCACAGGCTAAACTCTTTATTTCAATACCTTAACGACTTTGGTCTTAAGAGCAGACGCCGCTCCAACCACCCCAGACGCCGCCCCAATCACCCCAGACGCCCCAAGTCTGGCTACTTTTGCAGGAGCTCCAAGAACACCTTTAGCGACGCGATTAATAGAATACCACGCTTTCTTATGGACCCCCTCAATCTTATCGTAGTTCTTAGGATTGATGTAACGAAGCTTTTTCAAGGGTAATGCGTTGATTAGAGCAGGGTCTTTTAGAAGAAATAACTGTTTGTTCGTCAGATCATGTATTCGGAGCTCTGTTGGCTTTTCATCGGTTTGTTCTGTGAAGTCGCCCTCGAAAGTCTTCGGCGAGGCCTGTTCTGAAGCTATCGTTCTGATGACATCACTTTTGCCTAATATCAGACTGTGTTCTGCAGGAACCAGCCCAAGGTGCTGTTCGCGATATGTGTTTATATTCTTAATGACCTTTTTAAACGAGGATTTCCTGTGTGATGTGCCACTCCTCATCCAATTAAAAAATTCATGGGCATATTTTTTGTTGCGCAAAGCAAAATGTGTTCTGGCAAAAAGCGTCTGTGCCATTCCTATATTGAAAGCTTCGGCAGAAGATTCGTCAGCAACCGCTTCAGAAAGAGAGTGTTTTCCGCTCTGTATTATCGAGCCGTCAGGCATAAGAAGCCAGCTTTGTATTTTAGGATCCTTGTCTTCCTGTGCTTGTATAATAAGCTGCTCTGCAATAGCAACGCTTTCCTTCTGAGAGACATATATGAAGGACCATTTGTTGCTGTCTTGTGTTTTGAGAGCAAGAAGGTGGTAACTCGGACGCTCATATAACGAAGGGGTGTCGCCATCAAAAACAGAAAGGAAATTATCTGTGGCATAGATGTCTGATGAGAAGCGCTTCGGAAGCGTTTTGTCAAGAGAACGGACTGAACGCATGGTTTCATGAGAAACGATATCCGACAATTTAGAGACGGTGGAAAGGTTGATGTCCCACGGAGATTCTGTCTTAATGCCTCGTTCCTCGGCAGGAGAACAGCTCTCTTGTTCTATTTCCTTCTCCGTCTCTTTTTCTACTGAGACCTGTTGTTCTACTTCTACAGACTGGCCTTCGCTTTGTAGGCTAGCAGGATTTTTTACTTCTGCAGGGGTTGCTTTGTCGTGAGGCTTTCTAGCAAGGGCAGCGTCAAGGTCTCTCTCTATATTTTCTATGGTGTCGGTGAAGAGAGGCGATAAAGCACTATCATCACTTCTTTGTATAAATTCTATTTTTTCTCGAACAGATTTGAGCTTCTTATCTTTCATCGCTTTGAGAACAGTAGCAGTGTCGGTCATAATACTATGAGAATGATGCATGTCATATTGGCATCGACCAGTTCTGTGAATGAAAATTTCGTAATCGAATTTATCGAAAATGCCAAGACGGTCTTTGAAAGAGAGCTTAGTGTCGATAAGCTTGGCAAAAATATGGTGCTTTATGATGCTATCCATCTCTTGAGCTTTTTCGCGGAAAGAATCTTCAGTGCGACGTGTTATTGCTTTTAATTCGGCATATGTAACAATATCATCGACTGATATAGACTGGCTTTCCGGAAGGCCTAATATGCGCCGCATTGTATCTGCGATTTTTTTCGTCATGACAAAGTCTACATGTTGTATGCCTGCAGTGAATTCTCTCATCCTCATAATGCCTTGAAGAAGATCGCGTAATACTGTAGTTTCGCTGAAAGAGACAATGGCGCGAGAAGGTAGAGCCTGCTTGATGTCTGTGCCAGTGATATGAACCTGGTCGTAATAGGTGAAAAGCTGCTCAGGACGGAGCCCAGACTTCTTCATTATTGTTGTTGCATCACTCTCGCCTATCTCAATAGGGTGCTCTTCTTCGCCGAGTTTTATTACAGTCAGCTTGTTGGCAGCGTTGAAATATATCACACCCTGTATGTCAGGGTTTTCCCCATGGACAAAAGAGAGCATGTCACGGGCAATCTCGGCATTGGTCTGTCCCTTAAATTGAGCGCCTATGTCGATAAAAGCATGTATCTCTTCAGGATGTTTCGATGCAGAGAAGGTCTTCTCGAGGATATCTTTTGTGTCGACAGCATCGCAGAGCGTTATCATCCTATTGTCTTCTTCGGAAAGCATGGCAGTAACACGCCCGAGGTTTTTGTCGCGGTCAGATTCTTTGACGTTGGCGGTGCCAGAATAGCCATATATTTTGGGTAATATAGCACGAAGGTCCATCGCAGAACTGTTGAGCTGTTCACTGTGGTATTCATAAGAGCTCAAAGCCTTTTTTATGAAATCGAGGAAAAGAGGAATGATTTCTCCACGAGAAAGGGCTTCGTGTATCGTACCACACAGGTCTTCTTCTAGTTGTTGCCTATATTCCGGAGTAAGACGCTCCCATGATAAGCATTTTAAATCATGGCCGAAAGCCTCTTCGAAGCATTTACAGAGTTCTAGCGCATTCTTTTGGTCTAGCTCTTCTTCACTAGAAGCTAATATGCTGTATTCATTATAGGCCATTTCAACAAATGAAGCGACGTGATGACGCTCGAGGCCTTTGTTGATATATGTTATAAAGGTCTTGCTTGCAGTCTCCCAATTGTCGGAAAATTGCGAGCCTTCATGAGGAACATCCTTGGCGACATATGGTATGGCATATAAATTGTCGGGGGAGCTTTTCGACAGCCCGAAATGCTCGTCAACCTTATTGCTTAACACGGAATAAAGATTCTCATTGAGAAGATGCCGCGACAGTGCAATAAGTTCGGCAAAAGCAAGAGCGCTCGTGGACTCGCTCCTTTCTGCTAAAAAAACGCTTTTCAAGAATCCCCTAGATAAGTCTTGAAGGAATTCAGGCGTGGCAAGACTGTCTCCTGATAGATATCTCACCAATTCGTCTCTATTGAGTACCAAGGCTTGCTGAAGATTATCGCTAAAAACGTCAGCGTCTCTTTTGGGAGAAAGAGATTTTATAAAATATTCTATGAGATGTTCCGCGAGAATGTGTTTTATTTGATCGTATGACTCTTTTGTAAGATGTGATTGCTCGTTGCGAACAAGTCCAACAAGATCTTTAATGCTGTGCTTTTCACCTTTGAAATCTATTTCAACAGTGGATGTTGTTAGAAGAGAGAATAGTTCTCCGAAGAGATCTATCTTCTCTGAATCGAAACTACCGTCTTTTTTTCCTATAGTGAAATTAACTTCATGACGGCAGTCTAGCACACTGTCTATCTCATCTATCGTTGCTATGGAACGAGTCTTGATGATATTTAATATCTCCGTCAACCACCTTATTTTCTGCTCTAAATAGACTTTCTTATGCTTAATAGCCTGTTGAATAGTCTGATCATATCTATCAAAGCGCGCATCATAATCAAGACGACTGTAATTATGGAGCTCTGTATAAAGCTCTAACTCGAGACACTGTATCGTCTCTCCCGTCGTTATGATATATTCCCGCCGTTCAATGGCTTTTATTAAAGTGTCATGTATTGCCTTGAAATTTTCGACGGTGCACGCTTCCGGCTCACGGTTGAATTGTATGCCATGAGTTTTTTGTCCGAAGGATCTCTCCGATATAGCTTTCATGTCTTCTATAGTCGTCTCGTACAAGGACTTCGGCACCATATACATGGAAAGATGCTCGCCATCGGCATGTTCCAATGACGCCAATATCCCCATAACCTTTGACTTGCCGCCACCCATCAGGATTTGAAAGACTTTCTCTTTAACACCATTATCACTTTTGGCGAAGATCTCTTTAAGCTTTTCAGCTTGCGAAGGCCATATTAAGATGTCGCTTTGATATTCCATGACGAGAAAATCATGGTGGCTGTGGTAATCATATGCGCGTGTAGCATTCATCGTCATAGCAAGCCTGTTGATGAGAAGACTTCTCTTCGGCGATGATTCTTCGCCACAGGCAATGATAGCATCGAGAAGTTTTGTCGAACGCTGTATCTGCTGTTGCTGTGTCTTGGCAAGAAGATATGTCGTTATCATCTTACGAAGTGCAACGACATCGGCGGTATCAAGAGCGATGTTTCTGCTGATAAAAGCACCGTCATCATCGTGCAAATATGCAGCCATGCATTGTTCTATACTTATAGGCTCTTGCTTCTTGCCCGAAATTTTTAGGTCCTTTTTTGTTTGCCCTTCTTGTTTGGGAAGCTCTTTATTGGCAAGAGCATAAATAGCTTGTTCTTTTTCGGAGGCTATGCTGTCGAAGTGCAGGCTTCGATCTACAAGGCTTCTTTTTATATCATGATAAGCGACCCCTTCAATAGTAGTATATTGTGCATTAACGGCAGCGTTTTCAGATAAGCCATACTTGAAGTCGACATTCAATAAAGAGAAACGGCTTTCAGCAAAAGCTGCAGTAGGGACTGTTTCACCCAAACGCGAACGCTGGTCGTCAGAATAATGTCCTATTTCATCAATATGCTGTACGGCAACAGGCTTTTTATGAAAAATAGTTCGTGCTAACAATGCTGTATAATTTTCTGTTAGAAGAGTTTCGATCTCTTCTTCTTGATGAGCGACGATAGTATGCCCGCTTTTTTGCGATGGCGGTCGTATTTCTCGCGGTGAGGGGGTAAAACTATGAATATTTTGAATCCCTGTTTTTAAGAGACTAAAATACGATGTGCTGCCTTTAGATGTTGACTCTGTAAGGCCTTTTGGTATAACACGAGGAGGAAACCCTAGAAGACCGTCGGTCTCTTGTTCGAGAGTTTCCCAAAAATAGTCTTTGGAATCTTCGCTAATGTGACTAGTGCCAATAAAGTCTTCTAGTTCACGCCATTTCGGTAATCGAGATGCTTGTTTTTTTTCGACAAGAAGCATGGTATTATATAGTATTTTGCAGAGCTGCCTGTTTTTATACTCGTCGCTACCAGGAGCAGTTTCTTGGTCGGTTTCATTTGTCATGAGGTTTATAATATGACGGATGGAAGGAAAATGTTGCGTTTCGCCGTTTTTTATCGTCTGATACAGAACCTTAAACATTTCAAGGAACTCTTTGCCGGGACGTAGCCAAAAATGAGGGGGATGTTCTTCAAACATTTTTTCAACACTGCCTTCATAGGAAGAGTAATAGAGGTCCCACGTTTCAAGAACATCATAAAGAAAAGGGGGATATTCAGGGCTTGGTAGAGAATCTTCGATAAAAAGAGGCGACTTGCCTTTTCTGGGGACATCTTGGAAGCCATCGATAGTATGTACGGCATCATAAGCGCTAAGTATTTCGCGTATAATAGTTTCGTCGCCTACTTCATCCAAGAGAGGATATTCTTTTTTTGTTTTTTCGTTTCGCGCTATACAAGCGAAGGACAGTTTCTTGTCGGAATCTGAAGCGATCTTTTGCTCTTCGGTAGGTTTTATCATGATACTAAAAAATGATAGACGCGTCTCTTGGTCGAGAAGATCACGGAAGTCGAGGGCCATGTCGACATTGCGCGCCGAAATATAATATGCCTGTAAATTCTGGCGGAGGTCGCCCCAAAAGTTTCCGTATGGCTGGTCAGGGGTTTTTATGGGAATTTTTTTGCTAGATAAGGTGGTAAAAGTTTTATTCCAATATGTTACAAAGTCTTTATATTTTGATGACGCTTTTTCCTTTTTCGAGAGCTTTCGGACATTTTGGAAGATAGTATGGCTTGCATATATTCGTAATGACGCCGCTTCAGGGTCGTGGTCTTTATTTTCTTCCAGGGAAGATAATATCCACAGACATACTCCAAGCTCTTCGGGAGAATAAACAGTATTTTTTTCCGCCTGCCGTAAATAACGCAATACAGAGAGATAGTCCCGATGGTACAGATGCTGATATGCCATGAAAAGAGCGTCGATTTTTGAAGAAACCTTAAAGTTGCCGTTATCATCGATATCGGCAATAATATAGTCATAGGTCGCGTCGGCATCAAGATTGGCGTCGCTTCCTTTTTGACGCGGCATTATGGCTTTGTATGATCCTTTGCCGTCGGTAACGATGAGATAACGATCGAGACCCTTGGCAAGCAAAGTATTTTTTCGAAGAAGGGTTTTAAGCCGTTCGTCGTTGTCAGAATCGGCGAGAAAATAGCTTTCGTCGAAAGAAGCATGCCAACGCTCATCTTTTAACGAGAATGAAAGACGAGAAGATTTTTTGTCGACATAACGAGGGAACTCTATAATATTTGGAGAGTCGTCCTTTTTCCAGACAAGGGTGCACTGAGATGTTTCGAAGCGATATCGCGGATATATTTTGTCAGCTTCTTCGGGGTCGAAAAAAGAGCAAATTGAGCTGAAACGTTTCTGCGAAAGCTTTTCACTGTCGGTGAAGAGGTTTGTAAGAGAAAGACTAGGGTCTTCAGCATGTTTTAAGGCATCATCGTCTATGGTATAAACGGTTTTCATCGCTTTGTCACAGATGATGATATTGCCGGTGCTTTCGTTGACCCAATGAAGATACTGTTGCGAACGTAAAGGGATTGGTAGTGGAAGGCTCCCTACTTGTATTGCTGTTAATAACGAATATTTTTCACTTCCGATACTTCGTCTTATACACACAATTCCTTTTTCGCGGGCATATATTTCGAGAGGACCATATAACGAAGAATCATAATTACAGTAAGTAAAGAAGTCGGCTTGTTGTTCCGAAACACCGTGTAATTTTTTATCGCCGAAGAGTTTTTTGTACATGGGATCGCCAACAAAACGAGAGTGGTTATTGAGGATGGCAACACCGTCGACATAAATTATGCCGTTAAGAGCGTTGTAATGATACGATGTCCCTGTCGTTTTGTCTTCTACAATAATAAAAGGGAGCTTTTTTTCAATAGTAAACCTATCTTTTTCATCTGACTGTGGGAGCTGAGAAGGAAGACACTGCCGGAAGATATTTAACACCATATTATCGCTGAGTTTATCGTCCTCGATGCGAGATGTTATATGAAGAAGAGCTGTTTTCATCTCATGTTCGATGTGGCTATCACGATATTTCTCGGCAACACCGTAGTCTTTTATGTGTGCTACACCAACGAGAGTGTCGGACATCATTTGTTCATCGAGAATATCACAGCGGGAATACATCATGATAAGCTGTTGCCATATAGCATTTTTCTCTTTAGGGTCTTGGATGTCATCGCGACGTTTTCGTAAAAAATTGACGATGCTATCTTCAGAATGAAATATAGTATGATCATATAAATGACGGATATCTTCGCCTTTGGCAGTGTCTTCGGGAAAGGCATCTATGACATATTCATTGAGCCTCTGTATGATGTGTATGCAGAAAAGAAGTTCTTTAGTGTTATCCATAGCACTATAGCGATCTTTGGCTTTCAGCATAAAATTGAGAAGCTGACGAGCTATGTCAGGCTCTTCTTTAAGGCGAGTTGTCAGAAAGCCTTTTTCGAAAAGTATTAGCTCGAAAAACAAACGGAAATCTTCATCTTCGAATTTATTCGGAGAGCTCTCAAAATATTCTATAAGATTAGATATTTGTAAAACTTCTTGAGAACGAACAAAGCTAAGAGCCCTTTCTAGTGGCGTAATTTCCTGTTGTAATATCTCTCCTTCTTCGCGTCTGGAAAGAAGAGCTGTTTTTATAGACGATTGTTTTTGAGGAAGCTGATCGCCGCATTCCCTGTATTTTTGTATTAAAGGGCTCTCAAAAGAGGGGTTAGTCTTGTCTAATAAAAGGCGGTCGTCATAGAAGTATTCAACCGTAACATATGTTTCGTCGAGGTCTAAAAATTCGTAAGCAGGGACACGGCCACGCTCTTCGATAATTTCTTTTGAAACAGAGGGCTTATATTGTGCGCTTGCTTTATAACATATTGCATCAGCGGAAGCGGCGTCTTTTACAGATGCAGAGACAGAACTTCTTAAGGCAATTTCTCGTAAGATGCGAAACTCCTCAGGAAGTTCTTTATAAAAACAAACTTGATCTGTTTGAAAACTATCATAGTTTCCATCCTGAAATCTCACAGAAATCTTAAAGTCATCGCCCTCTCGCATCTTTTGAAAAAGTTGAGCGACCCCGAGCTGTAATTTGGCATCATTGGTGATATTTTTTTCTCCTCTTAGGAATGTCGACATATACGAAGCTTCTTCGGTTCTGAGAAAAGCTATGCCGTAGCCTATCCTAGGACGAAACATCGCCTGTTTCCCGCCTATTAAACCGTCGTTTCTTTCGGCGAAATATTTTAAAAGGCCCGATAACGATGTTGTTTCTTGTGAAGAATACGAGCAAAGCTTGTCGGTGTAGAGTTCATTGAGAGGTTCGCAATATAATGTATGCTGACTTATTCTATATTGTTCTGGAGTTCCAGTCCTTTCCTCATGCGTCACGGCAAGCTTGTCAGCGATAGCATATGCCATATAAGAAGCAAGCGGCTGGTCTTTCATCTGCATAGAAGGACTTATGCACCATTGCGAGAGCTTTTCAATTTGACGCATACACGCCATGGGATTTTCGACCTGTTTCCATAAGGAATCTTTATCGCCATGTGCTGGCGGAGGTAGCGTTATCAGCCGCTGTCGAGCGAAAATAGCCGCTTCTTGAGCGTTCCCGTTTTTTTTCAAAAAAGAGCAGTAACCAACGGCTTCTCGAAGGGTTTCTTCAGCGGATGCTGATGTGACATTAATGGATAGATCCGGTGGTAATGTGTCGATAATTGGCGGATTTTCAGCACGAAATTTTACATATCGAGAAAAGTAGGCCTTAATATTTTCGATGTTCTTTTGCCACAAGCCCTTCTCTTCAGTAACCGGCCCTTTAAAAACAGAGGGGTCGCTTCCGACAAGCTCAACACGCTCTTTTTCGGAGGCCCATGCCATTATGGTTTTTATCGTCTGTAAGGCTTCAACAGCGTCGTCATAAGATAGTACGGAATGTGCGTCGTCGGAATTCCACAGCTTGTAGACATAATTCGACAACTTTTCGGCGCCCTTGCGAACGAATTTCACGGCCTCCATGCTGGCATCGGAGCGATTATTAAGAAGATTGTACGCTTCACGCAAAACGCGCAAACGCATGAGACACTTCCACTGTTGGTAGCTTTTTTTCTCCTTGAATTGAGGGCGCATCATTGCAACAAGGCAATACCAAGAACAAGTGCCGGCGCGCTGTGGTATCATCATCATATCGTCGTTGCCCTGCGAAGGCACCGTGAAGTGCCTAGCGCGAAGAACACCATCATAGATATCAGCTGCAGAGTATTTTTTCGACTGCAATGCTTCGGAAGTCATCACAATAGTAAGCAGTGTTTTGATGTCTCTGAGACAAGCCTCTTTGTTGTCATAATCATATTTAAGACAGGTCTCGTATTTTTTTTTGCCGGCAAAAATCTTGTGCGTATGATATTGTAATCCAGCGCCGGTGTTATACACTTTCAAAGAATATTTTCCGCCGTCATCTTCTATTGCTTCATACAACATGGCATGTTTGGGAAAACCTCCCGGTATAAGAGATCTTTTGTAGAGACTGATATTTTTGGAAACGGCACTCAAGGCTTGGTCAATAAGAGGATAAAGGTCCTCGGTTTTTGTCTTGGAGCGCCCTCTATCGACGAGATCAGATATCTTTTGGCAGTGTTTAATGTCCTCAACGACTTGTTCTGAGTGGCTCATAGCTCTTATGCTTGCTTTTTCTTTGTCTGTCCCCGATTTGAAAGTCGATAATAAAGCTTCCATCATGGAAAGTGTCTGCGAGGAAGTATTCCCTTCGAAACGGTAATCTTCTTTAATGAAGAAATCTCCAAGGATATGGCCGAGGTTGCGTTCAAGGCATCGCATGGGGTTGCTCGTATGCCCCTGCATGAGAATATTATGGAAACGCTCTGTAGAATATTGTTCTAAGTTGGCACTAACGACGGAAGAGGATGCCGGTGGTTTGCGAGATGTGCTTTGGGCATATTTTTTGAGTTCTTCTTCAAAGCGAATAAGGGACGTCTTTAAAGTTAAGTTTAAACATTGTTCTTCAAGATTTTTTAAGTCTTCTTCGATGCTTTGTTTGACTGTCCCGTCGTCGAGGCTTCCGAGATTTATCCGTAGCTCTTCGGCGGCAGAGCGTGCCTCTTTGGCAGCATCGCTAATGTCTTCGAGGGAGGACCCTTCGGAATAAACACGCTCTTTAAGAGCCTTCATACATGTAACCATTGCTTCATGCTTTTGTACGAAGTCATGTTTTCCCAGTGAAATAGGACTCTCTTCAGAATGGCTGGTTAAGACCTCCGAAATCTTGCCAACGAGACTGTCGATAGCGCTGATATTTTTCCCATATTTCAAGTCTATGCCAGAACCCTGAAGACTAGGGCTTATTCTTCCTGAAGATCCAGAACCTGTAGAATCCATATTCATACCGCCTATATTTATAGTTATACTATACATATAGGCGACATCACTGAAAATGACAATGAAATATTTCTAGGCTACACTATGAATATTGAAATGTGGCTACGCCGCACAGTTCACCGATCAAAAATGGGGGTCTGGGGGATTCCCCCAGCCAGTTCTTTTTTTCTTTTAAACTTTTGTTCTCCGTGAACTCCGTGGCTCCGTGGTAGTATATTCCTATCCGCTCTACGCTATCACTATCCGCTATTGCAATCTATACGCTATAAAAACGCTTCTTTCTATAACGCCGTATAAGCAAAGAAATAACGGCAATAAAAGCGGCAAAACCCCACACCATAAGGCGTGGTAGTGTCATGAAAGGATACGAAGGCTGGTTAGGAGAGCCCCACCGATCGCCATAAGACCATAATATCTTCCACGGCGCTCCGCGGATGTTCGACTCCGGAAGGAACCCAAAAAACCTGCTGTCGGCACTGTGGGCGTGGTTGTCACCCAAAACAAGATACTCCTTATCAGGAACGGTGATGCCGAATGTCCTGATGAAGTCAATATCGATATTGCCGTCTTCATCGATAGGAGGGCCATGGTCTTTGAAAGCAACATAAGGAGCATACTGCGTAGCATCGGCAGCACGGCGACGCTCGCGTTCATGGAAAGATAGAAGAGCAGGGTCGTCTTTGGCGAGGAAACGCTTCCCAAGGAGATATAAGTCGCCATCGCGGAAATAACCATACCGCAAAGGAAATAAAGCACGGTTGCGGTCAAAAGGCATGAACCTGTTATGCATGTCCATACCAAGGTTGAAGAGCTTCTTGATGTTGTCAGGAGAATCATTATAAAGAATATGGTCTTCAGGAAGGATAGTTGTGACGCCGCTTCTCGAAACTTTATAACAGGAACCAGAGTAGAACTCATAAGTGCCAGGAAGGATCCCAGGAAAAGAAGGCGAAGAATCAGAGAAATGCTGACCCTCGGCATTATATAAATCGCCACGCTCGTTCTTTATTACAAAACGACTCGTATACATGTTCTCCATGATGACATCAAGATGTCGGCGATCCAAAGCGATAATGCTTCTATGAGATTCAAGCTTCGTAATCACAGCACCATTGCCAGCAGGCCACGCCTGCGGCTTAGGATATGTCAACGAAGGCGTATGGCTGATCTCAAGGTATAAAATGCCGTCGTCAAGGTCTTCAGGAGAGAAATTCGTGTAAAGCTTAACGTCCTTGAGGGTAAGAAGACGACACATCGCAAAGTTCCTGATGCCAAAGAAATCACTGTACTTGGTAATACGGTCGGAACGGTCAGCGTCTAAAGGATGATCCTCCTCAACCCAAGAACCATCGACGAAAAGCTCACCAGAGACAGCACCATTACCGAAAGTGCGAAGACGAGCCCTCGGCTCGCCGAAAAAAGAAAAAATAGCGCTGCGAGAGGAAGAACGCTCGCTAGCAGTAAAAATATTGGCATTAGTGAATCCATCGAAAACAGTGAAAGGTATGTGCTCGATATCAGAAAGTAAAGGGTCTTCGCGGAAATCGATAATATCTTCGCCTTCAGCATCGACACCATAAAGAAGACCACCGTAAAAATAAAAAGAATCGCCAGGCTTGCCAATAAGACGCTTGACATAACGCTTCTTACTAGGAAATATACCAAAATACTTCGTGTCTTGGTCGGCAATGTTGTTCATGCCCTCAACAGTAAAAGTCACTGTACCACCACGCTGAACAAGAGAATGATCAAAATAAAATTGATCGGGCTTCATCGGAATGTTAAGACCGAAATTCGTCTTCGTGACAATAAGACGGTCGCGCTCCTTGAAAGTAGGACGCATCGAAGCAGTAGGAATCTCGTAAGGCTCGAACCACATCTGACGGATGACCGTCGCTATCACTAACGCAAAAAGAAGAGCAAAACAAAATTCAAAAATATGAGAAAATAAACTCTTACGTAATATAGGACGATGACAAAAGGACTCCACCTTACGAGAATGCTCGTCACAAAGTATACGGTCACGGTCAGTAAGGGCAGATTCAAGGTTCTTAATATGAGACTCTAAAGCACTGCGGTCTTCAAGAGAAAGCTTCTTGCGCTTCTTGCGGTATAACTCATAACCCATACGTAAAATGCGCCGCGAACGACCAATACTATACTTCTTTCTCATAGTAAAATACCTTGGTTTTGCCAAGATTGTAACCAAAGAATACTTTTTTATCTACCAATAAAAAAATAAACATTCACACAATAGTTACGCCTTTTGTTGCCACGAATATGTAAGATATTGGCGGTAAAGAGGTGTTTGTTGTGGGAAAACTGTCAGCACATTGTCCATAACAAACGCATAAAGCACGACCTCAAAAAAACTGTATATATAACAAAAAACAGAGCATTTACGTCTCTGGCTTATAATCCTCTGTATATCAAAGCTTTAGGGAAGACCCATAGATTTCCGCGATATAAAAAAAACGAAGCTACCAAATTCCTTTCTCTGTTACAAACATGTTGATAACTATAGTTTTTATAGACTATCATCTATACCAATGAAGACATTTTTTTATACTATAGCATTTTCTTTGTTTATATGCGGCACATGTTATCCCGCCAATAATTTGTCGTTATTAGACAACCTCAACAGCGCCGATATTGGGGAATACGTCGTTGTTGCCCACAGCAAGACGCGCTTTCTATTCCATATACATTCGTATGACGCAGAAAACATCTATATCGAAGAGGTGACCGTCCCCGCAAGCCGCTCTCCCAAGTCAGAGTGGCGTGAGTGGATACAAAACGACGCCCCACATGCTATGTCATGGGTTATCTATGCCATAGACCGTAAAACAGGCTCTATTACACGCTGCTATTCTTTCTTGCGACATGGATGGCTAGACGTCTCCGGCGCAGACGCCTTCCTCTCAACGCTTCTTACCTTAGATTACACGCCAGTTCCTGAAGAGAACCTTCGTCGTATAGGCCCGCCTCCTACAGAAGGAGGGCATGACGACCGTGCCTTATGGAAACCACGGATGATCGTCGATGGCACCGTAGTTAAAGGCGTAGACTTCGAAGTTTGGCATTCTATATGGCCTTCCGATGGTACGGAACTTTCAAACAAAGACTTCGAAATATACCTCCCCAAAGATAACGACACATATCCAGCATATTTTCCCTCGTATATCACGATACGTGACAGCATGGGAAAAGCAACGGCACGCGTCATAGACTCCGGAAAAGGCATGGTATCGCCAAACGAATCGACACTTTTCTCTTTACATTAAAAGATTTTTTTGTTATTATAATTACTTTAAAATCAAAAGGTTATATCACTATGTCGTTTGGTATTTCTCCGCTTGAACGTTCTTTGGCTACGCCTTTGCCACCTTCTGATAGGCATATGATTCCTCGTGGAAATATGTCCCGTGCGCAAGGGTTTATGGCGTACCGTGGCGTTTCCGATCCTGGTTCTAATTCTCTTGGAGTATATAAAGACACCCTTGGTATATCCGCTGGAGAAGGTGTTTTTAGTGGCGATGTCGTGCAGCCTAAAAAAAGCCCAACTGTCGCAGAATGGACAGTTCCGAACGCACCGATAGAAAAATATGAAATTCCATGGGTCGCTGATTTTTATTCCAATCCCATAGACTGGAGCACTAATAATTGTATAGCTTTAGCTTCGGAAAAAAAATGTTTTGTTTTAGATAGGGATACCGGTAAAAAAACCGAAATAAACCTAGGTTATTTAGAGGAAGACCTTAGTGACGACAGCTTTTATATAACGTCGGTATCGTGGTCACCCTCAGGAAACTTGCTTGCTGTAAGCAACACTAAAGGAGTTGTGAAGATATGGGATCGTCATGAAAATAAGGTAGTGAAAACATGGTCCGATGAAGAAGAAGAAAAAGTATATTCTATAGACTGGCAGGATGAAGAAAAGTTTACATTGGATGCTGGGGGAATGTTGATAGGTTTTGACATAAACCGCTTAAAAGAATCAGAAGAAACAATAGTATCAGAAGAACGAAAAGAATTAGAGGAAATTTGGACTGTTGACACCGATGAAAGACAAATATGTAGAGTGTTATGGTCTCCCGACAGAAAATATCTTGCAGTGGGCTTTAACGGTAACGTTGTTAAGGTTTATGATGCAAGCACGCTTGGCGATGACAATCCCAAGCCGTTAAGAGAATATGCCCATGAAGCAGGAGTAAAAGCTCTGGCATGGGATCCTCAAGGAGGAAATTTGTTGGCTACAGGAGGAGGAACAAAGGACTGCAGAATACAAATATTTAATGTAAGCGAGGACAGCGAAGAACCTGTAAGCCGCATATGCGCCGATGCTCAGGTGTGTGACATCGTATGGCACAAAGATTTTATAGTCACCGCTATGGGGTTTGAATCTAACGATGAAGATGTGATTAAAAGAGTTACGCATAAACGTCTGCATAACACCGTTGCTTTTTGGAAGCTGGAAACATCGTCTTTGAGCGGCAAAACACAGATAGAAAAAGTTGGGTCGTTACCAAACTATTCGCATCGCATCATAAAATTAGCGGCATTTTCGGAAAGTCATAATGAATTTGATTTTGCTGCTTTCTATGTTGATAGTAGAAGTAAAGACTGTTTTGGAATATGGAGAAGAGAAAGAGTCAACGTTTATGAAAGACAGCTTCAAAAAAGACGTCAAGAAGCGGCTCATGCGGAAAGATGTTTTCGTCGTGGCGTCGGATTTGGCGGTTTGGGCTTCCCTGCTGTAATCGAAGAAAGCGGCTTAAAAAAATACTCTGCAACGTCGTCATCCTTGTTAAAAAGATCAAGGCTACGTTTTTCCAGAAGAAGGCGCGATTCTTTAAAAGAATGCGTAGATGAAAATCGTATTGGACAATTAGAAAAACGTTGTGAAAGTCTTCAAGAACAGTTCTTGTCAGAGCACAAAAAAGAAAAAGCACAGATCGAAGCAGAGAACAAAAGAATAGTAGAGCGGCTTGAAGCAGAGCGCAAAAGAAGAGCAGAGAGCGAAATAGAAAAAGCACAGACTGCAGCAAAGCTTGAAGCAGAACTCGAAAAAATAGTAGAGCGCGGAATAAAAGAAAAACCGATCAAAGAAGAGCCGTATAAAAGTGGTTTCGAAATAAAAGATGGTTACGATGAATTCTTCGAAGAGCTTGAATTATGGCGCAAAAGAAAAACAGACTTGAAAAGTATCGACAAAGTCCCAAGGCCTTCGATACAAGAAAAAATCTCAATGCTAGCTTCACCAGATCGTAGTCGTTCTGCGTCGATAACGCCAACTCCAGGAAGGACGTTAGGATTTGGTTCAATAGGTTCGATTTTTGGTCTGCGAAAAAAACTAAAACAGCAACAGGGAAAAGAACGAGAGCGGGAACAGGAACAGAAGGACTTTTGGTCGTTAAGGACGGATCACAGTAGCTGCAGCATAGACAGCGAAAGTGACGTAGACAGCGAAGATTCATGGATGCGTTAACGCAGCTACGCTGTGTAGTTCGGGGTTCGGAGCATTTTCACTGATAACTGATAACTGATAACTGATAACTGCCTATCCGCTATCCATATACGCTATAAATTAGGTAGAAACATAAACATCGCAACCTGTATAGCTGTAGGAAGGGCGGCGCCGAAGAAAAGGTATAGCGGTGCGACACCACGATGGAAATACTTCTTAAGAAGAAGCTGGCCTGCAGGGTTCGGGGCATTGGCCATAACAGTAAGGCCACCACCAGCTACAGCGCCGGCGACGACGGCATACTTCAAGGTATCAGTAAAATGTGTATTGAAAGTGCTCAGATATGTTATCGCAGCATTGTCGTTGAAAGCCGTCATCACCACCGTCGACAACAGAAGAGCCCTTTCACCAAGACAGTCTAGAATAGGATCTATCCACCACCCCTGAAGACCTCCGTGGATGATAAGACCTGCAAGGAAACAGCCTATAAGAACAGAAGGCTTAAGAGTTAATTCATTCTGGTATGGCCTCGTCGCCTGGTGGAAACCCATAAACAGCAAAAACATCCCTATAAAGACGACAGGATAACTTTCATTATATATCGTCCAGAACATAACAAAGATATGTACAGCGGTAATCCATAGAGGTACAGGATCTTCCTTGGGGATATAATGACGTAATCGGTCGCCATGATGCTGCACCGTTTTCGTAAGCTTTATGCGGGAGAATTCTTTCTTGAAATAATAAGCATAGATGGTATTGGAAAGAAGGATCCCCATCAAAGCTTTCCAGCCGAAATGCGCGAACATAAAGGGCGTATCCCACCCCCATAGATGCGCTACCATAAGGACCGGTGGCGCAGCGAAATGTGTCATAACACCGCCTACGGAGATGTTAACGAAAAGAAGACCCATAGTAGCATATGCGAACTTCGTAGTAGGGTTGTAACGATAAAATTGGCGGGCGATAAGAATTGACGATATCGTTATGGCGCCAGGCTCGGTGATGATAGAACCTAAAAGAGGGCCTACAGTCAAAATCGTAAACCACCACGCCATAGGAGTGTTGTTGAAAAAGCGTGCTATGCCATGGAGAGTGTCGGCGGCAAGGTTCAAGATAGGACGCGTCGCCGCCAAAGCCATAATGACGACAACGAAGAGAGGCTCGCGGAACGATTTTCCGTTAATGTAGCAGGAGGCAGTGTCCCAGTTGTAAAAATATGCGATAAGAAGGGCGAGAGGTATCGTCCATATCATAAAGATAACCTCTACCTCTCCAAAGAAATATAATATCTGCGCAACGAAATTTACAGGGCGTGGCTTGCCATGATCTCCAAGGATTTTTTTCGCGCCAATATCGACTTTGTGCTTCTTGCGATGCTTTTCGTCAAGGCGATACGCAAGACGGTACAACTTCCTAGCAAAGAACATATGGATGATAGCACAGGCGAAGATGATGCTCGCGATAAGGTTTACTGGCTCCTCACGAGCACGAGAAGAAACCTTCTCCCATAACGACGTTATGTGGTCATCATTGTAAGAAGAGAACTCTCGAGGCAATGGCACAGCTTTAGAAGGTATGACGATATCACCAGAACCATACTCGGCGACGAGCGTCGCAGGGAAACACTGCACCATGACGGCAATGAAAAAAAAGAATGCCAAAAACCTTCGGATCTTCGTCATATTAAACCCTCTCAAAAAAAGAATATATCGTTATTACTATGTTCTACATCGTAAATGCCAAGAACGCAAGTACTTTATACTCTTCCTGCGTTTTTCTGTAAATTCTTATTTGGCGATCCCAAAATATTTTCGATATAATCAACAGTGACGCCTTCGATGCAAAGACGTTTATGACGGCTCGTTTCACCGCCGACAACAGAAACCCGAGACTTCGCGACTTTTAACGCTTTAGCGATAAAAGCTGTAAGGGCCTTGTTAGCCAGTCCTTTTTCCGGAGCCGATGTCACTTTAACCTTAAGCTCTTCGCCATGCCAGCCAACAATCTCATTGCGGCTCGCCTTGGGGATGACCTTAATAGATATTATAATGCTCTCTTCCATATTACTGGTAAAATAATTGAAAATGATAGATAATAGCTACTGTTTTTAGGAATATTACCAAGGGGCGAATTATGAAAAATATACCAGAGCAAAAGAATAAAATAGTCCTTTTCAGAAGCCGGAAAATTCGACGGGCTTGGCACAATGATGATTGGTATTATTCATTGGTTGATATTGTTGGCGTATTAATAGAAAGCGTCAATCCAACAGATTATTTGAAAAAAATTCGTAAAAGAGACGAAGAACTTGGAGCTTACCTAGGGACAAAATGTCCCCAGGTAGAAATGTTAACTGAAACAGGAAAAAAAAGAAAAACACTTGCAGGAAATACCAAAGACGTTTTTCGTATCATTCAATCCATCCCATCTCCGAAAGCCGAGCCATTCAAACGCTGGTTTGCAAAAGTTGGTAAGGAACGGCTTGATGAGATAGAAAATCCCGAGCTTGCCCAAGAGCGTATGAAAGAGCTGTATGAGAAAAAAGGGTATCCTAAAGATTGGATAGACAAGCGCTTACGCGGGATGGCCATCCGCCAGAACTTAACAGGCGAATGGCAAGAGCGTGGCATTGAACATCAACAAGATTTTGCAATTCTTACAGCAGAGATTTCTAAGGCGACCTTTGGAATGACTCCTTGCGAGTATAAAAAACACAAAAACATCCCTGCCAAGTCAAAAGCTAACCTGAGAGACAATATGACGGATTTCGAGCTTATCTTCACAATGCTCGGCGAGAAAGTTACGACGGAAATCTCGCATAAAGAAGAACCAAGAGGTATGCCAGAAAATAAAAAAGTCGCCAAGCGCGGTGGCAGCGTGGCTGGTAATGCAAGAAAAGAAACGGAAAAAGAACTAGGACGCAGCGTGATTTCTGATGAGAATTTTTTAGAAACCGTTGATGAAACGAAGCAACTAAGTTTGTTTAGCGAGCAAAATTAATTATGACGATAGAAGATTGTAAACATGTAGCACTTGGCGATAAGGTTCCGACGACGATACGCATCGGCGATGTAGTTATTGGTGGAGGCTTTGCTGTGATAGCGGGTCCTTGCGCGGTAGAAAGCGAGACTATGATGCTTGATATAGCAGAAGCCGTTAAAGACGGCGGTGCTGACATGCTCCGCGGTGGCATCTTCAAACCCAGAACGTCGCCGTATGATTTTCAGGGGCTGGGAAATGAGGGACTGCAGATCTTAAAAAAAGCTAGAAAAACAACAGGGCTGCCCATTGTCGTAGAGATCCTAGACACCAGAGACGTTGCTATTGCCGAAGACATCGACGTCATACAGATCGGCTCGCGTAACATGCAAAACTTCGCTCTATTAAAAGAAGTCGGTAAGACGAGGAAGCCTATACTACTAAAACGTGGAGCTAATGCCACAATAGAAGAATGGCTGTGTAGCGCAGAATATATCCTCGCCGAAGGCAACCCCAACGTCATCCTTTGCGAGAGGGGAATACGTACCTTCGAAACATATACTCGCAACACCCTAGACCTCGGCGCTGTAGCAGCAGTAAAAACTCTTACACATCTTCCCGTCATCGTCGATCCTTCACACGCAACAGGAAGGCCAGAACTAATACTCCCTATGGCACTGGCAGCAGCAGCGGCAGGAGCCGATGGCATCATCGTAGAAGTCCATAACAATCCCGCCGAGGCACTATGCGATGGCAAACAAGCTCTTACACCACAACAGTTCTCCAAAATAGCCAAAGATGTACGACGCCTACACACTTATCTTACGAGGAAACCTTTGTTATGAGTCGGAGTAGGAAATTTTCACCACAGAGCCATAGAGAACACAGAGAGAATATAGGGCGGGCTAGGGGCATATTCAATGTTCAGTTATTAGTTATCAGTTATCACACTATTCACTGGTCACTGGTCACTGAAAAAAGGGGGTCTGGGGGAGAATCCCACAGCAATTGTTTTTTTTCTTCTCTGTGTTCTCCGTGCCTCTGTGGTAGAAAATCCTATTCCGAAATTCTTCTACGCTGCCTTCTGTGTCTTTGTGGTAAAAAACCGATAGCGCGTAACATCGCCTTCATAGCACATTAGGGGTGATAGTTATATGCTTCCGAAGATATGCGTTAGTATAGCAGAAAAGTCAGTGCCTCCAGACGTAGATTTCGCCGAGATACGTCTCGACATGATGGATGTCACCGTTGAAGACGTCGCTGATATTTTCGCAGCACCGATACCACTGATAGCAACATGCCGCCCAGAGAAATATGACGACGATACAAGGAAAGAGCTTCTCATCACAGCGATACGTCACGGAGCAAAATTCGTCGACATAGAAGTCGACGCCGAAGAGCAATACCGTAACGATATCATCGCAGCGGCAAAAAAATATGGCACCACAGTAATAATATCTTTCCACGACGAAGAAAAGACGCCAACACAAAAAACGCTAGAAGATATCGTATCACAGTGTTTTGAGTGCGGCGCCGATATCGCGAAGATAGCGTGTAACATTTCTTCTCGCGACGACAGCGAAATACTTCTAAGTCTCATGAAAGACGACAAAAAAATCATCTCCGTAGCTATGGGAGAACAGGCTTTGTCGTCACGTGCCGAAGCTCTACGACGCGGCAGTCTCTTCACATACGCAGCCCTAGCACCAGGCAAAGAGACAGCACCAGGACAGCCCGACATCAAAACCCTACAAAGATATATGACGAAATGCTTCGCCGTAGTAGGAAACCCCGTCTTCCATAGCATAAGCCCCACGATATTCGACGCCGCCTTCAAAGAAAACAATCACAACGCCACATACACACGAATAACAGCAGACGACGTTATAGATATTATCGCCCTGGTAAAACGGCACGACATCGCAGGCTTTAACGTGACATCGCCTTTCAAAGAAGCCATCATCCCATACCTCGACGAGCTCGACGACACAGCACAATACGTCGGTGCAGTAAATACCGTCGTCGTCAAAGATAAAAAACTCATAGGATATAACACCGACATAAAAGGCGTTACAGAGACGCTAAAATCCCACAAAATATCCCCGAAAAAAGCCGTAGTCCTCGGCGGCGGAGGAGCAGCAGCAGCAGCGGCATATGCCATGACGACTACAGCAGAAGATACCGTCGTCATCAACAGGACACCCTATAAAGCACAAAAAATAGCACAGAAATTCGGATGCAGGACGGCGCCTTTAGAAAATATCGCCGAAGAGCTACGCAACGCCGACATCCTAATATCGTGTATAACAGCACAACACAACCCAATACCACCGTCAGCGTTACATAAAGACCTCGTAGTCTTCGACGCCAACTACAAAACATCGCCGTTAGCAACAATAGCACGTCAGCAAGGATGCACGACGATAGACGGCATACAATGGCTTATAAACCAGGCAATACCGACATGCGAGCTGTTCCTCGACGGAAAAGCACCACGACAAGCAATGGAAAAAGCCCTCTCAAAAAAAGACAATAAAAAACACGTCGCCATAATAGGATTCATGGGCGCTGGCAAAACGACGATAGCACAAGAACTCGCCAAAATGATGAAAATCATCGCCATCGATGTCGACGACATAATAGAAAAAGAAACAGCAAAGACAATAGCAAAGATCTTCTCCGAAGAAGGCGAAAAAAGCTTCCGCGAAAAGGAAAAGCTCCAGCTTGAAAAAGTATGCTCGCAGAAACAACCCCATATAATATCATGTGGAGGGGGCATCATACTAGACGAAAATAACAGCGAACTCCTCAAAAAACATTGCATAACGATATTCCTGTCGGCATCACAAGAGACGATAAAGGAAAGAATAAAAAACGACACATCACGTCCACTATATAACGAAAAAACAGCGGGAAATATCTTAGTCGCAAGAAATAAATACTATACAACGACGGCAGATATTGTCATAATGACAGATAACAAAACACCACAACAGGTAGCAGCTCATGCATTCGACGAAATTAATACGTCCCTCATACATCGATGGTAGTGTGAAAGCTCCGCCATCAAAAAGTATGACAATACGCGCCCTAATAGCAGCATCGCTGGCAAAAGGAACCTCTACGATACAAAACCCTGCAAAATGCGACGACACAAAAGCCGCTTTAAAAATTATAGAAGCCCTCGGCGCTAAGGCAAAAGAAAAAGGCGATAAGATAATAATAGAAGGCGGAGGGAAGCCCTCGGAAAGCGTATTGTACTGCATGGAGTCCGGGCTGTGTATGAGGATAGCACCAGCATTGGCAGCGCTGCACGACAGGAAATTCATGATAACAGGCAGCGGATCATTGTCATATAGACCAATAGATATGGTGGTAGAACCACTGAAAATGGCAGGAGCACAATGCGAGATAGATAAAAATTCTACGAAAATACACGTGGAAGGTCCGCTAAAAGGTGGAGATATAACAGTAGATGGTAGCATGACGTCACAAGTCGTTACAGGGCTGCTCATGACACTGCCCCTCGTAGATAAAAACTCGACGATAACGGTGAAAAACCCCACAAGTATACCATATATCGCTATGACGATAGCCCTACTGAAAAAGTACGGAATAAAAATAACACACGACGATACATACGAGAACTTCAAAATCAAAGGAAAACAAAAATATAAACCCTGCACATACAATATCGAAGGCGACTGGTCGGCAGCAGCACCAATGCTCGTAGCAGGAGCTATAAGAGGGAAAACATTCGTGTCAGGTGTCGATATACTATCAGAACAGGCCGACAAAGAAATCCTCTCCGTACTAAAAGACGCAGGAGCATACGTCGACCTTCGCGATGACGGCATCGCCGTAGAAAAACGCGACCTCAAAGCTTTTGAGTTCGACGTAACAAACCACCCAGACCTACTGCCGCCACTAGTAGCATTGGCATGCTACTGCCAAGGACAGACAGAGATAACAGGGATAGAACGCCTGCGCTACAAAGAAAGCGATCGCGTACAGGCACTAGCAACAGAACTCTCGCGGTTAGGAGCATATATCTCCTGTGAAGACAACTCTATGATAATAACAGGGAAAGCATTGACAGGAGGTTTCGCCGACGCCAACAACGACCATAGAATAGCAATGGCCCTAGCAATAGCAGCATTACGAGCACAAGGCGATGTTTTTATAGAAGGATGGAAGAGCGTAGCAAAGTCATACCCGAACTTCTTTCAGCACTTGGAGGCCATAAGTGAATAGATTCGGAAAAATGTTCGCCGTCACAATCTTCGGAGAGTCGCACGGACCAAAAATCGGCGCAGTAATAGATGGATGCCCACCAGGGATACCAATAACAACAGAAGATATGCTCGCAGACCTTGCAAGAAGAAAAAGCGGCGCCCGAGGAACAACAACACGACACGAAAACGATATCCCAACAATACTCAGCGGCGTCTTCAACGGCAAAACAACAGGAACGCCACTCTGTATAACATTCGATAATAACGACACCGACGCAACACCATACGAAGAAATAAAAGACACGCCACGTCCAGGCCACGCAGACCTGACAGCACTCCAGAAATATCAAGGATATAACGACTACCGCGGAGGAGGACACTCCTCAGGGCGCCTCACAGCGCCAATAGTAGCAGCAGGAACGATAGCAAAGAAAATCCTCGGCGACATAACAATAAAAGCCACCATAATAACCCCCGATATAGAAAAAGCCGTCGATAACGCCATCGCTACCAACGACTCCATCGGCGCAATAATACAATGTCAAATAAAAAACATACCACCAGGACTGGGAGAGCCATTCTTCGACTCCATAGAATCACTCATCTCACACGCTATCTTCGCAATACCAGGAATTAAAGGCATAGAATTCGGAGCCGGCTTCAGCGCCACAACAATGCCAGGAAGCGAATACAACGATACCATCATCAACACCGCAGGTAAAACTTCAACAAACCACTCCGGAGGCATTAACGGCGGAATAACAAACGGTAACGACATAATCTTCCGCGTCGCCGTCCGCCCAACAGCAACAATATCACAAAAACAAAATACCGTAAACCTAAACACCGGAAAGCCCACAACAATAACACACCAAGGCCGACACGATACATGCTTCGCACTGCGCACACCCGTCATCATCGAAGCCATGGCTGCTATCACCATCGCCGACTTTAAATGTCAGGGGCTCTGCCCCTAACAACCCCGCCAAAGGAAACGAAGTTTCCTCTGGACACCTGTTTGCCATGTCGCCACACTCTCATCGTCTGGGTCTTCTATACGCTCTACGCTATTCCTATACGCTAATATAGGCGCCCTTTGCAAACCCACGACAAAGCGAAAGGGGTCGGCGATATATCGCCGACCCCTTTCGCTTTGCCTCCGCCGTCTCATCCCATCGCGACGATGGCATGAGAGAAAAAGGCAATAACTTCTTGCGATTTCTGGTAAACTATTTGAACGATGACCTATGAATATGCCTGGACACGGCAGTGCCTCCCTCGCCGTTATCATAAGAGAAAGATTATATATTCACGCTTGCTATAGAAAAAAAGAAAAGAAGTGCAATCAACGATAATGGCGATAGCTGTGCGTCCGCTGCGCGCTCTGCGCAGTGGGCGCTCTCTGTGAAAACTCTGCGATTCCTCCTCTGTGATCTCTGTGGTAAAGTCTTATTCTTTTTCTATCCGCTATCCGCTATAACTATCCGCTATCTAAAGCTCCGTGGTAGGAAAACCTGTCCTCCAAAAAGACTAAGCCATAAACCTAAAAAGACCGAAGTGAAAGCTATATAAGGAAACCCCGACAAGAAAACAGATAACGCCAAAAACACAGCTACAACAATTCCTGCATGAAGAAACCTGACAATCAAAGACCTTGGCGGCACGCTGGCGATGTCCCATCGTGTGCTGAGTAATATCCCTATACCAACACCTGCTGTAAGACCAAAATAATGGAAAAACTTGCTTGTCGCTGGGAATAACAACGTCATAGCGAACAGTACAGGAAAAAGAGAGGTAATCAGAACCCTTCTCCATAAAGGCATCGTAAACCATCGTGCTTCGATATATGATGAAACAGTATTCCCGACGACGACAATAACCCCACCAATAACAAGACCTCCGACGATGTCGCTCGGAAAATGCAGCCCCAAATATACCTTTGAAAGGCACAAGAAAACGCCGAAAAGGATACTAGCTATCCGAAGATAAAGATTTTTACTAGTAAGAAAGATCAAAGATGCCAGAATGACAGCTGTCTGTGCAGCGCCGCTAGGGAAGCCAAGACTTTTAGAATATATCGGCGAATGTAACACGTCGAGAGAAGAGTCAATATGAAAAGGCCTCGGCAAGCCGAATGATATTTTTGCTATTGTGTTGACAAGGAAACTCGTAAACAAAAGATAAAAAAAGGTGATCCCAAGGCGCCTGCTGCAAACATACCACGCAAAAGAGACAATAGCGATACTGAACATAAAACGGTCAGCACCATCAAGCATACGAAAAAACATGTCAAAAAAAGGACAGCGTAACACCTGCAGAGAACGTATCCAGTCGAGCTGTATAGCATGAAAAACATTCATATTATGAAATTATTCTACTCGACAACAATTACTGCTTCGTCAGAATCTTTAGGCGACAATATTTTTTTTATCTTCTTGTTGACTTTACGAAGCTTGAAATGGAAGATATATAATGTCCAAGATGTTGTTAATGACAGTACCGCAAAAAGATATTCTAGCTTGGAATTAGTATTGATGATTTTTTGGAATACTAAAGCTAAAACAGAGGTTTTTACATTAAGATTAAACATAAGCAAAACAAATAACCCGACAATCGGAGTTATAATGAGAAAAGTAAGAAAGCGCGTTCCATGTTTCTTGTAGGCACAGTGATATGTTGCAAAAGTAAATGATGCAAAAATAATATAAGACGCTATAATAACTGCAAGCGTTCCTCTATTAGAAATGTAGGAGGGGAATGTTTTGTATATGTCAAAAATAAGATTGATAATCCCGAAAAAAGATGCTATTACAAATATTGTAAGCCAACGACTTCGAGTTTTAGAAAGCGCTGGTGATAAAGAACTAATGTCCATAATGTTACTCCAATGTAATTGTGCTGTAAAAAGAATAAATAATAGCATGAAAAGATGTTAATAACAACAAACATTTTATATTAAGTTAGAATTAAACTATACAGTTTAAGGAGCCGAAATACAGTGTCAACACCTGCTCAGCCCATAAATTATTGTAAGCTCAGGTGTGATGCTATGGCTGAGGTAGCGACAGAAATATGCGATGATGCATTGGAACACTATGATAAGCATTCATATCGCTTTAAAGACCCTGTTAAAATTTCTACAGATCCGCATTTCAAGGCGATTACAGGACTGGCAATACAACTTTTTCGAAAAAATATACAAAAACATCGCGATGAATTTAAACCGGCGGCGCTTACTAAGGATGGGTTTCCAAAACCATATGATACATTTCCAGCGCCAAAGAATTTAAAAAGACACATATCGGAATATGAATTATCACTGCGTGAGCGTGAGGTGATAGACAAAACTGAAGAGTGCGAAAGGCTTGTCTTTCAAATTGCTATGAAGCACGCCGTAGAAATTGAAAAAGCAAAAACAAAAATAGAAGGAGTTAAAGAAGTCGATGCCTGAAAAGCTCTTTCAAAAAGTCAACATTATCTTCGTAAATATGGCGGTGTTTGCCCTCCCACGTCTTTCTCTCATAAGTGAAGCCTATAGCCCCCAGAGCTTTGAGGACGAGAAGTAAAGGCGTAATATCGTCGAGGTGTGCCGGCAGTGGCCGTACCGTTTTATATCCCTGCAAAAAAGCATTGCGCGTCGTTGGATAATGATGCCACGCAAGCCTTTCCATCTGTGCAAAATCTTCTTCGGCGAAAGATCCCCTGGCATTCTCGAAGTCGATGACAGCCTTGACGTCATCGCCGTCGACGATGATATTACCAGGACGATAGTCACGATGGACGATGCAAGGGCCTTCTGCATCATCGAGAATATGTATATGTTCTAAAACGAATTTCTTACACAGCCCCAACAACGACGCATCGGTGATAGAAGAGCATTCTGCGAAAGAACGTTCGAAATATATCTGCATCTCCTCGCGAGGTGAAGCAGTGACGTCTTCATCATTAGAAAGGTCTCCATATCGGTCGACAGAAACATCATGAAGAAGAGCCAAAGTCTCTCCTATCTTAGAAGCACATGAATCGGAGAGCGTAGACGACTTCAGAAGAACTCCAGAAACATCTTCAATAAGAAGAGCTCCACCGAAATCTTCGCCGGAAGCAACAGTGTCGATAATGTCAGGGACAGGGATGATGCCACGTAGATGAGAAAGATAGAACGCTTCCCTTCTAAGCCTGTCACCGCTGAAGAAATATTTCATGATATATGACTTGCCATGAGAAGAGTGCACGCGGAATACCGTAGAACTTATAGCATCGTCATGGATGATTGGCTCTACAGAAGTAGGCGATATACCAAGGATATCAAGATCCTCGTAGATGCGGTCACCAGAATAATACATGCTATAACGCTTTCTATAGAGCTTCAGGGTTTATCGTCATGGTGTCAAGCCACTGCGGAGTGAGCACTACATCGGTGTCTTGCTCAGAACGAAGTACACACTGCACAGCATACTGCCCAAGGTTGAAGAGCATGCCAATGTTATGATTCTCATCTTTGATGATGTCAGCCTCGGAAACCTTTGTCTCATAGTCGCCGAAAACGAACGTCAAAGAAAAACTGTTGAGCGATATCGGAGAACTGAAATGCCCGAGAAGCTCTTCGTTTTTGACGATTTCACGCATCCACGTCATAAGAACGCCACCAAGAATCTGTTGCCCTTCTTCACGGGATACCTTCCTGTCAGTCTCAAAGCGGAGTTCTAAATTATTTACCTTGTGGAGCATGCGGCCACCTTCGGCGGTGATGTTGAAGTCAGGGTAATTATGCTCTATGATAGCACGGCCAATCTGTAGCGCTTTAATGCCAGCATGGACATGAGCAGGGACGTTGTCGTCGGAGGTTTTGTTCTTCCAAAACCATGGCTTCTTCGGAGCGTCAGGAGCGTTTATAACAGGAAGAGCGTCAGGGAAATATTGAGAGAGATTTTGATACGCGATGTTTCTGGTGTTCTCGACGACCTGCTGCCTCTCACGATAGTCATCGGAAACAGGGAGATAGTTTACTATGCCTTCCTTCTCACCGAAAGCAACAAGAAGCTCGTCAACTGAAGATATTGCGATGTCAGCAAAAAGCCCGCAACTTAAAAACCCTAACATAACAACAGTCATCATCATTATCTTTTTCATCACAATACCCCTTAGTATTTTTATTGCATTTCTAGCTAGCAGATCGCCCTTTGCGTAAGGTCAGTTATTGCTACAAAACTATCAGCAAAGACATTAAAGGTAAAGATGTATGTGCATTTGTGAAATGTCGACGGTGGCAATCATGGGTTATAGGCTATCGCCGGCAGAAGACATCGCCGAGCCAGCAATATAACCAGTAGTCCATGCCGCCTGGAAATTAAAGCCTCCGGTAATCCCGTCGATATCTAAAATCTCGCCACCGAAAAAAAGGCCAGGAACTTTCTTGCTTTCCATGCTTTTAAAATTAACCTCGGAAAGATCGACACCGCCGCACGTAACGAATTCTTGTTTGAAAACGGTCTTCCCAGAAATTCTATGGCTGTCGTATTTCAGACGCTGAAGGATGCGCTCTTTAGCCTTCTTAGAGACATCATTCCATCGTAACGCGATATCAACACCAGATAGTGACAACAAGGTCTCCCAAAGCTTCTTAGGGATGCTGTTGACAATAGGGGAGTTTGACAAAGATTTCTTGGGGCAGCACACAGATTTTTCTTCGAGAAGAATCCTTAGCTTTTTTTCTGATACCTCGGGAATCCAGTCGATAACACAAGTCGTAAGATAAGACATATCATGTAAATCGCGAGCTCCCCATGCCGAAAGTTTCAATGCCGCAGGACCACTAAATCCCCAATGTGTAATCAAAAGCGGCCCGCGCTGCTTGATCTTGAGCTTAGGCAGAGATATAACAACGTCTTCGACGGAGACGCCAGAAAGGTCGCGTAGAGAGAATTTAGGGATGTTGAAGGTGAACAGCGAAGGTATAGGAGTAATAACACGATGACCTAACGACGCAGCTAAACGATATCCGTCACCACCACTTCCAGTAGCGAGCATTATAGCCTCAGCACATAAAACTTCACCGTCCTGTAAACGAATAAAAAAGCCGCCATCTTTTTCGTGCTTTATCTCTTTAACGCTAGAGTTGTAATTAATAGAAACGCCAAGGTCATTAGCTTCATCGAGGAGACAGTCGATAATCGTCTGGGAGCTGTCTGTTACAGGGAACACCCTGCCGCCTTCCTCAGTTTTAAGCTCTACACCGCGGCTTCTAAGCCATTCTATCATATCACTAGGCTGGAAGACAGAAAAAGGGCCGATAAGCTCACGATGACCTCTAGGATAGTTTTTCGCTAGCTCGCGGATGTCGAAGCATGAATTCGTGACGTTGCAGCGCCCACCACCGGAAATCTTAAGCTTGGAAAGAGGATCCTGTGACCGCTCTAGAACAAGGATGCTACCACCAGAAGACAGCGCAGCATAACGGTTTGCAGCAAAGATCCCAGCAGCGCCGGCTCCAATAAAAACGGCGGAATATTTTTTCTTATGTGCTTGCAAAAATATACCTCATAGTTTCTTGGGCAACTTGCTTATTAATTGTCTTTGTTCCTGATTATGTAGCGTGGTGAGAGATTGTAAGAGCTCTATAACATAAGGAGGAATAGGGGTGCTGGTTTTACTGATCACATCGAAAATAGATTTATGAAGAGGATCCGGAACAGTTTTTGGCAAGAATGAAATCACGTTAACAAAGCTCGTGATAGACCGGACTTTCTCTTCGATATCGGCAATGCCCTGTATTTTTCCGGGGAAAGGTTTCAGCATGAGTGGTATTTGTTTAGGGTATAGCTCTTCAGGACATTCTGAGAGAAACCAACCTATGACATCGAGGTAAAGTCGTGGGTTTTGATATATGGAGGAACAAGTTTCACCGAGATGTAGTACGATATCATCATGGATATCTTTGGCTTCTTCGCTGTCGATAGCACAAAAGAACGCTCCCCGCAAGCTGGACATGCTCTCTAAGTCTTTTGACTGAAAGTCTGAGATATCGGTGGTCATTTTAAATAATAATGGCCCCCTGACAGCTTCAGGGAAAGTATTAACAGCAACAAAAAACGCTATCATCGCTGTATAGATGTCGTAAAAGCTTTCCATCGTCATGATAGTAGGTGCGGTATCGGTCATGATTGCGGCAGCACGTTCACACAGGGCATCAGTATCAGCGATGTGCGGAACGAGAAGCGTCATCGTCGCAAGCTGTGTATGGATGTCGCGTATCGTAGGAATAGCGTTAAGAACAGTGCTGAACAATTCTATTTTCTGCGCGTCGTCAGCAACTTTTGCGGTGTAGTCTAGGATTATAGACGTTATTTTTTTCTGATAGTCTTGAATTTGTTTTTTTCGATAGTCTGTTCCCATAGAAAGATAGTGTGATTCCCTTGATGGAGGAGGAGGCGGCGTTAGTAGTTTCGTGAAATTATTACACAATGTTTGTAGCATAGGAAGCCTTTCAGCTTCTTCGAGGGGATCAAAATGGGCGGCGAGCCGTTCTAGAGTAGAAGAGATGTCCCAAGTAGGTTCTGTTGCGATGATAATGTCTGGGATGCCCTTGAGAATCGACCCCCTATAGTCCGTTGGTAATTCGACGAGAAACTCCATCGTTGAAGACAACTCACTAACGCGCTTCCATGATTCTTGATAACCTGAAATCTTTGCTATTTCTTTGAGAAAAAGTTGTTGTGCCTGTTCATATAACGGCGCTCTAAATCCTTCAGATAATAGCTTTATCGTCTTCACATAGTCTCTGATTTCATAGAGCCGATTAGATTCTGCGCTATTTATATCAGCAGGAATGGGCCTCATAAGCTCTATGGCCTGTTCTTCGCGGTGTGTTGTCTCGATAAAGACTTGAATGGCCTGGGATAGAGATATCGGGTTTTTTAGTATCATAATAATATTAGGAATAACATCGAAAAGGCCGCCTTGTAGCGACGGCGGAAGTTTTTGCGCTGTAGATAACAGACTACTCACTGCTGTCAATATATTTATTCTTGTCCACGGTGTACGGCTCGCGATGAAGTCTGGATAAGAAACTGTGATGTCGATAAATATATCGACAACCTTGCCATACATCGCCTCTTTGCGCTGCTCGTCGGCGATTTTTTCTATCTCGGGGAGCAGCAAATTTATAGCTTCAAGTTTGTTAGGAGGGTCTTCTATTTTTGCAACACCTTCATCGCAAAGAAGAGTCAGCAACGTGTCATCATGATCTGTCTCTCTAATGACTTCTAGGAATTTTAGTATATGGTCTTTTTGTCGCGTTGATTTTTCGGAGATCTTTTTAGGTATGGCGTGAATGATTGCCATGATGCATTCATGAGAGTCCGTTTCACATAGCAAATTGCCGTCGCTTTGTTGGAATAATTCCAAAATATTAAATAGATAAGAGGGATTGTCGAGGTGCTGGGATGATTGTGCTATATTTAGTAATGGCAAGGCTCTTTGTTCGTCGGGCCATGTGCTGATAATAGCGAAGAATTTTTCTATAACTTTTTGTTGCAAAGAACCTTTTGCTTCGCCGCTTTCAAAATCATAGCCAGAAACCTCTTGTATAGTAGTAATAGCTTCGGCAAAAGACTCTAATGGACGGACGCGCTGTCGTTCAGGAAGATTGGCGACACCCCTCATAAAGCGCTCAATATCTCGATCCTTTTGTCCTTGAGCATGACAGTTGATAAAGCCGGAAATGCTGTTACATAAAGAATCGATACGAGACTTGTACCAAAGGTCCTGAGCTTTGTCTTCAACGCGTCGACGCCATTCATAGTACCGCTGCCGACGAGAGGGACGCACCTGTTGCTGTAAGGCATATGTCGCTACGTCAGCAATAGCTACTGTAGAGGAATTCGTTGCTCCTTCTGCCAAGGCTGTTGCCGCTGATGCCGTAGCCATGGGCTGGAGCTCAATGGGAGGGAGTGTAGCGGGTCGAGGTGTTGTTGTTAGCCTCATAATTCTTTCTCCGAAGAAACCTGAAGCTCACGTTGTTCATCTATCCAGTCCTGGGCGATTCCTTGGCCAAGATTCATCCCCCATTCTCTTCCTATTCCCATGCACTCTTTAACCATCATAGGAGTGCTCTCGACAAGCTTTTTCCCTGACGGAGTTTGGTAGAAGGCTATCGTCTCCTCCAAATCTTCCTGCGTGAGATATTTACTGTATACAGGGGCGAACATTGAAATCAAGTCGTCCAAAGACGCCTCTAAGAATTCTTTTTCAAAGTCGTCCCAAAGAGAACGTTCTATATCAGGATATCGTTGCTTAAAAGTTGTGACTGTTTGTGCTATTATTTCCTTATAGACATCTTTAGCACCTAATACCTCGAATAATTTTTTGTAAGTCGCGATATATTCAGGCTCGACGGCTGATTGCCCATAAGAAAAGGATGTTAAAATTAACATAAAAGCTAATATCGAAATAATTTTTTTCATCGTAATATCCCCGTATAAGTGTTTGAATGCCAAAATAATACAGCACTTTAAGGGTATAAAGCAATGAAAATATTCTGGACGGCAACCACGGGTTTTACTGTACATTTTTGTTGCGAATATCGCATGTTAGACACGCAATGAAAAAAATATTTTAATAACAATAGGAGACAGACATTATGGAACCAGTACAGTCTAGTGGAATAGCATCAGTTTTATGGGAAGTTGCAAACAATAGCAAAAAATATATCGCTGTGAAGCCAGGAAATAATGGACAACACCATTTTCGAACTGTTGATTTAACGGCTTGTGAGAGGATGCGTTTGATTTTTAGCCGCGAAACGATAAATTTCTGTAAAGTTGCAGATGCTTTAAAGTCATGCGAGACGCAGATGATAGCGGAAGTCTCAGTGCTTACTCAACCCGGAAAGACGAAAATTCTCGATGTCGTAAATAAAATCTTCGACGACGCTAATGTAAACAAACTTAAGAAATTCAACGAAAAAATCATTGACATCTCCAACAAAACATGGATGCAAGACCTTAGTGATGAAGCCAAGGAACTCCATATCGATGACTTCTGCCTGCCAGGAACACACGACAGCGGGTCTTATCAATATATGGGATATCATACATCGCGAGGACCCAAATATAAATTAATGGACTTTATGACGAAACATATGTCGTGGCTTAACAAGACGGCGCGACAGTCGACGATAACACAACAACGAAGTATCTATGGGCAATTGGTACAAGGCGTAAGACTTTTTGATCTGCGTGTCCTTGAAAAAGCCCGGACGATTACTACCTAGGACATTCTTGTACGATATCTTGTAAGCTTGATGAGGCCTTGGAAGACTTCAAGCGCTTCCTCAAAGAAAACCCCGGAGAGATCGTAAGGATTGCAATACGGCCCGATCAAGATCAGATATATAACCCCGACGATAGAGGATACAACAGTCTTTTAAAGGATAGTGATATAGAGCCCCTCTTAAGATATATCGAAGAACGGCTAAAGTACGAAGATGGCACTAGCATGATAGCAACATACGATGCCACAACATATGAAAGAATGACATTACAGCATATGGTAGACAGCGGGCAGCGTGTCATCATCCATTATAAAGACCGTGATGCAGAAACAGTATTGGCAGAATCTGGGACTGGACGATTAAGTTTCCCGAAGATGCCGGAACATTTTACTAAGACAACAGATACAGAAGAAAAAATCGCCGGTATAATAAGAGAAGCATTAGCATTCGATAAAAAATGTGAAGATCGAAAAACAGTGGAATCACGGGCAGTGAGCATCGCTTCGGGAGCTATGACTGCCGATATGATGAGAGACAACCTTTGGAAAATGGGCATCAGAAATTTATTCGGGATGGATCTCTCCCCAGAAATCAATAGCCTAGAAAATATGGCGCTACGTATAAACCCTGAAATAGCAGCAAAGCTTGAAGAATTACGAGCTCTTGTCAACGGCATAACATTGGACCACCCAAAAACCGAAGAAATAAAAGCCTTTATAGAAGCGAATAAAAAACTTGTTGTTCATTGAACATTGAACAATGAAGATACGCTATTCCTATACGCTATCCTTTCACCCGGACACGGCAGTGCTCCCTCTCGCGTTGTCGTAAGAGTAAAGCTGTATCTTTGCGCTTGCTATAGTAAAAACAAAGAGAAGGAGTACGGTTAACGACAATGGCGACAGCTGTGCGTCCGCTGCGCGCTCTGCGCAGGGGCGCTCTCTGTGTAACTCCGTGTTTCTCCGTGTCTCCGTGGTAAAGCCCTATTTCTTTCCTATACGCTCTGCGCTATAACTATCCGCTATTAAAAGTCCTATTCCTTTCCTAGATGCCCCTGCACCCTCTACCCTCATCGCTGACGCCAGTAATCAAAATAAGGAGATGGTTCAAAGTTGAGTAACAGATAATAGAACTTGCGAAGGTGAAGCTCCCTAAAAAGTTCGGATTTAGGAATAGGAATAGAATTTTTCACCACAGAGGCACAGAGAACACATAGAGAAATGGGGCGGGCTAGGGGTTTCACCCCTAGAACCCCGAGGGTTTTCTTTTAGGGTTTTGGGGGTCTGGGGGAGTATCCCCCAGCCAGATTGTTTTCTTTCTCTGTGTTCTCTGTGCCTCTGTGGTAGAAAATCTTATTATGAAATTCTTCTATCCGTTATTTATAATCTCTATGGTAGAATCAATTGTTACCCCAAAATGGCATGTTTTGAACCGTGCCAAAATAAGACTTTACAATAATAGGCGATATCGTGTATAATATATTCATTGTTAACCATTTACGTCTCGAGGCTGGAGCTGCTATTTAGCATTTATAGCTATTGTAATTAAGTTGCTTTTAAGTATTAATTATAGTATAATAGATGTAAATTAATTTTTAAAATTAGTAAAAGAGATATAATAAAACATTTAACAAGGAATTATAATATGAAAAAGTTTATTAAAAAGCTTTCAGCTGTTTGTGCAGTGTTAGCAGTAGTTGTTATGACAACAAGTTTTGCTTCGATCATTAAGGGAACGGACCAGACAATAACATTTGAGAGTAATATTGATGGAGCAGAAGTTTATATTGATGGCCTGCTATTTGGTAAGACACCTTTTGCCGTTAATTTGAAGAAAAACAAATATAGCTCCATTATGGTTAAGAAAGATGGTTATGCCACTCAAACTTTACCATTAAATAAGAATTTTGATCCAGTTACTCTTCTAGATTTTTTCTGGGATTACAGTACTACAGACTTAATTACCGGTGCTGCTTTCGAATATGAGCCAAACAAGCTTTTCTTCAACCTAGAAAAAGAAAGCAAAAAGTGAACTTTTAATTATGGTAAGACTGACAGCGATAGCCAACAGGACTTAACGTCTTTCATCGTTAGAGAATACTATAAGGTCAAGCAGGACAAAAACAGCGAAGAGATGAGAACTTTGCTTTATTTGCTCAATGCTGAGTATGGCGCCTCTAAAGTTAATGAAGACAAAGTTCTAGAGTGGTTGTCAAAGTCGAAAGATCCTATAGAGTTCCTAAAGAGGACAAAGGACTTATCTTAAATTAAAAAGTATGTTACAAGATAAAAGTACAACTTGCATTAGGCAGGTTGTACTTTTTTTTATGTAATAGGTCGCATATCGGGTTTAAAATGATTAAAAATGTTGTTAAGCTTTCTTTTCTGTTTTTCATAGGGCTGCTGTTGTTATCGCGTCCTCTCTGTGGGGAACAAGATATTCAGAACATAGAAGAGTGGGAAAACCTTCTACATTTTTCCGATGACGAAAGTAGGATCACCTCAGACAGCTTTTTTCTTCATGAGAATGGCGCAGAAGACCCGGCATCTGAGCTATACGCAACCGTTGACCTTTTAAATTCTAAAGACGGAGAAACAATCGCTGCCAACTATCCCGCGAGATATCTTTGGCTGCAGGAGCAAGGATACTCAGTACCGACATTTGACCTTGAGCGTTTTGCTGAACTTAATGATTACGTCGAAGCGTTCCATAAAGACTCTTTATATCTTGTCTTCGCCTCGGAACAGATCGATACTCCTGCCTCTTCCTTTGGTCATATGCTCCTCGTTTTTTCTGGCGATGACAGCCCGATGCTGGCGGCAGACACCATTCACTTCGCTGCGGAAACCGAAATCGCTGGTGATAATTTTTTCAAATACTCTTTCAATGGCCTGGCAGGAAATTACGATAGCTATTTTTTCAGGACGCCCTTTTTTATAATAAAGAACACTTATAATCTAGAAGGACAGCGAGACCTGCATTTTTACAAGCTTGACCTCGATAGCGAAAGAATAACCTTTTTGATATATCACCTTTATGAATTGCGCAAAGCTAAGTATAGATACTACTTCCTTACCGAAAATTGTGCGTACCAAATAGATGCGCTTTTAAAGGTTGCATACGGACCCGCAGCGAACAGCCGTAACTATTATTTTCCCGTTGTGCCTATGGATATTCTAGGCGAATACCAAAAGAATATCTCTGAACAATTTGTCTTCCAGGCAACGCTAAAACGTGCGCAGAGTTTATTTGAAGAGATGTCGACGCAAGAAAAAGCTATATATACAGCAGTAGAAAGAGAAGACCTGAAATTAAGTGACGACCTCCCCGATAAAGTTAAAGAGGTCCTTAATATAGAAGCAGAATATCAGTTCCGACGTTTTGGTAATGTATCGAAAAATTATGACGAGACGATAAGTTTACAGTTTCCACATACTTTTTATAGCCCCCCGACACTGCCACCTTCGACGGGAAATAATAAGCATACATTTGGTTTAGGAGCATACAAAGACAAAAATTATGAAGGGCTTGTATTAGGATATCAACTTATCGGTAGAGATATATATGAGCTACAACATGACAAAATACAAGAGTCCGACATTGCTTTTTTTGATATCAAGGTAAAGCTTAGAGATTATAGAGAATTGTACCTTCAGCAGCTTGACCTGGTAAGGACTAAAGCGGTATGTAATAGAGGCAGACTGTCTTCTCCAGCGGTTTGGTCTGCAAACCTTGGCATAAACCGACAAAATCTCTCTAACAGGGCAGCAGGGAACTTTAGTCTGGCAATAGGGATGGGATATGGTTCTGACAAGATTGGACTGTGCTGTTTGGCAGGGATGGGCATACAGAATACCGCTCGAGAGGGGAACGTTTATATAAACCCTTCAATAGACCTACTTTTTTATCCTAGCACAACAATAAAAACCGGCGTTTCTGCTCTGAAAAAATATTGTTCGCATGGCACCTATAGCGAAGCACGTATATTCGCCTTGCATTCCATAAACGGCTTCTCGATAATAGCAGAATGTTCGTTGTCGAATTCTAATGTCATAGGAAATTCTTTTAGCTTAGGCTTGAGATTTTAACCCGCGATTGCGATCTGTAAGCGATTAAATTAAAAAGTAAATTTTTACAATGATTTTTGGTATGGTTAATTTTGCCAAACAACTAAATATAAAGAGGAAGAAGATGAAGCCGAAGTTTATAGCAGCATACCTTGTGGATACTAGCACGAAAGAAGAACCACTATATCTTCTTATAAGGAGATCTCCGAAGGACTATCTTCCTGGTATATGGCAGACGGTGACAGGAAAAGTAGAGGATGACGAAAATGTCAAAGACGCGACGTTTCGTGAGATACAAGAAGAGACAGGGATAGAATGCTTGGAACTTTATAATGTCGATGTAACGATGTTTTATGAGCAACACAAAGACAGCATAGCATTCAGTGCGAATTTCTGCGGCTACGTAGATAGCAATAATCCAGTTGTCCTTTCCGAGAACGAACACGACAAATTTATATGGGCGACATTTGAAGAGGCAAAAGCTTTGTTGGCATTCCCTTCGCAGAAAGAAAGCCTATCCTTTATTCATTCGTATTTTGTTCTTCAAAAGCCAGATTCGGTCAATAGGATTATACCCATGATTACCACCTAATCTCGCCAACCACAATACTTTAGCAATTCATCTGCTTATTTACATGCCTCGCCCAGCTCTAAAGAGCTGCGCTTCGATATGTAAAATCAACATCTAAATCACTAAAATGCCGTGGTAGACAGGATTAGGTGGCAATCATGGGTTATACGAGAAGAACAAGCCTGACCCCAATTTGACCTCATTATTAGCTTAGGTTGATGCATATGGGGAGAACACCTCTTAATTTGTAATCATTTTTTTAGATTTTAGCTAGACAAAAACATGTCAATGTTACAATATAGTGTTGTATTAAAACAACAAAGTGTTGTGAATATTTAGAGGGGATTATATTATGTCGAATTTTCTTAAGCTTTTTTCAAGTGCTGCACTGGCAGAGATTCTTGGTCTTTTTTTTATGAATCCGGAAGAAGAGTTTTATCAGTCAATTATTGTTAAGCGTAGCGGGAAAGCTTTGATGCAGGTGCAACGCAACCTCAAACGTTTAGAAGAGGCAGGCTTGATCACTTCAGAGCGCAAAGGGCATATGATTTATTATAAGGCAGATCGCATGCATCCTGCCTTTGAAGACCTTAAGAGCATTTTCTTAAAAACTATTCTTGTTGGGGATTATTTGAAAGAGGCTTTACAAGCCTTTGAAAAGAAGATTAATTTTGCATTCATTTATGGTTCTGTGGCTTCACACAAAGAAAATGTAGGCAGTGACATCGATTTATTTATCATTGGAGAGCTTGCCATGCGGGAGCTGTCAAACGTAATTGTTCCATTCTCAAAAAAAATAAAAAGAGAAATGAATGTTATGATATTTCGAGATAAAGAGTTTAAGGAAAGAGTTGCCAAAAAAGAGAATTTCTTTGTGGAAGTAATTAAAAAGCCGAAAATTTGGCTTATAGGAGGGCAAAATGGATTTAAAAACTTTATTGGATAAAGGAATATTAAAAAATCATCAGACATCGGCTGATGAAATTATGAAAATGTTTAAGATGGTGAAAAGAGATATTGGTGATGCAAGTCTTAAAGGTTTGTCAACAGATCGTCGATTTACAACGGCTTATGAAGCTGCTTTGACTTTGGCAACGGTTATACTGCGAATTTCCGGTTATAGGACTGGTCCTATGTCCGGTCATCACAAGAATACTTTTGCAATATTACCTGAACTTGTTGGTTCTGATTTGGAAGATTACAGCAATTATTTTGAAGCATGTCGAATGAAACGAAATATGAGTGAGTATACGAGTAGTGGTGAAATTTCTAAGAGTGAAGCGGATGAGATTCTACATGAGGTTCAGATGTTTGAAACTCTTGTGAAAAATTGGATAAATGAACATTATTCTGATTTTAAAAATGTTTGGCTATTGGAATAATATAAAGGGGCCGGACCCCCATATGCATCAACCTAAGCTAAAGTAAGGCATTGATACTCAGTAGAAAAGGCTTCGTGCATCACCCGGACACGGCAGTGCCCCCTCTCGACGTTGTCGTAATAGTAAGATTGTATCTTTACGTTTACTATAGGAAAAACAAAGAAAGGAAGTACAATCAACGACAATGGCGACAGCTGTGCGTCCGCTGCGCGCGCTCTGCGCAGTGGGTGCTCTCTGTGTGCTCTGTGGCTATGTGGTAAAAAAATCGGTAGCGCGTAACATCAGTAATTAAACACTGGTCACTGATAATGGCGGCATCAGGAGTGATCCACCAGCGACCTATACCTCATGTTTTAACCCGTGATTGCGACCTATCCTTTACCATAGAATTTTTGCAGTGGTACAGATACGAAGACGAAAGACGAGCGAATGTTAAAACATTCGCGAGGATAGAAGCAAAGTAGATGTGCTGCTGCAAAAAGAGATATGGTGAAGCAAGACGGGGATAATAAACGGAAATAAAAACAATAAGGAACAAAAAGACTTAAGATGCTTGTCTTCAGACAATTAAAGCTTCTTTCTTGAGCTCTTAAAAAAGAAAAAAGACCTTGTTTCCTATAGCATCCATAGTGTCAGGCAATCTGGCTTATTTTACTCCTCGCGAATAGTTACAACTATCCGCTTGTCGTGCACTGAGCCATCTTACCTAACTCTATGGCGCTAAAGGAAAGATAGGTCGCAATCACGGGTTTAATATGCCAAACCACAGCTCGTCGTGGTATTTGTTATCGATTTTTTTTGACTCGCGTAGTGTGCCCTCTAAGACAAAGCCGCTTTTCATTAACACCTTCTGCGATGCAATGTTGCCGCTATATAGCGAGGCGTCGATTCTATGTAATTTCAGCGTCTGAAATCCGAACTCTAGCACCTTGGCAACGGCTTCCGTCATAAACCCTCGTCCCCAGAATTTTTTGCCGAGCCAGTAGCCTATTTCGGCTTTTTGATTTTTTTTGTCTACATTCATTAATGAAATAACGCCTATCAATTTGTCGTCAAAGGCAATGGCGAAAGCATATGATTTCTCGCTTTTCATCTCGCGATGCGCTTTGGCTATCCACTTTTCAGCGCCATCTTTGGGATAGGGATAAGGGATATTGCTCGTCCAAAGTACAATGTCTTTGTCATTGATATTGTCATACACGTCTTTGGCATCAGACCTGCGCAACGACCGTAACGTCACACTACTGTCACCATCCTTTTCTTCATACCGCATAACACAACCTCCTACGTAATATCGTTGTAAATATTATACTACGCCTTTGACAAAAGTTCACGGAAATTGTGCCAATCGCAGATCAAAGAAAAAATTTACCATATCCGCAACAGGAACCTTTACAATAATGAGATTTTAGTATATAATTCTTTACTTATTAAACACTTAGGTTAAAAAACATATGAAAATTGGCGGGAGTTGCAACACAGTGCCTTACGTTGACAGCGGCGCGGTGACGATGACGTCATCCGTCGATGTAGCTCCACGCCCTGTTAGCTGCGAGGCTTCCGCTAAAGCCGACGCAAAGGCACGAGAGGTATTGCAGAAACCGGCGCCACAACCAAGGCCCCTAGCCGGAAGAAAGATAAAACAGCGTGCTGTCTCACCAGTGCCATACACAATAAACCGCCACGCTTTGTCTAAAGTACAAAAGAATCGGAGGCTTCAAGAGCTTAACCGTAAACTGTCGACGACGCTAAGCACAAAGATTTCTGAAGAAAAGCGTCGCCTTCTAGAGTTCGACAAGATCGAGCTCCCTAAAGAATCTCTTATATCGGAAGACATCACTGTAGGTGTTTTCTTGCAGGTTTTAAAGAACAACCTATCACGACATAAATGTAATTATGATGCCAGGATATGCGGCTCCGGAGCGACGGCGGCGATTTTTGAAAAGACGAATCCGAAAGATATCTCCGATATCGATATAGCATACTATATCAAAAAAGACGACGGACGACAATCTTGTTCTTTCGATACCATCAAAGAATGTTTTATCGATAGCTTATACGCATGTGTCGACAAAAATAAATTCCCAAAAGGTTTCGATGAGGATAGAATAAAAATAATCCTGCAAGAAGAATATCTTAGCAATTATATGCGTTCGGACAAGGATGCAGCGAAAGACTGGATGCTTATCGGCGTCGGAGATCTCGAGCTGCGCTTCGCAAGAAATGCCCCCGCCAATGAAGTCGATTGTACGGCAGCATCGTTTCAAGTGGACCTTTGGGGGGATAATTACTACTGTCTCGACGATGACGAAGTTCTCGCAACACGTCATTACCATGAGGGGACTGTCATGATCAGAAACCCGGCGGTTGTAGGGCTTCCGCGTATTTTGAGGCGCCTCGCCAAGCCTTCGTGCAGAAAATATAACCCGAAGCGTCTGGCAGAGGGCCTGCAAAGAAAATATAATGTCCAAGAGCTGTCGGATATCATGCGAAATCATCTGTTAGAAGACGCCGGCGACATAAACAAAAAAATAAAAAATTGCATAAAAATAATGACGGAGCTGCTGGCACAAGACGAGAGTCTCGATAGTGCGTATTTATTCAGCAATATAGCAGAGACGCTCGGAAAAATTTTGAAAATACAGGCAGAGACACCACACGACGCCGTCATTAATTTGTTGAAAAAGTTATACAAAAAAAAACGCTTCGACGTCATAGAAGCTTTTGTCACGGCAGCCGACGACTTTGGGTTTCTGGAAGAAAAAGCTTTGTGGGAACAGGTCATATTAACATGTGTTCGGATGGGCAATAAAAATATCATAATAAAAGCTTACGAGATCCTAGAAAAAAGGCTTCCTGACATGCCGTCAAGCAAGGCGATCGTTGCTATAAGTGCCGCCATGATTAAAGTTGGCAGAAAAAAACAAGCGGTAGCTCTGGCGAAGCATCTCGACGATAAAGCCTTCGAGACATATTCTCCGCCTGTCGTTGCTATCCTAAGAGCTCGTCTGCAACAAGCGACGTCGGCAAAAGAAATAATATCTATAGCGCGTAAAAGCGAGTTGTTTGGAAAAAAGGCGTCTCGTTTGCATGCTAAAGCGATAAATAAGATGAAAGAAGTACGGGCCTTTGAAAAATACGACGACGTCGTTACATTCCATGAAATGCTCCGCCGAGCCGACATCATAAAAAAAGTTAGAGAAAATAAAAGGCTGTTATATGGAAAAATCATCAGAGGGTACGTCAGCACCGCTGAGCAGTCTGCCGAAGAAGCTATAGAGGCATTGCCCGCCCCCTTTAAAGAACGCGAATTTTTCAACGAGAAAGAATTGGACGGCTTCCGCGATTATATTGTAAGGAAGTGGAAGTTGGCGACATCGGAAAGATCGCGTCGAGAAATCGAATCCTTTTCGCGGGCGGTCTCTGATGCCCCTGCCGACAGCAAAACAACAGTACTTAAGTCGTCCGTCGCAGTACAAACATCTCCAAGGTCCAAGCCACCACTACCCGTTGTAGAAAAGACGTCTTTTGAAAAGGTTAAAGAATTTTGTTCTTGCGAAGGAGGGGCGGATATAAAAGAGCTTGTAGCGATGCTTGAGATCTGGTTGGGTATGGAAAAAGGGTCCCAGCGACCTTCCAGGGATCAGCGCCGTGATCTTGCTACGGCGATGGTGAGGAAATTTATATCGTATTTTTCGATAAGCAAACCTTTGCGTAAAAGAAGATGGATAATATCGCCGATAACGTCATGGAAAATTCGTAATATAAGAATTAAAGAAAACAATATGGCAAGAGAATTTTATGAGACTCTTCCGGAGGACTTTTTCAGGAACATAAAAACTGAGCTGAGAGGTTTGCAATACGTCCGGAAGCGCAGAGGAAGGCGCGATGCATATCTTTTTCCTATCACGATCTTATTACTCCTCATCGTTATGCGAAAAATTCCTTTTGATCCCGTTGTTTTAAAGGGTACACAATACGAAGCGATATATCCCAAAAGATTCAAAAGACAAGTAGCGATAATTGAACGTAACAAAAAAGCGGGCGTGAAGGTGCGGTGATGGAGTCATGCCTGACACCATCACAATAAAACACCTTATCGATGATTTATGCCTTTTTGATATCCTCGGAAATTTCTTCAATCATTCCTGCCTCCACAGCCTGCATAAGCAGACCCATGTCACCCTCTTCTTCTTCTGGGCCAAAGCCTACCCCCTTTTTATTTCGCTGGCAAGCGTGATCCTAGACATTCTTGTTATTATTCATCTTCATCATCGCCTTGGAAGATGCTGTCGAAAAAACCCTTCCCTCCTTCTAGCAAAGAACCTCCAGCATCTTTTATTGCTCCTTGTAAAGCTTTGGCTGAATTCCCTAATGTTTCGGCGCCATCTTTAAAGAGAGGGTTTGCAGACACGACAGCTTCTTGAAGGCTTTCTGCGATAGCAGCAACGACTTCCTGGATAGCCATTGTAATAGAGGCACCATCAGAATCTTTGCCGATATCATTCATCTCGATCGTTGGCAGGGGAGTCGTAAGAGCTTTCCCCTGGAGGAAGACGGCGCTGAGGTGTACTTTGCCCTCGGCAAGGATAAAATGATCTATTACAACTTTTTTAGAAGAACCCTCACTTTTTTGTTGCGGCTCCTCATTTTCTTCTTTCTCGCTTCCTGAAGATATATTGTTTATTAAAGTGCTTATGTTGCTGCCAGAAGTCAGCCCCTGCTCATACGTTATCTGAGGGGCAATGATAGCTATCTCTTGGATGACGATTTCGTTGGAAAACAGAGAGGAAAGCTTGATGTTAAAAGTAATCTCATCGCAAGAGAAAGCGTATTCGGTTTTGAATGCCTCGGGGTTCCCCACAACGAAATTCTTGATAGTACCTTTCCCAGAAAGAGGGGAAAGCCTGACGCTTCCCAAAGAAACAGAAGTTTTTGTGAAATGTGGCGCTGCGGCTTCGACGCTTATTTTGACAATCTGACCGAGAAAGAGCTGCATGAAAATGATAAGTACTATAAAACACGCCGCTAAGCCGACACCAATAGATTTTAATTTGTGAGCCATGACAAAACTTTTCAATTCATCGGACATGACAAAATGTTTCAACTTATTGAACACGGCGAAAAATTTCAATTTATTAGATATTACAAAGCTTTTTAATTTATTGAACATGACAAACCCCACTTAGTTGCAATTTTTTCTAGTATGTTTTTCAACATAGAAAAAAATCTTTTATAAAGCAATTTTTATTATCGTGACATCTCCAGACTTGCGTTGTTGCCTTTTTTTTACTGTCTAAGGCCAGACCTGACCCCAACACAAGCAGTATTAAAATCAGCAATACTATCCTTAAAATCACGGAAATTAGACTTAAAAGTCGTAATGCTAGCACTAAGATCACAACCAGCTTTATCAAGAGCATAAAAACAAGCAGCAACAGCATCAACATTAGCATCAAGAGCATCAGCACTAGCAGTAATACGAGCATTAACAGCCGCAGTTCTAGCACCAAGATCACCACAAGGATCACCAAAAGCATCAAGACTGACTAGACTAACCTTAAAAGCCGCAGTGCTAGCAACAAGAGCATCAACACTAGCATCAAGAGCATCAGAACTAGCAGCAACACGAGCATTAATAGTCGCAGTGCTAGCACTAGCACCAAGATCACCACCAGGATCAACAAAAACAGTTTCTGGTAGTTCTGGTTGTGTTTGTGAAGGTTCTCTTGCTGTTGATGAAATATCCATAATTAATAATCCTTTACTAGCGGTGTCAGGCGTGCAATGTTGCAATCTTGTATATCAAAAGATTGCACCATTGCACGCCTGACACCCTTACAATCAACGACAATGGCGTCCGCTGCGCGCTCTGCGCAGTGGGTGCTCTCTGTGTAACTCCGTGTCTCCATGGTAAAATCCTGTAGAGCAAAACGCCAGTGATGGCAAGCTAAAAATACTGAAATAAAGAATATTAGCGCTTAGGTTGATGCATATGGGTTTAAACGATATAGCTTAGTAATTTCTTTTGACCGCGCAAGGTGAAGCGGATCGTCTTCGTCACTGGCCTTGGCATGTTCCGGTCGAGTTTCAAGACACTCAATGATTTTCAACCCTGCTTGTGTGATGAGGGACTCCACCTCAAGCGGTTCACGTAAGCCCAGGTGTTCGGCTAAATCAGAAAGAATCAGCCAGACCTCACCATTATCGGCTAAATGCTCGCGAACGCCGTTTAAAAACCCTTTTAGCATTAGGCTATTTTCGTCGTACACGGCGTGTTCAATTCTTGAGGTGGGGCGTGCTGGCACCCACGGAGGATTACAAACAATAAGCTCAGCAGTCCCTAGCGGAAAAAGATCCGTATTGATAACTTCAACTTGTTTTGTATAGCCCAAGCGAGAGATGTTCTTGCGTGCACAAGCCAATGCGCGTGGGTCCAAATCGGTTGCGATGATTTTTTTGACTCCACGCTTTGCCAAAATGGCGGCGATGACGCCGGTGCCGGTGCCGATATCAAAAGCACAAGTGAGGCGAGCGGGGAGTGGGGCTTTATTAATAAGATCGAGATACTCGCCACGGACGGGAGAGAAAATTCCGTAATGCGGATGAATTTTGTCGTCGAGGGCGGCGATAAACACGCCTTTTTTTCGCCACTCATGAGCGCCAATGTATCCTAGAAGCTCGCGCAGACTCACAACAAAGGCGCCAGGCGATACACCAGCATCTGCGGGCTCTAAGGCTTCGCTGATGGCCTGCCGAGCATCAGGAGCACGACTTAAATTAAGTTTGTAATCAGCTTCAACACAAATGAGCAGCCGTGAAAGTATCCGCGCACGATGCGCCTGTGATTGTCGATGCCGATGAAAGAGTTCGCTTAGCGACAGCGAGCTTGCGTTGGATTTTTTGTGTATTGATTTATCAATTCGACGCTGTACGGCCTGCAAGAGTTGTTTGGCATTTTGAAAGTCGCCTCTATAAATAAATGCAGCACCCTCGCTGGCTTTCCGATAAAAATCGTCTGCTTTAAGGCGATCATCCGCCAGTAATATTTTTTTAGGCATTGAGAAATCAGACCCCGTGACCCAATCTCGGGTCTCAGTTTGGCCATTTTCTGTCCATGTGAGTTTACGTTCCATAGTTACCTTTATTTTTTAATCTGTATTTTACTGATGTAATCTTTCTTCCCAATCTCGACGCCGTTATTTCGCAGAAATATGGCACGGTTCAAAACATGCCATTTTGGGATAACAGTTGATTCTACCATAGAGCGCATAAATAGCGGATAGAAGAATTTCGGAATAGGACTTTCTACCACAGAGGCACGGAGGACACAGAGAAAGAAAACAATCTGGCTGGGGGCTACTCCCCCAGACCCCCGTTTTTCAGTGACCAGTGAATAGTGTGATAACTGATAACTGATAACTGATAACTGAACATTGAATATGCCCATAGCCCGCCCCAGCTCTCTCTCTGTGTTCTCCGTGTCTCTGTGGTGAAAAATCCTATTCTTATTCCGAACCCCGAACTTTTTAGGAAGCTTCACCTTCGCAAACTCTATCATCTGTTATCCCACTTTGAACCAGGCCAGAAATAGAATGCGCTGTCATGACATGAAAAAGGGAAGGTCCTTGCATTAGGCACAATGCACCGACGATATTGGCTATCAAACTTCGATCATCTTACCGGCTCTGTCTCAGTAGCTGAACAGATCTCTAATAGCGAAGGTCTTGCCACTGGCGGCGTTGAGAGCATTGCAAATTTTCTGCTGTACATGAGGCGTCAGACGGCGCCCCTTGCAGGCGCGAGAGACCATCTTGAACGTGATGTTTTCTGTGGACGCAGATACCAGATCACCCGCAGCGAGCTTATGCTCGGCGATGATGCCAGCAATTGGCTGTTCGCCAAGATTTTTTTCTACAGGATTATCATTCATGGCGTGATCCATTGGTTGCCGGCAGGGTATGAGTTTTTTGTAATACTATCATAGGCAATAATGGGGTCATGCCTGCGTAACTGCATTCACGAACATTAAGTTTCACAACTGACCTTACGCGCTACTCTCACTTTATTGGCGTGCTACAAGGGCGATCTGCTACATATTTCTCCTCGCCCAGCTCTTCTGAGCTTGGTTCGTCGGAATACTTACATCTCATCCCTTTCGCTACGTCACTAAAGCAAGACTAGCGCGTAACATCAGTTAACAACGTGGATATCAATATACCTAGTACTACACCCAAAGAATAATGTTCATAAGCGTATTAAAAAAGGGCACGGTTCAAAACATGCCATTTTGGGATAACAGTTGATTCTACCATAGAGCTCATAAATAGCGGATAGAAGAATTTCAGAATAGGAATTTTCTACCACAGAGAACACAGAGGGCACAGAGAGAAAAGCGGCTGGGCTAGGGGTTTCACCCCTAGAACCCCGAGGATTTTTTGTCTTTTGGAAGATTGGGGGTCTGGGGGAAAAT
>Ga0209361_1000062_pt1 | contig 134033 bp, 126 predicted proteins | sample SaaInlV_200m_DNA_3_FD_184657 | JGI IMG/M metagenome (GOLD analysis project Ga0209361, IMG submission 184657) | Marine microbial communities from expanding oxygen minimum zones in the Saanich Inlet - SI037_S4LV_200m_DNA (SPAdes) (version 2) | ecosystem: Environmental > Aquatic > Marine >... | reverse complement strand
AACTGCGCCTTCAGCAGCAGCTGTAATAACTTGTCTGAATCCATTTGAATTTGTTGTGATATCGCCAGCTGCATAGATCCCTTCAACGCTAGTGGATTGATTCACACTGGTTCTTACAAAACCTTGTTCATCCATTTCAACTCCTAATGAAACTAACATTTCTTGGTTTGGCAAAGAACCGATTTCGATAAAAACCCCGTCAGCCTCAACTTCGCTCTCCTCTTTTTCATGATCTTGTAAAATTACTTTTTCAACAACATTCTCCCCTTCGATTCGCACTATATTTTTACTGTACTCAATTTTTATTTTGTCGTTATCCTTTAAACTATCTGAATAACTTGGCAGACAACTTAGTTCTGGTCCTCTGTAAACAAGAGTCACCTTTTCAGCATATTCAGCGAGCATTAATGCTGCCATTGCAGCAGAGTTTCCTCCACCGACTACTATGATTTTTTTATTTCTAAAGAATGGCCCGTCACAAGTTGCACAATACGAGACACCTTTTCCCATGAATTTCTCCTCTCCTTCAATATCAAGTTTCCTAGCTGAAGTTCCGATTGCATATAAAATCTTCTTTGCTTCGTGCTCACCTTTGTCTGTTATGACCTTGAACCCACCGTCTACCACTTCAATTTTTTCAGCAACCTCTTGCTGAAGTTCGATGCCTAAGCCTTCAACATGAGAGCGCATCTTTAAACCTAGCTCCATCCCAGTGATTGATTCAAATCCTAAATAGTTTTCTATTTTATGGATCTCGTTCAAGTACCCTCCAGCTTCTTTACCAATAAGCATGTGGTCAATTTTATATCTGGAAGCATAAATAGATGCTCCTAATCCAGCTGGCCCAGCACCTAGAATAATAAGGTCTTTCATATTATCTTTTGTCATTTTTTATTAAAACTACGCCTTTTTCATTTCTTCAACAAGAACTTCTTTTGATTGAGCTCCTACGAGTTGCTTTACATTTTTGCCACCTTTGAAAATAATCAATGTTGGAATTGACATCACCCCGTATTTTTGAGCTGTCTCGCTATTTTCATCAACATTCAATTTCCCCACCTTTGCTGTTTCCTCGACTTCTTTGGCAGTTTCATCAATCACAGGTCCCATCATTTGACAAGGTCCACACCAAGGAGCCCAAAAATCCACCAAAACTGGTTTATCACTTTTCAAAACCTCTTCTTCAAAGTTTGCATCGTTAAATTCTAAAGCCATTTTTTTTTCTTTACTTTTTATAAAATATATCTCTTTTTATCTAGCTGATTGTGCACCCCTAATGTCCCAGTCTTCTGACTCTTGAAGAAAACTTTTGTAGAGATTCCTTAAAAACTTCCTTCGTAAACTGTGGGAACATTACAGAGGAAAAGTCATACTGAGTGTTTTGAGTTTGCCACATCAAGAATCCGGCACTGTTATGTGGATCATCTTGAACTCCAGTTCTAATCACAAAATCTACATTCGGGAGCTGCGCTGTCATTAAATTATCTTTAATCATTTCTTTTGTAACTACAATTTTCTTGGTTGCTTTTTGCGCCTTGCCAACAAGAGTCTTAACAGCGTGGAGCATATCATCATCTCCATTATAAGCTAAGAGAAAGCATAGCACGTGCTTAGAATGATTTTTTGTTTTCTCTACTCCCTCTTCAAGAATATCTTTTAATTTCCCGGGAAATTGGTTACGCCAATCGCCTAAAATTATGATTTTAGCTTGTGATTCGTAAATTTCCTTACTGTTTATTAATTTTTGAAAATATTCCTCATAAATCTCTAGTAAAGCTTTTTTTTCTTGGAAAGGTCTCTTAGCTAAATTGTCAGCAGAAGAGCCCCAAAAGGTTAGATATTTAACCCCCAGATTGAGAGCTTCTCGAACAATTTCCTCTATACGGTCCGCTCCCTCCTTATGACCCTTCCATGGACTTAGATTATTCATCCTCGCCCACCGCCTATTTCCATCTGGAATAATAGCGATATGCTCTGGTAAGGTTATGTCTATTTTTTCCATAAGCTATTTCCAATTTTTAATGCTGTCTGTTAACAATAAAATGTGCTATTCCTTCAAAGAAAACTCTGGCGTCCTTATTTTGCAAATCGATTTTGTCTAAAGCGCTGATTGAATCACTGACAAGTTTTTCTGAAAGATTTTTTGCATAATCCAGAGATCCTGATTCTGTGACAATTTGTCTGAATTCATCAATTTCACTTTTAGTTATGTCCTGCTTTTTAAGCAATTGTTCCATTCGTTTTTTCTGTGCTGCCGTTCCAGATTCTCTAACTTTTATTACGAGTAATGTTTGTTTTCCTTCGATAATATCACTGCCAACTGGTTTTCCTAATTTTTTTTGTTCACCAAAAATTCCCAGAACATCATCTCTAATTTGAAAAGCTGCTCCAAGAGGCATTGAATAGTCAGTGAAATTAGCCAAAACACTTTCATCAGAGTTTGCTAGTAACGCACCTAAATGAGATGGGCCCTCGAATGTATATCTCGAGGTCTTCCCTTCATACATTCTCATTATTTCCTCTTCGGTGGCTGTTCCTTTTGCTTCCAAGATAACGTCTATCATTTCTCCTGGAATTGTTACATAAACAATATCTTGCAATTTATCTAGGACTTTGATGATTGTCTCTGGAGCGAATTTGGAATGAAAAACAATTTCACTAGCCATGGAACCAGCTAGATCGCCTGCTATCATTGCCATTGAGTTTCCAAAGTGTACAGGGTCTGTTTTTGGAAAAAACTTTCTTGCGATTGCCTCATATTCAGCATTTAGAGTTTTCACACCATGCCGGAGCTCATCTTTGTCAATAATATCATCATGGATAAGCAAGAAGGAGTGTACTAATTCAATCGACATTGAAGCCTCTACAATTCTGTCTTCATCCTTTCCTCCACAACCAAGATATGCGTAGTACATTACTGCAGGACGAATTCTTTTTCCTCCAGCGAGCGTAAAGTTACTGATCATCTTCACAGACTCTTCTGCAAGTGGATCAATTAACTTAGCTTTCCTTATCTTCTCTTTAAAATATTCCTCCAAAAAAGGTCGCAGTCGTTCTTTGTAGTCGTTTAACAAATTTAATGCTTCCACAATTTTGTTTATTATTTTTATATATTCTAGATTAAAAACTTCGTACCGAATAGGGGAATCGAACCCCTGTTACCAGAATGAGAATCTGGCGTCCTAACCACTAGACGAATTCGGCAAACAATCGTCTTCTTTGCTTAAGTATATAGCTCTTGTTTTCAACTTAAAACTATTAACCACTATACTTAAAAATTTACCAAGAGTCAATCGTTTGCAAGGAAACTCCGTCTAAGCATTGCTTGTATCAATATCAATAATCATCGCTTGTGGATTCTTATTTCCATTCCATTGATTCATTTCAAGATTAAAAGCAAGGTCGATGATGTCCCCTTCGGCTAATTTTTGAAATTGCTTTGCAATGCCAAACCCAATTGCGTCTAGTACTTTTCCTTGTCCGTCTTCCTTTTGCAACTGTATCTTTAAATGAGCATCTCCATTCCCGACTGTTCTTACTTGCGAAACTCTTAGTTTTTCACAACAGAAAACTGGTTTTTTGTTCCCCGCTCCATATGGCTCTAAAAGGCTTAGTTCATCAACTAATTTATCGGTGATTCTTTCAAATGGGATGCAACTATCGATTAAAATCTCTTTAATCAAATCTTTATCGTCAATATTCTTCATTTCTGCTTGCATCTTCTCTTGGAATTCCGCAAAATCATCCTCTTTCAGTGTTAGACCAGCGGCTTGGGAATGCCCACCATATTTCAATAACAATTCTTTGTTTCTTTCCAGCGCCTCAACCATGTTGAATTGTGGAATTGAACGACAAGAAGCTCTCATTAATTTTTCACCATCCTTTTGATGATTTTGGAATAAAATAGTTGGCCGATGGAAAGCTTCTGCCACTCTTCCAGCTGCAAGACCAACAATTCCGAAATTCCAATCAGGAGAAGCCTCTATGATTATCTTTCTATCTTTATTCTTATTAACCCTTCCAAAAACTTCCTCTACAATCTCCTTTGTCACTTTCTGTCGGAATTTATTCTTGTCCTCAATCTCGAGTGCTAATAATCGAGCTTGTGTTTCTTGAAATTTGTTACAAAGTAATAGCTTTTGGGCAGCGTTAGCATGATCCATTCTTCCTGCAGCATTGATTCTTGGAGCAATTTGGAACGAAACATCATAACTAGAGGGAATGTTTTTCTCGTCTATATTAATCTTTCCAACTTGGAATAAATGATGAAGACCAACTCTTCTTGTCTTTGAAAGCACGAATAAACCAAATTTCACCAACATCCTGTTCTCTGTTGAAAGATCCACACAGTCGGCAATTGTGCCAATTGCAACAAGATCTAGAAACCATTTTAATTGTGCACTGTCATAATTATCAACTTTAGGTGCTATTGCTTGCAAAAACTTAAAGGCGACACCGACCCCCGCTAAATCTTTGTTTGGATATTTATCGCCAGATCTTTTTGGATCAACAACGGCGACTGCTTTCGGCATATTTTCTGGTAAGTGGTGGTGGTCCAAAATAACAGAATCGATTCCAAGTTCTTTCGCATACTCAACCTCCTCTGAGTTTGAAACTCCACAATCAACAGTAATAATGAGAGTGGCTTCTTTGTCTTTTATGTATTCTAAGGCCTCTTTATTTAATCCATACCCTTCAGTCGCACGATCTGGCAGATAAGCAACTGTTTCAACTTCAATCTGCTGAAAAAAATCTAGTAGCAAGGCAGATGCTGTTACACCATCCGCATCATAATCACCATATACACAAATTTTTTCACCTTTTTCAATAGCAACCAACGTCCTTTTGACTGCTAAATCCATATCCGTTAGTAAAAATGGATCGATTGAGATTGCATCATATCCAGGATCTATAAAAGCTTTTTTTGCTTCCTCACTGTCAATACCCTTGGCTAATAATAATTCTTCTATCTCCTCTTCTAAATCTAGGAATATTCTGTTTTCCAGAGAATTCTGCTGTCTCACCTTCCAATTTTGTTTCATTTCCTGTCTATAATTCTTAAAATAAATTTCAAAGCATTCCTTGAAATCAACCAATTCTTAATTAAATCTTTTGTTGCAAGAAGGGCAACGAACAGAACCCCTGAAATAGTCCTTGTCAGTTGTTTTAAGTTTAATTGCCAACTCAGTGCTACACTCATCACATAAAAATCCGTCTGGCATTCTTTGCTCCCTCATGAATCTTTCCACATCTTTAGACTCTTTGTCAACCTTAAAAAAATATGCCTCTGCATTCATAACATTAATAACTCTCCTGATAATTTCAGCTGGGGAGATAAGGCCTCTAATAATAAAATCATTGACACCTAGCTTCTCCATTGCTGTTCGGTCCTCCTCTCTTCCAAGGTGAGAATTCACAATAATCGGAATATCAACAGTGTTTTTATATTCCTTCAGTGCTTTTACAAAATCAAATCCATTCATTCTTGGCATAATAATCCCTGTGAAGATACCATCGACTTCTTCACTAGTTGCAACTTCAAGACCTTCTATCCCGTCTTTTCTCTCAATTACACCCAATCCACTTTGACGAAATAATTCGGAATACATTGAACGTATTTGCTCATCATCGTCAACGATAAGAATTTTTTGTTTTCTGTTTTTTTCCATTTTTTTATTTTGTTTATTTGTGAATCAACTTATTTAAAGATTAAATTAAAATCTTAATGTCAACAACCATTGGATGCTCTTTCGGGTACAACATTATTGGGTTGATATCAAGCTCTTTAATCTCTGGATTACACATAGATAACTTTGCGACTCTCTGTGCTTCCAAAGCAACTAAGTTTATATCAATTTTCTGTTTTTTCAAAACTTTCCCTAGAAGAGAATTCTTAATTTTCCTGCTAATTTCTTCTTCACTTATAGGTAGGAGCCAAAGCAATTTTGTGTCAAAAAGTTCAGTAAATATTCCTCCAAGACCAACCATTAGAACGTGTCCAAAAGACTTATTTTCTTTGATGCCAATGATTACTTCGAAACCAGCATGAATCATTGGTTGGACCAACATTCTTTCCCCAGGAAAAGACTCTTTTAATCCCAATCTTTTCTCTTCTAGCTCGTCTTCATTTTTGATATAAAGATATAAAGCATCTTTGGCGTTTTTATGCAAAACAGTGGGGCTGTCCAACTTCAAGACTACAGGGTACTCGCCTGTGTACTCAGAGGCTCCATGGACTAGATAGGTTGCTTTTAAAATATTTAATTCAAATTTATTTCCAAGTTCTGTTGCTTCATCATAGTAAAAAACACCTCTTCCTTCTTCTTTGAGTTTTGAAATAATTACATCCTTTTCCTGTTTCTCTTCTGAAGTAGCAGAGATTACCGACGCTTCTGTTTCATCAAGCTGCTTTGCATTAACAAACTCTAGTGCTTTCTCTAGAGCTCTTATTGCGCTATACGCAAAGCGGAAATTGCTCAATCCCCTTTTCGCAAGGTATTCTTCTGCACACCTAGCAGCGGCCCCTCCTATAAATACAGGTATAACAGGCACCGACATTTCTTCATTCATGCCAACTATGACTTGGGCGATAGCTTCTATTGGAGTTTGGGCTTGTGGTGTAACAATGACCAAAACAGCACCTATTCCAGGTACACTCTTTAATGTTTCCAAGGTTTGTCGATAACGATCATCCATTGCATCTCCAAGAACATCAACTGGATTCTTAGCGGAACTTTCTGATGGCAAACCAGTTTCAATTCTCTTTTGATCTTCTACGGGAATTTCAAACATTTTCAATTTAGAATCACTTTCTATGATATCTGTTGCTACAACACCTGGGCCTCCAGCGTTTGTAACAATGACAATTTTTTCATTTTTGGGCAATGAAAAACTGTTCAATAAAGAAATCGCTCCTGAAAATTCTTGTAGGTTTTTACAATACACTCCACCTTTTGCTTCGATTACTTCTTTTGTAACAGCTGCGTCTCCAGCCATTGCTCCTGTGTGTGATTGAATTGCTATCTGAGCTTTCTCGGAAACCCCAGCTTTCAGGATAACAACTGGTTTAATTTTTGTGATTTCGTCTAATTTTTTAGCAAATTCCTTTCCGTTTGCAATATCTTCCAAATACAATGCTATGATTTTTGTTTTTTCATCTTGCATGTAATAATCCAAAAGATCATTTTCATTGACAACAGCCTTGTTGCCGAGTGTTGTTACGAGAGAAAATCCAAACTTTCCATCAGCAGCCATATCAAAAAGTGCTGTCGTCAGAGCTCCCGATTGCATAACCAAGCCAACACCTCCGGCAGGAATTTTGCCTCCAGCAAATGATGCGTTGAAATTTTCGCTTGTGTTAATTACGCCCAAGCAATTCGGTCCAACGATTCTTATCTCATGCTCCTTCGCTAGAACTTTTAGTTCCTTTTCTCGTTTAGCTCCTTCTTCACTTTCTTCTGAAAAACCAGCCGATATAATAACGATGTTTTTAATTGGAATATTTTTTTTAGCACAATCATCAACAACTCCGTTCACAAATTTAGCTGGTACAGCGATAACTGCTAAGTCTACCTCCCTTTCAATATCCAAAACACTAGCATAAGCCTTCAATCCTCCAACTTCCTCGTGCTTTGGGTTGACTGGATAGATTGTTATTGTGTCATTTTGAGAAATATTTTTCAAAAGAATATTTCCAATCTTGCCCTCTGTATCAGTAGCGCCAATAATTGCGACTGAATCTGGATTTAGAATTTTTTTCATTGTTTGTTATTTAATCTTTTTGATTGTTGATAATGTATCTTTTTCCAGCGCTATTAGTTCTTTCTTTTTCAATAAACCATTTGTTCCTCCCATAGCTGAGATCACTGATACACTATTCATTACTCCCCAACAAATAGCTTTTTTTACATCATTATATTCAAGATATGCAGCAAAAAAACCGCTTGAAAAAGCATCTCCTGCGCCCACCGTATCCATAATTTCAGTGGCTCCTGCTTTAATATGATAAATATTTTCTCCCTCAGCGACATATGCGCCTTTCCTTCCATCAGTAATAACCAGAACTTTCGGTTTGTAGTTTAGAAGTGCCTCAAAAATAGGTCCTACCTCATTTGTTATATTTTCCTCGGAATTTTGCAAAAGTTCAATTGCTTCATCACGATTCAAGAAAATGATTTCAAAATCACCAAACATTGCCAATAAACTTTTTGGGTTATTTTTGATTTGAAAACCTGAAGGATTGCAGGCCACTTTAATTTTTTTTGCTTTTGAGAATTCGATTAAAGTCTTGAATTTTTCTTCCCAGCCCTCTTTCTGTGACCCAATATAGATTCCTTCCGCATTGAATTTAAATTTTCTCAATGCTTTTGCTAAATCAAATCGCTCCACTGAATCACCAGTGCGAAAAATTACATGGTCATTATGGACTGAATCAGAGATAATAATCGATATTTCACTTTCAACTTTTCCATTTCGTTGAATAAACCTTTTTTTCAATTTCTCTTTACCAATTTTTTTTAAAAGCCAGTCTCCAGTATCCGAGTTGGATACTCTTGAAAAAATAAGGGGCAATATTCCACATTGCGACAACCCCGCTGAAACATTAACCGCGCTTCCACCGAGAGACTCTCGATAACTATCGGCATATATCTTTGCACCAAATTCAAAACCAATTAATTTTTGAACTGCCATGTCCCCTTTATTGTCAACAACTTTTGCTTCTCCTGTTGAAATGAAAATATCTTTTGTGATCGAACCAATGCAAATTACTTTCTTCATTTTAAAAAAATTATATTATTTATTCTTTAATCAGAGAATCTAATTCCATTTCCTTAGGTTTCTCGATACCCAAAATCTGCAAGATTGTTGGCGAAACATTTCCTAGTTTTCCGCCTTCTTTGAGTTTAATTCCCTTGAACTTAGCATTATAGGAAATAACAACAAAAGGCACTTCACACTTCGTATGAAACGTGTAAGGCAATTGAAGTTCTTCATTGAAAAGAATGTCGGCGTTTCCATGATCAGCTGTAATTACCAAGGTTCCACTTTTCTTTTTAACTAACTCATTTATTTTTTCAAGTTGACTGTCTATCACTTCGATTCCTTTTTTTGTCTTCTCAAAATCTCCTGTGTGCCCGACCATATCAGCATTGGGATAATTTAAACAGATAAACTCATGTGTCTGGTTTTTTAAACTATCCAAAACAATTCTCGTAATTTCCTTCGCAGCCATTTGAGGGGCTTCTTTATAGGAACGAACTTCTGGTGACTTTACTAGGACTCTATCTTCTCCTCCGACTGAATCAGCGTATCCTCCGTTGATGAAATATGTAACATGTGCATATTTCTCTGTTTCAGATATATATAACTGCTTCAAAGGGGCAAGTGCTAGTGGTAACGTGCCAATCAGTGGTGCACTTACAAACGCTGTTTTTAGATTCAAATCAGAGCCGAACTCTGTCATTGCTACAAATTCTAAGTTTTTCAAAAGATCCAGCTTGGGGAAATTTATTTCTTTTGCCGTATTATTCCCTATGAATAACTTGGACATTTGTCTTGCTCGATCCGAACGAAAATTGAAAAAGATTACACTGTCATTGTCCTTTATTCTTCCTATGGGCTCTCCTTCTTCATCAACAAGTACAGCTGGTTCGATGAATTCGTCCGTTCTTTCTTTTTCGTAATTACTCTTAATAATTTCATCGAATGTACTGAATTTTTCTCCTTTCCCTAACACCATTGCATTATATGCACAAATCAATCTATCCCATTTTTTTATTCTGTCCATTCCATAGAATCTTCCGCTGACGGAAGCTAGTTTTGCTAGTCCTTCATATTTTATTTGATTTTCCAGAGATTTCCAATGTTCTAAGGCACTTTGCGGATATGAATCTCTTCCATCTGTGAAAAGATGCAAAAAAACTCGGTCCTTTAAGTTTTGTTGTTTGAGCAATATTAGTAATGCCAATAGAATGTCTGGATGTGCATGAGGGCTGTCGCTATTCCCTAAAAGCCCCACCAAGTGAATATTTGAATTGTTGTTTTTAGCATGCTCTACTGCGCTTAGAAGCGCGCTGTTGCGAAAAAAGCTTCCATTGTCAATAGCTTCTAGGATCATTCGGACGTCTTGTTTTACAACTCTTCCTGCACCAATGTTGATATGTCCTGTTTCAGAACCACTCATTTGACCCTTCTCAAGTCCAACATCATGACCAGAGGCTAATAATGTGGTGTTTGGATATTTTTTAACAGCTGCATCAAAAAACGGTGTGTCTGCTGCAAAAATTGCATTTGTTTTTTCACTCTCAGGGCCAACGCCCCATCCATCTAGAATTGCCAGAACAAGTGGATTTTTTTTGCTTTGATCTCTCATGTCTATTCTTCTATTTCATTTTTTATTTTCAGCTACGAAAAAAGTACCTCAGTGCGTTATTGCATTTACAACGATAAGCACCCTGGTATTTATTTTAAAAATTTCAGAAACTATTTATTAGTCTCTCTTTCTATCTCGGCAACTCGATTATACTTACACACTCTTTCCCCTCTCGCCGTGCTTCCAAATTTCACATAATCAGCAAAAAAACCAACGGCTAAATCGCCAATGAAATCATCAGTTGTTTCGCCACTTCTATGAGAAACGGCGACTTTCATTCCATATTCTTTCGCTGCTCGTACACATCTAGCAGTTTCAGTAACTGAACCAATTTGATTAACTTTTATCAAAATTGCATTAGCTGCATTTTTTTCTTTTGCTTCATCTAGAATCTTTTTGTTAGTCACCGTTAGATCGTCTGCAATAACAGAAATGTCTCCTCCTGATTGTTCGTTAAACATTTTCCATCCATCCCAATCAAATTCACTCATTGGATCCTCAATAAGCTCCATTTGATATTTCTCTATCCATTCGCGATACATGGCGCTCATCTGTTCACTATCCAAAGAAACATTATCTAATTTTAAGTTATACATCCCTGTCTCTTTGTCAAAAAATTCACTTGCAGCTGCATCAATTCCTGTTTTTATTTGAGTCCCAGCTTCATACTTAGTTTCTCCGATTGCTTCTATGATTAGCTCTAGAGCTTCAGCGTTAGCATTGAGAGCTGGAGCAAAACCACCTTCATCACCAACTGCAACACGATAGCCTTTTCCTGTTAAAACTTTTTTTAATGCTTGGTACGTTTCTGCCCCCGCCTGCAATCTCTCGGCAAAAGTATTGAATCCAGAAGGAACTAGCATAAATTCTTGAATGTCTAAGCCGCTGTCAGCATGTTCTCCACCATTAACGACATTAATCATTGGAACTGGAAAGTTCCAATTTTCTGGTCTTTCAAACTTATAGATCTCTTGTAAGTGCTGCCAAAGTTCAACTCCTTTTGAAATTGCCCCCGCTCTTGCGACTGCCAATGAAACACCCAAAATTGCATTTGCCCCCAACTTTGCCTTATTCTCTGTTCCGTCAAGCTGGATCATGGCTTCATCGATTGCAATAAGGTCTTCAACCTCCATGTCTTTAATTTGCGGTAAAATATCCTCCATAACATGAGCACAGGCCTTTAAAACACCTTTGCCTCCGAATCTTTCATCGCCATCTCTCATTTCAAGAGCTTCTTTTGTTCCAGTTGAAGCACCAGAAGGCACAGCTGCTTTTACAGTTCTGCCGTCCTCTAATGTAAGCTTAACTTCCAACGCAGGAATCCCACGAGAATCTAAAATTTCGTGCGCATCAATATTTTTTATTTTCATTTTTTTGTTTAATATTTTAATGAAATTTTCTTTTTCTTTCTCAATTATACTTCTCCGTTGACATTTCCGCAAGTTTGTATATAATTAGAAATGTTTGAAAAATAATAGCTCTCAAATCCACTTTTCAAGTGATGTTTTTGTTTTAATGAGAAATATTTTTCAAGCATTTTGACAATCCATTTATGCGCGCATAGCTCAGTTGGTAGAGCAACTGCCTTTTAAGCAGAAGGTCGGGGGTTCAAATCCCTCTGCGCGTACAAACAAAAACACTGTCACCATTCTTGGTAGCCGTGTTTTTTTGTTTAAACATTTCTTACTTTGTCATTTCTTTTCTATTGACAAAATATACAAAGAGTGCTATAATATAAATAGAACGTTAAATAAAGAGAATTTTTTAGACAAACTCATAAAGGAGAGGGACTAAATCATGACTAAAATTATCGTAAAAGTTGCTTTGGCAATTCTTGTAAGCTATTTGTTTATCGCAGCACCATTTGATGCAGCAAATAAAATGGCTATGGGAATTAAAAACCAGCCAATTATAACTAACTTTTGGCTGATACTTATGATGCTCCCTGCTCCCGTGATCACTTTTGTTGTTGCAGTCCGCAACAGATAAATTCCAGTTTTTATATTCAGCCTCCCTTGCATTCATTGTTTTGCAAGGGAGTTGTTTTTTTGTAAATTCTTTTTACACCACATTTTATCAAAAAATCAAATATTGAAAACTATGGATAAAGATTGTATACTTAAAAAACGCTAGATGGGGAAAAGCTATTTTTGGGGGATCCAAAAAAAGCTTTCTTACTTTTAAAGGCACTCTTTTTCTAAACTATGTCATCAAAACAAAAATTCACTCATCTCCATGTCCACACGCATTATAGTCTCCTCGACGGTTTAGGAAAAATCGACGATATTCTTGATCGTGTGCAAGAACTTGGAATGGACTCAATCGCAATTACTGATCATGGAACGATGTATGGAGTCCCTGAATTTTACGATAAAGCAACACAAAGAGGAATTAAGCCTATCTTGGGGTGCGAGATGTATGTCGCTCCCAATGGTCTACACAACAAACAACCGCGTGTGGACGAAGACCGTTATCATCTTACATTGCTCGCCGAAACAAATGAAGGGTATCGAAATCTAATGAAGCTCTCGACAACAGCTCATCTGGAAGGATTTTATTATAAACCAAGAATTGATCTCTCACTTCTTAAAAAATACAGCAAGGGCATTATTGGACTTAGCGGTTGTGTTCAAGGAGAAATCGCACAAATTATAATTGGAGGAAAATATGAAGAAGCAAAAAATAAAGCCTTGGAGTATCAAAAAATTCTCGGGAAAGGTAGTTTCTTTTTGGAAATTCAATACTTACCAAGTTTAGATAAACAGCTTATTGCTAACAAAGGCCTTCGAAAGATTTCCAAAGAAACGGGGATTCCGCTTGTTGCTTCTGCTGATCTTCATTATGTTAACCCTGAAGACAAGGATGTTCAAGATATTCTTCTTTGCTTACAAACTGGGCGTAAAAAAGACGAGCCGAATCGAATGAGTATGATGGATTTTGACCTATACCTAAAGAGCCCCGAAGAAATGTGCGAATGTTTCAAGGATGTTCCTGAGGCGATTGAAAATACACAAGAGATTGCAAAGAGATGCGATGTGACAATCGAATTTGGCAATACCAAACTTCCACACTTCGATGTGCCTGAAGGTTTCACTGCAGACTCATATCTCTTAAGTCTTTGTGAAAAAGGAATTAAAGAAAGGTATAAGAATGGCGGATACAACAAAGAACACAAAGAAAGACTGGAATTTGAACTAGGTGTAATTTCGAGAATGGGATTCTCAGGATATTTTTTGATTGTCCAAGATTTCATGAATTGGGCTAAGAAGCAAGGAATTATTGTTGGCCCTGGACGTGGAAGCGCTGCTGGAAGTTTTGTTTCGTATTTAACTGGAATAACGAATCTTGACCCACTAGAATATGGCCTGCTTTTTGAACGTTTCTTAAATCCAGATAGAATCTCGATGCCAGATGTCGATGCTGATTTTGCTGATCATCGTCGAGATGAGGTTTTGCAATATTGTCGTAAAAAATATGGGTATGATCATGTCGCTCAAATCATAACCTTTGGAACAATGGCGGCTCGAGCTGCAATTCGTGATGTTGGCCGTGTTTTGGATGTAGAATATACCTACTGTGACAAATTGGCTAAGATGATTCCTCAATTCACAAACCTTCAAACAGCACTTGAAACGTCAAAAGAACTAATAATGGAATACAATGGCAATACGAATGCTAAACGTATCATCGATGCAGCTCTTCGTCTGGAAGGTGTCGCTCGCCATGCTTCTGTACATGCATGTGGTGTTGTAATCACAGATGAGCCTGTCGTGGAATACTCTCCTTTGCAGTATATGACTGGGAAAAAAGGAACTGAGCCATCTATTGTAACTCAATACGCTTCTTCCTCAAAAGCTTCTTATGTAGAAAAAATTGGCCTCTTGAAGATGGATTTTCTGGGTCTTAAAAACCTTACTATTATTGAAAATGCATTGAAAATAATTGAAAAAACAACTGGCGATGTAATTGATATTGATACCCTGCCTCTTGATGACTCAAAGACCTATGAATTATTACAGAAAGGTTCTACTACTGGTGTTTTTCAATTAGAATCTTCGGGAATGAAGAGGTATTTAAAAAAACTCAAACCTACTGTCTTTGAGGACATCATTGCAATGGTTGCCTTGTATCGCCCAGGACCAATGGAATGGATCCCTGACTTCGTTGATGGAAAGCATGGGAAAAGGAAAATTGATTATTTCCACCCCAAGCTTAAGCCAATCATTGAAAATACTTATGGCGTTGTTGTTTACCAAGAGCAGGTGATGAAAATCTCCCAGGAACTTGCTGGTTTTACTCCTGGAGAAGCTGATGTTTTAAGGAAGGCGATGGGTAAAAAAATTGTTGAGATGATTGAGAAACAAAAGCAAAAATTCATTGAAGGGTGTGTTAAAAATAAAGTATCTGAAGTGTTGGCCAAAAAAGTATTCTCTTTCATTGAACCATTCGCTGGTTATGGGTTTAACCGTTCTCATGCGGCTTGTTATGCGCTAATCGGTTATCAAACAGCTTTCCTAAAAGCTCACTACCCTGCCCAATTTGTAGCAGCGCTTTTAAATTCAGACAAGGATGATATCGATCGAATTGCAATTGAAATTGAAGAAGCTCGCGAAATGGGAATTGAAGTTCTGCCTCCTGATGTAAATGAAAGTTTCAGTCAATTTGCAGTACTTTTCCCCGAGAAAGATTCTAAAGACGATAAAATTAAAATTCGTTTTGGATTGGAGGGTATCAAGGGAGTTGGGACTAATATTGCTCAAAAGATAATAATCGAAAGAGAGGAAAATGGAAAATACAAAGACATTATTGACATGTTAGAGCGTGTTCAGGAGAAGGATATGAATAAAAAATCACTTGAAGCTCTTGCAATGAGTGGTGCGCTCGATAGTATTATTTCTAGAAATAAAGTCATTCAGAATGTTGAAACGCTACTTAATTATGCAAAAGATTTTCAAAAGAATGCCTTAGCTGGTCAATCTTCTCTCTTTGGCTCTGCAGACGGGGAGGAAGATATGATGCCAAAAATAACTCTGCATGAAGCTGATGCGGTTCCCAAAAAACAACGACTCTCTTGGGAGAAAGCGCTTTTGGGTCTTTATATCTCTGATCATCCACTGCGTGGTTATCAAGACTACTTCAAGAAGTTTGCGACTCCGATTCAAAAACTTTCTGCATCACACGTTAATCATAAGGTAACAGTTGGTGGAATCATCACTAAGATGCAAAAAATCTACACTAGAAGAAATCAGTTGATGTATTTTGTCACCATTGAAGATGGACTCGGTAAGCTTGAAGCCCTTGTTTTTCCAAAAACAATCGAGAGGACTGGGGACGTTTGGGTTGAGGAGAAGATCTTGCTTTTGACTGGTAAACTTTCAGAAAAAGATGATGAATTGAAACTTCTCACAGAAGAAGCATTGGAAGTCGATGAAAAAGAATTGTGGCGCTACAAGAAAAAGGAAATCAAAGAGACTACGCCTACTTTAGAGAAATTCAAACATCCATCAAATCGCCCCGCTTCAGCACCTAAGTCTTCCAAGGAAGAAACTATCCAGAAAAATATTTTAATCACGATTAACACTGGGTGTGACAAAGTCACGCTAGAGAAAATATCAAAAATTTTGCAAACCAACAAAAAAGGTCTTTGCAGTGTGTTTATAACAGCTCCTGAAATCGGAGGCAAATTGGAAACTCCACATCGTATTACTTTCAATCTTGATACTATTGAGAAGATTAAAGGAATTGTGGGAAATGGAAATGTTGTTTTTGAGTAATATATAACTTTCTTTATAATAAAAAACAGACAACTAGTCTGTTTTTTATCTTTTATGTTTTAGAGGACTCTATAGTGACATCTATAGAGTCCTCTATCTTCCAATCAAATCATTTGTTGTTACATGCCCCGATAACTAAAAAGTGACACTTAGACTGGTCAAGAGAGTAAATCGCCAGAATTATTAAGATTTTTTACTAGAACTTATAACGAGAGGCTTTAAATACTTTGTTTTTATCCTACTTTTTTTGTTGTTATAACAAAAATCCATATATTATTCAAAGTCACAAACTCACTTCCAACTTTTCAATTCCTTCTTGATATTCTTTTTTGAGTTCTTGACTTGTCACAATTTTAGCAGTTTCCACATCATAATAGTTGATATTTGGTGAAAACATTTTCTCAAATAAAGATTTGCTCCAGCTAATGTCTTCGCCCCCTTCTTTCAGCACTTCTAAATCAGCAAGATAGTTATCGACACCAACTCTATCAAAAATCATAAGTAGTTCTCTATCCGTGAGACCTCTCATCAGATACACAAATGAACTCATAGTTTCCATTGAAATTTTTTCAGCATGCAATGACTTTCCATGACTCAACTTTTCCTCTTTTTTTAATAGCCACATTTCGTCAAATCTATCCGAACTATTCACTAAATCATATGACTGAGAGAAAGGAACGAGTGTGTCTTGATAGGCATGCACAATCAGGAAATTTGTCTCTAGGTTTCTAGCAATGTACTCATGGTTCCACTTCTCATATTCATTTTTTGCACCTTCTTCTACTCTTTTTTGATATGGCTTCCAGAAATCTTCACCTGGGGACTCCTTTGTCCAATTCAGCCAAGACTCCATGTCGCTTGGTGGATAGAAAGCGACTCCAACAACTGGTTTTACTGATGAGTTCACTGCTCCATACAACGCTTCAAATCCTCCCCAAGAACCACCATAAATTCCAATTTTCTCCGTTTTGTTCTCTAGAAACTTTAAACCTGCCACAATATCCTCAATATCATTATTAATATTACCACCTTCATAGAAACGTGCGTATACAAGCAATACTGCAAATCCGTTTATTAAAGACAAATTTGCGCTTTCTGTGGCATCAACAACTGAATGTGGTTTCCAATGATGAGAATCAATCCGTTCTCCACTCCAATCAATCTTTTCATATGGAGCTGTGATTAGAATTGTTTCTTTGGCATTTTGATTAGGATAATAAACTGCATATGCTGGATCATTTTCTCCTTCCAGTCTAATCAACTTATAGTTGTACTGCTTATCGTCCTTCTTAATTGAAGAGCTCTTAATAATTTTAAACTCATTTTTAACCTCGAACTCTCCATTTTCTTTTCCAGATAAAGCTAGTATCGCGACAACACAAAAAAATAACAAAGAGAATATGGTTTTCTTTTTTCTTAAAATCATTTTTTACTATTTTTTATTTTTCAAAGAGTCTCTTATCTCTCTTAAAAGAAGAACTTCTTCTGGTGTCTTTTTAACTTTCTTCTCTTCTTTTTTCTTGAGTCTATTGAGTTGTTTTATCACTATGAAAATTGCAAATGCGATAATGACAAAATCAATAACGGTATTGAGAAAATTGCCATAGTTAATGGTGATGGCTTCAGTTGTGCTAGTGGTGTTCTTTAGCGTTATCATAAGATTGGAAAAGTCCATCCCTCCCAAAACAACTCCGATTGGAGGCATAATGATATCAGCAACAAAGGAGCTAACAATCTTACCGAAAGCAGCTCCGATAATGATACCAACCGCCATATCAACAACGTTGCCCCGCATAGCGAACTTTTTGAATTCTTTTAACATAATTTTAATATAAATTATTATCCTTGGACAGTTCAGTGGCTTTTCACCTTAAAGTTATTATAACAAACATTTGACAAAAATCACAAAAGACTTAGAATAAAAACAGTTCATCTTGTGATGATTGATGTGGCTACCAACCATATGTTATCTGACGCGGAGTTAATCTTCCGCCTAAATCACAGAACAAATAAACAAGAGTTTGGAAGAAAAGTCTTCTAGGAATCTGAGTGGAACCGCGAGAAACCTCGTCTCAGAATGTATTTAAAAATACCCTTCACTGCTGTGTTGAGTATTTGATGATATATTCTGAGATGAGGTTTTTTATTTATAAAGAAATACATTTAAACTAATTTTTAAAAAATATTTATGGGAAAAATAAAAGGTGAGGAGAGATTGGAAATTGTTCGACACAGTTGTTCGCATGTGCTTGCGGCTGCCGTTTTGGAAATGTTTCCTGAAACTAAGTTTGCAATTGGACCAGCAATCGAAAATGGTTTTTATTATGATTTTGAACTCCCCCGCACTTTAATTCCAGAGGATCTTGAAATCCTTGAGGGTAAAATGAAGGAAATTATCAAAGGAAACTTTCCTTTCGAAAAAAGGGTCATCTCAGTTGATGAAGCAATTTCTCTTTTCGAAGAAGCCGGGCAACCATACAAAGTGGAATTGATAAAAGATTTGCAAATTACTGGCAAAGAAAATGTAACAATCTATCAATCAGGAAATTTTGTAGATCTTTGCTCCGGGCCACATCTTGAGTCAACTGGAGAAATCAATGCAACTGCAATTAACTTGTCCAAATTTTCTGGTGCATACTGGAAGGGTGACGAAAAAAACAAGCAACTTCAAAGAATTTATGGTTTAGTTTTCAATGATAAGAAAGAATTGCGAAAATATCTCAAACAACAAGAGGAGGCAGTAAAGAGGGACCATCGAAAAATAGGAAAAGATTTGGATTTATTTGTTTTTTCTGATTTAGTTGGAAAAGGGTTGCCACTTTTCACTCCAAAAGGAACTGCTGTTTGGAAGCAATTAGAAAAATTCATTATTGAAGAAGAGACGAAGAGAGATTACCTAAGAACACATACTCCAGATCTCGCTCGGGTAGAATTATATAAAAAATCTGGCCATTGGGAACATTACCAAGCTGATATGTATCCTGTGATGGAGTTATATGGTGATCAATATGTCTTGCGTCCTATGACCTGCCCACATCAATTTGAGATCTATAACTCTCGCCCTCGTTCATACCGAGAACTTCCCTTGCGTTATGCAGAACTTGCCAAGCTTTACCGTAAAGAAAAATCCGGTGAACTTTCAGGGTTGATTCGTCATGCCGGTGGTTGGACATTAGCAGATGCTCATATTATTTGTCGCGCCGATCAAGTCGAAGAAGAATTCGAGAAAGTTGTAGACTTGGTACAATTTGTTATGAAAACTTTGAAAATAGACGAATATTGGTATCGCTTCTCTAAATGGGACAAAGAAAACAAGAAAGGTAAATACATTAATGATCCATCCGCATGGGAAGGAACACAAGCATCAATGCAAAAAATTCTTGAAAAAATGAACTTGGAATATATCGAAGCAGTTGATGAAGCAGCTTTTTATGGACCCAAGCTTGATGTACAGATGAGAAATGTTAATGGCAAGGAAGACACAGCTTTCACTATCCAGATTGACTTTGCTATGCCGGAAAAATTTCAAATGAGCTATATTGATAAAGCAGGAGAAAAACAAAGACCAATGGTTATTCACCGTTCTTCAATCGGTTGTATTGAAAGAACTATGGCATTCTTGATTGAAAAATATGCTGGAGCATTTCCAACATGGCTAGCGCCTATTCAAGTTGGGATTTTGCCAGTTGTTGAGAAATTTGACGCTTATGCAAAGCTAGTTTCGCAGGAGATGAAACAGTTTGGAATCAGAGTTGAAATGTTTAATTCAGATGATTCGCTCGGCAAAAGAATTGCAGAAAGCGTCAAACAAAAAGCCCCTTTCCTTATAATTGTAGGTGAACAGGAGGAAAAAGATGGCACAGTTGCAGTCAGGAGGAGAGGCGAAAGGAAAAATGAGACCATGAGTAAGGAGGATTTTTACAAACTATTGGAAAAAGAAATTGTAGAGAAAAAATAGACCTTCCAAACAGAATCTTGAAAAGACAACAGTATTTCAACTGTTGTCTTTTATTTTCTTGTCATGTAAGCTTAAGCGAGAATTTAAAAACAAACTTGCATGAAAAAATATTTTATTAAAACATTTGGTTGTCAAATGAATCTTTCTGATAGCGAAAGAATTGCTACGCTTCTTGAAGAAGGTGGTTTACATGAGGCTTCGGAAATCGAAGAAGCTGACTTAGTAATCTTCACTACTTGTGGGGTCCGAAAAACAGCTGAAGACAGAGCGTTTGGACAAATTCACAATATCTGGAAAAGAAAAAAAGGGACAAAAATTGTTGTTACTGGTTGTTTAGCACACAGGAAAGATGTTCAACGAAGGCTTGGAGATAAAGTTCATCATTTCATTCCCGCTAAAGATATTCCTCTTCTTGGTTCAATCCTTGGACTTACAAAAGAGCCGGAACTTAAAGAAATTGAGTGTAGTGATTATCTTAAGATAACCCCGAAATATAAATCAACTGAAACTGTTTTTATCCCAATAATGACTGGGTGTAATAATTTCTGTACCTATTGTGTTGTTCCTTATGCAAGAGGCCGTGAATGGTCGCGTCCTTTTGAAGAAATTTTCAAAGAAATCACTTTTTTAGAAAAAAATGACTGCAAAGAAATAATTCTCTTAGGGCAAAATGTGAACAGCTACTCTTTTTCTCCCAAGGAAAGGGTAAGAGGGCTTAAATTGATTGACTTCCCTTCGCTACTTAAGTTGCTTGCGAATAGTTTTCCAAAGATTACTTTCAGGTTTTTAACTTCTCATCCTAAGGATTTCTCTGAAGAACTAATTAGAGTTATCGCTAAAAATAAAAATATTTCAAAGGAGATTCATCTCCCAATTCAATCTGGAAGTGACAAGATTCTTGCAGCAATGAATCGAAAATACACTCAAAAACACTACATCAATATTATCGAAAAGATAAATAAAAACATTCCCACAGCAAAAATATCAACTGATATAATCATTGGTTTTCCTGGTGAAACATTGCAGGATTTCGAAAAAACTGTACAAGTTTTTAAGAAAGTTCACTTCCATACTGCCTTTTTAAATAAATATTCTCCTCGTCCTGGAACAATTGCTGAAAAATTCAATGATTCAATTCCTTGGGAAGAAAAAAAGAGAAGAGAGCTCGTCCTAAGAAAGTTGTTCTAGACACTGTGAAAATTACTCCACAAAAAAACGGCCTTTATGTATGGGCCGTTTTTTTATACTTTATGAACTTGTAAGTTTATTCTTCCAAGTTATTGTACTCAGTGTCTCTTTCATCTGGCTGAATATCTTCTGGGGAAGGTGTCGCTTCCTCTGGAATTGGACCTGTTTCAACTCCTGGATTGATTCCTGGTTGTGCATTTTGAGCTGCTCCTTCTTCAATTGCAGTTCCTTCACCCAATCCATCAAGAGCGTCTTTCCCGCTTTGGAGATTGTTAACAATTTTATCTAGATCAGTATTGTCAGGGTTTAAGGCTGCAACCGCTTCAAATTGTTCCAACGCACCCTTCTTGTTTCCATCCTTATCGAGAACTAGTCCAAGAAAATATCGAGCATTTGCATAGTTCTTGTCAAGTTTCACAGCAGCCTTAAATTCCTTCTTTGCTTCAACAAACATTTCTTTTTTGTAATAAAACAATCCTTGTCTGAAGGCAATACTAGCAACTTTCGGATATTGTTTCCTGTTTTCTACACCCTTTTCAATTGCACTATCAATGTTTCCTTCTCTTTCATAGATTCCGACTGTCAACAAGTTAGCGGCTGTGTAATCTGGTTTAATTTCAAGTGCTTTATTGATGTTAGTTCTTGCAATCGCTAAATTCTTCATGCTATCTTCAGGCAATTCTCCTTCCTTCAAGGAACCTTCGCTTCTAGCTGTTATAACTGCGATGTCTGACAAGGAAACATATATGCTGGCAATTTTTTGATACAAGGCTGGATTATTTGGATCAAGCTTAATTGCTTCTTCGTAGGCCTCGACAGCTTTTTCATCTGCCCCCTCCATCGTTACCAAAACTCCCTCGTACACTCTTGCAAGTGCTAGATGGTTATCAACATTCAACTTGTTCAAGTTTTGTGCTCTGGCAGCACTTTCTATGGAGCCTCTAATCAAACTACTAACAATAGTTGATTCTTCAGCTGTTAATTTTTTACCTTTGCTTTCAGCAACCTTTTTATTTGCTTGTGCGAAAAGAGCAATTGAAAGGTTTCTATAATACACATCTCGATTCACATCCAATCCGACAGCTTTACTTAATTCTAGCCTCACAGTTTCCAAGTCGTCGCCTTTGGCATCTGCTATCAAAGCTTTATTAAAGTGAACTGCTGCAAAATATTTTTGACTTTCAAGATAAATCGAAGCAACAAAACCAATAATCACCAGTACAAACACGAAAGAAAGAACCAGTGATGAGGTTGGTGAAGCTGAAGTAGTTACAAACTCCTTCGCCTTACTCTTAACTTCGTCAAAAGTAGAAAAAGCTAGAAACAGAGCAAAACTGAACCACCATAAGAATAAAATACTTATATTTGTAAGATAAACAAACAGGAGTAATGTTACAAACAACCAAACCATTCCAACTCCCACAGCCATATAATCATCTCTGTCATTTTCACTTTCTTCTCTTTTCGCTTTTTTTGCAACACCCTTGAAAAGAGCAAAAACTCCTGAACCAACTAAGAATAGAAATGTTAATCCACCAAGAATTCCTGTTGTTGAAACTAGTGTCAAGAAATAGCTTGAGGCAGTATTGAAATTAACTGCCCAATAGTCGCCAAGATTATTAGGTCTATTTTTCTGGTAAACAGAGGTGTATGTTGTTGGGCCTGATCCAAGCATTGGGTTTTCCTTAATTGAATCCATTGCAATGCTAGCGGAAGTCTTGTGATTTAGCAAAGCTTCAACTGGCAAGTTCTTCTGCACTAAAGGTCTAGTACGAAGAATCATCAAAAGAGCCAACACCAAAAAAATCATTGGTAAAATTCTGGCTTGACCTTGAGGTTTACCACTACTCATAATTGTTACTCCGAACAAAAATGCCATACAAAGGATCAGCGCTATCCAAATAATCTTAAAGTTAATTACCATCAAGACGAAAAAGAAAAAGAACGCAAGCGCAATTAGTACTATTTTCAACACTTTAGAAACATCACTCAAAAACATCGCAAGTGAAAGTAGGAAAAGTGCTCCTACATAAATTGCTAATGTGTAAACAGAGCCAACAGTATTAAAAAATGGGGTTTTTGTAAACTCCATTGGAATTATATACACTTCCCAAATTTGCAAAATTCCAATCAAAGAAGCGATGAAGCCACTAATAAGGAATACTACCACTACTTTTAATGCTTCTGCGCGAGTTCTAACTGTGTTTAACACTAAGAAAAAGAACGCAACAAAAAACAAAAGTGTGACGAAAGATCTTCCCTCTCCACCAAAGAATCCCCACAAACTTTGCTCCTGGTATTCAGAGAAAAGCGTGCTCAATCCAAAAATCACAAAAAATGTGATTACTGGAACAAGAATGAAATCCTTTTTGAACCTGATTTCATTTTTCCAAGCCATTTTTCCAACCCATGCTAAAAACCCAATTCCCACAATCAAAACTAGAAAAACTTGTTTGTTTAGCTCTAGTATAGAAGGAACGTTCGGCGCAAAAAACAAAGGCAACATAAAAACAGTCAAGAAGACCGATGATCTAACGATAATATCAATGATCTTCATGGCTAAACTGTCGCCCTTAGCATCATTTGGAGCTGCTGGTTTGAACTTTGGAAAAGATCCAAATTTATGAGTTTGTTTTTTCTGTAAAGGATTTATTTTTTGTTTTTGATTCATTGTTGCACCAAGATTTACTCCCACTTTCTGCCCGCTACCCTGTTGTGACATTGGTCGGCTTGGAGCGCCCTGACCAACATTAGCATTTTTGTTTAAACTATTCATTTAGTGTTTTATTAAATATATTTATTTATATTATCAAACAAACAAAGAACCTGTGTCTAGCTATTCTAGCACCTCTTTTTGATATTCACAAGTTGAACTATTTATAAAAATAACATATAATTAAAATGCTTTCAACTATAAATATACATATAAACAAAATTTAATGGAAAACTTAGCAATAGTGTTAATACCTTTATTTGTAATGGGATTAGCGCAATTAACAAAATTTATCATCTTCACTTTTAAAAGTGGTGGAATTCGTTGGAATTACATAATGACTCATGGACACATGCCGTCAACGCATAGTGCTCTTGCTACTTCCTTGGTTACTACCATCGGATATTCTGAAGGAATTGGCTCTGGAGAATTCATGATTGCAGTTGTTCTAGCGCTGATCATTTTAGACGATGCAGTCCGAATTCGTATGTACCTTGGAGATCAAGGAAGATTTCTGAATATGTTAACTCAAACACTAAACCTCGATCCAAAAAAATATCCTCGACTGAAAGAACACGTTGGTCATCGAATAAGTGAAGTTGTCTGCGGTGTGTTGTTTGGTTTTATTTTCTCCTGGCTATGTATCCAGCTCTTTGTTTAAAAACGTTACCAAAGCATATTAAAAAACCACTAGCTTTCGCTTGTGGTTTTTTAATATGCTAAAACAAGTTTTTCTATAGCAAGTTTATTCAAACGCAACTCTAATTTTTTGCTCCATTGTTTTTTTCATCTGATCATTCCATTGTTCTTTGCTGATATTGAGATCTCCTTCCTCTGGCTCAACTTTGCTTTCTGCAAATTCCTTCAATTCGTTTAATAGTTCCTGTTTTTTAGCTTCAAAACCCACAGCCCCTTCAAAAGCATCAAGAGTTTCTTTGATTCCCCAGTCCTCTGCAAAATGTTCATTTGCCTCTCCTTCTAGTTGATTGCCCAATCTCTCTACTTCTTCTTTATCACTAAGCTTCTCGCCTGGCTTATTGATTTCACTTTCAAAACCCATAAATTTAAAGTTAATAGTTAAGCACTCCCTAATTATACCACTAATGGGTACTTTATTAAAATAAAAAACATATTTACTTGCCTTGTAATATGTTAGTTATCCCAAAACTCCATGAATAAAAGAATTTTCAGCTCCTTGTCCTTAAGAGGTGCATAATCATATTCGGTGCAAGGAGGAATTGTGATCACGTCATCCTTACCGACTTCTTTAATAACACCTTCGATATCGAAAAATCCTTCCCCTTCTAAGATATAATAGATCCTCTCAATACCTTTTGTTTTAACTTTTCCGTGCACTCCTTTTAGTTCCGCATAAACCACTGAGTGATTTTTTTCCAATGTTTTTATTTTGTAATTGCGACTTTTAACTCCTTCCCAATTTTCCTTTGTTGATTCCTTTTTTGTTATTTTCATTGGTTTTTTGTTAAATTTAACTTTTTGGGGTGTGTTCCATGTCGCTACAGATAATTAATGATAAAAAAGTTTGAGTAGACTTCGGTTGAACTTTGATTTTAATTTCTTTGAAAATAACTGACTAATCGCAATTTTATTAATTCTTGTTGCTGTTGGATAGGGGTATATTTTCGAAAAAACTTGATCCACTTTTATACCAGCGCTCATTGCAAGAATAAGTTCTTGCGCCAATTCCCCCGCTCTTGGTGCAATAATACTGCCCCCTAATAACTTATTGTCTTCACTGATATACAAAACCATTAGAGAGTCAGGATAATCATCAGTGAGAGCTCTGTTATCATCTTTAAAGTCTTTCTTAATAATCGTATATTTTAAGCCTCTTCTTTTGAGGTCTTTTTCGTTTATTCCAAAAGTTGCAATCTCTGGAGTTGTGTATGTCACCCAACTAAATTTGTCATATGTGACGCTCTTTTTAAGAGGTGAGAAAAAATTATTCAAAACCACTGCTGCATGTAACTCTGCTGCATGCGTAAACTGCTGCTTAATATCCGCAATATCTCGAACAATAGACTCAGTAGTCGGAGCAGAATCATAAGTAACTCGATGCTGCTGAGCAATAACCCTAGCCTTGTCAATCAAAACCCTAGCATCCGAACTAATCCCAGCCGAAACACAAATTATATGCTCATCAACTTCATTGATTTTATTAGCAGATTCCTCAACAACCAAAATATCCTTCTTCCTCCGATCACTCACAATCACAACAGCATCTTTACAAACAACTCCAATCGAAGCACTCCCAAGCCTAATCGTCTTCTCTGCGTACTCAACTTGCAAAATATGCCCATCAGGTGCAAACATTGTAGCCGCCCTATCATATCCCATTTGCTGGTGCTGTATATCATCCATAATAGAAACTAAATTACCCAACTTTTAAGCCTTTCTGTCACTAATTTCCTCAATAACTTTTATAATTTTACATATTTGAGATCTTGGAATTTTTCTCTTAAAATACGCTTTAGTAACATTTTTAGGATAGTGCTCAGATTTCTGATAAAAAATATTAAGATCTTTAGCGTTGGTTTTAAAAAATTTTATGATATCACCTGCAGCAATAGTAGCATCATCCTTGTTTATCAAAAGAATATAATTCTTATGATTAAGTTTAGGCACTTCCTTAATCTTCAACAAGATATTCAACACAGAAAAAAAAGTTCTAGGATGAATGTCACTAATTATAATATCAATATATTTTTCAGGAGAACCTCCCTTTTCAAGCATCCTCCTAAAAAAAGAAGTATTCCAAACCTTATCCTCCAAAGAAAGGCTTCTTATTAAATTGGAAAAAATTCCAATACTAGTCTTATAGGCATAATTCATATTAAGAGAAAGAGAATTTAAATAAGGTTCAATAGCCAAAATACCTTTGCATTCAGGCTTAACTTTAGTCTCATTGACGACCAAAAATCCAAAAGAAATCCCACCTAAAAAATAATTTTTCAAATTTAATTTTTCAATTTCTTTATCTAAATATTTCGAAAAACATTCAATAGAAATCTTTTCTAAAGGTTTTTTCTCACAAATAAATCCAGGCAAATCAATAAAATATACATTAAAATAATCATCTAGGAAATCTTTAAACCCACACAATATTTTACTATTAGTAGGAAAAGAATGCACAAGAATAAGATTTTCTTTTTTCATAAAATTATTTCCCTTTTAATCCCTTCAATGTCCCACTAACCCTCTCAACTTTAATCCCATTTTTTGCAACGAATTTAGCTATTCCCAATCTCACCTCCATCCCCTGTTTTTTGAAATAACTAGCACTTTCATTTTTTCTTATCTTTTTCTGTACATTCTTGATGTGCTGCCTTACTTTCTCCATGTCTACCAAACCATTGATTTCTATTCCGTATTTTTGAGCATTATGACCAGATCTAACTGTTTTTGCAACATGAATTAAGGCTTTTGATGGGACACAACCGAAGTTTAAACAATCCCCGCCAATATTTTCATCACTTTTATCAATCAATAAAGTCTTGAATCCGGCCTTGTTCATAAAACTGGCAATATTCAAACCACCTGAACCAGCCCCGATCACAATAACATCAAATTCTTTTTTCTCTTTTTTTCTGAATTTATTATAAATCGGATAGATCGACGCCAGTGATATCAAAAGTAAAACGGCAATCACAAGGTTATTCCAATTTGCCATTGCGAGTGATTCTCCAAAATAAACATAGGCGAAACTTCCTGGAATAATTCCAAATAAAGTTCCTAGAAAATAGTCTTTGAATTTAATCTTCGTAAGCCCCATTGCAAAATTAAGTCCGTTAAAAGGAAAGAGTGGCACAAGTCTCAAAAAAAGCATTATTCCTAAGCCATTCGCAGAAATCTTCTTGTCATAATAATCCAATTTCTTGAATTTTCCCGCCAACTGCTTCTCGACAAAAGGTCTGCCGAATGTACGAGTGAACCAAAAAGCTATAGTTGCTCCAATAGTTGCTCCAATAACAACGTAGACTACCCCAAGAAAAGTCCCGAAAAGTGCACCTGCAACAAAATCCAATGGAGTGACTGGCAAAAAAGAGATCGTCATCACAATAAGAGTTACAATAAAGAATACTGGCGCCAAAATACCAAACTCGGAAATTTTTTCTTGTGCTTTCGAGACTGACAAATATTCTGTCAAATCTAACTCCCTAACCAAAAAGATCATTGCTAGGACTAGAAGCAGCCCCCCAACTAATTTTATCAATTTAATATTTTTCATGGTAATTTTTATTTAAACATTTCAAGATACTTCTCAAATCCTTCCCTTTCTAGATTTTCTTTTAAAACAAACCTCAGAGCAGCTGAGTTCATGCAATAACGTTTTCCGGTCGGCGCAGGGCCATCATTGAAAACATGTCCTAAATGAGAGTTTGCAATTGAACTACTAATCTCTGTGCGAGTGACAAAGAATTTTTTATCAATTCTCTCGACAACTGCACCTTCTGCTATTGGTTTTGTGAAACTAGGCCAACCCGTGCCAGAATCAAATTTATCTCTCGAAGAAAACAATGGCTCTCCAGAGACAATGTCAACATATATTCCCTCTCGTTCCTCGTCGTTATATTCATTGTCAAAGGCTGGTTCTGTCCCTTCTTCCTGAGTAACTTTATACTGAAGAGGTGTCAAACCGCTTAGATTGAAGCCTCCAACAGTTTTAAGATATTCCTTTACCTTGGTATCATCTTTTTCCCAAATACTTTCAAGAAATTTATCCCTACCTGAACCATTGCGATAATATTTATATCTGAGGGGATTTATCTCTGAATAATCTTGGTGGTATTTTTCAGCATCATAGAACTCGCGTAGGGGCAAAATATTTGTTGCAATTTCTTTGTCAAAGACTTTTGCTTCGATCAACCTTCGTTTTTCTTCTTGTGCTGTTTTATTTTCCTCTTCGTTTGCATAGAAAATAGCCGAGGAGTATTGTTTGCCTCGATCACCGAAAGAACCGCCTTCGTCAGTTGGGTCAATATGACGGAAGAAGTATTGTACTAAATCACGATAACTAACTCTTTCCTTATTATAATAGACTTGAACTGCCTCACGATGCCCTGTTTTACCAGCGCTAACTTGTTTGTACTTAGGGTTAGCAACTTCTCCTCCAGTATAACCAGAAATAACTTCTTCCACTCCTGGCATTTTTTCAAAATCAGCTTCAACGCACCAAAAGCAACCACCTGCAAACGTAGCCTTCTCTAACCCATTTAAATTTTTAGTTGTTTTAGTTTTCCCTGGTAACATAAAATATACAGGTGCAATAATAAGTAGCGTTAAGCCAAGAGCTATTAAAATTTTTATTCTCTTTTTCATTTTGGTAAATTTAAATATTAAAAGTCTATATAAAATTTCATACATGCCTTAATTAAAAAACATTTAATTATATCAACTTCTTATTTTTTAAACCTACTATGAAAGAACTTTTTCTTATATACTTATCATAGCACACTTGTCAAGTCTAGAAACAAAAAAACAAATTCTTTGAATCAAATTTGTTTTTTGAGGAAATTTTTGCTAATATCTAAGCACCCGAGGGCCGCCAAGAAGAGAATAGATACTCTCTCGGCCGACATACAACTACGCAATGAGTTGTACGGGTTTTAGTGCCGGTGTAATCGGCAAAAAGTGAAACCATCAGTTGAAAAAATCTAATGATTATTGAAAGTAAATGATAATTATTAACTCTAGTAGCGGCGAGCGAATGAGTTCTTGGGAAATTTTCACACGAGAAATCGTGAAGTCTAAAAGGCTTACTGATGGCTTTTTTTAAAAAAAATATTTCTCGCTCACCTTTTTAATCAATTTATCAATTTCTTCCGATAGATAATTTTAAAGTCGAATGTGGTTTTTTAGGCTAAATCTTCTTGTTTTGATTTTTTTTATAATTTTGCTTACTTATTTGTGTCGTGTGGCTGATTTTAGCTATAGAACTTGTTTAACAAAAAATTCAACTTCTTTACCTTTGATATCCTCCAAACCCCTGATCTTTAAATGACGACGAAATTTTCCTCCCCCTTCTAACAATTTCTTTGGGTCCTTAAACTGGAAACCATTACTAAATTCAAAAGAAATATGTTTTTTATTCACGAAAAGCCCTCCAAAATCTTCTTCCAGAGAAAACATAATTCCACCATACATCATTTTTTCTCTCACCTTTGGATGAATTTCAAAAACAATTTCACGCATTGTTAAAAGCATTTCAAATCTCTCCAAGTCAAGAATCATCATGTCCTCAAGAAAACTTTGAACTTTTGTATTTTTTGATTTTTTCATTTTTTTCTATAGTTATTTCTTATTGACAAGAAACTCTTCCTCCGTCCAAATTATATTCCATCTTCAACCAACTAAAATTCATTTTATTCGCTTTATCACAAAATTCATCGGTCTCTAATTCATATTCAACGCCAAATACTGCTTTGTTTTTTTCGACAAACGGCAACAATTTATCACATTCTCGGTAATAAAAACAATTCTCATTTACTGCAAAATCAAAATCATCAACCAATTCATTCACTTGCTCAATATCATATTTCAAACCAATCGAAAGGTTTCTTTTATGAGCCTCATCTGCCAACCATTTATTGTAAATTAGTTGGTCCTCATAACTAATATCAAAACCGCTTTTTGCTTGATATGCATGCACGTTGTCTGGGTCGACACCATCACACCCTTTTGTGACTGCAAGATCAAGTCTTGCGGTCATGATACTTGCAAATTTTTCATAATTGGAAATATCCAACCAATGCTCATCTGGCCAACCTTCTAATGGCCCCCCGATAGCTTCCTTTGGAAATTCTTTTGCATCGCTTCGAAAATCTTCCCAGCTTCCAGCAGAGAAATAGCAAATGACTTCGATTCCTTTTTTATGAAGTTGGTCGATTGTTTCGACTTTCGCAAATTCAAGATCAACGTCATACACATCGACATCAAACTTAGTGTCAACTTCCCCTTGCAACTGCCACTGCCAAGAGACTCCTGGTTTTGGTTTATACCGAGAACCTTCTTGTATTCGTTTCTCTCTTGCTTTGATTCTCTCATTATTACCCGCTAAAGAATCGTGTGAAACAACTTCTTTCTCTTTTTTGTCAGTGCAACCAGAAAATATTGCAACGAAGACAAAAACAAGAAAGAGCTTGGTTATTTTCTTCATAGTTTTTCAAATTGGAATAGCAAATATAAATACATTCTTCTTGATTTAGTTGTCCCTATCTTTGAAGTCTTCTTTTTTAGCCTCCTCTTTTCGACGTATAATTAAATATATAATTACAACGATAAATACACCCCAAAATAATAATGTAATTGCATTTTCTGCCATATATTTAGTCTGTTATTTAAATTTTACTGCTGTTCCATAAACTAAAATTTCAGATGCTCCTTGCATAATCATTGAGGTGTGCATTCGCATGTTGATTATGCCGTCAGCTCCCAACTCTTTTGCATCAGCTTGCATCCGTTGCATTGCCTGTTCTCTTGCATCCGCTTGTAATTTTGTGTATTCGCTAATTTCACCACCCACTAGATTCTTGAGCGAAGCAACAATGTCTTGCCCAACATTGCGTGCCCGCACAGTGCTTCCACGTGGGATTCCAAGGATTTTGGTTATTTCTTTGCCTGGAATTTTTTCTCCTGTTGTAATAATCATAGTTTTATAAGTTGCTTTTTATGTTCGAATTATATTTAATTGCTAATTGATTGATTTCACTAATTATTGTCTTTTTGCTCTTATTTAACCTTAAGTTTCATGCTTTTTAAATTGTTTATTTTAATAAGATGCTGAAGCATTCTTATTTTAGCACTAACACACCTATTTTCAAAACACATACCGACTTACTAGAAATGCTTTGAAATAATGCTAATATGAATTTATATCTAGTTTACAAGTTCTTTTTTCACTTTACCGGTAAAAGACACCTTTAATGGAAAGTTATTTTGTTGTATACTTAAAATAGTCTTAATTTAAATAACAACTTTTCAAAATGAAAAAACAATTAATTTTCCTAGACACTGAAACTACTGGAAGTGATTTGGAAAAAGATCGTCTCTGCCAAGTTGCTTATAAAAAGGGCAAAAAAATGAACGTGCAAAACTTCAAACCAACCATTCCGATTTCAGTAAAAGCCATGAGTGTTACACATATCACTAACGAGATGGTGGAAAAAGAAAAAACTTTTAAAGATAGTAAGTTCGCTAAAGACTTGGAGAAAGTTCTGCAAAACAATATCTTAGTAGCACATAATGCCAAATTTGACATTGCAATGCTCCAGAATGAAAAACTAAGAACCTCAGACTCAATTATTTGCACCTTGCGCTTAGCTCGCTATTTAGATTCAGAGCAAGAAATTCCAGAATACAACCTCCAGTTCTTGCGCTATTATTATGAAATTAAAGTTGAAGTTGCCCCACACAGTGCTGAAGGGGATGTTATTGTTCTAGAAGCACTTTTCAATCATCTTATGAAAGACGCTCAAGAAAAAGCGCCAAAGGCCTCTGAAGAAGAAATCATTGCGCGCATGATTGACATCTCAAACAATCCAGTTCTAATCAAAAAATTCACTTTTGGAAAATATAACGGTGAAAAAGTTGAAGATGTCGTTAATAAAGATCGGCAATATCTTGCTTGGCTCAAAAGAACCAAGGACGAAGAAGGAACCGATGAAGATTGGATCTATACCTTGAACCACTATATGAAATAGAAATTGAGTCTTGTAGATTAATCACTTTTCCTAAAAACAATCCTCTGTTCTTTTCTCCATTTCAATTCCCTTATCATTTCCACGGGGATAGTCATTGAATACCCCTCACGCTTGGAGATTTTTTGGACATTGCGATCTTCGATTTTTCTTTTAGAACCTTCACGAATTTCAAAAACTCTGCGATTATGCGAGATAATTTAAGTTTTTAAAACTCGTTATTATTTTGCTCTAATTTTTTTCATTATATAAAAAATACAAACCCAAACAACTAAAAAGGTTAAACTAAGGAAAAGGGCATTTATACCAGTAAACTCACTGATAAATGCACTAGCTAATAATGTTGCTACGACACTGGCTGCTTCAATTGACAAAAACCACTCAACTCGTCTTGATTCAATGGTCTCTTGGTAGCTTAATCTTGCGTTTGAAGCATTGTCTAGATTATCAAGCATGACATCCATCTGTTGCCAAAGTCTATCAGCGTAATTGAGATCGATTTCTACCTTTTTGAAAACAGGCATAATGTTACTATCTTCAACTTTTGCATTGCTGATTAATTCCATTTCTCTTTCCAGACAATCTTTTGAATCAGCTATCCTGGCCATAATTTCTCCTGTATTTTTCTCGATAAAATCCATCTTGAAAATAGTTTTTTTAAGCTCACTTAATTCAAAATCTTCTTTTAGAGATTCTATCACTTTGTCGGCCTGATGATAATATTCAGACATTTTCAAGATATAATCATCGATAACAACAGTTAAGATGGATGAAAATTGAAGCGCTTGTAGCGCTGGCAAATTGATTTTTGTATATGACTCTGTGTAACGTCTTTCGAGTTTATCGACAGATGATGTGGAAATCTTATCTGAAAAATATAATGCCGAATATTTCAAGACGATAACTTCATTTTTGATTTGCTTATAAGTAACTGTATGCCAATTTTTTATCAAAGAATCTAAAATAACTTTTTTTAATTTTTTGATAACTTCTTTTTTGCTTCTATTTTTAGGCACTTCTACTGTAACTGTATAAATACCAACAGGAGTCAGAGTAAAGCTAATAACAGCACCCTTGATAACGTTTTTAATATCAAAAGTTAGATTCTCATCAAACTCTACATTTTGAATGTCTAGTCCAGTGTCTTTAATTTTAGAATTTGCCTCTCTTAGATGCAGGTAGGATCTTGGGATCCAGGTGCTTAGAACAATCGTCATATTATTGTAATTATTTATAATACATTATAATGTTTTATTTTTTCCAATCCACAATTTTCAAACCGTCACCACTTCTTTTGAAAACAATCTTTTGTTTTTCTCTCCATTTCAACTCCCTCATCATTTCCACGGGGATAGTCACACAGTAGCTTCCTCCACGCTTGGAGATTTTTCGAACATTGCGATCTTCGATTTTTCTTCTCATGATTTTTATTTTAAAAATGGATATTTTTTATATTATAGCATTTTTTCTTTTTCTAGAATATTTGCAAGTTTCAAAAATTATACAATTGCGAAAAACAATTTTTTTATTCCATCTTGCCAAGTTTTAGATTAAAGTTTATTCTATTTTAAAATGTGGATAATTCACTCTTATTTCTTGTTTTTCGTCTGAATTAAGATGACCTAAGTCAACCTCTTTTTTTATTATTCCTGTTAGGTTTAGTCCTTCGGCTGAGGTTAGACTTCTTAAGTTAAGATACCCTCCGATTGCTTCTGGCAAGTTTAATCCTTCGGCTGAGGTTAGACTTCTTAAAATAAGGTCTCCTCCAATTGTTTCTGGTAAATTCAATCCTTCGGCTGAGATTAGACCCCTTAAGTTAAGATATCCTTCTATTGTTTTTGGCAAGTTTAATCCTTCGGCTGAGGTTAGGCCGCTTAAATCAAGATCTATTTCTATTGTTTTTGGCAAGTTTAATCCTTCGGCTGAGGTTAGGCCGCTTAAATCAAGATCTATTTCTATTGTTTTTGGCAAGTTTAATCCTTCGGCTGAGGTTAGACCTCTCAAGGTAAGGCCTCCTCTGATTGTTTCTGGCAAGTTTAATCCTTCGGCTGAGATTAGACCGCTTAAGTTAAGATGTCCTTCTATTGTTTTTGGCAAGTTTAATCCTTCGGCTGAGGTTAGACCGTTCAAGGCAAGACTTCCTCTGATTGTTTCTGGCAAGTTTAATCCTTCGGCTGAGGTTAGACCGTTCAAGGCAAGACCTCCTCTGATTGTTTCTGGCAAGTTTAATCCTTCGGCTGAGGTTAGACCGTTTAAGCTAAGATATCCCCTGATTGTTTCTGGCAAGTTTAATCCTTCGGCTGAGGTTAGACTATTTAGGTCAAGGTTTCCATAATGATATCTAATATTTTCACTTAATGCCTCTGTTTTCGTGGTGCTAATTTGATCTTCGGCATGTCCTGTTAAATATGAAAGGTCTTTTTTTGTTTCTCTTTTATCTTTTACTTCCTCGATTCTCGGATCTTTATGATACCCAAATCCTTCAATATTACTGTCCATCTCATAAAGAAAATTTAGATCTTCCTTTGTTAACTCCTCCTGACTTGCATGTTTTTTTTCTATCTCAGTTAAACGTTTCATGTCAGCAGTTTTTTTCTTGTATTGCTCTCCATCAGGGAATCCATTTAATTTTCCATCAACCACATCACCTATATATGGATCAAGATTTTGTTCAGGGGCAATGCCTCTTACCTCGGCAATATCATTTTCTTGCATTCTAATCGCTGCTCTTGGAATTGTGGGTTTATCTTCCTTGTCATACGAATAGTATACATAAAAATCTCCTCCCTTTAAATGATTTTTAGCAGTGGTCTCTCCTGCCGTACACCAACCAGTTCCATGCCCCTGCAGTGATTTCACCAGGGACATATGATCTGAATTTTGATCATATTTTATCCACTCCCCTCCTGTGTTCTCTAGTTCATTTTGTTCGGTCGGAGTTACTTTTTCAATTGCATAAGCATAAAGCTTGCCAAAGTTAACCCCTTGAAGCAGTCTTTGTAGCTCCTGATTATCCTCTATTCCCTCAATCTCTTCTTTGTTTATTTTCTTTACTGTTGCATCCACTACATATGCCAAAGCTTCTCTATTTAAATCAGGAAAAGGGGCTACTGTATCTCTTTTCCTTTTTCCAAAAGAATGCCTTTCTTTGTCGAAAGTAGAAAGTTTTAACATCCCATTAAATACAAAGTATTTTGCCCACATTGGAAAACTATCTGAGTCAGAAGAAGAGAGATAATCAGCCCAGTTATCAAGAGTAGATTCTTGGTCACTGATAATTACTTCTTTTAGCTGACCTCTTTGATCATTGGATATTTCAACATCACCATGTCCTTCCTCACGGGCCAGTCTTTTTTGGTTCTCAAAATAACTCTCTGGAAAATCTTCTGCTTTTATAACATGTTCCTTGTGATAATACTTCTTGATTCTCTTTAAAACCCTTGGATCATCTCTATGCCCTGTGTGTGTTTTTTCAACAACATCAAGCCAATTTGCTATTTTATCAGCAGGTTTTTGTGATATTTTTTCTTCTTTTTTTATTCTTCTTTCTTTCTCGTGCTCAACTTTATTGGTAGTATGAAGCTTTGAATCTCTTTGATGTAAAAATTGTTCTCCAAATTTTTCCATATGTAATAATTATTTGTTATTTTGGGTATATTATTAAATAGAAGCAGTTTCCTATTGTCTCTTACCCTATAGTTTATCATGCGAGCTCTACCAAAACAAATAAAAAATTAAAATAAGATATATTATTTTAATTTTTTATTTGTTTTTCCCAATCCACAATTTTCAAACCATTCCCACTTTCACATGGTTGTTTTCGTTTTTCATTTTTGTATTTTTATTTACTTCATTAAACTGCGTATCTTTAAAGGAAATTATTTTATTTTCTATTTTTCCCAATCCACAATTTTCAAACTATCCCCACTTCTTTTGAAAACAATCTTTTGTTTTTCTCTCCATTTCAATTCCCTCATCATTTCCACGGGGATGGTCACCGAGTAGCTTCCTCCACGCTTGGAGATTTTTCGAACATTGCGATCTTCGATTTTTCTTCTCATGATTTTTATTTTTAAATGGCTATTTAAATTGCAATTTAAATAGATATTTTTATATTAAGAAATCAATTTATTAATAAATATCACTAACTTGTCAAATTTACTTCTTTTTGAATTTTTTTAGCCAATATTTGGCTGTAACTCTTACTTTTGCCGTCTATTATCTCATCTTTACCAAGTCCTTTTTGATTCAATTCATCTCCAAAATAATTTTCCGCTACCTGGAGTGCTAATTTTGCATCTTTCTGGGTTCTTCCGTGCATAACAACCTGATCATTTAGAACAACTCCTTGATTAGCCATATCTTGAAATGTTTTTATATCACCTTGATATCCAGCATTTCTCAATGCTTCCATGAAAATAATAATCTTGTCTGGGGATAATTTCTTGATATCTTTTAACGAAATATAAGACTTATAAGTCTCTTTTGACCCATGCTTTGCTCCATTGTTAATCCCAAAATAAAGCCATGAACCAGAGTCATGAGTCCCCGACCTAACTCTTATACCTTTTTTTATCAATCTATCTTTAGGATCATCTTCTCCAGCAATTTTCTTGATATTATATTCAAATTTTAGAAATTCTTTATCTTCATCGCTATCATGTAATTCATCTTTTCTTTTTTTGCGAATATCCATTAATTCTTTCAGTGACGTGGCTGTTCTTTGCCAAGTAGCGCCCCTTAGCTGATCACCGTTAATTGCAAGAGAATTATCAATAGCTAATTGGACATATTCCTCTCTTGAAACAGAGGTTAAATCCAACCCTTGTGTTTTAGCAATTTTAGCTAGTTCATAGCTTGCTTCCCAACCTGCTAGTTTTTTTCTGTCCTCAATATTTAATTCACCAACTTCTGATGTTGGTTTGTTTTCTGGAGTAACACTAAAATCTTCTGACCAATCGTTCCCTGTCCAACTTTTAAAATCGTGCAATGCATCTTTAAGACGAGGATTGTTTGGATTTTTAGCAATAATGTCCCTTATTCGTTTATCGTATTCAATAAGTTTTTTGCGAGCACCTAACTTTGCGCCTTCACCGAAATCACGTACTGCATTTTGCATGTTTTTATTCAAATCAACCTTTTCTGATTCATCACTTTTACTTTTATTTCCTTTATCTTCAATGTTTTTGTAATTATTCTCGGCTTGTGAGACTGCGTGCTTTAGTGCCTCATCAACAAGTACATCATTATCATATTTTCCTTGATTTTGTTTAAGCCAATCTGTAATGTGTTCTGCAATTTTTGTATTTATCTGATAGATTTTTTCAGAACGGCTAATTTCTTGAATATCAGAAAGCATTGCGTTGATTCTGCCCTCTACATTATCCCAATTTATTTGTTCAGAGCCAAACTGACCTAATAATTCTGTTTTGCAATCTTCAATATCTAATATTCCCTTAATTTTATTCTGAATCTTAGAAACTTCTTTATTGTCTTCAGTTTCTCGTTCTTGCCTTAGTGTTTCAAGTCTTTCGTCTTTCTCGGCACTATATTCATCCGTGGTTTGGTCTACTCTTATAGCCTGACTATCCAGTTCTTTATCAATTTCTTCTTGAGAAAGCTCAAACCCTTCTTGAGATTTGAATAATTTTTCTTCTTCTTTGCTCATTATAATATTGTTAAATTGATTTAATTTTGTTTTCTTTGTGCCTATTGATACTAACTCCTGACTGACTTGATATGCTCATATGTTTAGAATTTTAGAACTATTTAAATATACATTTTCTAGTTCAAAGAATCTGACACTTTCGTTAGAATTATACCTCATTACCCATCCCCTTGCAATTTATGCCCTTTTCTCCGCCCTCCCCTTGAACTCCCAACGAAAATACGCTATTCTTAGAACTAATAGGACATCTGCCCTGTTTTTATTTCGTATTCACTTACAAACTACTATACTATATGAACCCAAAGATTGAATCATTCAAGAAGGAGCTTACTGAAATTGAAACAGAGTTGAACAACCCTGGCAATTTTACTAATGCTTCCAAGATGAAAACTCTTTCGAATCGTCGAACTGAACTGACTGAAATTATTGAAAAGAGCGAACTGATTGTTACATTGCAAAAACAGTTTATTGAAAATGAAGAGATGGCTGCGATGGAAGATGATGAAGAGATGGCGGAAATGGCACTGGAAGAAAATGCCCAAATCCAAACTAACCTTGCAAAAACTGAAGAAGAATTGAATTTGCTTTTGATTCCCAAGAATCCCAGTGATGCAAAAGATGTTATTGTTGAAATTCGTGCTGGAGCTGGTGGAGATGAAGCTTCTTTGTTTGCTGGAGACCTCTTTCGCATGTACTCTCGTTTTGCCGAAGGCAATGGTTGGAAACTTTCACTTCTAGACTCACATCAAAACGAAGTTGGTGGTTTCAAGGAAGTCAATTTTGAAATTGCAGGAGAAGATGTGTACGGAAGCATGAAATATGAATCTGGTGTGCACCGTGTGCAACGAATCCCTGAGACCGAAAAACAAGGACGAATTCACACTTCCACTGCCACTGTCGCTGTTTTGCCACAAGTTGAGGAAGTTGAGCTTGAAATTGAAGCAAGTGATCTACGGATCGACACCTATGCTTCTTCTGGACCTGGCGGACAATCAGTGAACACCACTAACAGTGCTGTGCGAATCACTCATGTCCCAACTGGCGCAGTTGCATCTTGCCAAGATCAAAAATCACAACACAAAAACAAAGAGAAAGCCATGAAAGTTTTGCGAAGTCGAATCCTAGCAGAAAAAGAAGAGAAGGAAATGAAAGAAGCTGGAGAGGCGCGACTTAGCCAGATTGGAACTGGAGACCGCAGTGAAAAAATTCGAACCTACAATTATCCTCAAGACCGGATCACTGATCACCGAATCAAGCAAAATTGGTCAAACATCGAAGGGATTTTGGACGGAGACGTTAGCAAAATCATTGAAGCAATTATCGAGGAAGATAAAAAAAGAATTCTAGGAAAAGAATAAGGCAAAAAAACAAAAATAAATAAGGCTCACAGCAATTTGCGTGTCAGCCTTATTTATTTTGGACATTTTGTCCTGTCTCAAGTGCGAATCCCCAAACGTTCTTTGGGGAGAGCCTCTTTGAGGAGTGAGAGGAGCCCAGAACGGAGATTGTTTGGGATTTCCGTCCCCAACTGCAACCATTCCATGTATGATTCGAGGACAATCAAGTCATCTTTTGCTTCTTCAAGATATTGAGCAATTCTGTTGTGTCCTCCTGTGAAATCCAGAGCATAGTCAATGATCAGTCGCAGAGTGTCCCTGCTTGGAATAATGGAAACGTGCCCCTCAGCATTGGAATATATATATTTCTGAACGTAGGGAACTTCCTTGGGAGCCTTATTATCCCCTTCTTCTTCAAAGCCCAACTTGGAACTTAGAACTCTTCCGAATAACATCATTGGGATAAGACTGAGGTTTCTTCCTTCATCCGCTTCTTTATAGTGCTGGACCATTTCTGAGTTCTCTTTTGTGGTTTCACACTTCCAAATCTCTTCATCAATAACGATTCCAAACACTGGAAAAGGGCTTGATAGAGATGCTAGCGTCCCAATGGGAAAACTTCTTTTCTTTGCTTTCATTTCAATGCTCTCCTTTTTTTGGTTTTTCTGTTATGTACTTTTATGTCAACATTCGCTAGAATAATGACATGCTTACTAAAATAATTTAGTATTTCAACTTAGCACTGATAAAAAACTTAGTCAAAATATTTCAACCTCAAATTCATGACCACAATTTCAACTGAACTAGCTGCTGCAACCAGGAAACTTAAAGGAGATGATCTCGAAAATGCACGCTTTGAAGCAGAAATTTTGCTTTCTTTGGCAACAAAAAAAACTCGCGAAACCATTCTTACTCATCCAGAAACAGAACTTTCTGAAGACGAAGCTGAAACTTTCCGCGAATTTGTTTCTCGTCGCTCAAAACATGAACCCTTTTCACATATTTCAGGAGAAAAGGAGTTTATGGGATTCTCTTTTATCGTCACCACTGATACGCTCATTCCTCGACCAGAAACAGAAATCTTAGTTGAACATGCATCAGCAGTGGCTCAAAAATTTGAAGGTAAAAATATCTTAATTGCAGATATCGGCACAGGCTCTGGTTGCATCGCTATCAGCACAGCGAACCTCCTTCGGGAAAAACATCTGCTCTCCCCCGCGACCTCATTTGTTGCAATTGATATTTCGAAAGAGGCACTTGCAGTTTGTCGCAGGAACATCGGTAAACATTCTCTTGATGGGGTTATCTCTGTGTTCAATGGAGATCTGCTCTTGCCTGTGATTGAAAAAGAAATCTTTCAAGGCAATGAAGTTTTTATTGCTCTTGCCAATCTTCCATACCTTTCAGCAGAAATCTATGCATCTTCTCCGAAAACTGTGCAGGATTTTGAACCAAAATCAGCTCTATTTTCAAAAGAGCAGGGACTCTCACATTATAGAAGATTATTGGAGCAAATATTACAGATCAAAAAAGCGAATCCAAAAATGAAAATTTTTGCTCTTTTGGAAATTTCGCCAGAACAAAGAGATCTATTTTCAAATCTTGCCGCCAGCATCATGGGGGATAAAAAAATCAAGCTTGATTTTTTTCAAGATCTCGCTGGAAAATGGCGTTTAGTTAAATTAGAAATTTTATAAAATTCACTTTCAAAAGACTCTGATAAATGATATACTTGTTCTTGAAAGGCTTCGAAGATTGCCCAGCAAAAAACAATCTTTCTAGACAAAACAAAAAACTGATAAATGATAAATAAAACCAAAGGGCCTTTAATTAAGGTAGAAAAAGTTAGCGTAACTTATAATGAAGGACAATCGAACGAAGTTCGCTCTCTTATTGACGGAAATTTAAAGCTCTATCCCGAGGAATATGTTATTATTTTTGGACCATCTGGTTGTGGAAAGTCGACACTTCTCTACACCATTGCTGGACTCCAAAAGCCATCGAAGGGACAAGTCATTATTGGAGAGCAAAACGTCTATGAGTTAGGCAAGAAAGAGAAGGTTGAGTTTCATAGAAGAAAAATTGGTTTGATTTTTCAGGCCTTTTATTTAATTCCATCTCTTAATGTTTTGGATAATGTTTGTTTGCCAAAAACTGCTGCTGGATCTCGAATCAAGAAAAGAAAAGCTGACGCACAAATCCTTCTGAATCGTTTTGGGATCGCCAACCAAGCAAGCAAAATGCCAAGTGAACTCTCCGGTGGACAAAAACAGCGTGTTTCAATTGCGCGCTCGCTTGCAAATAATCCTGACATTATCCTAGCAGATGAACCTGTGGGAAATTTGGATTCCATTTCAAAACACAACGTGATGAAAATCTTGGATGATTTGAATAAAAAAGACAAAAAGATGATCATTCTCGTGACCCATGATGCGAGTCATCTGAGATATGGAGATCGAATTCTTTATATGCGTGATGGAAAGATTGTGAAAGAAGAGATTGTGAAAAACAAGCAATCTATTGGCGATGCAATGCCCGAAGAAATCACCACTTCAGAAAAAATCGCGCCAGATCTCAAAATGCTTATGCGCGCCTTTCAAGACCTTTCACTTTCGCAAATCGGAGTGCTACTTGCACCATTTAAGGCGCAACAGCTTTTTTCACACATCCTGCTCTCGAAAACATATGAACAAATTGACAGAACCACTAAAGGCTTGGAGGATCTGCTGTTGTCAAAAGCTACTTATGACGAATTTGTAGAGAAACTGGATATAAGTTTAGATGAAGGTGGCGCTGGTTTTGATAAAAGGAATGCGGAGAAGTTTGCAAAGCACGCGATGGCTCTTATCACCACAAAAAGAAAAATTGATCCCAAGAAATCAGAGATTTCAGCAAAAATCCTCCTTGATTATCTGGTCGATTATTTCGAGTTAAAACTAACAGAAGAGCAAACCAAAAGAACTAAGATTCTCTTGTCCTTGCGAGTGAAAAACAAAATCTCTGTTGCAGAAATTCAAAAAGGATTTGATATGCCTGTGCGGGAAGGTGGTTCTGGTCTTGATAAAAGAACTGCGGAAAAAATGGCGAGAGAAATTGAAATCATAATGCTTTTGACTTACGGATAGAATTTAAAATATTACCTAAAATACAAAATGAGGCTAGCTGACATCCTACGATTATCCACAAGAATGTTTAAGGCGCGTACAACGCGAACTCTTTTGACTATCCTTGGAATGGGCGTTGGAATTTCAGCAATTCTCTTTTTGGTTTCACTTGGATATGGTCTCCAGAATGTACTTCTGGAGAAAATCACAACCTCTGATTCACTGCTCGCTCTTGACGTTAGCCCTTCAAGTGAAGGACAAAGAGTTATCACACCAGCGATCGTTGAAGAGCTCTCAAAACTGGATGACGTGGTCGAGGTGAGTCCTGTCTTGCAAATCAACTCTCAAATCAATTTCAACGAGTTGATTTCTTCTATTTCGACATATGTTGTGACCTCTTCATTTTTAAAGCTTGATGGGGTTTCGGTTGATCAAGGGGAAGAACTTGCTGATGAGAAGAAAAATGGAGTAATTGTAACCTCGGCTTTCACGAAAATCTTCAAACAAGAAGCTGATCAAATTATTGGAAAAAAGATTGGAATTGAAATCAGAGTTCCCAAGAATGATGGTATGTCGGAAAGCAAAACTGCGAATGAAGCTTTTGACAAGGTTGAGATTCCAGAGCCATTTGAAATCATTGGTGTAATTGAAAAAGATGAACCTCTTGTGTATGTGAATATTAAAGATGTACTTAGGTACACTACAATCCCTCGTTTTTCAAAAGCAAAAGTAAAAGCTGAGAACTCTGGAGCAGTTAATCGACTTCGAGATATTTTAACAGAAAAAGGTTTCATGGTCTCCTCACTTTCAGAAACAGTTGATCAAGCAAATAGAGTTTTCGGGGTCATTCAAATTGTGCTTGGTCTGTTTGGAATCATCGCATTATTTGTTTCGGCAATTGGAATGTTTAATACAATGACTGTGACATTAATGGAAAGGACTCAAGAAATTGGAATCATGAAGTCAATTGGTGTTTCAAATCAGGATATCTTGCTTACTTTTGTTGCAGAATCTTCTATAATGGGCTTTTTTGGAGGACTTGCTGGAATTATAATGGGGGTAATTGAAGGTGAAATTTTCAATTTGCTCTTAAATTTTGTTTCTGGAAGATTCGGTGGTGAACCAATCGACCTTTTCTACTCCCCTCTTTGGTTTGTTGTGACAATTGTCATTGCAGCAACAGTTGTTGGTTTTGCAACAGGTCTTGTTCCTGCAAGACGAGCTAGCTCACTTAATCCTTTGGATGCACTTCGATATAAATAAAAAACTTCTTATATCGCACTTTTTTTGCGTAATCTTCTAATTGCGCATTTACTTTTTTTACTATATCATGTTAAACATAGGCATTTTGCCTCTTTATGTTTGAATTTATCACTATCAATGAGCACACTAGCTAGAAATAAAAAGGCATTTTTTGATTATGAACACCTGGAAGAAATCGAGGCTGGTTTAGTGCTGAAAGGATATGAAGTGAAATCAATCAAACAAGGACATATGTCTCTTAAGGGGTCTTTTGTTGCTGCCCATGATAATGAACTTTTTTTGACAAATGCTGCAATTCCTCTTTATAAACATGCAACGGTTTCTGATTATGATTCGCGCGCCTCAAGAAAGCTCTTAGTTAAAAGGAAGCAAATCAATCGACTCATTGAAAAAGTTCATGCCGATGGATTGACATTAGTGCCACTTTCGGTGTATAATAATCATGGTAAGATTAAACTTAAGTTCGCTCTAGCAAGAGGGAAAAGGAAGTTTGATAAACGCCAAGTCATCAAACAACGCCAAGATGATGTCCAAATTGGACGAATAATGAAGCAGCGCCATTAGTTTGGGGGTGCTAGGCTTCGACAGGTTGTGTACTTTTTAGCCTGCAAGTCAAGTTGTCATATTCTTGTAAAACTGTGACAAACCGTTTAAATGCAAACACAATTACTAAAGCAAAGAACGCAATCGCGCAAGCTTTTGCACCATCTTTCGCTGCCGCTGTAGCCTAACCAGGCAACAGCCCGTTAGCCAGGAGATTCTCAATATTCTGAATCTAACGTCAATCTTTGAGATGCAGCCATTTTCCTCCTTTGAAATGGACTAAGCGCACAGAAGGAAAAAACGCATTATTATTTTTTGTCTGTTTCAATTAATAGTGTGTAATATCAAATAGACTAAACTTGTAGATGGTTTCAGAGAATCAGCTTTGGACATGGGTTCAATTCCCATCACCTCCACATTAACTAATACTTAACGAAAAGACGATCAAACCAAGAAGAAAAAAGGCTTTTGAAGCCAGAAATCAAAGTAATAAAACAAGATTGAATGAAATGATTCGCGTGACCCCTGTTCGTCTAATCGATGACATTGGAACACAAGTTGGAATTGTTGAAACCTCTGAGGCTTTAGCACTTGCGCAAAGCAAGGGTCTGGACCTGGTTGAAATTTCACCAACAGCGAAACCTCCTGTTTGCAAAATAATTGACTGGGGGAAATTCCAATACCAAGAAGCTAAAAAATTACAGGAAGCTAAAGCAAAGCAAAAAAAGATTGAAATTAAAGGAATCCGCTTCCGCCCAGCGACTGACGAAGGAGACTTAGCTTTTAAGCTAAAACAAGCGGAAAAATTTCTTTCAAAAGGAAGTAAAGTAAAAGTTGAAATTGTTCTGCGCGGTAGAGAAAAGGCATTTGCGAATCAATCCAGAGAGAAATTGCAAAAATTTATTGACAAAATTGAAATTCCCATTAAGATAGAACAAGGTATCAAACGCCAATTTAATGGATTTAACGTTCTTATATCTTCTAATCAAGCCAATTAATTAGAATTCTGAATGTTGATGCTTTCTTGAAAAAGCCTCAAAGTTTAGAGTTTTTTATATTATGCCAAAAATCAAGACCAGAAAAGCAGTTTCAAAACGCTTTAAAATTTCAACAAAGAAAAAGATTACCAAGCGAGCAGCTGGGCAAAATCATTTCAATGCTCGAGCAACCTCAGATCAGACTAGAGCAAAGAGAAAAAACAAAGGAGTTAGCGGTAAAGTTGCCAAAAACATCCTTACTGATGCAAATAGAGGTTAATTAAAAAGCCTTTTAACAATAATTTAGAAATTAGTTTAAACTACAAATATGTCAAGAATCACAAGAGGTGTTACTGCATCCAAAAGACGAAACAAGGTCTTGAAAGCAGCAAAAGGATTTAAATGGAGAAGAAGCTCAACCTACAAAGCAGCGAAACAAGCTCTTATGAAGGCTGGGAAATATGCTTACAGGGATCGAAAGAACAAGAAAAGAACTTTTCGAAGACTTTGGATTTTGAGACTAAACAATGCCCTACGAGAATTGGGACTTAAGTACTCAACATTCATAAAGGACATGAGCGAAAAGAAGATCGAACTTGACCGAAAAGTTCTATCACAAATGGCAGTTGAGAATCCTGAAACTTTCAAAAAATTCATTGAAAAAGTAAAATAGCTTTTTTAGTTTTACTTTAATACAAAAAACCACTGGTTAAAACCGGTGGTTTTTTGATATCTTGTTTCTAGATTCTGTTTCAAAAACTAATTAAGCGCCCACATCTCCTGGGTCTTCTAATCCGTTTCTCCGGTAGAAAGCCTTGTCGATCCACTCTTTTTTAGCAGCTCCAGCCATTATTTTAGCTCTTGCCTTGTCCGTCATCAGTTTATCTTGTTCTTGGACTCTCTCGAAATGTTTAGTTTCATCCATCAATGCTGAATCTTCCTTTGCTTTCTTTTTTTCTGCTTTTTTTATTTTTGAAATCTCCATTCTAATTGCTTTCTGACACATTGCATATTCGGCAGAGCTAAGCTTTGCGTGACCAATTACGCTTCGCAAAAAAGCTCCCCTACCTACTATGAATTCTCCACTATCAAACGATGCTTGCACAGCATTTTTGAATTTCAGATAATCACCGCTCATAAAATCTCTTACAACTTTTCCAACAACATTTTCTTTCTTTTTTTCTGGATTCTTTTTTTCTGGTATTTCCTGCATAGTTTTTTTATTAAGTCGAGCTTACTAATAAAGTTCTTTTGCAATAATATCTTCAACTACACTCAAATCGTCTCCTTTTTTTAATTTTATTTTCTTCATTTTCCCACATTTTTCACACTTTTGCATCACAAACCAAGTCTCTTTTGCATAAAAAGCTTTTGTCGGCTCCATCATGCCTTTACACTTATTTTGACGATCCCCTGGGTTGATATCAACATGCTTAGACCAAAGACAAAAAGGACAATGATTTGTATAACCATCCCCTTTCACCTTGCGTTCACAATGCTCACAAGAGAAATCTTCAATTGTTCTGGTAAATTTCTTCATCTCTTTAATCTCTAATTTAAATGATGAACATTGAATTTATTCTCATCAAACTCATCTTTTCTTTTTGCAAAAAACCAAATTTGCTTTTTAATCGCTAGTCTCGTTTCATTTTCAAGCTCACTATCCGCTTCTCCGTACAATCTGACTAGAGCTGTCGGTCCTTTTTCATCTTCAATTGTAATCAATGAGTCGCCTTTTTTGGCGAGTGCTTCCATCTTTTTATTCTCCTCTTTGTTTCGCCCAAGCATGGCGTGGTACATCAAGCTATTATCCTTATTTCTAAACCAAAAATGTCTGCCCAATCTGAGTAATTCAAAGTCAGATGTATCAGTGAATTCACTAAATGGCAAAATTTCTCGTACCTTTACTCCGAATTCTTTTTCAGTCAAGCGACACCCTCCACCAGGAGAAGGGAACTTTTCTATTTCATATTCCTCGACTAGTTCCATCTGCGCTTTCCTGCTCTTCCCTGTGACCTTACCCAACTTATCACGATCAACTAATTTTTCTTTTTCATAGACCGTCTCTGGCAAACATCTAGCCGACACTGGACGCAAAATTCTCCCTTCTAAGCCAGTTGCTTTTTCAATTTGATCAAATGCTCTTTTGTTCTGTGAAAAAGGCCTCTGACTCAAAACTTCCCCTGTTGCAAAAATATCAAAATCATCCTTTTCAAACATTTCTTTTCCCACGGAAAGCATTAGTGCGTGACAGTCTATGCAGGGGTTGACGCTACTTCCATGGCCAAACTTTGGATTCTTAACAATCACTAGGTGTTTTTTGGAAAAATCTTTTGAAATAAGCTTAATGCCTACTTCCTTAGCAGACTCTTTCGCTTTTTCATCATCAAAAAAATAGCTATTGAAAACCAACCCAGTAACTTCAATTCCCTGCGCCTGTAACATTTCAGCTGCCAACATTGAGTCTAATCCCCCAGAAAAAAGAAGTAGTGCTTTCATTAACTTAACGTCCAAGAATTAATAATGCGATTGCGATTGCGATCACAAGTCTGTACCAGAAAAAAATCTTATAACTAACTTTCTCAACAAATTTCAAGAGGCCAGCAATCGCAAAGAATCCACTAACAGCAGAAACGATGATTCCAATAATTTCAGGAGTCCCAAACCCGACTTCAAATATATCTCTTGCTTTGTACACGGTTGCTCCGAAAATCACTGGTGTTGATAATAAAAATGAAAATTTCGCAGCACCTTTCCGACTGAAGCCCATCGCAAGAGCTGCTGTTATCGTGACTCCAGATCTTGATGTACCAGGAATAATGGCTATTGCTTGAGCAAAGCCTATTAAGATTGCATCTTTGAAGGTGATTAAATTAACTTCTTTTGAATATTTTGCCCTTAAATCTGCTAGATACAGCAATCCACCAAAAATAGTTAATGTTCCGACAATAACCCAAGGGTCTCTAAAAACAGTCTCTGCTTTTTCCTCAAGCAAAAGTCCGCAAACAACAGCCGGGATTGTGCCCGCAATTAGAAGCAGAAGAAAATGTGAAGGATATTTCTTTTCCTTAACTAGTTTGCTTTGTATCCCAAAAAAGGCACAAAAAATAGCGATCCATTCTTTGTAAAAAAACCCAATGACCGCTATTAGTGTCCCAAAATGTAAGGCTACATCAAACGCTAATCCTTGATCCTCCCAATTAAAGATCATGGGAGTAAGAGCTAGGTGTCCTGATGATGATATCGGGAGAAATTCACTCAACCCCTGGATTAAGCCTAAAATAATTGCTTGAAAAATATCCATAAACTTGCTTTTTGATAAATTCAATTATCAACTGATTTTAACCGAAAAAACGCAAGATATCAAGCCCTAGAACTAATTTAATACCTCATCTTCATTAAAATTTCTTCTGCACGTTCTTTTTCTTCAGCATCCACTTCCTTAATATCTATATAAAGAGAAGATTTACTACGTGATTTTTCCTCGGAAGCAGGAGAAATTGTCTGTATTGAAGAAATTGAATTAATTGTTCTAAACACTGTTCCTATTGCTGAAACCACTTCTCTTTCTTCTTGATCCATTCCAGTTCCCATAGCAGAGGCTATCTGTTCCATGTAATAACTGAAGCCATTCCAGACCCCTAGTGGAGTGATTAGTGATTTAGAATATCCCTGGGGATAGATGTTTTTCACAATACGCTCAAATTCGTCCGCTTTAATAAGTTTAGTAGCATTTCCATTACCAAACTCTTTTTGCAAAGAAACAACAACATTTTGATCTGTTCCTAGAATCATTTTCCCATCGAAGAAAGAACAAGTCAGGGAAATACCAGGAACTCCAGGAATATCATAGACATAGCTTGGACCCGGGTCAGTTTGTACTTCAATAAGACTAGAGTCTTGTATTTCTTTGATTTTTTTTGCATACATTTCCTGTGTCTCTTTCGGCATGGTGAGAGAGTTCGCTGAAGGCCTCATTATGTCCTGTTCATTGGAAGAATTGCTTTGCGCGGAAATTGGGCTTGATGCTCCCATCATCATTTGATATGGCATCAATTGAATGATTTTAGTAATTTCAACAATCTTTCTTACTGACTCCAACATTGCGACCTCGTCATCAACTTCAACAACCATTGCGGCGTGAGGAGCTTGTCTATTCCCCGTAAAAACACCAAAGGCGATATCTCCGTTGAAGTGATCAATGAAATCAGATTCCATATCAAAATTAACTCCAAAAGAGTCCCTTACAGCCTCACGGGCTTCGTTAACAGCATCGATGCCGTCTTGTGTGAGATTATTCTTCTTGAAATTATAATAGAGACTTTTAACTTTCGAGGTTTCAAAATATACATCTGTCCATCGATCAGCGAAGTGTTTTGGCATCTTTTGAATAAGCCCTGTTTCAATTGGCGTATTATTAACCCCAACAAGATTGATTTGATTTGAAGAAGTTCTTATAACAACGCCGGACGGCGTCACTCTGAAAAGAGCTCCTAATAATAAATCGCTCTCTTGACTCTTAAAAAACTTCTTTGGTTTATATGCCGTGTCTTCTGGTGAACTTGATGACATTAAACTTGTATAATCAACTTTTAAATAAGCCGAGATAAGACCGTTTTGAGAATTAAATGCTAAATCTTTTTCAATTAATTGATAATTGCCATCATTTGCAAGGCTAGTCATCGCTGATTCATTCTTTTTCCAAAAAGTAATCTTTGATAAAACATGATTAGCCCTTCTCGCAGAAATCATTTCCTTCAAGTCACTTTCTTTTGTTGCCATAATCCAATTATGCCCAACAAGAGCATGGTACGTGTCTTTTACACTTGAAAGCATCTCATTGACTTCTTCTTCGTTTTCAATTTTTCGTGTAACCTTAAAATATGTATACCCTTCGAATTTAACCTCTGCAACCTGATAATTGGTTGTGTCTTTTTTGATTTTATTCAAAACCCTCTTTGCTTCCTTTAGACTCTTGATACTTGCACCAATCAAAAAGTCCACTGGTTCTGGTTGTTTCTGTTCCATGCTGGAACCTTGAGCATAAAAATCACTGGTCAATCCAAGAACTTTAACCCTCCCAACCTCTGTCATATCCCCTGAAATCCATGCCTCATTTGCATTAACAATTTTTCCTTCTAATTCTCTTTTACGTAATGAGTTTTTAGCATTTTTCCCGGTATTCAAAGCAAATTTCTGCAATTCGTTAGTCAATGATGTCACTGATGGAATAACGGCTATTGTTTTATCACCAATAACTTTTTTTATATCATCATTAAAGCTCAGATTGTGAGCAGCTAGCTCATCCTGAAATGCTTGTGACATTGTTTTTCCCTCCCCAACATCATCGAGCTCTTTTTCCAACCATTTATAGCCTGGAAATTTCCTCAAATTATCATCCAAATATTTATATTGCTCAAAATCAGCATTCGAATTAATATTAAACACGACCTCCGCATCACCTTTGAGAATTTCCTCCAAAGGAACTTTTGCTAGATAGACATCTCTTGCTTCAAAACCAAAATAACCTCCTACTACTAAAAGAATTGTAAGTAAAAAACCTCCGCCTATAAGTATCTTTTTTATTTTTGCAACTTTGGCATTCTTCTCATGATCTTCGAGGGGACTTCCATTGGCAATTGCAATTGAAGAATCAGGAGTATTCGAAACAGAAACTCCTTTTTTTTCTTTCTCTGCCAACCCAGCAGAGGTGAATTCTACGTCCTTACCGAGTCTGTTTTTTTCATCTTTTTTCTCATCATTAAAAACACCATTTTTAATTTTCTCACCTTTTCCATTAAAATTAATGTTCTTAACAGTCTCCCTTTTTCTAAGTTCCATTTATTTTTATTTTTATTTTTGTAGCTTTAAATTCAAAGTAAAATTTATTTAAATTATAGCAGAAGTAGACAAAAAATGGAAATTAAAAAATACTCAGTTTAAATTTTCCAACGTCAATATACTTTACTAAAAAATTTCCTCTATTACCCTATTTTGACAACTTTCTGCTAGGTCCTCATCACTGATTTTATCACAAAAAACTGCATTTTTTTCGCTTACAGCCTTCCATTTATAACAGGTGTCTTTTTCTAAACCATTTTTATCCTCACACTCATTCCCATCGACACCCTCTTCTTGCTCCTCGCTAGTGTCTTTTGATTTTTCGGCTTCACTCGGTTCTAAAAAACCACAAATTTCCTGACAATAAAGTAGTTCTTCTTTCTCATCATAATCATCACATTTATTGTCGCAATCTTCACTCTCAATTTTCGGTGTTTCATATTCTTTTACTGGCCTTTCTATTGTCTTTTCTACTTTCTCTTCATTTCCTGCTTCTGCGGTTGTCTCTTGTTTGTCCCACCAAGAATTGCCTTGCTTTTGTTGCTCTCTCAACTCAAATGGTTGTGTACCTTTGAAAAAATATTCATGCCTATTTTTCCAAAAATACCGCACACCAAAAAACATCAAAGTTGAAAGTAGTACTAGAGAAACAAGAATAATTGAAGTTTTTTTCATAAAGAAAGTTTGAAAAGCTAATAAGCTGTATCCAGATCAATTCCGTCATAATAATATTTCAAGATTCTTTCATAATCCCAACCAGCAGCAGCTCTATCGAGCGCTCCATGAGCACTAAGTCCAACCATATGATTTCCTGCGGCAACCAATTCAGCTGTCGTCATTGAAGGATGCTCTCCATATGGATCACTAACCGATTGGCACCAAGGATAATTCGTTGAACCCCAACGCTCTTCAAAGCTCCTTGTTCTTCCATCTGTGTAAGAACTGTAAGGTGTAATTGCAATTCTGTGGTCGTACATCACAATTTTCGCTCGTGTTTCCTCTGCTGCAGTTCTAATATCATCATGTTCGACTTCATATCTATAGCCAGAATAGAGTTGGTTGCCAGGCGTTGCATTGACCTTGAAGTCATATTTCGCAAATTTCGTGCTATATTTTATCTTCCAGTAACCATATGTTCGATATGAAATTGTCATCACTCGATTATAATCATGGTCGCCAGTTCCGGTAATTTCACTCATCCCCCAAACATAATGCTCCAGAGGGAGAAAGTTAATCACCCAAATTCGATCATTTGTCGATGAGCCTGATTCATTGTAGTGATTTAGTTCGATACCGTCTCGATATTTAACATACGAGGAGGAAATATCATCATGGGAATATTCAAAGTAAATGTCATTTTCATCTGCTTGATTTTTTGCCACAAAGCGAACTTTCTCATTAACAATTTTTTCTTCATCCGAAACTGCTTCATCGTAATCATAAACTCTCAAGTTTTCACTTCCATCATATTTAACCTTCGTCACATCATTGTCATCCTCTGCTGCAGCCACATCAACAACTAGATCTCCATTTTCATCTTTAATGCTATATGGAACTGCCACACCAGTTGAAGCCTTGTATGCTCTAATTCTAAATGAGTGATCCTCCAGAGAATCTTCGGTAAACTCATGTAGACCAACTCTAATTTCTGGGCCCAAAGCTCCGCCACCTAGATTTGCCTGACTGTTGGCTCTTCTTTCATAACGATCGTATGCAGACTTATTTTCAGACGTTCCATAATTACCCCAGGAACTGTGGTCATATTCATCTTTGTCGTATTTTTTATATTTTCTATATTTCTTGTAGGGGGAATAGTATTTTTTATATTTTTTATATTTACTATATTTCTTGTAACAAGAGTCACTTTTTGTTTGTGCCTTCGAAACACCTTTCTTTCTCAAATCCTTGATTTTGCGGTAACAAGTTTTAGCTGCGAATTTATCACTACTGGAATCAAAACCATATTTCTTCCTAGCTTTGTTGTATTTTCTGTATTTCTTTCGCTTGGTATATTTCTTGTATTTATCATATTTCAAATATTTCTCGTAGTCTTGGTCAGCAATTTCAGCATCTCCTGTTGCAGCGTGGGAGAAAGCTGGAGCAATCACGGACGACAAGAAAAAACCTACAGAAAATACCAAGACGGACACCTTGCTTAGGTTTTTTATTTTTCTAACTATCAGCTCAATTTCAATATTTTTTTTTCTCAATTTTGTCTTTTAAGTCTTTTAGATTTTGAAATACTATCGTTAATTCTGATTATAACATTTCTAGATATTTATTTCTGTGTTGCCTCACCCTCCACTTTCTCTGGAGCTGTCTGCGCCATATTATTAACATTGTTTTGCTGATTTTCTTGAAATAAAATCTCAATTTTTAATCCGCCTATTCTCTCGCATAAAAGATTGTACACAAATGAAACAGTTGCACCAATTACTAGACCACCAATTGTTGCTATTGGAACAAAGGGGATGTAGAATTCCCAAAAATCATCGTCGAAAAGATATTCGAAAATATCCAATAAATCTGGGCTGCTGCTAAAAACAACTTCTTCAATAAACCCAATAATTAAAGCAATTACTGGGGGACAAATAAGCGCTAATCCCAACAGAATCACTGCACCGACTTTTACGGCTGATCTGATGTCAATTCTCTTTATTTCATACATAGCACTTTGTCATTACGTCCTTATTTAACATCTTCATCTTTATGCAATTTTGCCTGAGAAAAATATGCAACACTAGCGAAAACAACTGCAAGCACAATCAAAATAACATAGATTGCAATGTTTCGATATTCATCCATTACAAAGGCGATTGTTTCACCAAGAAGGTGGAATATCATCCAAAAACCAAAACATAGGAAACTTATCAATAGTGACTTTAATTTTGTGTCTTTTCTTTTATAATAGAACAAAACAAAAGCTAGCACGAAAAGTGGGATCACCACTGCGGAATGAATAATGAGTTTGTACATTAAATATCGTCCTTTTTCTGGTGCTGGATAATAAACTTGTGTTTGACTAACAGCACTAACAGAGTCTCTTGTCATTTTTTCTGAACGATATACTGGGGTTTGTGGTCCATCAAGGTCAATTCCACGACGCATACTCACATTTCGCTGATTTTGCCATTGCGTATATTCACTGTCAATCACAGGGTTGATATATCGATTTAAGTCAAAAATCAACCTTTCACCAAACATTACCAGGATTCCAAATAAAACCACTGCCATGAAGATACTTAGGATGGAATATTTTGATTTTACTCTTCGTGGTGGAACTGTTTGTCCATCTACGGGTGCCGCCAAAACATTTCCCCTGCCAGTCCCTGGCGCAGGCTGCCCTGCTTGCTGTGGGGTTCCTTGTGCGTTATTATTCATGTTCTTATTTTTACTTGTTAGATAGATGATCACACCAATGGATATTAGTAGTAACCAAGCGAAGAATCCTCCTCCATTTGCTCCTGGGAAAAACATATATTTTTATTATTTTTTAAAATTATTTTTTTGATCTTTTTTACCCATGGTATTTTTCTTCTTATCTTTTCTCTCACTTTGCAAAATTTTGAAAACCATAAAACCAACTGAACTAAAACTTATGCCAAGCAACAGTACGAGAAATATTATTCTATTATTGTTACCGCCCGCATAGTTGAATTGATCTTGATTTTCGCTTTCCTGAGGATAGATGTCTTCATTCATCTGTGACACATCCATCGATTTATACATCCTTGTAAGGAAATATTTGTTCTTCTTAGGGCTTATCCATGGTGTCTTCCCATCAATTTTAGCAATATTTTCAATCCCCTCTTTATTTATCTGCCCCGCATATTGCAAATCAAATCCTGGAATTTCGTACTTCTTATCAGAGAGCATGTATATCAAAATGCCCATTGAATTAGGACGTGTGATTTTTCTGCTAGAGCCACTGTTTGTGCCTTTGAAAATTCTCACTACATCCTTTTCTTCATTTGCTAGAGTGATATCCATTGAATCTTCAAACTTCGCTTCAAAAATCACCTCTTGGCTTGCGTTCAATTTCAACTCATCTATCAAAATATCGGATCTTCTGCTTGTAAAGTAATTAAGTGCTGGCTCTGATGGAATGTATGCAACTTCGCCAAGGGTTTTATCTCTCTGCATCCGGTATGTGGAAATTTCATTGTTAGAGCTTTGGTATTGTTCTTGTCCTCCAATAATGATTTTTGCCTTATCATTAAGTTCATTAGCCCGAAGTGAATTGAGTCCGTATCCATTCACACTCAGAGTTCTCTCAACACCATCAATAAAAAACTTGATATCGACTTTCTTGGAATCTGCTTTATTTTGTTTCCAACTAAATTCAAATTTTTGCCACTGGTTTTGCTCGAAATCGCTCCCTAGATCAACTTGAGCTGTTTGATGTTGACCTTTGTCTCTCCATATTTGAAAACGATAAACATTGTCTCGAAGATTTTGAACAATCAAACCTTGGTGCTGGCCGAGGTATGCTTTTGCTTGCTCAACTCTAAGAATTTCCCCTAGATTCCCGTCCTTTCGCTTTTTCAGTTGGAAACTGATGCTTCCGTCATTTGGGTCAAAATCACTGACCACTCTATCAGTAGCAACGATTTTACCAGCATCAAGCAACATTCCTTTTCCCTCAGCTCCTGTGACAAAAGCAATTTTTCCATCTGGTGCATCATCTTCCATTCCACCTATCGAGGAAATTTTCAAAGGGAAAACAGCTTTTTCTGTTTTGAAATTCAGTCGCAAAGGAATTGCGTGCCCACTTTTGAGCTGATTGCTGACTCTGGAAGTTCCGGTTTGCTGATTGTTAATTTTGATAGCAGTAAAAACCCATCCGTTCTCGATATATTCATCAATTATATATTTTCCAGCTTGAGGAAAACGATACCCGTTGTCGTTTAGCCAGTTATATAGACCCTCTTTATTATCTGCCTTCAAAACAGAGATGTCGTAATATTCAATTTTTTTCGTCTGCAAAACCTGCACTCCAGAATCTTGTGCCCCTCCTAGCGTGTTTTTCTCCCATCTATTTTGTGTTACTGGGGCTGGATATTCTGGTCGTGTGATTTCATTCAACATTGTGAAAAGTGTATCAGTCGATTTTGTCACCTCTGGTTCAGATGGTGTTGGGACTATCCAACCAAAATCATCTGCTGTGCCATTAAATGAAATTGAAATAAATAAATCCTCAATCCCCTCTTCATAGAAAATAACTGCTTTTTGCTCAGTTTCATACATCTCCACGCTTGGAGGAGAAACCAGCATGCCATCAGCAGACGCGGATGGAACAATCCCTGGGACACAAAGAAAAAGACCCAAAAACATTCCAATGAAGGCTTCTTTAAGTTTCATTTTTATTTTTAATTTTATTTGTTAAAATCTTACTTTTATTATACCACATCACTCGCTTGATGTGAATCATTTATTCTCACTCTATGAACAGATCGATGCTTGACTATTTTTCGCAATTTTTTAAGTTTATTTCTTATTTTATTAACAATCCAACCTAACCGCCCTGTCTAGACGTATTTATTTAAATCTCATTGTTACGGTTTGAAAAATTTACTCCACTATTTGAAATCTTGCATTTCTAGAAAATTGTACTACCATGATAGAGGTATCTCTTTGCTATAACTTTGATAGCCACTGGCTATAAATAGCAACTCATTAATCACCTAAAGGAAATAAAAAATGGACATTAAGAAAAATAAAATTGCAGTTATTGGTTTGGGATATGTTGGGCTCCCTCTTGCAATTCGATGTATTGAAAAAGGATACTCTGTTATTGGGCTGGACCTTGATCAAAAGAAGCTTACAGCAATTGCAAACAGGAAAAGCCCTTTCAAAGAAGAGTTTATCGAAGAAAGACTGGATTTACTTGAAAAACTTGAAGCTTCCAACGATGCTTCGAAGCTTGTCGAAGCTGACATTATCCTTATTTGTGTTCCGACTCCAGTTGATGAACAGTTCTATCCAAATCTTAATCCTGTTAAGGGTGCCATTAAAATGTGTATCGAAAATAGAAAGCCTGGCCAACTAATTGTTGTTGAATCAACAATTAATCCTGGGGTTTGTGAAGAGGTTGTTGAGCCAATGCTTGCTAAGGCAGGTCTTGATGAAGGGAAGGATTATTTCTTAGCACACTGCCCTGAGCGAATTGATCCAGGAAATGAAAAATGGAACGTCACAAATATTCCTAGGGTTGTTGGATCTCTTTCAGTAAAAGGAGCTGAGATTGCACAAAAATTCTACGCCTCCATTATTGATGGTGAGGTTCGTGTAATGAAGTCAATCCGAGAAGCTGAGGCAACCAAGGTTGTTGAAAATTCTTTTCGAGATATCAACATTGCCTTTGTAAATGAGCTTGCGAAAAGCTTCGATCAAATGGATATTGATGTTAAGGATGTAATTCTAGGCGCTGCCACAAAGCCTTTTGCTTTCATGCCTCACTTCCCAGGACGTGGAGTTGGCGGACATTGTATTCCAGTTGATCCATATTATCTCATTGAACAAGCTAAGAAAAAAGGATTTGATCATCATTTCCTTAGAGTTGCACGAGAAATCAACAATAGTATGCCAAACTATACCGTGGAGTTGATGCAGGATCTACTTAACAATGCTAAGCTCCCGATGAAAGGAATAAAAATTGGTGTGATGGGACTTTCTTATAAAGCGAACATTGATGACTTGCGAGAATCACCCGCTGTTAAAATTATCAAGGAACTTGAAAAGAAAAAAGCTTCCATTGTTTCATTTGACCCATATATTTTGGATATGTCAGACGTGAAAACGGTTGATGAATTCTTAGAAGAGGTTCAGGCTGTGATTTTTGTAACAAATCACAAAGAATTTATGAAAATTACTCCTGAAAAATTTAAAGAGAATGGGGTTGTAGCGATTGTAGACGGAATGAACGCTTTGGATGGAGAGAAAATCAAAAGTCTAGGGATGGAATACCATGGAATCGGAAGGAGCTAGCTTTTCACTGGAGAAAAATATCTTTTCTGGGAAAATCACTCTTTTATGAACTAGATCATAGATTTAAACTCCCCTTATAAAGCTCCGAAAAAATTGAAAAAAAAATAAAAATATAGTATAATGTATATACTTAAATAGAATTTAAAGTAAGGTCCTCTGTTTACATGAGGGTGTTTGTAGTTTATCTAATAATTTTTACTATTTCATGAAGCTTATCGTTAATATTCCAGCGTATAATGAAGAGGGGAAAATTGAACAGACAATCCGAAGGATCAAAAAAAGCTTTCAAAGTGATTTTTACAACCAAGGGAGTGGTTTAAAAATTACAAAAAAGTTGGTTCAGGTTGTTGATGATGGATCTTCCGATAGAACTGCTGAAATTGCCAGAAAAAACGCAGATATTGTAATTTCATACCAACCCAATAGGCGTTTAGCTTATTCCTTTAAGCAAGCAGTTGAAAGCTCCTTGGCACAAGGTGCTGATTTTATGGTGAACATAGATGCTGACGGTCAATTTGATCCCGAAGATATTCCAAAACTTTTAAAGCCGATTTTGAATGGAAAAGTTGATATGGTTGTGGCAAGTCGCTTTGGAAAACATAAAGCAAAAAATATGCCGAAGATCAAAAGCATACTTAACAGACTAGCTGCAAAAATGATTGGATTCTTCCTAAATCATGACATTGATGATCTCACTTGCGGTTTTAGGGCTCATAATAGAGAAACTCTGTTGCGACTCAACCTAACAAATGTTCATTTTACATACACCCAAGAAACAATAATTGACGCGATTGGAAAAAGCTTGAAAATAGAGTGGATTCCTGTCAGTGTTGCATATTTTGCAGATAGAGAATCGAGAATAGTAAAGTCTATCTGGCAATTTGTTGGAAATTCGTGTAAAATAATACTAAAAGCAATTAGAGATGTTCGGCCATTGAAATTCTTTGGTTGGCCTGGAATGTTTTTAGTTGGTCTTGGATTTATTGGGTTTTTAATTTTCTTAGGACATTATGTTCAAGATTTTAAAATTAGTCCCTTCTTAAACTATATTGTTTTCTCTTCTATTTCGATTATGTTTGGAATTCAATTGATTATTTTTGCCTTAATTGCTGACATGATTAAATCAAATAGACAATTGACAGAAGAAATGATGTATCAAAACAAAAAGGATCGCTATATAAAATAAAAATAAAAAATAAAAAATGCCAAAAAAGCTAAAAAAAGTGGCTAAAACTGCCACAAAAAGAAAGGTGACGAAAAGAAAAAAAGCTATCACAAATAATGTTCACCAAAGATCAAAGGAAAAATTCCTATTTTTCCTAGGGCTCTTAATTATCGTTACAGGAGCGTCAATTATGCTAGAAATTCTCGGGCTTAGTTTTAAAGCAAGTGCTTCTAATTACATGAAGGATCTTTTTCTTTTTCCGATTGCTATTGTTTTCTTACTATTAGGAATTGGAATAGTAGCAAATCGCTCATTCTATTCCAAACACTAGAGCGTCCTGAACTTCTACGTGTAAAACAAAACGAAGATATAGATCACTATGCGATGAGCTCAAAAAATAGCAACCATATAAGACTGAATTGATTCGATATGAAAATTTTATTTATTTCACATTCCTACCCCCCAACAATTGGAGGAGTTGAAAGTCAGAATTTTAATTTATCAAAGAGCTTATCTAACTTTACTGATTTAGAAGTTATTGCAAACACAAAGGGGAAGTTATTTCTCCCCTTTTTTGTTGTTACTGCAACTTTTAGAGCATTTTTTAAGATGGGTAGTTACGACGCTTGTCTTTTGGGCAGTGGGGTTCTTGCCCCAGTCGGAGCTTTCTTGAAGTTTTTGCATCCAAAAAAGAAGTTTTTTTGTGTTGTTCATGGACTGGATGTGACCTATGCTAATAGGTCGGGTATTCTACCAGCTATATATCGCTTAGTAAATATTTCTGCACTTAAAAAATTGAATCAACTTTTCATGGTTGGAAACGCAACAATCAAAGAAGCTATTGGTGTTGGTGTTGATCAATCCATTTGCACCTTCGTTCCAAACGGAGTTTTCAAGGAAGAACTTGTTGCTAAACGAACACGAAAAGATTTAGAGAAATTGTTAGGGCAAGATCTTGATGGAAAAAAAGTTGTTTTGCGACTCGGAAGGTTTGTTCCGCACAAAGGGACTAGTTGGTTTTTGAATAATGTCGTATCAAAGCTTCCCAAGAATTGTATTTTTGTAGCAGCCGGAAACAGAGTTTCAAAAAATACAGCTGGTGATAAAGATGATTTTCAAACCTGTGAAGAAATTATTGCGGAACAAAAACTTGAAGAAAAAACAATATTGCTCCCCTCTCTCCTCTGGGAAGATGTTAAGACTCTTTTAAATACAGTTGACTTAGTCGTTGCTCCCAATATCAAGGTTGCTGGGACAATGGAAGGTTTTGGAATTAATGTGATTGAAGCAGCAATTTGCAAACGAGTTGTAATTGCCTCCAATCTTGAGGGCCTCACTGATGCTGTCTCTGACGGGCAAAGTGGATTCTTGATAGAAAGTGAAAACGTTCCTGTTTGGGTAGACAAGGTAAATTCTATTCTGAAAAAAGACTCTGGCTTTATTCGAGATTTTGGAGAGAAGGCCTCCTTATATGTAGAAAAAAATAATACTTGGAGCAAAATAGCAAATCAATACTTAGCTGAAATGAAAAAATACTAAAATCAATTATGATAATTCTTCTTTTGTTTAAATTCTACATAGCGATTGCTCTAACCCTGTTTATCCCAGGGCATTTTTTCATTAAAACTCTTTTTAAAGAGCAAAAGAGATACTTTTCGATTGTAGAATGGGTTTTGCTTTCGTTTGGTTTCAGTCTTCTTATTACAAATTTTCTAGTTATTGCGATGAATTTTTTGTCGATCAAGCTGACTGTATCCTCGCTCTTAATTGTATTTATTCTTTTCTCTGCTATTTTTTGGTTTTTGTCTAGAAAAAATCAAAAGTTGGGAGAGATTTCCAAAGTTAGTACTTCTGGCTTTGGGGGCTTTTCTAAAAAACAACTTTTTTTATTTCTTGGTATATTGGCTTTGAGTTGTATTATAAGAACATTTTATCTCGCAGATGGGATTGTGCCACAAACGACTGACTTAGGTCATCATATTTATTGGTCTAAAACAATTTCCGAAACAGGACAATTGCCAAGCTATGGGATGCCAGATTTTATTATTGGAGAGCATATTATCTTCGCTGTTGTCCAGATGTTAAGTGGCTTTTCATATATAAGCTCGATGTCTGTTTCGGTTCTGTTTTTAATTAATGTTTTTTCTCTACTTGCTATCTCGGTTTGTGCTTATTCTCTAGTTGCAGGTTTTGCAACTAAAAAAATTGCGCGAAATTCTGCATTATTCACCTTGCTCATCGCAGGAACATTTTATGCAACATCCTCACCTCAAGCAAAATTTATTGCTGGTGGTGTTATTGGGAATACTATTGGAAATCTTTTCATTCCAATTACTATCTATCTGTTTATTTTGGCTATCAGGAAAAAAGATTCTCGCATGGCGACACTCTTCTATCTCTGTTTAGCAGGACTAGGCTTCACTCATCACCTTTCAACCTTTATTTTTCTTTATGTATTTCTTGGCTTCCTAGTAATCTTTTTTGTTTTTGCAGTTTCAGTTTATCGATTCAATCTATCTATTCTCTGGAAGAACGTGTTCCCCTATTTCAAGGTTTTCTTCTCTAAGTGGAATTTAGTCACATTACTTATTATTGTTTGTTTTATATTATTTGTTCACACACCTTCATATCTAAACAAAACTGCCGTGAACACAGCAGTCGGTGCACCTAGTAAATCAACTCGTGTAGGACTTCCCTTCGGAGCAATCACTCTCAGTGTTGGAGCCTGGAAGCTTTTTTATGCAATTCTTGGAGCCCTAGTTTTAAGTATTGTTGCTAGTAAGAAGCTCTTAAAGAAGAATTCTAGGACAACGATATTACAAATTGCTTCAATCTCATTAACATTCTCTTGGTTTCTTACTATATTTTTAATGAGTACAAAACCAGCGCTTTTAAAAGTTGATATAATTTCTAGTAGAATTGTTAGTTATATCACCTTTCCGTTAGCAATTTTTAGCGCCTTTTTTATAGCATTTGTATTTCAAAGATTATTCAAAAAAGCACCTCCGATGATTGCGCAGATACTTTTCTTTGTTGTTATCGGAACTGGGATGATTTCGGGTTTTGCTGATATTTCTGATTCTGTGCGCAAAAATGACCCAGCGGAAGAGAGAGAAGTCATGCAAACATATAGGGCCTCTCGGTACCTCAATTCCATCGCAAAAGAAGAAGAAAATGTATTAAAAGATCATATCTATCTGAAAGGAGATACTTGGATGAAATTATTTTTTATGAGAGATTACAAGTATCCACTTTCTCGATCATTCTTGCGTAGATACGCAGACCCAACAAAGAAAAGGGAAACTTGCACACGTGACATGATTGCAATTCCACACTCTGAGATTGGAAAGGAATGTTTCAAAGAGACTGGTGTTAAGTACATAGTCTTGAAGGATGGTTTTGAGACTGCACAATTTGAAAGATCTGAAAATTTTTCAAAGATATACACCTCTCCCAATGTTGTAATTTATCAAAAAAACAATGCAAAATAAAACTCTTTTACTATACATGTTTTTTATTTTATTCGTTCCACTCACATTCTTATTGTGGCACGGAGAAACAGCGATCAACAAAAGAGCTGTGGTTGGTTATTCTGTTTTTAGCTTTCTAAATTCAAAGGAGTCTATTAAAAAGGGCGATCTTTCGGCCCTTAAGATCAATATTGAAAATTCAGAGGAAGAAAATATTGAATATCTAGTCTCTATTTCTGTGAATGATAGGCAAATTGATTTTCAGGAAATCTTAGTTGCAGCAAGAAGCAACTTCATCATTGAACCAAGTGAAAAAATTATCGAGGAAGCTTCTCAAAATGCTTCAAATAAATACACTGTTTCCTTCCAATGGGGAGAAGAAAAAGATAAAAAAGGTGCTTTAAAAAAACAATTCGAATTATCCAATGAAAAATAATAAAAAACATATTCTGCTATACACTCGCCCACTGGCTCCACCTTGGGATGAAGCATCTAAAAATCTTGCGTATGATATAGCTTTGAATTCAGATGGAACTTTTAATTTTCACCTATTGACAACGAAAGACTATTCTTCCTCAATTCAAAAGTGTTATTTGGCACAAAAGGAGGCGTTGACTGCTGAGCCTATTTTTAAATCAGCTACTTTTGACACCAGAGCAAAGCTATCACTTATCAAGAGGCTTTTTAGGATTAGAATTGGAAGTGACATTGTGCATTTTCTTTTCACTCCTAGACCATTAACTTCTTTCTTGTTTCGCGCTAAATTATTTTTTTCGAAAGCAAAAACGCTTCAAACATTGGCGACTATAGATGATGCTATCATCGAAGATCCGAAAAAATTAAAAAAGGTTCTTTTCGCTGATCAAATCATTGCTCAGTCATATATAACTGAGAGTAAGCTTAAGAATGCTGGTGTTAATAATATTGAGGTTATCTATCCAGGGATTAATCTTGAAAGATTCTTCCCTCAGGAAAAAAACGATGAGATGATGAAAAGCCTAGGGATTAGCAAGGATGAATTTATTGTTTTATTTGCCGGAGAATATACCAGACTAAAGGCAGTTGATGATATCATTTCCGCTTTTGAACAAATTTTTGAAAAGCACAAGAAAGAGGCCAAAAAATTGAAGCTTATCTTGGCCTGTAGAATAAAATGCCCCGAAGATGCAAAGAAGCAAAGAATTATAAAAAAGGAGGCCAAGGAAGGTGGATATTTTGATAAGATAATTTTTCTAGAAACAGTTGAGAACATGCCTAGGCTTTTCAATGTCTCCGATATCAACATCTTTCCTGTTCAAGAGATGGCTGGAAAATTTGATATTCCACTTGCAATTGTTGAAGCGATGGCTTGCAAGAAGGCAACCATCGTTTCTGATATTGATGTCTTAAAAGAATTTGTAAAAAATGATGAAACAGGTCTTGTTGTTTCGAAGGGAGCGCCGAATCAACTAAGAGATGCGGTTCTAGAATTAATAACAAATGAAAAAAAACGGAATAGATTAGCTGAAAATGCTAGGGATTATGCACATAGCACATTTGACATTAGAAATGTTGTTAAACAATACAAAAAAGTGTACACTAAGCTACTGAATAAAGAAGATTAAATTTAATATATTTTGAAAAATAAACAATCGAATGAATACAGTTAAAAAAATATCGAAATTCAAACAAACTCTGGATTTGAAAGAAGGAAAAGGGTCTGTGTCTTTTGGAGTTTCTGATGAATTAATGCCAGATCAAGCAACGATAGATCAATTGGCTGAAGTAGCCAAGAACAAGGAGGTATTTCAACACGTAGCAGCGTTGACTGACGTTTGTCAGAAACCTGGAAGAAAGAACCCTTCTGGCACGGTTGTTGCTACTAAGGATTATTTCATGCCACAACTATTAGACACTGCTCCGAATTGTGGGATGCGTTTAATTTCAACACCTTTTGATGCTAATGACCTAACAGAAGAAAAAATTGATCGACTTTTCAAGGAATTAATTAATGTAATCCCAACTAAAACTTACTTGGGGACCTATCTTCCCTATAAAGTAATCATGGATATTTCACGCCGTGGTAGTATTGCTCTCTTAGAGTATCTAAAAGAAGACACTGGCGAAGTTGATAGAATTTTACATGGCGGAAATATGTTTGGAGAAGAAAGAGTAACAGATAAAGATTTATATAAAGCAATTCCAAAACTTTTTTTTCATATCGCACAATTAAGAACAGGGATCTTGGGTGCTGCAGGAAATCACTTCTTGGACTTGATGAAAATTACTGATGTTGTTGATGAGGATTTGGCTTCTAAATTTGGTTTGCATAAAAATCAGTATGTTTTTTTAATGCATACCGGATCAGGACTTTTTGGTCAATATGCTAGTTATTTCTATACACCCAAGAAGAAAGAACATTCCAGCCAAAAATTGATTTCTGAATTTTCTAGACTCACTTTCTTGGACAATAAAACCGAGTGGCATAAAACTCTTAAAGAAGCTATCCCAAAGTATAGCGATTCGAAGGAATTTTTCAAAATTAAAGCAAATTCAGAACTTGGGAAAAACTACTTCAATGCACATCGAGCAGCTGCGAATCATGGTTTTGCAAACAGAACATTACTTCAGTATAATCTGAAAAATGCGATTGAAAAAGTTCTTGGGGAGAAAAATGCATTGAAACTTGTCTATGACATGACTCATGTATCAGCAACAAAAGAAAAACACTTTGGGGAAGATGTGATAGTTCACAGAAGTAATGCGACTAGAGCATACGGACCAGAGAAAATGAAGGGTCACAAACTTTTTGAAGAGACAGGAGAGCCAATTTTCATGCCCTCATCAATGAGCACAGAGGCTTATTTTGGAGTGGGGACAGATGAAAATGAACAAACATTTTTCAGCGCGGCTCATGGCACTGGAAAATCAAAAGATAAAACATCAAAAGTTCCAGAAAACCGAGAGGAATTAATGAAGAAAATGGAAAAAAGAAAGGTACGTCTTTATAACGGAGCTTCGAGAGGAATTGAAAATCAAGATGCTTCACATTACAAAGATCCAACACTTGCAATAGCTGGGATGGAAGCAAATAAGGTAGTGAAACCTGTGGTAAAAATGATGCCCGTAGCAGTATTAATGGCTTAACACTCTTTCGATATGCAGCTTATTACAATTTCTGGATTAGATGGGAGTGGAAAAACAACTCAACTAGACAAACTTGAGAGAAGCTTAAAGGATGCTAATAAAAAAGTATCCCGCTTTCATATTACAGAGTTTTCAATTGCCAAAAAAATTCTTGGTCGCAGAAAAGAAAATTCATCAAAACCAGCTAGAGCAGTTGTGAGTGCCAATAGTTTTACAATCACACTAAGAAAGATAGCTCTTATTATTGACGCAACAAGGTTCAATCAACTCTTCAGGAAACTATCTAGTGGTTATGATTACCTCTTAACTGACAGGTATTTTTATGATCAAATTGTCAACATTCGCTATTTAGAGAAAATCAATGATGGAGAAAAAATTCCTGCCTGGCAAAGACTTGCTGAAAAATTAATCAAAAAACCAGACATTGCACTTTTCATTGAGGTTTCACCGGAAGTCGCAGTTTCTCGCGATCGTGATATTGAACAAGGAAAGCAATTTCTTATCAATAAACAATGTATCTTTGACTACCTCATAAAGCATTGGGAAATTAAGCTTATAAACGGAGAAGGAACTGCCTGCGAAGTTTTCAAGAAAATTAAAGAAATATCGAAAATATAAATAACTACTAAGATGTCCCTAATCAAAGCCTCTTTTTGGCTGACAATCGCAGAATTAGTTTTCAACCTCTCGGGCTATATTGTCCATGCTCTTTTAGGTCGTTTTTTAGGACCTGCTGAATATGGTCGCTATGGAATCATTATCACTTTTGCGACAATGATTGTTGTTTTGGTTGGAAGGGGCGTTCCAGTAGCAATGAGTAAATATCTCAGTGAGGTACGTAAGAAAGATGCTGGCACAATTTTGTCTGTGCGAAAAACAGGAGCAATCGTCCAAACAATTCTTATTTCGATAGTAACTGTTTTGTATTATTTTATCGTACCGCCTGTTGCAGGTAAACTCTTAGGAGACCCTTCTTTGGTTCAACTTTTTAAAATTTCAACACCAATAATTCCAGCTTTCGCGCTAGCAAGTTTCTATGTTTATTATTTTAATGGCATTCATAAATTTAATTCTCAGTCTCTTATTAAGTTTTATAGAGGGATTGTAAAGATTGTCTTCATTATTTCGCTTGGTTTTTTATTTTCAACAAAAGGTGCTGTTGTTGGTCATGCGTTGGCACCACTGTCTGTGTTTGTGTTTGCATATTTTCTTGATCCCTTCAGGAAAGAAAAGGCTCATAAAAAATCTCCTATATCTTGGCAGAAAATGCTTTCTTTTGCCTGGCCAATTACACTTTTTATGATTTTCTATGAAATAATGATTTCGATTGATTTATACATGGTGAAAGGTTTATTGGGAAGTGACGAATTAACTGGATTATATAATGCAGCTCTTACAATTGGTAGACTACCCTTTTATGCTTTCTACTTCCTAACAATAATTCTGTTGCCAAAGATATCTGAGGCTACTTCAAAACAAGACTTAGTAAAAACAAAAAATATCCTTTCTTTTGCAATGCGATTTTTATTCATCTTGCTTATTCCAGCTGTCACACTTTTGTCGTTCTTCTCAACCTCAGCATCTCAATTATTTTTTGGAAATCAATATATCTTAGCAGGGGCGCCTCTTTCGATTTTAGCATTTGGACTAGGTTTTCTGGTTGTTTTTTACATTCTTGCTTTTGCACTCAACGGTGCAGGAAAGAATAAGTTTCCTATGTGGATAGCTCTATTTGGCATGATATTGAATTCGATTCTTAATTATTATTTAATTCAAGAGTATGGAATAAACGGAGCAGCAATTGCTACTTCTGTTTCATCTTTTGTTGTCATGCTTCTTATGATTATTTTTGTTCAAAGAAAACTAGCCTCTTTCTTTAAACCCTTTTCTGTCCTAAAATACCTTGTCGGTAGTGGGCTTATTTATGTGGTTGCTGACAGCTTCCTCTCTCAACATAAATTCATATTCATTCTTTGGTCTATTTTACTCCTCGGTGTTTATTTCGTGTTCTTATTCTTCACAAAAGAACTTTCGAAGAAAGATTTTCTTCTCTTAAGAGACAGTATTAGAAACAAGTAGCTTGAAAAAAGCAAGTGATGGACTATAATAGTTATACAGACAAAGAATTTTAAATGACACTAAAGATGAAAAGTGTCTCTTTTTTACATCACATCACAAAAAACCCATGAAAATAAAACTCACAAAAAAAGCTCGTTTTACATTAATCGCACTTTCTCTTATTGTTTTTTTGGCAATATGGGTGCGAACATATAATTATCACGAATGGCTTTTTTTTAAATGGGATCAGGCTCGTGACGCGACTATTCTCTCTTTAGCAATTGAAAATGGTCCTGGGGAACTTCCCTTGCTTGGGCCAAGAGCTGCAAAGGCCGATGGTGATTATTTGCGTCTTGGGCCAGCTTATTATTACACTCAATACCTTTCGGGCGTAATTTTCCAAAGCACGTCGCCGGATGTTTTTGCCTACCCAGATCTGCTTTTTTCAATCTTAACGATTCCCCTCTTATTTCTATTTTTAAGGCTTTATTTCTCTAGAAACCTCTCCCTTATCTCGACTACTCTTTATGCTGGTTCTTTTATCATTATTCAACATTCGCGTTTTTCTTGGAATCCAAACTCCCTTCCATTTTTCATCCTGCTTGCGCTCTATGGACTCTTAAGATTTACTGCTGCTAAAAAATTCAAACATAAGTTGGGTTGGATTTCTCTTTGGGCATTCGCCTTTGCAATCGCTTCTCAATATCATTTTTTTGGACTTTTTTCACTGACGGCGACCTCTGGCGCTTTTCTTCTTTTCTTTGCTATTTTAGAGGGCAAGGCTTCAATTTTTACTAGAGAAAAATTTACTTCTTTAAGGAAATTATTTCTAACAAAGAGTGCTGCTTATTATTCTCTGGTGGCCATTTTAATCATTGGATTTCTTTACCTCCCTGTCATTTTAAGCGAAACAAAAACTGACTGGAATAATACAAAAAGGTTTATCTCAGTTGTAGCAGACAGGTCTGATATCGACGAAGAAGTTTTTGAGACTGGGAAGAAATCAAAAACTAAAACTTTTTCGGAGAAATTAGTTCGAAATTTCAGAGAACAAGCCAAAGGATATTCACTGATTACTATCGGTAAAAGTCATCGCCAAGGAAACAAAGCAGATCCAATAACCGTTACTTTTGGAACAATTTTGCTATTTGGAAGTCTTCTTCTGGCCTTTTGGCAAATCCGAAAAGAAAAGAAATCTTCAAAAAGGAATTTCTTACTTATTCTCATCTTATGGTCTGGTTTGTTCTTCATCATCACAATTCCAAATGCATATCAGTTGCGTCCTCGTTATTTTGCTCCGATCTTCCCAGTTCCCTTTATTATGTTAGCGCTTTGGTTCTCTTTTTTAGCTGAATTTAAAAATAAAAAACTTACCAAGTATTACTGGTTTATCGTAGGGCTAATTGCTCTTGCTTTCCTAGTACTAAATATTCGTGAAACTAAACTTTGGTTTAAAGAACAAGCTGACTCTCAAACTAAAAGTATCGAAACAAACCGAACTTTTATTCTAAAAAGGCAAGACGGGATAACACTTGGGCAATTAGAAAGAGTCACTAATCATCTTTACAAGCAAAGGAATCAAGGAATAGTGGTCTTTAACACCAAGCCCGAATACAAAACTCCCGTTAAATATCTCTTAGCTCAAAAAAAGGACCCCACTTTAAAATCAAAATTAGCAGATAGAGTGTCTGAACTGGAGGGTCATAACACTCTCTTCTTTGTAGTGACTAAAAGAGGTGGTACAAAATCAGTCAAAAAAGAAATTCGACCATTTCTTTCAAAAATTTCTGAAAAACAATTTGGTCAACTGATGGTTTTTGAAATGAAAATTGATCAAGAAAAAGTCACTGCGCACTTAAAAATGAAAGCAATCAAAGCTGCTCAAAATAAAAAAGAGCCAGAGATTATAATTGAAAAAATTCCAAGACTTTTCTGGAAAGACTTTGTTGGAAACAAAAAGGGAGTGGAACACAAAGAAATAAGGAATATGGAATGATAAAAAATTACAAATAGAAATAAATGACTTCAAGACAAAAAATTCTTTCGATAATCTTTCCAACCTTCAATGAAAAAGGTAATGTGAAAATATTAGTCGAGAAAATCACTTCCTCTTTCCAGTCGAAAGGGTATGATTATGAAATTATTTTTGCTGATGATAGTAATGATGACACTCCTGAAATCATCAAGAATGAAATAAAGAAAGATTCTCGTATTAAACTAGTTAATGGGCCAAGAAAAGGTCTCGCTCCAGCTTTTATTGCTGGCTTCAAGGAAGCTAGTGGCAAATATATTTGTTGCATTGATGCTGACTTGCAACATCCTCCAGAAAAGGTTATCGAACTTTTAGAAAAAGCGCTGGGAACTGATTCAGATATCATTGCAGGAACTCGCTATGCAAAAGGCGGCAGTGCAATAGGTCTTGGGAGTTTGAAGACTTGCTATGGAGTCTACCGAAGAGCAGTTTCTTTGGGTGTGAAATATTTTACTCAGATTATCTTTATTCAAACCAGAAAAACCAGTGATCCGTTGGGAGGGTTTTTCCTTTTCAAGAAAGAGATTATCGAAGGAGTGAAATTACAACCTAAAGGTTTCAAGATTCTTGTTGAAATTCTAATGCGCGCTAAATATAGCAAGGTTGATGAGATCACTTACACTTTTTTACCACGCGAAAATGATGACTCGAAGGCAACTATTGCCCAAGGCTTGGAATTCTTTAATCATCTTTGGTTTATTTTTCGCACACTTCCCGAAGCAGGAAGGTTTTTAAAATTTTGTTTAGTTGGTCTTAGTGGGGTTTTTGTCAATCTTGGGATTCTCACCCTTCTTGTTGAGATTTTTCATCAAGACAAAGATGGAATCGCTTATATTATAGCAATTTTAATTTCAATATTGACCAATTTCTCTATCAATTCAATTTTCACATATAGCGACAAGCGTTCAGAGTCAAGAAGGGAAAGTATCCGTAGGATGATCTATTATTATCTGATTTCTGGTTTTGTTATGCTCTTTAACTATGCAATCTATCGCTTTTGTTTATCTTTCGGAATTTTTTATCTTCTTTCAGCTTTTATCGCTATTATCTTCGCAACAGGTCTAAATTTTGTATTAGCAACAAAATTAGTTTGGAAAATGAAAGTGCGTAACTAATGATTCTGGCGTTTAAAATATTATAATAAAAAACTGAGTTTTATGCTCAGTTTTTTATTATAATATTTCTTGCTAATTAGTACCATAAATCACCCCAGTCCTTATCCTCTTTCCTTTCTGGTTTTTTGTCTTCTTTTTCTTCTCTCTCTTTTATTTCTTTATTTTCCTCAATTTTTATTTCAGTTACAATATCTTGCTGGATTATTTCGAAAACACTCTGTTTTTTTTCCTTTTTCACATTAAAGTCTCCATCTAATTCAACAATCCAAATAGCTACAGAGCCTATTGCTTTCTTGTCATTTAATTTCAGGCCCTTCCCCACTTTTGCTAAAGCTTGATTGCTACTCTTTTCTGCTTTATCGATAAGAAAAAATTCACATTCTTTGCCCAGTGCTACAATTGTCTCCCTTTCAATATCTCCGCTGTCAACCACCTCTCCATTAAGATTTTGATTGATAAAATATCTATACACAGCTGAGTATACGTTGGGAGATTTAAAGCAAACCTTTTTATTCTTTTTGCTAGATTCTTCAATCATATACTTCGAGGTTTCTTTTTGCACCCATACAGTTTCTAGCTTCTGTTGTTGGAAGGTTTTACTTGACCACTTTCTTCCGAATAAATCAATTTCTTCTTGCGCTGCTAAACTTCCATACCATTTTCCAATTGCTGTAAAATTCAAAATTATCAATATTGTTGCGATTAAATATGGTGTGACTTGGAAGGCCCTTTGCCAGTTTTTGTTTTTTCCTATTTGAAAAATAATTTGAAAATAAAGAGCGAGAGATACAAAAGGAATAACGAATACCACTGCCCAGAAACGAGAGTTATTTATATCATACGCTAATTTCCAATACAAAGGCGTGAAACCAGCAAGCCACACAAAGATAAAGACTAAAAATGCTCGTTGTTTTGAGGAAAGCTCCCTGAACAGAGCAGTTGCTTTCTTTTTCCACAAAAATACTCCCAAAAAAATAGAAGTTGTTACGTATAGAATACCAATGAAGTCTATCTTGGAAACCTCGTTATTGTTAATAGATGTAACAAATGCCATAAAGAACCTTCCTTCATACGTAGCAGCTCTTAGAGCGCTTTCTAGGGCCCCTCTTGGCTCAGCTTTGTGTGTTAATGTATAAACAAAATGTTTCCAATTATTCCCTCCCCCAATGGTGTCATTTGCAATCATTGGTAAATTCAAAAATAAAAATACACAAATTGCAGCTAACCAAAATTTTGGATGAATCTTTTTTGGTGGATAAAAAATCCAAAACAAAAATGTAACGATTGGATATCCAAGGAATGCAATGAAATGTAATTGACTTACTACTCCAAAAGCGAATGCGGACATGATAAGCCATTTTCCCGCTTTATTGCGGTCTTTCTCAGTTCCAACCTTGAAAACTCCGAGCATTGCAAGCAATCCCCAGAAAGGGAGGGAGTTCGGATTCCAACCAAACCTTGCATATTGCGTGAACATATATGAAGAAGCAAAAACTGCAACTGTTAGTAGAGAAATTTTCTTCGAAAAAAATTGTCTCAAAAAATAGAATAGTAGTGGAATAGTTAGGAGCGAGGCGATAAGATCAGGGAAAACAAGTACGTGCGGCTCAACACTTTGAAATAAAACCGCTGATGCATATTGAAAATAATAGAAAATCGGTCCCAAAAAAAGATTGGATCCTGATGCTTTTGGACCTAAAAGTGGTAATTCAGCCAGCCCACCTTCGTAAATGCTCTGAACTTTTTTTATATCACGCACTTGGTCACTTTTCAGATAAATCCAATCTGCGAAGTTGTAAGTTCTAATGAAAAATGCCACCAGCACAATCAACGCTAAGACGTATAGATGCCACCATTTTTTCAAATGATTATCTATTTTTTTTCTATTTATTTTCATTTTTATTTTTGTAATCATCTCTAAGCTTCCTGGAAATAACAGTGTTCCCGTCCTCACAGGAAGAGTTATCAGAGTTCATTATAAAAGAATTATATTCTGTCTCATCTTTTTCCCTATAATTCACACTCACTTCAATGTCTTTGCCAATTGTAATCTCACTAAAAGTGCCTGCCTCTGGATATTTGAACTCTTCCTTCAGCCTTCCGTTTTGTTTCCAAAAACCTTGCAAGACATAATAATCGGTGTCTGTTCCAAGTTTAGTTTTGCAAAATCTTTCAATGTGCCCAGAGAAAACGGCTTCTACGGAAAATTTTGAGAGTAGACTCCTTAACTCCTCTGAGTTTTTGAATAATTCTGATTGTTTTCTCGCATCCGTTTCGATCGGTGGTTGATGTACAAAGACGATTTTGCGAAGATCTTCTGCATCTATAAGGGTTTCTTTTAGCCACTCTAGTTGTTCTTGATTGATCACTCCTGCGTAAGATTCTTTTATAGGTGTAGTATCTTCTCCTTTTGCTGTGAAGTTCGCATCTAATACGATCACCCTGAAACCCTTTATGTCAATTTTATAATAAGTTTTTTTATTTTCCGTTAAATCAAGCCAATCTTTTTTTGGAAAAGAACGAGTTTCGTGGTTCCCAAGAACGTGGTACACCGGAGCATTAGCTTTTTCGAGAATTCCTTTGACCTCCTTGAAATCCCAAAAAGCATTGTCGTCCCTGCCATCAACAAGGTCCCCGCCTTCAATAACCATATCTGGCTTGAACTCGTCATTCATTTTATTAACAAAGTCAGTCATAGGTTCCTTGCAACGCCAGTTCAATTCCCAATTCTTTGATTCCTTGTCCTGCTTAGCGTAGCAATGTGAATCTGTAACAAATCCTATTTTCAATTTATCATGGTTCTTCTTCCAACGATAAACTTTCACCTTTTTATTGGTATACTTTGTTTCTACAAGTTTAAATTCTCGCTCCATCAATCTCTTTGCATCTCCTTTGATATTAGTATTCTTGGAAAAAATCACCCACAATTCATCATATTCATTTTGAGCTTCAAAAATTCTCAGAGCTGTTAATTGATTATCTTCACCATAAGGAAGTAATTTGGTATTATTCCCTCTTAAATAATAATTGGTGAGCGGTCTTGCAAAGAGTGCTACATTCTCACCCTTTTTTTCCAAAAAATAATCAAAAACTTCTCGATAATTTGAATGTTGCCATTCTTTTACGCTTTGATAAAATCCGTGTTCTGAATAGAAAAAAGAAAAATTAACTAGAAGCAAGAGGATTAGACCAAGAACTAGCATAAATACTTTTTTAGTATTTTTAAATAATTTAGCAATTCCTTGGGAGACAAAATATATTCCACAAGCCACAACTATAACCTTGAAAAGCTGAGTGAGGTATATATACTGATCACCAACGTTCCTTTTCCAAGTGAAGATCGCTAAAACTAAGGGGACTAGAAATGATAATACTGTCCAAAGACCAATTTTTCCATATTTCCTGATCATTAAGTATGCTCCAATTGAAATAAAGAAGATTCCGAAAAGAATGTAGCTATAATCAAGTGTCACTTTCTGCAAATAACTAGGGTGGAAAACCCAGGCGACAGCACTTGTTGCGCCAACTGCTTTTTGAAGAATATATCCAATAATTGGAATTGTTTTTAAAAACGGCAAAATTGATATTAAGGCTAATCCCGATAGCACAAAAATGCCTGTCACTCTTAAATAATGATTGTTTTTTTGTTTCTTTTTAAAGAATAAAAATAAACCCATAACTAGAAGATAAACGAGTATTGTGGGCACAATATTCACTGTTAAGTCGTGTGTTTTTAGCGATAAAAATCCTAGTATCAGTGATGGCAAAAACCACATCCAGTCCAACCCTGTTTTCTGGGAAAACCTTGTAATAACACACCTACTTTCAGCCCCCTTCTTAGCCTTACAAAATTTTCCAAAAAAAGCGCATTTCGAATCTTTTTTGTATTCTAAAAACTTAAACACTGCAAAGGAGAACCAGAGATAAACAGGAGCAAACATCGAATACATACGTAATTTCCTATCATAAGCAAGTTCCGTTATACTCATCGCTGAAAGAAAAAGTGCAATAAGTGCAATTGTCCAGCTTCTTGTAATAAAAAATGTTGCTAAGAACACTGTAATCATAGCAATCATACCCCAAACCACGCTTACCAAGCGAGAGTTTGCTTCTGATGTCGGAAGAATATTCAAAAGCTTCGAAACTTGCCAATAATAAACCTTCCCTCGCGTATAAGTTTCCCCACTAGGTGCGTTGGTATTAAAATCCCAGTGCTTCCACTCACCTGTTTTATTATAACCAGTGGAAATCTTAATGCCCAAAAATTCATCTGCAATAAATGACTGCATCCCAAGTTTATATAGACGTAGAGAACCTCCAAGTAGCATGATCAACATGAACATAACAGCAACCTTTTTTGACATTATTTTTTTGAGCATCTATTGTTTTTAATTTATACTTATTTTAATCTACAAAACAATCACGCATTTTGAATCCAAGCGCGATATTCGTTCAGTATTTTGTACATCTCTATTTTACTATTCTATTTGCTCTTTTGCAATAATTTTTCCAAATAAAAAACCGCTGTTAAAAGCGGTTTTTTGACATCAATATTTCTATTTGAAAAAATTGACCTATCGTTTACTCCATTGTGGCGATTTTCTCGCTTTTTTCAATCCTGGCTTCTTTCTTTCTTTTTGTCTTGGATCTCTCTTCAAATAATCAAGATCTCGAAGAGTTCTTTGAAGCTCTTCGTCAAATTTCACTAGAGCCCTAGAAAGTCCTAATTGAGAAGCTTCTGCTTGTCCTCTAATTCCCCCACCTTTTACAGAAACTGAAACTGAAAATTTCTTTTCTGTTCCTGTTGCCACCATAGGGGCTTTGACTGTAACTCTTAATTCTTCTGTATCAAAAAATTCGTCATATTTCTTTGTATTCACAATAACTTCATTCCCTTTTGTTGCTTCAACAATTCGAACTCTTGCTACAGCTGACTTTCGTCGACCGATTCCTTCATAGTATTGATCTGCTTTTTTTGCCATAGATATTCTAATTATTTTTTACTCTGATTTCTCGAGCTGTTTAGCATAAGAGTGATTTTCATCCTTGAAAATTCGTAACCTCTTATTAGCAGCAACTGAGAGTTTATTTTTCGGCATCATTCCTTTCACAGCTTTTTCGATTACTTTTCGAGAGTCTTTTATCATCATCTCTTCAAAAGTAGCTGCTTTGATTCCTCCTGGAAATCCTGTATGGTGCCAATAAATCTTTTTCTTAGCTTTATCTCCACTTAATCGAACCTTGTCTGAATTTATAACAATAGCCCAACCATTCCCACCAATATTTGGTGTAAAGTTAACTTCGTTCTTTCCAGAAAGATATTTTGCAATCTCAACAGCAAATCTTCCAAGGATTTGGCCTTTTGCATCGAATAGCTTGTACTTTGGTTTCTCCTGTTCCATAAAATTATTCTTATTTTTCAAACAAATTATTCGTCTGATTGCTTTTTATCCTTCTTGTCTTCAGTTTTGTCGACCTTCTTTTCCTCCACTTTAGCGCTAGAAGAAGTTTTTTTGACTTTCTTCACTTCTTTTTTTGCAGTAACTGGAGCTTTCTTCGCTTCTTTTTCCTCCACTTCCTCAAATTCTTCAACCCATTCAACTAATGCTCTGTCTGAAGCATCGCTTCTTCTGTGCATCATTTTAATGATTCGAAGATATCCTCCTTCTCTCTTTGCAAATTTCTCTGCAAATCTCAAGAGCTCCATTACTGTTTCAGTTGGAAGATCTTTTTTGAGCTCTCGAATCATAGCCATTCTTCGCCCTTCACCTTGTGAAGCTCGTTTGGCTTTTGTAATCATCCGTTCTGCAAAAGGTCGGAGTTCCTTAGCCTTTGCTAAGGAAGTCTCGATTCTCTTGTATTTAGTCAAACTCACCAAAAGAGTTCTGAGTAGAGCCTCTCTTTGAGATTTTGACCTAGATAATGTTCTTCCTTTCTTTCGCTTATTCATTGATGTCTAGTCTTATGCTAAATTATTCGTTAGGATTTTAGAGTGATTCCTAAAGTTCCAATTGACTTTTTAATCTCTTTTACTCCCTTATCACCCATTCCTTCAAGTTCCAGAATCTCCTCTTCTGTTTTATCAGCAACCTGTCCAACAGTTGCAAATTCAGCAGTTTCTAGAACATTCATTGTTCTAGTTGAAATTCCAAGTTCTGTTATTAAAATTTCCTCTGGGTTTTTTTTCTCTGGCTTTTTCTTTCCTTCTTCTTTTGTCTCTTCTTTGACTTCAATTTCTTCAACTTCTTCAATTTCTTCTCCAAATTGAGCAATAGAAGTAACTTGTTCTAGCAAAATTTCTGCTGCTTGTGAATATGCTTCTTCTGGAAGAATCGAACCATCTGTGACAATTTCTAATGTAATCTTATCAAAATCAGTTCTTTTCCCAACACGCATGTTATCAACAACAAAGTTCACTCTTTTAATTGGAGTATACACAGCGTCAATAGCAATTGAGCCAATTTCTTTCTCCTCTCTTTCTTGCTGTTCAACCGGAACATATCCCAATCCTCGCTGAACCTTAACTTCTAATTCCAATTCAGCTGATGGTGATGTTGTTGTTGCAATGATTTGCTTCTTATTCACAACTTCAATTTCTGATGTTGTTTTGAAGTCTTTTGCAGTAACTTCTTTTTCACCCTTAACCGCCAAGAAAATAGTTGCTTCCTCAACTCCATGGAGTTTAAACCTAACTTTCTTAAGGTTTAAGATAATTTGAACTGCATCTTCCATCACATCATCGATTGTTGCAAATTCATGAGTGATTCCTTTAATTTTAACTGAAACTGCTGCGTTCCCCGGCAAGGAAGAAAGTAGAACTCTTCTTAGAGAATTTCCCAATGTTGTTCCGAAACCAGGATAACATCCTTTAATAACGAACTTTCCAGTGCTTTCACCTAGATCTTCGTGTAGTGGAGCTTGTGGTAATGATACTGAGAGCATTAATTTAACTTAATAGTTATTTTATATTTGATAATTGAAACGACTATCGTGAATAGAATTCAATCACCAAAGAAATATTCACTCCAGTTCCTAGGTCATCCTTACTTGGAGTAGCTAGTACTTTGGCGGTCATATTGTTAGCATCGAAAGAAAGCCAACCTGCAACATTTTTTTTCTTTTTTAGAACGGTCTGAAGTTCTTTAAAGAATGTTTTTTCTTTCTTTTGAGATTTTAGGGCTATCTCATCGCCAACCTTTAAAATTGCGGATGGAACATTTAGCATCTTTCCATTAACAGTAAACATGCTGTGACTTACTAATTGTCGTGCTTGCGCTCTTGAAACAGCGAAACCAAGACGATAGATAATATTATCAAGTCTAGATTCAAGACGAATGACTAGATTATCACCTACAACACCTGATTGTATTTGAGCCTCTTTTAGATGTTTTTTAAACTGTTTTTCAGTAACTCTATAGAGTCTTTTTAGCTTCTGTTTTTCAGCTAATTGTTTCCCAAAATCAGACAGTCCACGTCCTTTTCTTCCGCCTCCAGCGTTTCCGTGAGCTCCAGGGATGTAAGGCTTTCGTACCATAGCGCATTTTGGTGAGACACAACGATCCCCTTTTAGGAAAAGTTTTTCACCCGCTCTTCGGCATAACTTACATTTTGACTTTTCTTGATTTGCCATATGTATTTAAAATCTTTAATAATTCTTTAAATTCGATTAAACTCTTCTTGGTTTTTTTGATCTACAACCATTGTGTGGAATTGGAGTCATATCTTTAATCTTCGTGATCCCGTATCCTTTTTGAGCTAAAGCTCTAAGTGCGGCCTCTCTTCCAGAACCAACACCTTTGATATAAACCTCGATATCTCGAAGTCCATACTTTTGAACTTTTTCATCAACATCTGCAGCAACTTGAGTCGCAGCATATGTCGTTGCTTTCTTTGCACCCTTAAATCCAAGTAATCCAGAAGATGACCAGGCTAGAAGATTTCCGTGCAAATCAGTCAATGAAACAACTGTATTGTTATATGAAGACCGTATATATGCACGTCCTCTTTGAATTTGTCGTCGCAAATTCTTTTTCTTCTTCATTACAGGAGCAGCAGCAATTTCCACTGATTCTTCTTGGGTTTTCTCCTTTTTTACTTCTTTCTTTACTTCTTTCTTATCAACTACCTCGTCCTTGGACGGAGTTTTTGATTTCTCAGTAGCTTCAACTTTTTTAGTTGTTTCAACTTTAGAAGCAGTTTCCTTTTTCTTAGAAACCTTCTTTTCAGTTTCCTTCTGAGTAGTTTTATTGTCCTTCTCTTCAGCCATAATAAGCGTTATTAAAATTCAATTAATATTATAGTAAACTATTTCTTCTCAACTGATCGTCGGCCACTCCCCATAGTTGCTCTTTTGTTTCCTCGAACAGTTCGGTTGTTAGTCTTGGTCCTTTGTCCTCTTACTGGAAGACCTTTCGCGTGTCGAGAACCTCTGTAGCTCCCAACTTCTTTTAGTCTCTTCACATTCATCATCACTTGTCTCTTCAATTCCCCCTCTAGAACATCACCACTCTCAATTTCAGCACGAAGCTTGTTTAGTTCTTCTGCGGGAATTTTGTTTGCTCTAATATCTTTATCGATTCCAACTTTTTCTAAAATTTGATTTGATCTTGTTCGTCCGATTCCATAGATATAAGTGAGAGCAATTTCAATTCTCTTTTCGTCTGGAATATTTACACCAGCAATTCTTACTGCCATACTTTTATTTAGAATTTAAATGATTTATTAAAACTACCCTTGTCGTTGTTTGTGTTTTTTAATCTCACAAATAACAAATACTACCCCTTTTCTTTTGACAATCTTGCATTTGTCGCATCTTTTTTTAACTGAAGCTTGAACTTTCATCTTTTTCGTTAAGTTATATTACTTTAATTCAACTCTCACTCTTCTGTCATTAGAGCCTTCTTGTGATTCGGCCCTTTGTGAGATCATATGGACTCATTTCAATCTCGACTTTATCCCCTGGCATTAATTTAATGAAATGAATTCGCATCTTCCCAGAAATATGAGCTAGAACGACATGACCATTCTCGAGCTTCACACGGAACATTGTACTTGGAAGCAGTTCTACAACCTCCCCCTCGAGCTTGATTATCTCTTTCGCCATAATTCCTTTTATTAAAATTTATTAAATTTAAATTTGAACAACCAAAAAAACGAAGGTTCTTTTCGTCTCTGTCCTAAGTCTTGAATTCTTTCCCTTTCACCTTCTTTGTGCGCTTTTGATTTTCAAAAGCTACTAAATTGTAACTAAAAATTTTACTAGTTCTGATAATACCTAAAATCAATAGAGATGTCAAGGGGTTAACGCGGTATGTGTAAACATCTATTTATTATATTGACAAAAGGAATTTTCGGTGCTTTAATAATGAGTCAACAGTTCTTACTATAATCTGCAGCTACCCTGGAAACAGGGGAGGAAGGATGAATGGCTAAAATTAATGGAAGGGAATTTATTCTTGACTTAAGGGAAATCTTCAAAAGTATTGCTGGTAGTATAAAAACTATTGGCTACAAAGAGAAGGTTGTTTTGGAATTAACCAAAGAGGAAGTAATTAAAATTCAGTACTTACAGCTAGAAAATGGAAAATCTAGCAACCTTAACGCTATCCATTTAGCTCTTCTAGCAATTTGTAATGGAATAAAGCAATTAAAAGACTCTAGGAGCATAAGTTTCTCCGTTACTGTCAGCCAGGATGATACTCTGGGAGACTTGGAAAAAATTGTTTTTACATCTTTTTGCAAAAAGTGAATGTCGCCAATAGCAAACATGATTCGGATTGTTTGTGTGTATTTTAAAATGTTACTCAGGCTAAAATTGGAGTAGTGCTTACTTAAATCTAGGATTTTACAGGAGGAGCGGAAGATGCCAGAATCAAAGTTAATTTATGAGGAAAAAGTTACGCCAATTGTAATTAAGGAAAGCGAGCAAAAGGATTTGTTTAAATTGCTTACACATACAACGGACTTAGGACCTCAACTCATAAACAGTATGGGAAAGGTTTTGGGACTTATGCTGGATGCCAACCAGACATTGGCACCTGACAGAAAGGCAGTCTATTTTAATTGTGAATTCATGTACACAGATCATTCTTTGGTGCCGGTGCCAATTCATGAGAAAATTGGAAAGACTTTTCCGGATATCGAATTTGAGAAAAATTGTTCGCGTTTTGCAGCTGAAAAGGTACAGCGGACTATCTTTTCCAACCTTATCTGCTCTCATCAAAACAGGGATCCTACGAACAGCAAATGGGGCGGATCAGCTCATGTTATCTTTAAACTGATTTCCGTTTCTGGCAAAGTAATCATCCTCAGCATCATTGGCGCAGCCTCTGGTCTTAAAGAATGGGAGGATATGTCGTTGTTTCTCGGCGCTCTATATTATCTAAAGCTTGTAAAATTTAGTGATCAACAGATTCAGAACATTCTGGATGCAGCTGACGCATCAGTCGCTGGTCAGCCAGATTTTCAACCCAAAAGCACAACAATTAAGGAGTACGCTAAAAGTCTGTTTTCCAAAATTGATACGGGCCTTTTATTTAACCCTTAAAAACCGCAGTTCTTTTATCAGAAAGAAAAAAGGTGTGTTCCAAATCGGAACATACCTTTTTAATTTGAGTTTAAAAACCCACTGCTCTTACTATTTCACAACTGAAACATCAATCTTGTCCTTTGAAATTGGCAGACCTGTTAACCAGGACGGTTTCACTAAAAATTCAATTTTTTCAATTGTGGGATATCCTAGCAAGATAACACGAATTTCTTCTTCCTTTTTCTCAGCAATACTTTGCGCTAACTGCTCCGCTTCGATTATTGGCCAAGCTGTGGCTGAGGAATCTAGATACATCGTCATTGTTTTCTTTTCAAGATCAGTGATACTTTTTTTGAAAGTAACATTACTTTCAGACTCTTCTATTTCATAGCCATCTTCAACATCCTGTCTCATGCCAAGAAGTACGGCTGAATTAACATCTGCTGTCAGAAAAGTAATCAATTTAATTTTTTGCTCAACAGTGTATGAAAAACTTTTCACGACATCCTTGACCTCATTAGTAGAAGAAGCTCCTATAATTTCTTTTTCAACTGAGTCAAACATCGCACTCATTTCAACTCCTAATTGGGCTTTCACTTCTTCTTCAAGACTTTTTTCTAAAGCTGTAATTGTTTTTTCACGAGCCCTTGCGATATCAGCTATCGAGATCATGGATAATTTCTTGTTTGAATCCGGAGAACCTCCATCTGTCATTGGTTCGAAAGATTTCACTTCAAATTTATCATACTGTGGTTTCCCCTTAAATCCCTCAATCGTAAAAGCGGAAGAACCGATATTAAACTCCTCCCCTGGCTTATCAGCAATCACAGCGGCTTCGACTGTGCCAGGATTATCATTTTCCATTCCCGGAACTGTAACGCCCTTAATAAGTCTAAACAGCTTACCTTCTTTAGAGAGAACTCTTGTAGTCGCAACAAGGGGTTGTTCTTTTTTTGAATACTTATTATATATAGTAACTTTTCCTTTTGCTTTTCCATCATCAGTCGCGTAGGTCTCACCAGTAGCATTGAACTTCATTGTCTTTTGAACTGTCATTTCCTTGTATTGCCCTGGAATAACACCTTTCTCAAAGCCGCTTTTATCTGCGCCTTCTTTGACTGAAATTTTAATCTCTTTAGAAAAATCTTTCTTTCTTGGATGAATTTTAATTTCAGCCTGTGGATAATTCATATACCCCCAAGCAGTAAAACCACCAATTCCAACAAATGAAAAGGCTATCATAATAGCAAATCCCCAGCGCCTTATAAATCCCTTTTGGTTTTTTGACTGGACAATTTCCTTCTCAACCCTCTTTACTTGTTTTTTCATCTCTTTTATGGACTCCTTTGGTTTCTTGGGCTCTATTCCAAAAAATTCTTCTGCTTTCTTCGAAGTTTCTTCATCAAAGCTTTTTAAATTGAGCTCTTCTGTTACCTTGAAATCTCCTCCCTCGGACGATTGCTTCTGCAAATCAAAACTGGTAGCTAATACTCTTCCGTTACTTGGACCTTTTTTTGATTCTTGCATTTTATCTCCAAAGTCGACTGAACGAGAAACAACTGTTTTGCCTCCTCTTGGAATTGTTTTCATGGCTGGGTTTGCTTCGGAAGAATTCTTCCCTTCTGAAGGAGTGATTTTTCTGACAGTTTTAGCTTGTCTGTCCATTGTATCAACTCTTTTTATTAGGTCGTTTTGTTTATCAACGGTTGTTACTGGCTTCAAATCAGACATCTCTTCCAAACTTGCAGAAACGGTCTCTTTATTTTTTTTCTGCTTTATCTGTGGAACTTTTTCATTCTTAAAATCTGTTTTTCTGGGATATAATTCTTCGCGCAATTCATTCGGTGAGATTAAATTTGGTTCTTGTTTTTTAATATCACTTTTGATATTGTTCTCCTTTTTATCATCAATGATTGGCTCCGGAATAATTCCATCAAAAAATGTCTCTGAACCTATATCGCTGGTCACAAATTCTTCTTTTGTCATCTTGATTTCACCTTTGAGTTCTTCAGTTTGATTGTTTGCTTCCTCTTGGATTTCCATTGGCTCAGTTTCCTTTTCAGTCTTTTCGACTTTCTTTAACTCGCTACTCCCTTTCAAATCAGTTTCTGCAATCTCTTGTGTTTTTATTTCAAGGCGCTTGATAACTTTCCTAGCCTGGGGATCGTTAGTTGCGATTACTATTGTTTTTCCGTACTTAGCCGACTCTTTTTTCAACAATTTCAAATTGATAATTCCCTGTGTCAAGGCTGCGTTCTTCGGAACAACAATGCAAATCTCACTAGATTTTTCGTCTCTTATTTTATCCAAAACACTGGTTATTTCTTCGTCTATGTCGATATAAATCGTCTTATGCATAAAATTCCACTTATCTTTTTATTTTAAATCTTTTTAGTTTTGTATTATTTTCACTGCTTTTCCAAGTACATTAGAAAGTACCTTCTCTTCCCCAGTTAAGCCCAGCACTAAGTTTGCAAGCCCCATTGGTGCTACTAATTGCGGACTCTTTAACTGCTTTGTTTGATCTACAATGTTCACTACATCCCTTGGTTGAATAAAACTCACTTTTGGTTGTGAAGATATTGGTATATTATCAATCCACTCACCTTTTGCTAAAATTCTTCCTATTCCTGGCAGACCACTGCCTCCACCACAAAGCAGGATCCTTGGAGGCAAAAGGTCATAATTAGAAAAACTATCCAGTGCAATCTCAAGCCCAGAAGCCCAAATTTCACAATCTGATTCAAAAATTTTGTCTACCCTTTTTGTCATTTCAGGAGAAAGTCTTCCTAGCGAGTATTTCATTTTCAACTTTTCCGCCTCATCAAACCCCAGGTCTAAAGAGGTCGCAAGTCGTTTCGTAAAGGCCCTTCCCCCAAAAGCATACATGACCGTTCCTTCTAATCCCCCATTTCTTACTAGCGCAACATCGGTTGTTCCCCCTCCAATATCAATAATGATAGCACCGAAATCTGGGTTGTTGTATGTGCCCATTGACTGCGCAACTGCATATGGCTCTGCAGCAATCGAAAGCAATTCCAAATTTAACTCATTCGCAATTTTATGAAGTGCCCCCAGGTGCATCATTGGCGCATAAGCATTAAAAACACTAATAGAGACGTCTCTTCCTTGAAAACCCATTGGATCAGAGATGCGATATCCATCTATTTTTACACCCACAATAGCAGCATTAATAAGCTCAACATCTATTTCATTATGACCAGTTTCCCATGCCAGTTGCTTTCTAATCCGATCGAATGCTTTCCATTGGACTTTCGAAATTATATTTTTAAGTTCTGGCATATCAATTCTAATTTCAGGTTTTGCGCGCTCATAGTGAACGGTGGTTGTTGTTCCTTTGACTAATTCTCCTGCAATTCCCATAATAGCTCTTTGCACATTTTTTATTCCAGCCATTTCTTCTGCTTCATCGATTGCACCACGACAAGTTTCGATCACTCCATTAATGTCACTGACAGCTCCTGAGATCATGTTTCTAAGCTTTTGTCTTCTCTTTCCAAAACCAACTACAATCCCTTTTTGATTGTCCTCATCCACTCTAAAAACAAGCACTTTCACAAACTCAGTGCCGATATCAAGCGAAATCACATAATCACTCCCAGATGACTTTCTGGAAAAAATCTTTTTAAATAGTTGCATTTTGTTTTTTAAGGGGTGTTTTCAATTGTCTCTTTCCAGGCAATTCTCTGGAAATCAAACTAGAAAGTTTCCTTCTTCTGTCCGTAGCATCATTGTAGCATATTTTTTGATTTGTTTGAAATTCCTCTTTGTGATGTTTTATTTTCTATTTTTTATTAAAAATTTTTCAATTGATTTCAAGATTCCTACTTCTCCGAGTCCAATTTCTTCCAAAATTTCATCCCTTGCACCATGTACAGTAAAAAAATCTGGCAGACCAAGATTCTTAACTGCAACTCCAATGCCGCTATTTAAAACAAACTCATTAACAGCGCTTCCAGCACCTCCAGCAATTACATTGTCTTCGACTGTAATGAAAAATTTATGATCTTTTGCAAGCTCTTTTAAAAGTTTTTCGTCTAATGGTTTTATAAAGCGCATATCAACAAGCGTAGCTCCGATCTCCTTAGCAGCTCTCCTCGAATTCTCAACCATCGATCCAAATGCTAAAATGGCAACATCCCTTCCTTTTACAAAAACTTTAGCCTTTCCAAGCTCAATTGAAATATCTTTGCCTTTTTCATACTTATCACTCCCACCTCCCCTTGGATACCTAACAGCCACAATCCCCTTGTAATCATATCCAAAATCAAGCATCTTATAGCACTCATTCTCCGAAGAAGGAGCCATTAAAACTAAATTCGGAATTGGACGTAAAAAAGAAAGATCAAAAGTACCCGCGTGGGTTGCACCATCAGCTCCAACGATGCCTGCTCGATCAATAGCAAAAAGAATGTCTAATTCCTGTAAGGCTACATCATGAATCAACTGGTCATAGGCACGTTGTAAAAATGATGAATAGATTGCTACTACTGGCTTTTTCTTTTGACAAGCAAGACCAGCAGCGAAGGTTACAGCATGTTGCTCTGCAATTCCAACGTCATGATATCTCTCTGGGAACTCTCTGCTAAATTTTGCCAATCCTGAACCCTCACACATCGCAGGTGTAATTGCATGCAAGTCGCTTTCTCTCTTTGCCTTATCACAAATCCACTGGGAAAATACTTTCGTATAGGTAATGTTGGAATTTTTTGGTCCATTGTTTTTTCCAGTAACCGGGTCAAAAGGTTTTACAGCATGCAAAGAAAAGGCGTCGTCTTCAGCAAATTTATATCCTTTTCCTTTTTTTGTTACAACATGTAAAAATTTAGGTCCTTTGATATTTTTCAAATTTTCTAGAACTTCTGTGAGTGTTTTTATGTCATGTCCATCGATGGGGCCATAATACTTAAATCCTAATTCTTCAAAAAATGTTCCTTTTGTAATAAGCCCTCTGGTGTAAGAATCTGCTCTGCGCATAAAATCTTGAACTCCAGGAGATACCCTTCCTAGAACTTTCTCTCCTTTACCGCGTAACTTTAAATATGGTTCAGACGAGATAAGCCTCGTAAGATACTTTCTCATACCTCCCACGTTTGGAGAAATTGACATCTTATTGTCGTTTAAAACAACTAAAACATCAGCCTTGATGTCGCCTGCGTGATTAAGCGCCTCTAATGCCATCCCTCCTGTAAGCGCTGCATCACCAATTACAGCTATCACTTTTGGTGAATTTAGTTTTCCTTTATTTGCAATCGTCATTCCAACTGCGGAGCCGATCGATGTACTGGAATGTCCCACTCCAAGAGCATCATATTCACTCTCACTACGACGAGGAAACGGTGAAAGCCCTCCTTTTTTGCGAATTGTATACATTTTATCTTTTCGTCCTGTGAGAATCTTATGTGGATAGGCTTGATGACCTACGTCCCAAATCAGGAGGTCTTTTGGTGTATCAAAAACACGATGAAGGGCTACTGTTAATTCAACTACCCCTAAATTTGAACCAAAATGGCCGCCTGTTTTTGAAACTGTTTCAATTACAAATGCTCTTACGTCTTCACAAAGATTCTCCAGACGTTCCACTGGTAATTTTTTGATATCACTGGGGAAGTTTACTGAATCCAAAACCTTCCTTTTTTTGTTTTTTTTCTTCATCTATTTAATCCAATGTAATTAAAAGACACCTATCTATACAACAATATTAACAAGTTTTCCGATAACATATATCACTTTTTTTATCTCTTTTTGCTCTATGAACTTTTGTACATTTTCACTTTCAAGCGCTAATTTTTTAGCTTCTTCCTCTTTGACATCCTTTGAAACTACAACTTTATCTCGAAGTTTCCCATTGACCTGCACTACGAGTTCGATTTCGCTATCAATAATATTCTCTTTATTATATTTTGGCCAAGATTGATTACAAACAGAATCTTTTCCTCCAATTTTTTCCCAAAATTCTTCTGCGAGATGAGGCATCATTGGTGAAAAAACGAGTGCCATTACTTTCCTCACTTGCGCCGCTTCTTCTTTATTGAAAACGGCTTTATTTTCCTTCGCCCAATTTGTGAATTCCATAAGTCTTGCGACTGCTGTGTTAAATGAAAGTCTTTCTAAGTCTTCACCAACAACCTTTACCGTTTTATCAATCATCGAAAGATTTCCTAGACCAACACCTTCTCCTTTGAGCTCAGAAAAAAGAGTCCACAACTTCTTTACAAATTTGCTCATCCCCTCTACGCCAGAGTCTCTCCAATCCCCTCCTTGTGAAAAGTCTCCTAAAAATCTCAAATACATTCTTGTTGTATCTGCACCATATTTTTCAATCATATCATCTGGATTGACAACATTTCCCTTTGATTTCGACATTTTCGCTCCTTCTTTTGTGATAAGTCCATGCCCAAAAAATCTTTTATACGGCTCCTCAAAATCAATAAGCCCCAAATCCTTGAAAACCATAGTTACAAACCGTGAATAGAGTAAATGCAACACAGTGTGTTCTTTTCCACCAATATAACTGTCTACTGGAAGCCACTTTTTCGTTCGCTCTGGATCAAAAGCATTGTCATTGAACTCAGTTGATGGATATCGAAAAAAGTACCATGATGAGTCTACAAATGGATCTGAAACATCAGTTTCTCTTTCAGCCTCCGCGCCACAAACCGGACAAGTTGTTTTCACAAACTCTTCGTTCCGCGCCAAAGGTCCCTTTCCAGTTCCTTCGGGAAGAAAATTTTCCATTGGCGGTAATTCGACTGGTAAACTTTCGTCTGGAACAGGAACTGCAACAGGACTAATATCTCCCACGATATTCTCCGTAATGTAGTCAGTTAGTTTTGGACAACTAGCAGTGATAAAGTGTTTTAATCCATCCCATTTTTCCAAAACAACATCATCCAAATCAACAAGTTTGTAGTGTTCTGGGTCAATATACGGATCGTCTTTTGAGAAAATCACCCTAGTCTCTTTTAAGACACTTTTATTAACTGACTTCCAGTCAATTTTATGTTTCCAGAACTTTTCTAACGAATCAACATCAGCAGTTGGCCATGCTTTTCGTAGTGCGTCCCAGTCTCTTCGCGGACCATCTCCAACAGCGGCGGCAACTAAAAATACTTTTTTTAGTTTCTGATTTGTTCGCCCAAGATAGTGCATGGCAGCTCCAGAACCAAGACTGTGACCAACAATCACGTCATTTTCTCCCATTTTGTCCATGTAGACCTTGATTTCATTCATCCACTCTTCGAATTTTGGACTTTCAGGTGATGGCATTGTTGGTGAAAAAACTTCACAACCTGCTTTTTCTAACTTCTTTTTTAATTCAGGAAACCAATTACACTCACCGTTACCTTCAAAACCATGGAGAAACAGAACTTTTGTTTTATTCTCCTTTTTCGCACATTCCTTGCACCATACGATTGGAATCGGAGGCCCCCAATACCTTTGACGAGAAACACACCAATCTCGTAATTTGAAATCGATTGATTTTTTCCCAACTTTTTCTTTCTCAAGCCACTTAAGTATTTTAGTTTTAGCTTCATCAGTTTTTAGTCCATCTAAAAATCCGGAATTAATCATGATTCCATTGTCAGTAGCACACTCCTTTCCTGAAGTAAGCGTCTTCCAGGCATAATGATAATTCGTATATGGTAGTTCTTTATCAACTTCCTTTTCTTTGACCCAGAAAATTTTATGCTTACCTTCGTCTTCCTTCTTAATTTCTTTCTTAGTCTCATCTGCTAGTTCAAAATAAACCCAATTAATGACTCCATATCGGTTTTCATCTTTATGCACAGCAAAATAACTTGCGTGGATTTCAAATTGAGATTTTTTAACGAATTTCAAGTTTGCATATCCAGTCTCTTCCGTGACTTCGCGCCTAGCTGCATTTATTATATCTTCATTATCTTTAGCACCACCAATAATAAAAGACTTTCCTGGATAATCTTTCCAGCTAATCATTAAAAATTTCCCTGTCTTTGGGTTTTTAACAACTCCATAAACGACATTTCTTTTAACGGTTTTTCTGTCCTCTCTAACAGGAAGATCACTTGTTTTTTTAGCTGGAAAATAAGGTGCCACAACTTGCCTAATCTCAATTCCAAATTTATTTGCAAATTCGAAATCTCTCTGGTCATGAGCTGGGACTGCCATAATCGCTCCTGTTCCATAGCCCGCCAAAACATAGTCAGCGACCCAAACTGGGATTTTATCACCGTTAACAGGATTTATAGCCGAAACACCTTTCAATTCAACTCCTGTTTTAGTTTTTTCATCGTTCTTCCTTTCCTGCTCTGACTTACTGATCGCCTTCTTTGCATACCTCTCGACTTCATCAAAATTTTCAATAGCTTCCCTTGCTTTATTTACAAGCTCATGCTCTGGCGCAAGCACCATGTATGTTGCACCAAAAAGTGTGTCAGGTCTTGTTGTAAAAACTTCTAATTCGCTCTTTTCTTCCCCAGTATATTCAACTTTAAACTTAATATTCGCACCTTCGCTTCGCCCAATCCAGTTTCGCTGATTTGTTTTTACATCCTCAGGCCAATCGATCCAGTCCAAATTTTTCAAAAGTCGATCAGCATATTTTGTGATCCGAAAAAACCATTGTTTTAATTCTCGTTTATCAACAAAACTGTCACATCTCTCACATTGTCCCTGAATCACCTGTTCATCCGAAAGAACGGTTTTACAAGAAGGACACCAATTAACTTTTGCTTTCTTTTGATATGCTAAACCTTTCTTAAACATCTGAAGGAATATCCATTGGGTCCAGCGATAATACTCTGGTTTATAGGTTTCCACAGTCCGTGACCAATCAAACATATTTCCAATTGAACCTAGCTGCCTGTAAAAATTCTTCTCCGTTCTCTTCGAAACCTCGTCTATATGTTCTCCGATTTTCATTGCATAGTTCTCACTATGAATCCCAAACCCATCTAATCCGATTGGCTCAAACACATCATACCCTTGCATTCTCTTGAAGCGTCCGAAGGTATCAACTCCTGTGTATGTATAGACGCCGCCCACATGCAATCCTTCAGCTGAGGGGTATGGAAACATCATCAAGTTATAAAAAGGTTTTTTTGCACCGTCAAGCTTGATTTCGAAAAGTTTCTTTTCTTGCCAAATTTTTTGCCATTTCTTTTCAATTTTCGCAAAGTCATATCTTGGGGCAATCTTTCCTTTTTTCATTATATTAACTTTAATTTTATAAGGTTTGTTCTCAATATATCTAGCTTATAGTAGATATTGGTTTTTTTCAAGACATCTTTACTTTTAATTTTCTTTCCCATAAATAAATGCTATACTATTTCCAGACTAGAGTAATAAAAAATAAAATGCGAATCATTATTCTGCTTGTTCCAATTGCTTGTGGTTTGGTAGCCTTTACTAATTTCATTGAAAGGGATTTTTTTGAATTCTTTTTGTGGTCTTTTGCGGCTGCAATGCTTTTTTTAGCTATCCTTCCAATCACATTTGACTCTGATAAAAAGGCAGTGCCTGTTTATCAAATTTTTGGAGCGTTGCTCGTTTTATTAGCGATAATTCCAGCAATAACCTATTTTGATGTCTTGAAACTAAAAATTTCGACTATAAACGCTTTGATTTATAGTGGGATATTCGGATTTGTAATAACCTCCATTCTTGTTATCATCCGACCAAAAAGCTAGCTTCTAAAATTAAAAAACACGGTAAGCTCGTGTTTTTTAATAAAGAAAAATAAAAACAGGGCTGTGCGCTCCCTGTCTTTTTTTCTATGTCGAACCGACAATATCTAGAAATTCCCTCTGTTTTCGTAGTGTCTTTTTGGTGGTTGTGCTTCATTAACATTCAATTCACGTCCATCAAGTTCTTTTTGATCTAACTCAGCAATTGCTTTTTGAGCTTCGTCTTCTGTTGACATTTCAACGAATCCGAATCCTTTTGATCGACCAGTCATCTTGTCGATAATAACTTTTGCTGACTCAACTTGACCAACCTGTGTAAAGTGTTCTGCTAGTAGCTCATCTGTTACTCCATAACTAATGTTTCCCACGAAGAGCTTTTTTTTGTTAACTTCTTGTTCTTGTTCCATTTGTAAACTTAAAAAATTTATACCTGTCTGCAAGTTTTGTTGCGTATTTATTTTTAACGATTCCTTGATATAAAATCGCACACATTACATCAGTTCATGTTAAAAAAGTTTCTACAACCTTACATACAGCTACAGTATGAGGTATTGTCTAATAAAAGTCAACATTTAAGGAAAATTTTTGGTTTTAAAATATTTAGTACTGGCTTCAAAAAAGAAAATGGTCTATACTGTTTAATGAATTATTTATTAAGAATATATGAGAAAAAAATGAAAAGCCTATCCAAGGCAACACTCGCCTTTTTTTGTGCAACAATGGTCACTGGTTGCTCCACTACTAGTCTACCAAACACAGAACAAACTGGTCAGAATGTTGGTGAGAATAAAAATTCCAAAATTACCGAATATGACCTAGAAGCTCAACAAGAAAGACAGAAAGAGGCTCTAGGAGAAACAAAAAAAACGAAAAGTGCGCCGGAACCAAAAGCACCAAAAGTAACTAAACAATTAACAAAAAGGCTTATGGAATTGAAAGAATTAACTTCGCTTGATTATAAAGAAAAATATAAGGGCGCTAAAATCAAAACAACTCTCGGAAAAATTGAGGTTGAATTTTACTCAGAGGACTCTCCTGCTACTGTCAATAATTTCATGAAATTAGCACATGAAGGATTTTATGATGGCATTAAATTTCACAGAATAATTGCTGATTTTATGATTCAAGGAGGAGACCCAAATTCTAAGAACGATGATCAACCTAGCTCATGGGGGGTTGGTGATCCTGGCTATTCCTTTCCTGATGAATTCAATTCACACAAATTAGTTCGGGGTTCTCTTGCAATGGCAAACTCTGGACCAAACACAAATGGCTCACAGTTTTTCATTGTAACAAAAGAAGAAACTAGTTGGTTAGATGGTAAGCATACAAATTTTGGCTTTATAGTAAACGGAATGGATGTAGTTCAGAAGATTGAAGAAGCTCCAACTGACTCTAGTGATCGACCTATTGAGCCAATTGTAATCGAAAAAATAACCCTTATTGAAAAATAATAGTTCAATCTAAGAAAGTTTTATCTAAATTAAATTATAAAAAATAAAAATGAAAGAGATTCAAGAAATTTTCAATGAGCTAAAAGAGGCGAAAAGAGAACAATCCGAAATCCGCGCTGAATATAAAGACGCTTTGACTCAGAATCAAGAATATCAGGAATTAGTTGAGAAGTTAGATGAATTAAAGTTGCGGAAAAAAGAGCTTGAAACAATTGCTCAATCACAAATGGGTACTCGCTGGGATCGTATTGATGATTTAAAGATGACAATAGCAGATCTAAAACAAATTCAAAATGACATTGCAATGACAACTCTAATGGAAGGTAAACCGGTTGAAGTTGTTGACGAATATAATAATCTATATGAACCGAATTTTTCCGTCTCTTTTAAGAAAACAAGTGCCAAACAAATAGAAGAAAAACCAACTCCTCAAGACGCTCCCCCTCAAATAACTACAGCTGAGGAAACTTCCGAGACGGAAGATTCTGAAATTGAATAAAGTTTATTTTTGTTCTATACTCTAAAGTAAGATCTAAAAACAAATAAACAAATAAAAGATGGCAAGAAAAAAGCCAGTTACCCTTGTTATTCTTGATGGTTGGGGCGAATGGAGTAATCCACAAGGAAATCCAGTTCCAATTTCCAACTTGCCAACAATTGACAAATTAAATAAATACTATCCGAAAACATTGCTCCAGGCATCGGGGATGTCCGTTGGTCTTCCCTGGGGAATTTATGGCAATTCTGAAGTTGGACACCAAACAATAGGAACTGGTCAAATTATTTATCAATTTCTACCCGTTATTACGGCAGCAATTGAAAATGGTAAGTTTTTTGAAAATGAAACGCTTTTAAAAGCTGTTGCATGGACAAAAGAACATAACTCGAGTCTACACTTGATGGGGATGATTAGTAATGGCGCTGTGCACTCTCACATCGACCACCTTAATGCGCTCTTGGAGTTTGCAAGTGAACAAAAACTAGAAAATGTATATATCCATGGTATTACTGATGGACGTGATACTCCGCCAAAAGCTGCTATCGATTTTATTAATAAAATCCAGAATCGTACAGAAGCCTTAGGAGTTGGAAAAATTGCCTCTCTTATAGGGAGATACTTTACGATGGATAGGAATAAAAATTGGGATCGAGTTGAAAAAGGTTTTAGATTGATGACCGAAGGAGAGGGTACAAAAGAGACTGACCCAGTAGCAGCAATTGAAAAACAATACAAAGAGAATACTACAGACGAATATATCAAACCAATCGTGATAACAGACTCTTCAGGTGAGCCTATAGGAGGGATAAAAGACAATGATGCTGTGGTTTTTTTCAATTTCAGAAAAGATCGTGCTAGACAAATAACTCAAGCCTTTGAACAACCGAATTTTGATAGATTCAAAGAATCTAAAAAGTTGAATAATGTAATGTTCTGTTGTTTTTCTGAATATGAAAAAGGTCTTTGCTCTAACATAGCCTTTCCTTCTCAAGAAATCACAACGAGATTGGGGCAAATATTTGAAGAAAACAAACTCTCTCAGTTGAGAATTGCTGAAACTGAGAAATTCGCTCATGTAACATATTTCTTCAACGGAGGAGCAGAAAAACCCTATAAAGGCGAAGATCGAATCCCTGTGCTCTCAAAAAACGTTCCTTCTTATGCAGATGTTCCTGAGATGAGTGCGCTTGAAGTCACAGACAAACTCATTGATGTACTAAAAGACAAAGAGAAGGATTATGATTTTATTCTCGTTAATTACGCAAACCCTGATATGGTTGGGCACACTGGCGATATAGGAGCTGCTGTGACTGCACTAGAAATAACCGATAAGTGCTTGGATCGTTTAATTACAACAGTAATCGAACAAAATGGTTGCTTGCTTATAACAGCTGATCATGGGAACGTTGAAGAGATGACAAATTTAAGAACTGGAGAGAGAGACACTGAGCATTCAACCAACCCTGTTCCTTGTTGGTACATTACAGCTACAAACCATCGAGATGAAGCACTGGAAGAGATCAAAAACCATCCAATAGAAGGTATGCTTGTTGATCTTACTCCCACAATACTAGAATTAATGGAGATTCCAAAAGGCCCAGAAATGTCAGGACAGAGCCTTTTAGAGATACTAAATGTAAATCGTTAAAGACCAAATCTTTTATACTTATATCAAAAAACCCAATTAATTGGGTTTTTTGATAACTTTCAAATATAATCTTTGTAATGAGAAATTATTCTATTTCCATATCGATGTCTATCGCCTCAACAATACACTCGTCAGCTGCTTTCTTTACCACATCGCTGACAACTGCACACTCTTCTCCTCTTGGCTCGTCCTCGCATTCATCAATCCGCTCGTTAATAACAATCGCCTTCCCTTCTTCACTCAACTTGAAAACTGAAGGACACATTTCCGTGCATCTTCCACAACCAACACATCTTTCTTGGTCAATTTTTATTTTCATATATCTGTTTACTTACTTTATTTATCAGACAATAATTATCTATGTCATTATAACAAATTCCTATAAAAACTTAAAGTTTCCTCAAGGCGACTATTCCTATTTATTTTCTAATTCTTTTTTTCTTTCTAAGTATTGCATGACAGTTGTAACATATTCGGCATGACTCCAGGTGAGCGGAGCTGCTGAAAGGTGTTCCCCTTTATCTGAACTAATTTGTTCTGGGAGTAGTCCAGCGTTAGTTGTTTGCGCAGAGACCCACTCAAAAGTTTTTTTAACCTCCTCTAGAGCGTCTAGTGTCTTGGCTTTTTTAATTCGATATTGTGCGACCCAAAGAGTTGTTATAATCCAAGGATTTCCAGGGGCATCATCATCAACTCTGTGATATTCATCACCAACATACCTCATGACTCCACCAACTTTGGTCTTGCAAAAGAGTTCTCTTTCAACAACATCAAAAACATCATCTAACATGGTATCGTTAATATCCAGAATATCAAAATAGAATAAACCGAAGAAACTACTGATGTCAATTGTATTATCAAACCCAAACCCCTCTTTATTGGGCATTATTCTGTTGTAGAAATATCCATTATCACTGTTATATAGATACTTCACTGTTAGGGATTTTATCTCCTCTGCTTCATGTAGGTATTTCTTTGCGTCCTCTTCTTTTCCAAGAACTTTTGCAAATTTACTCGCTGCTAAAAGTCCCCCATATACCGTACTGCAAGTAAAAGTAGATATTCCATATTTTTGCTCCCAAGGGTCATAACTTTCCTTTGGTAATCCGGTTCTTTTATCACGATAGTGATACATAAACTCCGCTGCCTTCTTTATTAGTGAATTATAGACACTTTCGATAAACTCTATATTCAAACTTGCCTGATAATATTCCCAAAGTGAGAATATAATTAAAGCTGTTTCATCCTCTTGGATGGCAAGCTGCTTCTTCCCCTCCTTAGACCAAGGATGCCAAGAGCTTCCAACCGATTTATCGCTTCTGTATTTATGAAAAAAATACCCCTCTTCCGAAATCACGTCATTGCAAAATTCAAAAAACTTTCTAGGGATTGTATGGTATTTAGCTTTTATCAAAGACAGCGCAACGAACGCTCCGTCTCTTGGCCATACATATGCATATGTGTCACGACCATATTGCAACATATCAGAATCAGCTGATGCTATAATTCCACCTTCATTTCCTATGTGCGTTCGAATTATTAATAATGATTTTTTGAATAAGTCGACAGACTCCTTATTCATATCCTTGAAATCCAGATTATTCTTGTTTACCCAAGCACTCCAATAGTCCTCTGTTGATTCAAGGAGGTGATTTGCCGTCCTTGTTAAAACATATTGATGTAATTTCCTCGCCTCTGCCAAAATTTTGGCAGCACTAATCCAATAGTCAACAACTTTCTTTTTATGTCCTTCTATTTCGAATGTGAATGCTATTACTGAATCAACTGGTCCATGCTCAATAGGGTTCTTCTCTAGCTCACCATCCTCTGCATCTTTCCATGTTCCTATTTTGCCTTCAATTCCATAGTTTCCAATGCAATAGTCATCAAAACTTGTATTTCCTTGTCTTCCGCCTACTATAAAGACCCTTCTTCCCTCGTAATGAATAATAACTTCTTCTTCAGGGTCATAGTAACCAGTGTCCCTTCTCTCTGTATCATATATTCTAAATTGCTGATGAAAAAATAATTTTATTTTTCGTTTTTCGTCCCAAAGATTGCTGATCGTCACATTTCTTAAAAAAATACACTTCTCGTTATAAACAGTGTCCTTAAAATCAAGTTTGATGCCAAGCTCCTTGTTAACCATTTCCACCTTGGAAACAAGTGAGTCCGTTTGATAATCCATAGTTACTTTCCAAGCAGCCTCCTCAATCCAAGAAAAATCACCATCAATCATAATCCCTATTCTATGCACACAACCACTTCCTGCATGATTCTCTAATCCAACATAGTGATAATAGAAATCACGAACACGGGCTTTGTTGTCAAAGCATAATAGCATATTTCCATTACCTAATACGAGAGATTTTGGCATTTTTATTTTATTTCAAAACTTATTTTTTTGTTTCACCTGAAACCACAAAGCGTCATAACTGCTAATTTCAAAGCAGAGATTACTCCACTGCATCATCCAAAATTTTATATGCTTTTTTTCTTGTTTTAGCTTTTTCAATCTTACTTGCCAAGTCTTTGTATCCAAAAACATCGCCCACCCACCTCGCAAAATCATTCTCTTCCCCTTTTGCATGATAATTATAAAGGTCATCATCAATGCGCAAAAGAGCATCCCTTAACTCTGCAAGATTCTTCACTACTGGTCCATAATGAAACCAAAAATCTTCGTTTGGAGATGTATCGAAAGCTTTTATTTTCTTAACCTCAACTGTATTTTCGCTGTCTTTGTGAGTTTTAGCTACAGACTCTTTCACTGCCTCCTCATTTGCAGCTTCCTCATCCTCGTTGTTGACAATAAGTTGTTTAAATAGATTCATTTTTGTTTTTATAAGATTTATATATATTAATTTAAGTTCACTGCTCTTTTTTAGGCTTTTACTGGAGAGTTTTGACCAATTCTTATTTTCATATCATTTAGTGCATTCATGAAAGCTATAAAGGCATCATGAGGCGTCTCATATGGATTGAAATATTTATGAACATCACCATCAGCAAAATACTTGGTACACATATAATAAAAATGGTCTGAGGTCTGCAGCTTTCTCCAGTCATCAATGATTCCTTCGTTTTGAGTATTGAGAACATCCTTTTCTAGTGCATAGACTTTTTCTAAAGCATCTGTTTGCAATGCATTTGAGCGCCAAGCAGAAAGATCTCTTTCTTCATCTGCCCAGGAAATAAAATCAAAAAAATCTATTTTGCCTTTACTCTCAAGTTTTTCAATTGCTTCGCTTGGTGTCATAAAGCCGTTTGATGGATTCTGCAATACAAACTCTGGTAAATGGCCTAGAAAATCAAAGATTCCTGAATCCTCCCATTGATGTTCACCGAATGTTTCATAATCCATAAAAAGATTGATTAATTCACCACTGCCGTTGTGTTCAGAAATCCAATCTGCAAAAGTTCTTGCTGACAATGGATGCTCTGCCCAGTTATGATCAGAGAAGCGAAATGCGATATCATCAGATAATTTATAGTTTTTCAATAGTAATTTCAAATTATCGCATCCAGCAGCTTCATAGAGAAAATTGGGACTTTTCCAGTCCAATACTTTTTCAGCCCCCTCAGCTATTATACCCTTGTAGCCCATTGATTCAACTTTTCTTGCCAAGTCATTGTTGTATATTAATTCCGTATTACGAAAAACCGTTGGGACAACTCCAAATAAGCTAACTATTTTTTCTTTATGTTTCTCGACTTGATAAATGAATTCTTCCTGGGAATACAAGAAGGCTAAGGAATGATAATATGTTTCGCTTAAAACCTCTGCTCTTCCAGTTGCAACTAGTTCTTGAAATGACCTTAAAACATTTGGTGCAAACTGCTCCAGCTGATCCAGATAAACCCCAGAAAAAGAAAAGCTTATTCTGAAATCAGGATGTCTGTTTAATAAATTCAAAAGAATTTTATTTGTTGGTAAATAGCATTTTCTAGCAACTTTCTGAATAATCCAGCTATTATTTAGATTACCTTCAGAGGCATCGTTGAAATAGTTATGATCCTTACCAATATCAAAAACTTTGTAGTTTTTGACTCTATATGGTTGATGCACTTGAAAATAGAAACAAATATTAGGCATTTTCTCTTTTAATCAAATTAATTAGTAATAATGTTCTGACATTTTATATTCAAATATCAACTTCTCGAAAACTCTTCGGCACTCAAAAGCTGCCTTATCCCAGGTCATAGCTTTTGCCTCCTTCTCTCCCATTTCAATTAAATGTGTTTTTAGGGAGTTATGATCTAGAACTGACACTATTTTATTCGCCATTTCATCAATATCCCAAAAATCAACTTTTAACGTATTCACTAGGACCTCACTCACTCCAGATTGCTTTGAGATTATCGTGGGAGTTCTTTGTAACATTGCCTCTAAAGGAACGAGTCCGAATGGCTCTGAAACAGAAGGCATCACAAAAACATCAGCCATATTCATCACTGCCTCACCTTCACTCTTATTATACCAATCTGTGAAAACAAATCTATCTGAAATTTTCAAATGTGCTGCAAGTTCGATCATATCCGACAACATATCTCCGCCACCCGCTAGAATAAAGGTTACATCGTCTCTGATTTCAGAAATTTTTGCAGCTGCTTTGACAAAACATTCTGGTCCTTTTTGCAGGGTTACCCTTCCGGCATACAAAACAATTTTGTTATGGATATGCCTCTCGGAAGATTTAAAGCAATAATCCTCGGAATCAATTCCATTATGTGCGACAATAATTTTCTCTGGACTAACCTCATATTGTTCGATCAGTCTACTTTTGACATGATGGCTTATTGCAATTATTTTATCTGCCTTCTCAAAACCCTCTTTTTCAATTTCATACTCACGTTGCCCAGGATTTCCGCCACTCCGATCAAACGCTGTGTTATGAATATGGACGACCAACGGCTTACCGCTAACTTCCTTCGCCACGATTCCCGCTCTAAATGTCATCCAATCATGAACATGAATCACATCGAAAACCTCTTTTTTGGCTATTATAGCAGCTTTATTAGCATATCTCCAAACTTCCTCGAATAGATTAACACCATATTGATCCTTTGAATCAAAATTTCCTGAGTCACTTGAATATATGAAATTATCGATGGTTCCCCCTCGCTTCTTTAGATACTCTACCAAAGAACTGTACTTTGTAGAATTCATATAAGGCATTAAAAGCGAATCGACTTTCTCTATTTTTAATCCTTCAATTCTATCAACATCTTCTCTTCCAACACTCACTCTGTCAGCAACCAATAAGTTTAGGAAATGACTTTTTGCGCCTCTTGGTGCCCTTGGAACAACAAAAGTAACTTTCATTCCAAGCCTCACCATACTCTTAGTTAGTCCATGACAGGCAACACCAAGACCCCCCACACTATACGGTGGAAATTCCCAGCCAAACATTAGTACTCTTGGTTTTGCTAATTGCACTGCGTAATTATGATAATTCTATTTTTGTTTATGTTTTTACTACACAAAATACCAGTCTTTTACAACTGACACACACTGCATAGGTTTCACTTAATAGTGTACCATAAATCTCAATATTATAAAAACTTTTTTTGCCTCTTTTTTATTTCTAAATTCTCAGAAAAAATACTTTTTAAAGACTACTTTTTCCCTGCCACAATAAAGATATTTCGCTTGAACTTCTCTTTTGTTTTCTTCTTTTGACCAAACGTAAAACCACTCTCAATAATTTTAAATTCAAAATTATTCATTTTTTTCAAAATCCCCCTTTTCGTCCACCAATAACAAAATCTCCATTTAATCTGATCTTGGTATTTAAAAGATATCCTTGCAGCCAAGTTGATGCTTCCCTTTAAAAAACTTTTGAATAGAAATTTCAAATATTTCACATTCCAAAGATTCCAAATTGTTAAAATCAAAATTCCGTCATCTTTCAAAATTCTTTTCATTTCTCCCAAGGCATTGTCAGCCATTTTTGGTGTAAAGTGATGGAAAACAGCGATGGAAAAAATCATGTCAAACTCTTTATCTTTAAAGGGTAATCTCCCTTCATTTTCGATTTGCAAAAAAGATTTGCCTGGATATTTTTTTTGAGCTATTTTAATTAATTTTCCTGAGGCGTCAATTCCTGTATAGTTCAATTTTGTTCCTTCGAGAAAATCCAGCAACCGCCCATTTCCGCAGCCAAAATCTAGCACCTTCCCTTCCCTTTTTAAATATTTTTTGATAAAGTGAAGGTCTCTCCACCAATATTTCCTGGTGCTTGAAAAATTTTCAGCCACCTGATCATAAAACTTTCTCAACTCCTTTCTAATTTCAGAATGTTTATTCATTTTCTTTACTTAATCTATTCAATGTCTCTATGAAGAAATCTAACATAAAAAAGTTTATTTTGAAAGCTCTCTCCGCGCCTTTGTCGGATATTAAATCTTTGGAGAAAATTAAGAAGGAATTCGCAATCGAAGAAAAGGAGGTTTTCATTAAAAATGCCGAAATTAATAAGGTGTATTTTGAAATGATCAAAAAAGGAGAAGTGCGATCCAATGAAACACTCAGAAAACTACTTATTACAAAAAAAATTCGCACTCTGTCAGGAGTTGCGGTTATTGCGGTTTTAACAAAGCCGAGTAGCTGTCCTGGAAAATGCATCTACTGCCCCTCTGAAAAAAACATGCCGAAAAGTTATCTTTCGAATGAGCCAGCTGTGATGCGAGCCATTAAAACAAGCTTTCACCCATACAAGCAAGTGCATGCGAGAATGCGAGCGCTATCTCTTAATGGACACTCTACTGATAAGCTCGAATTGATAGTGATGGGAGGAACATTTTCTCACTTTCCTCCGCAATATCAATCTTGGTTCATCAAAGAGTGCTTCCGAGCAGCTAACGATTTTCCGCGCAATTCATTACAAAAAAAAGGAAGCGTTTCTCTGGAAAAGGAAAAAAGCAGAAATGAAAAAGCAAAAAATCGTATCATTGGACTTACTTTAGAAACTAGACAGGATTTCATTACACCTAAAGAACTTCTGAAATTCAGAAGATTTGGTGCAACAAGAGTGGAAATTGGTGTTCAAACTATTTTCGATGATGTTTTAAAGAAAAACAAACGTGGACATCTCACGCTAGCAACGACCAAGGCAACTGCTCTTTTAAAGAATGCTGGATTTAAAGTTAATTATCATTTGATGCCTGGGATGTATGGCAGCAATGTGAAGAAAGATTTTATGATGTTTAAAACCCTCTTTTCTGATGAACGCTTCGCTCCAGATCTAATAAAGATATATCCTTGTGTCGTTACTAACAATTCTGAACTTTTTTCTCTTTGGAGACAAGGAAAATATACACCACTGACTAACTCTCAAAACAAACAGTTACTTAAAAAAATAAAACCGATCATTCCACAATACACAAGAATAACTCGTCTCATCCGTGATATTCCAGAAGAATCAATTATAGCTGGTCCAAATATTTCAAATATGAGACAAATTCTACAACAAGAAAAAGTGCATTGTGAGTGCATCCGCTGTCGCGAGGTTCGTGATGATTTTACAAAAAAGGATAAAATCATTCTAGACAGAATTGATTATAAGGCGTCAAAGGGAAAAGAAATTTTCCTGCAATACGTTTCGCCAAACAAAATGAAGCTATATGCTATGTTACGGCTTCGTATTCCTCCAAAAAACAATCCATTAGAAACTATAATTCCAGCACTTTCAGGTAGTGCTCTTATTCGAGAGGTGCATACTTTTGGAAAACTTGCTAAAATAGATAAAACGGATTCTTCGTCACCTCAACATATCGGTCTTGGGAGAAAGCTTCTTCAAAAAGCAGAGTCTATTAGCAAAGAAGAGTTTGGTTTTGAAAAAATTGCGATTATCTCGGGAGTTGGGGTTAGGGAGTATTATAAAAAGTTTGACTATAAACTTGAAAATGAATATATGACAAAGAAGTTATAATTTAATATTTTAAATATTTTTCATAACCATTAACACAAAGACTATGCAAAAAGTAATCATTGTGTCAGGGCCAGTCATTGTTGAAGAAAACAAAGTACTCCTTGATAGACAAGGTGATGATAGATTTTGGAAGTTTTGTGGGGGGAAACAAAAAGAGGGAGAGACTTTAGTTGAAACTGCTATCAGAAGATCAAAGGAGGAGCTGGGAATCGAGATTGAAATTCTCGATGAAAACCCTTTGCTCTTCTACACGAAAAAAGAAACTCCAAAAGGTATCCTTGATGTGATTTTGGTCCATTTTCTCTCGAAAAGGATTGGTGAGGTTGTTCCAGGTGAAGAAGTTCGGGAGTGGGATTGGATTTCACTTGAAAAACTAGAAAAGGAAGGGGTGGCGCCCAACATTGCACCAGTTCTCAAACATTTTGGATTTATTGAAATCTAAAAACCATCGAGGTTGAATTAAAAACATTTTGAACTTTTCCAAAAGAAGCTCTGTGCTTCTTTTTATTTTTCTTGACAAAATAACATATTTATGACATTATACTAATATATTCACCTGTGAGTAGCACTTTTTTCAATCAATAGCAGCTTTGAGGAGACAAAAATGAGCAAAGTAATCGACAAAAATGAGTATGAGGTTTTTGGACAACAAAATTTTGTTAATTTCAGAACTGACGTCCAGGAGTGCCTTGAACAAATGAAAACCACTCTAATACGGAAAGATGTGGCTGGGGACAATATTACGACTTACTTCAAGAAAAGAATGGCGTCCCTTGAGAAACTGGTCGGAGAGATCAAAAAAGCTCAATCGTTCTATGGCGATGGACCATTTATGGCCTTTAAAGTTGAGCTTTTGCCTGAACAAGAAATTGATTCAAACGGTCACCCTCAAGTCCTCTCAATTCATACTGAAAGGGGTGTCCTGAAGAAGTCGGGGGAACTTTTTACCCGAGCTGCGTAGCAGAAAAGTAGTCTGAGCCAAATTTGGCCTAGACTACTTTCTTTTTTTGTTTAGAGATTGTATTAACCGAAAAAATCACGGCTACCAACACAGGCGTTAGATATTTTTATTATGAAATTATTTTGGAGTTCTAATAATCCTCCCTATAGACAAAATTTCTTTCGAATCAACAATGGCTGGGTTTAAATACTCCAAATCCTTAATCAACATTCTGCGATCATGTGCAATCTTGTTAAGAGAGACCCCTCCTTCTAAGGGCAATTTGACTTTCAATTCCTGCCCCTGATATATTTTCCCAGGATTTGATATCTTGTTTTGTTCTTGGATAAACCGCTGAACCTGTAAAATGGAAAGATTCATCTTGGAACTTTTCTTTTCTGCTGCAGATTTGATCCTTCTTGCGATAGCAAACAATCCATCTCCTTTTTTCACTTTATATGAAAAATCTGTTGTTTTAATCCTAGGAACTTCTTCTACATTGAACTGTACTGGCGATGAAGGAAACTGTTTTTCCAGTTCTTCTTCTTCAATTACATCTAGCACCGCATAGAATTTTTCTGGATAGTTTAAATTCTCCAAGGAATCGCGCAATTTAAACATTTTAACAGAAGTTGTTGCTGGAATTTTCAATTCTTGTCCAATATTGATTTGGTCATCCTTCATCTCGTTTGCTTCCATAATATCAGCAACTGAAATTCCGTAGAATCTAGAAATTTTTGTTAGATTCTGGTCGCTCTTCTTCACCTTGTGCTGATAGTGGTCTTTTGCGATATAATTATTGATTCTCCCTTCTCGCCAAGCTAAATAATCTTCATAATTTCTATCTGCTTTCTTGGGACGAAACTTGGCATAATCATTCGTAAAACCACCATTATAGTCGGCAAAGGCTAGTTCCCAGTCATCATTAAATCTTCCATAGCTATATTTTAAATGTTCAGCACAGGCTCTAGCGCTCTGGATTGGGTCACAACGCTCATCAATTCCATTTCCAACAGATAGTTCGAAAAGCTTTGCAGTTTCTTTTGTAAACTGATACGGACCCTTAGCCATCGCTCTGGAGTTACCATTGACGTCAAAATGTGATTCTGGGATTGCAAGATATGCAAATTTCTCTGGAACACCAATTTTTCTAAATTCAGCTTTGATATCCGCAATCCAAGGTTGCATTCTTTCCATTGATTGCAAGAGCCCAAGATGATTTCTCCCAGTTTCCTTATCTTCTGCAGGACAATCAACTGGTTTCTTTGCATAACTTTCTTTCCATTTCTTGCGAAGAGCATTCTTAGTTTCAATATTCAATGTCACTTTTTCGCTCTTCTTCAACTGCTCTTCAATTGTGCTACCAATAATGTTTTCATCATCTCGCTCAATCTCCAGTTGACCTTCTGTCGCCAACTCTTCTCTTGGCTCACCTTTTTCAAGTCTTTCTTGTTCATTGTCATCCTCCACTTCCTTATCATCAAAAAGATTCATTGCGAATTTACCAATCCCCAAACTAGCGCCAATCAGAGCTGTGGCTTTTAGGAAGGTTCGTCTCCCCATCTTCTTTTCACCAGGGACCTCCCTTCGTCGATTTTCTTTTGGTTGATCACTTTTTGAATAATTTGGTCGGTTGTAATCCTTGAACATTTTTAGCTTTTTATTTTAAATTTTTATCTCACTTATTTTTGATATTAAGAAAAAAAACGACAAAGCAAAAGCTCTATCGTTTCAAAACTTCCAAAAATGCTTTTTGTGGAATATCTACTTTTCCTGCGCCCTTCATTCTCTTTTTCCCTCTTTTCTGTTTTTCCAAAAGTTTTCTTTTTCGAGTAATGTCACCACCATAGAGATGTCCTGTCACATCTTTTCGATACGGCGTTATGTTCTCACGTCCCACGAATTTTCCACCAATTGCAGCCTGTAATTTAACTAAAAAATTCTGTCGAGGGATCACATCTTTCAGTTTTTTTACAATTCTATTCCCCTCAGTGTTAACGTTTTCTTTTGGCACGATTTGTGAAAATGCTTCAATTTTTTCCTCAGCTACATAGATATCCATCCTAACAAGATCAGCAGGCACATACCCTGTCATTTCATAAGAAAAAGATGCAAATCCGCTGGTAGCAGATTGAATTCCATCATGTAAATTCACGATCACTTCCGCTAGTGGCGCATCAAAAGAAAGCACTAGTCTTGTCTCATCAATATATTCTGTGCTTAGATATTTAGCTCTTGTCACATTCCTGACAAGCTCCATTACATTGCCCAGATATTGAGAAGGGGTAATGATGTCTAATTTCACATGTGGCTCACGAATCTCTTTAATTGCATTAGCCTCAGGCATTTCGGCTGCTGCGTAAATCTTCTTCTCTTCTCCATTAGAAAGCACAATTTCATACACAACACTCGGGGTTGTGATAACCGGTTCAAAATTAAACTCTCTCAAGAGTCGTTCTCGAATGATCTCCAAGTGCAAAAGCCCCAAAAAACCAATCCGAAAGCCTCTACCTAAAGCCATAGAGCTCTCCCCTTCAAAAACTAAAGCTGCGTCATTTAATTTCAATTTATCAAGTGCATCACGAAATTGATTATAGTCCTCTCCATCAGTTGGATAAAAACTTGCATAAACCATTGGCCTCACATCTTTGTATCCTGGTAGAGTTTTTACTTCTTCCTTTTTCACGCTCGTTTGGAAGCTAATTGTGTCACCAACCTTACATTGATCAACGCTTTTGAGTCCAGTCGCAATATATCCGATATCACCTGTACTCAATAAATCCAATTTTTCAAGCGCTGGTGTGAACTTTCCAACTTCAATAATGTGAGCATCTCTACCACCAACCATAAGACGAATGTCATCTTCTGCCTTCACAGCTCCATCGACAATTCTTACATATGCTAAAACTCCTTTATATGAATCATATTTGGAATCGAAAATCATCGCTCGAAGAGGTGCTTCCGGTCTTCCTTCCGGAACTGGTACTTTTTCAATAATTTCTTCCAAAAGCTTTTCAACGCCTTCGCCAGTCTTACCACTAACACAAAGAATGTCGTCGGGGTTACAGCCAAGAATGTGAACAATTTCTTTCTTAGTTTTCTCAATATCAGCATTTGGCAAGTCTATTTTGTTGAGCACTGGGATAATTTCCAGATCCTGATCAATCGCTTGATATAGATTTGCAAGAGTCTGAGCTTGTACTCCTTGTGTACAATCCACCAACAGAACTGCACCTTCCACTGCCGCTAAAGAACGAGAGACTTCGTAGCCAAAATCAACATGACCTGGTGTGTCAATCAAATTCAAGGTGTATTCGCCATACTTCATTGTTGCTGGTTGCAACTTGATAGTGATCCCTCTTTCCTGTTCAAGCTCCATGGTGTCCATCATCTGCTCAGAGATCTTTCTTTTTTCAACCGTCTCGGTCATCTCCAAGAGACGGTCTGCTAAAGTAGACTTTCCGTGATCAATATGCGCAATGATACAAAAATTTCTGATATTCTTCATTTTGTGTCTATAATTTCTCAAATTTCATTAGCACTCTCTACGCTACAATCGTCAATTTTATTTGCGAATGTAGACCAATTATTGGTATAATAGAGAAACTTTTTTACCCCTTAGGATTAAAGTTCTAGCAATTCTAAAAATTCTTTTTATAGGACTTATCTAAGCCAATCTTACTTTGAAATGGGGGTAAAGTCAATGGTAAGAATCATAAAAATACTGCATACTGCTAATATATCCAAACGGTGAATTTATCTTAGAGAATCTTTTGGCTAAAAAGCTAGATATCTAAAATTTATAACTAAGTTATAATAAATCACTTTCGTGAGAGCAGGGATTATTGCGCTAATTATAATGAAGGATGGGGAAATTTTAGTTTAAAAAAGAAAACAAACAAAATTGACCTAATGAATCCGTAGAACATCTCTATTGAAAGAGCCAACAAATAAGTAACTATTTAATAAATATAAAATTTGTCTATGTCAAAAATGAAGGTAGATTACCAAATCAACCAGCGCGTGGGAGCATTTATGATAATCTTTTCAATCTTTGCTTTCTTCGCTGATTTCTTTTTCTTTGAAATTTTTGGAAAGAAAATAGACTATCTAAGAGATTTGTTGCCAATTTCTCTTGGTTTTATTTTTTTGGGTTTCGGCTTCTCCACTTTCTATGCTATTTTTGCTGGAAAAGATGCGGGAATGAAAGCATTTCTTTACTTTATTGGTGGATTTTTTATAATCTATTTACTAGGTTTTCTTTTAAATGGATGATTTTGAATAATTTATAATATTCTACAATGCCGGAACTAATTCTTGAAATCGACAAAGATGACAATTCCATTGGGATGCGCTCAAGAGAAGATTTCTACACCGATAAACTCTACCATCGCTCTTCCGTCCTTCTTCTTTTCAATAACGAAGGTGAGTTATTGCTCCAAAAAAGATCAGTGTCAAAAAAATGGTTCCCGGGAGTCTATGAATTTTCTGTTAGTGGAACAACGGGGGATGAATCAGATAAGGAGTGTATCGAAAGAGAAGCCAAAGAAGAACTTGGACTGACTGATTTGAAATTCAAATTTCTTTTCAAGATAACTCCAAGTGAAAAAAATGATCGGGTGTTTAATGCTGTATTCTCTGCACAAACAAACAAAGAGATTGTTTACGATCCCGAAGAAATTGATTCTGTGCAATGGGTATCATTGGAAAGATTACAAAAAAGAATTACTGAAAATTCTAATAGATTCAGCCCTCAACTCATTATTGGACTTGAAAAATATTTGAAAAAAAATAATTAACAAAACGTCATGAAAACTCTAAGTTGTGCTTGTTTACCAGATAAAGCTTCTTCTGAAATTATTCGGAGAATAAGCGAGGAAATTTCTTCACAATGCTCTTCTGGGAATGCATTGTCTTTTCAACCCCACTTTTCAGTTCGTGGAGACTTTAAAATTCAAGACCAAAATATTTCTAAGCTCCAAAAAGAAATTCAAAAATTTTGCAACACAATCAGCCCATTAAAATTAAGTTTATCAAAATATGGCTTTTATCCTTGGAGACTTATATTTTTAGATATTGAAAAAAATCTATCTCTGCAAAAATTACACGATGGTTGCATGAAAATTATAGCTAAATATAAGGATCCTTGGATTCCAGATCAATATGAAAATAATAATAATTTCAAAGGAAAACAAAAAGAATATGTCAATGAACATGGCTATCATTTCTGCTTTGAGTTTTTTTCTCCGCATTTCACAGTAGCTGGCAATGATATGGGTGAAGAAGTTTTTCAAAAAACAAAGATTGCTCTATTAAAAAAAGAAGAAGAAATAAAGATTGAGGTGAAAGAACTTGTATTTTTTGACAGAAACAATAATAACCAAGTCTTTCTTAAAATGAAATTGGGCAAAGAAGGTTTATAATCCTAGTTTTTTGAAGCTTGCTTTCTTCTTCATCATAAACTCAAAATGCAGTCATTTAAAGGCTTCACAAAAATAAATATGAACGATTTGAAAAAATTTAAAATACTGCTACTAAATCTTGGTTATTGCACCAAGCTCGATGGTTCAATGAAAGATTATTTCACAAAATTTTACCGCTACCCTTTTCTACCGGAAAAAATTGAAGATGAAGTACTAAGTGAATTAAAAGCAATAATTAAGACTGAAAACCCTGATTTGATTTGCCTGACGGAAATCAAACAGGGGAAACAAATAAGAACTCTGCTGAGTGAGAGTTATGCATTTCATGACATCGCAGTGAAATATGGAGAAAACAGTTTCCTTCGTAAGTTACCCCCATTCAAATCGAAAGGAAATGCTGTGATTTCAAAAAAGAAATTGTCGTGCAAAAAACACTATCTCGAAAATGGCACAAAAAAACTACTACTTGAAGTTGAACTTCCAAATAGAACTAGTCTTTTTTTTATGCATTTTTCATTAAGCAAAAAAATTCGCGCAAAACAGTTTCAAGAAATTCAGCAAAAATTTGGAAAAGTTAAATCAAAAATAATTTGTGGAGATTTTAATGTCTACGGAGGACTCACTGAACTTAGTTCTTTGATGGAAAAGTCCCAACTTAAATTTACAAGTAAACAGGCTACTTTTCCCTCTTTTAAACCTCAAAAAGCACTTGATCTCTTCCTTGTCCCAAATGACCTAAAGTTTGAAATTAAGGTCTTAGGGAATAAGCTTTCTGATCACCTTCCTATTACCATGACAATTGAAACAAGCTAAGCCCCTTGATCATTGCTAAATTAGATGATTCATGCTATTGTTTCATGAAATAGTCCTTATCATTTTCAAATTTCTGTAAACCAGCAATCAAAACAAAGGAGGAGTCCAGATGTTTTTAGAACTTAAGTATTCATATATTGGATTGTGTGTGCCTTTCATTTTTGTTTGGTTTTTGTTTTTAATATTTTCACCAAACACTAGAAGAAGGCAACTGAAATTGAGTTTAGCAAAGATGCCTTTTGGCATTGCAATTGATCTATTTTTCTTTACTGATTACTGGACACCGAAAAGTATTCTTAGTTTCCAAGTCGGATCAGTTAATATTCTCTTAGAATCAATGTTATTTGCATTCTTTTTCGGTGGAATCGCCGCAGTTGCATATCAAGCAATTTTCCGTAACAAAGATAAACGAAATATGGAAATCAAACACAGCAGATTGGCACTCCATTATTTTACATTTTTTTTCATCACAATTGTCTTAATTATGATGGGAGTCAACTCTATTTTTGCAACAGCATTGGGATATGGTTCCAGTGGAATTATCATGATTTTCAAAAGAGAGGCGTCTCTAGAAAGTGCTCTTCTCACAAGTGCATTCATGACAGTTCTGCTCTTCTCTGTTTATTACTTCGGTAGAATCTTAATCATAAATACTGAGGACATTCTAAGAAGCTGGTGGTTTCTCTATGACACCCCACTAGATATCAGATTTGCAAATGTCCCAATCACCGAATTGCTCTGGGTCATTTGCTATGGCTTTACTGCTGGAGCAAGACACAATCCGATACGAAAGGAAAGGTCTTTGAGCTTACAGCTAAATGAAACTTAAAAGATCATTTGCAAAAAGATATTTGTAAATAGAAGCAGGATAGTCGGACAAACTTTGTCCGACTATCTTTTCTTTTCCGCTAAAAAATGTGTATAATGAAAGTGTGGAGAAAAGGAGGCGCTCTATGAAAAAAATAATTATTTTTCTTATTGAGACACCAAAAAACATAATTGCCAACATCCGCCGGCAGACAAAAAAGGACATGGGTTTTGATCCGTTCCCAAGAAAAGCTGCACCAGCATCACATTGTATGTGTTAAACTTTTTTCATCATTCTCCGCTTAGGGGTCTGCTCATTGAGCAGACCCCTAAAAAAATGCACTTTCTGCGAACAAAAAACAGCCTATCGCAATTCATTTGCAGGCTGTTTTTTGTTATTTCAAATTTATTTTCTCAAACTACATCATTGGCATTCCGCCCATTCCCGGCATTCCGCCTCCCATTCCACTCATTGCTGGCGTATCATTCTTTTCGCCAGGCAAATCAGTAATAGCAGCTTCAGTTGTTAGCAACATTGCCGCAGTGGAAACGCTATTCGCCAAAGCAGAGACAACTACTTTCACAGGGTCAATGATTCCTGTGTCAAACATGTCAACATAGAGATCTCTGGCTGCATCATATCCAATATTGAAATTTATTTGACTCTTGTTCCTTAAAACGCTCTCTACCATTTTTCCGCTTTTTAACACCTTTCGATCAAAGGCATTTTGATTTATTAAAACATTATTAACTACAATGTCAGGAGAAAGTCCCGCATTGATAGCAATTTGTCTGATTGGAGACACTAGGGCTTCCGTCAAAATATCAATTGCAGCAGTTTCTTCGATTGAAAGTTTATTTGCATTTTTCTTTTTGAAATCAGCAAGCTTAGTTGATTCATTTAATAAGGCTACTCCTCCTCCAGGAACGATCCCTTCCTCAAGTGCAGCTTTTGTTGCTTCAACAGCATCTTCAACTCGATGTTGTTTCTCAATTTGTTCAACCTCAGTAGCCGCTCCAACTTTAATTACAGCAACACCCCCTGAAAGTTTAGCTAGTCGTTTTTGCAAGTTTTCTTTATCATAAGGACTATCAGCCTCCTTTATTTGAGTCTTAAGTTGTTCAATTCTGGTTTCAATTTCACTCTTATTTCCTTTTCCATCAACAATTGTTGTTTCGTCTTTTGTTGCAACAATCTTACTAACCTGTCCTAGATGTGTAATATCTGCATTTTTCAATTCCATTCCTTTGTCTTCAGAAATAATCTCAGCTCCAGTTAAAACTGCGATATCTTCAAGTGTCGCTTTTTGTTGTTCACCAAACCCAGGTGCCTTTAAAGCCAACACATTCATTGTTCCTCGGAGCTTATTCACAACAAGCGTTGCAAGTGCTTCGCCACTAACATCTTCAGCAATAACAACCAATTCCTTCTTACCTGCTTGTGCAAGTTTTTCTAGTAGAGGAAGGATGTCAGCAATCGCTGAAATTTTACCTGTCGTGATCAAAATATATGCGTCTTTCATCTCAGCCTCCATCTTTTCAGTGTTTGAAACCATATATGGAGATATGTATCCTTTAGCAAATTTCATTCCCTTTACAACCTCGTGCTCAATCCCAAAGGTTTGCGAATCTGCAACGGTAATAACCCCGTCCTTGCCAACTTCTTTAATTACTTTTGCAATAATTTTTCCAACATTTGCATCTTGTGCGGATATTGTTGCCACTTGTGCGACAGCATCACCTTCGATATTATTAGAAACTTCTTCGCTTCTAATATTCTCGGAGATCGTTCCTGAATATCCCAAAAGAGCATCTTTCAAGTCAATCACATTAATCCCTTTCGAGATCATTTTCGCCCCTTTCTCAACAATAATTTGAGTCAAAACAGTAGCAGTTGTTGTTCCATCACCAGCAGCATCATTCGTCTTACTAGCAACACCTTTAACCATTTCTGCTCCCATGTTTTCATATTTGTCCTCAAGTTCAATTTCCTTAGCAATTGTCACACCATCATTTGTGATTGTCGGTCCACCATAGCCTCTATCAAGAACAACATTTCGTCCTTTTGGTCCAAGGGTCACTTTTACTGTGTTCGCAACCTGATCGATGCCTTTCATGATACTACGTCGAGCATCTTCATCAAACTTTATCTGCTTTGCCATTTCAATACTTTTAAATATTATTTGTTCTTTTTCCGCAACCTTTTCATGTCACATTAGCACTCTACTGCTTTGGTTGCTAATCATACTTCATATTGTAACTTGAACTCAATTCTTGTCAAGAATTATTAGTATTTAAGTTAATTCTTGATGTCTGAAACATCCTTTTTCATGATCATTAACCATCCCAATTGCTTGCATAAAAGCATAGACAATTGTTGGGCCAACAAAATTCATTCCGCGTTTTTTTAGATCTTGCGAGATTTCTTCACTCAACTTTGTCTCTGCTGGTAAATCCTTAGATTCTTTGAAATTATTTTGAATAGTTTTTCCACCAACAAAGCCCCAAATATATTTATCGAAAGAATCAAACTTCTTTTGAATCTCGATAAATACTTTTGCGTTCCTAATGGTTGAGCGAATTTTCAAATGATTCCGAATGATTCCTTCATCCTTTAACAACTTTTGAATTTTTTTATCACCATATCTTGCAATCACTTCAACATCGAAACATTCAAAGGCGTTTCTATACCCTTCTCTTTTTGCCAAGATAGTACTCCAAGAAAGCCCGGCCTGTGCACCCTCTAATGTTAACATTTCAAAAAGGAGCCTGTCGCTATGAACAGGCACTCCCCAAGCTGTATCATGATATTTAATGTAAAGCGGGTTATTTAAGTCAACCCACTTGCACCTCTCTTTATTCCTCATCTTTTATAAATTCTTCAATCCCTTCTATTGTTTCAGGAAAACTAAATAAATCGTTGTGCACTGCCCCAAAAACTGAAACATGCTCTTTTTCACGAACATTCAATTTCTCAAACAGTTCCTCTGAAAATCTAGCTGGAAGGACTTTGTCCTCAGACCCAGAAATAATTAAAACTTTTCCTCTATAATTCTCAAGGGCTTTAACATTATCATAATCTTCCTTGATCATGATTGAAATTGGAAAAATCGGATATCGACCCTTAGCAACATCTTCTATCTTCCCAAATGGTGCTACTAACAATAGTTTTTCAACTTGTCCAATTTTCGCATGGAAAGAGGCTGGTCCTGTTCCGATACTTTCCCCTACGACTGTTATGTTTTTGAAACTTTTTTCACGAACAAAAGTGTTCACATTGAAAACGTCTTGAAAAATTAACTCTTTGCTGGGAATCTTGGGATCATCAGCATATCCAGCATATTCAACAAAAATAACTGATTTATTAGTCCCTTTAAAAATACGTTTTAGATGAGTCCTGTCACAAGCCGAACCAACATTGCCGTGATAAAAAACGATCACTTCTTCTTTCGATTTTTCCTGATAATACATTCTGGTTCCATTGCTGTTTGTTTTTTGATAATCCTTGAAACTATCACATTTCTCAAAGTCTCTCTTATCAGGGTAGTAGAAGAAATTGGCTTGATTAAAGTATAGAAAGGCAGCGAATAAAACATATATGGGAGTTATAACCAAAACCAAAATAACTAACAATCTTTTTATTTTTTCAGCTTGCCTGTTAATTCTATCAAGAAGTTTGGTGTTTTTTTGTTTTTTTGTTTTTTGTTTCATCCTTTTTTTGCTATAAATTTTTACACACTCAAAAAATTAAGCTTAATCAAAATAACTATCCTTACACTTCTTTTCCGGTGGTAGCTTGCGACCTTTACCGTCGGCATGATCTTCTGCCCATTCCAAGACTGCTTTTTCCCAATTTTTATATTGTGGATCATCCTTAGCTCTTTTTGGCGGTCCACCTTGGGGGTCATCCTTATTTACATAGTAAAGTATGTTATGCCCCGTGAAATATTTTTTCTTATCGACTTTTTTCTCTGGACAACTACTATTTTCCAAACAATAATCACCGTCATCATATTTACAAACTTCAATTTTTTCAACAAAATCTATTTTTCCGTATAGAATTCCTTTACGCTTTACTTCCTCGTCGTCATTTTCTTCATCTTCAATATCTTCAATTTTCAAAAATTCCTCATCTTGCGAATTTTTCAAAGCCTCCACCATGAAAGCATGCCAAGTTGGACCAGAGATGTTTGCTCCTGCTGCACCCGGTTTCATCGCTGTATTATCATTATTGCCTGACCAAACGCCTGCTGCCAATGAACGCGAAGCGCCTACAAGCCATCCATCACGAAATTCATTTGTTGTCCCAGTCTTTGCAATCACGCTTCTTCCTTCAATATATAGTGGGTTCTGAGTTCCAAATGCTGAGGCCCTAAGATTGTTATCTGACAAGATAGCACTCATTGTTGCTGCGACCTTTTTGCCTAAAACCTGTCTTCCTTCCTTTTCCTTGAATTCTTGTAAAATATTCCCTTCAGCATCCTCAACTCTTAAAATTACTGATTGTTCATGTTTCCTCCCTTCATTAGCAAAGACACCAAAAGCTCCCACGTGCTCAATCAGCTTGACTTCTCCACCGCCAAGAACAAGCGAAAGACCATATCTCCCTGGATCAGTTAGCGTGCTAATCCCCATTTCCCTCATCAAATTTATCGATGGTTTTATTCCTGCGAGATAGAGCGTTTTTACTGCTGGTACATTTAAAGATGTCGACAAAGCTTTCTTCATTGAAACTGGGCCTCTGAATTTTCCGTCATAATTCTCTGGCTTATATTCCTCCTCTTTATTATCAGATTCAGAAAACTTTGTTTTTACATCAAAAATAATCGTCTCTGGGTCATAGCCCTTTGAAAAAGCTTGTGCATATACATATGGCTTAACAGATGAACCTGGTTGCCTTAAACGTGTCGTAACATTAACATTCCCATCAATCTCTTCATCAAAATAATCTTTTGATCCAACCATCGCCAAAACCTGTCCATTTTTAGGATTTGTTGCAACTAATGCAGAGTTTGTAAAACCATAGCGTTCACCATTTTTTTCGACACCTTCTTTTACAACTTTTTCTCCTAATTGTTGCAAATCCCAATCAAGCGTAGTGTAGATCTTCAAGCCCTTTTCCTTTAATTTTTCTTCGCCAAACTCTTCAATCAATTTCTCTCTTACATACAAAGCAAAGTGAGGTGCTTTAATATCAGCCTTAATCGGTTTTATTTGTCCTAAAATATCTTCTGCTATTGCTGAAACAGCTTGTTCTTTTGTGATATAACCTAGGTCAGACATTAAATTCAAAGCCTTTTTCCAACGAACCAGCAATCTATCCGTATTAGAACCGTGTGGAGAATAGAAAGTTGAAGCATTGGGCAACCCAGCTAATAGAGCTGATTGTGCTAATGTCAGTTCTTTGGCATGAACTCCAAAAAATGTTTGTGCTGCGGCCTCAATTCCATATGCATTTGAACCATAAGGAATTTCATTTAAATACATTCGCAAGATCTCATCTTTAGAGAACTTTTGCTCAATCTCTACAGCTAGGATTAATTCTTTCAATTTTCGCTCATAACTTCTTTCCGATGTTAAAATAGAATTCTTAATAAATTGTTGGGTAATGGTTGAGCCGCCTCTTCGGGGGCAAATCCCTCCCAAATCACCCATTCCAGCCCTCGAGGAAGCTTCATGGCAAATAGCTTTCACGAGCCCGCCCATATCAAAACCATTATGAGAATAGAAAATATCATCTTCCAAAACGATTGTTGCATATTTAACAGAATCAGGAATCTCTTCCAATGGAATTATTGTCCTTTTCTCTTCACCAAACACTTCGTATAGTAAAACATCACCCGTTCGATCGAAAATCTTTGTTGACTCAGCGACAACACGACTGTTTACTTTTTCTGGGTCTGGTAAATCCTTTGCATATTTAACAAAGGCATATCCTAAAATACAAACAACAATAGCAACTAACGAAATGCCTATATAAAACATTGTCCATAAAGACTTCACAAGAAAACTTCTTGGTTTTCTTTTTTTGTTACTCCCTTTAGTTGGGGAAAGTTTGCGATTCTTCTTTTTTATTAAATTTCCTAGGTCCTTATCCGACAAAAACAACTTGGCCAAAATCCAAGTTCCTACTGCAAGAAGTATCAGTTTCACTAACCACATATTATCTAATTTTACTATTACAAATTTCTTTTTTTATTCTAGCAAGTTTAAATTTCTTTTTCCACTTTTTCAAACTCCACTTTTTCAGATACAACTATTGTTAAGTTCTTTTGAGCAAAACTCTTTTTTAAAAAATTTATTCTAAAAACTTTTTGATTATTTTTTCTGCGACATTAATTCCTGTGGCTTTTTCAAATCCCTTAAAATCAGCAGATGTATTGATTTCAATTGCTACTAAACCACTGTTGCTCATAATAAAATCGATTCCAGCAAACAAAAAATTTCCTTCTTTCATTATTTTTCTTGAAAACTCCTCCATTTCAGCTGTCACCTCAATCTTTTCCGCTACACCACCTAAAGAAACATTAGCTCTGAAATCATCAGTTTGCGAGGTTCTTTGAATAGCTCCTAGAATCTCATCACCAACGCAATATGTCCTAAAATCAGTCCCTTTGGATTCTTCTATATATTCTTGCAAAAGAATGCCTTTCTTTCCTGAAATGCTTGGATGTGGTAATTTCTCTAGAAATTTATACAGATCATCAAAAGATTCTACCAAGCAAACATATCTTCCTTCAGAGCCCGTAACCTTCTTTGCAACACATGGGTAACCGCCAATTTCTTCTACTAATTTATCTACAACTACTTTTTCCTTGCTTGTTAGTAAAATTGTCTTGGGCGTTCTGATTCCTAAATTGTCCAAAAAGATTCCTTCGAAAAACTTGTCATTCATTAAAAGATGTTTGTTGCTAGGCCAAATCCGAACTCCTGTTTTGATTGTTGCTAACATAATAAAATAGTGATGTCTATCACTGTTTCCGATTGAATAAATCGCATCATACTCTTCAAAGTAGAGTTCTTTTCCTTTGACAAAGACTTTATTTGTCAGAAATTTCATTCCGCTGCTATTGATTAGATCAACTTTGCAGCCCATTTTTTCTGCCTCTTCTAAAATTCTCAGGGTACGATACTGTTCTTCTTCACTGTTTTCGACGATAATAAGCATCCTTTTCATATCTTTGAACTTTATTTTTTACCTTTTTAACAAATAAACTTCTAGTCTTTCTTGATTTTTGACAATATCAAATCCACAACTTCTTTTTTTAAATCTACACCAGCTGCTTCTAAGCAATGTCGATATAATCCTGGCCGACCGTTTTCATCGATAATTTTCCAACCCTCTTTGGTGTGAATAAAGTCAAAACAAATAATATCTTTTCCAATTGCATTTTTCGCCTTCAACGCTAATACTGCTAATTCTTCATCGACTTTCACATAATCAGTGAATTGACCCTTTGCGTCTTTTCTTTCTGGATCATAAACTTTCCAATCAGAATCACCAAGTACTTTTTTTCGATAACCGAACAAGACCTTGTCACCAAAAACCACAACTGATGTCCACTTTTCAATGTCGTTTTCATAGAATCGTTCCATTAATATCTGCTGATCTGGAGCTTCAACATAATTTTGCATAAACTCCAAAACCTCAAACAATCTTTCTTCTGAGTCGATTTTCACAATTCCACTCCCAAAACCCCCGTATCGTGGTTTCAAAAGAACAGAACCACCCATTCCATTGAAAGCATTTCTTACTGCATCTCGGTTTTTGATATTAACTAGTGAAAAATCTGAAACTGGCAATCCAGCCTTTAACAATTCAAGATGTGAAAGGTATTTGTCATTAACAATTCTCGAGGATTTAACTGAGTTTACAACTACACAATCTTTTTCCAATGCACTAAGGACATTCAAAATGTAGTTATCCCCTTTCCATAACTTAACATGGACAATATCATGCCAAAAATAAACATCGAGCTGATTTAGATTGAAATCACCAATATACACCTCTCCGTTTTTAACAAATGCTTCTCGATAATCAAGCTCTGTAAAAAGTTCGATCCCTTCAATGTTCATTAATGTTTCCTTGATTTCTCCAATAAAGTCTTCTGTAAAAACTCCCTGCGGTTTTTTAAAAAATCCTATTTTTTTCTTCATCTATTTATTGTTATATTTACCTATTGCATATTCAATTATTTTTTCAGCAGGGTTTAATCCTGTTATTTCTTTGAATTTTTGCCATTGTGGGGAAAAATTAACTTCAATCACATACCACTTCTCTTTAGACCAGGCCAAATCGACTCCAGCTACTTCACAGTTCATTGCCTCCTTGGCTTTTAGGGCAATTTCTTTTATCTCCTCGGTTAATTCGAATTCTTTAGCGTTTGCTCCGAGCGATGCATTTGAGCGAAAATCTCCTTCGACTGTAAATCTCTTAATAGCACCCAGAACTTCGCTTCCGACGACAAAAACTCTTACATCTCCATCTATTGGTAAACACTCCTGAATCAACCAGCCACGTTGATTTTTTTTAATAAAAATATTTAATTGGTCTTCCGACTCGAACTTGTACATATCCTGTCCTTTCTGTCCATCCACTGGCTTTACAATTACTGGGTAGTCGAGTTTTTCTTTAAATAAATCAAATGATTCCTCTTTTAAAATAGAAAATGTTTTTGGGTGATTCAAACCGACTCGAGAAAGACAACTGGCTTCAAAAAGCTTGCTGGGGATATATTGTTCTCCAACAACCTCATCTATTACAATCTTCCCTAAACTTAACAATTTTTCAACAAAAATCCTAGTTTCAGTGATGGAAATGTTATATCCTCGAAGAAGATATATATCAAAATTAAGAAGATTAACTCCACTCGCAGCTATATTAAATTCATTGTTCTCAACACTGAAGAGGAAATCTTTTGGATTTACCTTAGCAACTTCATGACCTTTTTTTAAAATTTCCAATTCAAGATCTTTTGTGTTTTCTGTGTCAATTGCACCTAAAATTAAAAATTTCATTTTCTTTGATTATTCAATTAACTTCCTTTTCTTGCACTAAACTATCTAATTTCCACTAAAAATTTCCTCAGATCTTTACGCCCTACAATCATTTGATAATTTAGCTTGCTCCGATCAGTGATGTTCATTTTAGAAATAACTTTTTCCTCATCCATCACAAATGAACATTTTACAACTGGGCGAATTGATTTTCCACTGGATGAAAAAATAACTGCGACGCTTTCTATTCCTGGAATTTTCGTTCCAAACTGACTCATGAAGTCTTCCTTAATTTCCTTCTCTTTTCCAGGATCAATATCGTAATTGGAAATATCAGCTTCATTAAATCCGTTAATTATCGCTCCAAAACCAAGTTGTCTTGCAAGCTCAATGTCAATAGAGGAAGAGTCAGCACCAGTATCAATTTTTGCTTCTACTTCGATTGCCCTTCCGTCAATGCTGGTAAGCTTCACTTTTTCAATTAGTCCAATAATCTTCTTCCCGGAAAGCTCTTCAATTTCCTCTTCAATTTCTCCTCCAAAAAGATTTTGGGCCAAAGCAGCTCCTTGAGCTATTGTTTTGATTCTTAAACCCTCAACCCTCTGAAGGCGAGCCAGGAGTCCGTCTTGATTTGCATTTTGGATAGCGAGTCCCGGGCGAGCATTGATCTCCATAAAAACAGGTCCTTTATTTCGATCAATAGCAATGTCAGCCCCTAAATACCCTAAATTAGAAACGTCTTGCGACTTAATCGCTAATTTTAATATCTCCTTCCAATTTGGAATTCTAATACCGCTCAAAAGCAGTCTTTTTCCTGGGGCATATTCGACTGAATGGTTGTATTGAATTGCTGTTGTTGTTACTCCAGTAGCCATATCAATACCTACCGCAATTCCACCTTGATGCACATTCGAAGTTCCACCAGAAGCTTCAGTAGGAAGTCGGAGCATTGCCATTACAGGAACACGATTAAAAACAATCACGCGAATATCGGGGATTCCTTTATAAGCATAAGGCTTGAAAAGTTTCAATAGTTGGATCCTTTCTTCAAAAAAGGCAATGTCAGGGGTATTGGCCCTCGAAAACGAACCGTCTAAAATATTCCTAACATGATTTCTTAGATCATCTTCTGTGATAGGATCTCTGTTAGCTTTGACCCAAACATTACTCCTTCCTTTCTTTCTTCCATAAACAACCAGAATCCCCTCACCTCCAAAGCCAAAATTTGGCTTCAGAACAAAGCTATTCGGCAAAGAGGAGAAATCAAAATTATCAAGTTCTTCTTTAGTCTTAATCTTAGTGATAAGCTCAGGAACAGGAATTCCACCTTTTCTTAAAACACGTTTGCAGCGCAGCTTATCATCAGCTAAACGCTTTGCTCCTTTTAAGTTATATGGGCGAATATATTTCAAATTCCGGGCGTTCATTCCCAGGATTCCTTTAGTTTTTGTCAGTGTGTTCAGCATTTTTGATAACATCTTTAAATCGAAGCATTTCTGTTAAACGAAGTCCTGTCCATTTACCAAGGAAAATATTAATCACAATAGTGAACAATACAACCCATGAATGTATTGAGACAAAACGAATCAATGAATCCCAACTTAAAACAGCGTAACAAACCAGAGAAATCAAAAGCGTTTCAAAAGAAAGAATGATAGCCGTCCTAGCACCCTTTTCAATCTGAGTTGCCACAAACTTTTCAACAAGTGCAATCATAATCAAAATCGGGAAAATTGAAACACTTGCCCACCCAGTTCGTTGGAACATTCCACCAACTACAAGTAGTGCTAAAGTTGATAAAGAAACGATTGTAATAAGCAGAGCAACTCTTGGGAGATATAAAAGTCTAAACCTTTTCAGGACATACCTCATTATAGTTCCGATGAAAATCACTGTAACAAAGATGGTGACTCCATAAAGAGCACCCTTCCAAACACTTTCGGCCTCTGAACCGATTGCAGCAAATGCAAATGTTATAAGTGCCGGGGTGTAGATACCGAAGGCTTTAATTCCAATAACTTGCCGAAAAAAAGCAATTATAGTAACGACAATTGGCAACATCAACATAAGAACAACTGTTCCATCTGGCACTCCACCTTGTATAATCGCAAACTCAATAAATCTATCGTAATACATAGCACGAGAAATTAAGCATATTATCTATTTAAAAATTTTAGCCAGGGATTAATCTTCTTTTTTTGTTATTCAAATAAAATAACAACAAAATAACTTGCCATTTTTAATGACTTTATTCCCTCTGACTAACTTCTTTTCATTTCTATTTTTTCTTCTGTTTCTAGCTTAAATGGTAGCATTTTCAACCACATGTTGTCAATCAAAATTAAAACCTTTCCGATGCCTCTCAAAAGAATAATAACGTCCTTAAGTTTACGGCTAGAGACTGTTTCAATGAGAACCTTTTTATATTAGCAACAATAAAGTTTATCTGGTGTTTCTTTATCAGAAACTTCTCCGAAAGGATTTCCTTTTTTATTTACATTTTCAAGCATTTGCTTATTCTCCTTTGTTTGGTTACCTTTCTCTTCTTGCATCTGTCGAACCTTTCTAATCATGCTAGGAAGTTCAATTTTCATCGGACAATTTTCATAACAACCTCCACAAAGCATGCAGTCAAAACAACCTTTCTCATTAGAAGTATCCAAAGATTCACGAAAGGCACTGAGAATAATTCCTTTAGCTCCAATATATTTTCCACCACCAAATTTATTGCCCTCCTGATGGTAGACTGGGCAAAAATTAAGACAAGAACCACAATTAATACAACGCAATATATCACCGAAACCTTTCTCTAACATTTCCTTTCGCATATTATCAATCAAGATAATATGCACCTCTTTTGCGCCTTGTGCGCCAACTACAAGTTCATTTTCAATATCTGCTGTTTTTGAAGGACCAGAAATAATCGATATATACTGAGTGATGTCTTGTCCTGTTCCAAACATTGCCGCTGCTCTACATAATTTCGTTGCGTCTTCAACAGTTTCGACTAACTTATCAATCCCCACAAAAACAATGTGTTTTCGTGGAAGTCTTGAAACGAGAGATATATTTCCTTCATTTTCGAGCAGAACAACTTGCCCATTCTTTGTGATAAAGTTTGCACCAGTGATTCCAGTATCAGCCGTCAGAATTTTTTCTCTGATTTTTTCACATAAATAATGTGTTAATTTCGTTGGGTCTGCTTCAATATCATCCTTAAAAGTTTCTTTGATCTTCTGTGATATTTTCTCAGCATCAATGTGAATTGCTGGCAAAACATAGTGCTGATCTTCTTCGGAAAACAACTCTACAATAAAATCACCCAGATCAGTCTCAAAACTCTCGAAGTCTTCCAATAGTTTATCGAGTCCAATCTCTCTCCCAGTGTTTGTTTTTGCTCGTGCGATTGTTTTTGAACCATTTAAAACATCTTTTAGAATCACTCCGATATCACTGCTTTTTTTAGCTTCATGCAAAATAAAACCCCTCTTTTTGAAATTTTTCCTTGCCTCATTCAAATTACTCTCAAAGTCTACAAATGTTTTTTTGCGAATTTCTGTGACCTCATCCTTGAAACACTCTTCGTCGATTCCTAGTTCTGCAAAAACAGCATTCCTCTTTTTTCGAGAATTTGCAATAATTCCTTGAATTGAAACCTTAGTTTTATCTTTTAAAAATTTCGTCATTTCATCCTTTGTTTATTTTTTCTTATCTTGCCCCAAACAAAAACCTTTCCCTGCTTCTAGCTTGTTTCGAGGAACATTGTATTCCAAACTAAAATATTTAGTCTTTACTTGCCCTTTGGGTAAAAAAGATAGTGTTTCATATGACTCATAGACTTCGCCTGACTTCATTAGAATCCCAAAGCAATTATTTTGAACAGGACGAAAACCAAGTGATCCTAAATCCCATCGCTCTGCAATATATTTATGAACAAAGCCCAAAACAATTAACACAAAAACTATCTTAAAAATCAAACCAATTAATCTAAACATTTTTTATTTTTAATTACTATTTAATTTTCAACTATCTTCTTCGCTATTTTTTGTTTTTATATTACTTTCTACTTTCCATCAACTGTCCCTCTTTCGACTTTTTTCTTATCAACAGACTCTTTCTCTAGCCAGAAATTTTTTCCCAAACAAAAACCTTCCTTTGATTCATTTTTCTTCTTGTCAGGAACATAATATTCTAAATTAAGGACCTTTATCCAGATTCTACCTTTTGGAAATTTTCCATAAACCTCTTTATTCTCAAGACTAATCCCATAACATCCGTCATCAATTGGTCGAAAACCGAGTGCTCCACTTGGGGGTATTCTACCGATGATGTACAGAAATAGAATTCCTACCAAAAACACTAAAGAGAAATTCACTATAATAGCAATGATTCGCATCAGTCTAACCTTTAGAATCTTAGAAATTTATCCCAATACTCAAACAAATCTCTGGTTGAATACAAGTCTCGTGCGTTGTATTGTGCAATTTCTAAGTATTTTTTTTCTTTGAAGAGCTTTGCAACGTCTCCACCATTAACACCTTCTTCTTTGGGGCTTTTGATACCGAAAGCACGCGACCACATATGCAAGCTACCCTTATTATTCCATACTGAGCCATAAAAAGTAAGTTGATCCAAAAGATCAATATGCTTTGAGCCAAATTTCTGCACATTCAAATATCGATTGGACATTAAATCTTTCGTTGGCCTAATACTGTGAATGGCTCCTCTGACTAGAATAAACGGCACATCGAAAGGACGTCCATTGAAGCTTACAAATTCATCGGCATGCCTTGCGACTTCCCAAAAACCTTCAATGATTTCTTTTTCGGTCATCGCTTTATATTTAATCCCTTCCTCCTCAAAGTCCTCCACTTCCGCGTCGGGAGCTTGAAAATATACAGCACCTTTTTTCGTATCAGCATCGAGCATTCCAATCGAAACAATTTCCCCAGTTAAAGGTGAGAGTCCGAATTTTTCTTTTTCTGCAACAAGCCCTTCTTTCATGGCTTTTTTATCTTTCGGATCACCAACAATTCTCTCGACTTTTTCCTTCAGCACTTCCTTGGTTTTTTTGTCCATCTTTTCAAAATCCTCTCCGATTGTTTCGATATCAAATATAATTCTTGCCATCCGTTTGCTCGTTAATTATTATAAACCAGCTTCAATGCTTACATTTTCCTTAGCTCTCGTGAAATTTTACGATATTCTGGAATTGCGCGTGAAACTAATTCCCAAAAATCACTTGAGTGATTCATTTGTTTCAAATGACACAATTCATGTACAATCAAATAATCAGCATGCTCAATAGGAAGATGGATAATACGATAATTGAAATTCAAGTTTCTTTTACCGCTACAACTTCCCCATCTAGTTCTCTGATCACGAATAGCAACTCGCTGAAAGGGGAAATCATAGAACTGATTATAATACTCCAATTTCTGCAAAACAAACTTTCTAGCATTTTCTTTATGCAAAAGATAATCGTCGTGGTCTCCCAATTGCAACAGACTTTCAGCTTTCATTTCTCTCGCTTTTGCCAACTTATCCAAAATCCATTGCTTGTTTTGTTTCACAAAGGAAATTGCTTTTTTTTTCGAAATCCACCAAGGAACTGTTGCGCTTGCTCCACTTCTAGCATTGATTGTAATTGAAACCCTCTTTGCTAAAGCGTTTTTCCTAACGATACAAACTGTTCCTTCCTCGACTTCAACTTGGAATTGTTTCATTTACACTTTTTATCAGTTCTGTTTATTTCTACAAAGTCATTCTGAGCTTTAAGCGCTTTTTTAATGCACTCATTTGGATCGTATCCCAAATCATCACACCAACGAATGGTAGAAAAAATAAGATTCCCAAGCTCCTTTTGCAGCTCCTCATCATTGTGTGTCTCTCTATCTTTCTTTTCATCCCTTTCCCAGCGACAGATATCACCAAACACAACTCCCATACGCACAATAACCCCAGAAAGGTTGCATCTCTCCTTTCTCCAAATTCTCCTTGATTCTACTAATAATTCTTTGATCTCCATTTTATTAAAAAACAAAAATATAACCACAAGCTACTTACACATCAAACAAATCACATAATTCCAATACTTTCATCTTTTGCGCATTTTCAGCTAATTGTTTATTACACATGGGGCAATTCGTAATCAATACATCAGCCTTGGCTTTTCTTGCTTGAGTCACTCGGTCTTCTCTGATTCGCCCTGAAAGTTCACTGGCATTTCCTTTAACTCCTCCTCCCGCTCCACAACAGGCACTTTTTTCTCGGGAATATTCCATTTCCACAAGCTTGTACCCAGCTTGTTTAATAATAGCTCTTGGCTGATCAAAAATTCCCAATGATCTGCCTAGATGACAAGGGTCATGGAATGTAGCCTGCTTATTTTTTTCTACTTTTATAAGTTTTGAAAGTGACTTATCAATAACCTCAGAGATATGAAGCACTTCAATATCCCACTCGTCTCCTAAAATCTTTTTGTAATCTTTTTTAAAAACAGCCGTGCAAGAAGGACAATTTGAGACAATTCGGTTCACTCCATGCTCACGAAAAACAGCTAGATTTTTCCTTGCCAATTCTTCAAACACCTTTTTAGCTCCAGCATTCTTAACGGGAGAGCCGCAACAAAGTTCATTGTCTTTAAGCATAATAAAATCAATGCCTTCAAGTGACAGAATTTTTTTATATTTCTCCATTTGGTCTTTACAGACAAACTTTGTAAGGCACCCAGGATAATAAAGGGTGTTTCCTCCCCATATTTTTTTGAATATTTTCATACCTAAATTATAGGTTACTGCTCTTTTTTTGTCCATCTCAGACGATTAAGGCATCAACGCTTCAGCCAAACATGACTTGGGGGGTAGATTGTTTGCCAGTATCACACTTGGACTACGCTAAATTACAAACAAAAAAGCCTCGGGGATATTATCCCTAGGGCTTTTTTAGCACGAAATATTTTCTCTTTTCGAATTCTCTACTTCTTTTTTCTTTTCGTAACTTTCTTTTTTTTCTTTTTTCGAAAAAGCATTGCTAAGCTTGCTCCCAGTGCCGCACCAACTCCAGCTGAAATTGCTGTTGCTTTTTTGGGGTTCTTTTTTACATAACCCTCTGCTTTTTCAACACCCTCCTCCACATCTTCTTTTAATTTTGACACTTCGTCACTTGCTCTTTTTTTTATTTTGACTGCGCTTTTTTTCACTTTCTTTAACTCATCCTTAGCACGAGACATAGCTTGATCTGCGCAACATTTCAAATCTTCACCACACTCCTCTTCGCTACTCTGTTTTTGTTTGACCATTTTTTTATTTTATCTTTATTAAACTTTTATTATTAAACGTCCCACTATTTTTTGACTATAATCGCAATGACAAGTCCCAAAAAAGTCATCACTGTCCCCACAAGCAAAAACCCTGCTCCCTTTATTTTGAAAAGATAATCTAAAACATTTGCTAAACCGAAAAAAAGGAATATTGCACCTAGTGTTAAAAGAAAAAAGACCACAAATGCCTGTCTTGTATTTTTCAAAAACAGTTCCCATTTCACTTTTAGCTCAGCCTTACCTTCCTCAATACGCTCAGTAAGGTCCTCTTGCAATTGATCAATGAAATGACCAAAAAAACTTCCCACAAACTGCATAAAAACATCTCTCATTGGGGAAACGTCTCCAATAATACTGCTTATTTTTTTTGATTTCTTTTTTGTTGCCATATTTTTTATTTATATTAGTTATCTCAAAAGTAGTTTAATTAATTTCATCTTAACATAAATTGCAAATTTTTTGAAAAAATTCTAAACTTAAGATATTCAATTTAGAATTGACAACAAAAAAATCAATGAATCCTGCTATCTTGGAATTAATCCAACAACTTCAAGTTTGGGGATACCCAATAATGCTGTTTCTCATGATTGCCGAAGGGCCAATCACTACAATCATCGCAGCCTTTTTGGCTTCTTTGGGATTCTTTGATTGGTATGTTGTTTATACTTTGAGTGTTTTTGGAGATGTTTTAGGTGATATTTTTTGGTATTTTGTCGGTTTCTTGGGCGGAAGACCAGTGCTAAAAAAATTCCGTAAAAAACTGGGGATTAAACTTTCAACAATCCGCTACCTTGAAAATAAATTCGAAGAAAGTGGCTCTAAAATTATTTTCTATGTTAAATTGTCGACCGGTTTGTGCCTAGTAACTTTCATCCTAGCAGGTTCAGCAAAGATGAAATTTGGTAAATTTCTTCAATTCTCCATTCTTGGAGGCTTGGTTTGGAGTATGTTCTTAGTTGCTTTGGGTTATTTCTTTGGTGAACTTGCAGAAGAAATCGAAAAATATATCCAATTTGCTGGTTGGGCAATTCTTTCTCTCGCATTTTTTGTTTTTGCCTTCATCAATTTAAAGAAAAAGAAAGATCTCCAAAGGGTTATTAATTTATTCAACAAAAAACAAGATAAGCTACTCAAAAAATGAAATTTGCAAATCAAGATTTTGAAGCACAAACATTTAAAAACCTAGACTTTACTGAAAAAGACCTGTCAAATGCAATTTTCATAGATTGCATTTTTTCAAAATGCAATTTCTCCAACACGAAAATAGTTGGTACTCGCTTCCAAAATACAACTTTCCAAAATTGCAAAATCCTAGGTCTCAATTTTGAGGAATGTAGCCGCTTCTTGTTTAGCTTTAGTTTCTTGGATTGCTTGATTTCAACATCAGTTTTTTCCAACATAAAAATCCCAGATACAACCTTTCAAGACTCCCAAGTCCAAAATTGTGATTTTTTTGGCACAGACCTCTCGGGATGCAACTTTAAAGGCTCAGATCTTGAGGGTTCAAGGTTTGATGATACTAATATGACAAACACTTCCTTTAGAGGGTCGACAAAATACAACTTTGATCCTGGTAAAAATTTTCTCAAAAAAACAAAATTTTCTTTTCCCGAGGTCATTGCACTACTTAATGCATTTGATATCGAAATTGAATAAGGTTGCCAAAACAAGCAATTTCCTGCTACAATCAGGTCACGAGTTTGTTCTCGAAATAAATAATTATCATCAAGTTTGTGTTACTAACAATAAAAGATCTCTCTTATAAACACCGCAGTGGTGAAATTCTTTTCTCTGGTTTAAATTTTTCAATTAAAAAAAATCGGACTGGCCTAGTTGGAGAAAATGGAACTGGAAAATCAACTCTTTTAAAAATCATCCTAGGAGACATTCACCCACAGAAAGGCACTGTCAATAAAGATGGTAACTTTTTGGAGCTTCCTCAAAACTTTGCACCTTTCGCTAATGAAACAGTCAGCGATATTTTAGGTGTAACTGCGAAACTTAGAGCCTTGGAAAAGGTGATGGAGGGCGTTGGAACAAATAAAGACCTGCTAACGCTAGATGATGATTGGGAAATTAAAAATGACACACAGAAATTACTCGAAAAAGCGGATTTAGGTCATTTGGACTTTGATCGCAGAATTTCTTCATTGAGTGGAGGGGAAACCTCTAAATTATTCTTCACTTCTCTACTAACAAAAAAACCTGATTTAGCTCTGATGGATGAGCCGACTAATCATCTTGATGCGGAATCTAGGGAATTTCTCTATGGTTTCATCAAAGAATACCCAGGGAAACTTTTAATAATAAGTCATGACAGGCAACTGCTACGATTGATGGAGGAAATAATCGAAATTAGAAAAAATAAGGCCGAACTTTATGGAGGTAATTTCGATTTCTATCGAGATCAAAGAGATAAAGAGAAAAAAGCAAAGATGACCGCCTTTAGATTTGCTGAAAGGACTTATAAAAAATCAATAAAGAAACAAGAGTCAACTCTTGATGCACATCGTAAGAATTCTAAAATTGGAGCAGCAAAAGCAAAGGCAAGGAATTTTTCAAAGGCAATAATAAACCGCCGAAAAATGCGTGCTGAAGAGACCTTTAAACGCCTTAAAAAAGTTCATGCTAAGTGTGTTGATCGAGCAAGAGATGAGCTAATCAGAACACGAGCAATGGTGATTGCTGAAGGGATGATGCACATCGAACTCCAACCCTCACAAGTTGCAAAAGGTGGAGACATTGTTAACGCACAAACTATTAATTATCAATTTGAAAATGGTGATAATCTTTGGAAGAAAAAACTAACTTTCAAAATAACTGATCGCGATCGATGGCATGTTGCAGGAAAAAATGGTTCTGGGAAAAGTACTTTAATTAAACTACTCACCAAAGAAATTGATCCAGTTGTGGGCAAAATTGACAGCTGTGCAACTAGAATTGGGATTATCGATCAAAATATCACTCTTTTAAAAAACGATCGAACCATTCTCCAAAATATTATTAGCTATGCTCCAGGAGATCAAACTGACGATGATTTGCGAGTTCAATTGGGAAGATTCCTTTTCTATGACAATGATATTCACAAGAAGGTTAAAAATCTAAGTGGCGGAGAAAGAGTTCGAGCAGCATTTGCTTGTCTTTTGGCAACTGACATTGCTCCTGACCTCTTGATTTTAGATGAACCAAATAACAATCTTGATTTAAATGGGATCACTCAACTAACAAACACTCTAAAAGACTATGAAGGCACAATTTTAGTAATTTCACATGACAGAGACTTCATCGATGATATCGGGCTAGGACGTGAACTAACGCTTTCGAAAGAGGGGGTTCATAAAACTGAAGAAGTAATCCCAACAGAAAAAAGTACTCCCAGGTCTATCGCACAAGTTGCGGCTTCCAAAGAATATTCTGCAAAAAAATAAAAACTATTCAAAAAATAATGAAGCGCTCAAAACTAGGAATTGACATAGTGAGAATCTATCTCATCTTAACAGTTCTTGCGACTGGACAAATTCTCTTTTTAAACGAAGAGAGTCTTACTTCAATAGGGCATTATTTTCTGATGAAGTCTTTTCTGCCTTGGATGCTTATCTTCAAACAATTTTCTCTAGATACTACGCTTCTATTTTTCTATCCCCTATACATAATCTGCAACACTGGAACTCTGTATTTCATCGGTAGCAAACTTGAAATCTTACTTAGTAGAAATAAACGATTCTAAATTTAATGAAAATCGGAATTATCTCTGACACTCATGATAACGTTGAGGGCTTCAAAAAAGCAATCTCTATCTTCAATGAGCAAAAAGTTGAAATTGTTTTGCATTGTGGCGACTGGTCTTCCCTTTTCATGCTTGATTATTGTGAAAAACTAAACTGCAATATTATTTCTGCGTTTGGAAATATTGATAGAGCTTTTTCGAAACTGGCGAGTGATCCTGGTGGAAAGGTTTCTTTTGAAGGTCAGTGCGTTGAAAAGAACTTGGCTGGAAGAAGCCTTGCTATCTATCATGGAGTTTCAAAGCCGTTGCTTGAATCGCTTATCGACTCTGGAGAATATGATGCGGTTTTCTCTGGACATACGCACATCGCGTTGATAAGGGAGGTCAAAAATACTTTACATGTAAACCCTGGATCAGCTGGCTCCCCCAAAAAAAATTCTCCTTCAGTGGCGGTCTATGAAACAAAAACAAATAATGCCGAAATTATTTATTTTTAGAAAATCAATTTTTTACTTCAAGATAGACATTGTAGACATTTTTAAAATTTTTTGATATTCTCATATTAGTTGTTTTCGTGCTTCACTTTTCCAATAATCATAACTCTGGAGGTGATCTATGGCAGAACCTGGAGGAAAATTACCAGGAAAGAAAAACAAAGGAAGGCGTGCTGGAATTAAAACCAAAGGACGCAAAAAGGCTACTCCAAAAAATGTTGCCACCCGAAAGGCAAGATCTAAAAAAGGTTCGACGCCAAAAAGGAGATTTAAATTTTGGTAGAAAATGATTCTGACGAAATGTCAAAAAACAAGGTAGTTCTCAAACTGAGAATTACCTTGTTTTCTTTTTAGTAAAAAATTTTCTCGCTACTTATATCCCACCTACTTCATTTCTTTCATTCTCAGCAAGTGGTCTTTTGGATAATAATTTATTTTTCAAAACTACGATAAAGTGACTTAACTCTTCTATTTTCAAAATTCTTCCTATAACAACAAAGGTGATTCCACCTCCAAGCAATGTTGTTATTAACTGGGTGAATACACCAAGAAATGTTCTCGCGCTCCCGAAAGGATCATCACTAATTGAATGTTTGATTATTTGTGAAACGATCATCATAGCTGATGTTGCAATAAACATCTTCAGGGCAAAAGTGGCTATTCTCCCTTTTTTGAATTTTCCAATTCGGTTGTGCAACATTACAAATAAAAGTGCTGCATTAACGCTTGCAGAAATTGAGAATGCTGCTACTAAACCGAGAATTCCGAAATCTCGAATTAAAAACAGTGCCAGCCCGACATTAACGACTTCGGAGAAAAGTGCAATGAAAAATGGTGTTTTGGTATTATGGATTGCATAAAATGTTCGAGCTAGAAGTGGAATTGTACTTTGTGCCCAAAGCGACATCACAAAAATTCCAAGTGCGCTTAAAGTAAGAGTCGTATCGTCCCAATTAAAAACACCTGCACCCAACACAACTCGCACAATTTGAGCCCTCAGAACATAAATCATCGCTGAACATGGCACAATAAAAAATAAAATCTTTCTGAATGTTCCAGTAAATTTTGAAATAAACTCCTCTTTTTTGTTTTGCGCCCAAAGCCCTGAAAGTGCTGGAAATGAAGCGATCGCAAAAGAAATACCAAAGACTCCCAGTGGCACGCTTTGGAGATTATTAGCAAAGTTGAAAATTGCCAGGCTTCCAGGCTCTAGCGTTGAAGCTAAAATTGTCACAACCAAGAGATTGATTTGGGTCATCGCGATTCCCATTACTCGTGGAATCATCAGCATTAAAACTCGATAAAGCTGTTTGCTTTTATAATCAAAGAGTGGAATAAAACGCAAACCACAACGGACTACTTCTGGAACTTGAACCACAAGATGCATGGTTGCTCCCAAGATCACACCATAAGCTAAGCCTCTTACTCCAAAAGGTTCTGTTAGAAAAAGAACCCCAATAATAATTCCTACATTATAGAAAATTGGGGCCAAGGAATAGAAAAAGAATTTTTTAAATGAATTGAGAATTCCGCCTATGATACCAGACATTCCCAGAATAATAGGGGAAAGCAACATTATTCTAGTTAACTCGACGATTTCTGCTTGTTTTTGAGCATCATACCCGAAAACAATCAATTTCACTAGAATCGGAGCAAAAAGAAAAAGTAGCACTGAAACAACAGATAAAAGAAGAATCCCAAAAGAAAGCATTGTTCTTGCAAGTCTCCAAGCTTCTTTTTTCCTTTCTTGCGAAATAAGAGAGGTGAAGACTGGAACAAAAGCTGCTGAAAGTGCGCCTAAAACCAACAAACCATAGATTAGATCTGGGATCTTAAACGCTGCATAATATATATCCAGAGTATCTCCGGCGCCGAATTTACCAGCAAGCATTCTATCCCTAAACAGTCCCAGGATCCTGCTTGCAATTCCCATCGTCGCAATCAACATTGCGCTACGCGTAATTGATTTTGATGATTTCTCGCCGTATATAATTTTTTCTTTTAACCTTGATATCATAAAAATTCTTTGTTACTTAAGACAAAGTTTATAAGAAAACTAACTCCCCCGTTTTTTAACTCGGAATTTTTCCCCTTTTTGTCCAAAACTATTGTTTATTTATTTCGACTCACTCCCTTTAATCTCTTTGATTAATGCCTCTCCATCAATTCCAAACTCACCAACTATGTCAGAAATGCTTTCAAACCTTGCTGCCGCACAACCTACACAAGGCAGTCCGTTCTTTGCAAAAATTTCTGCAGCCTTAGGATAGTTAGCGATCACTTCCATAATATTAGAGTTAACTGAAAGCTCAAACTTTTTTTCACTCATTTTATTTATTCTTTAACTTATT
>Ga0209361_1000061_pt1 | contig 134115 bp, 110 predicted proteins | sample SaaInlV_200m_DNA_3_FD_184657 | JGI IMG/M metagenome (GOLD analysis project Ga0209361, IMG submission 184657) | Marine microbial communities from expanding oxygen minimum zones in the Saanich Inlet - SI037_S4LV_200m_DNA (SPAdes) (version 2) | ecosystem: Environmental > Aquatic > Marine >... | reverse complement strand
CGGAAACGACGACGGCTTCATATCATGTACCCCCTACGGAATAAGTACGCTAATGGAACGGTACGGCATAGAAACATCAGGGAAACACGCCGTCATCGTCGGAAGAAGCAACATCGTCGGGAAACCCATGGCAGCAATCCTCATGCAAAAATCCCCACACGGCAACGCCACCGTCACCGTCGCCAACAGCAGAACGCCAAACCTCAAAGAAGTGTGCCGCTCAGCAGATATCCTCATCAGCGCAATAGGGTCGCCACACTTCATCACCGCCGACATGGTAAAAAATGACGCCATAGTAATCGACGTAGGGATAAATAAAGTCACAGATACAACAAAACCACGCGGATACAAACTCACCGGCGATGTCGACTTCGAAAATGTCGCAAAAAAAACAGCCTTCATAACACCAGTACCCGGCGGAATCGGACCCATGACAGTCGCTATGCTACTCACAAATACTATCAAAGCATACAAACAACATATGTCAAAGGCTCCGCGCTAGTGTCAAGGGGACCCTGCCCCTTAACAATCCCCGGTTAAGGGCTCCGCGCCCTTAACAATCCGCGCCAAAGGAGCGGTGCTCCTCTGGACTCCCCAGGTAAGCGACAAAACGGCAAGAAGAGCTTCCTGCAAAAGCAGAAAGATCTTCTTGCCGTTTTGCTGCCGTCATTACCATCGAAACGATGGTAATGATGGTTTATCGAACATGCCTTGTTCTCCCTTAAATCATGGTCTGATAATATAAAACGTGGGCTTTTTTAGCTGGCGCACTTCATAGTAACGAAGCGACGGGCGACAAGAATGTGGCGACACGGCAAACAGGAGTCCAGAGGAAACTTCGTTTCCTTTGGCGGGGTGAGGTTTGGAGAGGGGCAGGGTCCCCGCTCCAAGGCTATTGTAGTAAAGGGATGGTTATGGTAGGATTGTGAGGATTTTTTATGTGAGGGATGTTGATGGTAAGGGTTTCGGATATTAAGGGTTTGGTCAAGCATCGTGATGAGGGAATTATTGTTATTGTTGGCAAGGATGCTTATGAACGTGGTGAAGCGATAAAGGGTGTTATTGGTGGCAATGATACTGGAGTATTATATGGTGAGGGTTTGACTGTAGCGTCGTTGCTTCAGGAGCTTGACACCGTCCCGCTTTTTGGTGACGGACACCGTGTTGTCGTCTATAATATTGACAAAGCTTCTAAATGTGTCATTGAGGCGTTGAAGGGATATATTTCCAAGCCTATGGAGTCGTTATCGTTAGTTCTTACGGCGTCGTCGTTGCCTTCTAATACTGTCATTTCCAAGGGTGCTGAGAAGAACGGTGTACTTCTAAGGATCGCTGATCTTAAGGACTGGGAGCGTGAGCGTAACATACAGCCATGGATTGTGCAAAGGTTCACTGATGCTGGCAAGAAAGTTTCCGGCGCTGCATGTGTTGCTATTATCAAGGGTGTTGGCACTGACAAGCAGCTTCTCGTCAATGAGATTGAGAAACTTGTTATCTTCGTCGGCGATAGAGGTACTATTGAGGTCGGTGATGTCGCTGCAATAACGACGATGGCGACGACGGAGACGATATGGCAGTGGCGCGACGCTCTTCTCGACGGCGATGGTTCTGGAGCGTTACGTATCGGTAAGGCGTTGTTGTACGATGGCGCACCGATACAGATGCTGCTGGCGAACCTTAGGACGCAATACCAGACGGGCTACAAGGTATGTGATGTCATCGAAGGCGGCGGCGCTGCCCATGATGTTACGGCGTTATTTCCATATATGCGCGGTAATATTCTTGAGAGGAACATGTCGCAATGCAGGAAATATGGCAGTGAAAGGTTTAGGAAAGGTCTTATTGAAATAAATGCGTCAGACTTACTGTCGCGGAATTCTATGCTCGCCGATGATTTTATCGTCGAGACGTTAATGGTAAAGCTTACTGATGGAGAAGTGATATGAAAGAAAAAGGCGCTCTTATACTGTTCCCTAACGTCCTAGGAAAAGGTGTCGATGCAAGGGATTCTCTTCCCGAAGGTCTTGCCGACGTCGTTGCTGGTATTGATGGTATCATCGCCGAGAGCACGCAAGGCGGCAGGTCTTTCCTTAAGAAGTTCAAGACGAAAAAGAAGCCTCACAACATGCCTTTGGCGATTTTCAACAAAGACTCCGAAGACGATGACATAGATTTTTTGTTGGAGCCTCTTGCCGATGGTGAGCGTTGGGGTTATGTCTCCGACGCTGGGCTCCCCTGCATCGCCGATCCTGGGAATGAACTCGTCAATGGTGCTAGAGCTAAAGGCTTCGACGTCGAGGCGTATTCTGGACCTTCTTCGATATTCCTCGCTCTTATGCTTTCGGGGCTGCAGGGACAGCGCTTTACTTTCCACGGTTATATCTCCAAAGAAAAAGAGCAGCGCGAGAACGAAATGAAAGATATGGAGGCTTACGCGCAAGAGTGCCATGCCACACAGATCTTCATAGAAGCGCCATACCGCAACGTCCATACTTTCCAGTCGCTGATAGAGGTTCTTGGAGACGAGACGCTTCTATGTGTTGCCTGTGACCTTACTCTCCCTACACAAGAAGTGATATGCCGATGTGTGGGACATTGGAAGAAGACTACTATGCCTGACATCGCCAAGAAGCCCGCTATATTTTTGATAGCGTAGAGGAATAGCGTTTAGCGTGTAGAAATCAACTGTCCGCTATACGCTAGTCTAAAAGCCCCATCTCTTCGTAGTATCGCATGGCGCCGGGGTGTATATCGGAGAAGTTACCTTCTAGCATTCCTGGCTTTGTTATGTCGACGAAGCTTGGATGTTTTGCTTTGAATTCTGTGAGGTTCTCGAAGAGGGCTTTTGTTATCTCGTAGACGGCATCTTCGTCGGTGTCGGCATTGGCGAGGACGACGGCGAGGACGCCTATCGTCTCGATATCGTCTTCGTTGCTAGCTTGTGGGTAGTGACTCATCGATATCATCGTAGGGGCGTAGTATGGGAAAGCTTTTAGCATCTTATCAAGGCCTTCCATCTCGACGAAACGCATTATCTTTTCGCCCGACAGTGCTTCGCTTATGAAAGCGTTGGGGTGTCCTGCAGTGAAGAACAGCGCGTCGATGGTCCCTTCTTTGAGCATGACAGCGGCGACGTCAGGGGTATCGCCTTCGGCGGTGATATCGATTTTCTCGTCGATGCCGAGGATGTTGAGTACGTCTATGGCGTTCTGTCGTGTCCCTGACAGTGGCGTTCCGATGTTCACCCTTTTATATCGCAGGTCGCTGAGTTCTTCGATATTGCTATCTTCTGAGGTTATCACTGTTATTGCTTCTGTGTGGAGGCTACAGACGAAGCGCAGGTTTTTCTGTGGGTCTCCTTTCCAGAACTTCCTTCCTTCTACGGCGTGGTAAAAGTGGTCAGCTTGTGCTATGGCGAGGTCTATCTCTCCCATTCCTAGCGCTGCGATGTTATATATCGACCCTTCGGTGGCGTCGATAGCGACTTTTATGCCGTCGCCATATTCGTTGTTGATATCGGCGATGCCTAGTCCTGCGCTATAGTATACGCCTAGCTGCGATCCAGTACCCATTATGGTACTATTCCTTTTAAGAGAGCCTTTCTTCCCACACGCCGCGACCGAAACCGCCAGCAGTGCTACCATCGTCACGAGTATAACCTTAGAAATCTTCATCATCTTTCTCCCTTTATTATAGAGCGTATAGCTTTTTCATTGATCATTGATCATTGATCATTGATCATTGATCATTGACTATTGTTTTATATTACCTTTTACGCTAGTATGGTCTTTTTTAAAAGCAAATTTTACCAGACAGGGTTTCATCATTATGGACAAACGCTCTATAGTTTTTATTTTTTCTTTGACGCTATCACTTATGTTCGTCAACATGTATTTCAGCAACCAACGCCAAGCCCAGCAGCCTGTACCCCCCCAGAGAGCCCCTGCTGTTGAAGAAGCCGTCGAAGAATACTATGACGAAGATGCAGAAAAGCAAAGCTCTTATGACGAAACGTTTTACGTCATAGAAAACGAATATCAGCAGCTTGTTTTCTCAAGCCGTGGTGGTGCTCTTGTAGAGGTAAACCTTCCTTTTCAGGACGATGACAATGACAAAAGCGTCGTCAAAGAGATAGAGTTCGACCGTGAGATTTTAAAGAAATTCCCTGAAGACGCCCGTTTTCCTCTACGTCGGAGTTACTCTCCGGGGGCTTCTGCGCAAGGGCCTTATAGTGAAAAGCTTCCTAGCGAGAGCGGATACCTTCCGCTGCTAAGGCGTCCTCTTTATGACAACGGCGACCTTGCCAGAACCTCTCCCGAATACTCTTGCTGTAATGTTGTTTCGAGGTATCCTGAGCTTGCGTCTTTGCAATATACTGTCAAACACTTCGACGCTACGAGTATCGTCTTCGAAGGCGTCCAAAACCATAGGAAGATAACGAAGAAATACTCTTTCTCTGCAGAGGCTCCTTATTGTGTCGATGTTACTATTGATATCGAGGGCAACAGCAAGGGCCTATGGCTAACGTCTGGCATCCCTGAAGCGGAGCTTATCTCCGGCAGTGGTGCTCCTACGTTGCAATACCGTATAACGCGTAATACTAAGTCTGATGTCGAGAAGGCGTCCCTTCCTAAGGACGAGACGACGATAAGCTCTTTATATCCCGACTGGCTGTGTAATTCCAATGGTTTTTTTGGCATCATCGTCGACCCTCTTACTGAGGTAGGTCCTGGTTATAAGGCACGACGTATCGATGGTTTCGCCCTTCCTACGCGTCTTACCAAGCTTGGAAAAGACACCAACAAATACAAAGCCAAGAGTTTCCCTGGGTATTCCATGTTGCTGCCTCTTCCTAGCAATGCCGGCACGACGAAGCTGCGTTTTTTCATGGGACCTTTATCCGATGCTCTTCTAAAAGACATCGACAAGACCTTCACCGATGAGTCTTCTGGATATTCTCCTGACTATAAAAGTTGCAAGACTTTCCACGGAATGCTTTCTTTCATCTCTGCGCCATTCTCTAAAGTCCTCCTTATCTTTATGAACATCTTCCACTCTTTTACAGGGTCTTGGGGTTTCTCGATAATATTATTGACGGTATTGCTTCGCGTAGGGTTATACCCTCTAAATGCGTGGTCTATGAAGTCTATGCATAGGATGAAAGAGATAGCACCTCTAGTTTCCGAGATCCAGGCACGCTATAAGAAAGACCCTAAGAAGATACAGCTTGAGACGATGAAGCTATACAAAGCAAAAAAGGTGAACCCTATCTCCGGATGCTTTCCTTTGCTGATACAGATGCCTTTCCTTATCGGGATGTTCAACCTTCTAAAGAATGCTTTCGTTCTACGTGGCGCCCCATTCATCCCAGGATGGATCGACAACCTCACCTCCCCTGACGTACTATTCTCTTGGGAGACGCCGATTATCTTCTTCGGAACGTCATTTCACATCCTTCCTGTCCTCCTTGGCTTTGCCATGTATCTACAGCAAAAATTCATGTCTACTGCGCCAAAAGACAAGAGCCTCCTTACTGACCAGCAGAAGCAGCAGGCTATGATGGGTAAGTTCATGACGATATTCTTCACCTTCATGTTCTACAACCTCCCTTCGGGGTTGAACATATACTGGATGTCTTCGATGACGCTCAGCGCCTTACAGCAATGGCTTACCAACAAGCGCCTCGACAAAGTTGTCGTTCCTGCCGTTGAAGTCCTCGATGCTCCCGATAAAAAACGGCATCGTAAGAGGTAACGCTTGCATGTAATACCACTCTTGGATGAAAAATGCACAAATTAGCTTCAAGATTTTCGCATAGAACTCCGCACGGAGATCGCAGCAAACATTTATGTGTTAGCAAGATCGAGAGCGATGTTCTATGCGCAAAGATGAAGAAGAATTTGTGTGTTTTTTATTCAAGATTGGTATAGCATACGATGGTAGTATGAAGTATTGTGGAAAACTTCTAAAAAGGAAAAACAACGATGCAAGCGTGGGAAGATTTTCTTGTCCTTCAAGACAAAGAGCTCGGCAGCAACGTCGTCAACAAGTGGTTAAGACCTCTTAAGATCCTCCATTTCGATGCCTGCAATCTTTACCTCGAAGCTCGCGACGCTTTCCAGGTTATGTGGTTCGAAGAGCATATACGCTCTAAAGCTACGACGAAATTCGTCAATGCCAACAAAAAAAGAATCAAAGTACACCTTTCCATCTCCTCAGCGGAGTCTAATGCTAGCGACTCAGCACAAGACAAAAAAGAAAGAAGGTATACAAAGAAACAAGCTTCTCACGAAGCCCCCCCAGTTTTTACATTCTCGCATAACGACCTCGATCCCTACTGCACTTTCGACAACTTCATCTCTTCGGAACAAAACCTTCTATCGTATAAGCTCCTAACACAGCTTGTGGGGTATCATCCCGACGGTGACGCTTCCGAAGCTCCACAGATTGATATGACGACATACAACCCCGTATATCTGTATGGCGGCGCTGGTGTTGGGAAGACACACCTTCTTATGGCGATGGCGCACTGCCTTAAAGACGCCGGCCTCAACGTATTATACTCTAAAGCCGAAACCTTCACCGACAACGTCGTCAGGGCAATACGCGCTGGGGAGATGCAGACGTTCCGCAGGCTGTACCGCGCTATCGACGTCCTCATCGTCGACGACGTACAGATCTTCTCGGGAAAAAGCGCTACACAAGAGGAGTTCTTCCATACTTTCAACACCCTACAGATTGATGACAAGCCAATAATTTTAAGCGCCGACTGTCCGCCTTCGGAGTTAAAAGCCGTAGAGCCGCGTCTTGTCAGCAGGTTCGAATGGGGAATAACCCTCGGCATCGAAAACCCCGCTCGCGATACCATACAAAACATCCTGTCATCGAAAGCCTTGACGATGAACTACCCTCTCAGCGACAAAGTCGTCGCTTTCCTCCTCGACACATTTTCTAGCAGCACACAGTCGCTGATCCGCGCCCTCGAGGCCCTAGTACTACGAACACACCTAGAACAGACGTCTGGGAAAAAGCCTCCTGCGTTGCCTCTCGACGTCACCACAGCACAACGATACCTCGGCGAGCTCATCCAGCAGGAGAAGCATGCCTCGATAACCCCTACGAAGATCCTTCATGCTGTAGCGGAGCACTATGGCATAAAAGTCGAAGACATCCTCAGCAAGTCTCAGAACCGCGAAGTCACCTTCCCCAGACAGCTTGCCATGCACCTATGCCGCAAGCAGCTTAAGATGCCATATATGAAGATAGGCGGCGTCTTCTCCCGCGACCACTCTACCGTGATGTCTAGCGTCAAGCAGATACAAAAAAACCTCGACGACAAAGACAAAGAAACCCTCTCCGCCAATCAAAGTGCGCTACGGAAGCTTAAAGCATAAATCAGTGACCAGTGACCAGTTCTCCGAACTCTGAGCTTGCTTACTGATGTTACGAGCTACCGATTTTTCACCACAAAGTTTCCAAGGGTGCTCTTCCGCCCCTGTAATAAAAAGTAACAAACCCCATTTTTTTTCACCACAGAGCCACAGAGTACACAGAGAGCGCCCACTGCGCAGAGCGCGCGCAGCGGACGCACAGCTGTCGCCATTGTCGTTGATTGTACTTCTTTTCTTTGTTTTTACTATAGCAAACGTAAAGATACAATCCTGCTCTTAAACGACAACGGCGAGAGGAGGCACTGCCGTGTCCTGGTTTATTCATTGTTCAATGTTCAATGGAAAATGGGTCTGGGGGTTTAGCATTGATAATTAATGATTTTTTCTTTATAAAAAAAATATACCATTATCATAGGACAGTATTATGAGTTCTCTTATTCGTGGAAAAAAAATAGAAAATCCAGAGCTTACAGAACTAAGCCATAAAGAACATGTTGCTCGTTGGAAGGGGCGGAAGCTTGAAATATTAAAGCGATCCGCGCTGTCAAAGCCAATTAGAGCCACCGGTAAACTTTTAAAGAAAGCTATTCCTTCATTTATTTCTTCGCTACCAAAAAATTATGGTGATACAGTCATCGAAAAGCTTTTCAGAAAAGACGTTCAAGAAGAAGGCAGTCCTATTTCTTTAAAGGTAATCTCTTTTATTCGATCTTACAACCCATTAAAATTTGACGAGACATTTAATTTACATAAAGGCGACGACAGCCAGCTCTCTACTACTACTGCTATCGCATCTTTTCAGGGACTTATCGCCCTCGACAGGAGGGACGGAAAACAATACTCCACATGCATCAAAGCTGCTAACATTATTATTACAACAGAAGAATTTGTCGATGACGCGACTCATCTCGAAGCTGCTATATTTATTTTCAACGTCGACAGGAATTTAGATGCCGCTAAAATTATTGTTCAGAAAGGCACTGATGACACAAAAACTCTGCTTAAAGCTGCTATGGCTGTTTTCAACGACGACGACAATTTAGATGCCGCTAAAATTATTGTCCAGAAAGGCACTGATGACACAGAAACTCTGCTTGGTGCTGCTATACTTGTTTTCAACGACGACGACGGCAATTTAGATGCCGCTAAAATTATTGTTCAAAACGGCACTGGTGACACAGAGGTCCTGCTTAAGTCCGCTATGGCTGTTTTCAACGACGACAACAGCTATTTAGAAGCCGCTAAAATTATTGTTAAGAACGGCGCTGATGACACAGAAGCTCTACTTAATGCTGCTATAATTGTTTTCAACAACGACAATAGTAATTTAGACGCCGCTAAAATTATTGTCCAGAACGGCACTGATGACACAAAAGCTCTGCTTAATGCTGCTATAGTTGTTTTCAACGAAGACAACAGTAATTTAGAAGCCGCTAAAATTATTGTTCAAAAAGGCTCTGATGACACAGAGGCCCTGCTTAAGGCTGCTATACTTGTTTTCAACAACGACGGCAATTTAGAAGCAGCTAAAATTATTGTTAAGAACGGCACTGATGACACAAAAACTCTGCTTAAGGCTGCTATACTTGTTTTCAACGACGACAACAGCAATTTAGAAGCCGCTATAATTGTTTTCAACGGCGACAACAGCAATTTAGAAGCCGCTAAAGTTATTGTTCAAAAAGGCACTGATGACATAGAAGCTCTGCTTAATGCCGCTATAATTATTTTCAATAATGACAACAACGACTTAGAAGCCGCTAAAGTTCTTGTTAACAAATTAAAAATCATCTTCCCCTCAGAGCATGAAGCACGCATTGAAGAGTTGCTAGTCAACGCAGCTATTATTATTTTCAATGAACAACCTTTTGATGAAAACACAACACTCCAAGCCGCTAAAATTCTTTTATTAACCAAACGGAAGATAGCCCCAGAAGAATTTAATCGTATCGAGGCTGCTAAAACTGTTTTTCAAAAAGGTGATGGTGATAAAGAAGCCAAACTTCAAGCTTCCATAATTATTGTTAAAAATCCAGAAGATCCAGATGTCGAAAAACTATTACACGAAGCCACAGAAATTATTTTTCGCGAAGAAAATCCTGATATAAAAAGCGGTGATACCATACGGCGTTTTCGTGCACGAGAAATCGAAGGCGCTAAAATTCATGCCGCTAAAAATATCCTTGAAAACAGCCAAGACAACAAATACGAAACATTACTTGAAGCCGCCAAAATTTTTTACAGCGAATATTGCATAAAACATCATACAGACAAAACTATAAATAAGGAAATTCTAGTCAAGGCCGCTGAAATTATTTTTAAAGAAGGAAAAACTGACCAAGATAATAAACTTCAGGCCGCTGAAATTATTTTTGAGAATATACAAGAATCTAAAAGTGGAACCTGCCGCGATGTTGCTGTTTTTATTGTTAATATGGCAAAAGACTTCCCTGTTGCCTATAGTACACACTTAAAAGCCGCTGAATTTATTCTCACGGAAAAGGCTGCTGACAAATACCAAACCCTTCTTAATGCCGCTAAAATTGTTGTCGAAAATAATAAGGGAGCAACCACTGAAGCCTTGCAATACGCCTCTATTATTTTTTTAAATAAAATACCTACTGTCCAAGACGAAACTCTTATCAAAGCCGCTCTTGTTATTTTCACTCAAAAATCAAGTTTCAAGGACGAAAACACCTTATTAAAGGCCGCTAAAGCCATTGTAAAAACTGTCGATGACGGAATCACCCATTATGATTTAAGCAATAAGATCTTACTAAAAGCCGCTAAAACTGTTGTAGAAAGTGAAAAAATCAAGTCTACCGATAAAGAAGCCAATTTCAAAGCCACCAAAGTTATTTCGGCTGACGCTCCAAAAAGCTCCAAAAAATTAGAAGCTTTCAATAAAGCAGCCAAAGCCTATGCCGAGGCCAAAGACTATAAAGGTCCTTCAACAATTGATCCTCCACCAGGAGCTTCTCACTAGTTATCGATAAGAAACTATATGCTTCACTTGTATCTTTTGTCTTTTGTCAGATATACTCGCTATCGAAAAACTATCGTAGGATAAAATGATGACACCCCTAGCCGACAAGCTACGCCCCAAGACTTTCGAAGAGCTGTATGGCCAAGACCACCTCGTTGGTCCTAACGGCTTCGTCTCCCGTACCGTCTCTGCCGGCAAGCCTCTTTCTGTAATACTATGGGGTCCTCCGGGGTGTGGCAAGACGACGCTGGCGCATATCTATGCGAAGGCCTTCGACGCGCATTTCGTATCCTTCAGCGCCGTCCTCAGCGGCATCAACGAGCTTAGGAAGGTCGTCAAAGACCTCGAAAGCTTCCCTCTGCTCCATAAACATACTGTCCTTTTCGTCGATGAGATACACCGATTCAACAAAGCTCAGCAGGATGCATTCCTGCCATACGTCGAGAAAGGAACGATAATCCTCGTAGGCGCCACGACGGAGAACCCCTCTTTTGCGCTAAACGATGCTCTTCTTTCGAGGACGCGCGTCCTAACCCTAAACGCTCTCGACGACGAAGCTCTTGATAATATCATGTCACGCTACGAAGGAGACAACAATCCCCTTCCTCTTACCGACGAAGGGCGGCAATATCTCTTCAGCGCATCGCAAGGCGATGGTAGATACCTCCTCAATATGATAGAAAACCTCTTGCCCGCCTTCGACAGAGGAGAACCACTAGAAGTCGACGAGATGAAAGCTCTACTTCAGAAACGCCCCGCTCTTTACGACCGTGCCGGCGATGGGCATTACAACCTAATCTCTGCGCTACACAAATCCATCAGAGGCTCCGACCCCGACGCCGCACTGTATTGGCTATGTCGCATGCTCGAAGGTGGCGAAGACGTCCTTTTCATAGCGCGCAGGGTGATACGTATGGCGTCGGAAGACATAGGCCTCGCCGACCCCGAAGCACTAAAAATCGCTATCGCCGCCCGCGACGCATACCAGATGCTCGGCAGTCCCGAGGGCGAGCTCGCCATCGCCGAAGCCGTGATATACCTCGCTCTAGCGCCAAAAAGCAATGCCACATACATAGCATACCAACAAGCACGCCAAGCAGCAGCACATACCACTCACCTTCCTCCACCGAAACATATCCTCAATGCCCCAACAAAGACAATGAAATCCCTAGGATATGGCAAAGGATACCAATACGACCACGACACCACAGAAGGCTGCTCAGGACAAAATTACTTCCCCAACGACATGCCACGAGAAAAATTCTACTCCCCAGTAGAACGTGGCTTCGAACGTGAGATGCTCAAAAGGATGTCCTATTTCTCTCAATTTCGTGAGTAATGGAGAGGGACCCTGCCCTCTCCAAACCTCTCCCGCCAAAGGAAACGAAGTTTCCTCTGGACACCTGTTTGCCATGTCGCCACACTCTCGTCGTCCATCGCTTCGTTACTATGAATTGCACCAGCTAAAAAAGCGCCTAGCCCTCTAAGGAGGGCTCATTTTCGGCTTACGCCAAAAATACCTGCGCTTTATGACTGGTGCAATTCGCAAGCGAGTCCCGCCATCGGCGATTTTTGCTAATCCGCAAAAATCCTCTCCTCGTCGGGACAAAAGATTTTCGTTAATATCTGCGCATTTTCAATAAAATCTTGCACTCCAATGGATTATGAAACTCCGAATTATTATAGCGTTTAACGTATAAAAGTTATATGTTACCATGTGAATGTATAATTAGGGATGGTAATTTATGAGGAATGTTATAAAGGTTTTGGTGTTTTGTGTTGTTGCTGTGATGTTGGTATCGTGTGCCAAGAATCCTGTCACTGGCGAGCAGGAGCTTAGTTTTATCAGCGAGAAGTATGAAGTGATGCTCGGCAAGCAGAACTATATCCCTATGCAGGAAGCCAGCGGCGGCGACTTCACGACATTCCCTGAGATCTCGCAATATGTCAGCGATGTTGGCATGTCTTTGGCGCGCGTCAGCGACAGGCCACAGCTTCCATATTCCTTCGTCGTCATCGACAACTCTACTCCTAATGCTTGGGCATTGCCTGGCGGCAAGATAGCGATAAACCGTGGGCTTCTCGTCGAGCTTAAAAACGAAGCAGAGCTTGCTGCTGTTTTGTCTCATGAAATCGTCCATGCTGCTGCACGCCATAGTGCCAAAGCTTTAGAACGCAGCACCCTTCTTGGCGCTGGCCTTGCTGGTATTAATACTTATATCTCCAACCAACGATATTCCAGTGTCGTTATGGGGTCTTTGTCGACGGGTTTTACGCTGATAACATACCAATACAGCCGCAACAATGAACTTGAAGCCGACGAATACAGCATGAAATATATGGTACGTGCCGGATACGATGCACAGGCGGCGGTGACTCTACAGGAGAAGTTTGTACAGCTTTCGGAAGGGAAAAACCAGCAATGGCTCGGTGGTCTTTTCGCTACGCATCCGCCTTCGCGTCAGCGTGTCGAAGCTCTGAAGGGTCACATCAAGAAATATCCCCCTACTGGCGATCTCGGTGTCAAGGAGTTTGAGAAAGTCATGCGTCCTCTCAATAATTCTGAAGACACCTATGATGATATCGACGAAGGGTTTTCTTCTGTTAAAGGTGGTGATATTGCCAAGGGTTTCGCCAGCGGCAGACAGGCTGTCAAGACGATGCCCAAGGAGCCTATGGCTCACGCTCTTCTTGGCGACGCAGAATACGCCCGTGGCAATAACGAGAAAGCTATTATTTCCTATGACAAAGCCATAGAGCTTAACGATCATCATTTCTACTACTATTTAAAGCGTGGTATTGTGAAATACGAAACAGAAGACTACGACGGCGCACACGAAGACCTTTCGAAGAGCATGGAACTGCTGCCAACCTCTGAAGCATACGATATTCTCGGGAGAATATATTTTCTTCGCGACAACAACGACAAATAACCACTACCACGAGTAAACATATAATGAAACCGAGAACAATACCTCCTATGCCTCCTGCACCGCCTTTAAATCCTAGAACAGCGGGTCACCCTGATGATGCTAACTACGTATCAATTGATCCTAATATCACGGTTCCTATCTCTTTAATAGATCGTTTTACTCATGGGCGTCGTTGGACGGATATGGGGATAAAGTTCGAGGACACCAGTTTATTTTCAAAACAGCTTTCACCTCTCTTCAATGTAAAGCTTCCTGATAGTTGGACCACTAAATCCGAAAGAGGCACACGCTATACCGTCATCATCGACAACGAAAACGTCGATAGAATAAAGTTTTTTTTCTTAGAGGGTTGCGGTCCATGTTGTATGTTCTATAAGGTGGATTTTCTTCAGCAAGAGACAACAGTCGATACAACAAGCGATACAACAAGCGATACAACAGACGATACAACGATCCAATAAAACATTTTTAGTAAGAGAACAATATGCCCGGCAGAATATCTTCAGATGTAGCTGTATCTATGCCTCCAGCTACAGAGATTGCTTATATAGATAGAAATCATACTTTTACAATAATACCTCCTGACTATTGGGGCCCTGCATATATCTCTGTAGAGATACACGATACATTTCCTGGACAGCAAGATGGAATTGTAAGGGGCCTTGGATTTACTTATTATAGCGCTTTACCAGAAAATATTACTTATCACCTGAATTTTAACAATGCTCTAATAGCAAACGGTGGATCCCACACACTCTTCTGGGTGCCGTTAACCGTAATGTCCAATGGTTCTTTAGCTTATACTTTTGAAGATTACCAAAGCGTTTATAACATAGTACAGCCAGTGCTCGAGCGATTCTTTTTAGGTTTATGATTGCGACAAGGTTAATATTCTCTTTTTGACTAAGGCGAGTATTGCTGCCATTATTATGCACATACTGCTGAGAAGGACGAATACTGTCGTAATACTAAGGTGTTCTATTAGCGCGCCTATCTGTCCACCGATGATGTTTCCGGCGCTTATACATCCTATTATTATTCCCATTATGATAAAACGATATCGCTCTGGTGCTAGTTTCTCCGCCGTTGCCCATAGTAGTGGTATCACGAGGAGTTTTCCTGTGACATATGCTGTATGGAAAGCGACAAGCCAGTACATACTCGACTGTTCCGTTCCGTATATCCTTCGTTCTAATGCCGCTCCTACCATTACTGCGAATGACGTCGCCGTGGCGAGGATTCCTATGATGAACTTCGCCACGAAGTCCGGCTCTTTATTTTTCTTTTGGAGCGCTCTCCAGAAGGCGTTGTACAGTGGCACGAAGCCTATCCCTAGCACTGTTCCGAACGACATAAGCCATATTGTCGGAACTCTCCATCCGTAGATATAGTGGTCGGTATAGCGATGGATATATACGGCGAGGAGTCCGCCTCCCTGTGCTTGTGCTGCGAAGAAGACGATGGCGAAAACGGAAAGAATGGCAATTACTGCCATATTTTTCTTTTCTTGATGAGTCAGAGGGTCTTTCGTTGTCGTAGATTTTACTGTGTGGTGGCTGTGGTTTCTCTTTGTACAGAAAAACACGAAGAACAGTGCTGCCCCTATTGCTGGTGCTGTCCCTGCTGCTATGAATGCTGGGACGAAGCCGTAATGTGGCAGTATCCATCCGCATATCAACGAAGACCCCATTACGCCGATAAGCACTGTCTGGAAGAGGTAGTGGTATCCTTGTTCTCGTAGTGGGCTGTCTTTGGGGTATAGCGTTCCTAGCATCGACGTAACGCAAGGCTTGAAGAAACCGTTACCTATCGCCATAAATATCATCGCCACTGAAATCATTGTCTCGTGGTGTATCGCCAGGGACGTTACACCGATGGAGATAAAGATATTACCGATGAATATCGTGGTACGGTATCCCAGCCATCTATCGGCGATATACCCTCCTACTATCGGCGTGAAGTATATTACTCCTGCGAAGAGCCCTTCGAATGCTATGGCATCGGGGGCGTCCCATCCTAGTCCACCTTTTGTGAAGGACTCTATTAGGTATAGCGTCAGAAGTGAGCGCAGCCCCCAGAATCCGAAACGCTCCAAGATGTGTACTATTAGTAGTGGTAATACTCCGCGGGGATGCTTTTGGATCATATCTTCACTTTTATTCTTTTGCGCCAGTAGTCTTTTCCGTAGTTTAGGGTAAGTTGTGTACCCATTGGTATCGTCTTCGTTGCTGTGAAGATGATATGTACGATGTCGTCATAAAGAGCATATGATGGTGCGATATTTGGTGTGTCGCTGTGGTTGATGAAGCGTGTATGGTTTCCGCTTCGTGATGCATCGATCATATAGGATTTCAGCTTCCATGGCTTGCTTGGGTAGTTGAAGCAATATCCATTGATATTCAGCGATAGCATGCTACGGCGTCGTACTATGCCGGTATATTCTCCTATGTAGTCCCCTGCGGCGATATCGTTTTCGGCATATACTCCGAAGCCAACGGCATCGTTTATCCATCGTATACATATATCGGCGACGGCGCCTTTACGAAGGTCTTCGGAAAACATCGTTCCCTGCCATTTCGCGTTTTTCGCTATTGTTCCTGAAGCCAAAAACTTGGGGTATGATTTCATTACTTTCTTTCTAATTTTTTCATCGTGGAATTCTATATGTTTGATGTATTCGACGCCAGTGATGCGGCGGAAATCTTCGAGGCTATGTTCTTGGAGGAGTTCATTTCCTCGGGCGATCTTTACTGTCTTAGGAGCTGTTGCCATAGCATTTACACCTGGTTTTTACTTCTCTGGTGGCTTTTTATACATCATCATATCCCACATAGCTTTGAAGCTCGGGCATGTTTCTAAGAGCTCATCTTTCGTCCCTTCAGCTATCTTCTCGCCATATTCGAGATATATTATCTTATCGGCATATTCTATCGTCGACAGTCTGTGTGCTATCAGCACCTGTGTTATGTCGCCACGCAGGTCCATTACAGCTTCTTTTATTTTATTCTCGCTGACGGCGTCTAATGCCGACGTTGCTTCGTCCATGAGGAGTATCGACGCATCTTTCACTAGAGCGCGTGCTATAGCGAGGCGTTGCTGCTGCCCTCCTGATAGGTTCTTTCCTGTCTCTGCTAGGAAGAAGTCATACTTTCCTGGGAGGTTTTGTATAAACTCATCGGCGTGGGCTTTTTTTGCCGCGGAAAGGATTTCTTTACGGGTGAAATCTCTTCCGAACGATATATTTTCGGCGACGGTATCGTAGAAGATAAAAGGTTTCTGTGGGACGAACCCTATGCCTTCGCGTATGGACTTCTGTTTGTACTCCGTTATTGGTATGCCGTCGACGCGTATCTCTCCGCGTTGTACGTCGTAGAGTCGTGGCAGCAGCTGTGCTATCGTCGACTTCCCTGCTCCTGTAGGCCCTACGAATGCTGTAGTCTTGCCTTTCTCTATTGTGAAGCTCAAGCCTTTGAGGACCCATTCGTCGTTGTATTTGAACCACACGTCGTCGAACTCTATCTTATCTTTAAGACCTTTGAACGTTATCGCTCCTTTGCTGTCTTTGACTTTTGGTTTAAGCGTCAGCACTTCGAACATACGTTCTGCTGCGGCGATACCTCGTTGTATTTTAGCATTTTCTTCGGCGAACTGCTTTATAGGGTCGTAGAAGATTTTCAGCAGCGCGCAGAAGAATATAAGCTCTGAGATGTTCATATGTGCGACGTATATCCCATACAACAGCACTATCGACAAGAAGAACATCCCTATCATATGCAGCACTGGCCGTGACGACAAAGAGTATCGTGCGTTTTTTTCTTCTAGGACGGCCATATGGTCATTTTGTTCGCGGTATTTTTTTATAGCGAACTTCTCCATGACGAAGATCTTCACGGTCTGCACTCCTGACAGGAAGTCTAGTAGCACGGACCCGAAGTTTTCCTGGTTTTTCTGTATAAGTTTTGAGATTTTTCTGATGCGCTTTGCTAGAAAGATTATAGGAAATATTATCATCGGGCTTCCGACGAATATTATCATCGAAAGCTTCCATGATGAGAGAAACAACATCACCAGCGCTGTCACCATTACGAAAGGCATGTGGAGATAGTTGATGAAGAAGCTGTTTATTGCGTCGGAGACGACGCCAGCGTCGCCGCTGACTCGTGCCGAGAGGCTTCCCACGTGATATTTATGGTAGAAATCCATCGACAGTGTCTGCAGGTGATCGAAATACGACTCTCGAAGGTTTTTGCTTACGCGTATCCCTACGAGTCTCATGCTATACTGATGAGCGAACTGTGTCATCGCTTTGAAGATCCCGATGATAAGAATCATAATAGCCAGGTTTTTTATGCTCGAAAGATCGACTTTACCGTTAAGCCATTGTATTAAAAGCGTCACCTTATTTTTGCTTTTATTTACGGTGATATACCTCGCAGCGCTTTCTTTGGTGATAACGCCGGTATTTTTCGTATCGATATCGTCCCACCGTTCTCGTACTTCTTCTTTAGTAACGCTACCGTCGTCTTCTGGGGTAAAGAGTTCAAAGAAGTCCGCGCCTTTGTCGGTGATAATACGCAGGGAGAATATCTCCATCTGTGATGCCAATGAAAATAATATCATCGAAATCACGGTAACGATGAGCAGTCGGTATATTTTTTTGTTCTGTCCTGCAAGTTTAAAAAGTAGTCTCATATCTCTTCTGAATATTCTCCCATGATGCGGAATTTCCTATATCGTCGTTCTACGAGTTCTTCGATATCTAGGGTTTGTAGTTCTTCCCACTGTTTCGTTATAAATTTCTTTACTTTGTCATACACCTTTCTAGGGCTATGGTGTGCGCCACCGAGGGGTTCTTCGATGATCTCATCGATGAGGCCTTTGTCGTGGAGGTCTTCGGCGTTGAGTTTCAGCGTCGCTGCTGCGATGGACTTTTTATCTGCGTCTTTCCATAATATCGACGCGCATCCTTCTGGTGATATCACGGAATAGTATGCATGTTGTAGCATCCCGATGACGTCACCGACGCCCATCCCTAGCGCTCCTCCCGAGCATCCTTCTCCGATTATTACTACTACTATCGGCGTACGTATCAGCGAAAAATCTCTGAGGTTTTCTGCTATAGCCCATCCTTGTCCACGTTCTTCTGCTTCGAGTCCTGGGTATGCTCCTGGGGTGTCGATGAAAGATACTATGGGCAGCCCGAACTTCTCTGCTAGGCGTGCAAGTCTTATAGCTTTTCTGAACCCTTCGGGGTTTACCATCCCGAAGTTATGGTGTACTCTACTTTCGGTGTCTTTGCCTTTCTCCTGTCCCATGACGACACATTTCTTTCCGCCAATGACGGCTAGCCCTCCTATCACTGCGGCGTCGTCGCCGAAGGTTCTATCTCCGCAAAGTTCTATGAAATCGTCACAAAGATTTTCAATGTAGTCGCTAGCGTGTGGACGTTTAGGGTGTCGGGATATTATCACACGCTCCCATGGTGTCAGTGAGGAGTATACGTTCTTCTTTAGGTCGTGGAGCTTCTCTTCGAAGTCGGCGACCTCTTCGGCGTCGAAGACGCCATCTTCGCCGTTGCGAAGTTTACGTATCGTCTCCTCATATTCTACGATCTTCTTCTCGTGTGGTAAAACGTCCAATTGCTATTCTACTCCTGGCACATCGGCATCGCGGAAGTCTTTGACAAGCTGTATATATGTAGGTTTTGTTATTACGATGGCGAAGAGTTCTTCGATATCGGCGGTACGTAGACGTATACATCCATCGCTATCATATTCTCCTATGCCGTCGAGGCTTTCTTCTTTCCTTCGTGTCTTCTCGTTCCACACCCATGGTGCGCCGTGAATTCCAAGGCCTTTTGCTGGCTCTGTACACTCTGATATCTCTTTATCGAAAGGTATCCATCGTGTTCCGAAGACGGTCATCATCTCGATACGTTCGCCGTTATATATCCCTTTGTATCCTGGCCTGTATACGGCGATCTTATCGCCCAAGGAGTATTTCCCTATAGGCGTAAGGATCCCTGAAGCTTTCATTGTGTCAGCCCTTCCGAGGCCTACTGGGTATGTTTTAAGGAGTACTCTTTCGTCGGAGCTTTTGTCGTGGTAGTAGAACCACAGCTTACTTCTTGTGATATCGACGACGAGGTGGAAGTCTACGTCTTTATCTTTACGGAAGACGTTGAACTTATCGCCATTGGTTACATTCTGTGTGTCGTAGTCGACTTTTTTGTTTAGGCTGCGGGCTATGAAATGTCGTGATGTCTTGTAGTGGTTTGCGTAGTCGACGACCCATGCTGCTGCGCCACGTTTCCATGGGACTCTGCTGGTATATGTCACCGTCTCTACTATAGGAAGCTTTGGCATTCCGAGGTTAAAGAGCTCGTTGATACGGTCGACGTCCGAAGACTCATCAGCGACGGGAGGTGGACGCGATACGATATCTTCATTGAAAGGTGTTGTAGCGGTGGTGGTGCTAATATATTCGCCGTCGAGCTGCAGCTCTATGGGATCGTTAATATCTGTTATAGGAGAGTTTTTTTCTCCTATGAAGGCTTTTTTAAACAACCCAACGATGAGCACCAACGAGAAAAGTGCTACCGCCATAAACGCTAATATCTTCGAAAATGACATCTTCATACTCCTGTTTTTTGTATACATCGCGCCCGTAACATCAGTTACGAAATAAGCCATTATTGTAGAACAAAGCCCTTATTTTGCCAAGGAATTACTTGCCAGTGTAATGCGGCTATGCCGCATAGTTCGGAGTTCGGAGTTCGGAATAGGATTTTTCACCACGGAGGCACGGAGAACACAGAGAGGAAATAGGACAGGCTGGGGGGATTTCCCCCAGACCCCCTTTCTGAAGGTAAGCTCTACGCTATACGCTATTCCTATGCGCTATTAAAAGCATTCATCAATCTGCATTGATGCATTGACTTGTGCCACGGAGTTCACGGAAAAGGGGGAGCTGGAGCGGTTTCTTATAGGGATTTTCGGAATGCCGAAATCACCTCTTCTATGAAGCATTTTTTCTCATCAGTTGATTCTATTGATATATCAAACCTTCTTTCTGGATCACTTCCTTCTTCTAACCTATCCAATAGCTTCTGTTTATAGGCTTTGTATTGATCAGAAGGTGCTGTTACTAAATCGCCTAAAAGATTAATTGTTTCTTCTCCTAATTGAAAATCTTCACGCCTCAACAACCTTGAAAAAATATCAAAAAATTTATTCTGAACTTCTTTGTTGTATTTTGATAATCTTATCACGCTGATAAGACCTTCAACAAAACGGTGATGCAAAACATAAATACACCCTCGTAATTCTGACAACATTTGAATAAAATGATCTAAGCATTTTTGTTCGATTACATCTTCTTGTTTCGAATGTTTCAAATGTTTCACAAGCTCTTCCATAGCTCTTATGATATATTTTTGCTCCTCGGCTAAAAAGAAGCTACTATGATATGCTCTCGTTATTAAATCAAAAGCATCTTTTCGTGGTAGTTGTCGTCCCTCGCGGAATGTTATTGCACTGATAAACGCTGACATAATTTTAACATTTTCAAGAACACCTCGCATATTTGCGAAAATAAATAGAATTTGCACAAGAATGTCTTCTTCTCCTGGAAATAGCGGTTTGGAAGATTCCATCATAAATGCAATTTTACCAGCAATAAATTCTATCTCACATAATTCCAAATCTGGACGAGATGAAAAACTTAACAATTCATCAAGGTGTTTTTTTCTACCTTCAGCAGTATCTGTGTTATAAATATCACTAAAAAGTTTTTTTACAACAACATTCTGTTGTGAACACACTGTCCCATTTTGTTTCATATCAGTTTTATAAAAATCCCAGAAGCTTACACCTCTACTAACTTTATCGCCCCAATCTTGGCATTTTCCTGCGCCTTTAACCAGAATGCTTGGTTTTTTCTTTGGTACGGCCTCTTCTTTAGAATCACTTTCCTCTGGAGCTTTGCACTCTTCTTCTTTCGGATCAGGTACTGAATCAGGCAAGATATCTAAACCGTCTGGTGGTGTTCCTGATGCTGAAGTTCTTTTATCGTCGGCAGAAGACTGGACTAATACTACCGAGAGCGCTCTTGCCGTAACAAGTTCTGTCTCAGCACCTCCTGTTTCAGTGGGCCTTATTGTTTTTTTAGCAATGCTTTTTACCATGTCATCACTCGCCGATAGTTGCGGCGATAGTTGCGGCGATACAATCCAATCAGCGTCATCTTGTTGCTGCTGTTGAGAAGCTTGCCGTTTTGGAATACAGCATCTAAATATATTCATCTTTTATATCTTATATGTTTATTAAAAGTGATTAACTGATGTTACGCACCAATCTTGCTTTAGTGGAGTAGCGAAAGGGGTAAGATGCAAACATCTCCGACAAGCCAAGCTCTGAAGAGCTGGGCGAGGGGGAATACGAAGCAGATTACTCCTTTAAGCACGCTAATAAAGTGGGAGTGGCGCATAACGTCAGTGATTAATTATAAGCTATTAAAGCTTAAAACACAAAGGCTTTCTGGATTAATGTTCAATGCTTAACGGGTTCAGAGTTCAGAGTTCAGAGCTCGGAAAAAATTAATTCTTTGCTCCACGCGCCCTCTTTTTTCTTGCGATAACTCTGAGTCTGATAATTCCAACAGCTTATTAAGCATACGTAAAATATTCTTATGCGCCCCTTCGTACAAATCATCCTTATTTCCAAGAGCACTTCATGCGGTGACAGCATCCGGATTTGAAACAAAAATATTTAGTTTTATAATAGCATTTACCATAAAAATGCTGTTTAAAAACCGTCCTGCTCTCACATAGCGTACTGTAACGAGCACTAGGGTCAGGCTTTGGTTATTGAGTTTTGACAAGATATCATTAGTCCTTATACACTAGTTCTCTTACTCATTATTATTGTTAGGAGATTAAAATGGCTAGAAAACCACGCATTCATATTCCAGGCTCTACCTACCATTGCATGTTAAGAGGAAATAATGGAAATAACATCTACCAAAACGAGAACGATTTTTCTAAGTTAAGCTTGCTCATTCATGAAGGCACTGAACGGTATGATCACAGAATTCTTGGTTTTTGCTTTATGTCAAACCATATCCATCTTGTTATCCAAGTTGCAAAAACGCCCTTATCGAAAATAATTCAAAATTTTACATTCCGTTACACCCGATACATCAATAAAAAATATGAAAAAATAGGGCACCTATTTCAAGGGAGATTCAAGTCAATTCTTGTTAACGACACACAATACCTTCTAGAACTTATCCGCTATGTGCATTTGAATCCAGTCAAAGCTGGCATAACAAAAATACCTGAGAAGTACTTCTGGAGTAGTCACTGCATGTATGCAGGTGACGATACATTTCAATGGATTTCTTCATCAAGTGTACTAAAACGATTTGACGAAAATATCAACAAAGCAATAGAAAAATATACATCCTATATATACAAAGGCATTGATGAGGAATGTCCTATTAATTTTGAGTGCGGAAATCAAAAAGGCCTTGATATACTAGGTGACGATGCTTTTACAGAAAAATTAATCTCTGAATATGCACTTGAAAGTGTTTTCACATATACAACTAACGAACTTTTAAAAACCGCGCTAAAGCATTTTGAGGCAAAGTTAGATGATCTTTCATCCAAAAGCAGAAATCGAAAAAATTCAAAAATTCGAGGAATCCTGGCCTACCTCACAAGAGAAACTAAAGGCTGTTCTTTAACAGGGTTGTCAAACATCTTAAATCGAGATTTAAGCACTCTTAGTCTATCAGCAAACAACATCCAACATTTAATGGACAAAGATAAAGAATTAAAAGAAGATATCCGAGTTTTAAAAACCAGCCTTTCTAGAACTCAATAACCAAAGCCTGACCCCATTTTAAGCCTGACCCCATTTTTTTTTAAGGCCCTATTTTGCCAAGGAATTACTTCGGAGTTGGAGCTTTTACCAATAAGTCACGAAGTTATTGAAAAAGATTGTCCAGGGAGGTTGCTTTTAGGATATCTTTGAATGCCGAAATGATCTGTTCTTTGAGTCTTTCATTTATTCTTCGAAAAGGTCCGGTTTCTAATTCTAAGGAAGGCCTATCTAGTGTTTTCGGATCTTCAAATATCTTTTCCAGCGTTATCAATTCTTTTAATAAAAGATTTTTATTTATTTGGCACTGCCACTCCTCTTGAGAAGCCGTTACTAAATGGACTAAAATTGAAGCTGTTTCTGCATTTAATACCAATTCTTGACGTTTCAGTAAAAATGCAAGCATTATACATAATATCCTATTAACCTTTTTATTGTATCTTAATAACAGTCTCAAGTCCACAATGCCTTTAATAAAACGATTATACAAAAGAAAACCGTCCTTAGTGCGACCTAAACAAGCAGTTTCCCTTATTTCTTCGTCCTTAAATATTATAAAATCCACTCCCTCGATTTCCCCGAGGGAGGGGCCTTTTAAACCTAAGTTAAAAAAATAGTCCACTCTTTGTAATGTTAACAACGCTTGAATAAAATCACCTAATCCTTCTTGTTCGATTTTCTTTTTTTGTTTAGGATCTTTAAATTCAAGCACGCGCACAAGCTCTTCAAGGACCTTTATGACACCGTCTTCCTTGTATAAGCTCATTTGATCATCTATGTCGACTTTACAGTCTTTATCACATAACATTATCAAATCATAAATTTTCTTCATTTCGTTCAAAAGATTTTCAACATCGAACTCTTGTTGTGAAGGCTCAGCAATTTCCGCTGGAGATCTGGAATCTATTTTTTTCAAACCGCTGTCGGTGGCAGAATCGGTGTCTAACCCTACCGAACGCGCCGATATAGCAAGATCTGCCCCAGCACCTTCTGAGCTAGCGGGGTCTATTATTTTTTCAACAACAGCTGTTGCTCTGGCGACTTGTATTATCGCCTGTATGGATTCTTTCTTTGGTTCTTCATGAGCTTGCACTTCTGTCACATGGACACCTACATCTTTTAAAGAAACACTATCAAGTTTTTGGGGTTGCTCAGGACTGGCAATCTTTTGTTGAATTAAATCAATCTTTGAAACAGAAGGCGCATCATCTGGGGCAACACCTGGGTCAACACCTGGGTCAGCACCTGGGTCAACAGAAGCTAAATGTGGCGATACGGCATTACAACCTTTATTACAACCTTTTACAAAAAAACAGGAACTAAATAAAACCATCTTTTATATCTTATATGTTTATTAAAGATAGTCAATTGTAAGCGATTAAAGATTAAAGCACAAAGGCATTCTGGGTTAATGCTCAATTCTTAACGGGTTAAAGCCCAGAAAAAAATGTAATTCTTTGCTCCACGCGATCTTTTTTTTCTTGCGCTAATGATGGCAATTCCAACAATTTCTTAAGCAAGAGTAAAACAATAGCGTGTGCTTCTGGGTTCAAATTAGTTTTATATGCAAATTCTATTGCTTCATCAACAAGATCATCAAAACGATCTTCTTTGATGAGAAACAAGTCGTGCCCTTTATAATCAAGTATTTTAAAAAACAAATGCGCAATATTTTTATGTGCATCTATACTCAGATTGGGATTATATGATAGCGTTAATACTGCATTAATAAGACGGGTCAGACTACCTTTATCGCGTTTCTCTTTTATTTTTAGTAAACTATAAAGAAGATAAGAAATATTCCTATGTGCATCTATACTCAGATTGGGATTAAATGCTAGCTTTAATGCTGCATCAATAAGGCGGAGCCGAATATCTTCATCGAGGTCCATTTCTATTAACTTAACAAGGGCGAGCGCAACGTTTATATGTGAATCGCTGCTTGATTCGGTGGCAAAGGCTAGCGTTATTACCGCCTCAAGAACAGGTTCTTTATTTTGGCATACTATTTTATTAAAAAAACCATCTAAGAAATCGCTGGTAATGTTATCTTCTCTGGCTTGAAAAATCCCATTTAGAAAAACAACCTTATCGTCTTGTTTTTCTATGTCAAAAAAACGTGAACTATATTCGTCTACAGACAAAACAGTGTCTTCTCTAGGAGCTACTGATACTGCTCTAGTGCTCATTTCTCCTTGAGAGCGTGCTGTTGTGTGTTCCGTTGTTACGGGATGTACTCGTTGAGTTCTACGAGCGGGCCAACAACATTCAAGCGGGTTCATTTTTATACCTCATTTGTAGCAATCATAGAATGTTGTATTTTCCAGTGGTATGGTTTGAAGTGTGGCTGTATTGAGTATGCTACGAGGAAGTTCGCTCCCCAGAAGTCTTTGTTCCCTGCGAGAGGGACAACCTGTAATAGAGGATTGTGGTTTTCTGTTGTGATTTTCACTGCGCCATTATCGCTGACGAATGCTATAGGAATATTTTTCCCTTCGTAGCGTTCTAGTGAGTGCGGGTGTAGTGTCATTGTTCCGAGGTGGCATGTTTTTGCTTTTATATAGAAGACAAAGGCTATCTCTTCGGCGTTGTAGAGGTTAAGTATTGACGTTTCAATGGTGAGGGCATTGTTTTTTGCTTCTTGGCGTATATCTATCCATTTCTTTGTAGGCATATGTATGCCGTCTGGAGAATATGCTGATAGTTTTGCTCTTCCAGAGACTTCGAAGCCATCGTCGGTGATATCGCAGGAAAATGTCTCGCCTCCTTCGATGCCGAAGCCTTCGCATTCTCCTAGAGGAAGATATTGTGGGCCGTATGTTATGATATCGACATCATCGAAACGGCAAGCTCCGAGTCCGGTACCTCCTCCTGTCGCTGTCGATATTATCGTGAAATTTTCTCCGCGTATTCCGGCTAAGGCCAAGGTCTCATCACATATCGCTGTAGGGAGGTCTTCTTTGTGTGGTTGTGGCACTGGTGCTAGCGTCTCTGCCCATGCTGCTACTAAGAAAGGGTATGATCCCCTGCTATGTTCTAATCCTCCATCGAGGACTTTTATTGCGTTGCGGATTTCGCAGGCTCTATGTTCCATGAAAGCGTCGCGTGTTGCTATTGCAACGGTGCGGAAGAGCATGTAGTCGTATTGCATAACATCACGGGGATTGCCGTCAGGCTCTTGGGAATATATCCCCTGCAGTGGGGTTCCGTCATGGGCGATGGTGTTGTTGTGCCAGAGCGCTATGTTCCTCGCCGCGGCTATGAGAGTTTTGTCTTTGGTGAGGGATCCTATTGCCGCCCATATTGCTCCAAGCTCGGCATGTAGAGAGTGGTGTGGTATAGCTCCCCACATCCAGTGGTCTCCGGTCTCTAGTGGTGCAGCGCCTTTGTCGTATTGTATAGGAACGATATCACGAGGTTTCTCTCCTACGAGGATGGCGATGAAGGCGTCTATAGCAGATAAAAGCTGACATTCCCTCCATAAAGGTATACGGCGCAACCCATGAAGCATTGTCGACAGAGCAGAGCAATATTCTTCGCTTTGAGGATGATTTTGGGCGAGGATGGCAATGGCGAGGATGCCATGCAAAGCGTTGAGATGTTCTCGTGGTGAAAGCTCTTCTTCGCCGAAGCTTATTCCTTCGATATTCTCGATGAAATCATCGTCGAGTCCTCCGTCGGTGACATATTTTGCTACTATATCGTCGAAAATAGTAGCTCTTCCTTGATAAAAATATGTTAAAGTGTCTAGCATCACAGATGAACCTCATATTAGAAAGAGTATATATATACCTTTTTTACATATGAATTTTCAAGAAGGAAAATAAAGAATGTCTTTTATAGATAAAAATCTCTTTGCCCGCATAGGAGCATCAGACTTTGACAAAAACAAGTTACGCCTAGTAAAGAAAAGTACCCATGGCGGTCACGGGTGGAAAGTACAATATCTTGAAGATAACGAAGCGCAGGATATTCGAGACACTGCCGGCGTCGATGCTATAATAGATGGTACAAAGCTTCAAGAGCTTTTAGAAAGCGCCGCCAACAACACTCCCCTATCACAGCATGACGTCCAACAAGACACTGTCAAGGTCGTCAAAGATCGTTCTTTCAAGCTCTTCGCCAGAAGCATCCCTGGCGTCGAGACTAAAAAACATAAAACTCTCCGCGATCGCATCCCCGGGATGAAACGACGAGCAATACAAAGTGCTTCTATAATCGGCGAAGGTCTCGATAAACTAGAAAGGCTAGGATATACAGGAAGGGTCTTGAGAGGCAACTATTGGCTCGAAGAAGTTGTCGTGAAAGACAAAGGATATTCTTCTAATCAGGCTATTACATTGAAAGATTTATGGGAATTGGAACCCGACAACGACCTATCTTTTACGGAATGGGAAGAAAAGCGTTATCAAGAGTCGCCATATGAAAGAGCTCCAGAAAATCACAGGCTCTTTCTCGAGTGGGTAACACAAGATTCTTTTGAAAAGAAAGAAGTGTTGGCATATCAAGCCTCGGGGACAAAACTATCCATCGAAGAGTGGCGAACAGAAGAAGCGCAAAAAAGCAGCCCTTTTGCCGAGCCAGAATGGCTATCAAAGAAATACTGGGAACGCGGAAATAAAGCAAGCAAGACGCCACAAACCTTCGAAGAATGGAGGGCTAAAGGGATAATTTTTCATCAAGATGCCTGGAAAGAAATCTCAGAAGAAGCCGGCGTCACCATATCATTCCCAAAATTTATGCAGAGCATGAGGCGACTATATTTCATTTCGGCATTATCAATATCACCGGCTCTTTGGCTGAAAAAGGATGAATGGCAAGCTTCGGGATCGCCGCTTACCTTCAAAGAATATGTCCTTGACGGCGAATGGCAAAAAGAAAAAACAGAAGGAAAAACAACACTATTATTTGATGACTGGAAACAGGAAAAAGAAAGTAAGATGCGAGAAAAATATGCAGGAACGCATTTGCCACTCTCTTACGAAGATTGGATGGTACAGCAGGGTGACGACCGTTTTGTCGAAGTTAAGCCTTTTATCCGCCTTGATGAGGGGCAAAGAAAAGTCTATGAAGTTTCTATGCGCGATGACGGTACTTTCGTTAGGAATGGTCACACCTTCGATACCTCTTATGAAAGCACTGCTCATGGCGGAGAGGGATATGCTATAATAGTGATAAGTCCTGAGCAAAAAATGTACGCAGCCTCTCATATCCGTGGGGTCTTCCATCATTCCAGTTTCTTGGGTGATAGTGCCGTCCTTGCCGGTGGAGAAATAAAAACCGACTCTAGCGGTAAGATCATCGCGATATCGGGAAAGAGCGGTCATTACCGCCCCGAAGACACCGAGAATCTATATCTTCTAGAATACTTCTCTTCGCGAGGTGTCGATTTGTTGGATATTGATTTCACCTTCTTCACAAAGACCGGGGACATTAGAAGCGTCAAAGCACAAGAATACCTCGTGAAGCTACGAGAAACAATAGCACGCCGCAAGGATGAAAACAGGGTGTCTTTTACTGAAGAAGGCTCTATAACAAAAGGAAACGCCTTATATAAAACGCCGAAAGGCAGAAAACAGCTTCTTCTCTTCGACGAAAGAGGCGAAGCTTATGTAGGATCGAGTGCTCTCAAAAGCCTTTATCATGAACGGACACAAAAAGCCGCTATACAAAAGCTGGAACACAAAATCAAAAGTCTCAGAGCTGAAATAGAAACGATGAGAAAAAAGCCTCCCGAGGCAATAAAACCAAAAACGGGAAGAACGCAACCACTAATGCCATTGTTTTCAGATAGGGTCCAAAATAAAGAGGACAGTCTCAAGAAGCTGGAAAGACAGTTACAAGACATACAAAGAATGCTGTCAGGAGAAGTTCCCGGATATGGCGAAATTAAAGCTGGTGGTGCCGTGCAAACTGACGTCCAGGGACATGTCGTAGCATGCGACTTCCGAATAGGAGCCTACCCTATGACCAACAAAGAAATTATACACACCCTAAGAATGCTTCAAAGTAGAGGTACAGACCTCAAACGTGTAAATATAATATTCCCGGAAACGCGGCATAACAACGCCCTGGAATATCTACAAGATCTACAGAAGGAAAAATAATATGAAAGAAGAAAGCGTCGATACAACAACTTTAGAGGCATTGCTCTCTAGTCATCACTACAACATGCAGCGCGATATCGCGAACGCCTTCAGGGAAGAGCGTCTTGGCGATATTGTCGAGGGCGCTACACCTCTCGACATCGATGTCGAAGCTCCGAAGGTGGTGATGCATATCGTCCCTTTCGACACTGATGGCAACTGTGATCTATCGTCTTTATATGACGACGACGGAAAAAGGCTGACGCCTCTTTTTGCGACGACACATAAGGCTCTCTTTGTGAGACACTATAATATTCATGGAATCCTCAGCTCTGCGGCGGTATCACAACAGCTCAGTGCTATATCCTTCGTGCAGCAGTCGTATGTACAGCTTTTCCGCAATGGTTCTCTTGAAAGCGTCAATGGTGAGATCATCAACGGCAAAAATAAGACAATACCTATCGTCGCCATCGAAAAAGGCATCATAGAACGGCTTCCTATGTACCTTTCTGCGCTCCACGACTTAGGGATCAACACTGCGTGTTACGTAATGATTTCTGTGCTCGGCGTCAAAGATTTTTCTTTGGCGGTAAGCAGCGAAAAAGTTTCGTGGGACGACAGCCGTGAAATCGACCATGATAATCTAATACTTCCTCATGCTATTGTCGATACAACATACGGCGAAGAAGATGTCAAGGAAGCCCTTAAGCCTGCCTTCGATGCTCTGTGGAACAGTGCTGGGTATCCGGGTTCAGTGACCAGTGATCATCGATCAATGATCAATAATAATTGACGTTATGCGCCATCCAAAATGTAGTCTGATAATATTTTTGAGTGATGTAAAAAAGGCACACAAATGTGTGCCTTAGCAGTCTTTTTAGCAACAGTGTTACACGACCTTTCTTATATGAAAGGTTTAGTTCTTCACCAAGTTTTTACGCCGACTTCTTCGAGTTTTTTACTAGTATCTGTAGCGTATTTATCCATAACGTCAGATTTCGTTGATCCTTCGATGAGGATACGCATCTTTTTCCCTGAAGTGAATTTCACGGAGTTACGTGCTGGTATAATGATAGGCACTGAAGCGTTTTTAGGGTTACGGCCAATTTTTTGCTTGCGAAGAACGACTTCAAAGACGCCAAAGTCCCTAAATTCTAGTCTGTCACCTTCTGCTAGGCATTCTGTTATATTATCAAGAAACGCCTGTACAACGGTTCTAACATCTGCTGGGTTGATGTTATTTTTTTGTGCTATATCGTTTATTAATTTCTTCTTTGTCACTGTTGCCATGACATCTTCTCCTTGTTTGTTTAAAATCTAACTATTAACTATGCAATTTTTCTTTAGCGACACGGCATTCTTCTGTTTTTGTCATGCAGTCTAAAGGCGGTACGCCATTTGACGTTATAATACCTTAACTCTTTTATCTTTTGTATTCTTCATCCTTGAACATTTTCTATCAAGGCTTTTTTTAAACTTTTTTTAATCTCTCTCGTATTTTAGGCCTATAATCCTCTTATTGTTATAAGGATTTTACGCTTTTTTCCTGCAGCGATGAGGAACATCCTACCTTCTATTAGGTGTTTTTCTTCGATTATGGTGTTTTCATCTTCGACGACGACATTGTTAACGTATACACCTTTATTTCTTATAAGCCTACGTCCTTCGCCTTTACTTCCGAGGAATCCTGTCTGTACCATGATATCGAGGACTTTTTCCCCTATTACATCTTTGGCATCGGCTTCGGCGCTGGGGATATCTGCGGCGATACTTTCTAGTGTTTTTGCGTCGAGGACGGTCTTTGCCCCTGGCGCTGCTGCTTCTGTGGCTCTCAGTGCTTTTGTTACTCCTTCTTCTCCGTGGACGATACGAGTAACTTCTTCTGCGAGGCGTTTTTGTGCTGTATTGGGGATATAATCGTTATCTTCCATAGAGCTCTCATAGCGGCGTATCTCCTCTAAATCCATGAATGTCAGCAGCTTCATAAGCTTTATGACGTCGTCGTCGTGGATACGTACGAGATACTGATAGAAATCATATGGCTGTAGTTTTTCTGGTGAAAGCCATATCGTCCCTTCCTCACTTTTCCCGAATTTCTTTCCATCGCTACGGTTTAGCAGTGGGAATGTTATCCCTGCGGCTTTTTTCGTCCCTATTTTCCTGATAAGCTCCGTCCCTGCGGTGATATTCCCCCACTGGTCGCTTCCGCCTAGCTGTATAACGATATCTTCATTCTCGGCGAGGTGATAGAAGTCGTACGCCTGAAGAACCTGGTAGCTGAACTCTGTGAAGCTCAGGCCTTCGTCGGAGTTGAGTCTACTTTTGACGCTTTCTTTGGCGAGCATTGTTCCCATACGGAAGTTTTTTCCGATATCGCGTAGGAAAGCTATAAAATTTATGCCGCCGAACCAGTCGAGGTTATTGACGATAAGCGGCTTGGCGACGTCGCTATGTCGTGACAAGACAGTTTCGACATCTTTTGTGATACCAGCGACGTTACGTTTTATAGCTTCTTCATCGAGGAGTACGCGTTCTTTGCTTTTCCCTGAGGGGTCGCCTATCATCCCTGTTGCTCCTCCTATTAATGCTACTGGTGTATGTCCGCATCGTTGAAACCATGCTAATCCGATAAGTGGAACGAGGTTTCCGATATGTAGACTTTCGGCGGTAGGATCGAAGCCTGAATATATTTTTATTGGAGCTTGCAATAGGTCACGGACCTCTTCGCCGGTCATCGCGTCGATGAAGCCGCGCTCTTTCAAAATATCTATAACATTTTCCATATAGCCTTCTCAGGGGTGTAACAATTTCAAGTATAGTATCTTATATACTACTTTATGTCAACATTCAAACGTATCGTGTAATATTTTTTCAAGAAAAAAAGAAAAAAAATATTTGTTTTGTTATAATACCCATGATTGCGACCTATACTTTACCATAGGGTTTTTGCTGTGGTACAGGTGCGAAGATGAAAGACGAGCAAATGTTAAAACATTCGCGAGGACAGAATCAAAAATGTCGAGAGTGCCACTATTTTACGCATGCGTCGAAAGCTTGAGAAGAAGCTTTCCGAAGAGAAAAAGCTATTCACCGAAGAGGCTCTTAAAAAAGCGTCTTATTCTATGCGCATGTGGATAACGCGTCATGCGGGCAAGCGTATCAGCCTCAAAGACAAAGACATAAAGCTCTTCGACAACAATAAGCATACTGCCAAAATTTCTAGCCGTTATATCAACAAACTCCGGAAACAGATATCAATGATCAACTGATGTTACGCGCTACCGATTTTTTTACCACAGAATTTCTCAGGGCGGCCTGCCGCCCCTGCAATAAAAAATAACAAGCCCCATTTTTACCACAGAGGGAGAAGAGAGGAATCACAGAGTTTCACAGAGAGCGCCCACTGCGCAGAGAGCGCGCAGCGGACGCACAGCTGTCGCCATTGTCGTTGATTGTACTTCCTTTCTTTGTTTTTCCTATAGCAAACGTAAAGATACAATCTTACTCTTACGACAACGGCGAGAGGGGGCACTGCCGTGTCCAGGTTTATTCAATGTTCAATGAAAAAGGGGTCTGGGGGAAATTCCCCAGCCATATTCTTTTCTTCTCTGTGTTCTCCGTGGCTCTGTGGTGAAAAATCCTATTCCGAAATTCCTTCTTAATAATGACTATCGCGTAAGGTCACTGAAATGCGGTGTAGCCGCATTAAAATGGATTTATTGTGTCGATGAAGGAATGTTTTATATCGAACGTATCGGCGAGGTGTTTTCCTAGGGCTTGAGGTCCTACACGTTCTGTTGCTGTATGTCCTAATGCGCAGAAGTTTATTTTCTCTTCGTGTGCGATGTTCCAGATATATTCGTCGAAGCTTCCTGTTATGAAACAATCGACTTCTGCCTTTATTGCGTCGGATATGTTCCCGTGGGCGCCTCCAGACACTATTGCTGCTGTTGATACGGTTTCTTTTCCGCCCAATGCTGTTGCCGCGTTGTGTCCGTAATATTCTTCTAGTTTTTCTATGAAGGCCTCGCGGCTTATGGCGTCGAAAGCACCTTGTACGCCTATGGCAGTGCCATTATACACGCCGAACGGTTCGAGATCTTTCATGCCGAGGTCTTTCGCTGCCTTCCAGTTGTTGCCGTATTCTTGGTGCATATCGAGAGGAAGATGATAACCTATTAGTGTAATGTTGTTTTCGATGAGGAGTCTAAGTTTTTCTCTTTTTACTCCTTCGACGCTCATGGTGTCAAATTTCCAGAACATGCCGTGGTGTACGACGAGGGCGTCGACGCCAAGATCTACGGCACTTTGTATCGTCGGCAAGCTTGCTGAGACGGCAGTGGCGAAGGTTTTTATCTCTTTAGAGCCTTCGACTTGTATGCCGTTGGGGCAATAATCTTCGACGGGAGTGCTTTCAAGAAGTTGTGTAAGATACTGATAAAATTCTTGTAATGTAATCATGGCAATGGTAAAGGTTTAGTTATATATTTTGTTAGAACATATATCACATCAAAAGAGACACAAGCAAGGACATAATGGATATCAAAGAACTATTAGGGACGGAGTCAGCGGCGCTCATCGAAGATGGCATGGTTGTTGGCCTTGGGACTGGTACAACAGCGACGGCTTTCATCGAGAGCCTTAGCGAGCGTTGCCGTGGCGGCCTCAGAATCACTGCAGTAGCGACGTCAGAAGCAACGGCAGATCTTGCGCGGTCGCTAGGGATCACTCTTGTTAGCATCGAGGATGTTGACAACATTGACATCGTTGTCGACGGTGCCGATGAAGTCGACGACAATAAGCGTATAATAAAAGGCGGTGGCGGAGCGCTTCTTCGCGAGAAAATCGTCGCTACTATGAGCAAAAGGGTTGTAATCATTGTCGAAGAAGACAAGCGCGTCGAGAATCTCGGTGCTTTCGGCCTTCCTGTTGAGATAGTACCTTTCGGATACAAAGCCACGATAGAAAAACTTGTCTCTCTAGGTTATTCCGCGGAACTTCGTAATGATAACGGAGAAGCTTTCGTCACTGATGGTGGAAATTATATCGTCGACATTACTTTCGATGAACCTTTGCGTTCCCCTGAAGATGACAACATTAAAATCATAAGCGTCGTAGGCGTCATAGAGACGGGGTTTTTCTTCGGTATTGCTGACGCTATCTTAGTAGGATATCACGACGGACACACTGAAATTATATAAGGAACTATCATGGAAACAGCGCTGACTCCCCTTACTTTCGAGAAGATACTACAAACAAAGACGTATACTGCAATAATTATTAAAGCTCCGACGAAGAGTTTTGCCATATACGTCGAACCTACTGTTGGAATGCATATACAGTCTTCTATGCTCGACACCAAGAAACCGCGTCCACACACTCACGATATGATGACGATGATCTTCAAAGGTCTTGGTGTCAAGATGAAACATGTCGTTATCAACGACCTCCAGGATTCTATCTACTATGCTCGCATGGTTCTAGAACAGACGTTCGAAAGTAGCGCTAGACATATCGTAGAAGTCGACGCCCGGCCCAGCGACTGTATAACTCTCGCCCTTTTTAATAATATCCCTGTCTTCTGCACGCAGAATGTCGTAGATAATGCTCTTGCTTTTGAGGAATAAAAGAATAGCGTATAGTTATAGTGCATAGCGTATAGCAGTAAAAGTTAGAATATTTCTACCTATCCGCTAAACGCTATAACTATACGCTATTAAAAGGTTCTTCCATGATATAGCAGCTGCCGCATACGACGACGATGTCGTTATGTTTTCGTGCTGATGTTATAGCGTGCTGCATTGTTTCTGCTATTGTTGGGTGCTGTCTTTCTATTGTGACTGCATATTCGTCAGCTACGGCTTTAAGGGTTTTGGTCGTAACGCATCTGCTATTATTTCCTGCGACGAGATATAATGCGCAGGTATTTTCGGCGACGACTTTCATGCATTGTTTAATATCTTTATCGGCTGAGAGCCCCACCACAGCGCGAATACTTCTTTCTGGGTAGCTCCTATGTAGTGTTTTGAATAGTCGTTGAAAACCATCGGGGTTATGTGCGATATCGAAGACGACGGTAACGCCATCGACATCCTTAATATCGAAGCGGCATGGCAGTGTTGCTTTCAGACCTTTCTTTATTGAGGTCATAGAAATTTTTAGCTCTTCTAGGGCTTTTTGTGCTATGGCGTTGTTTTCTTCTTCGACGTCGTTATAATTCCCTACGACCTCTATTACTGGCGCTTCTATTTTCTTTGCAATATCTTGTATTCCCATCGAAAGCGCCTTAGGCCCCAGCACCAATGATGTTTTGGCTTTTATTATCCCAGCTTTTTCGTATGCAATATCGGCGATGGTATTTCCGAGGTATGCCGTATGGTCGATGCTTATCGACGTTATCACCGAGAGTATCGGCGTTATAACATTCGTGGGGTCGAGTCTCCCTCCTATTCCTGCCTCTATAACGGCGATGTCGATATTTTTCATCGCGAAATAATATAATGCCAATGCTGTTGTTATCTCGAAGAAAGTAGGTTCTATGTTGTTCTCTTCGCATACTGTTAATATCTTCGAAGCTATTGTTACGACGTCATCTTCGGAGATTTTTGCACCATCGACGACGATGCGCTCTCTGTAGCATGATATATGCGGCGATGTAAATGTCCCTACAGAATAACCATCACAATACAACGCTGCTGCTATTTTTACTGCAGTGGATCCTTTGCCATTAGTTCCTGCGATATGGACGGCTTTGAAGGAGTGTTGTGGATTTCCTAGCAAAGACGACATCCGTGATATCGTCTCGAGGCTTGTTTTGCGATCTTTACGAGCACCGAAGGAGAAGATTTTTTCTACTGTCGTCTTATAGTCCACTATAGTTCCTTCATTTTTTTTAGGAAGTGGTTATATAAGATATCGAACGTCTCTTTTCCCACCCACGAAGACCCCAGGAAGTTCTTTGGCTTAAGTTCTTCGCTGTGGTAGTCCGAGCCTCCAGTGACAATAAGTCCTCTATCTTCGGCTTTAGTCACCCAATAATGTTCTTGTTCTGGCGTCAGTGAGGCATAGTATCCTTCTATGCCATCGAAGTCTTTCTTCATCACCAAGTCTGCGACTTTTGGCGGTGTTATAAGGTGTGGGTGTGCTAGGATTGCCAATCCTCCAGCATCGCGGATGACTTGTATCATTTTCTCTACCGGCGATGCTTTAAGCGTCACGAAGCACTTCCTTCCATCACCGATATAACGTTTGAAGGCTTCGTTTGTTGTGGCGACATATCCGTTTTCTACCATAGCGATGGCGATATGTGTACGTCCGAGAACGGTATCACCTTCGGCATGGAGTTCTATAGGCATACCTTCTTTTCTTAGAAGTTCGAGTATTGCAGCGTTACGGTCTTCGCGATAGCTTATATGTTTCTGGCAATATTCTTCGATTAGAGGGTTTGGCATTGGAAATCCATATCCAAGGACGTGTACATTGACGCCTTGGAAGTTTGTAGAAAATTCCACTCCTGTAAGGAGTTTCATGCCGTTTCGCTCTGCGATGTCTAAGGCGCCGGGATATGCGGCGACAGTGTCGTGGTCTGTTATTGAAAGCCCACGAAGTCCTCGTTCTGCCGCTAGGGCGATGAGTTCTTCTGGTGTCGACACACCATCGGAGCATGTCGAGTGGCAATGTAGGTCGGCGTACGATGGTATTATTATCATAGTTCCTCTCGCTGGTATGGGATATAACGTATTTCTTCTTCTAGAACGACGTCATAATATTTTTTCACCTGTTTTTTTATCGTAGCGATTAGGGCAAAGACATCTTCACACGTCGCGCCTCCTTCGTTTACGATGAAGTTGGCATGAACGTTCGACACCCTTGCGCCTCCGACTTTGGCACCTTTCATAAAGCTCCCTTCTATAAGAGCTCCTGCAGACAATGACGCTGGATTGCGGAAGACACACCCTGCTGAGCGCTCTCCCCACGGCTGTGTTTCTTTACGGTATCGTACTATTTCGTTCTGTTTATTAAAAGCTTGTGGGTCGTGTTTCAAAGAGAGCGTCGCCGCCACGACGGCGCCGGGGATTTTCTGCAGCGAAGAATGTCGATATCCGAAGTCGATCTCTTCTTTTTTATATAGCGAGGATTCTCCTTTTTCGTCGATATGTACGACGTCGACAATAACGTCGCTGACATCGCTTCCTGCTGCGCCGGCGTTCATAGCTACGGCGCCTCCTACCGTCCCTGGTATCCCTGCTGCGAATTCTAGCCCTGACAGCCCCATCTTCGAAGCTTCTATTCCTAGCAGTGCGAAGCTATACCCTCCTCCTACTGTGAAGACACCATCGGCATGCTCTATGAATGTTATCTTATTGACGATGATGACGCCGTCGAAGCCGCGGTCGTCGAAGAGGCAGTTAGACCCTTTTCCTAGGATGATATATCTTAATTTGTTGTCGTAGCAATACCGCAAGGCCTCTTGCATTTCCTCGACAGAAGAAACTTCAACACAATGGCGTGCAGGTCCGCCGATGCCGAATGTCGACATCGTACTCAGTAGCACGTCGTTGTTGAAATCTTCTGGGAGCTGCATTGATATATCCTGTCGAGTATTATCTTATATAATATAATACGAGATATCGAGCAAAAGCGATACAAAAAAAATTATTTATCGTCAAGATCGCCAGGACAATGCTTACGGCATACAGCGTCGAGGATGGCGTTGACAAAAGACACAGACTCCGACGTGCTGAACTTACGGCACAAGCGTATAGCTTCTGCTAAAGCGACTTTTGCTGGGATGTCTTCATCATAAAGAATTTCGTATATAGCGAGGCGTAAGATATTGCGCTCTGCGCGTTGTATACGCTCGAAGTCGTAATCGACAGAAGTCTTTGTGATGATCTCATCGATATGCGACATCTTAGAAGATATCATCTCTACAACATCTCGTGCTGCATGGACATCTTTTCGTGTAACCTTAAGCTGTTCCATGACAAGCGCTGTTATGTCATCACCGATGCCCTCGCCGACATCATGGGCGAAGAGCATCTGAAAAGCTATTTCTCGGGATTTTTTCTTTGGCAGCATAATAATCTATTCGTTGTTGTTTATTAAGATGATAACAGAGAAAGCGGTTTATTTGCCAGAACTTAAGCAGACAATGTATTCAAATTAATTTCAACGCCATCGTCTTGATATATGTCTTTATGTTGGACGTATATCCTACGGAGGCGTGATTTATTATCGAATTGTAGGATAAACTCCAGCCACCCGTTACGGAAGTAATAGGAATATACGGAATTATATGCGAAGACATCCTTTCTTACAGCACCGTTAAAAACTGCTTCGGCTTTTTCTCTAGGCATAAAGCGTTTTAGGCGTTTAGGGCGGATTTTTGGACTTATAAGGAAGCGCATAAGATCTTCGAAAGCGATCTTTTTTTGCGGGAGATCGATGCCCAAAGCAAGGGAAATATCCGCAGGCAACGACACTGGATAGTACCATCGCATCCGCAGAGTAGAAAAAAGCTCTAAGATCTTCAGCATGTTATTATTACATCGGCGTCTGCCGCCATTATTATAATTAATCTTCTAACAATCTCAGTTAAAATTGTATCTTTCTCTTTTAAAAAAAGCAATGGTATTTTCATACTTTTTCATCTTTTTTCTTTATTCTTTTAGCGACATTGAGTTGCGATGATATTGTACTACCTTCGAAATTCTCAAGAAATTATGTAGTTGCTTTTATTACTGTGATCTATTAATATTATTTTTAGTATCATACGTCGTAGATTGGCTCTATCTTGTGGTTTATAGTCCTAGATTGTGCTTTTTGTGGTGATACGTACAAAAAAAAGCAATGAAGGCACAGGGTTATATCGCGTCATGTTATTGGGACTTTTCCAAGCTTTGATACCGTTCTTTGAGATAGTGACTATCGCTATCTTGTTCAACTTCCTGCTTTCATTTTTCTGGAACACTCGTGCCATGGACCTTGCTTTTGGGTTTTTAGCGTTCCTTCTTATTTTTGTCTTGGTGAGCTGGCTCAACCTCCCTGTTTTGGAGAAGTTGATGTTCCAGATTGTAAATGTTGCTGTTTTTGCTATCCTTATCATCTTCCAGCCGGAGCTACGCCTTGCCCTTGCCAAGCTGAGTTTCAAGAGCAAGAAATACCGTGCTAGCACTGAGTTCGAGCATTTCCTTGAGAACATTGCCTTTTCGGTATACCGTCTTGCGGAGAAAAAGGTCGGCGCTCTTATTGTCCTTGAAAACCAAGAGACTCTCGACGAATACGTCAAAAAGTCTGTGGTTCTCAATGCTGACTTTTCTTCGGAGCTTTTAGAGTCGGTATTCATGACGACGACGCCTCTCCACGACGGTGCTGTCATTATAAGGAATTCAACGATACTATCGGCAGCGACGATATTACCTTTAGCGGAAGACACTTTTCAGGTTACGAAGTCTATGGGAACGCGTCATCGTGCTGGCCTTGGGATGAGTCAGACCTCCGACGCTATCATCATCGTCGTCTCCGAAGAGAGCGGCAAAGTATCTCTCGCCCGTGAGGGTATTATGACACGCGGCATCAAAGTCGACCGTTTCAAAGGGATTTTACGCAGTGTTTTCACCGTCCCTCATAGTATGACGACTACTCTGCCGAAGAAAAAAACTTTACCGCAATATCTTATGTCACGTTTCACAAACAATACCACGAAAGAAAGTGAGGGTTCCAAAGCATGAAGCTTTCTATCAGAGAATTCCTTACTAGAAACTGGAAGCAATATATTATCTCGTTGATCGCTGCGGTGTTTGTATGGTCGCTCGTCAATCATTCTATAACGACGACGCGTACCATCCCCAACGTACAGATTAAGATCATCAATCTTCCCGAAGACAAGACGTCGAAGAAGCTGCTTCCTTCTGGCCATCTTATGCAGCGCATATCGCTGACGATCAAAGGTAGGAAGTCCATCCTCGAAAAGCTCAAGCCCGAAGACCTCGAGATCGTCCTCGATGCTTCTGATAAACCCGACGACTGGCTTATCGACATCGACAAGAAGAACCTCGTCAGCAAGAACCCTGACATCGATCTTGTCCACAACATTTCTACTGTCCACCACAACGAGCTTTTCATCAGGCTCAGCAAGCTTGTCACCGAAGAGATTGAGATACACATACGTTCTCCTATCGGCGAGCCTCCTCCTGGCTACCAATGGCTTGACGTATGGCCACAAGACCTGAAGTATACTGTCAGCGGTCCTAAAGAAGAGGTTTTGGACTTCAAAAGCAAGGGAACTTCTCTTGTCTTCGATCTTGGCAATATCAGCAAAGACGACCTCGACGAGCTTGAAACCGACGAGCATCCTTTCCGCAAAGACGAGGTCGTTTATTATGTCCCTGACTCGTGGAAACATATATCCGTTCCTTTCTATCATGGTTCTCGCGTCCCTGTTGACACTCCAGAAGCTGAGAAGCTTCAGATAACGTTTTTAAAGAAACAGTTCATCCCTATTGATAGGAACATACCACTACGAGTATTTTTTCCTACCGAGCATATTTCTTCGTTAAACCCCGAAAATTGTTCTTTTGCCGAGGGTGAAATCGTTTCAAAAGGTAGAGGCGTATCATATCTTACTATTCCTCTTTTTGCTGGAAATGTCAGTAAGCTTTTCCTCGACATTGTAAGTGACAACATTGAGCTCTTCATCATAGCGGCTCCTAATGAAGAGCGCGAGACGTTGCGGTGGACGATACAATTTATCGACGTTATTTCTATGGAAAACAAATATGTTTCTATGATGATGGACGACAGCATCAGGATGAAGGATTTGACATTGCCTAGGCACCTCCGCGAAAAGCAGCTACGCGATCGCTTCAAAAAATACATGGGAGACCTGGAATTTTACAAAGCCAACGAAAATTCTTTCCGTCTTGACGCCAGGCTTCAGGACGACAGCATCATCCTCAAAGACGTTTCTGGTGTAGGTCTTGGGCAATGACGAACGTCGTCCTGTTAAAGAGCAATGTTGCCAATCGTGGTGGCGTTGAGAAATACACATCACGCCTTGCTGATGCTTTCGCTGATCGTGGATGTACAGTGACGGTATTGACCTCTGGCGAGCCACCGTCATCGTCGGAGAAGGTATCGTATGAGATCGTCTCCAAGAGACGTTTCCTATCATATTATGACATCGTATCTTTCGACAGAGGGTGTATGTCATGGCTCGGCAGCAATGGATATGATGTTGTCTTCGGGATGGACCGTCACAGCTTCCAGACGCACTATCGTGCCGGCAATGGCGTCCATGCTGCATATCTTGACAGGCGCCGTGCTACGGCTTCTTCGTTGAAGCGCCTTTCTTTTGCTGTAAATCCCCTTCACAGAAAAATTCTTTCTTTAGAGAAGTCTACATACGAAGGGAAGTCCTTGCGCCGTCTTTTCACAAACTCTGCTATGGTCCGCGACGAAATTTTGTCATACTATACCGTCAACCCCAAAAAAATCTCCGTCATACATAATGGCGTAGAATGGTCTGAGATGGGTAATGCCTTTGACTTATGGCCTTCGGAGCGTTGTAAGCTATTAAAGCGCTTCGGCGTTACCGACGAATCATATCATTTCCTTTTCGTCGGCGGTGGTTTTAAGCGCAAGGGTCTCGACCTTCTGCTTAGGGCGCTGTCATTATTGCCACGCCGTGACTTTGTTCTTTCTGTCGTCGGTGCCGACAAAAATCTTAAAGAGTTTTCTTCCCTTGCCGAAGATCTTGGCATTGGCAGCAATGTACATTTCTTTGGCGCTCGAGATGATGTCATAGACTTCTACAAAGTCGCCGACGCTCTTGTTATACCTTCGAACTACGATCCTTTCGCTAATGTCACCGTCGAAGCTCTTGCTATGGGGGTTTTTGTCGTGACGTCGAAGAGCAATGGCGGCCATGAAGTTATTACAAGCGATACTGGAGCTATCCTCGAAGACCTTTATGATGCCGAAGGTTTCGCTGCTACTCTTGCTATGGCGATGGAACGCCCCAAGACGCCATCGCAGGCCTCGGCGATACGTAATAGCGTCAAACATCTTGACTTTTCTCATCAGCTTGATACTATAGTCACCGAAACACTCGAAACCATGTGAACTTTGCTATGATCTCTACAATAAAGTATGCAATCTCATACTCGCTGCTGCGGTGTGTCATCTTTCCGTTGTCACTGCTGCCATACTCTATGTTGCGATCCCTTGGGAGGTTTATCGGTACGGCGGGGTATCTTTTCGCCAAGAAACACCGTAAACAGACCCTTAACAACCTTGCCTTGGCACGCAGTCTCGACCTTTCGAATGACGACGCCCATACCATAGCAAAAGAGTCGTTTCAGAATCTATGTGTTGTCACTCTTGAGTTGTTTCGCCTTGGAAGGCGGCGTTGTCTCGACGATATTATCTCGTGCGAAAACCCTAAGGTCTTGGAACGCCTTTGTTCCGACGAAAAGGGCTTCGTAGTTTTCTGTGCACACCAAGCTAACTGGGAGCTTACCTTCCTACACATGTCGTCATATGGCTATGGTGTCGGCATCGGCAAGCCTCAGAAAAACCCTTTTTTATACCGTTGGCTTCTTGGCATCAGGGAGATGTTCGGCGGCACCATCGTAGACCATAAAAACGCCTTGTCACCATGTGTAAAAGCTTTGAAACAAGGACATCTTGTCGGGATCGTCGCCGACCAGGGCTTCCCTGAAAGTTCATACTCCACAGATTTCTTCGGGACAAAGGCATCTTCTTCTATGGCCCCGGCCCTTCTCGCCTATAAAGCTGACGCGAACCTTTGTGTCGCTACGATATACCGCAACGACAGCGGAAACTATACTATCAGATACTCTGAGCCTATCGTCCCCGACACCTCAAAGCCTTTCAAAGAAGAAGTCCCTGCTATTATGGACGACGCCATTAAAATCGTCGAAAAAGGCATCAGCGAACACCCGGGGCAGTGGTTGTGGCAGCATAAGCGTTGGAAACAACACCAACATCACCATGCGAAAAGGCAATATCGCTATGATACTGTCGGCATCGTCATGCCAAAAGAACGTAAGTTCTTCGACATCGTAAATAAAGCACTTCCACTTTTCAGGGCGATATATCCCAAAGGTATGTTCTCCATTATGGTCCCCGAAGAATATCGTGAAGAGGTTTCTTTCGACGGTGCCAAAATACTCCCCTACAAAACGATAAGCGATGCCCTCATCGACGACTACTTCCTGCAGATAGTCTTCGACTTCTCCGGCGCCGACAGCGTCGTAGGCCACTACAAACGCTTCTCTATAGCTGGAGCTATCCCTTTAAAAAGCATGGTAGAAAAAACACTGTCGCACGAATATTTCCTCGAAGACCTTGCCACTACAATCATCGAAAGCCACAGGACAAAAGCAGAGGTTTTTAGCGACATCGGACACTCCCCCAAAATAAACCCTATCTTCCCACTAGAAGCCTGATCAGTGACCAGTGAACAATACTTACTTTTAATTGATCATTGATCATTGATCATTGAAAAATGACTTATGAGGCTCAGCGCCATAAGGGATGCTGTATCGGTACGTAGGATGTTATTGTGGAGTTTAACGCCTATAGCGCCAAGGTCCCGCAATATCTTATCTTCTCCATCGGAAAAACCGCTCTCGGGTCCTACTGCGAAGATAATATCGCCGTCGCCACGATCTTCCCATGCTTTTGAAAGCAAAGGCGCTGTAGGGTCTATGTCGCCGAAAAATATAGTGCCGTCGATGCCATTCCATTTGCTGATCGGTGGCATCTCGACGACGTCAGGAAGCCACAACCTGCCGCATTGTTTCATAGCAGAAACCATCACCGTCGTGATACGACGGCGCTGATTGTCGCTTATAGACTTTTTCTCGCTCCTGTCTCCGTGGAACAGCCACAAAACCGACATCCCCAGCTCCGTACCTTTTTCAAGGATAATGTCGAGACGGCTTAACCGCGGCATCGCCTGCGCCAATATTACCTGCGGCGTAGGCCTTTCGAAAAACTCTACGCTCTTGATGGCGAGTGATGCGTGACGTTTTGTCACGGCATCAATGGTTGCGGTGGCGAGGTAACCCTTGCCATTGACGACCTCGACGGTGTCGCCGACGCCGCAACGCATAGCCTTGGTAAGGTGGGTGAATTCCTGGCCTTCCACGACGATATTATCACCTTCGACAAGAGTGCTATCGACAAAAAAACGATCTGCTGGCATAGTCTGTTCCTATGATACTTTTACTATATAATATACGATACGCCCTTATCAGCACAATAGTTACTATGCTGCTGACGACGTCGCTATTAGCGTCTTCTGAATCATATGGCACGGAAATATCGCTAGAGCATGCAACTACCGCCGAAGAGATACAGTGGGGTCTTATGGCCCGCGAAACGCTGCCAGACAATACAGGGATGCTTTTCTCCTTCAAAAAAAAACAGATACAGACAATGTGGAGCTTCGGATGTCTGTTCGACATATCGGTAGCTTTCCTCGACGACAAAGGCACCATCACAGAAATTCACACACTGCGGGCATTTCCCGAGAAGATGGACCCATCGCGTCCTGTCAACACCCTCCAAGACCTAAAAAAATACTATTACAATGACCCTATCGTCGTGTTTTTCAATAAAAACAATATATCGTCACATAAGAAGACACGCTATGCATTAGAGGTTATGTCTGGCTGGTTTGATGACAATAACATCACCGTCGGGGATAAGCTTTTATGGGAAAAAAAATCTCCTCAAGGTGTTATAATATCAGAGCATTGATTGTTTGACTTTTATCACATCAAAAAAATAATATAGTGGAAAACAGTCAGGAGGCTCCTTATGACGTCATATATCGAAACAGAAAAACGCGCTCGCGTAGCACGAGGATTATCGAATGGAATCTTTTTCTTCGGCCTTGCAATAATACACTACTTCAACAGGTGGTGGCCTGACATCATGCTTCTCTTCGCCATACAGTTTTTCATACGCTTCGGCTTCCAGAAGAAGATCGTCACCTGCATAACTAGTGTCGTTGTAACGCTAGGGATATATTTTCTAGTACGTTTTGGGGAGATATTCCCGCATCTGCAGGTGTCTCCTGCTGTGATCGTTTTCGTCGGCATAGGGATTATAACGTTGATACGTGGCTTTTCCGGTAAAGACAACAGCACAATACGCTCTATCGTCGTAGAAAAGCGCGGCGAAGAAAACCAATAAAATTATACGAGCTGTACAACTTCGTAAGCTTTTGGAATTGATGTCATAAGGCGCGATAATTGCATTCTAGACTCATGAAGAACATCAGAACAAAGACGATGAAGAAATAAATCTGTTTCCTTAAGTTTTTCTCTAATGTCTTCTGCTTCCCTAACTATCGCCTCTTGCCATCTATCAGCAACACGAAGAACCTGTTCTGAAGCTAAAATCTCAGTATAATCACAAGGTTTTCTTGTGTCACAATATGCCAACACATTCATAGGATATGTTGTTCTATATTCTTCCATTGGAACAGCAACAACACTGTTGAATAACGATTTCGCTGCTGAAACATCGTAAAAAGTAACAGTCTGCTCTTCCTTAGCTACGTAGATTTCCTCAGGAGCACACTCCACAACATCAGCTTTAGCAGTAACATATATTCTTTCTACCATCGTATTACCTCATAATAATTTGTATATATAATACAACAATATACCCTTATAAGTCAATTGTTTACTTGCTTTTTTAGGCTATACCATGGTATGCTTTTTGATATTATGGACATATATAGTACTACACTACCAGCACTAGAAGAATGGCTCGTCGCCAACGGAGAAAAACCCTTCCGCGCCAAGCAGATATTCCAATGGCTCTACGAGAAAAACGCCTCTTCGTGGGAAGATATGAGCAACGTCAGCAAAAGCCTCCGCGATGCTCTCTCCGAAGATTTCAGGATCTCAACAATATCGCCAGCAAATACCGTCGACTCCAACGACGCCGAGACGGCAAAATACCTGTGGAAACTCGACGACAACCTCATGGTAGAATCCGTCCTTATATCTTCAGAAAAACGACGTACGGTATGCGTCTCGACACAAGTCGGATGTCCAGCACGTTGTGCTTTCTGCGCTTCAGGACGTAAAGGCTTCTTCAGGAACCTGACAACAGCAGAAATCGTCGAACAGGTCGTCGCCATCGACACCATCCTCAACGAAAAAGACGAGCGCGTGTCACACGTCGTCTTCATGGGAATGGGCGAGCCCCTAGAGAACTACGACGCCGTCATCGCAGCAATACGTCTATTCATCGACCCCAATGCCCTCGCCCTATCACAGCGCCGTATAACAGTGTCTACCGTCGGTGTCGTAGAGAAAATATACGCCCTCGCCGAAGAAGGCCTAAAAGTCAACCTCGTCCTATCTCTCCACGCACCAGAACAAACCCTCCGCACAAAGATAATCCCATACGCAAAACGCTACGACCTCAAAGATATCCTCAAAGCCATGGACCACTATTCCTCCACAACAAAACGCGATATAACATACGAATATACCCTCCTCCGCGATATCAACGACTCCCCCGCCGACGCCAAAGCCCTAATCGCCCTACTACGCCACCGACAATGCACAGTAAACCTCATCCCATACAACGCCGTAGAAGGTCTCCCATACCAACGACCACCCTCCAACACAATAAAACACTTCTACGACACCCTAACAAAACATAAAATAATAACGACCTGCCGATATACCAAAGGTGATGACATCAACGCCGCATGCGGCCAACTAGCGTTAATGGCGAGGGCCCTGCCCTCACCGCTCCCGCCAGAGGAGAAGTTCTCCTCTGGGCTCCCCATGTAGGCGACAAAGAAAAGAACAAAGGCGAGACGCTTTTGCTCTTTTGTTTTGCCGAGGGTTTGCAAAGGGCTCGCTCTTTGCCGCGGATTGTTAAGGTCGCGGAGGCCTTGACATTGTGGCGGACTTATTGGAGCCGTAGGTTTGCACAGCGTGGGCGATGTTTTTGCGGGCATTTGGGAAGGTATCTTCGATGTCTGTGATGATATCGTCGACTTTTTTTCGTAGGGAGTTCTGGCCGACGGGGCATTGGCATGTTATGCGGTTGAAGCCGTGTTGTTTTGCGAAGGTTTTTATATCGTTTTCTGCGACGTATATTAGGGGGCGCACTATTGTGACGCCATATTTTTTCATGAGCAGCTTGGGGAGGTTTCCGGCGAACTCTCCTTTGTGGAGCATATTCATCATAGTGGTTTGGATGTTATCATCGCGGTGGTGTCCGAAGGCTATCGTTGTTGTTCCGGCTTCTTTTGCGGCGTCGAATATTAGCGAGCGACGTTCTCGCGAGCATCTGTAGCATTCGAGGTTCTCAAGGGTTTGTGTGGAATGACAGACGATGAAGTTGACGTCGAGTTCGCGGCATACTGCTCGTAGCATATTTTCGTCTACGCCGGCACCGCAGGAATATTCTCCGGCGACGTATATTGCATGGATTTTTATGTCGGGAAATCCACGGCCTATTATTGCTTTTAGCATATATAGTAGCGTCATGCTATCTTTTCCGCCGCTGAGGGCGACGGCGATGCTGTCGATTCCTTCGATGATAGCAAAGTCGTATAGGGCTTTACGCATAGTGCTTTCGATCTTTTTCCCGCACTGTTTCCATGGTGGTGTCGCGATGGGTATCATACTCTTATCCTTCTGATATTCAATTCGTTTGCATTATAATACTTGGGCTGTTATTTTATTACCATAAACAGTTTTATTGAGGGTGTTATTATCGTGGCAAAGAAATTAAATCGTAATAGTCCGTGTCCTTGTGGGTCTGGAAAGAAATACAAGAAGTGCTGCTGGGATAGCGACCAGAAGAAAGAGCTTGGCGACCGCAAGCTTTCTAATATGGTCTCGGAAAACAACCCGTACTGTAAAAAGATGGGCGGAATATTCTCAAATTTGAAGAATATGAACAAAAGCCTCAAAGAACTTCAAGAAGAAGCCAAAAATCTTCCTGAAGAATCCCCTGACGACCCTTCCGAGATGTCCGAACTTAAGAAGATCATCACAAAAGGATAGAAATTAGGGTCAAAACCTCTTGTATAAAATACTACAATTTTGCTATAACGTTACTTCTTACCAATGCTGGTGTAGCTCAACTGGTAGAGCATCCGACTTGTAATCGGACGGTTGTGGGTTCAAGTCCTTCCGCCAGCATCATTACATCTTGAGAACGACTCAGTGTCGTCACTTTTTTGGGGGTGTCGCATAGTGGCCAATTGCGGCGGACTGTAACTCCGCTTCCTTACGGATACGTTGGTTCGAATCCAACCGCCCCCATCGATTGAAAAGCAGAATCGAAAGGTTCTGCTTTTTCATCTCCTCAAACACCTAATATTTCCGCTTACCTTTCATCACTGATTTAGTCATCTTGCCAAAAGCCTTATCCTTCTTTCTTTTTTCAAGGTAAGACATTTTATTAAAGTCCGACTCTTTTTGCATTTTTACATAATTTTCATACCGATTCTCAGCCAGATCACCTTTTTTGAGAGCTGCCAATATTGCACACCCTTTTTCATTGGTGTGAGAACAGTCTGTAAATTTACATTGCTGAGCCAGCTCTAGCACCTCAGAAAATGTCTCATCAAGACCAATATCAACAGACATACTGCCCAGCTCTCTCATTCCGGGAGTATCTATAAGCAAAGCTCCGTTCTTTATCTGTACTAATTCTCGACTTGTTGTAGTGTGCCTACCTTTGCAGTGTTTTTGGCTTAAAGTCTGTGTATTAAACTGCTCGCTACCTAAAAGGCTGTTTAAAAGGGTCGTTTTTCCAACTCCCGATGAGCCAAGCAGACAATAACTCTGCCCTGGCAGCAACGAATCCTTAATTGCATCCGTATTTTCTTTCTTCATGTTGCTAAAAGGCACTACTGTCGTATGAGGAGTGATTCTTTGAATATCTTTCTTCACTTCCTCAACCTTATCTTGAGATACCAGATCACACTTGCTGAGTAGTATTACCGGAACGATCCCACTCTCGTTTACCATTACCAGGTACCTCTCCAATCTTCTAAGATTTAGATTGAGATCTGTCGATTGCATGATAAGAGCGATATCGATATTCGCTGCTATCAGCTGAAAATCCACCAGCTTCCCCGCGGTTTTTCTTTTTAGCAAAGTTTTCCTCGGCAGCACTCCATGGATTCTCGCATAGGAGTCATTGTCACAAAAATCAACATATACCCAGTCACCCGTTGTAGGAATGTCCAAAGAAGAGCTTGATCGATAAGATAAATTTCCTGACAGCTCAGCAAATGTTTCTCTATGGCCCTTTGTTACGATATAGCTATCTTTGTGCACTGATACGACACGCGCGATTTCATGGGTAGCAGCCTTATCAGCATCAACATGAGTGCGAAACCAATCATTATACCCTATACGTTCTAAGTCGTTCATATTTTTTTTTTACATTCCTTGTGGTAAAGCATACTTTTAATTCGATGAACGCATCGAAACTCCTGATTGCTACACAATGATGTTAATTTAAGCATCGGATAGCAATGTTACTTTTCTCAGTAGAAGAGATCGACACTAGTCTTTAGCATAACAGTTATTCTATCGCCAGAACAACTAAAAATCAAGGATCCTACCGGCCCCTCGGTCCCAATCTCTCGTATTTGAATTGAACATTACTGAAACTAATATATCTTTATGCCGCTAGTAATTCAAAATTCGTAAACGGGTGCTGCCGAACAGCAATTCCCCTTGGGGTATAATTGACTGAAAATCGAGAGCCTGTAACTCTGGCGTTCGTAGAGTTTTCCCCAGTCAAAAGTTCTGAACCTGCCCAACCTCCCCCATCCATACTAAAAAAGCAGAACTTTTAGTTCTGCTTTTTTAGTATGAATACTTGCACCCCATTTTACTTGACAGCATACTAGCAATATTTGAAATAATCTTATGATTCAACTATGTTGAGAAGTTTAGTAAAAGCTAATATTGCTGGTTTTTGACCAAGAGGTAATCGTATTACATCAAGAACTTTATGATCTTGTAATATTTTCAAAATTCTTGCGGCAGTAGGCTTTGGAATTTTTGCTCTTTTCTTAAAATCTGAAGATGAAATGATGGGACTTGAAAATAATGTTTCTAATGCAGCTATAGCGTATTGAGACCGTGTCCACTCCGCAACCTGTTCTTTCATTTTATCATACAACTTTAATATAGTGAGCGCTTTCTGTGAGTTTTTTTCCGACTCAAAAGCAATAGCCTTTAAGAAAAAACGTATCCAACCTACCCAATCTCCTTTCTTAGAAATAGCGCTTAATCGGTCATAGTACTCTTCTCTGTTAGTCTCTAAATAAGCACTTAAATAGAAGGTTGGATAGGGAATAACCTTTTTTTCATAAAGAAAAAGTGGAATAAGCATTCGACCTATACGCCCATTACCATCCATGAAAGGATGAATAATTTCGAATTGAGCATGTACAATACTTAACTGCACTAATGGGTCTATATTCTGAGAATGGATATATTTTTCCCAATTATCAAGATGCTTTAGTAATTGAAGCGGAGATGGAGGAATATAGCTTGCATCTTCAATAGAGCTCCCGCGGCTGCCAATGAAGTTCTGGTTCTGGCGAAATTCACCCCGTCTCATATTTTGTCCCCTGACACCTTCTAACAAAACTTTATGTAGATCTTTTATAAGATTTAAGGTGATCGGCTTTAAATTTAGAGCATCTACAGCCGTCGTCATTGCTTTTCTGTAGTTTAAGATTTCATGTATGTCATCATCAGCTTTAGAATTGTGTGTTGGTTTGTCACCAGCTTCGTATTTTAACATGTCTTGTAATGATGCTTGAGTCCCTTCAATTTTTGAGGAAAGAACCGCTTCTTGAGATGTAAGAGGCGAGAGCAACACGAATGGATTGGGAATTCCTTGCAATAAGCCTCCAAATGCAGCGATTTCGCGATTGGCCTTTCCAATTTCAGTTATCATTCCACCAAGATCTAAAAGCTTTAGTGGAAGAGTATCAGGTGTAAATGGTTCTTTCATTGTTATGTCTCATTTGTTATGGGTTAATTCTTTTTCGTCTCATAACGCGCACTATACGAGACGTTAATAATTAATACAAGTCTATTTTTTAGGTTTGATTTGTACTCTTGATCAAGAAATTTTCCCTCTGCACCTCTGTGTCTCATGGGTTGTTGACAAGCTCTATTGTGCGTCATAATCCCTAATTAATGAGACGCTAATTTTTAATAAATAGCGTAGAAAGGATAGGATTGAGAGCGATAGAGTCACAATCAAAAGTTCTGAACCTGTCCAACCGCCCCCATTCTCGTTTAAAGCCTTCACAAGGCCTTTATATTTAAGTGTTTCCAGAGAAGCTTTTCTGAAAATTATTTTCCTGTTGCAATTATATCATTATATGGTATAATGATATTAAATAGAGAAGGGATGCTGTAGTGATTGAATCATTTGCTGACGATGCGACTAATGACGTTTTTGATGGTTTTAATACAAAAAAAGCTCGTAAAAGACTTGATACAGCTCTTTTCCCAGTAGCTAGTCGGAAATTAGATATGATAAATGCTGCGCTCGACCTCGAAGATCTCAAAATACCGCCCTCTAATCATCTCGAGGCTTTAAAAGGAAATTTAAAGGGTAAACATAGTATACGTATTAATGTTAAATATCGGATTGTTTTTCGATGGACAGCTAAAGGTGCGGAAGAAGTAGAAATAACAGATTATCATAAATAACATGGAGAGATGAATGTTTCCAAAAAATAGACAGCCAACTCATCCTGGAGAAGTTTTATGGGAGGAGTTTTTGAAGCCATTAACTATCTCTCAAGAGCACTTTGCTATGCATCTTGGCGGCTCGTGGACTCAGCCTAAGGTTAGCGAAATTGTAAATAAGAAGCGTCGTGTGACGGAGGCTATTGCTTTAGATTTTGCTGACGCTTTTGGAACATCAGCTGAATTTTGGTTGAATTTACAAGCTCAATATGATCTTTGGTTTGCGAAGCAAAATCATGAACAAATTTCGCTGCTTCCTGAATTAAAAGTAGTGGGTTTATAGGTTTTTAATCACAAAAACAAGGGAATATTAAAAAAGGTGTTAATGGAAAACTATTGTACAGAAGTAGGCAAAGAAGTTGTGATATTCGATCTTGAGACGACAGGGCTGTCAACTGATTTTGATCGTATTATAGAGGTTGGAGCATCGATTGTTAAAGATGATGAAATTGTAAGTTCTTTCAGTTCTCTTTGCGATCCAAAAATACCTGTCCCTTATTTCATTACTGGTCTGACAGGGATTTCGGCCACTATGCTACAAGGCCAGCCTTCTCCCAAAGAAGTGATGTCGCGTTTTTACGATTACATAGGCGACAGACCTCTTCTTGCTCACAATGCTTCTTTTGATATCAGGTTTCTCAATGCTGAAATGTATAGGATAGGCAAATGTGTCAACAATCCACTTCTCTGCACGATGTTATTATCACGAAGACTTATCCCAGAGGTTCAGAACCACAAGCTCGGAACCCTCATGAGATATATTGATTTCAACGTTACTCCCGGCCATCAAGAGCACCGCGCTCTTGATGATGTCAAAGCAACTGTTTTCTTATGGATTTATCTAAAAAAGCTGGTGAAAAAGATGACGGGAAATACTCTTAATTTTGATGTAATTCAAGAGCTCAGTCGTACTTCAAAAAACAAGATCCAAAGCAGGCTAAAAATGCTCTCAAAGCAAAGAGGGGCATTATAACATGGCGAAGTTGAAATTAGATTTGCATGATATTTTCAACAAAGGAAAAACTATTGATGAAGAGCTTAATAGAATCGTTGATGAGGCTGTAAAAAAGAAAATTCCTCTCATAGAGATCATTCCTGGCAAAGGAAGCGGCCAGCTTAAGAAAAAGGTGTTACGATTCCTGCAACAACCGCATATTAGAGCATTATATCACCGCGTGGAAAAAGATTCCAAAAATTTTGGCAGAATCTTTGTTCATTTCAAACACTAATCTTTTTTGGTATATACCACTCGGGAATGAAGATTGCCCCAGCCTTCCTATTATGCTATTAAGCTGCTAATAACGAACTGATTAGCTTCACGCTCTCAGCGATACTCCCCCAGTCAAAAGTTCTGAGTCTGCCCAACCGCCCCCAAGTTTTGATTGTAGACTGCAGAATGCAGAATGCTGAATGTTGGTTCGCAAGTCGCGAAGCGATGCGAGTGCCACGCAGTGGCAAGCCCGCAGGGCCGGAGGTGCAGCCTAGTTTAAAAACAGGTTGTAATAATATGTTTTATATGCTAAAATGCAGCCAAAATTATAATTTAACAGTATAAAGGAGAGAGGCTTATATGCAGCCTTCAACAGGTTTTCCAGCAAGAGAGGCTTATATGCAGTCTTCACCAGATTATCCAGCAGCAGTTTCGGGGCCGCCTCAAACAGCGCCAGACCAATATCCTATAAATATAGGAATTCCTGCGTCTCCCACCACTCAAGCGATACAATTAAGAAGACAACAAATAGTGCAAGGCGTCAGAGTCCGTGATTTTGCCAAACAAAAAACGACGATTGTGTATACGTCATTGTTTCTCAGTACTGCTTTTATTCCATTAAGCCTTGTGTTGAAATATCACTTAAGTATTACTAGACCAATCCCTTTTATTATTTATCTATTAGGCGCGACTAATCAGCACTCTACATGGTGTCTGGATAAAATGATACCTCCAAAAAGAGTGATGGAATTTATAAAATCGCCTCAAAACAAACAAATTTTGCTGATTAATTTTGTTGTGTTACCTTTGTTAATAGTGACTGATTCTGCCTTGAAACAGTATCTTGACGATAAAGGCAGTTCTATATTAGCAAACCCAGGAAAAGTTTTACTGTCTGTTATTACTATTATAGCCCTTTTAGAAATATTTTTTAATATCTTTTATAGTTACGAGCGTTTTTTGAAGAAACCAGAAAGCGGCTTGCTTTAAAAAATTAACTTGAGAAGCCTTTCTCGTTGTGAGCGGGCCTGATCCGATTCTCGGCTATGCCACTCCAGTCAAAAGTTCTGAACCTGCCCAACCGCCCCCATTTAAAAAAGAGATCATTTCCTAAGAAATGATCTCTTTTTTTATGTCTATAACGGTAACGTTGTCAGGCGCAATACCATCATTATTTTTGAATAAGGACAATACGATCGCTTTCGATCTTGATTTTTCGTTGTTTGTAAAGAGCTCCCACAGCCTTTTTAAAAACCTTTTTGCTCATCTGCATCCTCTGTACTATCAAGTCAGGATCACTCTTGTCGGTAAGATACAAGACACCCTCGTTTTCCTGTAATTTTTTAAGCAATAGGCCTTGTGAATCCGAGATTTGACCATAGCCTTGCTTCTGTAAAGAAACATCGATTTTACCATCTTCGCGAATATTTTTAATAAAGCCCTTAACCCTGCCTCCCTTGCTGAGAGGCTGAAAAACCTCGTTAGCAAAGAGAAGCCCAATATATTTGTTGTTAATAATTACCTGAAATCCAAGGTCTGACTCTTGGTCTACTAGCAGATCGACCTCTTCACCTTCTTTAAGGGTGGTGTTCTCCTCAGCAAAGTCTCTGACGTTCGCTGAAGCAACCAAGCGGTCTGTCCTTTCATCAAGATAGAGAAAAACAGTGACTTTATCACCTTTTTTGACTCTTGTCACTTGTTCTACAAAAGGAAGGAAAAGATCTTTTTCAAGTCCCCAATCTAAAAAAGCGCCGATTGTAGTGACCTCCTTCACTTCGAGGGTGGCAAATTGATGTAAAAGAATTTTTGGGGTGATAGTTGTTGCTACAATGCGGTCTTCAGAGTCCCTATAAAGAAAAACGTCTACAGTATCATCAAGCTTAAGGCCGACAGGGACATATTTATTTGGAAGCAGAACATCTCTATCACTACCAGTTTCCCATAAAAAAATGCCACATGATGCTTTCCGAAGAGCGTATAAAGTATTGAATTCGCCTAAATACATGATATCCTTATTAATTATTAGCCAATTAAAACTATACAAGAAAACCAGATAAAATCAAACTTTAATCATTTAGGCCGATTAGGATTGAAGGATTCGGGACGATATAGAAAGGTCTGATTAACTGATGTTACGCACTACCGATTTTTTTCACCACAGAGCCACAGAGCACACAGAGAGCGCCCACTGCGCAGAGCGCGCGCAACGGACGCACAGCTGTCGCCATTGTCGTTGATTGCACTTCCTTTCTTTGTTTTTCCTATAGCAAACGTAAAGATGCAACCTTATTTTTACGACAACGGCGAGAGGTGGCACTGCCGTGTCCGGGTTTATTCATTGTTCAATGAAAAAGGAGGTCTGGGGGGAGCCCCCAGCCATATTCTTTTCTTCTCTGTGTTCTCTGTGACTCTGTGGTGAAAAATCCTATTCCGAAATCCCTTCATAATAATGGCTATCGCGTAAGGTCAGTGTTTAACTTCATGGTTTCAGCACGTGCCCCCGTATAAAATTTTGGTTGATTATTATACTGCTTTATTGTCTCATATGCGATTTAAGAAGAAGATTATGCGGTTTACAGAAGGAGATAGTATGAATTCATTTATGTTTCAAAATACAACGGCTATTTATTTCGGCGAGGGACAGATAGCAAAAATTGCAGAAAGCATCCCTCAAAACAGCAAAATATTACTGCTTTACGGCGGTGGTTCGATAAAACATAATGGCGTATATGAACAGGCAAAAGAAGCCCTTGTCGATCATGATTGGGATGAATTTGGAGGGATTGAACCAAACCCGCAATATGATACTTTAATGCAGGCTGTTGAAAAAATTAAAAAGGAAAACTTCAATTTTGTCCTTGCTGTAGGTGGAGGGTCTGTTATCGATGGCGCAAAATTTGTCGTTGCAGCAGCAAAATATGACGGAAATGATGCTTGGGACATATTGAAAAAAGGCATACCTGTTACAGATGCTATGCCTCTAGGATGTGTGTTGACCCTCCCAGCTACTGGTTCCGAAACGAATATCGGCGCTGTCATCTCTAAAGGTAATGATAAATTGGTTTTTACGTCTCCATTAGTGCGTCCTTTATTCGCTGTTCTTGATCCTAAAACCACCCTCTCTTTATCCTCTCGACAAATATCAAACGGTGTTATAGATGCCTTCATACATGTCATGGAACAATATATCACCTATCCCGTCAATGCGAAAGTACAAGATCGTTTCGCCGAAGGATTACTATTAACATTAATGGAAGAAGGACCCAAAGCTCTTGAAAATCCAAAAGATATGGATGCGCGTGCTAATATTATGTTTGCTGCTACATTAGCATTGAACGGTCTTATTGGCTCCGGTGTACCCCAAGATTGGACAACGCATATGATCGGCCATGAGCTTACAGGAAATTTTGGTATCGATCATGCTCGCACGCTTAGCATTATTTTGCCGGCGGTATTAAAAAAACAACGTAAGCAAAAAGAAGAAAAGCTTCTACAATATTCTGAACGCGTGTTAGGTATTACCTCAGCTAGCAATGACGAACTAATAGACCAGGCTATTGATCGTACTGTAGCTTTCTTTAAATCTATGCAGGCACCTACATCATTACGTGATGTGGATTTGAAAGAAAAAGATATTGATACGATCATTAAAAGTCTTGAAAAACACAGTCGCTTGAAGTTGGGTGAACATAGCGATATTGATCTGTCGCGATCCCGGGAAATTTTACTTTTGGCGCTTTAAAACGTAAGTGAAGATGGGGTAAAAGATAGGGTCAGGCCAAACATTAGGACATTTCAAATGTCCGAATATCCGTCCTGACCCCATTATGACTCCAAAAAGTTGTATTATAAACCCACTACTTCTGTAGCTTCTGGGCCTTTACGACCTGGTCCTTCAACGTATTCGACCTTTTGTCCTTCGCTTAGAGACTGCGCGCCTCCTTCAAGGCCATTGACATGAACGAATAGATCCTTCCCTCCGTCGTCAGGAGTGATGAATCCGAAACCTTTCTGATCGTTAAAAAACTTGACTGTACCTTTCGATTTTGACATCTTTATTTCTCTCTGTAATGGTAAAAAATATTAGTTTTATCGACATATTTTCAAGTGCTGCCGATAGAATCAACACATCTTGTGATGATTCATTGTTATTATAGCACAATATCCGACTAATTATAAAAGGAAAGTATTTGTAACCCCTCATCAATAGAGCCTATTCTACTAAAATGGCTCTATTACCCGTGATTCATAATGACAGTTTCGGCTACCTTTAAACCATCAATGGCAGCAGAAATAATACCACCGGCATAACCAGCGCCTTCTCCCGCTGGATATATTCCCTTTATATTGGACTGGAAATTTTCATCACGGACAATTCTAACCGGAGAAGAGCTGCGTGTTTCTATGCCTACCAAAACCGCTTCAGGATTAGCGAAGCCTTTTACTTTTCGGCTAAAAATTGGCAAGGCTTCTCTCAAGCTGGCGAGAATATAATCAGGCAAACAACCATTTAAAGTAGTCAATGTTGTTCCTGGTTTATATGTTGACGAAATATTTTTAAATCTTACCGAAGGTCTATTCTCTAAAAAATCCCCTACTAGTTGTGTTGGGGCCTTATAATTCCCACCTCCAGCTTGATAGGCCTTTTCTTCCCAATAACGCTGAAATTTTATGCCTGCCAAAGGATGCTCTGATTCAAAATCACTCGGCGAGACGCCCACCAGAAGAGCGCTATTGGAGTTTTTACCGTCTTGAGCTTTTTCGCTCATCCCATTTGTTACTAATCGCCCTTCTTCAGAAGCCGCAGCCACTACAGTCCCTCCTGGGCACATACAGAAGGAATATACAGAACGTTTGTTTTCCAGGTGAACCGCCAGTCGATACCTAGCCGTTGGCAGCTTAGGATGTCTGTAAAAATCACCATATTGAGCGCGATTTATCATTTCGGCAGTATGCTCGATTCTCACTCCCATAGAGAAAGGTTTGGCTTCCATTGCCAATTTATTATCATAAAGCATCTGATATGTATCTCTCGCCGAGTGTCCTATAGCCAAAATAAGGTCATCAACCAAAATCTTTTCGTTGCCGTTAAAAACTGCAGCCACCACTTTTTCGTCTCTGATTTCTATATCTGTCAGACACGTTTCAAAGCGAACTTCTCCGCCCAGTTCTATTATTTTCTCTCTGATATTTTTAACAACTTCGCGTAACTTATCTGTCCCAATATGCGGCTGGGCATCGATTCCAATTTCCGGTGAAGCGCCTGCCTCAATCAATTCCTCGAAGACGAACTTTTTCCTAGGATTGTTTATCACCGTATGTAACTTCCCATCAGAAAAAGTCCCTGCTCCTCCCTCGCCAAATTGCACATTTGATTTTACATTCAGCTTTCCAGTAGTAAAAAATTTATTCACATCTTTAACACGCTCTTCCACCTTTTTCCCTTGCTCAACCACAATAGGCTTCAATCCTGCTTTTGCCAAAAGCAAGCCCGCAAACAAACCACTTGGTCCAGTACCAATAACAACTGGGCGCGATTTGTTTTTATCGAACAAAACTTCTTTTATTTCATATTCATAGGGAGGTTGCAGTCGTACGCGATGCCTAAGAACTTTCCCCTTGTCTCTCAGCAGTATTTCTGAAAAATACTTTTCGGGATCAGACAATTTCACGTCTACAGAATAAACGAACTGTATTTTTCTTTTGTCTCGCGAATCAACGGCACGCTTTACTACCACATAATCAATAATTTCGCATCGAGAAATACCTAGGATCTCCGCAATTTTCTCAGACAGCACGCTCTCTGATTCTTCTAATTTGAGATCGATCTCATCTATTCTAATCGAGTTTTTTTGTGGCATACGTTGCTTCATCGTAGTTCAATCCTGTTGTAAAGATAACATTAACAATTCTACCATTAAATAAATTTAACCGCCTCTATTTAATCCTTTTATACCGAATAAGAAGACAGTCTAAAAATCCTACCCGAGAGAGGCTGACTTCCAGAGCCCCCAATCAAAAGTTCTGAGCCTGTCCAACCGCCCCCAAGTTTAATGCAGAATACTGATTGATGATTGCAGAATTAGGAGCTCTTATTTTAGCTCTCTTCTTTAATCATAGCTGTTATATTCATGAATTACAGCTTAACATATCCGTCGGCGAGCCCTGGAGCAGATCCCCACCATGGGCTTCCTGTGAAGAATACGGTGTCGCCATGGCGAAAAAGTCGATATCCACCATCTTTTGTTTCAAGGACCATTTTATATCCTTTAGTGTAGAAGAAATATGTTATTACTGGGTTACCATCAGCAATATCGAATGCTTCTGATAACGATATATTGCTTACGCTACATACTACGTTGTTCCAGTTGGCATCCTTATACTGTGCAACATTTTCGATCTTTTGGTATCCGTCGTGATCTGAAACTTCGGTTTCAGTTATTTCATCATATGTTTCATCGTCGAAATCACTTCTAATTAATGCTGACATCAAAGGCGTTGACGCCGTAAGCACAAGGGTCACTCCTGCGATTAGGATAGCAATTTTTTTCATTATTAAACCTCATTTTTTAATTTTTTAATGTCTGATTTCGTTGTATTGTTTTTTACAAACGCTATTTAAAAATAGCACGTGGCATGTTTAACGACAATACGACGAAATAATTTAATCGACAAAAACAAATTTCGTGATAAAATGTATATAAATGCACTAAAACAAGGAGCAGTCTTATGTTATCATTTATTGGTTTAGGATTTATTATCGTCGCATGGCTTGTACAATATACGCAGCCAGTCATCAAAGAGATCAAGAAACCTTTTATAGCGTGTTATGCTATAGGATTGGTTTTTCTTATCATAGACGGTTTTATCGGCGGTCTTACCATGGTCTCTATCATGAATATTATCGTATTGGCTATTGCTTCAGGTGTGTTTTATAAGAGCTCGAAAGCATGAGAAAGAATTTTCGTCTTATCATGGGGAAGAACTGCATCTCCGAAGTCCTGAGGGCGTCCCCTTCTCGCATTGTTGAGGTATATACATCGCAGAAGTCCGACGATGCTTTATATCGTGAGCTTATCAAGAAAAAGATTCGCGTCAAAGAGGTCCCCAAGCGCGATCTTGGGTCTTTGGTGAATTCTGATTCTCACCAGTCATACGTTGCTGCCGTCAAAGAGCGTGGGCAACCGGCTCTCAAGGATTTTTTGGTGAGCTCTCGCGATGCTGATAAGAACCTTGTTGTCATGCTTGACTCTATCTACGACCCGCAGAATTTGGGAGCGATATTACGTTCTTGTGAATGTTTTGGTGTCGATCTTGTCATATATTCCAAGAACCGCGGCACCGACATCACCCCTGTTGCTACGAAGACTAGCGCTGGCGCTTCTGAGCTCGTTGATATCGCCAAGGTATCGAATCTTGCCGAGACTATTAGGGCCTTCAAAAAAGAAGATTTTTGGGTGGTATGTGCCGAGGCTGGAGAAGAATCGTCGTCGCTCTACGGCTTCGATTTCCCTGACAAGACCTTGCTAGTTTTAGGCTCTGAAGGCAAGGGCATACAGCCTATTATTAGTAAGAACGCCGACTTCCGCGTATATATTCCTATGTTGGGGAATATCGACTCTCTCAACGTATCGCAGGCTGCAGCCGTCTTCCTCAACAGCTATCGAAATAATTAATAGCTTCAGTTAAGCTCTGACCTTACGCGCTACACCACTAAAGTGAGAGTCGCGCGTAAGGCCAGTTAAGCTATCAAAGAGCTTTTTTCTGCCAGTACTCTATCCGTGAGAGTACACGCTTGTTGGTGATGTTACCATCTTCGAGGTTTTGAAGGATCTCTTCCGTTGTCCTTCCGGCTTCCATAAGACTTATAACGATCTCTTTGAAGGTGTTGTGCGTTATAACATATTCGTCGTATTCTGGCAGCGTTGTAGCTTCGTAGTGTGCTACGACATATTCTTCTGCCCTCTCGGCGAAATCTTCTAGCGAAACGGTAGGGTCTTTACGTTCTAGAAGTCCCTTCTCGATTTTGAGGTTCCATTCTCTGAGTTTTCTGTCGAGTTCTTTACCATATCCATCGACATATTCGACGATATCGTCGTGGGTGGCATCGCATTTAATGTATGCCTCGCGGAGGTTCATCTTCAGCGCCCACTCTCTTTTTCCTATCTCGACATTAAAATATGCTTCCATAGCATCTTGATATGCATATGCTGAATCTACAAGATCCTTAGTGACTTTTTCTTTGATGCTTGCTTCGGTAGCGGGGCTATATTGTTGTGTACGCAGAAAAACTACAACAGCGACAATGATAAGTACAAAAATAGCAATAATTTTTAGTTTCATCTTTTTTCTCCTTAATAAATAGTTCGGGGTTCAGAGTTCGGAGTTCGGAATAGGATTTTTCACCACAGAGGCACGGAGAACACAGAGAGGAAATAGGACCTGCTGGGGAAATTTCCCCCAGACCCCCTTTCTGAATGGTAAACTATAACTATATAAACTCAAAACTCTGAACTATGCGTCATTGCCGCATTTATTTTAAATATGCACCCTTTTTCAATTTTTTACTACTATTTTCGGGTATACGGCAGGGTTTTATTTTCTGTTGTATAATATAAAAAAAATAAGTATAATGTTTTAATTATTAAGGTATAACCTGTGATTGCGACCTATCCTTTGCCATAGGGTTTTTGCAGTGGTACAGATACGAAGGTGAAAGACGAGCGAATGTTAAAACATTCGCGAGGATAGAAGCAAAGTAGATGTGCTGCTGGAAAAAGATATATGGTGAAGCCAAATAATAACAAGCGGGTAAATAAAAAAAACAAGGAATAGCAAGGGCTTAAGACATTTATCTTTATGAGAGTATGTTTTTTGTTCGAGCTTCTTAGAAAGAAAAAAATGCCCTGTTCCCTATAGCATCCATAGAGTCAGGCAATCTGGTTCATTTTGCTCCTTGCGAATAGTTACAACTATTCGCTTGTCGCGCACTGAGCCATCTTACCTAACTCTATGGCGCTAAAGGAAAGATAGGTCGCAATCACAGGTATAACAGGATATCTCATGATTTTAATCATAAAGTTTATCGTCGTCGTCGTAGCGCTTACCGTTTTGGCGAGCATTATCTTTTCTTTTCGTAAGAGCGAAGGCTCTCTCGTCAAGGTCTCCAACAAGCTACGCCTTGCTATTTCTGGGTTTATTGCCTGTATTGCCGACACTCTTGGCATAGGAAGCTTTGCCGTCTTTATCGCTTTTGACAAACACTGGGCTCTTATCGACGACAAGAAGCTCCCTGGAACTCTTAATGGCTTCAGCGTAATGGCTGCCATGGTACAGTCGTTATTTTTCTTGAAGTTCATAGAGATAGACGTTATGACGTTAGTCGTTCTCGTCGTGACGTCATGTGCTGGTGGCTTTTTCAGTGGCCTCATAGTGACGAAGCTCAACAAGCAGACTCTACGCCTTGTTATGGTCGTAGGATTTTCTGGCATCGCCATGCTTGTGTTAAGCAACCAGCTGAATCTTTTACCTATCGGCGGCAATGCTATTGCCTTACACGGTAAGATGCTCTTTATCGGTGCTATTGCCATGTTTTTTGTTGGGATGCTCCCTGCCATAGGCGTAGGGATATACGCTCCAACGCAAGTTGTACTCTTCTTCCTTGGTCTATCGCCACTAGTCGCTTTTCCCATCATGACTACTGTAGGCGTCCTTGTACAGTCGCTAACGGCTTTAACTTTCGTCACCAAGAAGGAGATAGCTTTAGGCGAGACACTTTTCCTTGTAGTCCCTGGAATTATCGGCGTCCTTATCTCCGCACCTTTCGTGGCGTATTCCAACCCTATAGCATTACACTGGATGTTATTTGCTATCATAATATACAATGTTGTCATGACTTTTAAGACATACCAGCAAGAAAAAACTCTGCCAACGAAATCATCATGACACCTCTCATTGACTGTCAAAACATCAGCAAAGGATACGGTTCTCGCGATCTTTTCAGCGACATTTCCGCGACGATATTCTCTGGAGACAGGATAGGTCTCATCGGCCCTAATGGTACGGGCAAGTCGACATTCCTCAAGCTTCTTTGTGGCGCCGAGAACCCCGACGATGGTGTCATCATCACCAACAAAGGCCTACGCGTCGGCTATGTCCCTCAGAATGTCGAGGAATTCGACGGTAGCGTCGAAGATGTCGTCGCTGATGCCGCTGTGGGTGTGTCGCACCTCGACGACCACGAGCGTTATTCTCGCGTCCGCAAGGTCCTTGGCGAGCTAGGCTTCTCTGACATCGCCATCAACGCCAACGATCTTTCTGGCGGGTGGAAGCGTCGTCTTACCATCGCCAGGGTTCTCGTCGCGGAGCCTGACGTCATTCTTCTCGACGAGCCGACGAACCATCTTGATATCGAGAGTATCTTATGGCTGGAGGGTTTCCTTCGGCAGTCGTCGATGACGTTTGTCGTCACCAGCCACGACAGGGTTTTCCTCGACACTGTATGTTCCAGGACGTGGGAGATCAGCACCATATACCCTGGAGGTCTTTTCATTGTAGACGATGCTTATGCTGAGTTTATGGAACGCCGTGCAGGGTTCCTCAAGGCACAAAAGCGCCAGGAGAGCAGCCTGCGTTCGAAGTTGCGTCGTGAAGAAGAGTGGCTTAGGCAGACGCCAAAAGCGCGTACTACGAAGTCACGGTCGCGCATCCAGGAGGCCGCGAAGCTCCAGCAGGAATTTTCCTGTATAAAGCGTCGTAACATCGATAAGAAGGCAAAGATCTCCGTAGAACATTCTGGTAGGCTTACTCGTAAGCTCGTCACCGCAAAGAACCTCAGCAAGGCATACGGTAGCAATCGTCTGTTTTCTGGCCTAGACATCGACATCCTCCGTGGCGACAGGCTTGGCATCGTCGGAGAGAATGGCAGTGGGAAATCTACTCTTATGAAGATCCTCGCCGGAGAGCTCGACAGCGACAGCGGCACTGTTAAATGTGCAAACGACCTCGACATCTTCTTCTTCGACCAGCATAGGGAGAAACTCGACCTATCGCTTTCTCTGCGTCGTGGCCTAGCGCCGGCAGGCGACATGATACAGTATCGCGGCAAGAACATCCACGTCGAGGGTTGGTGTGAAAGGTTTCTTTTCACAAAAGACCGCCTAGAACTTCCGATGTCGGAGCTTTCCGGTGGAGAACGCGCTCGTGTAATAATCGCACGTCTTATGATAAAGCCCGCCGACGTCCTTTTCCTCGACGAACCCACCAATGACCTCGACATCGACACCCTAGAGATCCTCGAAGAAGGCCTCGACGACTTCCCCGGCGCGGTAATAATGATAACACACGACCGTGCCATGATGGACCGCGTCGCCGACAGACTCATCGCCGTCGATGGCAACGCATTCAACGACACTGCCTCGTGGTTGTTGTGGCGTAAAGAGCTACGTCGTCAGCGCGCCAAAGAACGCCGCCAGCAGCTTCCGCAGCGTAAAAAGACAAAAAAGCCGTCTTTGTCATACCGTGAGAAGCGCGAGCTTGCCGACATGGAAGATAAGATCGTCACCATCGAGAAAAACATCGCCACTCTCACCAAGGCTACTGAGGATCCTGCTATCGCAAGCGACGGCATAAAGCTTAAAGAGGCATGCGACGCTCTCGCCAAGGCCCAGGAAGATCTCGATCAGGCATTTTCCCGCTGGCAAAAACTAGAATCAATGCTCAATGATCAATAATTTCGGGGTTCGGAATAGGATTTTTCTACCACGGAGCCACGGAGTGCACGGAGAACAAAAGTTTAAAGAAGGAGTCTGGCTGGGGAATTCTCCCCCAGACCCCCATTTCTGATTGGTGAACCGTGAACAATAAATGGTGAATTATAACTCTACGCTATCCGCTATAACTATACGCTATTAAAAGCATTGGTCACTGGTCACTGATAACTGAAAAGTCCTCTTGTTTTTTTTTGTTTTTTTGGATACCATCGCTGAAAACATAGGAGGGATTTAATATGTCATCACCTCAGATATCAGCTTCTGGCATTACAGCTCCGCCGCCGACAGCTACTACTTTATCACCACAATCGCCAGCGTCTTGTAAAACACCAACGCCGCTGCTCGAGTCCGACAAAACAACGAGAAAAGCTGTATCGAGAAGTTTGTCTGTAGAACGGTTTCTAAAAGAAGACGATGGAGTTCAAGAAAAAGCGAAAGCTTTTTATGAAAAGAGAAGAAAAAAACAAGAACAAAGAAGAATAAGACAAGAAAAGGCAACCATAGAAGAGCTCTTCAAAGAGCATGTCATCACGGATATTGTTGCCAACAAAGCATACGCCGATTTCCGCGTATTACGCCGCGACTATTATAACAAACATTGCGCTATAAAGGTTCTTCCTAAGAGGCATCCCGTAAAACCTATGCGCAATCTTTTAAAAGACCTCAGTACAGTAGAATATTCTTCTCTGGTGAGTCTCATAGATTTTAAAGAAGACAGAGACAATTTCTATCTCTTGCTCGAAGATGTCCAAAGCGTTGATATACGAAAGGCATTGGCATCGCCGGAGCCCGGCAGGATATCCCTAGAAAAGCTACGTCACGCCTTGAGACAGCTCCTCAAAGGCATACAACACATCAACTCTGCAGGGTTCGTAATATTCCGAGAGATCGACGTCGACAACCTTCTTTATGTCGTCGATGATCGACGCTCTACAATAAAACTCTGCCTCTTCGATGAATTTGGACCTCTCGTTGCCAAGGCAAGCTCTTCTTCCGATGAGCGCCGAGCTCTTTTACCAAAAGAAGTCTACGTCACCCCACAAAATAACACTCTTATCATGGCAGGTAAAATTTTCGCCGCTCTTATCTCTGGAAAGGAATGTACATATCCTGAAGAATTATCTCTAGAAGATCTCTATGAACACACACACGCCGCTGTTCTCGACAGTGAAATTCATGGTCGTGTTAAAAAGCACAAAAGAATATGCGAAGCTCTTCTCGACGTCATCGATTCTCTTTTCGCAAGAACACCATCGATATCTGATTTGCTTAGAATGCCTTTCTTCAGTCTGTCTTCGCCATCATCATATGGAAGCTGGCCATTATCAAAACATTGACGGATAATACAATATTATGGTCCACGACATAACAACGCACAGAAACATCTTCGACTCCCTTATCGAAAATTATACTGCCGAGGATATAATAAGGGCACTGTCGCCGTGCTTCACCGAAGAACGCATAAAGCGTATCGCCGGAACGATAGAAAATAGGATGTCTTCTATACACGTCGCCATAGAAGAACCTTACGACATCCATAATGCCCTGGCAGTAGTTCGCTCCGCCGAAGCACTAGGTGTCAATACCGTCCATATAATAAATCCGATAATACGGAAGAGAACCTCAGGGAAAAAGACCATGCAGGGCACCGACCGCTGGGCGGAATGCTACCGTCACCCTTCTCTCGAGGCCTTCTCCTCGGCATCACGTGGTCTGATAATCGCGGGGGCTTGCGTCGACGGCGACGTAACGCTAGAAGATCTTCCCGTCGACAAGCCTATATGCCTTCTTTTTGGCAATGAAAGTATTGGTCTTTCCGAAGAAGCTCGTGCTTTGTGTGATATCCGTTATAGGATTCCGATGTACGGCATGGTAGAAAGTTTCAACCTTTCTGTTTCTGCGGCATTGAGTCTATACGACCTCACGCGCCGCAAGCGTGATTTTTTGGGAGTTCCTGGCGATTTATCGCCTGAAGAAGTCATAGAATATACGGCGTGGTACTATGTAAGGGCTTTGGGCATCCACAAAGCCAAGATGATCCTCGCTCGCACTAAAACTAGCGGATAGTTATAGCGTTTAGCGGATAGCAAAATCATCATTGCTCAATGCTCAATGTTCAATGCTCAATGAAAATGCAGCATCGCCGCATTTTCTTGACGGAAATTGTGTTATGATGCGATGGTATCGTTGTATAACAATTAAAAAGGAGCACAGATTATGAAAAACATGAAGACGTTATTGATTTTGGTGGCGAACAGCAGCAGTGCACATTTTTTTGAAGTCGAAGGTCTAGGGAAGAAGATAAATAAGATCAAGTCGTTATCTAATGAACTCGGCCGTGCACATCCTGGTGATATCAATGCTGACAAGCAAGGCCGCGGACATTCTAGCAGTGGTACAGCGACACACAGCAAAGAGCGTTCTGTCAGCCCTCACCGCCATCAGGAGCAGGTATGGGCGAAACAGCTTGCCAAAGAGCTCAGTAGCTACAGCACTTTCGAAGAATTTGCCCTCGTAGCTCCTCCGCAGTTCCTCGGGGAGCTCCGTCATGCACTTTCAAGCCACAAGGCCATAGAGAAGCTGGTCGTCAAAGAAATCGCGAAAGACTTCCCTGACACCCTCACAGAAGCTAAGATGACCGAAAAGCTATGCAAAGCTTTCGACCTCTGGAATAGGTAAAATTATTTAACTGTTGCAGCAGTCTGCTGACCAGGCTGCTGACGATTCATGAGATCCGCGAAAACCGTTTGTTGTAAAGCTGCAAACTGTTCTCTTTGGGAAGCGAGGCTTTTCCTTTCGTTATCAATGCCCGCTCTCTGTTCAGCAACATAAACATTAAAATCTGCTCTTTCTTTTTGTAGCGCTTCTTCCTTTGCATTTATCGTACACAACATCTTTGAAAACTGTTGTTCTCTTTCTTTCGATCCCTCTAATGCCTGCTTCTGAAAGCCCTCAAGCTCTTGTCGTTTAGAAGCAATTTCCGCTTCTTGTTCTTGAAGCTTCGCCTCCCTATCGGAGATCCTCGACTCCATGCTTTCTATCTGCTCTTGAAGTTTATCGGAAGCGACTACAAGCTCATCTGTCTCTTTATCTACTTTCACGGCGGCACCTTCTACGGCATCGGAAGCGACTACAAGCTCATCCGTCTCTTTGTCTACTCTATTGGCGGCGTCTTCTACGGCATCGGAAGCGACTACAAGCTCATCTGTCTCTTTGTCTACTCTATCGGCGGCATCTCCTACGGCATCAGCGGCGCCTTCGAGACCCACCGTAAAATTATAATCCCTTATCACCGTTTTTCGATCTTCATCTATGATATGAGAACCATATACTTTCGCACCTGCTATTAAGACTGTCACAGAACCCAATATCATAACAAAATTATGACCTGATAATAATCCGAATATACCAGTTACAGCACCTACCACCAAGAGCGATATATCAAAACATTTAGATTTGTTGCTGAAAAATATAACACTCCTTGAGCTCTCATGAACTTGCAAAGTTCCTACCTGATCTGCTTGAACACCTTCCCCCATTTCAAGGTCGGGCTCTCTTGTTGTGCTAAAAAAACTTTGTAATCTATTTAATGCTCCTAATGCTCCTAATGCTCCTGACATTCCCCACCTCCCATTTGTTGTTCTTCTAGGGATATCAGAGGTGATGATTTTAGTGCAAAAGAAACAATAAATATTTTTGTATCGCAATTTTCAAAAAAAGGCTATGTTGTGGGGATGAGAATATTATCGTATTGTACAGCTTTACTGTTTTTAGCCTGCGGCTGCATGCCTCCCGGCAAGAGCGGCCCTGTTGCATCTTTCGACCACGGCATCATCGACGGCAAGGTCATCTCCGAAGACGTCTACGAAACTAACGACGACGTAGGCCCTAGAGTCTTCCGCGATATTGTCCTTGATGTCGGCGACGCCGGCGGAACGGCAGCGTTCACCGTAAGCCTCCCTGTCGAAGTTCCGAGTGATGGCTTGCAGTGTCTCATCATAATGGCGGGCTTAGGGACGGGAAAGCTCGGCCTTGAGGCCGTCCCCGACCATGGCGACAAAGCTCTTATCTCTTACGAATACCCTCCTGACTTCAAGCTTATGAGGGAAATACGTGGAGCACTGCACGTCCCTTCAGTACGTCGCGGTGCTTACGACACCCCACAGCAGGTTGTGACGATAGCACAGTGGGTGCGGAAGCAGGAGTGGTCCGACGGCAAGCCTACAGCGATAATAGGGATAAGTGCTGGAGCCATCATGACGCCAGCGACGTACCACCTCGCCAACGTCCAGGGTCAGGAGCTCGGCCCAGGAGTCATCGCTTACGGCGGTGCAGGCCTTTGCAATATCTTCTACAATATCGTCCCTGGTTATTGGTTTTTCAGAGGTCCGCTAGCAATGGCAGCGACAATGATCTTCAACAAGGTCGAGCCTGGATACCACGTACAACGGATGCATGGAGAATTCTTGATAGTCAACGGCAACGGAGACCTTAAAATCCCCTCCTCCGCCGCCGAGAAACTACAAGACCTCGCGCCAGAGCCCAAAGACATAGTAAACACCGACACCACACATATACAGACGCATAAGAAAGACGTCGTCATCGATCTTTTCAACCTCACAAATGAATGGCTGGATCAGTGACCAGTGACCAGTGACCAGTTATCAGTGAAAAAAATATTTGCTTATCATGATGTCTTTGGTGTAGGGTGTTGTGATATATGTGAAACTTTATCATCTACGCAGGAGAAAGAAGATGAAAAAATATTTAGCAGTAGGATTATTATCGGCAGTAGCGCTTGTTTTTTGTTCAGGATGTGAAACGAGGCAGCAAACAGGGACGCTTACAGGAGCGGCTATCGGGGCAGGAACCGGCGCTCTTATCGACGACGGCGAAGGCGCCCTCATCGGTGGTGCTATCGGCGCACTAGTTGGTAGTATCATAGGATCAGAGCTCGACGATCAAGAACGTATGATCCTCGAAAACAGAAACCCACAGACGCTGTCGCGTCTCGACAACCAACAGCAGCTTTCTGTCTATGACATCAAAGCTCTATCCGACGCTAATGTCAGCGATAAGATCATCATCGACCATATATATGCTTCGAAGAGCGTCTTCAACCTAAGCACTAATGATATCATAAAACTTAATGAATGGGAAATCAGCGAAGCTGTCGTCGACGCCATGATACGGACGGGATACTAATGTTTGTTATTAGAATAGTTTTATTGGTAGCCTTTCTCGTCTTTTCATACTTCTTCATAGGATATGCGATAAAATATCCTAAAAAGACGATGACAGAACTGTGTATCGACACTGTTAATGGTAAAGTGTTTACCATTAAATAGCGGATAGTTATAGAGTTTAGCGGATAGAAATCACCTGTCCGCTATAAATATATGATAAAAAGCGCTCCCCATTAATCATATAAGTTAAACGTTTTTTTGAGGCCATCATATGAAAATACGCACACAAATTTTATTGACGACATTAGGTATAGTATTATTTTCTGCCATTATTTCCTTGTCTATTGCAGTTATTTCCATAAAAAATAAGGGCGGTGCTGACATCGAGCAGTTTCGCTTCGAAGAGATGGCAAAAAAAAAGCGCGACCTTAAAAGTCTCGTCGACATTGCCTATGAGACCATCAGAATCAACTATGAAAACTCACAAGATTTCGAGTTTCTGAAGAAACAATACGGCACACGACTGAAGAACGTCATCGACATCTGCTCTTCTATCATCGACTACCAGAACGAGCGTTATACATCCGGCGAGATCTCTCTCGAAGAAGCACAGCACAATGTATTCGAAACAATACGTCGTATACGCTATGACTATAACGACTACGTATGGGTTCAGCAGAGCGACTTCAACAATGCGATGCTACTAATGCACCCTCTTCTTCCGCATCTCGAAAGCGTACATATCAGTAGCCCTCTATATGATCAATATGATCAACTCGCTTATCTGATAACATCGTTCACAACGATCACCGAAGAAACCCTCGAAGGGTATACAGTATATAACTGGCCGAAGCCTTTAAAAGAAGGCCTAGGAGAAACGTACGAACCCAAAATGACATATGTCCGTCGCATTCCAGAATGGGGATGGATTCTCGGCACAGGGCGTTACATCGACAATGCTCTCGACGAAGCAAAAATAGCAGCGATAGTCTCTATACAAAAGATGGTCTACGACGACGGAAATGGCTATTTCTGGATAAATGACGACACACTACCAGCCCCTACAATGATTATGTATCCGAAAATGGTCATGCACAAGTCGTTCCCCGATCTCGATGGTATTATCCTCGATGACCCTTCTTACAACACTGCCATCGGTGAAGAGAAAAACCTCTTCACTGCCATGATAAATGCTTGTAAACGTGATGGTGATGGTTTTGTCGAATACCTATGGCCCAAGCCAACATCTGATGGCTCTCTTATCCCAGATGTTTTGAAACTCTCGTATGTCAAGATTTTCGAGCCGCTTGGATGGATCGTCGGGACAGGTTTCTATCTCGATGAAATCGAAGCAGCCATTGCAGTAAAAAACGCCGATATCGCCGACGCCGTCAGTGCTCTAGTTATGAAAATTGTTACTACTACCTCTATCATCATAGCCATAGCCATCTTCTTATGTTTTTTCTTCTCGAAATCTCTAACGGCACCCATCACCTCGCTCATCAATACGATGAAAAAAATAGACCTCAAAAAGCTCACGAAAGCACAGATAAAACCACAAGGAGCTACTGAATTTAAACAGCTTGGAGATATCTTCAATACAACATTAAGATCTCTTAATTCTGCCGTTGAATCATTGAAACATACAGCAATCTCGAAAGAGCGCATAGAGAGCGAGCTGCATATCGCCCATGAGATACAGATGAGCATGATACCGATGCTGTTTCCTGCATTCCCCGACAAAAAAGAATTTAATATATATGCTATCCTAAAATCCGCAAAAGAGGTTGGCGGTGATCTATATAACTTCTTTATGATAGACGATGACAACCTCTGCTTGGTAATCGGTGATGTGGCGGGTAAAGGCGTTCCCGCGTCGCTTTTCATGGCTGTAAGTAATACCTTGATAGAAACAATAGCACGTAATGTGAAAAACGACCCCGGCAAGATCTTAACAAAAGTCAATGCTCAGATATCAAAAGAAAATGAAACCTGTATGTTTGTTACGGTTTTATTGGGTATCTTAAACATCAAAACCGGCGTGCTCTCATATTCTAGCGGAGGACATAATCCTCCTATAATAATAAGAAAAGATAAGCCTGCAGAATATTTTACTCTAAAACATGGCATGTCTATAGGTATTGAATCCGACAATCAATATGAAAACGATAGCATCTCCCTTCAAAAAGGCGATAAAATATACCTCTATACCGACGGCGTAACAGAAGCATTCAACACAAAAGGAGAAGTATATTCCGAAACACGGCTTCTAGAAAAAGCCGATCGGTTCCATAATGATAATGTTAAGGTGTTTATAGAGCGTATTTATGACGACGTTAAAGCATTCGCCGATGAAGAGCCACAATCCGATGACATAACAATGATGATGATAGAATTCAACCCGGATTTCTCTCTCAAGTAATAGCTGACCTTACGCAGAAACCAAAGACATTTACTGTTTAATAAAGCTCTGAACCCCAATTTCTACCACGGAGTGCTCGGAAAGCCAAAGTTTAAAGAAGGAAAAATGCTAGGGGCTTGGGGTTTTATAGCGTATAGTTATACGCTATTCCTATATGCTCTTAATAAGATTTTGCGTAAAGGGCGTCGATGGTGGCTTTTTTGCCGCAGACGACGCAGGTGCCTTCGCTGCCGGACTGTTCTGTTGGCAAGCACCGTATCGACACCTTAAGGTCTGATAATCTATTTTCGCAGGAGTCTTCGCCGCACCATTTTGCATAAACGAAGCCGCCATGGGGCTCAGGTTTATTGGCATTTTTCGGTGTGAAGAAAGCTTTGAACTCTTCGAAGTCTGCTATATCGGAACGTGAATTCTCTTTTTGCATTTTCAGCGCTTGTTCTAGGTATGTATTCTGTATATCGTCGAGCGTAGGCACTATAGCAGCGACGATATCGTTGCGAGCTATTATTTCTTTATCTTTATGTCCTTTATCGCGTCGTGCCATACATACGTTATTATTTTCTATATCACGAGGTCCTACTTCTATACGTATTGGCATCCCCTTCTTTATCCAGTGCCAATTTTTCTCTCCTCCGCGCATATCTCTGTCATCGACGACGACGGTGACATCGTGTCCGTGGAAGTTTTGTGCACGGATATCATCGGCGAGGTCGTTAGCATATTTCATTACCGATTCGTTATGCTCTTCTTTTGTGAGGAACGGTATTATCACGACCTGTTTTGGGGCGATGCGTGGTGGCAGGCGAAGTCCGTCGTCGTCGCTATGTGTCATTATTACGCCGCCGATGAGACGTGTAGCAACTCCCCAAGACGTCATATATACGTGTTTCAGTGCGCCTTCGGTGTCGGAGAATGTTATATCGAAGGCTTTAGCGAAGTTTTGTCCTAGGTAATGCGATGTGCCAGCTTGTAGAGCTTTACGGTCTTGCATCATAGCTTCCATGGCGTATGTTGTCACGGCACCGGGGAACCTCTCTTGTGGAGTCTTTTCGCCGCATATCACCGGCATAGCGAGGAAGTCTTTGCAGAAGGTTCTATACTCTTCGAGCATTTTCTCTGCCTCTTCGACGGCTTCTTCTTCTGTGGCGTGTGCGGTATGACCTTCTTGCCATAGGAATTCCATCGTTCTTAGGAACATTCTAGTACGCATCTCCCATCTTACGACGTTTGCCCATTGATTTATCAGCATTGGCAGGTCGCGGTGTGAGCGTATCCATTTCGAGAAGGAGTGTCCTATTATCGTCTCTGATGTTGGGCGTACGACGAGGGGCTCTTCGAGCTCTCCTGCGGGAATGAGTTTGCCGTCTTTACCTTCGAGGCGATGGTGTGTTACTATGGCGCATTCTTTTGCGAAGCCTTCGACGTGTGATGCTTCTTTTTCTAGGAAGCTTAGCGGTATGAATAGCGGGAAGTACACATTTTCGTGTCCGGTGGCTTTGATACGCCTATCAAGTTCTTGCTGTATCTTCTCCCATATTCCATATCCCCATGGTTTTATCACCATACATCCTCTTACGGGAGAGTTCTCTGCGAGGTCAGCGGCCTTGATAACCTGCTGGTACCACTCGGGATAATCTTCTTGGCGCGTCGGCGTTATTGCTGTCTTCATCGAAAGTTCCTATTTTCTTAAAATGGCTTTTACTGTACTATTTTGCTTTTATGATAACAACTTGCGAGATTTTGTACTATGCCTAAGATTCTTCTTGTTAACGACGATGGTATCGACGCCCCAGGGCTGAAGCATCTGTGGAACGGACTAAAAGACTTTGGCGATGTCGTCATCGTAGCGCCTAAAGTCGAGCAGTCTGGTGCAGGCATGGGGATCTCTATCCGCAAGCCCGTAACGTTAGAACGTGTAGAGTGGCCCAACGATGTAGAGGCATGGCGTGTTGGTGGCACTCCTGCCGACTGTGTAAAGCTTGCCCTTTCTGAAGTTCTTGACTCCCCTCCTGACATCATAGTTTCCGGTATAAACAGTGGTCCAAACTCTGGAAGGAATTGTCTATACAGCGGAACTATTGGTGGCGTCATCGAAGGAATCTTCCGTGGCATCCCTGGTGTGGCGTTTTCGTGCGCTGATATACACAACCCGAACTATGCCATCGCCGAGCCTCATATCACCCCTATCGTCCAACATGTCCTCGACCATCCTCTTCCTAAAGGAACGCTTCTGAATATAACAATCCCCAGCACGCCTGCCCGTGGATATAAACTCGCCAGGCAAGGTTCAGGATATTGGATTGAGGTCGTCGAAAAAGACAAACGCCCCGAAAGTGACATATATTATATGAACGGCAAGAACTTCGAAGTAGAAGAGCACCCCGACAGCGATATAGCCTTCATTAACGAAGGATTCCTCACCGGCGTCCCTCTTCATGTCAATGAACTCACCGACCACGCCCACCGCAAAGAACGCCAAGAGTCCTTCGAAGGGTTGTTCGGGTAATTGGTGAAAGTTAGGGTTCGAGATTAGCACGCAACATCAATTTGTCACTGACCTTAAGCGCTACTCTCACTTTAGTGGCGTAGCATCAGTTTGTCATTGTCATTCTTCATGTCATTATCTATAAGTAACAATAACATCCAATATAGATATAGCAAAGAGGGTTGGGAATATATGTATAAAAAAGAAAATATATTTTATTTCGTATGGGTTGCCATATTTTTTATCGTACTTTTATGGTCTTCGATAAATCCATACGATAGGCTTACCTGGTTTTTAGAGGCTGGTCCTGCTATGGCAGGATTTTTTGCCATTGCCATCACTTTTCCATATTTCAAGCTCACAAAGCTGTCATATATCTTAATCTTGTTGCATTGCATCGTTTTAATGGTTGGATCGCATTATACCTATGCAGAGGTTCCGTTATTTAACTGGATACAAGAGGTTTTTAACTCTACTAGAAATGACTACGATAAGTTCGGGCATCTATTTCAAGGTTTTGCCCCTGCGATAATCGCAAGGGAATTGCTGATAAGAACCTCCCCTCTTAAACAGAGCAAGTGGTTAAGTTTTATTGTGGTCTGTATATGCTTAGCGATAAGTGCATTTTATGAGCTTGCAGAGTGGGTTTTCGCTTTGATGTTAGGAGAGTCTGCTGAGTATTTTTTGAGTATGCAAGGATATATTTGGGACACTCAGGCCGATATGGCATATGCTTTGTTAGGCGCTGTCCTTGCCTTGGTGTTATTGAGCAGATACCATAACAAATTATTGAGCAAGATCAACAGATAGACAATAGTTTGTCAAAATGATATATGTGGAAATATATCGCTATCAAAAAAAGTACGGTATCACATATAATGTCATTTCAACACAAGCCCAGGTGGTGAAATTGGTAGACACGCCAGATTTAGGATCTGGTGCCGCGAGGTGTGGAGGTTCGAGTCCTCTCCTGGGCATTTCTCCCCAATAGCTTTTTCTCTATATCACTAATCGCCTCTCTTCTTTTTCATTTTTCAAATTATTTTTATTGCTTCTTCACCGTGAATGATATATTTTGAGAACATTATATTCACCATCTAATATATGGATCCTTTATTAAAACAGCATCTTTCTCAGTCGATAATAAGCCTTCGAACGAGAGAGTTGCACGACACTATATTATATGGTGATGACAGTGTAGAAAAAAAGGCTGCTAAAATTTTCAGTCTAATAGCTGAAGGCGCCGACCCTACGATAGGAAATCACTGGGGAGAGTCTGCTTTTCACAATGCTTTGGATTCTTATCCTCACAATAAACGTGCTGTTTTCAGGCTGTCGGATCATGTTATAAAAGAAGATTCTCCTTTGCTAAGGGTTTTGCGGTCGTATCCCAGTGAATATTCACCGTTTCATCTTGAATTTTTTCGTGTCGCCGGTGTTTTAAAGATCGACGCTATAACTATGTCCGAAGCTGCGATAAAAAAGAGTCATGAAGCTATCATTAGGGGTGCTGAAGGCCTTTCAGGCACGGCTTTTGTCGTAGTATGTGATTATTATAACGACATTCCTTTCGCGTCTCTTGCGGAGCAGTTTAGCGAAGTATTAGTGGTAAACACTGGAGGTAAGCGTGCGAAAACAATGATTCTTAAAAAAATCGCTACGAGTCTACATCACAAGTTCGAGTTTTTAAGGGTGGATGTCACGGGCTTTCAGGCCAATATTCTTCAGGAGCTGCGTCATACTCTTGACAACCCCAAAAAAACACAACAGCAGAAAAAAACTTTAATTCAGGACATAATTTTTATCTTGGAGCGTTATATTGAGATTTCTCCTAAGGCAATAAGAGACGGACTTAAGCCACCGTCGTATATAGTATCTTCCATGTTATTGACAAGGCTATTTTCTCCTGTTATACATTATGTTAACTGCCTATTAGACAAACATTATGACGAGACGGGTAGGGATGAGTATAATAAGTATGAGTATATTTCGGATAGGGATATTTATAACGAACATCTTGAGAGAACACTGTCGGAGCTAGAGCTGCATATTGAGAAGTGTTATCTTCGGGCTATGAGGGACTTCGTCGCTCCTGGCGGCAAGGTATGCCTGTCGTACGAAACGGCTTACAAAGACGTAAACAAAGAAGGGACAACAGAAATCTTTCCTGCCGTCGAAGAAGAAGCTCTCGAAGAAGAGATCAACGCTCTCTTTCATGTAGAAAGGCGCGAAACATGTCCCTTCGGGGCGACCATCGACAGTTTTGACATCTATAAAGCCAATATTTTCCTTCTTTATCCGAGATAAAATCTTGTCCTTGTTTTTTTGTCTTTCGAAGTATAAGATTTGCTATCTCCTCAAAAACAAGAAGGCCTTATGGAACCCACCACAGCAGCAGCATCGGCAGGCCACAGTTATTGTAGTGATAGACTCTCTACAAAACATTCATTACACGACATTCTTCTTCAGGAAGATCTCTCTATTGACGAAAAGGTTGACTCTTTGAGGCGATCTCTTCTCGATGGTGCCGACCCAACAAAAGTCAATGTCGAGGGGGAAACAGCCTTTGAAGTTGCCCTAAGACTATTTACCCTAAAACTCGTACCTACAAATATTACAGCCTACAGGGACCCGAGTTTCAGCCTCACAGACTCCCGCATAACCGCCATTCTTCGTTGCTATCCCTATATTCTCAACCCTTTTTCTCCTAAAGGCCTGCCTTCAGAATCCATCCCTGGAAAGACCTTTGGCACAACAGACCCCCAGTTCTTCACCAAAGCTATCGAAGAAAGTCACGACGCGATACTACTAGGGGCGCGAGGTCTCAGTGGGAAGGTATTTATTCCAGGATGTGGAAGAGGAATGGACATTCCCCTTAAAGGTCTGCTAGAGCAGGAATTTGATGAGGCCATCATTGCCGATGTCGACAGAGATGCTTTAGAGGCTGCAATAAAATCGCTTCCTGAGGTGTTAGGTGATAGTTGTTCTTCTCGCGGCATCGACATCTCAGGATTTCAGAATGCCCTCAAAGAAATACCGTTTATCTTTTCTAGCTTGCCTATAAATTCAGATTTGCAGACCGAATATTTAATCTTTGCTATAGAACAATACCTAAAAGTCATTCCTCAGCATCGTAAAATCTTTCATGATAGAGATAAACCTTCATACGTAATATCTTCGCTCTTGCTAACACAGCTGCCAGAGTTTATATGTGACCTTATTATAGAATCATCACCAAAAGGCTACAATTGCGATCCTCGTGGTATCAATGAAGCATTAAATAGATTAAGACTCCACATCCAGAAACGCCACCTAAATTATCTCAAAGACTGCGTAAAACCAGGAGGCAAAATTTACCTCTCTTATACACATGCAGTAAGGTCCATCACCGTTGATACTGTTTCAGGTAAAAGAGCCTATGGCAGAGACGCTCCCATGATCAACAACAAAGAAATCCTTAAAGAAATAAATCGTCTCTTTAATGTAGTCAGACAAAGTGAAAAGCCTATTATATGGGAATGCGACAGCAATATAGGCGCCAGTGAACCCAGTCCTGAGAAAAGCTTCCTAGCCAACTGGTTTGTGTTAGTCCCCAAGCCATAATTTCCTTGTTGAAATTATATTTTTCTGTTATCACATAACGAACAATTACAACAAGGTGTTGCTATGACAGACTTTATGCCTTTCCAAGACGCCTGGTCACACCAGAGCACGTCGGAAGTGCCTTTTCTTCTGAAGCAAAATGAATATATGAAGGAAAACAGGCCTTATGAAGGGCTTCGGATCCTCCATAACATCCCGCTTTCTCTTGAGACCGTCTGTAAACTAGAGCCTTTGCTGCATTCTGGCGCCGAAATTACCGTTACTATCAACAACCTTGCTCACCCTGCTACGATGTCTGATGCTCTTGATCTTCTTGATAAGGCCGGGGTCATTGTCGTTGATGACCATGAGAATGTTTCTGGCGACTATGACTTTTGTCTCGACTGTGGAGCCGAGTTTGCTGATATTATAAAACCAAAGCTTGGCGTTGTAGAGCTTACGAGGTCGGGCGCTCTCGTCTATGAGAAACGCGACACGTCGATACCAGTGCTTTCTATCGACGACAGCACAACGAAATGTTTAGAGACACATTTCGGCACCGGCGACGGATTCCTAAGGGCATTTCTACAATTGACTCAAGAAGACATCAGAGACAAAAAGTTCGTTATCTTCGGCTTTGGCAAGGTAGGAAAAGGCATAGCGCATACTTTGTCGATGTATACCGAAGACGTTATCGCCATCGACATCGACGACGATGCCCTCGCCAGTGGCGAGCGTTATGGCGTTACGACGTTACACCTCGGAAACGACAGAAAAGCCGTCGAAGATGCCATCTCTGATGCTTTTGCCGTGGTTTGTGCTACTGGTATCAAAGATTTAATCTCGAAGAATTTCTCCGACAAAGGTCTTTTTGAAGGCAAATATCTTTCTAATGCCGGCATCAATGAATTCGGCGACATGTTCTCCGATGACGACGTCCTTTACAGCAAGATGTGGCCGATAAACTTTGCTCTCGCCGACCCTACGAAGATGCGCTACCTCGATCCAAGTTTCTACGCCCACAATATGGGCCCTGAGATCATCATGAAAAAGAAACTTGGTCCGGGATACCATTACCTTCCTGAAGATATTGATAATGCTATCGTCTCCGAATGGCAAGACTACTACGGAGAAAACATTTCATTGATCATTGATCAATGAGTTCGGAGTTCGGAGTAGGATTTTTCACCACGGAGCCACGGAGTTCACGGAGAACAAAAGTTTAAAGAAAAGGAAAAAAGAATACGGCTGCCCCCAGCCCCCCGTTTTTTCGCTGGTCACTGATAACTGGTCACTGATCACTGAAAAAGACCCCCTTGGCGTCAAGAGCATGCTCTCTTCCCTTAGGATATCTATTATTCTGTAGTCTACACTAAGTCTTTATTTTTCAGAATAAATAATGCTGTAGCCGTTGTCAGTTTTTTCAATACCTACTCCTACGAGACCGTCGTCTAGAAGTTTCATCTGTGTTTCATAGTCAATATGATCAACTATAGTTTTTTCGTTGTCTTCTTTTGTATTATTTGCATCGCGATTTCTATGCATGAAAAACCTTAGCATATTTCCATATGTTTTTTTTAGCTTCTTTATCACAAAATCGTTGTCTAAAAACGTCTTAACAATAGGGTAATTGTCTGGGTGGCATGTCGCTACGATATGACGTAAATCTGTATTGTCTATCATTGCGATATTCGCTTTAATAATTTTTTTTCCTAATCCTAGTTTCCTGTATTCTGGGTGTATTATCGTCCCTTCAAAATGCGCTGTCTTTTTAAGGTCTTCGACAGGGATGCCTAGCTCTATACCGCGATTGTTCGTTATATCACCAGGAATTGATGTTATTCGGCACGCCACAAGCTTTTCTTCTACTGTTATCCCTATGGACATCTCGGCTTCAGAAATAATCTTCTCAATAAATTCTCTTGAGGGTTTTCTAAAAAAACTGGGTTCTTCCAGTGCTTCAAGCATAACATCATGTAGCGCCATAACATCATCGAGATCTTCTTTGCTTAAAGTGCGTATTACATATTCTATATCGCTATTATCCATAATCCTAGCAATTGGCATAAACAATGCTGTAGCCGTTGTCAGTTTTTTCAATGCCGACTCCTACGAGACCGGCATCTAGAAGCTTTTTCTGTTTTTCATAGTCAAGGTGATCAACTATAGTTTTGCCTCTATATTCTCTTGTATTGACCATATCACGGTTCCTATGCACGAAAAACCTTATCATATTTCCATATGTTTCTTTTAGATTCTTTATCACAAAACCATTCCCTAACAATATTTTAATGACGGGGTAATTTTCTGGGTAGCATGTCGCTACGATATGACGTATATCTGTCTTGTCGATCATTGCGATATTCGTTTCCATAATTTTTTTTCCCAGCCCTAGCCTTCTGTATTCCGGGTGTGTAATAATCCCTTCAAATTGCGCTAGCTGTGTAAGCTCTTCAGCAGGGATTCCCACTTCCATACCTTGATTTCCAACCATGCTATCAGGGATGAATGTTATGCGGCATGCCACAAGCTTTTCTTCTACGGTGATTCCTAGTGACAGCCTATTTCCTGAAAGGCATTTCTCAAAAAATTCCTTGGGGGACATTTTAAAAAAAAGTGGGTTTTTCAGAGCCTTGATCATAATACCATGTAGCGCCATAACGGCATCAACATCCTCTTCATCAAGAATATGTATTATATATTCTGTATCGCTATTATCGCCAAGCTTTCCGGTTTCTATAATATTCTCATTTTTAACCATAACACTCCTGATGTGCTGCTAATAAAAAACTGCTAGTGTAACAAGTAGTATCATTAACAGAATCGTTGGCCAGAACAACATTTTCGGCACAAGGTTATCCTTATATTGTATGAAGCGTATACTCGTTCCCGAATAGAATATAAAAGCATTGATAGCCACCAACAGAAGCGCTGTAAATGTTATAAAATAGAAATACTCGAAATATATCACCTCTTTCGACATCAAAGCCCCTCTCAACCTATTGTGGGAAAGGAGCATGGCGAAGAAAAGCCCTACGCAAGAACTTATCAGCGTCAAGCTTTTTGCTCTATCCTCTTTGACATTCTTCGCTTTTGATATAACCATTAAAAGGAAAAAGAGTATACCTGCAGCTACAAGCATCGAAATTCCATTAGAAATAAAGGGTTCTACATAATCTCTTTTCATATTTACGTTGAAACATAGATCCGGGAAGTCTTCGCGGTTTTTGTAATCCTTTATACCATAGTTTGTACTAGAGTCTTCTTCTTCATAGGAAAAATAGCTACTTTCTAGGATCCACCCTGGCAGTACTAGGTCTTCTTCTAATCCCGGGAGTGCTGTAGGGCTCATAATATTATAAGCCTCAAGGTTTGGTGTTAGTATGATATTTTTATCGAAATCTTCATGGAGTATACGTAATAGTGCTTTCTTCTTGTCGAAAGGATATTTTGAGTAGTTGAATTCTTGGCGCAATACAGCACTAAACGACCACCCTACTACTTCAGAGTCGTCTTCACGGCGTCGATATGCTTCTTTTGTGTCCAACGACACTGCCTCAGGAAGCACAAAGCCCTGTGATATGCCATCGTGTATACCATCGATATATCTTTGCCATAAATATCCTGTCATAACGATATCATCGGATCCCGAGAAACCAATAGATTCGATAAAAGCTCCTGTCGGAACATATATTGGAAGCTCCCCTTCATACATTGCCCGCGATATACTCTCTTGGCGGCCGAGATATTTATCAAGCCCCACCCTTGACACTATGACGACACTGTTTTCATCGGAAGGGAATGGCGACCCAAGTATAAGGTTCCAGAGCATAAGTATCACAACAGCAATCGTGGCGGAAAAAAGCGCAGTAGCTATCCAGACCTTCTTTCTTTTGCCTTCGTACAGACGGAACATAAAGAAAAGGAAGAAAAAAGCGAAGACTACATATGACGCTGCCATTTTCATGAACTTATGTCTAAACATCGTGTTGTCTATTGCTATCTCGTCTTTTATTAAGACTACGCCTGTTGACCATCCTGTTGATGATATCGGCTTAAAAAACATCCAAGACGACTGCCCTGTTATCTCATTCTCGTGGTCTATAATACCTTCTTCTCCACGTACGGCACGCTCTGCCATCTCCATAAGCTCTTCATTGTCCATCTCTTCAGCGACATTAAATAACGTTTTACCACTTTTTACATATTCTTCGATGGGGTGCCTAATAAACTCTCCGCGCTGTGAGATGATGAAGACATATCCTGTCTTCCCAAGTTTCAGCGTTGATATCATCTCTTTAATGTTATCGAGGGGGTAGTCTATGAACGTCTCGCCTGTTGTTATTCTTATCCCACTATCGTCTGTATGATAAAAAGGCACGGTGAAGATCTGTATAAGATTTTGTTCTTCCAGGTTTTCTTTTCCCAGCCTATTTACATAGTTTGGCGAGACCTCTCTAAAATTTGGGACATTAACGTATGGAACATGTGCGACGCCGATACCACGAAGTCCACTATTATCTTTTATAAGTTTCTGTAGTGTTTCTTCGATATCTCTACTTTTCAGCTCTCCCGTTACGAGCTTTCCGGCTATATCATTCGATATAATCTTAAGCTCGCCGAGTTCTTTGTCGAGTTTCGCTGAAAATCTTGCTGTCTCTAAAGAGATCTCTTTTTTTGCTAAAGGTGCTATTTTTCCTTTTTCGCTGACATAATTATATGTGAGTGCTGCTGACAGCAAGAAAGTTAATATTGCTCCTGCTGCAAAAAATTTGAAAAAAACCTTTTTGAAAATCCTTTTGTCATAGGTAATTACTTCTGTTATTTGTTGTCATCTTCTTCGGACGTTTCTTCCACATTTTGTGGGCTTTCTGCAATATCATCGATAGCTTTGCCGATGTTATCGATCTTATCCGTCGTTGCCTGTGCAGACTGTTCTGCTGACTTCACCATACGACTTATATCTTTCGTTATATTGTAGTTTTCTTCTGCCAGCCTATTAGCTTCTTTAATTAAGGCGTTGCCACCTGTTTCGGAGCCTTGTCGCCGTACAGACTCTACCGCAGCATTGAAAGCCAGAAGCTTCGCCTGTTCTGAGATGACAGCTTCTTGTATTTCTTTTGCCGAAGCTGCTATATCGAATTCATCTGCCTCATCGGAGGTGTCGCTTTCTGGCGAAGGTCCTTTTCCGTTGCCATTGTCATCTTGGCTTAACGACATACGTTTCACGTGCTTATTAAGGACATATATCAGACAAGCTGCTGCGAAGACAGTGATAATAATTGTGATAATTGCTATTTTTTTTGTGAGATCATTGGATTGTTCCTCTATAAGCTCTGTTCTGTCCTCTATAGCTTCGTCGATACTATCGATATACACTCCGCTGCCGACGACCCATCCTAGAGGCTCATATAGTCGGACATACGACATCTTAGGAAGGTCTTCTGTCAGGCCTTTTTTTGTAGGTTTTGGCCATAGATAATCGACGAACCCTCCTCCATATTCCTCGGAAACTTCTACGAAGGCGACGAAGAGGTTCCGATCTTTTCCCAGTGCGCAGTCGAACTTTGGGTCATCGAGGATAAGACCATCCAACGCTGGTATTGTCGGATGCATAATCATCTTAGGTATAGGTTTTGTCGTATCATTGATCCAGAAATATCCCACTCCTTCATCGTAACGCATCTTTTTGATGTCGGACTTCGCCTTTTCTATAGCGTCGATTATAGCGTCGTCGATATATATTCCGGTGCCTAATATCCAATTCCATTCTTCGAACAGCTTTACGTAGCTGAGCTTTGGAACATCGGGCAACAGCCCATCAGCTGTTGGTTTCGTCCATATATAGTCGACGAAGCCTTCTCCATATTTTTTGCTGACATCGATAAAGGCATCGAAAAGGAAGTCTCCTACGCCGTTTGCGCAATACCACTTTTCATCTTCCCTATCGACTAACCCCTCTAAAGAAGTAATTATAGGGTGCATTACTATTCTAGTGTCTGGCTGACTAGTGTCGTTGATCCATATATATCCTGTGCCGTTGTCATAGCGTATTCCGCGTATCTCTTCTTTGGCGCCATCCTGCGCTTCTTCTAGTGTAAGTTCTCCGTCTGAGAACTTATCATACCACATCTGCACGCTATCATCGACAACGGAGATAACGTCTTTAAGACGTTTTCCATACTGTGTCTCGAGATATTCTCTATCGGTACTTCCTCGATATGCGGCATTCATAACTTCGTATGCGATATCGACATAGTTTTTCAGGTTTTCCTTGACCCTATGCATCTCCCGTTCTTCGAACTTTACGATATCGTTTTTCTCTTTGTCTCTTACTGTATATATAGTAAACGTTGTTGTTATCACCAACGCAACGACCAAAATCGTCAACGCAACTATCAACACTTCCGTTCTCATTCTCATAACGACATCCTCTAATACTTTGTTGCTGACCTTTCGCTACGCTACTAAAGCAAGATTGGTGCGTAACATCAGTTTGTTATATACTTTTTACTTTATAGTATATTCGTATTTTTCCTCACACCTTTTTTCGTGTGTCCTTTGCTAAAAAAGCCGCGATGCGATATATTAATTACTTATAAAGAAACAGAAGGTCTATATCGCATCATGAAAACACAAACATCACGAAAAGGTTGGGGATCACGAATAGGGTTTATTTTGGCGACGTCAGGAGCTGCCGTCGGTCTAGGCAACATCCAGCGTTTCCCATATATCGCCGCCGAGAGCGGTGGAGCCGTCTTCGTGTTATTATACCTTCTATGTGTTCTTGTCCTAGGCCTCCCCCTTATCTTCGTAGAATTTTCCTTGGGAAGGCATACCCATAAGAACCCGGTATGTGCCATCGAAGCGATACGCCCTAACAGCCGATGGAAATATGTAGGATTTCTAAGCATAGCGACGGCGTTCTTCATACTGACATACTATTCCGTCATTGCGGGATGGACTATTGGCTATTTCGTTAAGATGCTCCGTGGCGAAGAGCTCGACCTCAATGCCTTTACTTCCAATGCTCCTGTAGTGTTGTCATATATGGCTATCTTCATGCTTAGCGTGATATATATCGTAAAAAAAGGAGTTAAGAAAGGAATAGAACGATATAGCAAGATCCTTATGCCGATGCTATTACTGCTATTAATAGGGCTAATAATACGCTCATTGACGCTACCAAACAGTGGTGCCGGGATGAGGTTTTACTTAGAGCCCGATTTCTCAGAGATAAACGGCAGGGTGTTTATCAACGCCCTAAGTCAGGCGTTCTTTTCACTTTGTATCGGAGAAGCCGTACTGATAACATATGGTAGCTACACCTCCAAGGAAGACAACCTTATATCTTCTGGGTGTTATATCGCTCTTTTCGATACACTCATAGCGATCCTTTCTGGTCTGATAATATTCCCGGCGCTTTTTGCTTTCGGCTACACTCCTGGCGAGGCTGGTGTTGGTTTATCATTCGTGGTACTTCCTAAGATTTTCGCCGCTATGCCTTTCGGTAATATTTTTGGGGCATCGTTTTTCCTTCTTCTTGGTTTCGCTGCTCTTACTACTAGCATTGCTCTTCTTGAGATGCCTGTTGCTTATCTTGTTGACAGCAAGAAATGCTCCCGCAGTGTTGCTGTCTGGGCTGTTGGCATTGCAGCGTTTATTTTAAGCATTCCTGCTGCGTTATCGAAGGGGGCCAGTCCTTTTCTTTCTACTATGGAGTTCCTTGGCAATCGCGGTTTCTATGACATCATGGATTTCGTTTGGGGAAACATGGGGATGGTTTTTGGAGGCTTGCTTCTTGCGATATTCACTGGATGGGTATGGGGCACTAAGAACGCCGCCAAAGAGCTACGCCAGGGTTGCAAGCATTTCACCTGGCAAAGCACTGTCTGGGGTGTTATCGTACGCTATGTCGCTCCTATTGTCATCCTTGCGATATTGGCAAGCTTTTTCATATAATGCGGCTACGCCGCATTATAGTTCGGGGTTCGGAGTAGGAATTCGGAATAGGCTTTTTCACCACAGAGATCACAGAGGACACAGAGAGGAAAAAGAATATGGCTGGGGGATACTCCCCCAGACCCCCGTTTTTCAGTGACCAGTGATATAGTGTGATAACTGAACATTGAATATGCCCCTAGCCCGCCCTAATTCCTCTCTGTGTACTCTGTGGCTCTGTGGTGAAAAATTGGGGTTTATTACTTTTTATTGCAGTGGCGGCAGAGAGTCCTTGGACACTTTGTGGTGAAAAAATCGGTAGCGCGTAACATCAGTTCATCAATCTGCGATAATCATTTCTGTGGGTATGCTGTATTTTTAATGGGCTTCACGGTGCGCTATTATTTTGCGCATTTCGACGCCGAGTTCATGAGGGCTTACGATTACACAAGATTTACTTTTAAAGATATCCCAGAACCTTATTGGTGGTGTTAGCGCTTTTTTAATACATCTTTTAAGACGATCCTTCTCATCACCATCTTCCATTTTGTTTACTACTTTTTCTTCAAATTCTTTCACTTCTTCTTTCAATTCCTTACTCGTCTTTCCTGCGCCAACACAACGTAGTAATATACTCATAATTATATCGACAGGTTTTCTTAGGAATGGTATGTCTTCTATAATATCCGCTATCGTCCTCGAGGTATATTTTATGACATGCATTTCTGGGCGTATATCGACGCCTATGCATCTCAAGAAAAACTTAGAATATGACGTGCAGTTGTGCTGTCTAACGTCAAAACCAGTATCAAAATCGCGGATATCCGAAAGAATTTTTATTAGGATTTCCTTTATCCCGCCTCTGGTAGCTTCAAAGTCAACCTTAGTGTGTTTCCCTCCGAAAGAGCTATATTCGAAGGTGTCACCCTGTTCGAATATCCCCTCGCTCATTGCGAAGCCGAATATCTTACGCGCGAATCCTACGCTATATATCTTCCCGTCCGGTGTTTGTATGCGCGCCCAGCTATGATCTCCGCGTGGGCGATGACGTTTTTTATCACCCTCCCATAGTATAGAGAAAATCCATTTTCCATTACATTTTTTAGGATTCTTTCTATCAAAGATAACGAAATATTTTTCCAGAATATTTTGTAGTGTCATTTTTTTAAAATCGTCGCCTATGAGCTGCTTTCTATCGACGAAATCGCCTGGCAACGGTTTTATTCCCTCGTAAGTATATGTGAATGGGTTTTTTAATACGCCGTTATCATCAAAAAGTTTGTTATATACTTCCGACCATTTCTTTCTTTTACCGTTAAATAGCATACAAACTTCACCGTCATCATTAACTGTAAGTTTATGGTCCATTGTCTCATCACACACATCAAAAAGCTCTGGATTGCGATAGTGGGAATCTGAGGTAAAATATTCGATTTTTTTGTGCAGGAAATTTGATGACAAGAATTTATATAGTTTTTCTCCTTCTATACCTTGGAAAACTTCGACAGGCACACCTAACCGCTGAGCATATACTTCTTTATCAAAGCCATCGACCTCATTTAACTTTTCGGTAATGTGAGAATATTTATTTTCTTTTTTCTTTTTTATAGACTTCTCTTTCCTGGCAGCAAAGTCTTTTATATTTTTAAACAGTTCGTTGATACGAGAACATTTAGTCCATCTTTCTTCCTGTAGACAGGCATTTTCTTTGATTTTTATAAATATCTTGGTGATACGTGAATCGGCGTTTATTCTTTTTCTTACGGAGGCGACTTTTTTACTATAAAACTCTGTAACGGCAGTGATTCTCTGTGCTTCATCTTTAGTTCCTACAACGCCATCTTCAAGCAATTTTCTCAATTCTTTATCGATGAACTTAACATCTTGTTCAACGTCTGCTGCCATGCTTTGTATATCGTGGCGTTTTCCCCTTCTCGTTTCATCAAGATTAAAACGATATCCGTCTTCTTGATTTCCTGCTATTTGATATCCTGCTTGTGGTGTTATTCCCGCTACAACCATCCTAATTTCTCCACTGTATAAAAAGAATTATAATAAGCAAAGATCGTCTTAAAATAAAAGAAAAATATAGCGTATAGCGTATAGCGTATAGTAGAATCCACTGGTCACTGTTTTACTGGTGGTGTCCTGAAGCTTTATCGAATTGTTTGCTTAGCGAGCGTACTGACCCTATCCATAGTGGTAGGATAGCGAGTATCATTGCGCCGATATATGGCGCGCATGCTATTGGTGTGGCGAAGACAAGAAGAAGTCCTTGTAGCGACATTGATGCTCCTGACTTCCCTAGACGCGACCCTATGCCGTCGATGGCAGACTTCCCGCGGACTTTTTCTGTGGGGCTTAGAGGGATATATGCCATCTCTTTTGTGTCGTCGAAGACGGTATATTTCGCAGACCTGCTTAGGCAGTTTTGCATCGAGCCAAATAACACCGTTATTGCTAGCGGCGACATCCCTAAGATCATCGCTGCTGTACCTGCATAGACATATTGTTTTAAGAAGAGGAAGGTGAAGAATCCTGCCCCTGTCACGATTATCAGGAACGGTGTAGCCAGTGCTGCGAACTTCCATCCGCATCGTCTGATAACATTCCCTGAGATGAAATATGACGACAGAGTTGCTATTATACCGACATATGTAGTGACTTTACTCATATATGCGGTATATTCCCCTGGGCTAGGGAACAATTCTTTCATCTGTGATTTCCAGAGGACTTCGGTGAAGTTTATTGTGATGTTATATGACAGTACTATTATTGCGATACATATGAGGTATTTCGATTGCGCGACATGTTTTATATTTTCTGAGAGCTTCAACTTCGGTTTTTTCTTAAGCTCGTGTCCTTTACCATCTTGGTGGTCGAGGTTTTTATGGTCTACGAAGATATATATATGCATCCATCGATACAGTAATATTGAGACGATACCTACTACGATGACAAGGATAACGAAGAGCGTCACTGTTTGGTCCCAGGCATCGCCATTGCTAAAGTATGATCCTACCTTGTTAAAGGTCGTTGATGTTGTTGTCATACTATTTGCGAGGATTCCGCCAATTCTTCCTGCGAGGATCCCTGAGGCGTTGATTCCTATACCAAATAGCGGGTAGAATCTTCTTGCTTCTGTGACGGAAGTGACGTCGTTGGCGAGTCCCCACAGCATCACTGAAAGCATGATATTACTCCAAGACTCTGCTACTACGTAGAAGAGCGTAAGGATCCAATATCGTATTATCGCGATAAGGCCGCTTAACCCTGCCGGTAACGAAGCTTTTAGGGTGTCGGCGAAGTCATTAAGGTATAGGCTTTCGCGTAAAGGATACAGCACGGTGACGAACAGCAGGAAAAACGCGAGGAAGCTTCCTATCATTACGTAGAAAACATTTTCTCTGTTATATCTGTTGGAGAGTTTCGTTAAGAAGAACACCATAATAACAGCAGTGGGGAGCATGGCCCACACTTTCAAAAAGGGTATTGCTTCGGCGCCGGATCCTGGCGCTGTGATGATAAGGACATCTTTTGCTATACGAAGTAGGTGGTAGTTGAAAGAGATCAGGAAGAAAAGAACCATCATCGGGATGAATTTCTTTATCTCGAACCAGTGAATCGGCCAAAGGAAGGAGCGTAACTTGCTAAAGCCAGCATTAGCATACTCTTGCGAGATGGTTTCCTTGCCTTTCGTCATCAGTGACTAACGCGCCTCTATTGATTTGTTTGCTTTATGTAATCAACGACCCTGTTGGCAAGAATAATACACAATGCGGTACTATTTTGTCACGAAAAATTTTATCTATTTTGAAACCCGAATATCAGTTTTTTGGTATGTTACGGTGTTTTTCTATGACGATAGGAACTTTTGGTGAAGATGGGACATATGGTATCTGTTTTTTCTCTTTAGGATCTCTTATTATCATCCTCACGGCGACGAAACATGCCAAGACGAGGGCGATAAATACCATATATATAAAAAGTGCCTCTGGCGCGGCTACACTCATCAACGTTCCGGCTATTATCGGTGCAATCGCTGCCCCTGTGGCGTATGTCATAAGGAGTCGGCTCGATGCTGCTATGCGCTGTTTACTCGTCATCAAAGAGTGGGCGTGTGCAAGGCTCATAGGATATAATGTCGTTGCGCTTCCCAAGAAAAATGCCGCGATGAGCATCGCTGTAAGAGAAATTTCACGGGTGACGACCATCGCCGAAGCTGCGAGGGCGATGAATAGTGCTATTATTATTATGACGAGTCTTTTGTCGATGACATCGGCGAGCTTACCCATCGGCATCTGAAAGACGATACCACCACATATCGCTATACCCATAAAGGTCCCGACCTGTGACGTCGTCATCCCCGCTGTAGCGGCGAAGACTGGTGCTAGCCCATAGAATGCTCCCATTACGAGACCCGCACAGAGAGCGCCGACAATCCCCACGGGAGAGATGGAAAACGCCTTTCTTACCTTCATGGTTTCTGAGCCCTTTATTGTCGGTGGCGCCGAACGTGTAAGCGCCAAAGGCACCATAGCGCAGCATACGAAGATTGCGATGATGGCAAAAAGCGTGAAGTTTTGTGGTGGCGCCAACGATACCATAAATTGGCTGATGGCAACGCTAAGGTATATCGTCACCATATACGACGATATGACTCTTCCGCGATATTCTCCACGGACAGTATCGTTAATCCAGCTGTCGAGGAGAATAAGTGCCCCGGCTTGTGACAAACCACATAAAAACCTCATAAAAAACCACACCGATGGTTGAGGGAACGCCCCTGAAATCACCGCCGAAAGAGCGATAAATACCATGAACATCATAAAAGAACGAATATGGCCAAAACGAATAATGATACTTCGGCATGTTAACGCTCCTATGATGAGTCCTGCATAATATGCCGATGCGACAAAACCAAGGATATTAGAAGGGATTCCCATAAGTTCCATGTTTATAGGGATAATGATGCCGTAAAGTCCGTCGGCGAGGAAAATGAAAACCGCTCCAATAAACAAGGTATATACTGATCGCAAACTCTTTGCCATGGCGCCACTCCTTATTATATAAGGGAGTCATATGCAGAAATCATGCCAATATCAATGATCAATGATCAATGTTCAATGATCAATAAAAAAAGGGTCAAATTTGGGGTCAGACTTGAATTTTGTGAATTTGGGATCAGGGTTGAGAATTTCTACAAAAGGGCCAAAGTCGATCATTGTTCATTGTTCATTGAAATGCGCTACACCGCATAGTTCGGAGTTCGGAGTAAGAATTCTGAATCCTGCTCTGAACTATGAACTCAAAACCCTGAACTATGCGGCGTAGCCGCATTTCACTGTTCTTTGATTTTCGTTGCTCGGGCTGTGGCGGCTGGGTAGTTATTTTGTCGCCGCACGCGAGATTTTCCATATGCTTCGAAGGGTTTACGTTGTGATACTGGTACAGAGATATCGATGATGTTACCTTTTTCCGTCATACACAGTATAGCGCTGCCTTGTTCTGGTAGCATGACGGGATGAAGCAATATCTTACGCTGCAGCAGTTCTCGTGCTTGTGCTATCCGTAGTGTTAGCGTTTTATATTCTTTCCATAGTACGAATGTGCAACCTTCTTTCCATCCGGAGCATCCGTAGCCTCTACGTCCTTCTATGATATGTTTCCCGCATTTCGGACATATACCTATGATTTTAGCGTCTACGCTCCACATAGTACTTTGTTGTATTATATCTTTTGTGAAGGAAGCGATGCTCTCCATGAAGCGTTCCGGTGCGAGCTTTCCTTGTTCTATTTCGCGGAGTTTCGACTCCCATTCTCCAGTGAGTTCTGGTGATTTGAGGCTATGGTCTTGTATTATGGCGTAGAGGTAGCGTCCGAAGTTTGTTACGGAGAGGGTTTTCTTGTTACGCTCTATATATTTCCTGCTTATCAGTGTCTCTATTATCGAGGCGCGCGTTGCTGGTGTTCCTATGCCTTTTTCTTTTAGCGCTTCGCGGAGCTCTTCATCGTCGACCATCTTCCCTGCTGTCTCCATAGCTCCTAGTAGAGAGTTTTCGGTGAAGTGTTTCGGAGGCTTTGTTTTTCCTTCTTTGACGTATGGTTTATGGTCCCCAGACTCCCCTACTGTAAACTTCGGAAGCTCTTGTTTGTCGCTTTTTTTATGTGGAAACAATGTCATCCATCCTGGCGATGTTATGTGGACGCCTTTTGCTTTGAAGGTAACGTCGTTTGTGACGCCTTCGACGTTGGTGATATCTTTCAGGCATGGCGGGTAGAATGCTGCTATCGTCTGTGTTACTATGGCGTCGTAGACATTATTGGAATATCCCGAGAGGTTGTGTGGAATCTTCCCTGTAGGTATTATGGCGTGGTGGTCAGTAACTTTTTTATTGTCGACGATACGCTTAGAGAAAGGCAAGTTGTTAAGGTCTAATTGTGATATCTCTTTGTCTTTTATCTTCGAAAGGCTGCTGAATATCGCCGGAACTTTTCCCTTCATATCGTTTGTCAGGAATCGCGAATCTGTTCTCGGGTATGTTATATATTTACTTTCGTATAGCGTCTGTACTTCTTTAAGAGTGTCTGCTGCTGACATGCCATATCTTCTATTCATATCGCGCTGTAGTTCTGTTAGGTCGTAGAGCATTGGAGGTGCGACGGTTTCTTTTTTTGTCTTCACCTTTGTTATAGCGAAGGGATGTCCTTGTATTTTTGAGAGCTTGTCTTCTGCTTTGTCTTTTTCCATGAACCTCTTTCCCGAGTATTCGAAGACGGCATCGCGGTAGTTTGTCATAAGCTCCCAGAATAGCTCTGGCACGAAGGCTCTGATATCGTCGTCGCGACGTGCTATCATGGCGAGGACTGGAGTCTGCACCCTTCCGACGCTCCAGAGGATGCCTTTTCTTCCGTGTTGTACGGTATAGCTTCTTGTGGCGTTGAGGCCTACTATCCAGTCGGACTCGCTACGGCATCGTGCTGCGGCGTATAGGTTGTTGTAGTCGTCTCCGGGCTTAAGGTTGTCAAAAGCATCTTTTATTGCTTCTTCTGTTAGGGAATTCAGCCACAGACGTTTTATAGGTTTTTTCTCACACCCCGACATCGCGAGGATATATCTGAAGATAAGCTCCCCCTCTCTTCCTGCGTCTGTCGCGCATATTATTTCGTCAGCACTTTTGAATAGTTTTTTTATTATTCCGTATTGCTTCTTCGAGCCTGGGTTGCCGACGGTGGTGAGCTTGAACGTTTCTGGGATGAATGGCAGTGTATCTAGCGACCATCTTTTTAGTTTTGGGTCATATTCGTCGGGCTTCTTCAGCGTTACGAGGTGTCCGAACGCCCAGGTCACGATATAACCGTTACCTTCGAGGTATCCGTCGTATTTCTTCGTGGCGCCGAGGAAGGCTGCGATATCACGTCCTACCGAAGGTTTTTCTGCCAATATAACCTTTGCCATAATAGTCCTTTCCATTTTTTCTTATTATGAAGTATCACTATATTATAGATCATAGAAAACCACAAGCATGGAGGAAAAACACATGAATTTTAAGGGAAGCAAGACAGAAAAGAACATCCTTACGGCCTTCGCCGGAGAGTCGCAGGCGCGAAATCGGTACACCTATTTCGCTAAAAAGGCAAAAAGAGAGGGATATGCCCAGATATCGCATATCTTCGAAGAGACGGCAGACCAAGAGAAAGAACATGCCAAGCGTCTTTTCAAGCTCCTCGAAGGCGGCGAAGTTGAGATTACAGGATCTTTCCCTGCCGGCGTAATAGGAACTACCGTCGAGAACCTAAAAGCTTCCGCCGGAGGAGAACACTACGAACATACAGAGATGTATCCTGGGTTTGCAAAGATCGCCCGCGAAGAAGGCTTCGATGACATCGCCGAGATCTTCCTAGCCATCGCCGTCGCCGAGAAACAGCACGAGAAACGTTACCTAGACCTCGCCAAAAATATCGACGAAGGCTCCGTCTTCAAAAAAGACGGGAAAGTCGTCTGGCGCTGCAGAAACTGCGGATATCTACATGAAGGTTCCGAGGCTCCAGAGAGTTGCCCGGCATGCGATCATCCACAGGCACATTTTGAGATATTAGGAGAGAATTGGTAAAACGATAGCGGATAGTTATAGCGCATAGCGTATAGCAGGAAAAATTAGAATATTTCTATCTATCCGCTAAACGCTATTCCTATGCGCTATTAATAGCGTATAGGACGATTCCTGCGGAGACGACGACGTTTAGCGACTCTATATTTCCTTGCATGGGGATGGCGACGATATCGTCGGCGGCATCGAGGATGGAATCTGTGACGCCATTGGTCTCATTACCTACGGCGACGGCTATAGGACCTTCTGGGACGGTGTAGGTATTGAGGCTTTTGTCGGTATGTGAGCTCGTTGCGATTGTGGTGAAGGCATTTTTCTTTAGGAATGCTAATGCTTGTCCTCTATCGGCTAATGCCATTGGCATCCTAAAGAACGACCCTCGTGATGCTTGTATTACATTTCTGCTGTAGAGTTCTGTGATGCCATCGGCGATGACGACGATGCCTTCGACGCCGAGGCCTTCGGCGGTACGCATCATCATACCAATATTACTCGCCTGCTGAACGCCTTCCATTACGAGGATGAACTTCTTCGTAGTGAAATCACTGAGTCTGCACTCTTTTTTCTTTATAGTTGCAATGATATTGGGAAGCTTGCCGCCGGAGAAGAGTTTCTTCATCATCGCTTTCTTCATGACATACGGTTGTAGTCCTTGAAGTCCGGCAGGTTTTGCCTTGGCGAACTCAGGAATGACGACAATATCACAAACTGAGGCGCCAGCGTTGATGGCGGTGAATACATCGTCATCTTCGACGAGGAACATCCCCAGCTCTTCGCGGCCTTTAGCAGTACGGCATTCTCGTAGCACCTTAAAAATTTCGTCTTTGATAGAATCTATTTCTTTCATTACTTATCCTCACAATTTAGCCAATTATGGCTACTGTTTTATTTCATTTCCCGTTATAATATCATTTTATAGGTATAATATGTAAGGTGATATAATGAAAACATATTCTCTCTCGGGAAACATAGTAAACATTTTTGCGAAGAAAATCTTTTCTGGGACGATTACCGTTGCCGACGGCGTTATTATTGACGTCGAAGAAAGCCCCGATATCGATTATGACACCTTTATCGTCCCCGGCTTCGTCGACGCACACGTCCATATCGAAAGCTCTATGCTTACGCCATCGGAGTTCGCACGCCTTGCTGTCGTCCATGGCACCGTCGCTGCTGTCGCCGACCCCCATGAGATCGCCAACGTCCTAGGCATCGAAGGCGTACGATATATGGTCGCCGACGGTGAAACCGTCCCTTTTAATTTCTTCTTCGGCGCCTCGTCATGCGTCCCTGCTACGCCTTTCGAGACGGCAGGAGGCACTATCACCGCCGATGACATGGAAACGCTTCTTCGCGACGACAAGCTACGCTTCGTCGGCGAGATGATGAACTTCCCTGGCGTCTTACAAGGACTGCCCGATGTCATGGATAAGATCGCCGTAGCAAAGAAATATGGCGTCCCTATTGACGGTCATGCTCCTGGTCTTCGTGGCGAAGACGCCAAGAGATATATCGCTGCGGGGATAACCACCGACCACGAATGCGTCTCCTATGAAGAAGCCGCCGAGAAGATATTGTATGGCATGAAGATCGCCATAAGAGAAGGTTCTGCCGCCAAAGATTATGACGCTCTTCACGGTCTTCTTAAGAAGTTTCCTGGCGATGTCATGTTCTGCAGCGACGACAAGCACCCCGACGACCTCGTAAAAGGACATATCAACGACATGGTAAAATGCTCGGCTTCTCTCGGCTATGATGTCTTTGATGTGCTGCGTTGTGCGTGTGTCACCCCCGTAGAACATTACGGACTTCCTGTAGGTCTACTTCGCAAAGGCGACGCTGCCGACTTCATCGTCGTCGACAACCTCGAAGACTTTTCTGTGCTACAGACATATATCAAAGGCGTCCTTGTCGCCGACAAAGGCGCTACGCTTATAGAATCGCAACCTTCGGAACGTGTCAACGCCTTTAACGCTACAGAAAAATGTGTTGACGATTTTAAAGTCGCTGCCGAAGGCACGACGATACGCGTCATCGAAGCTACTGACGGAAGTCTTATTACCGGCGAAGGTCATTATGATGCTAATATCGTCGAGGGCAATGTCGTTTCTGATGTAGAGCATGACATCCTAAAGATCGCCGTCGTCAACAGGTATAACGACAAGCCTCCCGCTGTAGCGTTTATTAAAGGCTTCGGGCTACAAAGCGGTGCTATGGCATCGAGTGTCGCCCACGACTCCCACAACATCGTCGCTGTTGGGACTTCTGACGAAGAACTATGCGCTGCCATCAACGCCGTAATATCCTCTGAAGGCGGTATTGCCGTCGCTGATGGCGAAGATATCGATATCTTACCGCTACCGGTAGCAGGGATTATGAGCGATGGTGATGGCTATGCTGTCGCCAAGAAATACTCTGAGCTCGATGCGAAAGCAAAGAGTTTAGGAAGTAGCATGACGGCGCCTTTTATGACGTTGTCGTTTATGGCATTGCTTGTCATCCCCGAGCTAAAGCTCAGCGATAATGGCCTCTTCGACGGGACTAAATTTAAATTCACAAAACTTTTCATAGCAGGATAACTAATGATAGAAGAAAATCAGACAATAGAAGGTACCGTAGAGTCTTTGGCGTTCGGCGGCAAAGGAATAATAAAACACGAAGGTTTCGTCATCTTCGTTCCTTTCACCGCTCCTGGCGATGTTGTTAAGGTGAATATAACCTCTGTGAAAAAGTCCTTCGCCGAAGGCGATGTCGTCGAAGTCATAACTCCTGCGTCATGCCGAACAAAGCCCACATGCCAATACTACGGAATATGTGGCGGCTGCCAGCTACAGCATATTAGCTACGAGTCACAAACCGAGCAGAAGGCACATTTTGTCGCCGACGCCATCGAGCGCATTGGGAAGATAGCCCTCGAAGAGCCTGTGAAATGTCTACCATCATCGACACCATGGCACTACCGCCGCAGCATAACATTCTCAATACGTTCTCTTCTCGGGAATTTCGGCGGCGGCTTCGTATCTTATGATAATAAGGAAGTCATCTCTGTAGAAGAATGTCCCCTTTTCGTCAAAGGTCCACTATTAAAAGACGTCCACGCTATGCTGCATAGCTTAAAAGGAACGCCCAACCGTTACGACAAAGTCTCTATCGTGAAGAACGGACAAGGCGCTTTCGTTCTTGCCTTCGACTTCAAAAAACAATTCCCAAAAAACCTCGACATCGTAATGGGACACCTTTTGGAGGAGAACGACTCCTTCGCCGGCGCTGTAGCGTATTTTCAGGAGCGCAAAAAGTCGTATGGAGTGACCTCTTGTTCTTACGACATCGAAGGTCTAACGATATCGTTCTCAGCATCGGCGTTCGTACAGACACACCCCGAGCAGAGCGCGACGATATATAATAACATCGTCAAAAACGCAAAAGAATGCAATGCTGAGAACGTCCTAGACTTGTATTGTGGCATCGGCGTATCGACGCTAATGCTAGCGAAAGAAGGGATGCATGTCACCGGCGTAGAAAATAACAGAGAAGCGACAAAGCGTGCGATACAGAACTCCAAAGACAACGACATCAAAGGGGCTTATTTCTTCCGCGGTGACGTCTCCAAAGTCGCCGAGAAGCTCCTCGCCAAAGACCCCGACCTCGTCATAATAAACCCTCCGCGGACAGGCGTCGACGACGTTACACTAGCAGCAATAAACCACGCATGGCCGAAAAATATCATATACATATCGTGTATGCCTGCAACGCTAGCACGTGATGTCGCAGCGTTAAAACATCGTGGCTATAAAATATCTTCATGCAAAGCATACGATATGTTCCCACAAACAACACACGTAGAAACTATGGTGGTATTAGAAAGAATTATTGGCGCTGTCAAAAAATAAGTATAGACCTCAAAAACGTTATCGCTTACATTGAAAGCATTCTCAAATTATCTAATCAATAGAGGTGTTTAGTTATGACATTACTTATAAAAATATTGGGCCTTCTTATCGTTGCCAGTGGTTTCGTATATATTTTCAGCCCGCATTATCTTAAGAAGATGGTAGATTTCTGGATCGAAGGCAAGCGTCGTTATATTGCTGCGGTCATCAACGTAATTATTGGCATCCTTCTTTTTATGGCGGCGTCTGGTGCTACGATACCTTCAGTAATATATCTTTTCGCCATAGTAGGGCTACTTAAAGGATTTATGGTCTTCGCTATAAGTCATCAATCTTTTAAAGCCCTGATAACATATTGGTCGGAGAAGCCAGCGAATTTCATACGCTTTATGGGCATTCTTGCTCTAGCTCTTGGGCTTTTACTGATCTATTCTGCATAATACTGGCCTTCAAAGGGCGGATCATCGCAATTACATGTATAAACAAAGGATGGTGAAAGTGAAGAACTTCATGCAACGAAGTATTATTATGGTCATCGGTATATTGGGAGGGATTCTTTTTTTCTCCGAAGATTGTATGGCCCTGCCTCAAGATCCTTCTTTCGATGCCGAGCATATTGCTATAGCTCAAGAGGGAAAGACGATGATTATCGACCAGCATGTCGATAAGGCTATAATAAATTGGCAGGATTATTCCATCGCCACTCATGAACTAGTCCAGTATAGGCAACCCAATGACGAAGCCATCGCCCTCAACAAAATAACAGGCTCGAGTCCTTCGGCAATAATGGGTAGTCTTGTCGCCAATGGACAGATCTTCATAATAAACCCTAACGGCATCCTCTTCGGCCATAATTCCAAAATCAATACTGCTGGACTTCTTGCGACAACCCTGAACATTTCAGACGGAGATTTTTTCGAAGGCAATTATATTTTCTCCCAAGATCAATATAAACAGCTGTCCTTTATCATAAACATGGGAGAGATAACAATAGCAGATAACGGCTACGTCGTCATCGTTGCTCCCCTCGTCTCCAATGACGGTCTTATCATCGCCAACCTCGGCGAAGTACATGTCGGATCAGCAGAACAGTTCACCGTCAACTTCGACGGCAGAAACCTCATCAACTTCGAGATAACAACGCCACCAGAAGACTCAGAACCAGGAACCATCTTCATACCAACACAACATATCAGCGACATAATAATGCAGGTCGTTAACTACGACGGACTTATAGAAGAGTGCGGCATCGTCGAAGACGGCGACATGACAACGTTTGCCAACACAAGCGGTACGCTAATAAACAACGGTATAATACAAACCGATGGTAAAGAAGGCTTTGATGCTGGAACCATAACGCTCGATGCAACACACGCCATAATAAATACCGAAAAAGGAGAACTCTCGGCCAATGGCGTCGGCCAGAACTCTTCAGGAGGAAATATATCGATAGAAGCCATTAAAATTGTACAACATGGCGCACTCCATGCTGATGCTACAATAAATAATGGCGGAGCGATAAACCTCAACGCCTCTCGTTTAGGCCTTGTAGCGCCAAACAGTATCACAACGGCAAATGCAGGAACCCATGGTAATGGTGGCAGCATCGTCTTGTTCTCACCACAACAGGCGTTGTTTTTCGCCGATGCAACAATAGAAGCAAAAGGCGGTAGCGTTGTTGGCGATGGCGGCTTCACTGATACATCAGGAAAGAAATCTTTGAAAATAAACACCGTTCCTGATGTCTCTGCAACTAACGGCCTAGGAGGCACGTGGCTCATCGACCCCGAAGATATCACCATAACCGATGCAACGGCAAACATCACTGTCGACGTCATAACATATACCCCTACAAGCGATGACACGGCGACAACCCTCGATAAAGCCACTATTATTACAGCCCTTAATGCAGGGACAAGCGTGACAATAAATACAACAAGCAGCGGCACTGCCACCAGTGGCACAATAACCGTTAGCTCGTCAATAGCAAAAACGGCAGGAGGTACGGCGACGCTTACATTGACTGCCGATGAAGATATTGTTATTGACGCCGAAATAATCTCTACCACAGGCCTTCTCAATGTAGCACTTACGGCAACTGATGATATCGATATAAATGACAGCATAACGACCCGGGGCGGGAGCTTTGTTGCGACAGGAGCATCGCTTGATCTGGCGACGTTAAAAACAATAAGAACATCAGCAGCCGTTGACAGCACCATAGCATCAGGAATTGTAGATATCAACGTTACAGGAACAGGAACAGCAGCGCTCCTCGGTACCATAGTAACGACAGGAGCAAATAACAGCGCAGGAACAGGATCGGCAGGAGGAGCTGTGACAATAGACACGGCTAACGGTGTTATAGGGATAACGGGCGATATAACGACAACAGGAGGGAATTCCAGCGGAGGTAATGGCGACGGCGGCGCAGCAGGAACAATAACAGTGACGACAGGCAACAACAACGTCATCACCTTGAACGGTTCTGACTTCACAGCAGTAGGCGGAACAAAAAACGGCTCAGGAACAGCAGGAGCAGGAGCAACGATAAATTTCGACGACCCCGTAACTTTAGCTACAGGCAGCGTAGCAATAACAACAGGAACGACAGCGGGAAATATCGTCTTCGACCAGACCATCGACGGCAACAAGAATTTATCATTGACGGCAGGAACAGGAAATATCACCTTCACAGGCGCTGTTGGCGACACCACACCGCTTTCAACGGTGACCATCGCCTCAGCAACAAACGTTGCAGCAGACTTAGCCTTTACGTCGAAATCTTTGACGCAAACAGCAGGAGCAGGAACGACGACATTCACAGGAGCAGTGACAACGACAGGAACAGCAGGCGTCAATGGTGGCGACGTGAATATCGCCGCAACAGTAGGTAATATCGTTTTTGGTAGCACAATAAAAGCACACGGTGGTACAGCGACAGGGTCAGGAAAGGGTGGTGGTGACGTAACGCTGCATTCAACAACGGGAACTATAGCAGTTGCCGGAACAATAAGCACTATAGGCAGCGCGGCAACAACAATAAGCACCTTCGGTGGCTCAGGTGGCGACGTGACATTGACAACCGACGGCACCGACAACATCACCGTAGCGGCAATTACAACCTCTGGTGGCACAGGATACCTGGCAGGAAATGGTGGCGCTGCAGGAAATGTGTCACTTACCTCGACTGATGCGATAACTACATTGGGTGGTAACATCACCGCTGCTGGTGGCGCAGGAGGCGCCACAGGGACGCAAGGCTCCGGCGGCGCAATAACATGCGCGAGCGCTACAGTCCTTGGCACTAATATCACAGTCGACACTGGAGCAACAGCAGGAATAGCGACGTTCTCCGACACGTTGAGAGCGACGACGGCATATACTGAGACGCTAGGAATAACAGCAGGGACGGGTAATGTTGTCTTCACAGGAATCGTCGGTGGCGGCAGTAAAGAGCTCGGTGCCGTGACAATAACAAGCGCAGGAAATGTGACAGCAGACTTAGCCTTTACAGCGGCATCGTTGACGCAAACAGCAGGAGCAGGAACGACGACATTCACAGGAGCAGTGACAACGACAGGAAAAGCAGAAACCGCCGGTGGCGCCGTGAATATCGCCGAGACGGTGGGAAACATCTCTTTTGCTACAATAACAACAAACGGTGGCACATCGACAGGCATAGGAAGAGCCGGAGGAGCTATAACACTCCATTCTACAGAAGGAACTATAGCTGTCACCGGAACAATAAGCACTATAGGTATCGCAGCAGCAACAAGTAATGTCGGTGGCGCCGGCGGTACCGTAACATTGACAACCGATGGCTCAGATGCCGTTACAGTAGCGGCAATTACAACCTCCGGCGGAGCAGGATACCTCGCAGGTGACGGAGGCGATGCAGGAGCGATCTCTCTTACATCAACAGGAGCGACAACAACCCTCGGCGGCAACATCACAGCAATCGGTGGAGCGGCAGGAGCTACAGGGACGCAAGGCGACGGCGGCGCAGTAACATGCGCCAGTGCTACAGCTCTTGGCACGAATATCACCATCAACACAGGAGCGACAGCAGGAACAGTGACGTTCTCAGATACATTGAGAGCGGCAACAGCATATACTGAGACGCTAGGAATAACAGCAGGGACGGGTAATGTTGTCTTCGCAGGAATCGTCGGTGGCGGCAGTAAAGAACTCGGCGCCGTGACAATAACAAGCGCAGGAAATGTGACAGCAGACTTAGCCTTTACGGCGGCATCGTTGACGCAAACAGCAGGAGCAGGAACGACGACATTCACAGGAACAGTGACAACGACAGGAAAAGCAGAAACCGCCGGCGGCGCCGTGAATATCGCCGAGACGGTGGGAAACATCTCTTTTGCTACAATAACAACAAACGGTGGCACATCGACAGGCATAGGAAGAGCCGGAGGAGCTATAACACTCCATTCTACAGAAGGAACTATAGCTGTCACCGGAACAATAAGCACTATAGGTAGCGCGGCGGCGACAAACAATGTCGGCGGCGCAGGCGGCAACGTGACATTGACAACCGATGGTACCGATACCATAACAGCAGCGGCAATTACAACCTCTGGCGGAGCAGGATACCTCGCAGGAAACGGCGGAGTAGCAGGAGCGATATCAATTACATCGACAGGAACGACAACGACGTTAAATGGTGATATCACCACCGTCGGCGGCACAGCAGGAGCATCAGGAGCCGATCAAGGTGTTGGTGGCTCCGTGACTTTTAATAGCGCTACAGTCCTTGGTGACGGTATAACTATCGATACAGGAGCGACAGCAGGAACAGTAACATTCGCAAGCACACTGAACGGCACGACATCAGTTACTGAGACGCTAGGAATAACAGCAGGGACGGGAGACATAGATTTCGATGCGGCAATAGGAACAACTACAGCGCCCGGAACAATAACAATCACGTCGGCAGCAAACGTAACAGCCGACAGCACAATAAACGTAAAAGGCATAGCACAGTCGGCAGGAACGGGAACGACAACGTTCCAAGGAGCAATAACCACATCAGGAACAACAGGAATAGTAATAGTAATAGATACAGTAGACATCGTCATCAACGATACCATTACAATAGCAGGCAGCGCCATATACTTATATTCAGACAACAGCATAACAATAACTGAAGATCTTACCGTTAACGGAAACTTCTTATTATATTCATACGGTAGCCTTGCGACAGAGGCGATCACTGTTAATAGTATGATAATGTATGCGCTGGACGGTGATGCCACAATAGCAGGCGACCTCACAATGACCGGTAGCCTCGTGCTATTATCATTAGGAAACATCAACACAGCAAGTAATATCACTGCCACTAGCTACATCCAAATCGCATCCTTGGAAACAGTATTGACAGGGAACATTATTTCCTCTGGTAGTAACGTAGGAATTAGCGCAAACGACGGTAGCATCACAACAACAGGTAACATAACTGCCGGAGGAGGGTACGCATATGCTGATGCGACAGAGAACATCTCAATGACAGGAGATATCTTGGCCGACGAAGAAATAGACCTCATCGCCGAAGGCACGCTTACAACAACAGGAACCATCACCTCAAATACCGACTACGTATATCTTGATGGAACAACGTCTGTCACAACATCGGGAGAAATAAGCGCAAGATACGAGGTCGATCTTTTAAGCGAAGGAACAATAACACTGGGAGGAGCGATAACAAGCGCGTCGACATTCGGCCTATACACGACAGGGGCTATTGCTATCAACGCAGAAATAAGCGGTGTAACTAGTGGGATAGATATAACGTCCGAAACAATCGATATAGCAGCTAATATCTCCGGCGCAACGACGATAGAACTAGAACCATATTCTACAACGTCAAGTATAGGTATAGGCGCCGATGCAACAGGAGACTATAACCTTACAGCAACAGAAATAGCACGCTTGCAAAACGGCTTCACAGGAATAACAATAGGGAAATCGTCAGGGAAACACGCCATAACAGTTAACGCCATAACGTTTAACGACCCGACAACTATACGCACACCGTCAGGAGGAAGCATCACCGTCGATGGACAAATCACTATGTCAGGCGCTGACGCACTCGTCATCGACGGCAGTGGCGCGACGACGACGCTCAATGCAGACATCGTAACAGCAGGAGGCACTATCACAATAAGCGATGCCGTCCTTCTTGGCACAGATATTACACTGAATGCGGCGAATGGCGTCGCTGCAGGAGCTAATATCAGCATAGCAGGGACAACAAACAGCGTGTTCGGCGAGACCAATGACCTTACCCTCAACGCCGGAACAGGTGGAACAATAACACTCACAGGAGCTGTAGGGACGACGACGACGCTCGATGTGCTGACAATAGCAAACTCCAACGGCGCAACATGTGCCGGGGCATTGACAGCGGCAACAGTAGCAATAACAGATACTACTGACGATACCACCGTAGCATTCCAAGGTAATACTACTATTACGACGCTGACAACAGAAGCTCAAGGATATAACCTGTCTTTCACAGGGACAACAAACACCATAACAAATGCTGTCGACTTCCTCAACACAGGAACAGTGATAATAGGAAACGTTGTTGAAGATGCAATAACATTCACAACAGGTGTCGACTTCACAAATGGTCCGTCATCAGCGATCATCATGGGTACCATTAACACTACAGACACAAATATGACCTTCGGAACGGTGACATTAGCAGGGAATACCACCATAGACACAGGAATAGGAGACGCTACCTTCAATGGCACCGTCAATGGAGCATATACCTTGACAATCGACGCTGGAGCAACAGGAGATATCACCTTCAGCGGCATTGTCGGCGCTACATCGACATTGGCAAGCTTGACGATAACAGACGCTAATGATGTAACTATCAACGAGAATATGACCATCACAGGAGCTATAACGGCAACGGCAGACTCCATAGTCGCTGATGCCGATGCCCTCATAATAGCAAGCGGAATGGTTCTTGTTGCCGACACAGGAATAGGATCTGCAAGCGGCTTGAAGACAAGAATAGCATCGTTCACAGCGACAAACAGCACAAGCGGTGCTATATGGATACGCAACAACACCACAGCAGGAGTGTCGGCATCGCTGACAATACCCGCCGATGGCGTGACGAATGCAAGCAGCGCAATACGTATAGAACAAGGCAACCTCACCTTCAACGATGAGGCCTTGGCAGCAGGAAGCGATACGACAACAGGTGGAGACCTTATCATCATCGGCACCATAGACGCAGCGACGACAGTAAAACTCCATGTTATGGGTAGTATCTTGGACAGAAGCACGTCAGGAAGCTACGACGTAATCGGGGTAGGAACCTGCGAGATGTTGGCTTTCAACGGCAACATCGGCGAAGAAAAAAAATATCCTGTAGAAGTTAACATCGACGGAGACCTATATGTATACGCTTCACAAGAAAGCTCAACAATAGGAGTAGCTATCAACGGGACAGTACAAGACAGCGAAGAACTCAGCGAATATAACAACTATATCTCTACAAGCCTCGTATTATTCAACAACGCTATCAATGGCGGTGAAAGCTCATTAAACATACGAAGACCATGGCTTGCACAGTGGCTTAAAGACACCTCTCCAATAACATTACTAAAGAGCAACGACCCCACGCTCTTCGACGCAAATGTCGTACAAAGCATGATCGATAACTCTTGGTTTGAACCAATACCAAGCTTCTGGATTAACACATAACGTCAACAACAAAAGATTTTTTCGTTCCATGCAATGACTTTATTTTCTCGACATTTTCATGGGTTCGTGCAACAATATCACCTCCAAAGTAATCACTGCTAGGAGGAATGATGGAGTCTATAGTAAATTTTCTCAACGAAGTCGACATGCTCACAAAGATACCACGATCGGGGTATGCCTTCCTTGGCAGTGGGAAACAGTCTGTCGCAGAACACACCCTCAACACCATCGCCATAGGATATGCCCTTGCGCATCTTTACGGCGACGGCGTCGACGAAGCTAAGCTCCTGAAACTATGCGTCTTCCACGACCTTCCAGAAAGCCGCGTCGGCGACCACAACTATGTCCAGAAACGTTATGTTTCTGCAAACATGGAAAATGTTTTTACCGACATCGGAGATTCTTCACCGTTAGGCGCCGAAGTCGTCTCTTATATCGAGGAGTTCGAGAGAAAAGAATCCCTCGAAGCCAAGCTTGCCCGCGACGCCGACAACATCGAGATGCTTCTTATGCTTAAACGTGAGATCGAGACAGGAAACCCTCGCGGACAGGAATGGTATAACAACGTCAAAAGCCGCGTCGTCACCGAAGTCGGCAAAAATCTCGCCGAAGAAATCGCTACTACGCCGTCTGATGCGTGGTGGAAAAAATATGTGATACACTAACAATAAAGGATTAAAAAATGAAAATTGTACTAAACGTTGTATGTCTGTTATTATTAGCAATGACATCATGTAACCATGGTAATACCACACCTATGAACACCAATATGAATACGTCTGACGAAAATTATACCGTCATCCTTTTAGGCCCTCCTCTTGCCGGCAAAGGAACTGTCGCTTCACGTCTTTCTTCCGACGCCAAGCTCCTCCATCTTTCTACAGGGAATATCTTCCGTGAGAACATTGCCAACGAGACGCCTCTTGGAATCGAAGCTAAAAAATATATGGACGGCGGAAACCTTGTCCCTGACGAAGTCACCATCGCCATGGTTTTGGAGACGATATCTGCCGACCCTGGTGGTAATGGATACCTCCTCGACGGTTTCCCACGAACGCTCCCACAGGCAGAAGCGTTCCAGCAACAAGTTTCAAATCCTGAGAAGGTCCTTGTCGTGCTTATCGATGTCGACGATGAAGTCCTCATAGAGCGTGCCGCAAGTCGTTTTACATGCACACAATGCGGGCAAACATATTCGCAAGTCGTTCCTTCTAAAGAAGAAGGCGTCTGTGACGTATGTGGCGGAGAGCTAATACGACGTCCTGATGACGAGCCTGAAGTAACAAGCGAACGCCTTAAGGTGTACCACAAGCAGACAGAGCCTCTCGTTGCTTTCTATGAAAATCTTGGAATCCTCGACATCGTCGACGGCGACAACGACCCTGACACTGTCTACAACGCCGCGCTCGACATCGTAGCAAAGAAGATGGATCTTCAATAACCCAAACTCCGAGCCCCGAGCCCCAATTTTCTACCACGGAGCCACGGAGAACACTGAGAACAAAAGTTTAAACCCGGTTGTCCACTAGACAGCCGGGTTTAAACCCATGATTGCGACCTATACTTTACCATAGGGTTTTTGCAGTGGTACAGGTGCGAAGATGAAAATGGGTTAAACCCATATGCATCAACCTAAGCGCTAGCGTCCTTTATTTCAGCGCATTAGATTGTCATCGCTGATGTTTCACTCTATAGGATTTTGCCACAGAGATCACAGAGGAATCACAGAGTTTTCACAGAGAGCGCCCACTGCGCAGAGCGCGCAGCGGACGCACAGCTGTCGCCATTGTCGTTGATTGTGCTTCCTTTTTTTGTTTTTCCTATAGCAAACGTAAAGATGCAACCTTACTCTTACGACAACGTCGAGAGTGGGCACTGCCGTGTCCGGGTGATGCACTATGCCATATTCGACCAAGTGTCAATGCCTTACTTTAGCTTAGGTTAATGCATATGGGGTTTCACCCCTAGAACCCCGAGAATTTTAAAAAGATCGCAGTTCTCCATTCAAAAATGAGGTCTGGGGGAGATTCCCCTAGCCAGTTCTCTTTCTCTGTGTTCTCCGTGGCTCTGTGGTAGGAAAATCCTATTCCGAACTCCGAACTTTTTAATCTTGTAGATAATGTCTTCAGAAGTGTATACGTGTACTGGTAAAAACAACCTGGGGAGATGATGATGACTGATAAAATCAATGAAGAAACATCGCCTGTTGACCTTCTTAAAACCTTACAGTCGAAAGGTGTCGAAGTCGCCGAAGATGGCGACGCCGATTTCTGTATCGAAGACCTAGCCCTTCTCGTCCAGGCACACCGTCTTAAAGCCCTCGAGAAGACCATGAAGACCAAGACCGACAACATCAAAGAAAAGCAGGGAAACATAAAATACCTGCATTCTGTCCTTACGAAGATCAACAACTCTCTCGACAAAAAAGATAAGCTCGACATCAGCAAAAACAACGATCTAAAGGGCATGTTCGGCAAAGCCCGAGAGATGGGCGTCGATATCCCCAAAGACAAGAAAGTATGGACTAAAGACGAGAAGGAACGCCTTCTTGATTCCATCAGAACGGAATGCGAAGACCTCAGCAGCGAGAATCAGATGTCCCTACAAGACACTCAGGCGCTTATGAATCAGCGGTTTGAAACCTACGAGCTAACAAAAAGCATACTGAAACCCCTCCACGACGATAAGATCAACAAAGCGAGGAAGATGGCAGGAGGACAATAGCATGACGTCACTAATTGAAACGACATCATACGAAGGCGTAAGGGCTCTCGTCGAGAACCTTGTGAAGAAACATACCCTTGGCGAAGAGATTCCCAAAGAATATGATGCCATCTCCGAAGAAGCCATCGAAACTTTCTACAGCACAGCATACCATTTTTACAACAACGGTAAATACAACGACGCTCTTGTAATCTTCCGCCTTCTTACCGTCCTGGACCCCATGTCGAAGAGGTTCTGGATGGGTCTCGCCGCCTCGCAGCAGCTAGAGAAAATGTTTGGCGATGCCATGGCGTCGTATGGTTTCGCAGCACTTCTCGACGACGAAGACCCTCTTCCCCACCTACATGCTGCAGACTGTGCTATGAATCTCGGGAACCTCGAAGAAGCCCGTGAAGCATTGCTATGCTCCGAGATGCGCGCCCTTGATGAAGAGCTATGCAAGCATATCGCTTTACTTAAAGAGCGTTGGTTTGGTATAAATGACGACAATTCATAACGGAGAACACATTCTATGAACATGGCCGCTGTCGACGCCACCACCTCCGCTAAAATCCCTGTCTGGGGGCCTCTTGATGCCTTCGCGAAACCGGCTACGCAAGATCTCGCTGCTCCTGTAGGTTCCCCTGCAGATACATCCTCGGCGTCTTCTGCGATAAATTATGGCGCTCATGTCACTGGCAACAACAGCGCGGCACCGCTTCTCCTTCCTCCTGTCCCTGTTCACCATAACATCAACATCGAGGAGCTTGTCAACAACGCCTTCAAGGCATATGCCGAAGGGCGTGAAGATGCTACCAGGTATGCCAAAAAAGAGATAGAAGGAGGCCAAAAAAAGAAAAAAGAGCTCAATAAAACACGCCAAAACTGCCTCGAAGAACTTGTCAAGGCCAGTAAAAGCAACAAAGTATCTAGTTCTTTCGACAAGATAGCCACAACGGTGGGTTATATCGTCGCTGCTACCACATCGATAATTACTAGCGGAGGGTTGAGTGCCCCTGTCATCGTAGCATGTCTCTTAGGCGGAGCGCTCGTCGTCAATGACGGCCTCAACGGCAATGAAGCCATCGCCAGTGTTTTGGAGAAGCTTTTCGAAGGCAAAGATGGCAAAGGCCCTACTGAAGAGAGCATAGAGTCTGTGTTAAATACCGTAAGTTCTCTGGCGATAGCGGGGATAAGTTTGGGACTTTTTAGTGCAGGTAAAGTTGTCAGTGGCGTCCCCGGAGCTGCGGGGAAAGTCGTCAAAGCTGCAAAGGTAGGTTCCGGCGTGGTAAAGGGTGCTGCAGAGATATCAGGAGGCGCCACCAAACAAAAAACGGGCTCGCTCAGAGCAAAAAAAACCAGAGAAGAAGGCGCTAACGATATAATCAAAGACAAAATGACCCTCGACACCGAGAGTTTGGAGCGTGCTGTCACCAGTCTTTGTGAAGTCTTTAGCGACAAAAGACGGTTAGAGACCGCCAAAAACGAAGCCATAACAGCGGGATGGCGCTAACATAGGAGAAGATAATATGCCCATAACAGAAGTAACACCTCAAATACCTACAGGGGCGCCTCTGGAAGCTGACCATAGCGAGAAATCTGCTGAAGAGACATTCCTCGATATGCCCAGAGAAGCTGCTCCTGAGACCATCGCCTTCAATGATGTAATGAAGCTGCTGCATGAAGCCATACGGCTCGCAAAAAAAAGCAATCAACTTGAGCGTCGTAGGCTCTCCGAAGAGACAAGCGCACTTAATGAACAAGCTGCCAAGAAGATGAGCAGCGGACTAGGGACTACTATGAGAGTCGCCGGCGGCGCTCTTACGATACTATCGGGAGGCGCTGCTCCCAACAGTCCAAGGCTGGCTGCCTTCCAAGGAGCTTCGGCAATATCGTCGGTGTTGGGAGAGTCAAAAGGCACCTACAACAACGCCAAAAGCACTAAGTTCACAGGACAAAAGGATTCGACTCAAGCGTTGAGCAATAGTTTATCGTCAAGCATAAGCGCAGCTCATCAAGAAGAAGAAAGCGCTCGACGCACCAATGAGAAATTCAATGAAAGCCGCCGCAATGCCGTAAACAAAATCTTAAGCTAGGAAGCATCCTATAACATTGATCATTGTTTTCTGTGTATAAAGACCTCAGCGTCACCCCACGGATATTTTGCTGTGAAGGTTTTGGTGACGGGAAGATATGGTGCTTCGAGAGGTGCGCTGACGGTGATGACTTTCGCCCCTAAAGGTAGGGAGGCGAATTTTTTCGTCATGGCTTCGAGGATGGTGTCTTCGAGGCATATCTCATAAAGGTATACTACCGTGGCGTCGATGATATCGCATGATAGCATATCTTCTTTGGAGAATATGACGTCGTGGAATTTCAGCGTTTTGCATATCCTTGCAGCATTGTCGACGAAGAAAGGTACTATCTCGATACCTCGAGACTTACACCCCAAAGCGATGTTAACCCATAACACCGTCCTTCCTCTTCCGCTTCCTAGTTCTACGAAAGTATCGTCTGCGGTGATATTGCACTCTTCGGCGATCTTTTTCATGGTAAGTATTGGCGTCTCGCCGTAGGTGTAGACGTCTTTCTCACCTTTTTTTATGAGGAAGTTTTTGTGTATCCTAAAAGGGCTACGCCACAGATACGCTGCTATTATCATGGTATCGGCGAGGGCGTATCGCCAAGAGCGTATATAGTAGCGTGATACTGTATAGAGATAGTCTATAAGACTTTTTGTTTTTACTACGACGTATAGAGATACGAGGTTCATAGCGGTTTACCACATAATAAAGCTGCTGATAGTATGAGCTATCACGCAGAAGATAAGCATCGAGAAGAAGTCGTTACATGCCGTGACGATAGGCCCTGAAGCCACTGCGGGGTCGACACCGATACGTGCGAAGAAGAACGGCGAAACAACGCCTAGCGTTCCCGCCGTTATACATGCTCCGAAGATCCCTGCGCCAACGATGGCGGCGATGGCGTGTACATTGAGAACGGGAATGGGGTCGAAACCTACAAAGTGTAGCCCATAGATTACGAGTGCCCCTGCCGAGCCGAAGACAAGGCCAGTAAAGACGGCGAGCATCATCTCTTTTATCATGGTAGCGCGCTGACTTCTTTTTGATAGCTCCCCTGTCGCCATACTTCTTACGAGAAGCGTACTACACTGTATCCCTACATTCCCCGACATACCGGTGATTAGAGGGACGAAAAACGACGCTATAGCGTACCACATCCTATGCTGTAGCGACGAAAGTGTCGTCGCCATGGCGAACCCCGAGCATAAGGTGACGACAAGCCATGGAGCACGCCAGATGAAACGCTTTAAGACAGGCTCGTGTTCACCGACATCTTCGACGGTACCAGCTATCTGTGCTATTGTATCGTCGGCGACCTCTTCCATCATCTCGACAACATCGTCGTGGGTGATGATACCTATAAGGATATCATCATCGACGACAGGAAGCGTAGAGATTTTATATCTTTCGACGATATCGATGACTTCAGACCTGCTAGCGTCAGGAGTAACTTTGTTGATGACAGGCTTCATTATCTGTCGAAGCTCTACCGAAGGAGCGCTTATGATGAAGTTCCTCGCCAGAACATACCCCTCTAGTGTGCCGTCATCGTCCAAGACGAATATCGACCTCGTAAAGTCGATGTTTGGGTTGTTACGGATATATTCCGCGGCTACGGCGATGGTAGTATCGCGCGAGAATGCAAAGAACTCATTGGTCATAAGGCGTCCGGCAGTATTGAACTCATACTGCTGAAGTTCCCTGATGCCATGGGTTTTCTCGACGTCAAGGAGGGCTACTACGGCATTATATCGTGCTTCAGAGAACTCATCGAGGATACTCACTGCCTCGTCAGAAGGCATAGCTTCAAGGATAGTACATACTTCTTTATCGGAGAGCTGCTTGAAAATCGTGCGGCGCGTCATTCTGTTGGTATTTATTAGGAACTCGGCACGGTCCTCGATGTCTTCGATGTTCTCAAAGACGACGAAACGAAAAGCTGCAGGAAGATGCGAGACAACGATAGCAAGGTCGACAAAAGTATTTTCAGCAACGATGCGTCCTACTTCATGCGTGCGTTCCTGTTCGGTAGAGCGATACATCGCCTGCTCTAGAGTGTCCAAAAGCATGTCGTCGAGCTGACTGGTCTTTGTCTCCATAAGGTTACCTTCGGCGGAATATGGTATTTTCTTGTTTTCCTTTTCCATATTGTAACCTCCTCAGTTTACAGAGAGTTGTGATAATATATATACGGCGTATATCGCCGCTATGAAGTTATGCAATGATATACGATATAGCACTATATTTCAAGTATTTTATACGTTTTGGCGTGTTTTTTGATATTAACCGTCAAAAACAAATTATTTCTTGATTTTTATCATATATACATTGTATACTAGTTGCTCTATATAACAAAATTACAAGGTTTTAAACAATATATGATTTCACCAGAAAAGATCCGCAACATAGCGATAATAGCACACATTGACCACGGCAAGACGACGCTCCTCGACGCCATGCTACAATACGCTCATATTTTCCGTGACAACGAGCATGTTCCTACGTGTGTCATGGATTCTTACGACCAAGAGCGCGAGCGTGGTATTACCATATTCTCGAAGCATACATCGGTATACTACCACGACTACAAGATCAACATAATCGACACTCCCGGCCACGCGGACTTCTCCGGAGAGGTAGAGCGCGTCCTTGGGATGGTTGGATGTGTCCTTCTTCTCGTCGATGCTCAGGAAGGCCCTATGCCTCAGACGCGTTTCGTTCTTTCTAAGGCTTTGAAGATGGGCTTAAAGCCTATCGTCGTTTTGAACAAGATCGACAGACCTCATGCCGACCCCGACAATGCCCTAAACCTTACCTTCGACCTTTTCCACGAGCTCGACGCCACCGACGAGCAGCTAGATTTCAAATACTGCTACGCTTCGGGAATCAATGCCTTCGCTTTGAAAGACCTACACGACGCCCCAAAAGATATGGGTCCCCTATTCGACCTCGTCGTCGAGTCCGTCGAACCGCCGAAAGGCTCTATGGACGATACTTTCGTCATGCAGTCGATGACGGTGGCATATGACGATTTCGTCGGAAGACAGGCGTGCGGACGTATCGCTTCGGGTACCGTCTCCAAAGGCGACAACGTCGTCCTCGTCAACATCGAAGGTAAACAAAAAACCTACAAAATAACACGTATCGAAGGATATCTCGGGCTACAGCGCGTAGAGATGGAAGAAGCCGGCGTCGGCGATATCGTCGTTATCTCCGGGGTCCCCGACGTCATGATCGGCGACACACTTTCTTCTCCGAAGAACGTCGTAGAGCTTCCGCGTCCTGTCCTTGACGAACCTACCGTCTCTGTCGACATCATGGTAAACAACAGTCCCTTCGCCGGCCGCGAAGGAAAGCACGTCACTATGAACAAGATCCGCGAAAGGCTCGAGCGCGAGAAAAAATCTAACGTATCCTTGCATATCGACGCCTCTGTAGCAGAAAAAGACGCTATAACAGTATGTGGGCGCGGAGAGCTGCACCTTTCGGTGCTGATAGAAGCTATGCGCCGCGAAGGCTACGAGATGAGCATCTCAAAGCCGCGCGTCGTGATAAAAGACATCGAAGGCGTGAAACACGAGCCTCTGGAACGTGTACATATCGAGGTGCCACAGGAGTATTCCGGAGCGATAATAGAAGAATTCTCCAAGAAGAAAGGCGAGATGCAGGCACTATCAACAAACGAACACGGAATAACGTCTTTAGAATTCCTAATCCCCACGCGCGGACTCATGGGATACCGTAACGAGTTCCTCACAGCAACACGAGGGCTAGGGATTATGACGGCAGTCTTCGAAAAGTTCACTCCATGGTGCGGCGACATCGCCAGCAGAAAGAACGGCGTCCTCATCGCTATGGGACCAGGAAGAGCTAACGCATACTCACTATTCAACCTACAAAGCCGTGGGGTGATGTTCTGCGACGCTACCAACGAAGTATACGAAGGGATGGTAGTAGGAGAACACGCCCGCGATAACGACCTCGTCGTAAATGCCATCAGAGGTAAACAGCTGACAAACGTCCGTGCCTCCGGAACAGACGAAGCCCTCACACTGACACCACCACGCGATATCACACTAGAATACGCCATAGACTTTATCGAAGATGACGAACTCGTAGAAGTCACTCCACAATCAATACGTATACGAAAACGTATCCTTACCGAAAACGAGCGCAAACGTAAACGCTAACGAGTGTGGGGCTCTGCCCCACACCACGCCAAAGACATTGATAGCGGATAGTTATAGCGTAGAGCGTATAGGAAAGGCTTTGCCAGCAAGGTCTGATAATATTCAAGATGTTCTGAGCAATTACCAATAATGGCAATGACCTTTTTCAACACCTAAAGAGAAACGAAGAAGGTCTCTGCGCATCGCAGGGGCATTCTTCGCTTTCTCGTCGGGGTTGCAAGGGGATATTTCCCCTTGCCGCGGGATTGTTAAGGGGTGCGGAACCCCTTGACGAAGTCTTGGAAGTCGGGGGTATTGCGGAGGTTTTGTAGCCAGTCGTCGTTGAGGATATCGTCTAGTGGTGGCATTGCTCGGCTTTCGTAGCTGCGACGTAGGTAGTGGATGGCGGCGTCGGTGTTGTTTGTTAGGGAGTATAGTGCTGCGAGGTTGTATAGTGCGGGGATATTTCCGAGGAAGACGGCTCTCAGGAGTTTCTCTTCGGCGCCTTCGGTATATTGTTGTGTCTCGTTTTGCTGTGCTGGATCTTGTAGCATCTGTGATATATATAGTAGTGTCATCCCCCATTCGTTCCATGCCATATCGTCTTCGTTGTCGCCACCGACGGCGTTCTCGAAGAGTGCTAGGGCTTTGCTTAGGGCATCGACGTCACTGACGAGGGTTCCGAGGTGTGAAAGAGCAAGGCCTAGGCTGTAGCATGCGTCGTTATTTCCGGGGTCGAGCTGCAGAGTATATGTAAGGGCTTCGATGGCGCGTTCGTAATGTTCTTCGTTAGCGGTGAAATCTCCTAGGAGGTCGAGGCTGCATCCGTAGTGGTAGTAAAGCTCAGGGTCTGGCGCTTCTTCTGGGGTATTGGCGATGGCGTTCTCGAATTTTCCTATGGCGTCGACGATAGCGTTGTGGTCGTTCATCATCTCGCCATAATTCATAAGCGTCAGCCCCCAAGAGCTGAAAAATATGGGAGCTCTTTCGCCGCCGTCGTAAGCTTTGGCGAAGCATTGGCATGATTTTTTTATTAGGGTATCGTCGAGGCGCATCTCTGCGAGGGTGGAGTACGACACACCGAGGCCATAATACAAGAGCGAAGAGTCCTCGTCGAAGACGAGTCCAGCGTTGAATTTCTCTATCGCCTGCAGGCAATATCTTTCGTCGTCGAAATATTTTCCGTATTCGTTATAGCATGCGCCGTAGTGGTACCATAGGATGACATCTTCGGGGGCGAGCTCTATACCTTTGGCGATGGTATTCTCCGCCTGTCTTAGGAAATTTAGCGTCTCGAGAAGGCGTCCTTGTGCGATGAGAGCCTCTCCCCAATAACGGTATAGTGCGGGATCTTCGGCGTTGAGGCGTTGTGCGTCGGCGAACTTCGGCAGTCCCATACGTACGCGCTGAGAGTCGTAATGTGCTATCCCCGACATTGTGATGAGACGCGCCCAGTTAAGCAGTAGGTGGTAGTTGTGTGCTTCTATTGTCGAAGCCATAGCGAAAGCCTCGTGGGCGTCGGCGAAGAGCTTCTCTGATACCTTGTTAGAATATAGGTTCATCAAGGCATTACCCATGGCAAGCCATCCACCGAAATATTTGGGATCGAGGTCTACAGCTTTGTTGTAGTAGCGAATAGCTTCTTCGTAGAGATCTTCGCGGCGAAGGGTGGCGCCCATCTTCATAAGAAGTGTGGCGTATCCCGTCCAGAACTCCGGGATGTTACATCCGCACTCTCTGCCTTCGGAATAGTGCTGTAATGCTCTGTGGTAGTCGCTAACCTCTCCGGAGGCATTACCTTCCCAATATGCAAGGAGGGCACGCTGCCATGACAGAAGCCCTTGGAACATGATATTATCTGCGGCGACGACGTCGGCAGAAGCATAAACTGCGGCGGCTTCGGAGAAACGCTCCACATCGCCGGTGATAGCACCAGATTTCGCATGCGTACGTCCTAGGCCAACAAGGGCGTCGAAAAAAGCACCATCGACATCAAGGGCTTTCTGGTATCTTTCTTGTGCCTTCTTAAGCATCGCCAGTGAAGACTCGTTCTTCTCAAAGATAACCCCCTGCCGGAAGAAGACGTCAGCACTGCCGCCAGCGACCTGCGAAGCTCTTTCGAAGAGAGTATCGGCGTCGGTGCCAGCACGAAGCTTCTGCTCGCCAGCTTTAAGGAAAAGATGTACAAGGGTCTTGCGCCCTTCGATATCAGTAGGCCACGACGAAGGAGACTTATACTCTTCGAGCTGCGAGAAGTCCCCGCCCTCGAGTATCGCCGACAAAGATTTTTTTTCACTATAAGAAGACATAAAAAACCATAGCATATATTTGTAATCTTCATAAGAATACCACATCACACCTTTTCTTTAAACCCACTATATTAAGAACTGACACCTACACGTTATACCCATGATTGCGCCCTATATTTCCTTTAGTGCCATAGAGTTGGGCAAGATGGCTCAGTGAGCGACAAGCGAATAGTTGTAACTATTCGCGAGGAACAAAATGAGTCAGGTTGCCTGACACTATGGATGCTATAGGAAACAGTGTCTTTTTTCTTTCTAAAAATCCCTAGTAAAAAATATAAACATGTTAATATAAATATCTTAAACCATTATTATTTCTTATTGTTTTTATTTACCCATTTGCTATTATTTGGCTTCACCATATGTCTTTTTGTAGCAGCACATCTGCTTTGATTCTATCCTCGCGAATGTTTTAACATTCGCTCGTCTTTCATCTTCGCACCTGTACCACTGCAAAAATCCTATGGCAAAGTATAGGTCGCAATCATGGGTTATAATATTTTTACTGAAAATGCATGTATATCGGATAATTATAACATAAAGCGTAGAACAGCGGGATTCCGAAATAGGATTTACTACCACGGAGGCACGGAGAACACAGAGAAATATAACTGGCTGGGGGATTCTCCCCCAAACCCCCGAAATACATAAAATGACAACTAGGGTTGCCGCGTAGCTTCAATTAAGAAACTATGCTATCACGGGTAAAACAAGTTGCTATTCTGAAAGATAATTGCTTTTTTCTCCTTTTTGGGGTATCATTGTCACCATGAAAAAATTACTACTACATACCTGCTGCGCGCCATGCGTGACATACCCCCTCACAAAACTCAAAGACGAATACGACATCACCGTCTTCTTCTACAACCCCAATATCCACCCAGAAGAAGAATACGTAAAACGCCGCGACGAAGCCATCCAATACACAGAAAACCTCAATATCCCCTTCATAGAAGGTCCATACGATACCTACCACTGGCTAAAAGAAACCTCTTCACATAAAGACGCGCCCGAAGGCGGCCCCCGCTGCGCCCTATGCTTCGCAATGCGCCTAGAAGCCGCAGCAATCTACGCACAACAACACTCCTTCGACGCCTTCACAACAACACTGACAGTATCCCCACACAAAAACTACGATACCATCACCAACATCGGCAACTCCCTAGCACAAAAATACTCCACAACCTACCTCCCAGAAAACTTCAAGAAAAATGACGGCTACCGCAAATCCATCGCCCTAAGCAAACAAGCCAACCTCTACAGACAAAACTACTGCGGATGCCTTGTTAAGGGCACGCGCCCTTAACAATCCCCGGTCAAGGGCACTCCGCGTGCCCTTGACAATCCCGCGGCAAAGGGGCGTGCCCCCTTTGCAAACCCTCGACAAAACGAAGCCTTATGCTGCGCGTACCGCGCAACACAAGGCTTCGTTTTGCCTCTGCCGTCATCACCATCGAAACGATGGCGATGTGAAAGGAACTGAACCTACGATTTTTACTCTGTTGCTGGTTTCATCACAACAACATTCTCAGACTGCTTTATTGTTTCTCCTATCAATGAAAAATCGTCGACGTTTTTAGGATTAGCTGTAACGACACAATCAGTCACCACATTATAACCATCTGCTTGAGAATCAACATTCAGATGAACTTTCACACATTCTTCATCGGAAAACTCCGTGAAACATTTTTCAATGCTACTTATAGTAACTGATGTCAGCTCTGTTAAAGGAAAAACCATTAAGCGCATTGTTCCATCTGATTTTTTTCTTTCTGATAATGTTTTGATCTTACAATTACTCAAAGTCATGACAGTAGATCCTTTTTCGATATCATATCCGGAAGCTTTCAAAAGCTTATCTCGAGGCAAAATTTGTGTCTTGTTAACAAAATCGCTCCATTTTCTTTTTTCCTTTTTAACGTCTTTTAAAGGATAAATATATGTAACGACCAGTGTGTAACCTGAATAATTCAATCCCACCCATGCAGCAGAAATAGGTTTTTTGTTCTCATCTACAGCATCAATAACTAAGACAGGATACTCCCCCCATTTCTTTTTACAAATGTTAATTTTCTTAAATCCCGCCTTGCGAAGCTCGCCGGGCATTTCTGATTCTCCATAAAATGTATCCTTGTCAATTTGAGCAGTATTCATTGATATTTCAACATTAAAAACTCCGGACTCTAATTCTGCACAAATCTCTGATAAAGTTTTGTTTTGATTAATATTTTCCCAAATAGTTTTAACGTCTTTTGGTGTCCCCCAATATACTCCACAAGCAATATCCAATTCTTCTTCGAATTGCTGAGGAAAGACATGATACTCTAAGGGAATGACTGGTGCCACGGGAAGAGTAATAATCTTACTTGGAAAATATTTATGACAAAGAAGCTCTTCTTCAGCAGTCGATATAATCTCACCACTAAGAGAACCCAAAGCCTCTGCTTCTGAATAACCAAATGAGCTCGACAACAATAATACAAGTAAAAATATTTTTTTCATGCTTGTTCTTCCTGATTTTCTAATCTTTTTCTTTTGTTACAGTTTTTGAACATCTAATAATGTCTTTTACACAAACTAAGATTAAGATTAGAACAGTTGATTAATATAAGCCACTTTAAAGAATTTATTGTCGCAAAAAGTCCTTTCCGAAAAATAACGAAAATCCTTAAATGACACTGAGAATATATTATAAAGCAATTATTTTAATTATTTTTTCCCTTCACAGAAAAGTGTTTTTTCTTCTAATGTTGGAACGCTTATGACTATTCTTAACTGCTGTTACGCGCTAATCTTGCTTTAGTGGCGTAGCAAAAGGGGCAAGATGCGAGTATTTCCGACGAGCCAAGCCCAGAAGGGCTGGGCGAGGAGGAATACGTAGCAGATTGTTCCTTGCAGCACGCTAATAAAGTGAGAGTAGCGCGTAAGGTCTGTTCTTAACTATATAAGGGGCTTTTACATGAAAGGTTTGCGTTTTTCTTTCCTTGTTATTTTCTTTCTATCGTTCACATTATTTTCTTTCGCTGATGACGACATTGAAGATTTGGATTTCTGCAAAGAAAATCCTATAAAAAAAGGTAATGCAGATGCTCCAGAAATACCTGCTAGTTCTATCAATGAATTCATGCCATCTTCCATCGTCAATAACGCCGTCGATGCTATCTCTGGCGACTATGTTGCTCAATATAATGATATCGTCGTTCCTAGCATCGTCCCTCTTGCGATGTCTCGGTCATATCGGCATTATGAGAAGCCATCTCGATCTGACTCTTTGACACGATATACTATCGCTTCAGGATGGAATCATCCTTTTTACCAGATGATGGAATTTATTCAAGACGACCGTCATGACCATCATTATGCTTCTATACGTACATCATCGGGTTCGGTGTTAAGCTATGACGGAAAAGGTAGTGTTAAAAAAGACAATCTCTCGTTGCAACCGATGCCCCATACATACAAAACCGTTCTTACCAACTGTGGGTCGGGTGTCATCAGCGGTCGCACAAACCTAAAAAATGACATTCTAAGAGGAGACCGCAACTCTAAACAATATGCCAAAAGATGCACTCTCACCAATGGCGACGGCTCAGAGCACCTGTTTAGGATGTGTCGCTATCCTTCAAAAACAGGGAAATATGATTTTAAAGGTAGGTATTATATCACTGCCGAACACCTTCCCAATGGCAACAAGATTCTCTACAAATATGATGACTCTGACAATATCGCCGAAATTATAGCAACCAATGCTTCAGAAGATGTTGTTTTCGGGTCGTTATCAATACGTTATTATGGTGATGACAACGCCAGCACTAGTGTCGAAAGTAGCGATGGCAAGAAAGTCTTTTATAACACCGTTCGTATGGTGCCGAATTCTGAAAACTATTATTTGAAAGATATCGTTTTCAACAACGAGCACAGCCACAAATTCCATTATAAATTGTTATACAACAAAGAATTCAAAGCACTCTCTCGCCACGAGAAGTTCGAAGGGCAATATATTGATATCGAATACTATAGTGGTGGCGATAACGACGTGGGAAGTCGTCATAATATTGTTAATATCAAACCCTATCATCATGATGACTCTTGCCTTAACCGCACGCGCCTTCTTCGTGAGCCTGTCGGCAACGATGCTGAGCCTATCATAACAGCGACATTTATATATGAACTCGACGAAATTACCCATGGCAAAGCCTGGGAAAAAAATAGATATCGTGAAGTCTGCGGCGGCAAAACTATTGTCTATGATGCCCTCGACAATGCTACGATATACAATTATAATAAAAGGATTATATCTGTCGAAGGGCTTCTCAGTGAAAATGACTCTGGTCAACGTGAAACATACAGAATCAAGAAATTCTACTGGGCTAATAACGATTCCAAAGACTCAACGAACCTTATAGCAACGACACTTAGCGACAAAAACGGCAAAGGAAAAGGCAATGACGGCGTAGCATGGTCACGAGCCTTTAAATATGATAAGAAAGGCAATGTTTTAGAAGAAGTCCTCTATGGCAATATCACTGGCGACGCTCCAGAAACTTTTACGGTACACAAAAAAACCGGCGTCCCTATTAGCAATATCGAATGTTATGCCACACGATATACATATTCCAAAGACGGACTGAACCTTATAACAAGCAAGATCACCGATAATGGAACGATAACAAAGTATCGCTATAAAACAGGGACGAATCTTCTTGAGGCAGAGCTTGTCGGTACAGTAGACGACCCCATACAACTTCGCACATTCTATAGCTACGACAAAAATGCTTGCATGACGCAGAAAATCGTCGACGATGGCATTACAGAATACGATTCTGAGAAGCCCTTCTTCAAAACACAACGTCTTGTCACGAAAATCAAGCCTTATGATGCCGTCGACTCTAAAGGAAAGGCTAAGCCAAGCTTTGGTTTCCCTGAAGTTGTCGAAGAATACTATTGCGACATCACCACAAACGAATTAATCCTCATTTCCAGGGTAATAAATAGCTACGATGACAATGGATTGCTTTCTGGTAGCGATGTATATGATGCCGAAGGACAGTTTGCATTCCGCACCACTAAAGAATATGACCGCGAGGGTCGTCTCACCAGCGAAACCGATGCTCTCGGCCGAATAAATAAGATAGAATATGACCTCAACGACAACGTCATAGAAGCTCATGACTTCAAGCCCAATAGCCACGTCATCACTGACTACGACTTCGCAAACAGACCTGTCCTATCGAAGATAATGACCACTGACATGACATCATCACGTTCGACGAAGAACCGCTATGATTATCTCGGAAATATCATCGCTCATACAGACCTTTATGGTAACGAGACCAACTACGAATACGATGAATTCTCTAGGTTAATATCGACGACATCACCAGAAGTTCTCAACGAAAATAGTGACACTATAAGATCTATAAAGCGTCAGGAATATGATATTCTTGATAATGTCACCATAATGATCAATGAAAACGGTGATAAAACAGAGACTACATACAACATCAGCAATAAGCCTATATCGATACGATATCCCGACGGCACTACCGAAGAGTTCCGCTATAATCTTGACGGCACGCTAAGAAGCAAGAAAGAAACCAATGACACAACGATAATATTCACATACGATTTTCTTGGAAGGTCAATCCATGAAGAACGTCTAGATAATAATGGCACTATAATCTATTCCACAGAGAAAACATACAATGCCTTTAACATGGTGTCGTCCACCGATGCTGAAGGATACCGCACAGATTACGAATACGATGGCGCTGGGAGGTTGATAGCAACGACGCAAGAAGACACCATGATGCATCAAGAGGTCGTCTATGACGCCCTAGGAAGCCTAGAGTCAACAAAAGAGTGGTACGGCCCAGAAGAAAATGATTACACGGCTTCTGTCGAAGTTCACGACCTTGCAGGGCGCGTAATAGAAAGACGCGCCGAAGATGGCAATGACAGAGTTCTTGAGACATCATTATTACGCTATGATGAGAATGACAACCTTCTAGAGACTACTAATTTCGCTTTCGACGGCACCACCACGAAGATGTCTACGCAATATAATGATTTTAACGAGCCTATACATCATACCGACGCGCTAGGGAATACGACGCTAATAATTTACGACCACAGCTTCAACAATGGTCGTGGACAGAAGGTTTTGAAGACAACGGCTATTGACCCGAAGGGAACACATACGACAACAATTCTCGACGCTCTAGGTCGCATCGAGAGTTCCGAGAAGAAAGATCCTTTTGGCACCATCGTCGCAAAACACGAGATACGCTACGATGCTGTAGGAAACCGATGCCGCCACACTGAAACGGTCTTCGCCTATGGCAAAGAAAAAGAACAGCAAATTACGGCTTGGGAATATGGACCTCTTAACAGAGTAAAATTGCTATGGGAGCGCTTCAAAACGTCGTTAGCACGACAAACAACGTATAACTATAATGATAATGGACAATTATCAATTATAACAAAGCCCAGTGGCATTAGCATCTATCACACCTACGATGAAATGGGGAGGATGCAACAATTCTCATCTTCTGACGATAGCTTTTGTTACCGATATACATACGACAAAAGCAGTAGAGTTATTGCAGTAACTGATACGCTTTCGAATACAACAACACGTCGTAGCTATGACGCCGCAGGGCGTATCACTCATGAAACGCTTGGCAATGACCTCGATGTAGTATGTGCATACGACAGAAAAGGACGCACTACTCGCCTTTCACTTCCCGACAATCGCTCTGTAGAGTATTTATACGATAGTTTTCACCTGCGTGATGTTTCCTACCAAAAAGATGATACTGAATATACACACTCATACGATGCCTTTGGCATCAACGGCGTAATATTACAAGCGACGCTTATAGGGAAGACTGGAAAGGCTTCACATTCTTATGACCTCAATGGACGAAGAACATCTACACAGATGGATGCTTTCACCGAAGAGCTTGTTTATGACAATGCCGGAAATGTTACTTCTAGAATATCGTCGTCTGGTGGTACAGAAAACTATTATTATGATGGTCTCTACCAGATCATAGAGGAGAAGGGTTCAACACCACACACTTATGCTTACGATTCTATTAACAACAGAATTGAGAAGGACGGCGAAGAATATAGCCTTGGCGGATATAACGAGCTTCTTGCCCATGGTGATGTCACCTATGACTATGACCTTAATGGCAATATCACAGCGAAGCATGTCGGAGGTGAGAATATTACGTATGCTTATGATGCTCTTGGCAGGCTTATAACGGTTACGGAGGATGACAACATCCAAATATCTTTCACTTACGATGCTTTTAATAGGCGCATGGACAAGACGACATATCTTTGGCAGGGCGATGGTTGGGCGAAACATGCGCATCTAAGATTTTTGTATGTTAGCGACAATGAGGTTGGTGCTGCAGACGACGATGGTACGCTGGTGGAATTCCGTGTTCTTGGTCTAGGGCGTGGTGCCGAGATCGGCGCTGCTATTGCCGTCGATTTCGACGATATTGTATACGCTCCTATCCATGACAGTTATGGGCATGTCGTTGCTCTTGTCGATGCAGCTTCCGGTGGTGTAGCCGAAAGGTATGCATATACTGCTTATGGCGAAGAAAACATCTTCGATTCTCAAGAAACAAAATTAGATACCTCTACTCTTGCAAACCCGTGGCGCTTTTGTAGCAAGCGCACTGATGACGAGCTTGGTTTTGTTTTCTTCGGCAAGCGCTATTATTGTTCTGATACGGGTCGTTGGACGACTCCAGACCCTCGTGGTTTTAGCGATGGTCCAAATCTTTATGCTTACATCCACAACAATCCTTTATCTTTCTTCGATCTTTATGGTGAGTGGTCGTGTTCAGAGACCGTTGGAAATATCATAAACAACATATCTTTCGACACCTCCAATACCGCTTCTAGCAACAGCACTGTCAACGCCGACTATAAAACACCATATTATAATGGTCCTCTCTCCATGATGACCAGGGAAATACTCCGCAGGAAAAAAGAACTCGACGAGATACCGGAATATACTGTTGTCGGAAACGTCGAAGTTCCCGATGCCACCATTTTTTATCATCCAGGCATCAACACTAGCTACAGAAAGGGACAAAAACAAGCAGAAGCCTTGTCAAAAGCGCATGGAAATGCTAAAGTACACTACATACCGAATAGAACTTACGGCGTTTTATTAGACGCCTTTGAATTTAAATTAAATACTTGCGGTATAATAACTAATAACATACGAAGAAGCGCCAAGGTCATGAAACAAGTTATCGGCGAACGCGCAAAAGACAGCAGCCACACCGTATACGACTATGGATATAGTCATGGTGCCCTTATTGCTGGGGTGTCACACAATGACATGTCTAAAGAGATGTGTAATATGATTGTCGGGAGGATGCTTTCTCCGGGATATATACTTTCGAATAACGGTATGCGCCGTACTGACAACTATATTCCTGATGGTGATATAGTCTCAACCTATGCCTGCAAACACAACCAAGATCTTCTTGCCGGCATCAACACAGAAGGCTACAACATTCATCGCCTTGCCAGCAGCAAAGAAGCGGGCTTCCTCGGCCACGACTTCTTTCACCCTTCACTTCAAAAACAAATCAATGCCTTAGGCGATCGTTTTAAAGAACAACATGGATTATTATAATGAAAATTTTACCTTTTTTATTAGCTTTTCTTGCCCTATTTAGCTGCGTAACAAACGATTCTTTTAAAGGGTCGGAAAGTGAACATGTAAAAGCCTTCAATCGCATGATCGCTCCCTTTGTTGAAGAAATGAAAAAGACTGAAGACCTATCTCCAACAATTGTCAGCGGAGAATTGATGGATCAAGTGAATACAGTTGCGCTTTACTTCAAATCAGACAAATCGCTTTCAATCAAAAATTCTCGCGAATTATATATTCGCTGTACTCAAAAATTGCTAAGTTATATTAATGATCATGAAGAAATTCGTCCATATCTAGCTATTTATCCATTCACAGAAAATGAAATTGAATTTGATATTTCCTTCTATAATTACAAGTCTTATGAATATCCATCCCCTCCGAATGTGGCTCATATTTTTAATGTTAAACAAAAAATTTACTATTCTATTGATACTGGCGCTACAGACAACAATCCACTTAAGACTATCCACGAAGAAACGTATTCCGAAGCGTTGAAGATTGTGAAAGGTGAATAATGCATAACGTAAAGTCTGTTGTTAAGAAGCTGAAGTTGTTGGGGAATTCCAAGGGCAAGGAAGCGATTGCGCGGTATGGGATAACGCCTGAGGAAGCCTTTTGTGTTTCTATACCGAATTTGCGGGAGCTGGCAAAGGAGATAGGCAAAGACCATAAGCTCGCTTTGGAGTTGTGGGATCTTGGCATACGGGAGACGAGGATTCTGGCCAGTATGATCGACGAGGTTTCTCTTGTGACAGTGAAGCAGATGGAAGAATGGACGAAAGGATTCACCTATTGGGAGATATGTGACCAGTGTTGCATGAATCTCTTCGAAAAACATGAAACTTCCTATGTTTTGGCAGAAAAATGGAGCAAGAAGAAAGAAGAAGGCATAAAACGTGCAGGTTTTGTCTTGATGGCGAGGCTTGCCGTCAGCGACAAGAAAGCCGACGACAAGAGATTCGAGAAATTCTTACCTATGATAAAACGAGAAGCTGTCGATGAGAGACATCTTGTCAAAAAAGCCGTCAACTGGGCATTACGACAGATAGGAAAAAGGAGCATGGCTTTGCATAAAACGGCTGTGTTGCTCGCCCAAGAGATCGCCGAGATAGACTCGAAAAGCGCAAGATGGGTCGCCAATGATGCTTTGAGAGAGCTCGAAAACGATAAAACGATAAAAAGAATAAAAAGATAAACTCTTATCACCATCGCATGGCGATGGTGATGAAGATTTTATGGTGAAAATTAGGTGAATTTATGGGTATAATTGGGTGTAATTGGGTGTAATATGGATGAGGGGTTTCATAAAAAGATGATTCATAGTTATGTGGATAATATCAGCGAGGAAGAATCAAAGAACAATCCTTAGTGCAAAGAATCGCAAATCGCAGGCCCGGCCCCTTTTATCAGTTATGAAGGCTATCAAAAGTTCTAATGTATTCAATTAATTCAGAGTCAGAAATCGGAATATCTTCAAGCTTTAAGATACGCTTCTTTATACTGCGAATCTGCTCCTCAGTATATTCAGGAAGAGAGAAAAATTCTTGGTCATAGTTGGGACCTCCTTCTTTTTCCCAATTTTTCAAATCCATATTTTCAATGAAATGTAATGCTCCTTCTGTTAATTTTGGTGACGCCCAAATAAATTCTGCTTCTAAAATTTTATCGAACAATTCCCAGAGTCCTTCACTAATAGGATTTGCTTTTATAATAGCTCTAGTGTGACGAAGAAACACTTCCACATTATCTTCTGAAAAATCGCCTAATACCCCTTGCGTCAAACTCTCAGCAGCCTCCTTTTTTTGTTCCTTCGTTGTTCTGTACCCGAGATGATCATCTATATAAGAAAAGACCCAAGGACTTTCTTTTACAAAATCAAAAGAAATCCCCTCAAACGAAAGGCTTTTGCCTTGTATTTGTAAATATCCAATCATTGCTTCAATATGGTCTTTAGCGCCCTTAAGAGCAGGCGTTTCACTCCCTCCCCAAAAGCTCTGAACATTATCAGGAGTGCTCTTCCATTTAAAATGAACTACATCTTCCTGTGGTCTCATCTGAAAATCATCGGGTGCAATCATCCCTCTCGAATATGTACTCAACGCATAAACTGTTAAGGTTACATCTCGTGCGCCAGCACCACCGAATCCTAAAGACACAAAGATATGTCCATCAAGTATTAAAGAAGTAACATCTCCCTGTCGGTCAACTTTAGCTTCTACGACGAATTTAGCGCTGTGGAAATTCAAGGGCAGATTAAAAGTTATCTTCACATCAGGATAATGATATTCTATAGACTGTAATGTAGGTTTCGGCGAAGTTGGGGAGTGTAGTGACAGCTGGGAAATATTATCACAAAGTTCAGCTATTGGCGCCGGCATAGCATCCATAGTAATGCCTGCCCTACTCCCAATGCTTGCGACAACAGTCTCTAAACTTTGGTGTACTGTTGTAAAAAAGTCTTCAAGAGTAGTTTCTTTAGGCATGGCTCTCTCGGGGTCAAGGACATTACTTCCTAGAGCTGCCGCTGCAACAGAAAAACCTGGCGATGGTAGCAAATGGTCGGCAGGAGTAGGACTTTTTCCTCTTCCTGAATCAATCCAACATTGTTCTAAAAACGGCACATATTTTTCAGGATTTAGGCTTTTAACCCTTAATACAGCGAATTTCTCCACTAAAAAAGGTCTCAACATTTTCGCTTGTTTAGCTAAAACAGGATCGTGCTTCAATAATGCTTCATCGCCTTCAGCCATGGCATAGGTAGCCATCCCAAGGTAGCGATCGACAATTTGTGCAAACCTCTCTACTTTTTGTCGTTCCTTACCTTCATAATGTGGGCTAGTAGTTATGCCTTTGATACAATCATCAAAAGCGTTGACTATAGCGCCCAAGGCTTGAGCCAATAGTGTACATTCCAAGCCAGGATCTTGTACTCCTCCTGACACACGTCGAATCTCTTCAATACACTGATTACCTGCTGCTAACAATTCCTCATCTAATGCCGTCAAAAGCGCATCAAATTTCAGTGGGTCGGCAAAATCTTGTGCATTATGGCTGAAGTGTTCCGCCACAGTCTTGGTTTTTTGTACAACACCCCAGCCCCTCTGAAAATCCGATTGTTCCCATTGCTGTTGTAATCTATCAAGGCACTCTGATGCATCACTACTTTGGCTTCTGATTTTAATAAAAGTAGAGTTCAACCAGATTTCTACTATATCAGGGCCAAGCTGTTTAAAAATAATAGCCAGCTGTCGCAATTCTTCATCATTCAATTCAGTAATGAAAGACCTCCATTGTTCTATTGCCTCGCCTTTCAAGATAAATTTTTCACTTCGACTAAAAATATCGATATATTCGTGTCGTTCATCTTTTAAATCGCTATTGGCAGAAAATCCTAAACCTTTTCTTTCGGCTTTAGCGCCAAGGGTTGTATATAGTGTTTCCGCATTACATGTCCCTTCTACCGGACTTTGCAACAATGCCGCCCTTAACCAATTCATGGCATACATTTTTTGTACACCATCCTTTTTAGGGTTATTAAAAACTTTCCATACGTGCCTAGCGTTATACACAATCTTATGCATGAGAGCTTCTCTTTCCCACTGTGGCGCATCTTTCAAAAGTTTTTGGGTGATATTCAATAATTTTCTAAGGATGAACGCTCTTTCTCCAAAAGTCTTTACTTCTTCAAAGGCATTAAGTAAACGATCTAATGTATTCCAGCCTTGAATATCTTCTATATCTATACTTGGCTCTTTAGCATGAGCGTCCAATATATCGAAAAAACCTTTCACATCCTCTGGGCTTACATATGAGGTACAGCTTTCCATCTTCGGAACCAAATGTCGCCGCAGCCCTTCTACAATAAAATCTCCGGCGTCTTTCCCCTGTGGTAACACACCAGATATTCCTTCTTGTGTATCAACAAGTATCGTTCTTGTTTGAATAATGTCTCTCGCACGTTTAAACCCATCCCCTGATATGTTAAGAACAGGGATGCCACGCTCTCGAAACGTGCCTGCTTCATGAGAATTGCTTGCTGTCGGCTGTCTTATCACCACAGCGCTAACAGCAACATCTGAGGAACGATTAAGATATTGTTCCAGGGCTTCGCTGGCAGAGTCTGCTATGATCGTATTATCTCTTGTCAGCGAACAAACATGTCCTCCTCCGGCACCAATAACATTAACTCTCTGTAGTGTTTCTAATTCTTTTAATTTTTGCGCGTCAAGATAGTTCTTTGGCGTTTGAGGCCTTTTTGGGACAGGCCTTGCCTGTAACAAATAAAACACCTCGCTATCAGAATCATATGTCCACTCTACGTCCATAGGCACCCCATAGTGTTCCTCTATACGACGCCCTATCTTCGCAAGATGCTGTATCTGCTTTTCTGAAAGAGACGGTGAAGTCATCAAATCACGATGGTTTTCTACAGAAATCAGCTCTCCGCCTTCTCCCGGTTTACGTCGTGATGTCTTTATGCTAATGATTTGATGAATATCATCGTCCTGCACATAAGACGTATCACATAGCTGCGTACCTGTAACGACGCCATCAGCATGCCCCCAAGAAGATGTAATCTGGACAACGCCTTTAGTACTTAATTCCCCTTCCGTTGTATACATCACGCCGGAAACAGGAAGTTTTTTTGTTTCGGCGTTTTCTCCTATCATAACCTGTAATAAAACCGGCATAAATGGATCCAGAGTAATGTCATCACCGCCTGCTGATCTTTGCCCAAGTGATCGAACGGTAAAATAGGAAGCTACAACGCTACTAATTGCGTGGGCAATAGCCTTGCTTTCAGGATTCACATTGGCGATACTCTCATTGCCACCGGCATTCGATAATTCTTCAGTATCTTCCCGGCCGGTACTTCGTACCATTATTTGATGCCCTTCATCTATAAATTCTTGAACAACGGGATTATCAAAATCTTCGAAGGCGTTATGAACGCCTGTTTGAATTTCTCCAAGGATATCAGCAGCAGCGGTAGACAGTCCTTCTTCTGAGTATTTTTCTTTAAATTCATTCCATAACGTATCAAAATCGGGAAAATTCTGATGTAGGTGTTCCCAAATCACAGGATGGCTAATCCCTTTAAAAGAAGGAATTTCAATAGCCTTATCGCCCCGAAAAAGTCTTTGAAGGACTGCAAGGTTTGCTGTTTTATTTCCAAAATCAGCAGGGTTTAATTCCGATGCTTCTGTGACTGGCGATGGCGTGGTTTTGGCACCCTGTAACATCGTACTTGTACTACGCCTAATCGAGTCATCAAGCATATTACGATAGTGAACAACAGAGACTGTAAACATTGCGCCGACTAAAACCGCGGCACTTGTCAAGCCTACGCCAATGCCAACAAGCATTGCTCCTGAGCTTAAAATACCCACTACTGCTAAAATAGGAATGGCAACGGCTCCAACAGCCGCCGCAACAGTCAATATTCCAACAGTCGTCATTATATGCTTTTTATTGCGCATTTCTTGTGTATGCTTAGTCGATAAACTATGGTCGGGGGTTATCTTTAGAGGAGCTATTTCTCTGCCGGACAACGAACCTGTATCTAGTACGCCTTTTTCTATCTTTAATTCAAAAGGTTGTTCTGCCCCTTCTGTTGGTCCAATAGTCATTATGTTCTCCTTCTTATATTCTCGCTATAGTGGGTTACATGCTCAACATAACTATAACTGTAACTGTAACTGTAACTGTAACTGTAACTGTAACTGTAACTGTAACTGTAACTGTAACTGTATATAACTATATATAACTGTATAGCACAAGAATAAAAAATGTATATTGAGTTCAGAATAGAACTTCTCCTCTGGCGCGGATTGTTAAGGACGCGTAGTCCTTAACATTGCTGTGAGTGAGGTATAGGCGTCGTTGACAGATATTTCTGAGGCGTTGTTTTTTATGGGGATTAGGGTGTGTTGTGTCATCCACGGATGCCAGCGTTTGGATATACGTTTCAGCATGAATGTTGTGATGGGTTTTTGGAATGCAGCTGCTATGTGCATTACTCCGCCGTCGGGGGTGAAGACTGTGTTGGCTTGTGAGAGTGCTGCGACTAGGTCGTGTATTTGTGGTGTTGGATATGCGAAGATGTTGTCTTTGAAGTGTTCTTTTAGGGTGTTTGCGGAAGTGTCGTCACCGGGGAATTTGGTGTTGGCGGCGGTGTCTGGCGACCATAGGATTAGTGGTGTGCCGATTTTGTTGTCGATGATTTTTTGTATGAGTTCTTTGTAGTTGTCTAGTGGCCATTTCTGTGGTTCTTGTCGTGTGCTGATATTTATTGCTATTAGGGGGAGGTTTTTTGAGGATACTGGGTGTTGTTGGTATTGTTTTTGAAAGCGTGTTATGGCGGTGGCGTTTGGTGTCAGTGATGCGGGGTGTCGTGTTATTTTTTCGTCTGTAAATGGTGTCAGGAGCATGTACAGGCTTTCGACGTGGTGGATATTTGTTAGGTCTCCTGGGACGCGTATTGTGTAGGCGCGTTTATTCCATTTTGTTTTTCCGTGGTGTGAGACGCGTTGTTTTGCTTTTGTCAGGAGGGTGTGTTGTGCGCATGATGATGAATTGGCGTTTCCGCACATGAAGGCTATGTCGTACTGTTTTTTTCTTATAGCTTTTATAAGTTTGATGTTGCTCCAGAGGCGGCGTAGTGTGTTATTTTTTGCTGTTCTGCTTTTTCGGTAGACGTAAACGGTGTTTATTAGCGGGTGATTTTCTATTATTGGAGCGTTGTAGTCGTTAACGAGGATGTCGATAGTGGCGTTTGGGAAGGTATCTTTTACTGCGGCGATGAATGAGGTAGTACATACGAGGTCGCCGATATTATCGCGTCTGATAACAAGAATTTTTTTTATGCTTTTATTCATCAATCGTTTGTGTCTGTTTAGTTACCATCCGTATTGGTCTCTCTTCTTCCCGCGATTTCACTACTGCCTGCGCTATTATTATATTTAAACCTAATTTGCTTCTTTGATCTGCCGACAAACTATCTAGTTGTATATTTCTTATTTTTTTAAATACAAGGTGTGCAAGAGCCGGATCTTTTATATTTATTTCTTCTACTGCCGCGTCTAAAAAGTCCGGCGGTGCTGCAGTATCTCTTTCAATAAGTGATCCTGTTCGCGTACCTTCAAATCCTACTGGTGATGCCATTATTATATCCTATTTTTATGATTTATTGATTTTCAATATACATCAACACACCTTTATTTTGAAGGGGCATTTCTGTTATTGTCAATTATTATAATTAAGATATAAAGATTATTTAGCGAAGAAATCGAGAGAAAAAAAATACCGGCAGTCGGATTTGAACCAACGACACCCGGATTATGATTCCGGTGCTCTAACCAACTGAGCTATGCCGGCGTCGCGATGAAACAAAAAAAATAGCGGGGAGAGGATTCGAACCTCTGACCTTTGGGTTATGAGCCCAACGAGCTAACCACTGCTCCACCCCGCGGCATTTTAAAGCAAGATGATATCATATGGTGTAATAACACTCAATATCTTTCTTCAGAATAGTATTTTTTATCACGTACCATGGAGTGCCTAGGGGAAAACTTAGGGGCTATAGGCATATTAATTGATCATTGATGTTACGCGAAAATTCTTGTTAGAGAGAGAAAAAGATAAAGCTCTCTATATTGTGGGTGTTGCGCAAGGTAAGTGATAGGCATAAAGATAATATAAAAATCCGGAATATACTACCACGGAGCCT